>Ga0207421_10000007_pt1 | contig 210431 bp, 181 predicted proteins | sample SodLakKL_010_SED_4_FD_187542 | JGI IMG/M metagenome (GOLD analysis project Ga0207421, IMG submission 187542) | Alkaline sediment microbial communities from Lake Tanatar, Kulunda Steppe, Russia - 8KL_010_SED (SPAdes) (version 2) | ecosystem: Environmental > Aquatic > Non-marine Saline and... | reverse complement strand
ATAAAACCGGTGGAGGAGAGGGGTCCGGTAGTGTAACTGGTGGAGATATAGTGTATGTTAACTATATACAAGATTCAGTTAAGCAAATGCTGGAAGAAGGCGGAGAAGCAGTTCAGATGGACAGAGATTTTGAAGATGTTCAGTTACCATGCGAAGATGAGGATTCGGATTTTTATGGCTCTTGTCCTGATTATCCAGGAGCAGATTATGATTACGATGGTGACGATTATGATGACGGGATAATTGATGTAGATCGTCGTTACGGTATAGTTGAATCTAAACAAAATCAGGAATTAGTAATTGAAGCAGAAGATGGTGGGGATTTAATTTTAAAAGCAAATAAGCTTAAATTACAAAATCGTGATATGACAGTTAATTTGAATGATAATACTATTGCTATTGTAGTAGATGAATTTGAAGGCGGTAACAATGATATTATTGTTAATGGGAAAGGGTATCTGATGATCTATGTAAAAAAAAGATTTGAAAGCGATGGAAACTTTGAACTGGACTATAAAGCTGAAGAAGCTGATGATACCATTGTAAATATATTTGTCCTCGATGGGGGAGAATTTGATCTTGGAGGAACAACAACTTTCGAAGGTGCCATCTATGCACCTAATGCCGATGTCTATCTTGGCGGGAACACAAAAGTACTGGGCTGGGTGATTGCAGATAAATTCAAGGGCAAGGGGGATATGGAAATAAGGCATATCCCTATTAAACTGGGAGATACCTCTTTAGAACTGGACTTTTTTGAACTTAAAACCTGGCGCTATGATGATTTTGATTAAATAGAGTGGTTTTAAGTTTATTAACTTTTTTGAGGTGGTTATATATGGATTACTTGAAGAAACAGGAAGGTTTTACCCTTGTTGAAATTATAGTGGCTTTGGCTATCCTGGTCATAGTTGTTTTTTCCTTTACAACTCTATATTCAACTACTTTCTCTGGAATTTTCAGGGCTGGTGATAAGAGCAAAGCCCTTTTTGAAGCTCAGGATCAAATGGATACTTCTATTTCTAAAGGATTTCCTGATGTAACTGAAGATAGTAAGCTAACGATTGATTTTGATAAGGTAACTGTAGAAGTGGAAGGTAAGGTGAAAAACCTTTATTATATGGATGAAAATGAAGAGCATACGGTTGAACTTTTTTATTTCCTGCCTGACACTTACTAAACTGTATAATAAGAAGGGATACGCATGTCTGATCATATAAGGGCCAGTATTTTTGACAACAACGGTTTTGGTTTATTAGAACTGGTTATTTCTTTAGGTCTTCTTACTATGGTATTAGCTCTTGGCTTTACCTTTTACATATTTTTGCTCACAACCTTTGATACAGGCGAAAGACAAACTGATGTCCAGCAAAATGCTCGTTTAGCTGGAGATTTCATTACTGATGAAACAAGAATTGCAGAGCGCATGGTTATAATAGATGAATATGATGGAGATATAGAAAGTATTGATGTAGATACGATTAATGAAGTTATTGACGGTGGAATAGATGATGATGAATTTCTATACTTTATTTATATCGAAAATGGTTCAATTTACCATCAAAAAGTAGATGATTTGGAATCTCCAGACACAGCGACTGTACTTGAAAATATATCTGATAAGATTGAGTTTGAGCTGGAGTTTGCACTTAGTGAAAAAGGTAATGATATATTACAGTTTGATCTATCCACCCGGGACAAAGAAACCAATCGTACTTATAGTATTGATAAAGAAGTCTTGATTTTAAACTTGGATGAAATCGAAGATGAATCCGGAGGGAAGGGAAAGGCAATATTTTACCAGATTCCAGCTCCACCAGACCCTTCAATTAGAAGTGTCAGGCTTAACCGGTATGATCATGTCTTCGGTTCACAAGACAGCGAAGATATATTAGAAATAACTGTTTATACAAGCAATGTCTCCGATGTCAAAAATGAAGAAGTTTCCGTAAACTTTTACAGGTTATCTCAGGAAGGCAGCATTGAAGATACAGATATTCAAGAAGATAAAGCAGAGGTTAAAGACAACCAGGCTGAGTTAACCCTGGAAGGACTTGAAGACCTTTACTTTGGTTATTATTTCGTAGAAGTTGCAAGCGTTGAGGAAACTTTTGCTTCCCAGCGCAGAGATTACTATGTGGAACCTACAATCGAGTTGGAAAAAATGGAATCCAGGCCTGGTAACCCACACATAGGGACAATTACACTTAAAACTGGTGGCTTGCCTATAGGAACAGAGGTATCAAAAGGTATGCCTGAAGATGATGGCTTTTTAGATCACATGTTTGTTGAATTAGTCAATATGATTGATGCAAATGAAGAAGAATATGAAAGCGTTGAATTTGACTTTCATGGAGATGACGATATAAAAGTAGAAGGTAATGAAGAGGATGGATATGGTACGGTAGAGTTTGGTATAAAGGTTGAAGATCCGGAGGATGCTGCTAAAGACTTAAACCTCAAAGTTAGTATTGGTAATGATCAATATTTTTTAAATATTTATGAAGACTTGGAATTTGAATACCTTGGGAGTTTAGAAGTATGGGATGGAGATGCAGATGATGAGCTTGAATTGGAACCAAAATTTGATCCTGAATCAGACGATGATGATTACGAAATTTCCAACGCAGGTGATTTGGACAAAGCAAAATTTATAGCCGAGTTATATTACGATGATGAAGCTAAATTAAAGATAGATGGAGAACTAATAGAATCGGATAATGATTTATATATTTCGGATGTTAAACTTGATGAGGGCGAAGATGTAATAGAAATACCAGTAGAAATTATATCAGGAGAAGATGATTTCGTTATAAGAACCTATACTGTTACGATCCATAGAAATGAGGAGTAATTTAACCTGGCAGGTAAAGGTTAATATCAGGGTCGTTATAGCAGGTGGGACAAAATGCTTTTACATCCCCGCTGCCGCAGCCGTGGTTCCAGATATCGAAAATGCGGCACTCCTTGCAGATCGCCTTTTCGCAGCCGCTGCAAAGGACAATAGCTTCGCAGCTTTCGCAAACGGTGCAGGTTAAACCTTCAACCGGAGTGGGAGTCATTTGAATCACCTTTCTGTATTTAAACTTGCTAGGATTTTATAATATCATACCGAAATAGTTTAAAAAACCACCGGAAAGTCCAAGAGTCACATCAATTGAACTGAGATGATATAATATTATTAAGAAGTGTTGCCTTTAGACGGGAAAGGAGCACCAAAAGATATGGGCCCTGCGGTTAATAGAACCAGGCTTAGCCCGGAGTATTTGAAAAACTTATATACCGCTTCTTCTGATAGGCCGGATCCGCCTTCTGAACCCCGGGAAAGCGGGGTTAATAAATATCTCGGCCGGGAAAGAATATCCATTTCTGAAGAGGCGCACCAAATGAAACGGGCTGAAAAGGCAAAAAACATTTATAGCAGTTCCATCGACCAGCAAAAAGAGATAAACAAGCCCGGTCCCGACCAGCGCAAAATCAACGAACAGGAAAAGCTGGAAAGCAGGCCAGAGGGTAAGGTTAAAGAACAAAAAGAGATTTTTGAAAAGTACAGGGTGGAAAGGGAAGAAGCAAATGATTTAGAAAGAACCGCGGAGCGTGAAAGAAAAGAAGATACTCAAGCAACAAGGAACAGCAAAGAAAACAGGCCTGAGATACCGGTACCTGAAACAACGGAGCGGGCAACCAGGAGCACCAGGGATGATACATTGCCCACAGCAGGGGTTAGCAACGCCAACAATTCAGAGATTATCCAGGCTTACGCATCTGCTGCTAATTTTACCCAGGCCAGCATAACTGTAAACTACAAACTTTAGATTTTTGGTGAAAAGAAATAAGATAAACTGCTGCATCATTAAGTGCAGCTTTTATGTTTATGAGGAAAAATATATTAAAGTTTAACAGGTTTGGTTTTGAAGGGAGCCATCTAGATTTGGATATTCACAGCAACTACCTGGGAGAACTGCTGATTAGAAACAAACTAATAAACAGGGACCAGCTGGAAAAAGCTCTGGAAGTGCAGGAACAAAGAGATAACATGGGAGAAAAAACCTACCTGGGCAATATAATCAAGGAGCTTGGCTATTGCGATGATGAAGCAATCGCAAAAGTTTTAGCCCAGAAACATAACGTCCCCTATGTTGATGTGGAAGGCTTAGATATCGATGAAGATATAATCCGGATGATCCCGCGTAGTACAGCCAACCGCTATAAAGTATTTCCGGTCAAACTTGAACAAAATAAGTTGATGGTAGCAATGATGCACCCGGAAGATGTTATGGCAATTGATGATCTGAGAATGATTACCGGTAAAGAAGTACAGCCGGTTTTAATAAAAGATAGTGAGCTGGAAATACTGATCAAAAAAGTCAGTAAAAAATACAGCGGTGGTATAGAAGGGTTTGAGTTTTTCAAGATAGCAAAAGAGAAGGCTGTTAGAGGTAAAAAGGAACAATTAGTGCTCGAGCCCGGCAAGGTTTCCTCCGCTCCCCCGGTAGAGCTGCTGAACAAGCTCTTAGATTTGGCGATCAATGAACGGGTCAATGATTTACATATTGAACCCCGGAAAAACGAAGTAAAAATCAGGTTTCGTATTGATGGAGTGCTACATGATCGCTTAACTATTGCATACGACTATTATTACAGCCTGGTTACCAGGATCAAGGTGCTTTCTGACATGGATATTGCAGATAGCCGCACTCCGCAGGATGGGCGGATGAGCATTGATCGAAACGGGGAGTTGATCGATGTAAGAACGGCCTCTCTGCCGGCATATTACGGCGAGAGGGTTACTCTGCGCCTGCTGTTCCATGAACCCGCTTTAATGAACCTGGAAAACTTGGGGTTCAACAGGGAGCAGCTTGCAAGCTTTAAAGAGCTGATCCGCTACCCTTACGGTTTTGTCCTGGTGGCCGGACCAACCGGCAGTGGCAAAAGTACTACCCTTTATGCCGGGATGAATGAGATAAATACGGAAAACAAGAATATTATCACTATTGAAGATCCGGTGGAAAAAAAGCTCGAAGGGATCAACCAGGTGCAGTATAACAAAAAAGCGGGAATTACTTTTACCCGTGGACTGCGATCGATGCTTCGCAGTCACCCCGATGTTATCATGGTAGGCGAAATTAGGGATTCAGATACCGGGGTGATGGCTACAGAAGCATCCTTAACCGGGCATTTGGTGCTCAGCACCATTCATGCCAGTGACTCTGCCAAAGGAGTGATCCACCTGTTAGATATGGGGGTTAAGCCTTACCTGGTCGAGTCTTCGTTAACCGGGGTGCTTTCACAGCGCTTGCTGCGAAAACTCTGCCATAATTGCAAAGCCGTTTATAAGGTGAGAAATGATGAGTTGCTTGCTATGTTACCCGATTTTCCTGTTGATCATTCAACAGGTGTAAGCGAGTTATACCGGTCCAGGGGCTGTGCGGTTTGTGATCAAACAGGCTATAGCGGCCGCACCGGTGTATTTGAGATACTAGTAATAACGGACAGTATCAGGGAAGCGATGAGAAAAGAGCAGTCTTCTTATGCGATCAGGAAACTGGCAATTGCGGAAGGAATGAGTACATTGCGCCAAAATGGATTGGAGAAGGTCAAAAATGCTATTACTTCAATAGAAGAGTTTAGAAGGGTGTTCGTAACATAAGGCTGACTATTTAGGGAGGTTACAGGTTATGAGTGAAGTGGGCAAAACTACAAAGGTAGCCCTTGTGAAGGCAAAAGACCGCCGGGATGGAATCAGGAAAAGCATAGAGTTGCTTGGCATAAACCCGGTGCAGGGTAAAAAAACTGTTTTAAAGCCAAATTTTAATACCGCAGATCCCTACCCGGGATCTACCCACCCGGATACTTTGTGGGAATTAATCAAATACATTGACGATATGGGTTCTAGCGAAATAACCATTGCCGAAAGAAGCGGCCCTGTTGATAGCGGGGAGGTTATCGAAACCCTCGGTGCCGATAAAATAGCTGAAGAGCTGGGGGCAAATATGGTTAACCTTGATCAACTCAAGCCTGAAGATTTAGTTAAGGTTGATCCCCCGGGTAGCCACTGGGAAGACGGTTTTTTAGTGCCCAGGTTTTTAAACGAAGCTGAATGCATAGTAGCAACCCCCTGCCTGAAAACGCACCAGTTCGGGGGAGTCTTCACGATTTCTTTAAAACTGGCGGTGGGGATTGTGCCCAAGGCCGGGACCGGTTATATGAAAGAACTACACTCGTCTCCGCACATGGAAAAAATGATTGCAGAAATCAATTACGGGTATCACCCTGATTTGATCGTTTTGGATGCCATGGAAGCATTTGTGGAAGAAGGGCCGATGACCGGCAAAAGAAAAAGAGCGGACCTATTTATTGCCGGAACGGACCGGGTCGCAATCGACGCGGTAGGGTTGGCAGTGTTGAAAGAGCTTGGTTCCACCCCTAAAATTATGGAGACCCCGATTTTTGAACAGGAGCAGATTAAAAGAGCCGTAGAGCTTGGGCTGGGGGCAAGTGACCCCGGACAAATTGAGCTGATTGCCGGTGATCAAGAAAGCGAGGAGTATGCTAACAAAATCAGGGCTATTTTAGACCAGCGGTAAGCCGGATTAAGTTAAATGTTTTTCCATCAGCTGCCACTTTTCAAACTCGTACCGGCCGAAGTATTGTGTTAAGCCCTCCTTAAGGGCGGAATGCTGATCTTCAAGCATATTGAAGGTGAAATAGTTAAAGCCTTCTTTTTGCCAGTCCGGCAGCAGTGATAATAGTGAAGGCAGGTTGGCGTGGGGCGCGTTTATGTAGCTGCAGAAAAGGTGCTCTTCACTCTTTTGCTTGATTGTAACTAAAAGACCGGTAACGGATGTTTCACCGGTGAAAAAGTATACTTCGCTTCTATCAACTGCTTCTTTTAGGTATTCCCGGGTTAATGAGCGGAACCCGTAAATGGGGCCGAAAAGCGTACCCCCGGAACGAGCAGCTGCCGGCCCGGAGGTTAAATATTTACCGGCTTGCGGTAGTTCTATTTTGTCACATAGTCTTGGCTTCGGACCAAAGTCCGGGGCAGGGTTAGCTTTTAAATTGCCGGGGTAAACCCGGTAGATTATTTCTCTTTGGTCGCCGATTAACCGAAAGCCCAGTTTTTCTGTCACCCGCACTGCCTGGTGATTTTGCAGTGAGGTTATAAGGCGCACTACAACAGCGCCTTCAGTTTTTGCCACATCAATTAAAAACCGGTTTATGTCATAAGCAATGCCTCTGCCTTGAAAATCGGGGTGAACCCGCATTCCCTGCAGCCAGGCTTCGTTAGGTGAAGGAAAGGAAAGGGTGCAGCAGCCGACCAGGGTGCCTTCTAACCAGGCCAGGTAGATGCCACCTTTTTCTAAGTAAAGCCAACGGTCCAGGACTTTATCCAGAAAGTCATTTTCGAACTGATGGCTTAAGTTTATAATTGCTTCCTTATCATTTTCCGTGGCCCTGGTAATTCTAAAGCTCATTTAATCCCCCAGAAAGCAATGGATGCTTTTATATTTATTACATAGGTTGCATTAATTGGCAACTTCAGGTTTGTACTTTCTTTTAACATGGTTTAGAATATCAAAAACCCTATCCTGCTTACAATACCTCCAACTAAAAATGCAAGGAAAGTGGTTAAAAGGAGGATGAAAATAGCGGCGGATAGTTTAAATTCCCTGGCAACAGTGGCAACTATGGCGATGCAGGGTACGTAAAATAGTCCGACTACCGCCCCGGTAAAAAGCTGGACCGTGTTAAGGTCCATGTCAAGCAGGGGCAAAACGGTTAATTCTCTGCGCAATATGCCCAGGGCCAGTGGAGCTGCCGCTTCTTCAGGCAATTGCAGCCAGCCGGTTACCAGCGGGCTGATTGCCCTTCCCCAGGCGGCCATTAAACCCGATTCATACAGCACGGCAGCCAGAGCAACAGCGCCGATCATCGGCAGGGCCCCGTCGGTAATGTATAGTTTAATCCTAAGCCACAGCTTTTTCAAGGCTACCCCGAAGCGGGGCATCAGGAGATCGGGAATTTCAGTCAATAAATCAGGCTGTTCTCCTTTTAAGTAGCGGTTTAAAATAATACCGGCGGCAATCATAACCAGCAGGCCAAAGAGGAATACGGAAAGCATCACCGGCACCGAGCGGGCTGCGAGGAGTGATATAAAGGCTCCTGTTTGTGAAATACAGGGAATGGCCAAACAAACCAGAACGGTGACAATCAGCCTTTGCTTGTGTGAGCCGAGAGCCCGGGTAGCCATAATTGCCGGGATACCGCAGCCGTAACCGAGCATCAAAGGTATTACCCCGGAACCGGGCAGGCCGATCCGGTTAAAAAGCCCGTCTAATAATATCGCCAGGCGAGGCAGGTATCCGCTGTCTTCCAAAAGGCTCAGCATGGTATAAAAAGAAAGTACATAGGGCAAAACCAGGGTAAACGGCCATTCCAGGCCCTTAACCAAAAAGCCGTATTCACCGATGAAAATGTTTTGAATCAGGCCCGCCGGAACAACCTGGGATACAAAACTGACCAGTGGCGGAATGATTAGCTCCCTGAACAGAGGAAGCAGGATAAACTGGCGAAAGCCCATCCCGATCCCGACTACTCCGCCGAAAACAACCGCTAAGATTAACAGGGCAAGGGGAAGCCCCGGCCAGGGACTGGTCAAGCGCCGGTCCCAGGCTTCTTTGCCCGGATTGCCGGTAGGGTCAACCCTGCGCAGGACCTGGCCGGACAGATTTTCAACATTGTCCCAGGTGGCTGTCAGGTTAGGGTTAATTTTTTCTTTCCCGGCCGGGCCGTGATCAAGCGTATTGAAAATTTCATTTTCCAGCTCTTTTAAGCCTTCTCCGGTGATAGCAATTGTAGGGATTATAGGGACATTAAGGGTGGAAGAAAGGGTGCCGACATCAATTAAATAACCTTTTTTCCGGGCTAAATCTCCCCTGTTTAACGCGACAATCAGGGGAACATCGAGTTCTAAAAGCTGCAGGAGCAAATAAAGCCCACCCTCGAAGTTTCCGGCATCAAGCACATATACGATCAGTGAAGGTTTATTTTCCTCAGAAGGGACAGGTTTTACAGGTTCGGTCGATTTTGTTTCTTTTTCTAACGGAGCTGAGTGCCTTGCTGACCTGGCAGGGGGTGCGCAGCAGGAGGAAGAGGTGTAATCGCAATCCGGTTTGCGTCTGCCGCAGACCATTTCCACGGCCACTTCTTCCGCTTCACAGGTGGCACAAAGGGAATAAGTGCCGGGAACGTCAATTAAATCAACGATACGGCCGTTTAGATTGATCATGCCCCGGGCATAATCAACAGTAGTACCGGTATAGTTGGCAACCCGGACATTGAGCCCGGTTAAATAGTTAAAAATTACACTTTTACCTACGTTGGGTGTGCCCATCAAGAGGACGGTATGCTTCATGTTGTTCACCTGTAAAACTAAGTAGAGTTAGAGGGCAACCGTTATTTTTTCTGCAATGGGCCGGCTTAAAGCAATCTGCCTTTCGCCGACCTTGACCAAAAGGGGACCGCCAAAAAGCTGAAAACCCTGACATTGCAATTCTTTACCCGGTCTCAGTCCTAGGGGATAAAGCAGCGGATTTTCAGGCACATCGGTAATTACGCCCCGTGACCCGCGCGGCAGTTCTGTTAAGGAGATTATATTTTGAAGGCTTTCACAGCTGGAAAGGTTGTTCATAGTTTACACTCTCCTTCAAAAGTTGAATGGTCTAATTGCTAGCATTAACTAACATATATCGCTAAAAAAAACGGTCACTGTGCCCTATCTTGCCGGGATCATAACCTTGGAATTCGCTAATTCTCAACCAGTTAGTTTACACTAACTATTTTAGCGGCAACCGCTTGCCTTGTCAAGCATAATTTGTATTCTTACAGGGTAAGTTAATGCAGAGTAAATTCCCAAAGTAAGTTCCACAGTGGACAAGGCTGTAGCATTTAGTCTGGGAATTTACGAGAGTTAATGCAGGAGTATAAATTATTCTTACTGTATCGTTGGGGGCGTGCTGCGTTTAAGGCCGGGGAGATTACGAAAAGTGTTAGCAATAGCCGGCAAAGCAGGTGATGTAACCGGTTGCGCTTTAGGGATACAGGGCGCAGAGCTTTAGCCATGAATAACAAATCTCTCGAAGGTATATTTGACCGTATAGCAAAAGTAAAGCTATAATCGAATGCAAATGGTGGGTTTTTACCTGAGAAATTAAAACACAAAAGGAGGAAGCATGAAAAAAACTGTCCAGGAAAGCCAGGTAACAATTATTCAACAAATGACCCAGGAAGACGCAAACCTGGCGGGTAACGTCCACGGCGGTGCAATCATGAAGCTGGTTGATAGCACTGCCGGGATGGTGGCCGCCAGGCATTCTTCGAGCAATGTGGTTACCGCATCGATAGACAGGTTAGATTTTTTCTATCCCGTGTATATCGGAGAGTTACTCAAAATCTATGCTTCGATAAACCATGCGGGAAATACTTCCATGGAAATTGGAGCCCGGGTAGAAGCTGAAAACGTCATGACCGGTGAAGTCAGGCATACAGCTTCTGCATATCTAACTTTTGTCGCACTTGATGAAAACGGTAAACCGAAACCTATTCCTGAGCTTTCCTTACTTACAGATGAAGAAAAAAGACGTAACAGTGAAGCAGCTGAAAGGAAAAAAATTAGGCTTTCTGAGCGGAGCAGGGAAAACGACGCTCAAAACAATACATAGCACTAACAGAACCGGGCCGTTGATTAGTTAAGCTGAAATGGAAGTTCTGCCGGCCGAACTTCCAGACAGGAATTGCAAAACCCCAGCAGTAACAATAAATATGTAGAATGGCCTGGTATTAAAATTTTGACAAAATAAAAATCTTGAAATATAATACGGTTTAAATAGGTAATTTATAAATAGAGATTAAGATTAGAGAGATAGAAAGATTCGATTGCTTTTACTTTTCATCAGGGAGGAAGTGTTAAAAGTGCTTACTAGACGTCTGCTTGCGATCTCATTAATGGTTATTTTTCTTCTCACTCTTGCCGCACCGGCCTTTGCTTCCACAGGCACTACTAATTACCAGCGTTATTTCGATGTTGACGGTGATATTTCCATGAAAATTCAAGCCGGCAGCGATTACAGCGATGCCGGAAAACACCAGTCTATAGCCGAAGGCGTGGGCCGTTTAGAACGCTATGATTTTATCAGCATGGGCGGAGGCAAGCTGGAGGTTGAAAACTTAAGCGACTGGAAGGCTGATCAAGATTCGCTGCGCGGTTTGGAGGTAGCCTCTTCATTCTGGTTAAATGATGACAAAGATCAAGAAAATGATGCCGCAACCCTTGTTTACGAAGAAGAATCAAAGCAAGTTTTTGCGGTCAGTGTAGACGCTGATCGCGGTGAAGAAGGCCACCTGTCCCAGGAGATATCTTCCGGTGATTCTTTTGAAATAGAGCAGAAAGCGGGCACTACCGACGGTACTCTCAAACGCTATATTGACCTGGTAGATCCCGATTCCGGTGAATACTTATTTGAAGACACAGAAATAAAAGGCTATGCCGTGGTTGTTGATCAGCTCGGAAAGAACGATGATGAAGCGGAAGAAATTGAAGTATTCCAGTTTAGTAACCCTGACTCAAATAACCCTGATGATGATGCCGGGGAAGGTGAAGAAACGCCCGGTACTTTTGAAGCTAACCAGGAAAAAGAAACACGGGATTCGATTCTCAAGCTTGCCGGAGGCGAGCTTTTTGAAAAAGAAGTTGCCCTTGGTACAAAAGTAGAAGATATTGGTTTGCCGGAAAGCATCGAACTGACCACGGATATGTTCAAGATCACAGGGATTGAAATCGATTGGAACCCCGCTCTTATTGAAGACTTCGATCCGGAGGTCGAAGGGACTTATGTATTTATCGGGGAACTGGTTTTTCCAGAAAATGTGGTTGTTCCCGAACCGGTGATTGTCGATTTTACGGTAACAGTTACTGAAGATGAAAAAGATAGTGAAGAAGATGGCGATGATTCCGGTGAAAAAGAAGAAGAAGAAAAAGAGCCTGTTACGGAAAATGAAGACGATAAAAAAGAAGCAGATGATGACGACGATGATGACGACAATGAAGAAGACAAGGAAAACGGTGAAGATAGCCCTGATGAAAATGATCAAGACTAATTCGAGTTCCGTTTAGATCATCTGGAATACTTGGTACATGGGCGCTAAAATTGAATAAACCAGCAGTCCGATAAAAAGGCCGACCGTTAAAAGCAGGGCCGGTTCCAAAATAGTGCTCAACCTCTCAACGATGTATGAAACTTCACGTTCGTAAAAAACGGCGCTGCTGTTAAGGGTGCGATCCAGGGTCCCTGTTTCTTCACCGACCCGGACCATTTCCGGTAAAAGCCGGGGGAAATACTTTATCTCTTTAATCGGCCCGGCCATTGATTCTCCCCGGTTTAAGGCTTCAATGAGGCTGCCGATCGAGATGCTGATGACGGCATTACCGATCACTTTATCGGAGATTTTTAAAGCCGTATGCAGGGTAACTCCTCCGGCAAGCAGGATGCTTAAAGTCCTGGCAAAGCGGGCTGCAACAGTTTGACTGTATATATGACCGAAAAAAGGAAAACGCAGGCGCAGGTTGTCAAACCAGAGCCTGCCTTTTTTTGTGCTAATATATTTGATAAAAGAAACTCCGCCTAAAACCAGAAATAGCGGCATGAAAAACCAGTACTGTCCGGCAATAGATGATGCCCTGAGCAAAGCCCTTGTAAAAAAGGGCATTTCCATGCCCATAGAGCCGAAAACCTGGGCAAACTGGGGAAGAACAAAAAGCACCATTATTATCATTACTGCCAGGGATGTGCTGATTACGAAGGCGGGGTAAAAGGTGGCCGAGCGTATTTTTTCATTAAAATCCTGTTGTTTTTCAAAATGATCGGCCAGTTTATCCAAGATCAGATCAAGTTTTCCGCTGGTTTCCCCGGCCTCTACCATGCTTACCATAATTTCCGGGAAAAGACCGCCGCGGTTTTCCAGGGCGGAAGCCAGGGTCCGGCCCTGCCTGATATCAAAGGCCGTGTTGTTAATTTGCTTTTTTAATACCGAAGACCGGGTTTGTTCTGAAAGTACTTCCAGGCAGCGCAGGATAGGCACACCTGAATCGAGCATGGTAGAAAACTGGCGGCAAAAAACCATCAAGTCGCGGTAGCTGTATGGACGGTAACCGGTTTTTTTCAAAATTGCCAGCGCTTTCTCCTTGAGGGTGTCTGCTGCAGCACCCTTCTCATTTAATTGGACGGGCACCAACCGGCGGGATTGAAGAATTTCGAGGGCTTCAGTCCTGCTTTCCGCGGTTAAGCTATGCTTGATTTTTGAACCGTCGGGGTCGAGGGCGGTATATTGATATATCTTCGGCATGATAAATCCTCCGGTAACAATAAAAATACATTAAGGTTTGTCTGTTACTACCGGATCAGCTACAATTAAGTGCAGTTCAAGCTCTAACCCGGCTTTCCTGTTGTCAATTCTTTCCCAGCTGACCCGATCGAAAACGAGCCGGTACGAAAAATTATCAAGGTCTTCCAGGAGCCTTTGCAGGGATCCTTTGAAACCGGCAAGCCGGAGGCTAACCCGGACCCTGGAAAAATCACTTTCAGTGACTGTTTTTTCGGCTTTGAATAAATCTAATTCAACTGAGCCTTCGTTTAAAGTATTTTCCAGGGAAGCCAGGACGAAAGGCACCTTGTCGGCTGTCGCTATGGCCTTAGAGTTATATTTCAATTTTTGACTTAAATCAGCTTCTTTAATTTCCAGTTCCGGGGCCAGGGCAACAGTTTCTTTCAAATTAACTTTTTCTTCTTCTATGTGATTAAGCTTTTCCTGCAGCAGAACGATTTCTTCGTTATATAAGGTTTTCTGAACCTGCCAGGCAGATAACAGCAAGCTTAAAGCTATAAGGGTCATTAGCAGCAAACGGTGTTTTCTGATCATAGCTCGTTTTAACAGGGATAGTTTAGTCATCTGCTGTTCCTCCCGGTTCAAAATTGTGATTTCCGGTGTTTTTTGAAGCAGAGGTTATACCGGTAGGATATTCTCCGGAAGTAGCGGTTTCTTCTAAACAAACGTTTTTAACAAAAGATCCTTTAATTACAAATGAGTAAGCCTGTTCTTCAAACTTTTCCAGGCTTGAAACAGCGGCGGTCTCAATTAAAGGGTGTTTCACAAGGGCCCGGTTAAAATTAGCGCCGGAATTTATCGAAGCGGTAGCGCCGGTTATAACGATCCCGCCTTCCTTGCAGATGGTTATGGTCTTAATAATAAGGTTACCGGTTTCAGCACCGGTATGAATTAAAGAAAATATATCCGCAGCCGGGGTGCTGCTTTTTTCAAACCGGCTGTTCAGGCGGTACTGGTTTTCCAGGCAGGCAGTTCTCAGCTGCAGCTCATTGACCGGCAGCGCTTCAATTTCTAATTCTGCCAGCTTTTCTTTCTGCTCGGCAATTTTTAAGCTGGTTCTCTCGTAATAGTGATCGACCAGGAAAGAAGTAAATACCGGTAAAGCGATGACCAGGACCAGCGTGCTCAAAAGCGTCATTTTAAGCCTGAAAGGGCGGTTTTCAGCGATAAACTGAGGGCTGCGCAGATCCATTTCCGGGTTCAATTGATCCACCCCCTTAAAGCAAGACCGTGAGCCAGGTGGAATAGGGGCCCCTCATAGGGGTTTGTATCTTGGTGCTTGCGGGTTGATGCCTTCAGGGAGTCATAAAGCCCTAATTTAATATTTAATGAATGCTTCAGGTATATAGCCAGCCCGGGGATAAATATGGAGCCGCCACAGACTTCAAGTGAGGGCGGTTGCTTTTCTTTTAAGCCTTCTTTTTCAAGGAAATAGTCAAGCGATTCGTTGATGTGCCTCGATAATTTATCGGCCAGCTCGGCCAACCCTTTTTCTTGCAAGCTTGCTTTCTGAAAAAGCAGTTTCTCCCGGTTAATTTTACTCCCGGCTGATTGATCCGGATGGCGGAGCGCTTTTTTGAAATGTTCCATCCCGATATTGAAGCAGCGGTGAAAGCGGTAACTGCCTTCGGAAAACATATACAGAGTAGTGGACTGGTAGCCGCAGTCAAGCAGGAAACGTCTACCATGAGGTTGACGATGATTAAGCAATTGATTGTGCCCTAAAGAGCGCAATAGAGCCGCAGGAGCAGCTTCAATTGCCGCAGGGTAAAAGCCCGCCTCTAAAACGAGCTTGCTGTAAGAATCAGAAATTTCTTTTTCCACGGCGGCAAGCAAATATTCAACCGGTTTATCTTCTGTTTCAAGGTGATGATTTGGGGCAGCAGTTGAACAAAAGCCTGTAACCAGGCTGTGATAATTGTGCGGGAAATGTGTTTCAGCTGCCAGCTGCATGGCCCGGGGAAGCTCCCTTCCCGGCACAGTGGGCATTGTTACTTTCCGCAGGTGGCAGGACCGGTTACTTAGCGAAAGACAAACTTCTTTACCCTGCCAGTTGAAATCTTTTTTAATCAAGTGAAGTTCTTTTATAAGTTTGCCGGCACTAACGATTTTTCCGTTCTGGATGGCGCCGGGCGGAGTAGGGATAACGCATATTTCCGCAACGATTTCACGGTTTCTCTCGTGCTTTAACTGTAAAAGCTTTATCATCCTGCTGCCCAGATCCAGGCCGATATTTGAACAGGGTTTACTGTAAGCTGCAGAAGATTTTTTGCGATTTCTTTTTTCAAGTAGAAGACCCATGTTAACCCCCCAGGTATTTTAATTAGATTTCCGGAACAGGCTTTTGCCACTCTTTTATAATCAGACCGTCCCGGGTGATTTTTACGTCGACGAGCATACTTTTGTTGATTGCTTCCAGGGTGCCTGTTGACTTGATAGTGATAGCTTTAAAGCTGTTTTCTGGACAGGCTTCTTTCTTTACGAATGAGACATTGTAAAACCCCCGGTTAATTTGCCCGCTCAGTTCGGTATCAAAATCAAAGCAAAAACCGGTTTCCTCGCAAAAAGTATTTGCGAGCAGTTCCGAAATACCGGCCTCGATTCCGGCCTCGATTATATAATACAGTTTGATATCCCTGCTGTTATAGCCGGAAATCAGTTTTTCATTTATAGAGGTAGTTATTAAGGCTGCTCCGAAAGCAACCAGGACACCGGTAAAGACAAGCACTAACACCAGGGCCATACCCGGCTCTGCTCTTAATTCCTTTTTTAGCTCAAAGAAAAACGGTTTTAAACCGGTCAAACCGGGACTCAATCCTTTCCTGATTCAAGGTTTCTTGGACGGACACTGCCGGTAAGGGTAACCTCTCGTTCATTTTCACCGGCGCTGATCGTTATATGGAGCAGGTCATCATTATCAACCAGGAATTCCAGGCCGGTAATATTTAAGGCCACTACGGTGGTGGCATAATGGTTGTTGTTATCGGTGCGCTGGTCATAAAAGAGCTGACTTTTTCCTCCTTTGCGGTCTAAACGGAACCTGAATAAAGTGGGTTCGCTGTCGGAGGGGTCTTTTTTAGCCCTGAAGCAAATCAGGTCATAGCTTCGATTTCTTTCAAAAGTAGAGCAGTGTTCAATACTGCACCGGTCTTTGTCAGTGAATTTAACCCGGTGGGCAAAACGGATTTCGCGGATCATTTTATCCATGGCGATGCGGGCAGTCTGCTGGTATTCCATCTGTTCAGTGCCCCGGTTCCAGCCCGAAATCCCGGAGAGGTAAAAGGAGTAGAGGGCGGCAATTACAAATCCGAGCACTGATAAGGTGATCACTATTTCAATTATGGTCATTCCGGATTCTTTTTGCAGCGCAGTTGTCATTTAACCCTACCTTTCAGATAAATAGCTGGATAAAACAAGTTCCTGTTCACGGCCGCGCAGCATATAAGAGACGGTGATTTCAAGTTTAAGCAGACCGCTTGAAATACAACCTTCCTCTGTTACGGGTGGTTTTAGTGTTTTCACTTCTGTAATCCTTTTAATACCATCATGGTGCGGCAAATCTTCCTCTAAGAACGGAGAGTTTTCACTGACTGCATAGTGCTGATAGACAAAATCGAAACCTTTCGCTTTTAATGATTCCAGCTTTTCCTGGCCCAGGTAGAGGGCTGTGGTTTCCCTGCCGGCCGAAGCTATGGCCTGAAAACTGCCTGTGAAAAGCCCTAAAAGCGGCGCGATCACGAAACCAAGAATGGTAATGGCTACCAGCAGTTCAATAAAGCTGTAACCGTCGCTGGCGGAAAAATGGCCGCAGGCTGCCATATTTTTCACTTTACTTAAACTCCTCTTCAAGATTATTTTTTATCCAGGTAAAACAGCAGGGAAGTTATTTTATGTTTGCTTCCAGAAAGTGGACAGCAATAAGTCAGGCTAAGAAACCGGTATACCATTCCCAGATAGCTTGGCCCCAGAATATTTCTATTAAAGCTGCCAGGGAAAGGAAAGGGGCAAAGGGCAGGGCATCTTTCCTACTCAGCTTGCCTGTAACCATAAAGTAGATCCCGGTTAAAGCCCCGATCATAAAGCCGAGCAGCATAACAAGCGCAGTGCCGCGCATACCGAGAAACAAGCCAATTAAGGCCATAAGCTTTAAGTCTCCGGCGCCCATGCCACCGCGGGAAACTATAAAAATAATGAACATAACCCCGCTGCCGAGAAGAAGGCCGAAGAAAGCATCTGAAAGGCTTCTTTCAGCAATAAGCCAGGCGGGCAGGGTCAAAAACATTTCTACCAGGCTGGGCAGGTAAAATATCAAGCCGGCAAAAAGCCCGGCAGTAACAAGCCGGTTGGGGATAATGCGGTGTTCCAGGTCGATCAAAGAAATTGCAAAAAGCAAGAAAAGCAGGGTTAAATAGATTAAAAATTCCAGGGTCCAGGAGTAATAGGTGAAAACGAGAATAAACAGCAGTCCGGTTGCCAGTTCCACCAGCGGGTAGCGGGGGCTGATCCGAGTTTTGCATTGACGGCAGCGGCCGCCGATAAGCAGGTAACCGAAAAATGGAATCAGCTCGGGCCACTTTAGCTTGTATAAACAAGCAGGACAGCTTGAAGAAGGTGAAATTAGGGAAATATTTTTGGGCAGACGGTAGACAACTACATTTAAGAAACTGCCAAAACATAGCCCGATAACAAAAAGGACTATAAATATGAAGGGATGTTCTGGATTAATCAATTCATTTATCCTTTACTCTAATAATAGTTGATTGTCAAAATTTCACTCCTAATTATTCCACGTCCCTGCAAGAATTCCTGCCTGTGTCGGGCCAAAATAGGGCCGAAAAAGAAAAATATTTTCAGCTTTTTAGCATAAAGCTTCCCCGTGCGATCATTATTGTGCTATACTTGAGAAAATTTGTTCAGGCTGGTGATAGTAAACAAATGTTTCAATTAAATGCTAAAACTAAAATGTTTGTGCTGCTGGGCAACCCCGTCGAACACTCTCTTTCACCTGCTATTCACAACGCTGCTTTTGGTAGCCTGGAACTAAACAATGTATACCTGGCCTGCCCGGTTGCAAACGAACAGCTCGGTGCCGCCGTTAATGGAATCAGGGCCCTTTCTATAGCAGGGGCAAACGTAACCAGCCCGCACAAGGAAGCGGTGATACCTTTTTTAGACCTTGTTTCTTTTGAATCAGAGCTGGTTCAATCGGTAAATACTATTGTTAACCGGAATGGTTTTTTGGAAGGGACAACCACGGACGGCGAGGGGCTGCACCTGGCTCTAAAAGATTTAGATCCGTTTTATGGTACCGGTGAAAAAATCTTGGTTATCGGGGCCGGAGGGGCAGCTCGCGCAGCATCATATACCCTGGCCCAAAAAAATGCCGCAGAAATATTTATAGCAAACCGCACTTCCGAAAAAGGAGAGGGTTTGGCTTCTCTTTTATTGCGCCACGGCCATATTCGGAACAGCAAAAGCTTGCCCTTGCAAAAAAGAGATTTGATAGAAGCGCTGCATGAATGCAGGCTTTTTATTTACAGCCTGCCCCACGACGAGCAAGTATTTCTTGAAGCGCTGGGGGAGGCAGGGAGGCTTAAGCGGGAAAAGTTATTGCTTGATTTAAGATACAGCCCGGGAAAAAGCACCACCATGGATCGATTCGAGAAAGCCGGGGGCAGGACAATAAACGGCATGGGAATGCTGGTCAACCAGGCTGCCCTTTCTTTTGAACTTTTTACCGGGAAAAAAGCTCCCCTGGAGGTGATGCAGAAAGCAGCCGGTCTCGTTTAACTGTGAAAAGCCTGGTCCCGGCGGCCTGATAAATAAAACATAGCATGGCCGTTATCGTTTTCTAAACCATAAAAGTTAAGCCAGTTAAAAATCTAGTTAAAACAAGTAGTTAAACCAAGACAAAACTTAATATCCAGGAGGTCAGCTCAAACTATGAAACGAATCAACCGCCGCCGGGTTTACGAAGCCCTTTTTGAAGCAGCGTCTTTAAGTTCTGTCCAGGTTGAAGAAGTTTTGGCCGAAAAGCAGCGGACAGGGGAACCGATCGGTAAAATTCTGCTTAAGAAGGGTGTAATTGCTGAAGAAGTAATGCTTGCGGTGATGGAAAAACAGCTCGGGATCCCCCGGGTCAACCTGTATGATCGAAAAATTAATTACAACGCAATTGACTGCATCCCAACAGAAGTAGTCAAAAAGCACAAAGTTTTTCCTTTAGCAATCAGGGGCAACCAGATTTTGTTGGCCATGGCCGACCCGCTTGATTTAGCGGTGGTTGATGAAGTGGAGATGTTCAGTCAAAGAGAAGTTTATCCGGTCCTGGCTTCTGAGAGCGCTATTAAACACGCTTTTGACCAGTATTATAGTTTTAGGGATTACCCGACCACAGGGGATGCTCCTCAACCATCGGCAGTCTGCGAAAGTTTCCAGCACGAAAAAAATGCATTACCAGCAGAATCAAAAGAGTCCGGCCCGGTGGTGAAGCTGGTTTATGCCATGTTAAGCGCCGCTGTTGAAAAAAATGCCAGTGATATCCACCTGGAACCGTCCGAGCATAATTTGCGGATCAGGTTACGGCTCGATGGTATCTTGCATGATTTTGCCAGGCCAAAAGCAATGAAACCGGAACAGATCATTTCCAGGGTTAAGATTATGGCTAACCTTGATATTGCTGAAAAAAGGCTGCCCCAGGATGGAAATATTCAGCTCCGGCACGGTGACGGTGAGATTAACCTGAGGGTTTCTACCATGCCTACCATACATGGCGAAAAAGTTGTGATCCGGCTTTTGGAAAAAGATAAAATAGTATTGCCATTGGAAAGGCTGGGGTTTTCATCGGCAAATTATCATACTCTCCAGCACCTTTTACTGAACAAGGCGGGAATGATTTTATTAACCGGGCCAACCGGGTGCGGTAAAACTACTACGCTATATTCTGCCCTCAACTATTTAAACCGTGAAGAAGAAAACCTGATTACTGTAGAAGACCCGGTCGAGTGCCGGCTTAAAGGGATCAACCAGATCCAGGTAAATCCGAAAATCGGCCGTACTTTTGCCGGTGCTTTGCGTTCTATCCTCAGGCAGGATCCAGACATTATCATGGTCGGTGAAATTAGGGACATAGAAACTGCAAAGATTGCTACCCAGGCCGCCCTGACCGGGCACCTGGTATTGAGCACCCTGCACACCAATAATGCAGCTTCTGCGGTTGCCCGTTTAATTGATATGGGGATGGAACCCTTTATGGTAACAACCTCTTTGAGCGGAGTGATTGCCCAAAGGCTTATTCGCAAGATATGCCCGCGCTGCCTGGAAGAATACAGGTTAAGTGAGGAAGAAAAAGTATTTTTCCACAAATACTTCAGGCAGGAACCCCCGGGGAAACTATACCGCGGCAAAAAATGCCATGACTGTTATCAAACCGGTTATCGCGGCCGTACTTCAATCCAGGAGTGCCTGATCTTAAGCCAGGAACTGCAGAGCATAATCCTGCGAAGAACCGGGGCGGCGGAATTGCATGAGAAAGCAGTAGAACTTGGTATGACTACCCTGGTTAAAGACGGGTTACGCTGCCTGCTGTCCGGTGAAACCACCATGAACGAAGTAGTGAGGGCCACTTACAGCAGCCTGTATGACCAGGAATTTTTTAGTTTTAAAGAGAATAACCTGATTGTTGAACGTTTAAGCAGGAGCGACAGTTAACATGCTTGATCTTAAAAGATACCTGAGGTGGATATGGTTAAAATGCCGGCAGCAGCCCGGTCCGGGCTTTACGCTGGTTGAAGTGCTTTGTGTAATAGCGCTCTTAACCATGTTAACCATGATTGCCGTACCTGTTGTAAACACTTACAGCGGCCAACGTAACTTAGATATTGCAGCGCGCACCATGGCTACCGATCTGCGTAAAGCCCAGCAAAAAGCGATAACAGTCGGCTGGACCCAATTGATTGAATTCAGGCCGGCTACCAGGCAGTACCGGATCAAAGACGGAAAAACCGACGATACCGTTATTGTTAAGCTTCCCGAAGGGATTGATTATGCGGTAAATACTTACGACAGGTTTGGCGATTTCCCGCTTTTAAGGTTCAGGTCAACCGGAGCGCCTGTTCCGGGAGGGGGGACTATTGGGCTGGAAAACAGCCGCAAAGATATATTATACTTGATTATAACTCCCGCTACGGGCCGGATCAGGATTTCAGAAGATCCGCCGGAGCACTGGGAGATATATGAGGATAATTAATGGTTATTTAACCACCCTGAGGAATACACGGAAGGGATTGCTATGCTAAAGAAAAATGTAGAAAAAAAGCAGGTTATCTTAACCGGTTTTATGGGCACCGGTAAAACTGTGGTCGGTGAACTTTTAGCCCGCACCATGAAGAGGGATTTTGTTGATACTGATAAAATCGTAGAAGAAAAAACCGGGCTTGCTGTTCCTGAAATTTTTGAACGTCACGGCGAAACTTATTTTCGGGACAGGGAAAGCGAAGCGGTAGAAAGCCTGCGGCAGTATCCTCCGGGAAGCCTTGTGGTTTCTACCGGCGGGGGAATCGTGCTTCGGGAAAAAAACCGCAAAACGCTGCAGGAAATCGGGCTGGTTATTTTATTGACCGCTTCGCCTGATGAAATTTTGCGCAGGACCGGTGAGTCCGGAAACCGCCCCCTGCTATCCGGGGATAACCCCGATCAAAAAGTCGTCTCCCTGCTCAAAGAAAGGGAAGAACATTATAAGCACTGTGAAGTGCGTATTGATACCACCGGGCTTGCTCCTCTCCAGGTGGTTCGTAAAATAATGGGCTATTTAAGAGAACGATAATCTGTTAAACTTAAAAATAAGAAATAAACCACGATCTGGCAGGAATTTTACTGTTAATCAGGAAATTATTGTTGTTATAGGTATTTTAAATAAATACCGGTAGGAGGCGCTTTCTGTTGTCCAAAGTTAAAATTCTTGCTTTACACGGGCCAAATTTAAACTTACTCGGTCAGCGAGAACCAGATGTTTACGGCAGCATGACCCTGGAGGAAATAGATAGAGCCCTGGAAGACCGGGGAAAGAAACTTGGGGTTTCGATTGATAGTTATCAGTCTAACCATGAGGGAGAATTGGTCGATCGTATCCAGGCGGCAGCAATAGATTTTGACGGGATCCTGATTAACCCGGCTGCCTTCTCCCACTATAGTTATGCCCTAAGGGACGCCCTTTCAGCTGCCGGGCTGCCTGTTATTGAAGTACACTTGAGCAATGTTTTTGCCCGCGAAACTTTTCGGCATCATAGTGTAATCACCCCGGTGGCTGAAGGAATGGTTTGCGGCCTGGGCCCCGACAGTTACTTGCTTGGGCTGGAGGCGCTGGTGAATATTTTAAAGAAAGAGCGGAGGTAAAATGTCCAGGCAAACAGCAGAACGGCTTAAAAAGTTACGCACTTTTTTAAGTCAAAACAATGTCGATGCTTTCTTAATAACAAACCCCTACAACCGCCGTTATTTAAGCGGGTTTGATGGGACCAGCGGAGCCCTTTTAATCGGGGAAAAACATGCTTACCTGGTTACCGATTTTCGGTATACCGAGCAGGCTGAAGCGCAGGCACCGGGCTTCACGGTGCACAGCTGGCGGGAAGACCTGTTTACTGAAATAGTCCCTTTAGTTAAAGATGCCGGTTGGGAAAAACTCGGGTTCGAGGCCAAGCATGTTGTATGCCACAATTACCGGGAAATGGAGCAAAAGCTCCCCGTACAGCTGGTGCCTTTTGAAGATGCAGTGGAAAAAATGCGCATGGTCAAAAGTAATGAAGAGCTTGAACTGCTAAAAAACGGCGCCCGGTTCGTCGATTCAGCTTTTGAATATATTTGCCGGCGGATAAAGCGGGGAGTGGCTGAAAAAGAAATAGCCCTGGAACTTGAGATTTATTTAAAACGGGTAGGTGCGGAAGAGCCTTCTTTTCGCTTCATAGTTGCTTCCGGCAGCAGGGGAGCTATGCCTCATGGCACGGCATCCGATAAAGAAATTCAAGAAGGGGAGCTGATAACCATTGATTTTGGCGGAATTTTTAATGGTTACGCTACCGATATGACTCGCACCGTGGCTCTTGGAGAACCCGGCGAACAAAAGCGTGAAATATACGAACTGGTCCGGAAGGCCCAGCAGGAAGCCAGAGACGCAATTCGTGCCGGCCTAAAAGGTTATGAAGCAGATGCAGTAGCCAGGGATATTTTTGAGCGGGCCGGTTATGAACAATATTTCGGCCATGGGCTGGGGCACGGTGTAGGACTGGAAACCCATGAGCTGCCTGTTTTAAATCGGCGCAGCAAAACTGTGCTGGAACCGGGCATGGTGGTTACGATTGAACCGGGCCTTTACATCCCGAGATCCATGGGTGTACGCATAGAAGATATGGTTTGTATTACTGATAAAGGGGCAGAAGTTTTAACCGAAAGCCCGCGTGACCTAATCGTTATATAATAAAGCAAAGGGCGGTGGTACCGATGATTTCGACCAATGATTTCCAGACCGGGGTTACCATAGAATTTGAAGGAGAGCTCTACACGGTTTTGGAATTTCAGCATGTAAAGCCCGGCAAGGGGGCAGCATTTGTCCGATCAAAGTTAAAAAATTTACGGACCGGATCAATTATCGATCATACATTCAGGGCGGGCGAAAAAGTGCCCAAGGCACACCTGGATCGAAAAGAAATGGAGTATTTATATCGCGATGAAGATTTCTTTTACCTGATGGACCTCGAAACATTCGAACAAATATCTATTCCTGCCGGTGAGATAGGATCGGGAGCTAAATACTTAAAGGAAAATGACAAGTTGAATGTGGTCATGTACGGGGATGAAGTGATCGGGGTGGATCTACCGGTAACAGTGACCCTGCAGGTTGCTGATACTGAACCCGGTATCAAGGGAGATACCGCTTCGGGTGCGACAAAACCGGCAACCCTGGAAACCGGACTGGTTGTCCAGGTCCCGCTTTTCATTAATAGCGGCGATAAGGTTAAAGTTGACACCCGCAGCGGCGAATATATTGAACGAGCTTAAAATTTAAAATTAAACTATTTACTGATAGGGGAGGGCTAGATCATGCACGAAGATTTGAAAGCAAGGGTTTCCTACCTGCGCGGCTTTACGGAAGGCCTTGAATTAGGTGAAGATAGTAAAGAACAGAAGATTTTACACAGGATTATTGACCTGCTAAGCGACATGAGTGATGAAATAGAACAGCTGCGGGTTGATTACGAAGAACTATTTGAGTACACCGAGGCTATAGACGAAGATTTAACCGATATGGAAGAAGATTTTTACGAAGAAGATGATGAAGATGATGATTTTTTGGATGATCGGCTGGGCGGTTATGATGAGGGGTTTTCAATTGAATGCCCGAACTGCAGGGAAATTGTAGTCGTGGATGACAATATCCTTGACCAGGAATCGTCAATCGAAGTAACCTGTCCTGGCTGCGGTGAAGCTGTCCTGGTGGATGATGAAGAATGGTATGAAGATATGGAAGAACTGCCTGAAATGGCCGATGAAGAAAAGGACGATCAGGATTAAGCAGCGGACTGAAAATTGAATCGCTTAGAAGAATCTGTTATAATTAAGGGTAATTTAAAGGTTTTTGTTGGTAAATTAAACAAATAAAAACCTGGGAGGTATTTAAAATGGAACATAATAAAAATGAAGAAGCCAGAATGCTGCCAACTGAGTTAGGAGTAGTCAGGATTGCCGAGGAAGTGGTTTCCACCATTGCCGGATTGGCGGCTACCGAAATTGAAGGCGTGGCCTCCATGAGCGGTGGTATAGGTGGAGGTATCGCAGAAGTTTTGGGCCGTAGAAACCTGTCCAAGGGAATAAAAGTCGAAGTTGGCACCGAAGAAGCCAAACTTGATATTTTTATTATCATAGAATATGGGGCTCGCATTCCCGATGTTGCCTGGGATATCCAGGAAGGAGTTAAAAATGCGGTGGAAAATATGACCGGCCTGCGGGTCAATAATGTTAATGTCCATGTCCAGGGCGTCCAGTTCCCCCAGCAGGAAGGTGAAGAATCAGAGGAAGCTGAAGTTAAAGAAGAACAAGAGTAATAAGCGTGGTTTTATCCACGAACTGCATTAAAAGGGGGATTAAACAATGAAAACGTTAATCCGGGTAATCCTGGTTTTCCTGGGACTGCTATTCATAGGCGGCGCATTTTTCTTGTTAGCTGTTAACTATAACCTGGTGCCGGGCCTTGCTTTTTACCTGCCTGCCTGGGCTGATGAAAACATAGTGCTTGGTGCAGCAATTGGAATGCTGGTACTGGCCCTAATTTTTATTTTACTGGGCCTGCGTTCTTCGAAAAAACCTGCAGATGCCATCATGAAGGGAAGCCAGTTCGGCGAAGTTGCCATCTCAATCACTGCCATAGAAAACCTGGTCTTAAGGGTAATCCAGCAAACCCAGGGAATTAAGGATGTCAGCAGACAGGTTACTTTTACCCAGGATGGATTGATCATTAATGTCAAAATAAGAGTGATGCCTGATGTCCCCATGCCGGGGGTTACCAGTGAATTACAATCGAAAATCAAGGAATATGTTGAAGAAATGACCGGAATTACCGTCCATGAGGTAAAAGTAAACGTTGAAAATATTGTTGTAGATCAGGCTCCATCGACTAAGTAGCATTGATTAAGGGTTAAAGGGGGTAACTATGTTGTCCGAAATGAACTGGTGGATAATAATCAGCAGGCACTGGGGAAAAATCCTGGGAGGACTGCTTGGCTTAATTTTCGCTCTGCTGGTGCTTTATTATGGTTTTTGGTGGAGCTTATTCATTTACGTTTGTATCGCTTTAGGTTTGTTCATAGGCTGGAAATTGGATGCCAGCAAAGATGTTGGCGGATTTTTCAGGCGCCTTTTTTCCACAAAAGAAGATTAACAGTAATTCTGGAATAAAATAACTTACAAATTGATCCAGCACACATGGAGGTAGGATTCCAAATTGTCCCGTCGCTTTGCAAGAGAGGTGGCTTTTAAAGCCTTATTTCAGGTTGATATCGGCAAATGCAGAGTAGACCAGGCTTTGCGCTATTCTCTTGCAGATCAAAATATCAGCAGTGAAGAAAAAGTTTTCATCGAAGAACTGGTGACCGGTACGGTTGCAAAACAGGAATCCCTGGATCAGATAATCCAAAAATACCTGGTTAAATGGGAATTAAAACGCCTTTCCGCGGTTGACCGCAACCTGCTGCGGCTGGCTTTATACGAAATACTATACCGGGAAGATATCCCGAATGCGGTATCGATTAATGAAGCGCTTGAATTGGCTAAAAAATATGGAAGCACTGCCGATGCGGTCGGCTTTATAAACGGAGTGTTAGACCGGGCAATAGGAGAAACTTTTGAAAAAGGATCGTGATCGTTTTTACTGTCTGGGCATCGATGCTTCGGCATATACTACTTCACTGGCAGTGGTTAACCAGGATGAACAGGTAGTGATTGATCTTAGAGAGCCTTTACCGGTTGCAGAAGGTTCCCTGGGCATCCGTCAGTCCGAAGCTGTGTTTGCTCACCTCAAAAAACTTGGCGATATAATGGAGCCGGAACCCGGGCTTCAGCTTAAAGATTTAACCAGGGCTGTTGCCTTTTCGGCCGCTCCCCGCCCGGTTAAAGACTCTTATATGCCTGTCTTTAAAGTCAGTGAAGCCTTTGGTCTGTTTTTAGCCCGGACCATGGGCTTTAATTATTTATCTTCCACTCACCAGGAAGGTCACGTCATGGCCGGTTTATGGTCGGCAGGATTAAAAAGCGGGCGCTACCTGGTGATCCACCTTTCGGGTGGGACTACAGAATTTGTTTCAGTCGAGGAGTACAAGCCCGGCTGCCTGAACCTGGAATTATTGGGCGGCAGCAGTGATTTGAACGCAGGGCAGTTTGTTGATCGCCTGGGCAAAGCAATGGGCCTTGAATTCCCGGCCGGTCCCGCCCTTGAACAACTTGCAGAAAAATGTAAAGATGAAAAAGTAGAGCTCCCGGTAGCCGTTAAAAATAACCAGGTTAGTTTTTCCGGGCCGGCCAGTCATGCTGAAAGGCTGCTTGCCGGGGGTTGCCGGATGGAAGACCTGGCCCGGGCAGTGGAGCGTTGTATAGCGGACTCAGTAATTACAGCGCTAACCGGACTTTTATTAGAAGACAATGAATACGAAGGAATCCTGGCTGTAGGCGGTGTAGTCGCAAACCGGTTTATCCGCAGGTATTTGAAAGATAATTTGACCGGCTGGAAAATATATTTTGCCGAATCACGCTATGCTTCGGATAATGCAGTAGGACTGGCTGTGCAGGCTGCCCGTTATTTTAAGAAATAAGTCTCCGTTTGTCTTTAAAATTTGTTGCTTTTAAAACTCTAAAAGGATTTTCTAAGATCGTGGCGAAGTAGATTATGGTTAATGACATGGTAAAGGCGATGCCTTAATCAAAAATATTTAATTTAGGGGAAAGGAGGCTGAGTGAAAAGTATCACGAACTTCGACAGAGGAGGTAGGTTTAAGTAATTTTCTTTAGGGAGAGAGGGAAAAATGTCCAAGGTATTTTTTAGCAGCTGGAATGGAAAATTAAACGATGAACGAAACAAGAACCTAGAGGAACGGATGGACCTGCAGGATTTGGAGGTGCCCCCACAGCTCGACAACCAGGATTTAAAGGCTTTTATCGGCTGGGCGGGCATGATTGTTGTAGATCCGGAAGTAGATATTGTCGTAGCGTTGAAAGAGTATTATCAGAACATGCAGAATGAATCCTGTGGCCGTTGTATTCCCTGCCGTGCCGGCAGCAAGGTGATTGCTGATCGGCTGGAAAAAATAACAAGCGGCAAGGGCAGCAAGGAAGACCTGGCCTTCTTGAAAGAGATCAGCGGGTTGATCAAGGAAAGCTCGCTTTGTGAACTCGGGATGTCTTCACCGGTACCTTTGCTAGATGCCCTGGAATACTTCGAAGCTAACTTTAACGCTTACTTGAACGAGGACCGGCCGGCGGCCGGTAACGGGCTGGTATTCCGTCCGATGCTTACGGCGCCCTGTCGTAACGGCTGCCCGGCGCACATCAACATCCCCAGGTATATTGAATGTATCAAGGAAGGCGATTATGAAGGAGCGCTGGCCGTAAACCGGGAAAAGACTCCGCTGGTCGGAACTCTTGGCCGCGTTTGCGTGCATCCTTGTGAATCAAACTGCAACCGGCAGCCTTTTGATCAATCTTTATCGATCAGGCTATTGAAACGGTTTGCAGCCGATTTTGGAGCAAAAAATGGTTACGACGAAAATTACCGGCCTGCAAAACCAGCTCCGGACGCTGATAAAGTAGCCGTTATCGGCGCCGGACCGGCCGGGCTTAACTGCGCCTATCAGCTGGCCCAAAAAGGCTATGCTGTTACTATTTATGAATCGCTGCCCGTAGCCGGAGGGATGCTGGCGGTTGGTATCCCCAGCTACCGCTTGCCCAGGGATATCCTCAATGCTGAAGTAGGATTGGTGGAAAGCCTTGGGGTGGAAATTAAGTATAATACCGAGATTGGCGTAGATATGCCTATGGAACAGTTGTGGGATGAAGGTTTCAAGGCAATATTCGTGGCTAATGGCTTGCATGACAGCGCCACTATGGGCTGTAAAGGTGAAGATGCGGGCTATGCAGGTTACATGCCCGGGGTTGAATACCTGCGTAAGATGAACCTGGGCGAGAAGGTCGATCTTGGTGAAAAAATAGCAGTTATCGGCGGTGGTAATGTTGCCATGGACTGTGCCCGTTCTGCACTTCGTTTAGGGGTAAAAGAGGTCCACTTAATTTACCGCCGCAGCAGAGCGGAAATGCCGGCTAACGAGGCTGAAGTAGATGCGGCTGAAGAAGAAGGCGTTATCTTTCACATGCTGGCCAATCCAACCTGCATTTTGGAAGAAGGCAGTTGTGTCAGCGGCCTACAGTGTATCAAAATGAGGCTGGGCGAGCCTGATGAAAGCGGTCGCCGCCGGCCGGAACCAATTGAGGGTTCCGAGCATGTCTTAGAGGTTGATACGGTTATTCCTGCAATTGGCCAGGTTGCCGATTTTTGCTATGTAACTCCTGAATGTGGATTGGAAGTTACCAGGAAAGGGACCTTAAACGTAAACCCGGAGACCATGGAAACTGATACCCCCGGTGTATTCGCCGGTGGTGACGTTGTTCTTGGCGCAGCTACAGTTATTGAGGCTATCGCCTCGGCTAACCGGGCCGCTGAAGCAATTGATAACTATATCCGCACCGGGAAAAGCGGTGTGGGAGAACAGGCTGTAAATGAACAGCATATTGAAAAAATTGGTGTTTACAAAGAGGAATTAGCCCCTGAGATGATCGGTGGAAGAACCCGCCTGGAAGAAGAAGCCATGCCTGTAAATGAAAGAATTCACGGTTTTGACGAGGCAGAGCTTGGCTTTAAATATCCTTGTGAAGTAGTCAACGAAGCGGAACGCTGTATAAAGTGTTTACGCTTGGGTATGGCCATCTTATAACCGAGGGGAGGGTATAATAATCATGAAAACAGTAAGCTTACAAATTGATGGCAAAAAAATCTTTGCTGAAGAGGGCACAACTATTCTGGAGGCGGCCCGGCAGAACGGAATCGATATTCCCACTCTTTGCTACCACCCCCGGTTAGCACCCCTTGGCCACTGTCGTATCTGTATTGTTGATGTTGAAGGGATCGACAAGCCGATTACTTCCTGTGACAATCCGGTTGCCGACGGAATGGTCGTGGTTACCAGCACACCGGAGATCCGGGAAAAACGTAATCAAATCCTGGTCCTGTCTTTATCAACACACCCGTATAAAGACTGCCTGACCTGTGAAAGAACCGGGACCTGCGAACTGCAGGAACAAGCCTACAGCTTCCAGGCGGATCTGCCCGAACAGCTTGAACGCGATGTCCCGACCGAAAAGAGCGAAGATAACCAGTACATAGTCCGGGACGAAGAAAAATGTATCCTGTGCGGACGTTGTGTACAGGTGTGCCGCTCCGGTCCGGGAGCTTTCGTTTATGAAATAGTTGGCAACGGGGTCGACACCCGGGTAGTTCCCTACCATGACGGGAAAGAGGTTTCCCTTGAAGAAGCCGGTTGTGTGTTCTGCGGCCAGTGTGTGGATGTTTGCCCGGTGGCTGCTATTACCGAAAAAGGAAGAAGCGCCGGTGGAAGGGAGTGGGAGCTTACCCAGGTTCCCGGTGTTTGTGTCGAATGCTCCCTGGGCTGTGCATTAGAGAGGCAAGCCTACGGAGATGATCTGATCAGGGTAACCGTCCCGAAAGAAGGAGAAAAGGTTAGCTGGCTTTGCCAGAAGGGCAAATTTGGTGTTAATGAGTTTGATCCGAAACCACTACAGCAGCCCCTTGTACTTGAAGGCGGCCAGTATAAAGAACTGGAATATAACGAAGCGATTAAGAAAACAGCTCAAAAGCTGCTTGACATTAAGAAGGACACAGGACCGGGAGCTGTAGCGGTGCTTGCCTCAGGCAAACAAAGCAATGAAGAAAGCTACCTGCTGCAAAAGCTGGCCCGTTCGGTCCTGGGTACGGCCAATGTAGATCTGGGTGTGGATGAAAACTGGGCCAAAGCTTACCGTGGAATGCGGGAAGTGACCGGTCCCGATGTTCAGGGGCCCACCCCGGCATCAATGCAGGACTGCGAATCCATAGTGGTTATCGGCCCCGAGCTGGAAGAAACTCACCCGGTTGCCGCTATGGCGGTGCAGCAGGCCGGCCGTTTTGGCAAATCTACCATTATCCGAATTGCTGCCGGTGAAAAGCAAAAGAGCACCTGGGAAGAATTGGATATAAAGCCCGGGCCCGGTAGTGAAACGGCTGTTTTAAAAGGGATCACCGCTGCTCTGCAGGGAGAAGATCCAGGAAAAGCCGCTGCAGAAGCAGGATTATCCGCCGAGGAACTGAAGCAGGCTGCTGAGGAAATTTCTAAAATCAACAGCTGTACAGTTGTATCTTCAGCATGCCTTAATGCAGCCGATGACAACTTCATCGAAGCTCTACTGGAAATGGCCAAAGCTGCCGGACAGCTTGCCAAAGGCAGAAGTGACCTGTTGCTTTTATCCGGCTTTAGCAACGCAGCCGGCACCATTGTCCTTGGCGGTTCACCTTCTTTCGGGCCCGGTTTTGTGGCTTTGAATGGTGAAGCCGGATTGAGCAGGGATGAAGTTATTTCAGCCGCCGAAGAAGGAAAAGTTAAGGGAGTCCTTTCTTTCGGGGATTTACCTGCCGCAAAGAAACCCGGCGGACTTGAATTTTTAGCTGTTTCCTGTTACGAAGGCAACCAGGCACCGGAAAACAGCGATGTTAAGCTGCCATCTTTACCGGCTGCCCGTAAGCGAGGATTGTTTACCAATTCTTCTGGATTTACGCAGATTAATGAAAGTGCTTTAGCAAATGGCAGCGATGTAGTTGAAGACTGGAAAATAATCTGCGACCTGGCTGAAGCAATGGGCGAAAAATGGAACTACTCTTCCCTGGAAGATGTGCGGGAAGAAATGCAAAACCTGGATGCCGGTTAGAGGACCATTCTCTATTAATTCCCGGCGCCGCAGGCAAAGGGATAAGTCAAGGGAAAGCCTTGGAAAACCGGGAGGTTGAGGAAGAAAAGTACCCGACTGACTGAAGTGATCAAAAACTATTCAGGCAGTCGGGTACTATCTTAAATTCTATGCAAAACGAGCAGGCAATACTCAAAGTTTCGGAAATTAACCGCTACGTAAAAAGCTTGATCCAGGGAGACCCCAGGTTAAGCGATTTGTGGGTCACCGGGGAAATATCAAATTTTAAACACCACCGTTCCGGGCACATGTATTTCACTGTTAAAGACAGCTATGCTTCCCTGCGGTGTGTTTTTTTTCGCAGGGAAAACATGCGCTGTCCATTTGATCCTTCAGATGGCATGGAAGTTATTTTACACGGCAACCTTTCGGTATACGAACCAGCCGGAACTTACCAGCTTTATGTTTCAGAAATGGAACCTGCCGGAATGGGTTCATTGTACGTGGCCTTCGAACAATTAAAAAAGAAATTGGAAGTTGAAGGTCTCTTTGATCCAGGTCAAAAAAAAGAGTTACCCCTTGTTCCCCGTAAGATTGCCCTGGTTACCTCTCCGAGCGGGGCTGCGCTGCAGGATATCCTTTTAACCACTAAAAAACGCTTTCCTTATGTCCACCTGGTAGTAGTGGAAAGCCTGGTCCAGGGAGCGGGGGCAGGATCAGACATAGTCCGTTCGCTCGAACTGATCAACAAGCGGAGCGATATTGATTTAATTATTATAACCCGCGGTGGAGGTTCCCTTGAGGATCTATGGCCGTTTAACGAAGAAAAAGTAGCAAGGGCCATATTTCATTCGGAAATACCTGTAATTTCCGCAGTTGGCCATGAAACCGATTTTACAATTGCTGATTTTACCGCCGATTACCGCGCTCATACTCCCACTGAAGCCGCAGCTGCGGCAGTACCGGTAGCGGAAGAAATGCTGGCTGAGATTAGAAAGCTGCAGGACAGGGCTGCCCTCGCTTTAAAAAACCGGGTCCAGCAAGAAAAACAGCGCCTGGATCATATTGTCAGCGAACGTTTTTTCAAGCGTCCCTCGGAAAGGATAAATAGTTCCCGGGAAAAATTTAACCGTCTGGAAAAAGACTTAAAAAGGGAAATCACCCGCTTGCTGCAGGCAAAGGGGATGAAGTTAAATGGCCTGGTCGATAAAATGGAAAGCTACAGCCCCCTGAAGGTTATGAGCCGCGGATACAGTTACTGTCGTGATGAAAACGGTAATATAATTAGATCGGTTAAAGACATCAAAACTGGGCAGCTTCTACAGCTTAGCTTTAAAGATGGAAGGGCAGATTGCCGTGCAGAAAATGTTGAGGAGGACTGCAGCATTGACAGAAAACAAAATTGAAGATATGTCTTATGAAGAAGCGATAAAAAAATTGGAGGAAATAGTCCAGCGCCTGGAGAATGCCGAGATACCCCTGGAAGAATCACTATCTTCGTTCCAGGAAGGGATTGCCCTGTCCAGGTTCTGCCGGGAAAAACTGGCAGAGATTGAGTACCGGGTAGAATACCTGTTAAAGGAAGAGCAGCAGCAATCTCTTAAAGATATCGGCGAAGGTGAGGATGAATTCAAAGATGCCGGTGAAAATGATGGTGGTGTAAATAATGAATGAGTTAGACTGCTACCTTGATGATAAAAGAAACCTTGTAAACCAGGCTCTAAAAACCTGCCTGCCGCAAAAAGGTCCCACGGCGGTAAGAGAAGCAATGAGGTATAGCCTGGAAGCCGGGGGCAAAAGGCTCAGGCCAATCCTTACCCTGGCGGTTGCGGACACCTTAAATTACAAGGATAACTCGGTTATGGATGTAGCCTGCGCTTTAGAACTGATTCACACCTACTCCCTGATCCATGACGATTTACCGGCAATGGATAACAGCGATCTGCGGCGCGGCAAACCAACCTGTCACAAAGTTTTTGGCGAAGCAAATGCAGTTTTAGCCGGGGACGCCCTCCTCACCCTGGCTTTTGAGGTTCTTGGCCGTTACGGATTAAATTGCGGATCTGCAAAAAAAGCAATGCAAATTACCTGTGAAATGGCTAAAGCAGCAGGGGTTACGGGCATGATCGGCGGGCAGGTCCTCGATCTCGAGTCCGAAGGCAAAAATATTTCCAGTTCTGAACTGGAAACAATGTCCCGGATGAAGACCGGGGCCCTGTTAAAAGCTTCTGTTGATTGCGGAGCAGTTGCAGCCGATGCTACAGAAGCGCAAAAAGAAATACTCGGTGAATATGCTGCCGACATTGGGACTGCCTTTCAAATTGTGGATGACCTCCTTGATTATGAAAGCAGTGAAGAAGAACTAGGCAAGCCTGTTGGATCCGACCGGGAACGCTTCAAACCCAACTACCCATCGGTGCTCGGTCCCGAAAAGGCCAGGCAGCAGGCGCAGATGCTTTATGAGCAGGCAATTAATAAAGTAAACGAGCTCAACTGTTCACCGGGTCTACTGGTAGGGCTGGCGGAAAAAATGGTTAACCGAAAAAAATAAACCGTTCCCGAAAATTGCCCGGGTAAGGGTTAACTATAGTGATAAATTGCAGCCGAAGTTTAAAGTGTGCTTTTGGCGGCCCCCGTTGTCTGGATTGAAAGCTTGTGCTATCATATATTTGCGAAGATGGCATAAGTGGTGCAGTATTCTAGTTGGCGCCCCTTTCCGAAAACGGGCCTAAAAATCCGTTAAGGGCACATCAATGAAGTTCCTGGTGGTGGCCGCCGAAGCCCAGTCGGGGGTTGCTGCTGGGAGTTAAGAAGGACGGGGCGATCTACAAAGGCATGTAGGCGTTGACCCTGCCTTCGTGGAGACCCAATGTTCGTGGCGGATTGTTGTAAAACAAAAGGCTACGGCTTGGGAAAGAACCTGCATGCGGTAAGAAGCTGTGTGCAGTGTAGCCTGCCTTGAGTGGAAAGGGAGGAGGAGGTAAAGCTTTCTCCAAAACCCTTTCTGCAAAAGAGGCTAGGAAAGACCAGGCGTCAGTGAGGAAATCTCCTAGACTGCTCTCGAAAGAGAGGCAGGCCAGGGATTAAAGTGTGAGCTAAGTGGTAATCCAGTTCTGCTGATGGTGACACAGCAGGAACAGCCTTAAAAGGGAACTGCCCTGCTCGGTAACGAGGGGTGGCTGTTCGGGAAAACCTGCTGGACCTGAAGCCGCAAAGTTTACCTGACCTGTCACCACTTATGTTTCTTTGTACAAAGGTGATGAGATTTGGCCAACAACCAAAAAAGCAGACGCTGGATTCGTTGGATTATTATTATTTCATTATGGACTTTTATGCTGGCAGTAATTTTAAGTTTTATTTCACACTATTTTCTTGATCAAATCGATTCGATCATAATATCTTTTTTAATATTGCTTTTTGTTGTTTTTTTAGGAATACTCTTCGATCTAGTCGGGACTGCTGCCGCAGCAGCAGATATAGCCCCCTTAAATGCCAAGGCATCGAGAAAAGTGAGCGGCGCAAAACTGGGGGTTGATATCGTGAAAAATGCGGAACGGGTTGCTACTTTTTGTAACGATGTTGGGGGAGATATCAGCGGAATAATTAGTGGAACCCTTGTAACCACAATTGTTATTAAACTGGTGGCGATAGTTTCTCATAGCCAGGCCGATTTTTACCTGGGGATTTTACTGGCTGCCTTGATTGCTTCGATCACAGTCGGTGGCAAGGCCTGGGGAAAGATAATTGCCATTAATTATTCAACTGAAGTTATTCTCCTGGTAGGATCTATCATTACCAAACTGCAAAAGCCGCTGACCATTTTCAGCAGAAGCGGTGACAACCTGGAGTGATCAACATGGATGGAATATTTAAGAACCTGGATTTGCCCGGTGATTTAAAAAAACTTGATGAAAATGAACTAAAAAAAGCTGCCGAAGAAATCAGGGAATATATGATCCGGACAGTCGCGGACAACGGTGGCCACCTGGCCGCCAGCTTAGGGGTAGTCGAGCTGTCCCTGGCCCTGCACAGCACCTTTGAGAGCCCGCGGGACCAGATAATCTGGGATGTGGGGCATCAGAGCTATCCCCATAAGCTTTTGACCGGCCGCTGGGAACAGTTTCCGAGCCTGCGCAAGCAAGGCGGTTTATGCGGGTTTCCAAAACCGGAAGAAAGCGAACATGACCCTTTCCTTACCGGACACAGCAGCACCTCGATTTCAGCTGCCTTAGGCCTGGCCCAGGCCCGTGATTTCAACGGCGAAGATTACCAGGTTATCGCGGTTATAGGTGACGGAGCCTTAACCGGTGGGATGGCATTTGAGGCTTTAAATCATGCCGGACATATCAAGGCTGATATGCTGGTAGTCTTGAATGACAACGAAATGTCGATCAGTTCCAACGTTGGCAGCATGTCTTCCTATTTAGCCCGTATCCGCTCCGATCCAAAATACTCCAGGATCAAAAAAGACTTTGAAAATTTTGTAGGCCGGATCCCCTGGATCGGCAAACAGGCGCTTGACTCTGCCGAAAAGATCAAGGGCGGCCTTAAATACCTGGTAATGCCCGGAGTTATATTTGAAGAACTGGGCTTTACTTACTTCGGACCCGTTGACGGCCATAACATACCGGCCCTGAAAAGAGTGCTAACCCAGGCCAACCGGATGCAGGGCCCGGTCTTGATCCATACAGTAACCGAAAAGGGCAAGGGCTACCATTATGCTGAAAAAGCCCCGGAAAAATTTCATGGAATCGGCCCATTCGATTTGGAAAACGGTCAGCTTTTGAAGAAAAAGAAGAAGTCTTCCTATACCGAAGTATTTGGCAATGCCCTGGTCAAACTCAGCCGTGAAAATCCCAGGATTACAGCTATCACTGCAGCAATGACTGCAGGAACAGGGCTTACCGGGTTTGCAGAAGAATTTCCGGATAGATTTTATGATGTAGGCATAGCTGAACAGCATGCGGTTACCATGGCCGGGGCTTTAGCTGCGGGAGGTATGCAGCCTGTAGTGGCCATTTACAGCACTTTTCTTCAGCGTGCTTACGATCAGATTATTCATGATGTTTGCCTGCAAAAACTACCGGTAATTTTTGCAGTGGACCGGGCCGGCATTACCGGTGAAGACGGTGAAACCCACCAGGGCTTGTTTGATTTAAATTATTTACGAAGCATCCCCAATATGTCCATTATGGCGCCGGCCAATGAAGACGAACTGCAGCACATGCTAAAAACAGCTTTGGAGTACAAAGATGGGCCGGTTGCATTCCGCTATCCCCGCGACAAGGTTGAAGGAGTTGAACTTGACGAACCGCAAACTCTGCCCTGGGGTAAGGCGGAACTTCTAAAGTCCGGTGAAGATATCTTAATTATTGCTGCCGGCACCCTGGTCAATTCAGCCCTTAAAGCTTCGGAAAAACTTTTCTGGCAGGGAATAAAACCGGCCTTGATCAATGCCCGCTTTATAAAACCGCTTGACGAAGACTTAATTGTTAGCTGGGCCCAAAAGTGCGGCCGGGTAGTTACAATCGAAGAAAACGTCCTGGCCGGTGGTTTCGGCAGCGGTGTCATGGAACTCCTTGAAAAACGGGGACTGGAACTGCCGGTTAAGCGTCTTGGAATCGATGATCAGTTTGTGGCACATGGCCTCCGAGCAGAAATGCTTTCAAATTATAACCTTGACGCTGATGGGATATACCGGGAAACAGTTAATTTTGTCAACGGAAAAGCTGCGAAGGAGCAAGGTTGAACCGTAAAACCAAAAAAGTGAGGCTTGATCAACTCCTGCAGGAAAAATGGCCCCAGCTGAGCAGAAGCAGGCTGAAGGCTGAAATTATGGCCGGCAAGGTCCTGGTCAACGGAAAAGTGTGCGACAAACCGGGATCTCTGGTTAGTGAAAACGCAGGAGTAGAAATCCTCGCACCGGAAAACCCTTATGTCGGCCGCGGCGGTTTAAAGCTCGAGGGCGCCCTGAAAGACCTGGCAGTCGATGTCCGGGGTCTAACTGTTTTGGATGTCGGCGCTTCGACCGGTGGGTTTACCGATTGCCTGCTTAAAAATAGTGCAGGCCTTGTTTATGCTCTCGATGTTGGTTACGGGCAGCTCGATTACAGATTGCGCAAAGATCCAAGGGTTGTGGTGATGGAAAGGTGGAACATCCGCCAATTAAGCCCCTCAGACCTTCCCACCCGGCCCGATTTGGCTACAATTGATGTTTCGTTTATTTCATTAAAAAAAGTATTTCCGGTTTTAGCCCAATTAAAAATACCCGGGGTCCTTGCCCTCATTAAACCTCAGTTTGAAGTCGGCCGTGAAGATGCCACCCGTGGTGAAGGGGTCATCCGCGATCCTCAACTCCACAAAAACATCCTCTGCGATCTGATTTTATTTGCCTGTGAAACCTGCTACTGCTGCCTTGATGCGGCAGTTTCATCCTACCCCGGCCCCAAGGGCAACCTTGAATACTTTGCCTGTTTCAGACTAAAAGATAACAGAGACTGCCGGTGCCTTGAACTGGCCCCGGGACTTTCCGAAAAAGCAGTATATGATGCCCACCAGAGGTTTTATTAAAAAATATATAACCTATTTTTAAGAGGAATTTAGATAAAAGCGCAGAATTCTTCCTTTAAGCTGTTAGGCCCGCGGGAGCATTATTAACCCAGGGGAGGAAGCAAATGACTAAAGATATTGGACTGGTTCCAAACTGGCACAAGCAAAATACAGAACTTGTCGTGGAAAAAATAGTTAAGTTTTTTAAACAACGCGGAATTAAACTGGAGATAGCCAATGAAGAAGATGCTGACTTTTACAGCAGTGTTTCGCTTTCGGAACAGTTAAAGGACTGGTTTGGCAGGCTTGGATTGATCATAGTGGTTGGCGGAGACGGAACAATTTTGAGGGTGGCCCGTGACCTGGCTGACTGGGATGTCCCGGTTCTTGGAATTAACCTTGGCCATAAAGGCTTTTTAGCGGAAATTGAAGTGGAACAAATGGAGCGCTTTCTGCAGTACGTAGCCACTGGCGATTATAGTTGCCAGGAACGGATGATGCTTGAGGCCTGGCTTTGCCGTGGTGATGAAGAATTGGCCTACTACCTGGCCTTAAACGATATAGTAGTTGCCCGTGGTCCTTTTTCCAGGAATATTAAAGTGGATACTTTTATCAATGATGACTTTATGGAGAGCTATTTTGGTGACGGGGTTATTGTTTCTACACCGACAGGCTCCACGGCCTATTCCCTTTCTGCGGGCGGGCCGATAGTGAACCCCAGCATGGAACTTTTTGTTATTACGCCCATATGCCCTCACAGCCTCTACAACCGCTCGGTTATTGTCGATGGCTCGGACACTATGAAACTAAGGGTAGATTCCCGTCATGTGCAGGTAGTGCTTACTGTTGACGGTCAAGTTCGTTTTTCTTTAGAAGACGATGATCAAATAATGATCCGCCGGGCTAAAGAAAAAGTTAAAATGATTTGCTTTCATGATCATTCTTTTTACAGGCTTTTGCATCAAAAACTAAAAGCATAAATTTCAAGGAGGAAGAGGATGCTTATAGAACTTAAAGTGTCCAATTTTGCCCTGATCGAAGATCTCAGCTTTGATTTTTCTTCCGGGTTAAATGTGTTGAGCGGGGAAACCGGGGCCGGTAAATCTATAGTGATTGGGGCAATCAGCCTGCTTCTCGGTGAAAGGGCCAACGTTGAATATATCCGCCAGGGTGAAGATCATGCATACGTTGAAGCCCTTATTGGCTGCAATAAACAGGTTAAACCTTTGATTGACAGTATGCTTGCAGAGGCAGGTATCGAAAGCAGCGAAGAACTGATTATCGCCCGCGAACTGCAGCAGGGCGGTCGCAGCGTAGCCAGGGTTAACGGCCGGGCTGTGCCGGTAACCTTTTTAAAAGAGCTGGGACATCTTTTAGTTGACCTGCACGGGCAGCATCAGCATCAATCGCTGCTCAGGCCGGAGCAGCACCTTGAACTATTGGATTCATTCGGCGGGGCAAATATTTCCACCTTAAAGGAAGAACTAAACGAGCTATATAAAAAGCGGCAGCAGTTAAAAAATGAGCTGGCACAGCTGGGCGATGACAGCGCCGAAAGGGAAAGGCGCCTTGATGTATATGACTTTCAGTTAAAAGAAATTCGGGAAGCAAACCTGGAACCGGGTGAAGATGAAGAGCTGGCCCGGCGGGAAAAGATTCTCGCCAACGCAGAGAAGCTTTGGAATATTACCTCCATGGCCTATAATGATATCTATGCCGGTGAAGAAGATGGAGTTGCAGAAGCAATTATTGATCGTTTAAACAGAACGCAATCTTCCCTAAGTGAAGCGGCTTCCCTTGATGATAATCTTTCTTCCCTGGTTGATATGCTTGCAAGCGCCGCCGCCCAGCTGGAAGAAGTATCACATGACTTGCGTGATTACCAGGCTAAACTGGAGTTTGAACCGGGCGAACTGCAGGCAATTCAAGATCGTCTAAGCCAGATTAATACCCTTAAGCGAAAATACGGAATCACAATCGAAGAAATTATAACTTTTGCCGATCAGGTTGAATCAGAAATGGAACGCTTAAAAAACAGCGAAGAAATGGCTGAAAAACTTGAACAGGAGATCAGCGGCTTAGAGAGCCAGATGAAAGAGAAGAGCTTGAAGCTTTCCGAACTGCGCCGTGAAACTGCCGGGTCCCTGGAGGAATTATTGCAGGATAGTTTAAAGGATTTAGCTTTGCCCGGCGCACGATTTTTAGTCGATATTCGGGGAAAAGATATTCTTTCGCCAAAGGGTATGGACCAGGTTGAATTCCTTTTCAGTGCCAACCAGGGTGAAGATGTAAAAGCTTTGAGCAAAATCATCTCCGGTGGAGAAGTATCCCGGGTGATGCTGGCCTTAAAAACTATTCTTGCCCGCCAGGACCTGGTCCCTACCCTGGTTTTTGATGAAGTTGATTCCGGGGTCGGAGGCAGCACAATTCAAGCAGTAGCGGAAAAACTGGCCCAGTTGTCCCGGCATCACCAGGTAATGTGTGTTACACACAGTCCCCAGATTGGAGCGATGGCGGACTGCCATTACCGGCTTTATAAAGAAACAGTTGGTGAAAGAACCTTAACCATGGCAGCCAAGCTGACAAAAGAAAAGGAAAGGCGGGAAGAATTGGCCAGAATGCTTGATGGGGCCAGTATAGACCAGGTTAGCCTTAACCATGTCGACAGTGTTTTAGAACGAGCCAGGCGCTTTAAAGATAAACTGGCCGGCTAAAACAAATATCATTATCTCGAAAGCCTACAGCTTCTGTCGCTGCCATTGCCCGCGATGGACCGGCAGCTGTCCAAAGTTCAGCACGGCTGAGACATAATGGAAAATTTATTTGGCAAGACCAGCTTGTGAGGGGTGATTAAAAATTACGGACAAACTGCATGAAGAAACAATATCAACAAGTTACCTTTACCGGGGTAAAATAATTAATGTGCGCCAGGACCAGGTCAAGACCCGGGGTGAACGAACTGCTGTCAGGGAGGTTGTGGAACACCCCGGAGCGGTTGCTATTCTATCCCTTAACAACCAAAATGAAATTATCCTGGTAAGGCAGCACCGGCAGCCTGCCGGAAAAATCTTGCTGGAAATTCCGGCCGGCAAAATTGATCCGGGCGAAGATCCACTTCAATGCGCAAGGCGGGAATTGCTAGAAGAAACCGGCCTGGAAGCTTCGAAATGGGAAGAGCTGTACACTTTTTACACTTCACCCGGTTTTTGTGATGAAAAAATTTACCTGTACCTGGCCCAAGACATGAAGGAAGCATTTTCTCCCACCGGAGATGCCGAAGAAAACATAAAGGTAGAAACCGTAAGCCTTCATGATGCGCATAGCATGATCGAGAATTTCGAGATCAAGGATGGTAAAACAATTATTGCGATGCAGTACGCCTTGATCAGATTTAACCGGGCAGCAGGCTGCTAGCTGTTAAAGAACCATCCGCTAACCCGAGCTGTTATGAAAACAGTTTAAAATAATTTTATATTATTTATATAGAAGGGTTTTTTCAATTTCCGTTGAATTATTTAGATACTTCGCTATAAAAGATAAGAAAGCTTTGTGAGGACTTTTACGGTATGAAAAGACAATTAGAAGAATATATGAATTACCTGGCGGTAGAAAAAGGGTTGGCTAAGAACACCTTAGATTCATATCGCCGGGATCTGCAAAAATTTATAGCTTTTTTGCACAACCAAAAGTTAACGGACCCGGGCCAGGTTAAAAGCAGCGAGATCACCCGGTTCATTGGCGATTTAAAATCCGGTCAAAGCGCTACTTCCACGATATCAAGAATGCTGGCCTCTATAAGGTCGTTTTTTAATTACTTGCTTGAAGAGGGTATTGTTAAAACTAACCCGGCCCTGGAATTGGAATCTCCACGCATAGAAAAAAAATTGCCACGGGTTTTAACCACGGATGAAATTAACAGCTTACTCGATCAACCAAAAACAAGTGAATGCAAGGGACTTCGTGATAAGGCCATGCTTGAACTGCTATATGCCTCAGGGATCAGGGTTTCCGAATTAATAGATCTTAACTTAAGTGACTTTGATCCCCGGGTTGGCTACCTGCGCTGCAAAGGTAAGGGACAGAAAGAAAGGATTGTGCCGATCGGCTCAGTTGCCATCGGTTATGTTAATGACTACATGAACAGTGCCCGTGAGAAACTATGCAAGAATAACGGAGAAGCTGCACTTTTTGTTAATCACCACGGCAGCAGGATGACCAGGCAGGGATTCTGGAAGCTCTTGAAAAAATATGCTCATAATTCAGGGATCGAGACTGAAATTACCCCGCACACGATCAGGCATTCATTTGCCACCCACCTCCTGGAAAATGGAGCCGATCTTCGCTCTGTTCAGGAAATGCTCGGACACTCTGATATTTCGACCACCCAGATTTATACCCAGGTAACCAGGAAAAAAATCAGGGAAATATACGACAAGGCTCACCCCCGCGCATGAGAATTATTTTAAACCCTCCAACCCGGTAATTAAATTCTAAGCAGCTGAATATATCTAAATTCAGGGCCAAAATTAACCATTGGATGTGTTAAAATATATGGAGATGATCAATCGTGGGGGAGTTCAAAGGTGAATTTAATCATAACCCATAAAAACGGAGATTTCGACGCCTTATCATCGCTGGTAGCCGCTTCCAAGCTGTACCCGGAAAGCATTGCCCTGATGCCCGAACCATTACAATCAAATGTCCGTTCATTTGTTAATCTTTACCGCGATCTGCTGCCCCTGGTAGATCATAAAGATATTGATGAAGAAATTGAATCGGTAGTAGTGGTCGACACTAACCAGAAAGAGCGTCTTGGGAAATGGGCTTACCTGGCTGAAAAAGCCAAACAGGTAATCGTTTACGACCACCACCCGGGGGAGGAAGATTTCGGTGCAGTCCAGGCAAAAATAGAAAATGTCGGGTCAACCACAACTCTGCTTTTAGAGGAAATGAGCCGATATAAAACCCGGCTTTCTGAATTTGAGGCCACTTTGTTTGCCCTGGGTATTTACGAAGACACCGGCTGTTTAACTTACAGCATAACTACCAACCGTGATGCTAGAGCGCTGGCTTCTCTGTGGGAGATTGGCCTCAACCTGGATGTAATCCAGGAATACTTGCGCGCTCCTCTCAGCGGCTCTCAAAAAAACCTGCTCGAAAAACTGATCCATAACAGCGAACACTACGAATTAAACCAGCGCCGGGTTTTAATCAGCTCCACCGTTTTGGATGAGTATGTTTTTGGCGCATCGGTGATTATTCAACTGCTTGATGATATTGAAGATGCCGGGTTGACAATTATTATTGTACAAATGGAGGAGAACGTTTACCTGGCAGCGAGAGCCAGGGACAGTGACCTTAACCTGCTGGAACTGCTGGCACCATTCGAAGTGAAGGGTTACCCGGAAGCTGTATCAGCCCACTATAAAGAAGCCAGGGCCGGAGAAATCAAGGCAAAGCTAATTGAATTTCTTAAAATTTACCTCCCACCGGTGGTTACTGCTGAAAAAGCGGCAACCAGGCCGGTTTTTACTATTGATCTTAACACTTCCCTGGCTGAAGCCGACGAGAAATTAATTGAAAACAATATGAAGGGATGTCCTGTAACGGAAAATGGACGCCTGGCCGGGATCATTTCCCGCCGCGACCTGCGCAAAGGGATACGCAGTGATCTCGGACACGCCCCGGTGAAAGGGTTTATGGCCCGTGAGGTGGTAACCGCTTCGCCGGATCAACCATTGATTGAACTGCGGCGCATCATGGTCCATAATAATATCGGCAGGATTCCGATTGTCGACCGGCAGGGTAATATTACGGGAATTGTAACCAGGTCCGACATCCTGCGTCATATCAGCTTCCTGGACCATAAAGGCCATTCCTTGAAAAGAAAAAGCAACCCTTCCTCCCTGAAAAAAACTACTCCGGATGATGAAGGCATTGTTTTTGAAGAAGACGGGACGTTAAACTTACTGCCCTTAATTAACAGTGAACTATCGAAAAGGATGGTTAAACTTTTACTACAGGTAAGTCATTTAGCAGGACGAAAAAATATGGAGGTTTACCTGGTCGGCGGAATCATCAGGGACCTTTTGCTTCGCTACCCCCCGGAAAAAGATTTAGACTTTGTCACCCTGGATGATGCCGTTGGTTTTGCCTTCGAACTTCAAAAAATTACCGGTGGGGAGATAAAATACCACGAACAATTTGGCACAGCTTCCGTATTTTTGGAAGGCGGGTTACGCCTTGATTTTGTAACCGCCCGCAAGGAATATTATGCCGCTCCGGCAGCACTCCCCAAGGTGGAGAGCTCCAGCCTGAAAAACGATTTGTTCCGGCGTGACTTTACAATTAACACAATGGCCTGTTCCCTGCGCGGCGAGAATTACGGAGAGTTGATTGATTATTATCATGGCCGTTCCGACTTGAAGAACAAGATAATCAGGGGACTTTACAAGCTGACCTTTGTGGACGATCCCCTCAGGATTTTGAGGGCGGTTCGTTTCGAAAAGCGTTATAACTTTACCATTGAACCTGAAACTTTAAAACTAATTCAAAATGCCGTGGACCGCAGGGTTTTTGAAAAGGTAAGCCGGCACCGTTTAAACCAGGAACTAAGGCTTATTTATAACGAACCTTCACCGGTTAGCATTCTTAAGCGCTTTGACGAATTGAAGCTATTTCCGTTTTTATTTCCCAGGGTCAAAACCGATCAGGGAACCTGGCGTTTTCTTGAGAATATCGAAGCAACCCTCGACATGGTAGAAAAATACAACTGGCGGAACAAGCCTGATCGCGAACTGTTGTACCTGGGCGGTTTGCTTTTAGGTTTGGATTCTGTTGAAAGGTCTGCTATAATAAGGAAGTTAAATTTATCACGGGACAGGGCGTCAACGGTTTTAACCGCATGCCGGGAAATTCCCCGTATAATTCAAGAGCTCAACCAGGCCGGGTTAAACCCCAGTGCGGTAGTAAACTGCCTGGAGCCGCTGCCCGTGGAAACGATTTTAATGGCTTATGCTTTAGCCGATCATAAAACTGTTAAGGATCATTTAAAACTGTACCTGAGTGCTTTGCAGCACATGCAGCCGTCTCTTGGCGGCAGGGATCTGAAAAAGCTGGGATTAACCCCGGGACCGCGCTATAAAAAAATCATCGACAACTTAAAACAGGCAGTTGTTGATGGGGAAGTGCGCACTCCGCAGGAAGAACTTGACTATGTTTTAAAATACCTGGAGGCGGAAAGAGGAAGGGAGGAATTCTGAGATGTTAGGTATGGATCCGGCGGTAATCGCCTTACGGATTCCAGTTTTATTAATTGTAATCACTGTTCATGAATTTGCCCATGCCAGGATGGCTTACCATTTTGGCGATGCCACGGCGCAAAGGCAGGGGCGCATGAACCTTAATCCCATAAACCACCTTGACCCTATCGGTTCACTGATGATCTTACTGGTCGGATTCGGCTGGGCTAAACCGGTGCCAATAAACCCCATTAATTTTAATGAGTACCGTTCGGGATTGCGATGGGTCTCATTTGCCGGTCCGATGGCCAATTTAATCATGGGTTTCTTTAGCCTGCTGCTTTTCAGGATGCTGGTGGGAGCCGGCTTGATCGAGACATTCGGCACGGGGTTACCCTTTATGTTTTTCCAGCAGCTGATAATGATCAATATTTACCTGGCGCTGTTTAACCTGATCCCGATCCCCCCGCTTGACGGTTCCAAGATTTTAATGTCCTTTTTATCAGATGCAAATTTAAGCATTTATTACCAGATTGAGCGTTATGCTCCCCTGATTTTAATTGGATTGATTATCACCGGGATACTGGGACAGATAATTTTCCCGGTTGCCAATCTAATCCTGGAGATTTACAACGCGATAATTAATTTTATTCCGGGCATTTAAGATAGCTTTACACACTACAGGGAGGGTTGCTGCAGATGGATAAAAAAACAGTATTTTCAGGTATCCAGGCTTCAGGGTCTTTACACCTGGGCAATTTTTTAGGGGCAATTAGAAATTGGGTCACAATGCAAAACGAATTCAACAATTATTTTTGTGTGGTTGACCTGCACACGATTACCGTGCCCCAGGATCCCGGTACTCTACGGGAAAAAACCCGAGAAGTTGCTGGCCTTTTATTTGCCGCCGGAATTATTGAAGAAAATTCAGTGGTATTTGTTCAATCTCACGTTAAAGCCCACTCTGAATTAGCCTGGATTTTGAACTGTATTACTCCCATGGGCTGGCTTCACCGGATGACCCAGTTCAAGGAAAAGTCCAGCAAGCAAAAAGAAGAAGTGAGCGTGGGCCTGTTCGATTACCCGGTATTACAGGCTGCGGACATTCTACTTTACGATACCCATTTAGTACCGGTCGGTGAAGATCAAAAGCAGCACGTTGAACTCTGCCGGGACATCGCCCAGCGGTTTAATTACCTGTACGGAGAGACTTTTGTTTTGCCTGATGCTTTCATTCCTCCCGTAGGAGGCAGGGTAATGGGGCTGTCCAACCCGGAAAAGAAGATGAGCAAGAGCGAAGAAAAAAAAGAGGATTCCATTTTCCTTTTAGATACGCCTGATCAAATCCGCAAAAAATTAAAAAAAGCCACTACGGATTCACTTAAAGATATTCGATTTGATGAAAACCGCCCGGGAGTGAATAACCTGCTTACCGTTTACCAGCTTCTAACCGAAAAAAACAGGGAAGAAATAGAAAGCCACTTTGAGGGCAAAAATTATAAAGAACTTAAAGAGGAACTGGCTGAAACGGTTATAGAAAGCCTCCGCCCCTTACAGGAGAACTACCATGAGCTGGCCGGAGAAGAAGGATACCTGGATCAAATGTTAAGCCGGGGGGCAGAAATTGCCGGTGAAAAGGCGGAAAGTAAAATCAACCAGGTTTGGGAGCAGCTTGGACTGCGCTAATATTTAATTTTTACTTTAACGTTTTTCCGGACAGTAACTTAAATAATAATTACTGCTCAGCCGTCGAGCCGTCGCCATTTTCCGCGATGAACCGGAACCAGTCCAAAAGCATCCCGGCTGAGCAAATGCTAAAAAAGGAAGTTCGGCTTATGGCCCAACAAGAAGGATACACAATAAAACTTCCGACATTTGAAGGGCCTTTTGATCTTTTATTTCACCTGATCAAAAAGGCCGAGGTCGATATATGGTCTGTTTCAATTGCCGAGATAACTGAACAGTACCTGGCATACCTGCAGTCCATGAGGGAGTTAAATCTCGATATTGCAAGCGAGTTCCTGGTAATGGCCGCCACCCTGCTGCGGTTAAAATCAAAACTGCTTTTACCCCGGTCCAACCTGATCAACGAAGAAGAAACAGAAGATGAGCTTTTTGAAATAAACACTGCAGAAGAGCTTTTTCAGCGGTTGGAAGAATATCGCAACTTTAAAGAGGTAGCGCAATACCTGCGCGAAAAAGAAGAAGAACAGAAAAAAATATTCCTGCGTTCTACCGGGGGGCAAAAAGTAATGGTCCTCACCGGCCAGGAGTCGGTATATACTATCTGGGAAGGCGCCCAACACCTGAGCGATATCATGCAGCGCTTCAGCGAGGTGGCTTCCGCCAAAGAGTATACACCGGCTTTCAGCGCGGTGGAGGATTTTGTGATTGCCGATAAGGCCGACTATATTGAATCGACCCTTCAGGAAAAACAAAGGCCGATGCCGATGAAGTCTTTTGTGAACGGTGATAGTCTTTGGGAAATCATTGTTGTTTTTATTGCTTTGCTGGAAATGGCCAGGCAGAAACGGGTTGATTTATTGCAGGAATGCCATTTCGGTCCAATTTTAGTTTCCTTAAAACCCAAAGAAGAACAACATGAGGAGGTTAATGTTGGAGAGAGAACAGCAGAAAATGGTCATTGAAGCGCTGTTATTTTTAACCGAGGAACCGGTAACGGTTAAAAAAATAGGTCAGGTACTTTCGGTTTCACCCGAGGAAGCTGAAAGCCTGGTTTGTGAATTAAAAGAAAACCTATCCCTTTCCGGGCGGGGTATTCAAGTTTTTGAAACAGCCGGTGGATACCAGATGGGGACGTTACCGGAACTGGCGCCTCACCTGGAGAAAGCGTTCAGTGAAGACGTATCGAGCAACCTTTCTACTGCTGCTTTGGAAGTGCTGGCAATAGTTGCCTACAAGCAGCCGGTAACAAGAGTTGAAGTCGAGTCAATCCGCGGAGTCAGGTGCGAACATGTTTTGGACAACCTGGTAAAGCGAAAATTGATCAAGATCAGCGGACGCAAAGAAGGACCCGGCAGACCGCGGCTATACAGCACTACTGCTGATTTTCTCAAATATTTTGGCCTGAAAGATTTAAGTGAACTGCCTGAACTGGAATTGGAATCCCGGCCTTCCGAGGAAACCGGAGAAACTTTAAGCAGAGATGCAGAAATTCCTGCCGGGGTGGAACAAATAAAATACGATTTTGAAAATCAAAATGGGGACCATTAACAGTGCGCCTGGCAAAATATTTGGCTCAATCAGGAGTAGCATCCAGGCGCCGGGCCGAGGAAATAATCAGGCAGGGAAGGGTTGAAATCAATGGAAAGGTTGCAGAGCTGCCCCAGGAGCGAGTCAGCATGCAAGATTCAATCAAGGTTGACGGCGAGCTAATTACCGGCCCCGAAAAGAAACAGTATATCCTTTTGAATAAACCACCGGGGTACATTTCAACCGTAAAAGACACCCACCATCGGCCAACCGTCTTAGACCTGGTTAGAGACATTGAAGCCCGGCTTTATCCTGTAGGCAGGCTGGATGAAGATACAAGCGGTTTGCTTCTGCTGACCAACGACGGGGAACTCGCCCATCGCTTGACCCATCCCCGTTACCAGGTTAAAAAAGTTTACCGGGCTAAAGTAGAGGGATTGCCGGCAGAAGAGTCTTTAAAGTGTTTGCGCAGAGGTATTTACCTGGAGGGTGTTAAAACTGCGCCTGCAGGGGCAGAAATAGTTCATGTTTTAACCGACAGGCGAGAAAGCACCCTGGAGATAACTTTGGCTGAAGGGAAAAAACGGCAAGTAAAAAAAATGTGTGAAGCAATTGGCCACCCGGTAAGATATTTAAAACGGATTAACTTTGCCGGCCTGGATGACAGGGATCTTCCGGAAGGTGCCTATCGCCGCCTTTCGGAAAATGAGGTTGCGGCCCTTTATAAAATGGTTAAGCTATAACATACTTTCGAACTTGCATATTATCGGTTTTGATGAGAAAATATACCTGTTTTTACAAGGAATTTATGGACGCCATTTATTGTTCTTAAGGAGATAATCATTTGAAGGCGAGAGATACAGTGGTACGGGGAATCAGGGGAGCCACCGTTGTTGAAAATAATGATCGCGAAGAAATAGTTGAAGCTACCGGTGAACTGTTAGAGCAGATGGCTCAAAAGAATCAATTAAACACCGAGATGATTGCCGCAGTTTTCTTTTCAGCTACTCCTGATTTAAACAAAGCTTTTCCAGCCAGAGCTGCCCGTAAAATGGGCTGGAATACTGTTCCCCTTTTTTGCCAGGTGGAAATTGACGTACCCGAATCCATACCACGCTGTATCAGGATATTGATCTTAATCAACACCAACCTTAAGCAGGATCAGGTTGAGCATGTGTATTTAAAAGGCACCAAAAAATTGAGAGAGCTTTAAAAAAAGGATTTTAAGCCTAAAGCGCGAATAACTTGCAATCATGCCAGAAAACAAAGAACATCTAAAGATAGCAATCGACGGACCGGCAGGGGCCGGAAAAAGCACTGTTACCCGGGAAGTATCCCGGCGTCTAAGGTTAAAGCACCTTGATACCGGGGCAATGTACCGGGCGGTTACTTTAAAATTTATCGACGAGGGCGCCGATTTATCCGACCTAAATACGCTGGAAAAAATTTTAAAACGGACTATAATAGAATTTGACGACGAGCAAAATATTTTTCTTGACGGGAAAAATGTAACTGAAGAAATTCGCCTGGCCAAAGTAAATGAAAAAGTTTCCCCTGTATCTTCTATTTCAATGGTCCGGCGGCACCTGGTGGAAGTACAGAGAAAAATTGCCGCACAGTCAAGGGGTATAGTGATGGAAGGCCGCGATATAGGCTCGAGGGTTCTGCCCGACGCTGATTTTAAATTTTACCTCGACGCTTCTCCGAAAGAAAGGGCCAGGAGGCGGATGCTGGAACAAAACGAAAAAGGAATCGACCTTTCTGAAGAAGAAGTGATTGCAGAAATTAAAAACAGGGATTACATTGATTCAAACAGGGAGGATTCCCCGCTTACCAGGGTAAGTGATGCCATTGTAGTTGATACTACAAGTTTAACTTTTGAACAGGTAGTTAACAAAATAATTGATCTAATCAATGAAAGGTTGCGTTGAGGGGATATCGGGTGATCGGTAATGTTTTATAATTTAGCTCGTTTAATCGGCATGATATACCTGAAACTGGTTTTCCGGGTTAAGGTTTATGGAGCTGAGAACGTTCCCCGGCGCAAACCTTTTATCGTATGTTCCAACCATATAGGATGGATTGATCCCGTCGTGGTGGGGGTAGCCATTCCCGGTCGTTACCGGGTGCATTTTATGGCCAAAAAAGAACTGTTCAGCAATTTTCTTGTTGCGTTTATCTTGCGCAGTTTGGGGGCTTTCCCGTTAAATCGCCAGGATGCCGATTATGCGGCAATAAGAAAAGCTTACCAGCTTTTACAGAGAGGTCAGGTGCTGGGACTTTTCCCGGAAGGGTCACGCAGTAAAACCGGGAAATTGCAGAAGGCTTACAATGGCACTGCCCTGATTGCTGTGCGCAGCGGAATGCCGCTGTTACCGGTAGCCATTGTTGGGCCTTATCGACTATTTAAGCCGCTGCATGTGCATATCGGTCCGCCCTTTGTCCTGCCTCCGCTTGTTTACGATCGGAGAGATGACAAAAAGGCGCAGCTGGAGAAAATGAGCGCTCATGTCATGGAGCACATAGCCAATTTGCTTCCGGCGGACCGGGTAGAATCCAGAGTAGAAGATAAAACCGAATTTAACCTTGATCAAATACAGTCAGAAAAAAACAGGTGGTAAAAGGTAATGGAGTGATAATTTGCAGGTAATTCTAGCTGAAAAAGCAGGTTTTTGTTCCGGGGTCCGCAGGGCCCTGTACCATCTTTTAGATGAAGCTGAAAAACATGGTGGCGGAACTACACTAGGACCGCTGGTCCACAATGAAGAAGTTGTAGCTCACCTTGACAAAAATTTTGTAAAAGCGGTCAATGAACCTTCCGAAGCCGAAGGGTCATTTATTGCCATTCGCACTCACGGAATAACTCCTGAAGTCCTAAATGAACTGCAGGGTTTAGATAACATAAAAATTATCGATCTAACCTGTCCCCGGGTACAACTGGTTCAAAAAGTGGCCCGCGAGCTGAACGATAAAGGCCACAATGTTATAATTTTTGGTAATGCCGAACATCCGGAAGTCCAGGCTTTGATCGGTTGGGCCGGGGGAAATGTTACCGTTGTTTCATCGCTGGAAGAACTGGAAACCCTTGAAATAAAAGCACCCTCCGGATTGATAGCCCAAACAACGAGCGATCCGGATTTGTATGAAGAAGTTAAAAAGCTATATAATAAGAAAGACCCCGATGGTCAAACCTATAACACGCTCTGTCCGGAAACAAAACTGAGGCAGGAAGAAGTATTTAACTTGGCAAAAAGGGTTGAAGCGCTGGTGGTGGTTGGTAGCAAAACCAGCGCAAATACAAGGGCCCTTTATGATTGTTGCCGGCACTTAAAACCATCATGCCGGATAACTAATGCAGGGGAGCTGGACCAGCATTTTTTAAAACGCTACGATACAGTAGGCGTAACTGCAGGTGCATCAACTCCCCCCTGGACGATTAAGGAGGTAGTGGAGAGAATGGAGAACGAGAATTTGGAACCAAAAAACGAAGAGCAGGAAGAGCAGGTTGAAGAAGAAAAGGAGGAGCAGGCCGAAGAACAATTTTCTTTTGATGTCGAGGTCAAGGTGCCCCAGGTCGGCGAGCAGGTAAGCGGAAAAGTAGCCCGTGTTACCGAAGATGAAGTTTATGTCGATATTGGCGCCAAGACCGAAGCTGTTCTTCCTCCCGGAGAAGTTCACCTCGAGCAGGGAGAAAAACTTGCCGATCTTTTCAACCCGGAAGATGACATCGAGGTGACCGTGCTGGAAACAGACGATCAGGAAGACAAAGTAATTGTTTCCCATAAGCGGTTGGCTAAGGAAAGACGGTTACAGGAACTTGAACAAGCGTTTGAAGATGGACAGGTAGTCGAGGGCAAAGTTAAACAGGTGGTTTCAGCCGGACTGGTCCTAGACCTGGGATCCGGCGTGGAAGGATTCATGCCCGGCTCCCTGGTCGATATCAAATATATCCCCGATTTTAAAGAGTTTCAAAACCAGGACCTGCACTTTAAAATTATTGAACTTGATCGCGAGAAAGGAAAGCTGATTTTAAACCGCAAGATTCTCCAGGAAGAAGAAACGGCCAGGAAAAAAGAGGAAACACTTAGCTCGCTTGAAGTCGGTTCAACCATAACCGGCACTGTTAAGCGCCTTACAAATTTTGGTGCTTTTGTTGACGTGGGTAATATTGACGGGTTGGTCCATATCTCGGAACTGTCCTGGGAAAGAGTGGGCCACCCCAGCGAAGTTTTGAAGAACGGAGAAGAGGTTGATGTGAAAGTTCTGGAAGTTATTCCTGAAAAAGAACGGATTAGCCTGAGTGTGAGAAAGACACAACCTGACCCGTGGTCTAAAGCAGTAGAAGAGCTGGAAAGCGGAGAAATTGTCTCCGGTAAAGTAATCCGGCTGGTTAATTTTGGGGCATTTATTGAAGTGAAGCCGGGTGTTGAAGGGCTGGCCCATATATCCCAACTGGCTGATTATCACGTCAAGCACCCCTCCGAAGTACTTACCGAAGGTGAAGATGTAGATGTGAAAATCCTTGAAATTAAACCAAATGCTAAAAGAATTAGTTTGAGCGTGAAGGAAGCCAGTGAGGTCAAGGCTCCAGGCAAAGAAGAACCGGGAGCCGATGAAACGGAAAACGGCAATGTAACTTTAGGCGATGTATTTGGCAACCTTTTTGAAGGCCAGGAGCTATCCCCGGAAGAAGAAGGGCAAACTTCTGAGCCTGCCGGGGAAGATACGGTTGAAGAAGCTGGCGAAACGGTTGAACCGGAGAAAACGGAAGAATTAAAAGAAAAAAGCGATGCTCCCGTTGACCATGGGCCGGCACAGGATGAGCAAACGGATGAATACGAGGAAGAAACAGGCGAAAGCAGGGACGAAGAAGACCCCGGCTAAAGCCGTGCTTTAAACTGTGGCCATTCAACAGGCTTTAATAAACCCGGATAACGCCTTTAGAAGGCTATTGTGGGGCGGACTTATTGTTCGCCTCATTTCATTTAATACTAAGCAGGTTAAATTGAGGGCTAATTGAATGAACCAGGAAAAATATCATTTAATAGATCAAGTGACACCGGGCTCCATCGCAGAATTAGCAGGAATTAAGCCGGGTTGGCGGCTGGTTCGGATTGATAATCAACCGGTTGCAGATATCATTGATTTTAAAGTGATGGAAGCCGATCACCGGTTGGTCCTGCTTTTTATGACCGATAATGGTTTTTTCCGCAGGATTAAGATTAAAAAACCGGCCGGAAAAGCGCTGGGCCTGCGCTTCGACCCACCGACGATGGCCCCAATGCAGAGATGCCGGAACCGTTGTATATTCTGCTTTATCGATCAAAACCCGCCTGGAATGCGCAGGCCTCTCTATATTAAAGATGACGACTACCGGTTATCTTTTTTATACGGTAATTTCATTACATTAAACCGGCTCAACCAATCCGAAATTGAGCGAATTGTCAAATTGCAGCTAAGCCCATTGTATGCTTCCATCCATACAACCGATCCAAAACTACGCCGGACCATGTTTGGGACAAAACACGCTGAACGGGGTATAATTAATTTAGAGCAGCTTGTAAAATCAGGGATTAAATTTCATGTGCAGGTGGTGCTGTGCCCGGGTTACAATACCGGTGAACAATTAAGAAAAACAATCCTGGAACTGGATTATTTAGGCAAAGGTATCTTAAGCGTAGCCCTGGTCCCGGTGGGATTAACCGGCTTCCGCGACAGTTTACCCGGGTTGGAGAAAGTCTCCCCTACAATGGCAGAAGACTTAATAAAAGAAGTTACGGAAATGCAGAATTTTATTTTAAAAAAACGTGGCAGCCGCTTCGTTTTTCTTGCCGACGAATTCTACAATTTAAGCGGTTCAAGCTTGCCTTCTGCTGATGAATACGAGGGTTACCCCCAGCTGGAAAACGGGGTCGGTATTGGCAGGATATTTTTGGAAGAGCTTAATGCAATTTCTGAAAAAGATCTTCCGAGGCTTGATCGAGAATTAAAAGTCAGCGTAGCTACAGGCTTTACTGCCAGGCCACAGCTTCAAAAGATGGTGGATTTATTTAATAAAATCAGTAAACTGCATGTAAGCCTGGTTCCGGTAAAGAATAATTATTTTGGTGAAGAAGTTACAGTCAGCGGCTTGCTGACCGGCAGTGATTTAATCAAAACCTTGAAACATAAACAATTAGGCGATATGCTATTTATTCCCGGGGTTATGGTAAAAGAAGGAAGTAATGTTTTTTTAGATGATTTTAACATCGAACAGCTGGCCCAAAGACTGGGAGTCCCTGTGTTTACGGCAAACGGCCCGGCTGAAATGCTAAATAAAATCCGGGAATATGCGGGAAAATAGATAATAAATAATAAAAAGGATCAAATTTATGAATGACAATGTAGTGGCAATTGTAGGTCGACCCAACGTGGGAAAATCAACCCTGTTTAACCGGTTCACCGCAGCCAGGACTGCAATCGAAGAAAAAGTGCCCGGTGTAACCAGGGACCGTCTTTATGGAATCTCCGAGTGGCGGGGACGCAGTCTCGTGGTTGTCGATACCGGGGGGATTACTTTTGGCAAACAAAACCATATTACTACCATGGTTCAGCAGCAAATTAATTTAGCCGTGGAAGAGGCCAGGGTAATTATCTTCCTTTTAGATGGCAGGGAAGGCTTGACGGCTTTGGACGAAGAAATTGGCAACATGCTCAGGCGCAGCGGCAAAACAGTGCTGCCGGTAGTCAATAAGCTAGATACTTACGAAGCAGAAAGTAACCGCTATAGTTTTTACAGCCTGGGTTTTGGCGACCCCCTGCCCATCTCGGCAGAACATGGCAGGGGCATTGGAGAGCTTTTAGATGTAATCTGGGAACATTTGCCGGATCATGACCAAGATGATTCCCACCGTGAAGATGCGGTTAAAGTTGCAGTTATTGGCAGGCCCAATGTCGGGAAGTCTTCATTAATAAACGCTATTCTTGGCAAAGAAAGGGTGGTAGTAAGCCAGACTCCGGGCACAACCAGGGATGCTGTTGATACATATTTCGAATATGAAGGGCAGCCATGTGTCTTGATTGATACCGCTGGGATGCGCCGCAAGAGCAAAGTTAAAGATTCAGTTGAATATTACAGTGTGCTTCGGTCCCTGAAAGCTGTGCAGAGAGCCGATCTGGCCCTGCTTTTAATTGATGCGGAAGCAGGGATAGCTGAACAGGATCAAAAGTTGGCCGGCTATGTGGATGAAATCGGGAAAGGTTTGATCCTGACCGTCAATAAGTGGGATTTATTCCGAGGGGGCGGCCACAGAAAAGCACAATCCCGGGAAATAAACATGCAGGTTTTTATTGACGATATAAAACGCCATTTCAGTTTTGTTGATTACGCCCCTTATGTTTTTGTTTCTGCGCTCAGCGGTTGGCGCCTTGATAAACTATTCCCATTAATTATAAAAACCTGGCAGGAGCAGCATAAACGAGTTCCCACAGCGCTTTTAAATGAACTGCTTGAAGATGCTTTGATCGTAAATCCCCCGCCAACAGTAAAGGGCAAAAGAGTAAGGATATATTATGCTACCCAGGTGAGCATCAAACCACCTGCTTTTGTCTTTTTTGCCAATGCCCCTGAATTAATTCATTTTTCATATAAACGTTACCTGGAAAACCGCCTGCGTGAAGCCTTTGATTTCAGCGGGACTCCAATTATAATTAAATTTAGAAAGCGGCAGCGGAGAGGAGAATGATTATGATCTACCTTGTTTTAATTTTCGCCTACCTGCTTGGTTCTGTTCCCTTTGGTTATATTATCACCAGGTTTTTTCACAATACCGATATCCGTAAATACGGCAGCGGCAACATTGGTGCTACCAATGTGCTTCGAGTTTATGGTTGGCGCTCAGCCCTGCCTGTTTTTGCGTTGGACCTGATCAAGGGGTTGGCGGCGGTCCTTTTAGCCGGGGCCGTCAGTGATTTGCCGGCAGTTTACCTGGGGGCAGGATTTTTAGCCATGGCCGGGCACAGTTTTCCCGTATTTTTAAAATTCAAAGGGGGAAAGGCGATGGCAACTTCTATCGGTGTGCTGATCGCTCTTTCAGGCTGGGTTACCCTGATCGTAATTGCCTGGTTTATGCTGGTGGTTTACTTAACCCGTTATGTTTCCCTGGGATCGATGACCGCCATGATCCTTACCCCGCTGTTATTTTTCCTGCTTGGGTTTGAGCTTTCATATGTTTTATTTGGTATTGGCGCAGCCATACTGGTAGTTGCTCGTCATCATGAGAATATCGGCCGCCTGGCGAAGGGATCTGAATCTAAAATCGGCCAAAAGAAAGCAGGGGTAAAATGATCAGGAAAGAATTGCTGGAAGTCCTCTACGAGGCAGCCAGTATCCAGCGCTGGAACGACCATATCCGCCCCGAGCATTTTACGGAACTGGATAAACAGGCCCATAAAATGGTTTACGCATATGTACTTTCTAAAATTGAGGAAGCCGATCACGGCACGGAAATAAACTGGCACCGTTTAATCGAGGGCGGTTTTTTTGAGTTTTTACACCGGATTGTTTTGACCGACATTAAACCTCCCGTTTACTATAAACTTATGGCTGAAAAAGGAGAACAGTTAAACGAATGGGTTATCGAACGCCTGGAAGAAAAAGTTCCTGAACTCAGGGCCAGTTTGCTTGATGAGATGAAAAATTATTATTCCAGCCCTGAAAGGGCCAACCTGGAAAAAAGAATTTTAAAAGCGGCCCATTACCTGGCCACAAACTGGGAATTTAAAATTATTTACCGCCTTAATGAAGGCCTGTACGGCCTGGAAGAAACCAAGGCAGCAATTGCCAACCAAATCGAGGAGCATTACGATTTGGCCGGAGTGCAAAAACTGGCCCTTGGCAAGAAAACCAGCAACTTTTTAGATTTAGTCGGTCAGCTCCGCTTTCAACAGCGCTGGGCTCAATCACCCAGGGTCCCTAAAACTTCGGTAATGGGGCACATGCTGCTTGTCGCCATGATGAGTTACCTTTGTTCTATTGAATTAAGCGCCTGCCCGAAAAGAATATACAACAATTACTTTGCCGCGCTGTTCCACGATTTGCCGGAAGTGCTGACCAGGGATATTGTCTCACCTGTAAAAAGGGCGGTTGAAGGAATCGAAGAGATCATTCATGACATCGAACACCGCCAGCTGGAAGAAAGGATATTTCCCCTTTTGCCCACCGAATGGCACAGCGAGCTGCGTTATTTCACCGAAGATGAGTTTGCCAGCAAGATTATCGTTAACGGTGAGGTACACCGTGTCGGATCCGAAGCGATTAATAACAGCTATAACCGGGACCACTTTAACCCGTTAGACGGGGAGATTATAAAAGCCTGTGACCAACTGGCCGCCTATATCGAAACATTTCTTTCAATATCACACGGGATTAAGTCTTCACACCTCGAGGAAGGAAACCGCCAACTGTACGCCCGCTATAATAATAAAGTGGTAGCCGGGATTAACTTCGGCCACCTGTTCAGCTATTTTAAAATATCTTAAGTAGTATCCATGCCCGGTTTAACTTACTTGATTATTCTGCGCCCCTGTTTATAAGCCCTGTAATCGGGAAGGTGCCTGATTATTATTAAAAAGGCCAGTGCACAACCGAAAAGTATCCATTCGACCTGCTGATGCTGAAAATAGAATATGGGAGGGATGGAGACAGCGGCACTGCCAAAAGCAGTATTTGTATCCCGCAAAACCGGGGTCAGAATTAAGGCAAACAGGATCACATAAACGATACTCTGCGGTGAAAGAATAATAACCACACCCAGGCCGGTAGCCAATCCTTTACCACCTTTGAACTTAAGAAAAACATTATAGTTATGCCCCGCAACAGCGGCCAGGCCGCCCAGCATGGCAAAAGCAGGTTCCCCGGTGAAAACTAAAACGAGGTAAACAGCCAGCGCACCCTTGGTAATGTCAAGCAAAACAGTAATTATACCGGGAACCGGGCCTGCAGCCCGGTAAACATTCATTCCCCCGACATTGCCCGAACCCTCAAGGCGGATATCAATTTTTTTCAGGGCTTTCCCCACCAGGTAAGCGGTAGGAAAAGCGCCGATAAAATAAGCCAACAAAACGGTAATAATCCCGTACATATTTAAATAGCCTCCTTTTTATCTCCACTTAGAATTCGCCGGCATTTAAGCCACTCCTTCTTATGTATTTATACTCAATAAAAAACAATCTTTTTTTTTGACAGAATTATCTATTCGCAGTATAATCTTCTTGTAGTAAAGTTTTAAAAAGACAATGTGGAGGTATGAACTTTAAATGGCTGTTGAAAAGGGTAAAAATGAAAAACAGGAAATGGCCCATAAGCGGGCGGGAGAGTTAAAAAACACGATAGCGGATTACAATGAAGCCTTAAAGACTATGCCCTACGGGTTTAACCGCTGGCCGCAAATCCTTGAAAACCAGAAAAGAATCAAGGAATACTTCAAAGCGAGCGATGAGGATTGGGAAAACTGGCGCTGGCAGTTAAAAAACAGGATAACCACTACCAGTGTTTTAAAAGAGCTGCTGCCAATTGAAAAAGAAGAGCTTGAAGATATAGATAAAACCGGTTCCAAATATCGCTGGGCCGTTTCACCTTATTACTTAAGTTTGATTGACCCCGATGATCCAAACGATCCCGTAAAAAAACAATGTCTGCCAACAATCAACGAGTACGTTGACCAGGGCGGCTATGACGACCCCATGGGTGAAGAATTTACCTCTCCAGTACCTGCTATTACCCGTCGCTATGCCGATCGTTTGATTATCAAGGTTACCAACCAGTGTGCCATGTACTGCCGGCACTGCCAGCGGCGCCGTTCGATTGGCGAACAAGACCTGGCCACCCCAAAAGAACAGCTTGAAGAGGCAATCGACTACGTTCGCAAAAATGAAGAAGTGCGTGATATATTAATGACCGGTGGCGACGGATTTATGGTTGACAACCAAACGATTGCCTGGCTGCTTGACGAGCTTGACAGCATTCCTCATGTGGAAATAAAGCGCTTTGGTTCACGCACACCGGTAACCATGCCGCAGCGTGTTGATGACGAGCTATGCAGGATATTATCGGAACATCTGCCCGTTTATGTTAATACGCACTATAACCATCCCCTGGAGGTAACTCCCCGGGCTCAGGAAGCCTGCTTTAAGTTAGCCAAATCTGGAGTAAGCATGGGCAATCAAACTGTTTTATTGAACGGAGTTAACAACGATCCCTTCGTTATGCGTAAGCTTTGCCAGGAACTGCTTAAAATAATGGTCCGGCCTTATTACATTTTCCATGCCAAGGCAGTCAGAGGCACTTCTCATTTCAGGACGAAAGTAGAAGAGGGCATAGAAATCATGGAAAATTTGAGGGGCTACACTTCCGGCCTGGCTATTCCATACTTTGTTGTCAATGCTCCCTTTGGGCTTGGCAAAATACCGATGCTACCCGAATACCTCGTAAGCAGCGGTATAGATTACCACATGATCAGGACCTGGGAAAACAAAATAGTCCGCTATGATAACTAATGTTTGAGTGCAACTGCGAGTATTTAATTAAGTTATAAAATAAGTGATTGCAGCGTTAATCGTGAAATAATAAAAATAACGCTGCAATCTCAAATTAATAAGATAAACTTAAAAGAACCATTAAAAAAGTTTATTTTTTGTGCAACAACAACTTAACATAACTATGGAATAATATACTTAAAAAAACAAATTGTAACCACCGGAACTTGAAACCTTAAAAAAATTTTTATGCTGTTAGTTTTCAGATATCTGAAATTTGGGTATAATAAGTTAAGGGGGTGGTAAAAGAGTAAAAGTAATCGTAGATCAACCTGGTTAGGCTTATGTGGATTTGAATAATTAACAGAGGAGGTTTACGTTATGAAAAAAAGTATTTTGTTTAGTTTTGTTTTAATTTTTGTGATTGCATTAGCAGGGACTATGCTGGTCGGATGTGATCCTGCTGAAGAAGTTGAAGCCGAAGAGCCGGATGAGGAAGTTGTTGATTTTCAGTTTTTAACCCTGGCATCCGGCAGCCCGGGAGGAGTTTATTACCCACTTGGAGCCGGACTGGCCAAGGAAATTACTGATAATATCGATGGTTACATTTGCCAGTCTGAATCTACCGGAGCATCAGTCGAAAATATCCGGCTGGTAGGCGGCGGTGAAACCCACCTTGCTATGGTTATGGGTAATGTAGCCTGGGATGCTGTTGAAGGACAGAACGATTTTGAAGATGATGCTCAACCGATCATGGCTTTGTTTAACATGTATCCCGGAGCACAAAAATTCTTTGTCGATGCAGCCACTGATATCTATACCCTTGAAGATTTTGCCGGCCACAGGATCAGCGTCGATGCAGCCGGAAGCGGTTCAGAGGTAATGGCCCGGGCAATCTTTGATTTTGCCGGGATTATGGATGATATAGATGCCGTAAACCTTTCCATGGCCGAGACTTCTGAAGCACTGCGCGACGGACTGATTGACGGAGGGTCTGTAAGCCTGGCTTATCCTGCCGCCCACTTTGAAGAACTTCACGCGATGATGGATATTCGCTATGTGAACCTTGATGAAGATTTTATGGATGCAGCTATTGAAGAGCATCCTTATTTCTTTAAAGGTGTAGTTCCGAAAGAAGCTCACCCTGATCACATGGACGAAGATCATCATACCCTGTTTGTTGGTAACGAGATTATTGTCCACGAAGATTTTGATGAAGAACTGGCGTATGAGATTACCAGGTTGATGTTCCAGGAAGATACTATTGAACGCTTAATCGGGATTCATTCCCAGGCAGCTAACATGGATATCAACAATGCTCCGGAAACAGCAGCACCGTTGCATCCGGGCGCAGAACGGTTCTTTCAGGAAGCAGGGATTATTGACTGATAATGAAAACGGGTTATCTTATGATTTACAGGTTATCGATCGGGCAAAAGATAAAGTAATCTATGAAATCCAGGTGCACGTGGGAGACCTGATCTCTTACAGTTACATTCATTCATCTGATGGAACCCCGGTTGAACAAATCTTTGAGCTTGACCCTGATGGGATCTTGCAGTTGAAAGAAGAAAGGTACGAATGGCAGGGTGCGGGCCTTGAAACCGGAACAGATAAAGAAATAACTGTAATAAACGGTCAGGTAAGGGTTACTGGTTACAACCGGGCTTTCCCAGAGCTGCCATTAAGAGTAGCCAGGACAGTTTCCCAGGAGCTGGAAGTAAATAACAATATTATCAGGTTGAATGACCTGGCGCCCGGCGGTACTTCTTTGATAATCCGCACAACCAAATAAGAACTAAATAGTCAGCTCTCAACTTCCCTGCTCTCTTGAAACAAATTCGTGAGGGTAGGGAAGTTCCTTATTGTAGTTATAGTTTTGGTCCGATCGCATATGAGGCCGATATAGTGCAGGCTAAATAAATGAAAACCAGCTATGGGTTTTTTCCCGGGAAGGGGTTGAACTAAAGGGTGCTCAAGAGTCGAGTAGAGGGTTATTTACAGAAAGTAGCAGAAAAAAAATTAGAAGAAGAAATGTATGATACCAAAAAGCGCAGCTATGCCGGTACAGCCGGTTGGCTGGTACTTGGTTTCACTGCAGCTGCAGGTTTCTATCATCTTTATACAGCCTACGTAGGTCCACCACAGGCAGTTATCTTCCGCAATCTACACTGGATGATGATGGCATCGGTAATATTTTTAATTTACCCGGCCAGGAAAAATGCCCTGCGGCACCGTCCGGAGATATGGGATATCATTCCCCTGCTGCTAACTCTAATGGTCGGTTTGTTTTTGTGGTGGGATTTCGGGCAGATGGTAAGAAGAATTGGCGCTCCCCTTGATATAGATATAATTTTTGGGGCAATTTTAGTTCTGCTCGTTCTCGAAGCTGTTCGCCGCACTGTAGGTTATGCAATAGCCGTAATTGCCGTTTTATTTATTGTTTATGCTTATTTTGGCCCATACATGCCAGGTATTTTAGCCCACGGCGGGTATTCCGAAGTCCGTATTTTCCCCTATTTATATTACACTGATGCCGGAATTTTTAATATTCCCTTAGGGGTTTCAGCCCGTTTTATAGTGCTGTTTATTATTTTTGGCGCTTTTTTAGAACGTTCCGGCGCCAGTTATTTCTTCCGTGATTTGTCCCTGGCATTAGCAGGCAGATCTGCCGGTGGCCCGGCCAAAGCTGCAGTCCTTTTCAGCGCCTTTATCGGCTCCATTACAGGCAGCACCACTGCCAATGTCGGGATAACCGGTTCTTTTACCATTCCGATGATGAAAAAGCTTGGTTACAAACGGGAGTTTGCCGCCGGCGTTGAAGCCAACGCTTCCTGCGGTGGTCAAATTCTGCCGCCTGTTATGGGAGCGGTTGCCTTTGTGATGGCTGAATTTTTGGGAGTGCCTTACCGGGTCGTCGTTGTGGCAGCAATAATTCCGGCTTTAATATATTTTTCCACTTCTTATTTTATGATCCATTATGAAGCTTTAAAAAAAGGGCTGGTTCCCCTGCCCGAAGATCAAATTCCCAACCTTTTCGAAACTATTAAAAAAGGGTTTTATTACTTTACACCTTTAATTTTGTTAATCTATATGATCATGCAGGGCCGATCTCCATCACGTTCCGTCTTTTTCGCCACACTTCTAGTATTAGCTCTCAGCTGGTTTAAAAAGGAAACCAGGATGTACCCCAAGGATATTATTAATGCCCTTTCACAAGGGGTCTTAAAATCGCTGGAAGTAGCTGCTGCCTGCGCTGCTGCCGGGATCATTATCGGGATGACTACGATGACCGGACTGGGGCTAAAGTTTTCCACTGTTATTGATTCCATAGCAGGCGGAAACTTGTGGGCTGCCCTTCCCTTAACCATGCTTGCTTCTTTCCTTCTCGGGATGGGAATTCCAACGATTGCCAAATACATTATCTTAGCCACCCTGGTGGCGCCGGCCCTGGTGGCTTTGGGAGCACCTTTGTTTGCCGCACACTTCTTCATCCTCTTCTTTGGTGTTGATGCTGATGTAACCCCTCCGGTAGGACTCGCTTCCTTTGCCGCTGCCAGTATTGCGCAGGCCAATCCGATGAGGACAGGGATAGAGGCCTTTAAAATTGGCATTACCGCTTATGTAATGCCCTACCTGTTTATTTATTCTACCGCATTTTTCCTCGATGCTCCGTTACGGGAACTGATTGAAGTAATTCCAACCTGTTTTATTGGAGCTGCCTTTATTGCAGCCGGCGTGAGGGGTTATTTCTTGCGTGTAACTCCAATGTGGCAGAGGCTATTTATTATCATCGGTTCGGTAATGCTGATGATGCCTGAAGTTTGGACAGATATCGTAGGAGCTGCTCTTGTGGCCTTAATTGCCTTAATCCAGTACCGGGCAAATAAAATGGAACAGCAAAAAACAACCGTAGTTTCCGGATAATAAATACTGGCTGATAAATATTATAAATGCCGCTTATGGAATTATAATGTACTTTTGTCAAGGTAAATTAAAAAATTAAAGGAAATATAGTTTTTATATAGAATAATTATTTCCATAAAGGGAAATATAAAATTATAAACACAACTTAATTAACAGGCAGCTTTAAATCTTATGGCAGCCAGGATTATTTTAATTAAAGCCTTGCCTGTTCCCGGTTATTTCACCTAAAATTTAACTGAAAACACCTGAATATTCTTCATTATTTTTACTGCTGGACTGCAATAGGCCTGGAAAGAAGGTGGTTTATCTAAAGATTTTAAGGTAAAACTCTAATATAAAATCTAAATGAGGGCTTGTTGAACGCATTAACATTGACTATTAAGAAGGTAGCGGGAGGTTTCTATTAAGATGAAAAAAGGTTTCATGGGTGGAATAACAAATGTTGTTTCTGAAGATGATGTCCAAAATATTCACGACGCATCAGTTAAGGTTTTAGAGGAAATTGGTATATGCAGCGAATCCGATATTATTTTAGATATTTTTAAAAAGTCAGGCGCAAAAGTAGACCCAGATAAGCGAATTATTCGTCTCGACAGGGATATGATCGAAACAGCGATCAGGCTTGCACCCAGTTCATTTGTGTTTCACGGCCGGGAGCCACAATATGATATATTATTAGAACCGGGCAGGGTTTATTTTGGCATGGGCGGATCGCCCGAGCCACATATATGGGATCACGGGCTCCATCAAAAGAGAACTCCCAAAAAAGAAGATGTTATCAATATTGCCCGCCTGGGCCATAGCCTGGATAATGTTGATTTTTTGGGAACGTTTTGCTGTGCCGGAGATATGCCCAAAGATACCCAGTTGTACCATGAGTACGAAGCTTTTTTAAGCAACAGCAGCAAACCTTTCCCTTACAGCGCTCCGGGTAGGGAAGCGACCATCAGGTTCATAGAAATGGCTTCAATAGCCAGCGGAGGGGAAAAGGAATTACGCCGGCGTCCTTCCATAGCTATTTTCACCGAAACAGTATCGCCGCTTAAAGTAGGTAAGTACAGCGACGGTACTGTTGAGGCGGTGGAATTTGGCATACCGGTAATTGTGGCCCTGGCCCCAATGATGGGTGCTACCAGCCCAACCACTTTGGCCGGAACCCTGGCTCAAAGTAATGCGGAGGCGCTTTTCGGAGTGGTACTAACCCAGCTGCTCAAACCGGGCGCTCCGGTTATGTATGGCCCGGGAACAGGCACTTTTGACATGAGAACACTCCAGTATACATATGCCAGCCCCGAACAGACCCTTTCCAGGGCTGTTGTCGCTCAATTATCAAGGTTTTATCAGATCCCGGCTTATAACCTCGGCGGCGCTGCGGAAGCAAAGCTGCCCGATGCCGAAGCGGCCAGCCAGGCTACCATGGGAATGCTTTTAAACGCGCTTTCCGGCATTTCCATGACCAAAGTTATGGGCACGCTGGCCAGCGGCCTTTACGGCGCACCGGAAATGTTGATCATATGTGATGAAATTGCCCGCATGGTAAAGCGAATTCTAAAAGGATTTACAGTCAGCGAAGAAACCCTGGCTTTTGATGTGATCAAAGAAGTCGGTTATTACAAAGACTTTATCAGTCATGAACATACAGGCAGACATTTCAAGGAAGAATTTTATTTTCCTAACCTGTTTAAACGCCTCTCAATCGATGAATGGGAGAAAGCCGGCAAAAAAACTATTACAGAGGTTGCCCACGAAAAATACCAGGAAGTCATCGCCAATTCCGGACCGGTTAAATTACCGGACGGTGCTGAAGAAGAACTAAAGAAAGTAATTGAAAAATAAAGTGACGAGTTGACACGAATATAAAAGTAATTAAAATAAATGATAGGCAAAATATACCTAAGTATTCACTCTATTTAGCCTTTGACCCGGGCAGCCTGGGAGATCTAGTTGAATGAAAATAAAATATGAAGGGGGGGGTGAGAATAAGGAAAAAATTTTTCCGTTTTTTAGGAAAAAAAATAATCTACACGTAAAAAAATGAGGAGGTTGTAACCATGAAAAAAACACTTTATTTAAGTGTTGCCTTGATTTTTGTCCTGGCATTAGCAGGGGGTATGCTTCTCGGTTGTGAACCGGAAGAAGAAGTCGTAGATGAAGTGGATCCGGAAGAAGAAGTTGTCGATGATGAGCCTGATCCTGAAGATGTGGCAGAAGCTGAGAAATTTTTAACGCTGGCATCCGGTAGCCCCGGTGGAGTATATTACCCGCTTGGAGCAGGATTGGCCCAGCAAATTACCGGTAACATTGACGGCGTAGTCTGCCAGTCTGAATCTACCGGTGCTTCGGTGGAAAATATCCGCCTTGTAGGTGCCGGGGAAACAGACCTGGCTATGGTAATGGGTAATGTTGCCTTTGACGCAATCGAAGGGCAGGCTGACTTTGAAGGTGATGCCCAGCCGATTATGGCCCTGTTTAACATGTATCCCGGGGCCCAGAAGTTCTTTGTTGATGCAGATACCGACATCTACGAACTTGAAGATTTCGCCGGCCATGAAATCAGCGTTGATGCTGCCGGAAGCGGTTCTGAAGTAATGGCCCGGACGATTTTTGAGTTCGCAGGGATTATGGATGACATTGATGCCGTAAACCTTTCCATGGCCGAGACTTCTGAAGCACTGCGCGACGGACTGATTGACGGAGGGTCTGTAAGCCTGGCTTATCCTACCGCCCACTTTGAAGAATTGCACGCCATGATGGATATCCGTTATGTTGATCTGGATGAAGACTTTATGGATGCAGCGATCGAAGAGTATCCCTTTTTCTTCAAAGGGGTAGTTCCCAAGGAAGCTCATGAAGAGCATATGGATGAAGACCACCACACCCTGTTTGTCGGTAATGAAATTATCGTCCACGAGGATTTCGACGAAGACCTGGCTTATGAAATTACCAGGCATATGTTCCAGGAGGAAACGATAGAAGAACTGATCGGCATCCATGCCCAGGCTGAAAACATGGACATTCAAAATGCTCCTGAAACAGCCGCTCCTTTGCATCCAGGTGCAGAGAGGTTCTTTCAAGAAGAAGGGATTATTGACTGATCAACAAGGTAAAAGTTCACAATATGAGTTGCAGATTGTAGATATCAAAAAGAACGAAGTCATTTTTGAAGTAAATGTCGAAAAAGGTCAAGAAATAAGTTACAGTTATACTCATTCAGCGGACGGAACACCGGTCGAGCAAATTTTTGAAATCGACCGGGAAGGAACGCTGCAGCTCCTTGAGGAAAGGTATTCCTGGCACGGAGCCGGCCTTGAAACCGGGCCGGAAAAAAAAATTACAACTAAAAACGGTGAAGTCCGGGTAACCGGTTACGACAGGTCTTTTCCTGAACTGCCGATCAGGGTTGCCCGGACCATACCCCAGGTAATTTCTGTTGGTGAAAAAGTAGTAAAGCTTTCCGATATTGCGGAAGCCGGTGCTTCTTTAACCATAAGGGTGCAAATTGAATGAGTTAACTATAAAGTGAGAGAAAGCAAACTTCCCTACTTTCTGATGGATTTCCCCATACAGGAAGTAGGGAAGTTACTGCCAGGGATGAAAATTTGTAATGTTATTAATATATAGTTATTTGCTTGGGACCGAGGTGATCATTCTGATCACAGCTTCCTAACCGGGGAAGGGGTTGAATATATGGTCTTTAAAAAATACATTGAAAACTATATGCAGCGCACCGCAGAAAAAAAGCTGGAAGCAGAAATCCACGATACGAAGACCCGTGACTACAAGGGTACTGCCGGGTGGGTTATCACCGGTTTTACTGCTCTTGTCGGGTTTTACCATATTTACACCGCCTACGTGGGGCCTCCAGAAGCTGTAATGTTTCGAAACCTGCACTGGATGATGATGGCTTCGGTTATCTTCCTGCTGTTTCCGGCCAGAAAAAATGCTTTAAGGCATCGCCCTGAAATATGGGACATCATCCCACTGCTTTTAACTTTGATGGTAGGCTTGTTTTTATGGTGGGACTACGGGGAAATGGTCCGCAGAATTGGCGCGCCGCTGGACATAGATATTATTTTTGGCGCTATTTTGGTCCTGGTAGTGCTCGAGGCTGTTCGGCGGACCGTTGGTTATTCAATTGCGATAATCGCTGTCCTTTTCATTGTCTACGCATATTTTGGCCAGCAGATGCCCGGCATTCTTGCTCACGCCGGTTATTCCGAGACTCGTATATTTCCTTATCTTTATTACACAGATGCCGGCATATTTAATATCCCCTTAGGTGTTTCAGCCCGCTTTATAGTTTTGTTCATTATTTTTGGTGCCTTTTTGGAACGCTCGGGGGCCAGTTACTTTTTCCGGGATTTATCGCTGGCCCTTGCGGGGAGATCAGCCGGCGGTCCGGCCAAGGCAGCGGTTCTTTTCAGCGCTTTTATCGGTTCTATAACCGGCAGTACCACCGCAAACGTTGGGATCACCGGTTCCTTTACTATACCGATGATGAAAAAATTGGGTTACAACCGCGAGTTTGCCGGAGGAGTGGAAGCTAACGCTTCTTGCGGAGGACAGATCTTACCCCCGGTTATGGGGGCGGTGGCGTTCGTGATGGCTGAGTTTTTGGGGGTGCCGTACAGGGAAGTTGTAATCGCGGCAATCATTCCGGCCTTGATTTACTTTTCAACTTCATATTTCATGATCCACTTTGAAGCTTTAAAGAAAGGCCTTGTACCTCTCCCAGATGATCAAATCCCCGATCTTAAAGAAACTCTAAAAAATGGATTTTATTATTTTGCTCCCCTGGTGCTGTTAATATTTATGATTATTCAGGGCCGTTCACCATCAAGATCTGTATTTTTCGCGATTTTGCTTGTTTTGGCCCTCAGCTGGCTGAAGAAAGAAACCAGGATGTTCCCAAAAGATATAATGAACGCTCTTTCCCAGGGGGTTGTAAAAGCGCTTGAAGTTGCCGCAGCCTGTGCCGCTGCCGGGATTATAATCGGCATGACTACCATGACCGGACTGGGGCTTAAATTTTCAACAATAATTGAAGCTATCGCAGGGGGGCAATTATGGGCTGCTTTGCCGTTAACCATGCTTGCTTCTTTCCTGCTTGGCATGGGGATACCGACTATAGCCAAGTACATTATTTTAGCCACCCTGGTGGCCCCGGCGCTTGTTGCTTTGGGCGCACCGCTTTTTGCCGCACATTTCTTCATACTGTTTTTTGGCGTCGATGCTGATGTTACACCTCCGGTAGGACTGGCTTCTTTTGCTGCTGCCAGTATAGCGGGGGCAAACCCGATGAGAACCGGGATAGAGGCTGTCAAGATAGGGGTTACAGCATATATTTTACCGTTCCTCTTCATATTTTCAACCGCTTATTTCCTGGACGCACCCCTGCAAGAACTGCTTATTGTTATTCCCACTACCTTTATCGGAGCGGCTTTTGTTGCTACGGGTGTAAGGGGCTACTTCCTGCGGGTAACCCCCGGGTGGCAAAGGTTAATCTTGATTGCCGGCTCAGTCATGCTGATGATGCCGGAAGTATGGTCTGATTTTGTTGGCGCCCCGCTTGTTGCTATTATAGCCTTAATGCAGTACAGAATGAACAAACGTGAAGAGCTGGAAGGAGCAGCTGTCAGCTAGAATATACAACCGGCAAGCCCGGAACAGTTAAATTATCGATTAAGAAAGCCCGGATGAGCAAGTAAAATTCGGGTATTATCAACATGTAAGTTAAAGCTCAGCCGTGCTGCTTTTGGCCTGATGACGGCTCACCTAAGGTAAATGGTAACGATTCAGCTTTAGGCTTTCGCTCAGGTTACGCTTTAGCATTCGCCATCTAAGGCTTTAGGTCTCGGCAGCCTGCCTCCATGCAGGCCGACCGGCTACAGCCTTTGCCTCAAAGGCCATTGCAAGCGCTTTACCTGCAATCTCTTCAGTCCAAAAGCAGCACGGCTGAGCAGTTACCTTTATTTTTAACTTATAAGCCTTGCTGCCTGGTAGATACTTTTTTAGAACTATTAACTTTATGGATCAAGCCTACAATTCCTGGATGTAATCTGCAACTTTCTCCCAGTGCACGTATTTTTCCATGTTATTTTTTACCATGTTAATCGCCCCCTCATTTTGGGGGTGAATGCTGCGATAAATGCTCTGCAGCTGCTCTATCGTGGAATAAGTATCTTCGTGGACCAGGATTACAGGCACCCCTTTTTCTTCAGCCTGCGAAAGTACCTGTACTTCAGGATAAAGGCCACCTGTAAAAATAATCACGGAAGTACTTGTTTCAAGGGCCGTTAAGGCCATATCGCTGCGGTCTCCGCCGGTAATCAAGGCTTTGTTCGGCGCACGGCGCAGGTAGCTCAATGCACTTTCGATCGTCATTGTCCCCACGACTACTTCTTCGACAATCCGGTTTAAGTTATCGGGCGCGGTAAGTAATTCACCGCGTAGCGCATCATGAAATTCCGCAACCGTAGGTGAAGAAATTTCAACCTGGCTTGGTATCACTCCTAACACTTCAAAGCCTTTTTCTTCTACCATTGGTTTATATACGCTGTTGCACTTGTTCCACTGGGTCTGGGAAACGTTATTAAATATGCAGCCGATAACCGGAATATTTTTACTTGACCATAAGTCAAGGTAAAGCAGGTTTTTATCCAGCTCAAAATCGTCATCGGCTTTAATGACAGGCAATGCGATTGAATTAAGCCTTTCAGCCAGGGTAAAGTCACACAAACCCTGGTTATGGCCGATGTGCGGATCGGTACTGCCGTCAATCAAAACAACATCATACCCTTCGGAACACTTTTTAAAAGCCGCATCTATGCGTGGGTATAAATTTTCTACATCCTGCATAAAACGGGGGGTCAGGTAGTGGTTGCCTGCTGTAACCGGTGATATCGTATCACCGGAAAAGGGGAGGGAGAAAATTTCCCGCATCAGGATTACATCATCGTCATCTTTTTTTGCCGGTCCTTTGCGAAAGCTAATCGGTTTAAAATATGATACTTTAAAGCCTCGTTCCCTTAGCTTCAAACCGATGCCGAGGGCAGTGGCAGTGACCCCCCCGCCTGCAACGCCGGAAAAATAGATCGCTTTCATTTGATCACCTCGTTGGGATTAATCCTATTTTTCTTTCTCTTCTATGGTAATTTTCACATCTAAAGCCGTGGACCCTTTAGTGTGAACCCGAACCGGGTTTATATCCATCTCGGTTATTTCATCAAAATCACGAACAAGGCGGGCTGTTCTTAAAATTGAATCAGCGAGAGCGTCGATATCGGCAGCCTTCTTGCCCCTGTAACCTTGTAGCAGTGTATAAGCCTTGGTTTCGGTAATCATTTCTTTCACTTCTTCATAATTGTCAAGCGCCGAAGCAAGGCGGAAAGAAACGTCTTCTAAAAGGTTAACATAGATGCCGCCAAGTCCGAAAACTACAAGTGGTCCGAACTGGACATCCCTGGACATGCCTACAATAACTTCGACCCCTTCATCAACCATGTCCTGGACTTCAATGCCGTATATAGGCGCATCTGGAAGGTAGTACCCGACACTATCCATAATCTGCCGGTAAGCTCGTTTAACTTCTTTATCGCTGTGCAGACCGATTGCTACTCCGCCGACATCGGTTTTATGGGCAATACGGGGGGAAGATATTTTCAAAGCCACCGGGTAACCAAGCTTAGAACCAATTTCACAGGCTTCCTCTTCTGTGGTGGCCAGGTATGTTTTGCTTACCGGGATTCCATATGCAGACATAACCGTAGAGGTTTCATGCCCCAGGAGAACTACCCGGCGGTCTTCTAACACTTGATCAATAGTTTTGCGCACAGTTTCCCGGTTTATATCTTCAAGTTCAACCGGCTGGACCGGTTCTTTCTCTTTAATAAAACCGCTGTACCTGACCATGCCTTCGAGAGATGAAATTGAAGGTTCCGGGAAAGTAAAAGAGGGGACCTTATTCTCGGATAAATAATTTTTCCCTTCGGCCAAAACTCGGCCACCGATATAAACTGCCATTACCGGTTTGTCGGAGTATTTTTTATTTAATTCAACAATCGTATGAGCTGTTTTTTCCGGTTCGGTAACTGCTGCCGGGCAAAGAATTACTACTGCGCCGTCAACATTATCATCCTCCAGCACCGTCTGGAGGGCAAACCGGTAGCGATCATCCCTGGCATCACCGATTATATCTACCGGGTTGTAGATATTGGCTTCCTGGGGTAGATTGCCGCGCAGCTTATCAATGGTATTTTTGTTAAACCGGGCCATTTTAAGGTCGTATTTTTCAATTGCATCGGTAGCAAGTATACCCGGGCCGCCGGCATTGGTAACTACTGCTACCCTTGATTGATCCGGTAATGGTTGGCTGGAGAAAGCCCTGGCCAAATCAAATAGCTCGTTCATTGTTTCTGCCCGCAATACCCCGCTTTGCCGGAAAGCTGCTTCGTAAGCCCGGTTGCTGCCTGCCAAAGCGCCGGTATGGGAGCTGGCTGCCTGGGCGCCGGCGCTGCTGATTCCTGATTTCAATATGACGATTGGTTTCTTTTTACTGGCTTCCGAGCAAACCTCAACAAAACGCTCTCCATCCGTGATGTCCTCAATATAGCATAGTATTACGTCTGTATTGGGGTCTGCGGCACAGCTTTCAATCAGATCAATTTCAGTCAGGTCGGCTTTATTGCCGGTGCTGATAAAACGGGAAAAGCCCATGCCCATTTCAAAGCTCCAGTCAAGAATTGATACTAACATGGCGCCGCTTTGGGAAATCAGGGAGATATTCCCCTTGTTGGGGAAACCATTCGCAAATGAAGCATTGACCGGGGTATGGGTATCCATGATCCCCACACAGTTGGGGCCAAGCATCCGCATCCCGTAACGCCTGCAAATCGAGATCAGTTCCTGCTCAAGTTTTAATCCTTCTCGGCCGACTTCTTTAAATCCGGCGGTAATAACAATTAATCCTTTTACTCCTGCTTTACCGCATTCTTCTGCAACCTGAATAGTGTGCTTTACCGGAACTGAAATTACTGCCAAGTCAACTGGCTTGTTAATTTCGGCTACTGACGGATAGGCCTTGTGGCCGGCAATTTCCTCTTCTTTAGGGTTAATCGGGTAGATTTCCCCCCGGTAACCGCTCTTTACTATGTTATCAACGATAGCATAGCCGATTTTTTGCGGGGATTTAGAAGCTCCAACTATTGCTATCTGCCCGGGGTTGAATAAAAAATCTAAATCAATCATAGCTACAATCCTTTTTTAGTTATTTTCTGCTTCGCTTTGTCTATTTTATATAATTCCCGGCTAAATGGCAACATTTTGGTAAATTATTCGATGCTCATTGACTTTTATTCTCATTTTGGTACAATGTAAACCGACGCTTTTGTTTATTCTTCAAATAAAAATGAAGCAAGGAGGTATCAGAGATGAGCGCTTTAGGCCGTCATATTTTGGCTGAGTTTTATGGTTGCCCACAAGAGATGTTAAACGAGACGGAACAAATTAAACAGCACATGGTAGCAGCGGCCCTTGAATCAGGAGCAGAAGTTAAGGAAACTGTTTTCCACCAGTTTAGTCCCCAGGGCGTAAGTGGGGTTGTTGTTATTTCCGAATCGCACCTGGCGATTCATACCTGGCCAGAATACGGCTATGCCGCAGTAGATGTTTTCACCTGTGGCCAAACTGTCGACCCCTGGGCATCGTGTAATTATTTAAAGCAGGTCTTCTCAGCCCGGAATATGTCGGCCAGGGAAATAAAGCGCGGACTCTTTGATGTTGAGGTAGATTATAAGCCGGCAGTTAACTGCTAAAAATAAACCGGTAAAGGAGAGTCCAGGTTAATGGCTATTGAGAAGCATAAATGGTACATAGATCACACTTCTCCGGCTACGGCCCATATTTACGGGATCGATAACTACGTAAAAAGTTACAAGACAGACTACCAGCAGGTTGAAATAGCCGATACCGGTTTATACGGCAGGATATTGTTCCTCGACGGTAAAGTGCAATCTGCCGAAACAGATGAATATATTTATCACGAGGCGCTGGTGCACCCGGCAATGCTTATGTCACCGGCGCCTAAACGTGTACTGGTAGCCGGCGGCGGGGAAGGCGCCACTTTAAGGGAAATATTAAAACATCCGGATTTAGAGGAACTGGTAATGGTCGATCTGGATCAAGAGGTGGTCGAACTTTGTAAAGAATACCTGACTCCCTGGCACCGGGGCAGCTTTGATGACAAACGGGTTAAACTGCTTTTTATGGATGCCCGTAAGTACATAGAAAAAGAAAAGGAACCTTTCGATGTAATCATCAGCGACATTCCTGAACCGGTCGAAGAGGGGCCGGCCTTGAAGCTTTTTACAATCCAGTTTTACGAAACCGTTAAAAAATCTTTAAATCAAGGTGGTGTTCTTGCCCTGCAGGCCGGGGATACAAGCATTCCCTTTATTGAAACCTTCAGCGGGCTTCATAAAACAATCTGCCAGGTAATGCCCCTGGTTTGCCCTTACCGGGCCTTTGTTCCTTCTTTTAATACTGACTGGGGTTTTATTCTCGCTTCACCGGATCAAAGAAAGATGCCTGAAAAAGAGGAGATCGATAATTTGATCAAAACAAGAAACCTGGACCTGCGTTTTTTTGACGGAATAACCTACACCGGAATGTTTAACCTGCCTAAAGATATCCGTAAAATTTTGAGTGAAGAAACCACGATTATAGATGACGGCAACTTGATCACAATATACTAGCCGATCAGGCAAAACGGAGGTAATCGATGAGTAGAGAACAAACTTTTTTAATGGTCAAACCGGACGGCCTGCAGCGTGGGTTGGTAGGCGAGGTAATCAGGCGGATGGAGAACAAGGGAATGAAACTTGTGGCAATGAAGATGATCCATATCGACAAGGATCTGGCAGCTCATCACTACGGGGAACATAAAGGAAAACCTTTTTATGATGGTTTGATTAAATATATAACTTCTGCGCCGGCGGTGGCAATGATCTGGGAAGGAGACGATGCTGTTGCAATGACCCGGACCATGATTGGCGCTACCGATCCCAGGAAGGCCGAGTCCGGAACAATACGCGGCGATCTGGCCATGTTTACCGGCAAGAATATTGTTCATGGATCAGACTCACCGGAAAGCGCGAAACGAGAAATTGACCTGTTTTTTGACGATAGCGAAATATATACTTACAGCCTGGCCCATGAAAACTGGCTTTATGATTGAGTAAATATCTACCGAGATATGTTTTTACGAGCAAAATTAAATAAACAGTGTCTGTTCAGCCGTGCTGCTTGTGGGCTGGCGACGGCTGAACAGTTACAATAAACTTAACTTTAAAATATTAGACAGAAGGCAGTCTTAAAAAAGAAGGCTGCTTTTTTGTTGCATAAAGATATTTCCTGTAGTATAATATATATAACTAAATAGGTTAGTATTAAATAGGTGGTGTTAAGATGTTTGCAACCAAGTGCCCCGGACAAGATATGCGGTACTGGACCGCTGATGATGTCCATGAAGAGAACTGCCCCAATTGCGGCGAGATTATCGAGTTTTTTAAAACAGATATCCGCCTGCGCTGCCGCAACTGTAAAACAAAATTAGCCAACCCCCGTTTTGATATGGGCTGTGCCCAGTGGTGCGCTCATGCAGAAATGTGTTTAGGGCCGGCAGCAAAAGGTTTAAAGCAAAAATCGCTCAGGGCAGTCCTGGAAGATGAATTTTCAAGTTTGGCGAAATATTATCCGGAAACAGTTAATGCCGTTAAAAGCCTTGTTGGTTATGCTGAACAGAAAAGCCGGGAAAAACAGGTTGATTTATTACCAGTTATTACTGCATTTATGATTACCACTCTTTACGATTTAGGAGTCATTGAAAATGCCGAAAGCTTTTTGAATAAGGTAAACCGTGAACACAGCATGCCTGATGAAGCGGTCAATGCAAGCAAGGAACTGGCAGATAATGTTATCAACAATCATACCGAAGGTAAAATGGAAAAAGTGGTTGTTGACTTAGCAAACAAACTTAAGCAGGCTAAATAAGTATGGGAGGTTACTAACAATGAATAAAGTTGTCAGAAAAATAATTTCTATTGATGAAAGCAAATGCGATGGTTGCGGGCTATGTATACCCGCCTGCGAAGAAGGCGCTTTACAAATTGTAGACGGTAAAGCGCGACTGGTAAAAGATATTTATTGTGACGGCCTGGGCAACTGTCTCGGTGAATGCCCTCAGGAAGCAATTGACATAATTGAACGAGAAGCGGAGCCTTTTGACCAGGAAGCAGTGGAAAAACGCCTGGAAGAGTTAAGCGGTGAAGTTAAGGATGCAGCAAGTGAGGGTAAACTTCCGAACCCGAGCTTTTGCGGGGGCAGCCTGGCAAAGGAAATTACCCGTGAAGAACAATCATCCTCCGCCGATGTAAATAAAAGTAACAGTTATGAACCGGAAGCTGAGCTAAGCCACTGGCCGGTGCAGTTGCACCTGGTATCACCGGATGCTCGCTTTTTAAAAGATCAGGATCTATTAATTGCCGCTGATTGTGTCCCGTTTGCCTACGCCGATTTCCACCGGCGCTTCCTTGCCGGGCGTTCACTTTTAATCGGCTGCCCTAAGTTGGATGATACCAACAGGTACCATGGCAAACTTGTAGAAATTTTTAAGAACAACAACCTGAAAAGCATTACCCTGGTCCATATGGAAGTAGGCTGTTGTTTTGGCCTGTCCAGGCTGGTTCATTCTGCCATGGAAGAAGCCGGCGTAGAAATACCCCTAAAAGAAGTGATTGTGGGAGTGGATGGCAGTATTAAAGACGAAAAGGGTTAGGTTTTAATCTGAAACCGGTTTTTCATCGGCAAGGTCTTTTATAGATACTCCTTCCAAGACCGAAAGCATGCTTTGTTGTGCCTTAGTCCAAACTCCACGCAGTGAGCAGGATGTTTTGTTTTTACAGGGAGTATCATAAAAGAGGCACCTGGTTATGCCAACCGGGCCGTCCACTTTCTCTATAACCTGCTTTAAGTTAATTACTGCCGGGTCAACGGTAAGTCTAATTCCCCCGGCCGGTCCCCTGCTGCCGCTGGTCCAACCGGCTTCGTTTAATACTGCCAAAAGCTGGACCACCAGGTTCACCGGTATTGAACGGTTGCTGGCAATTTCTTTGCTGGTTACCAGGGTGCCATCCGGCCTGGAGGCCAGCTCTGTTAAGATGATAATGGCATATTCTGCTTTTTTGGTGATCATTGTTGGTATGTTGACTCCTTTGACCATAATATAAATAACCAGGTTGGTTATATTATAATTTAGGTTTATAGTCCAGTCAACTAAATTTCTTCAAAAGGCAACCTGGGTATTTGAATTCGGATAAGTTTGCTTTATAATTAAATTAAAAGGGATTACAAATAATTAGAAAAGGTCGTTGATTGGTTATGAGAATAAATAAGTTAAAGAAGATGATTATAACTTTTTTTATAGCTGCCCTGCTACTTAATGGTGCATCGGCTGCTTTTTCACAAATTGCCGGGGCTGAAACCGAACCTGCCGGGGACGCAGAAGCCAGGCCGGTTTATCTTGTGGAAATGGAAGGGACTATTACTGCCGGACAAAGCAGCTTTCTCCACAGGCAGGTAGATAAGGCCAAAGAAGCGGAAGCCCAGCTATTTGTATTACAACTAAACACTCCCGGTGGCCTGGTGGATGCTACTCTTAAGATGAACGAGTTGTTTTTAAACGCAGAGATACCGGTTGCTGTTTTAGTTGCTCCTTCCGGGGCCATTGCCGGTTCAGCCGGAGCTTTTATTCTGCTTTCATCGGATATTGCCGCCATGGCTCCGGGCACTTCAGTTGGAGCGGCACAGCCTGTAGCCATTTCGCCGGAAGGCACCCAGGAGACTGATGAGAAAACCACCCAGTTTTACGCAGCCCACTTACGCAGTATGGCCAGGGAAACCGGGCGCCCGGAAGATTTGGCCGAAAAATTTGTTACCGAAAACTTAACCCTTGATGCCCGCGAGGCCTATGAAGAAAGAATGATAGAGTATTTAGCCTATAATCTTCCGGACCTCCTGGAACAGCTGGACGGGACTGAAATTGAAAAAATGGGTGTTACCTACGAATTAAACACAGAAGGTGCTGAGATAATCCAGGACGATATGAGCCTCAGTGAAAGACTGCAAAACTGGGTCAGCGATCCCCAGATTGCGTTTCTGCTGTTAACGATTGGATTCATTGGTATATACATGGGCTTGAGCGCCCCGGGCACTCTTGTTCCCGAAGTTGGGGGAGCAATTCTTCTCATACTCGGGATTTACGGGTTGGGCTTGTTTGATACCAGTACTGCCGGTATAGTGTTGATTTTACTTGGGATCGGATTAATAGCCGCAGAAATATTTACTTCCGGTTTCGGTATTTTAGGTATCGGCGGTGCGGCATCACTTGCTGCCGGGGCTGTTTTGCTGCCAATGGAACCATTAATGGCCCCGGATTGGTACCAAACTTTCCTGATCACCGTTGCCGGCACAGTAATCGGGCTATTGCTGATAATTATTGTGGTGGTGCAAAGAATAGTGCATTCCAGGCGGCAATTCCAGGGGGGCAGCACTTATTTTAACCCCCCTAAAGACGGGGTCGTTACAGAAGAGATCAACCCTGAAGGGATGGTTAAAGCCAGGGGCGAATTGTGGAGAGCCCGGAGTGAAGATGGCACAACTATCGCTAAGGGAACCGAAGTTGAAGTAGTCCGTGCGGAAACGCTTAAGCTATGGGTTAGACCCAAAAATAACTAAATTGAAAGCAAGCAAACCTACCGTTAACAAGTATTTACGGGTTTTATAGAAACAGGTACAACAAAATTTGAGGAGGCTTGATTATGATTTTCGAAATCATTGGTGAAATCGGTTTGGTAGTTCCTATTCTAATTATTATCTTTTTGTTCCTCACGTCGGCGATCAAAATCGTCCGGGAATACGAAAGGCTGGTAGTATTCCGTCTGGGCCGGCTGATCGGCGAAAAAGGACCCGGTTTTGTCTTGATCATTCCCGTTGTTGATAAGATTGTCCGTGTTTCTTTGCGGATTGTCACCCTCGACGTGCCAAGCCAGGAAGTAATCACCCGCGACAACGTAACAACCAGCGTTAACGCAGTAGTTTATTACCGGGTAGTCGATCCTAACAATGCTGTAAACAATGTTGAAGATTTCCGCATGGCTACGGCACAGCTATCGCAAACTACCCTGCGCAGTGTTGCCGGACAGGCTGATCTCGATGAACTGCTATCAGAACGAGATAAGCTTAACGCCAAGATCCAGAGTATTCTTGATGAAGCTACCGACCCCTGGGGAATCAAGGTTACCGCTGTGGAAATTAAAGATGTAGTTATCCCTGAAGCACTGCAAAAGGCCATTTCCAGGCAGGCTACAGCTGAAAGGGAAAGGCGAGCTGTCATCGTCCAGGCTGACGGGGAAAGAGAGGCTGCGGGCAGAATTGCCGAGGCAGCAAAAACTTTGAGCGGCCAGGAAGGCAGTTTTTATGTTCGTTTGCTGCGGACTTTGCCTGAAATAGCCTCTCAACAGGGCAACATGATTGCCTTTCCGCTGCCAATTGAATTAAGACACCTCCTGCCGGACCCGGCAGCAATAGCAAAAACAATGCAGGAGAAAGCTGAACAAGACAAAGAAAATGAGCAGTAATTTAAGAAAACCATTACTGCTCAGCCGACAGAAAAACTTATAAACCTGGTGGCGAGGCTTATAATTAAAATTCCACAACGTACTGCATTTGTGATTAACCCTGTCGCCGGAAGCGGTAAAGCAGGACGGATCTGGCTTAAAATTGAATCTGCACTAAAAAAAAGCGGGCAGCAATACCGGGCTTATTTCACCGAAAAAGCAGGTGGAGGAACCGGGCTTGCTGCCCATGCTGTCAGCGAAGGGGCAGAACTAATCGTTGCCGTGGGCGGTGACGGCACATTAAGAGAAGTTGTAAATGGGTTGGACTTAAGCAGAACTATTCTCGGGGTAATCCCTGCGGGAACCGGTAACGGTTTTGTGCGTTCCTGCGGTATTCCCCTTCACTGGAGCAGGGCTCTGAAAGGGCTCTCCACCTGGAAGCCGCAGCCTGTTGACTTAGGCCTGATCAGCGATGACTACTTTTTAAATGTTGTCGGGTTTGGCTTTGATGCAGCAGTAGCAGCTGCGGCCAATACAAAATACGACCGTTTCAACGGTTATTTCCCTTACCTGCTCGCCTTTATCGACCAGCTGGCAGAACTAAAGCGTTTCTATTGTAAGGCAAGGTGTGACAACTTATATTTTGAAGACAGGCACACTGTTGTAGCCCTGGTTGCCAACGGCTCTTTTTACGGGGGCAAGCTTTGTATCGCACCCCGGGCTTCAATTGACGATGGGCACCTGGATCTGCTTTTATTCAGAAGACGCAGCATTCCTGAACTGTTCAACCTGGGATTCCGGGTCATTTTCAGGCAGCACTATAAAAGTGGCGCCGTGCTGGAACAAAGAGGGCGCAAAATATATTTAGAGGTTCCACAGGATATCCCGGCTCATATAGACGGTGATATTGTAAATATTTCTTCTGCGGAAATTAAAATCAGGCCCTCCGCTTTGCGGATCCTGGCCCCGGAAAGGTTAGCCAGGACACCCCTGCCAAAGGTAGAGCCGGCCGGTTGCACTTTTCACACAGGGCTATAATTATTACAGCTTAAAACTGGTTCAAACTTCTCCTGCCGGTTAATAATTATTCCTATTTCCTCTGCAGCAGGAACTATCAATTAACTGAAGAAATTAATTACCAGGTTAAAATAACCATGATAATTACTGCTCAGCCGAGTATATTAAAAATACTTTCAAGAAGCTGGTGCATAAATGGGCTACGAGAGAGAAATAAAGCATAACTCTACCCGGAACTCAGGTGGCATAAACCTGGAAGAACTAATTGATATCACGCGGCTCCAGGCCTTGATGGATGATTTTCATGCCCTTACCGGCTTGCCGGCAACCATAGTAGATTTAAACGGTAAAATATTGGCAGCGGTAGGCTGGCAGGAAATCTGCTCAAAATTTCACCGGGCCCACCCGGAAAGCGCAAAAAATTGCCTGGAAAGCGACCTGCAGCTGACTAAAGATATCACCCCGGGAGAATTTAAAGTTTACCGGTGCAAAAATAAAATGTGGGACATTGCAACCCCAATAGTTGTAGATCAAAACTACCTGGGCAATATATACATGGGCCAGCTTTTTTTCGAAGACGAGGCTATTGATTACGAGGTTTTTAAGGACCAGGCCATGGCTTACAATTTTAACGAAGATGAGTATATTGCCGCATTAAAAAAAGTGCCCCATTTCACGAAAGAAAAAGTAATGCAGGGCATGCAGTTTTGCGTTAACCTTGCTTTCCTAATTTCTACTCAAGGCTACAGCAACGTAAAATTAAAGAAATCTCTGGGAGACCTTGAAAAAGTTAAGTACGAACTAAACACCGAACGGGACAAATTAAGCTCCGCTTTGAACTTCCAGAAGGAAATGATGTATACCGCTGCTATTTGGATCAATACCCTTGATTATCAAGGGAATGTCACTTTCTGGAACAGGGCTGCCGAAAATATCAGCGGCTATCATCATAGCGAGGTCCTTGGCCACGATCAAGTCTGGGAGTGGTTATACCCTGATCCCGATTACCGGGGCAAAGTCATGGAAAAAGCCATGTATATTTTAGAGAAACAGGAGCGGGTCGACAACTACGAAACTGTTATAAAAACCAAAAACGGTGACGAACGGATTATTTGCTGGTATTCCAACTGCGTTCTAAAAAACGGTGAAGTTCAGGGCAGTATCGCTTTAGGTATCGACAATACCGAGCTTAAAAAGGCTGAAATTAACATAATCGAAAATGAAAAACGTTTTCACCGGATGTTAAAGGTAATCCCCGACATGGTTTCAATCCAAGACCCGGAAATGAATATTATTTATAGTAACTGGAATGGCTTTGGCGCTGTTTCTCCGGAAAAACAAGTGCTCAACACCAAATGCTACAAAACGTACCGCGATTATGAGCAAATCTGCCCTGATTGCCGGGCAGTTGGGGTTCTAAAAACAAAAAAACCATTCCAGGCCGAATACGAAATCAGCAACAACTACTGGATAGATTTAAGAGTTATTCCTTTGTTGGACGAAAACGGTGAGGTTGAGTATTTTATCGAATGGGTTAGAGATATCAGCAAGTTAAAAGAAATAGAAGAACAACTGAAAAGGTTAAATGTCGATTTGGAAAAAAAAGTGGAAGAGCGGACCAGGGAACTGGAAAATGTCAATAAAGAACTCGATGCATTTACTTATTCCGTATCGCATGACCTCCGTGCTCCCCTGCGGCGAATTGAGGGCTTCAGCCGGATTGTCCTGGATGAATACAGCGAAATATTAGACCAAAAAGGAAAAGACTACCTTAAAAGGATCTGCCTGTCCACTGATAATATGAAAGAATTGATTGAAGATCTATTGAAATTATCCCGGGTTAGCAGGCAAGAACTAAACTTAGAACCCGTAGAACTCAGTGTTTTGATTTCAATTAAATGCAAGACTTTGCAGGAAAGAGACCCTGAACGTTCAGTTGATTTTAAAATATCTCCGGAACAGGTAGTGGAAGGAGATACCGCTCTGTTAAAAATTGCAATCGAAAACCTGCTTGAAAATGCCTGGAAATATACTGCTGGAGCAGAAAACCCAAAAATTGAATTTAGTTATATAAAGCAAGAAGAACAGAAAATATTTTTTATTACCGACAATGGGGCCGGTTTCAACATGAAATATGCCGACAAGCTGTTCGCCCCTTTTCAACGCCTGCACTCTGAAACAGAATATTCCGGAAGCGGCATCGGCTTAAGTATAGTTGCCAGGATTATTAACCGTCACGGCGGCGAGATTTGGGCTGAAAGCGAGGAAGGCAGGGGAAGCACTTTTTATTTCACCCTCCCCTAAACTGGACGAGCCAGTTCCATAAAAAATGATTTTCAAAATGGGCTCTACTAAGTTCAGTGTGCACCGGCATATCCGGGATCATTAATAATGTCTTGCCAGATTTGCGCAGCATTTTAGGGTAAGGACCTAAAATGCTTGAAAAATTGGATCTGCCTATTGATAACCGGGCCAAGAATCGTTATAATAACATAGCAGAATAAATGAGCGAGCGTGGCGGAATGGCAGACGCGCTAGGTTCAGGACCTAGTGGGCTTTAAGCCCGTGGAGGTTCAAGTCCTCTCGCTCGCACCAACAAACAAGGGGCTTTCAGGCTTTTGACAATCACTGGAAGCCCCTGTTTAATGGAAACATGATGCCATGTTGACACCAATTTTTTGGGATACTGCAGGGAATAAATAACAACTATAGAATATATATATCGAAAGTGTAATTGCAAATATTCATTTAAGTGGCTATTAGAAAAGCCCGATAGCACACCATAATAATATTTAAACAGGAGGTTTCACTAATGAAAGAAGCAGTTGTAGTCAGTGCGGTAAGGACCCCGGTTGGAACATTCGGCGGGACGTTGAAAGATGTCAGTGCAGTTGAGCTGGGCAGCCTGGTAATTAAAAGCGCCCTTGAAAAAGCCGGGGTTAAAGAAGACCAGGTTGATGAGGTTTTGATGGGATGTGTCCTGCAGACAGCTTTAGGACAGAACGTCGCCAGGCAGGCCTCCCTTAAAGCCGGCCTCCCAGAAGAAGTGCCCTGTACAACGATAAACAAAGTTTGCGGATCAGGTTTAAAGAGTATAACTTCAGCAGCCGCTTCAATTGCTGCCGGCGATGCTGAGATTATTGTTGCCGGAGGCACCGAGAACATGAGCGCTTCTCCATATGCTGTAGACAAGGCCAGGTGGGGCTTACGCATGGGCGACAGTTCGATGGTCGATGTCATGGTTAAAGACGGACTCTGGTGTGCCATGAATGATTACCACATGGGCGCCACTGCAGAAAATATTGCCGAACGCTACGGAATCACCAGGGAAGTGCAGGATAAATTTGCTCTAACAAGCCAGGAAAGAGCGCATGCTGCGATTGAAAACGGCCGCTTCAAGGAAGAAATTGTCCCCGTAATGGTACCGCAGCGCAAAAAAGATCCAATAAAATTTGAAGTTGACGAGCACCCCAGGATGACCTCCCTGGAAGCTCTCGCGAAGTTGCGCCCGGCTTTCAAAAAAGACGGTACAGTAACCGCCGGGAACGCTTCCGGGATCAACGACAGCGCAGCGGCGGTTGTGGTCATGAGCAAAGAAAAAGCTGCAGAGCTGGGTTTAAAACCCCTGGCACGGATAACCAGTTACGCTTCTGCGGGAGTTGATCCAACCATCATGGGCACCGGTCCGATTCCGGCTACAAATAAAGCGCTGGAAAAAGCAGGCTGGAATGTTTCCGATCTTGACTTGATAGAAGCCAATGAAGCTTTTGCAGCCCAGGCATTGAGCGTTATCCAGGAACTTGATCTGGATACCGAAATTGTTAACGTTAACGGTGGTGCCATCGCTATCGGACACCCGATCGGGGCAAGCGGGACCAGGATTTTCGTTACCTTAATCCACGAAATGCAGAAAAGAGATGCCAGGCGTGGCCTTGCTACTCTATGCATCGGTGGTGGTCAAGGGATCGCCTGTGCCGTCGAACGGGAATAAATAATAGGAGGTCTCTAAAATATGGCTGTAAATATGAAGGGAAAGGACATTATTTCCATTCATGATTTAAGCCGTGAAGAAATCGATCAAATATTGGATACTGCCCAGATACTTAAAATGAAAAAAAAGCTGGGTGAGATCTACCATCCTTTAAAAGACAAGACCCTGGGCATGATTTTTCAAAAGTCGTCAACCAGGACCAGGGTATCTTTTGAAGTCGGTATGTGGCAGCTGGGTGGCTACGCCCTTTTCTTAAGCGCAAACGATATGCAGTTAAAACGCGGTGAAACCATTGCCGATACTGCCAGGAACCTGAGTCGCTACCTGGACGGGATCATGATCCGAACCTATTCCCACCAGGATGTGATCGACCTGGCAGAGTGCAGTTCCGTGCCGGTAATAAACGGCTTAACCGACTTACTGCACCCCTGCCAGGTGCTTTCTGACCTGTTTACCGTCAAAGAAAAGAGGCAAAGGCTGGAAGGGTTAAAGCTTGCCTATATCGGCGACGGTAATAACATGGCCCATTCATTGATGTTTGGCGGAGCAAAAATGGGTATGCACATAGTAATATGTTCACCCTCGGGCTTTGAGCCCGACTCTGAAATAACCAGGCTTTCAAGAATCGATGCCGCTCAAACTGGAGCGAATATCGAGATAGTGGATGACCCTGTGCAAGCGGTGCAATCAACTGATATAATATATACGGATGTATGGACCAGTATGGGTATGGAGGAGGAACAGGAAGAACGCCTAAAAACTTTTTCACAATACCAGGTTAACAGTTCCTTGCTTGAACAGGCCGGGGAAGATGTTTTAGTGATGCATTGCCTGCCTGCCCACCGGGGAGAAGAAATAACCGATGAAGTTATTGATGGACCCCGTTCGATTGTTTTTGACCAGGCGGAAAACAGGTTGCATACGCAAAAGGCAATCCTGGCCTTGATCATTTAAACAGCATATCCACTTTTCATCACATCAACAGCTTTAAAGAAGTGAGAGGTTGTTACAATGGATAAAGAGAAGGATGATTTGCCTGTACTCAGCCTCGGCCTTGATATAGGTGTGTTTTCGGCCAAAGGCGCATTAATCGATAACAATCAAATTAAAACAGTTAAACATCCGACAGCCGGCCGTCCGGTGGATGCAGCACAAAAATGTATAGATGAACTTTTAGGTGGCAAAAAGGCCAGGTCGGTCAGAGTCGGGGTGATGGGCCATAACGGCAAACTGGTTGCTGATAACCTGGGCGTTAAACACCTGCTGGAAATTGAAGCCCTGCAGGCGGGCTTGTTGTTCCGGCGTATTAAGGCCGATTATGTACTTTCCCTTGGACATGAAAATGTCCATTATCTAGAATTAGATCAAGAGGGTAAAATCAGCTTCTTCAGCCGCAACGGCCAATGTGCTGCCGGCAGTGGTGCATTTTGGTACCAACAGGCCACCCGCATGGGCTACAATGACCGCGAACTGGCAGAAATTGCGGTAGAAGCTGAATCGGAGGTTCCTATTTCCGGGCGCTGCGCGGTATTTGCCAAGTCGGATATGACCCATGCTATCAACGAGGGCGCTACGCAAAGCGCTGTTTCGGCGGGAATGGGCAAAGCCCTGGTAGAAAATATTGTGACAAGCGTGGTGCAGAATCGCTTTCAAGGTCCCGGCACCCTTGTCGCTACCGGAGGAGTAGCCAATAATAAAGCGGTAATCAAATATTTGGCGCAGTTCCTGGAACAGGATCATATTAGCCTTGAAATCCCCGAAGATCATGAATATATTAATGCAGTGGGAGCAGCGATTAAAGGAACAGAGTTAAGCTTTAACCAGCTGGTCGGTAAAAAACTCGAAACTGCCGAATACGTGCCTGATAATCCCCTGCTACCGCTGGATCCTGACCGGGTATGCTACTTAGAAGATAAAGCGTACCGGGGAGAATATGATTTGAGCACAATTTACCTCGGTGTGGACTGTGGTTCGGTTTCCACAAAATGCGTCCTGCTTGACGGGCAGGGCCGTCAAATCGGCGGCATATACCTGCCGACCACCGGTCGGCCTGCTTTGCAGGTCCTGGAATTAATGAAACAAGTGGAAAACAGGTATGGTTCAATAATCGGCGATGTGCAGATTGTTGCCTGCACCACCGGATCCGGAAGATTTTTATCGCAGAAAATTTTAAATGCAGAATATGCCGTTGATGAAATCACCTGCCAGGCCGAAGGGATAAAGAATCTATTTCCAGATGAATCTACCCTCTCGATCATTGAAATTGGGGGAGAGGATTCAAAATTCATTCAGCTCCATAACGGTATTCTATTTGACTATAACATGAACCCGGTCTGCGCGGCCGGAACGGGGACCTTTTTGGAAAATCTCGCTGAACTTCTAGGAGTCAGCATTAAAGATGAGTTTTCTGAGAGGGCATTTGCGGCCGAATATGCTGTTGATCTGGGCGATATCTGCACCTTGATCTCCCAGTCAATCCTTGCTTCTGCTTCGGCTAGAGGTTTGCCCTTAAATGAACAGCTGGCCAGCCTGGCCTATTCATCGGCGCAAAATTACCTCAGTAAGACTGTGGATAAAAGGCCAATGGACGGCCGGGTAATTTTTGCCGGAGCAACGGCAAAAAACCATGGACTGGCCGCATCCCTGGCTGCTATCTGCGATAAAACAGTTTATGTTCCACCTCAACCGGACCTGACCGGGGCTTTAGGCAGCGCCCTGATGGCAAAACAATTTAACGAGCTTGGCTATGAAAGCAATTACACTTTTAACAACTTATCTGCAGTCAGCCACTTTGAAAACGAGAAAAAGCCCTGTAAGGCCGAGTGCAAGCACGAACACAACTGCATGCTGAATGTAATCAGCTTTTCAGACGGTAAAAAGTTTATTTACGGTGACCGTTGCGGCCGTTATTCAAGCATTGAAAAGAAGCAGGAAGGATCAGACCTGCCGGATTATGCCGCCAGGAGGTCGGAAGTATTTCACCAGGCTGCCGGAGAAAGCGGGGAAGAGGGGCCGACAGTCGGCATTGCCCGCAATGGTCTCTACTTTGAATACTACCCCTTCTGGGCCGCATTTTTTAGGAATATCGGCTGCCGGGTAGTCCTTTCAGACAACAGCACCCCTGAAACACTGCATAAAGGCAAAATAATGCTCGATTCCGAGATGTGCTACCCGATGAAGGTTATTATCGGGCACTACCAGGATTTAAAAGAAAAAGAACCCGACTACATTTTTCTTCCGGAAGTGGTAAACATGGAAGAGGTGCCCTGGGCTCCCCAGTGGCCGCGTTCCTTTGTTTGTCCCCTCTTGCAGACCCTGCGGGGCACAGTAGTCAACTCCATCGATCTTGACCGGGAACAGGTGCTTTATGCCCAGCTCAACTACAAAGATGGTTATAACCGGATTAAAGAACAAATGGAACCGGTAGCCAGAAAAATCCTGGGAGAAAACTACACTGAAGAGTTGCTGGAACAAGCAGTCAGCGCTGCTTACAAAGCCCAGGAAGATTTTACAAACCGGCTTGTTGCTGAAGCTGAAACCATGCTTGAAGAACTAAAAAATAATGCAGAACGTGCTGCGGTAGCCTTTTTAAGCCGTGGGTATACTCTTTACGATCAGTTTATTTCCAAGAAGTCGATCTACTATGCCCGGCAAAGCGGCTTAATGGCAGTGCCGCACGAGTACTTTACTGTATACCTCAAAGCCTGGTATACAGGCAAAATCAATTCACCCTACCTCGATCCTTACCGGGAAGAATTTATGAAATACCTGGACGAACAGGTTGAAAGTATGGATAACATTTATCCCGCACAATTGCAAAAGATATTGTCTGCGGTAATTTTGATAAACTTTTTAAACCTGAAAGCAAAAGAGACCGGCCTGCCCCAGGTTAACATGATCTTTTTGGATCCCTTTAAATGCGGGCCTAACGCCATGCTAAGGCATTTTCTGAGCGGGATAACCAGCTACCTGCGCCTCACGCTCGATGAACACACCGCCCCGGCGGGGATGATCACCAGGTTGGAAGCTTTTAGAAATACCTGCCTTTCCAGGGAAGAATCACGCAGGATTAAACTGCTGTCTTCGGCGAGCACCAGGGCTGACCAGGAAAGCTGGAATAAAATCCTGATCCCCGAACCTTCAGCACACTCCAGGGTAATTGCTTCTCTGTTCAAGAGTTACGGTGTGGAAGCGGAAGTCCTGCCACGGGGTAAAATAGGCGATCTTTCACTGGCACAGCGCTATGTGAACGGCGAAGAATGCCTGCCCTTTATACAAAATCTGCAAGATTACCTGCGTTACCTGAAAGAAAACGACGGGGGCGATGATGGGGATGTATTTTTCCAGGGCTGGGCCTGCGGACCCTGCCGTTACGGGTTATATGCCCCGGCGCAAACTTTATCTATATGCAGGGCCGGTTACGGCAACCAAAAAGTGTGCGCCGTTAAGCTGCAGGATATAGGCAAGCGTTTTGGCTATTCCTTTGTGATCGGTCTATTTAATGCCCAGTTAACGGTAGACATCCTCTACAAAATGCTGCACAAGGTGCGCCCCTATGAACTGGAACCGGGGGCTGCCGACCGTGTATTTGAGCATTATAACGAAAAATTGAACCGGCTGTTGGAAAATTATAAAGTACCGCTAACCGGTATTATCACAGGCAGCTACAGGAAGCCATTAGAAAACCTGCTCAAAGAAGCCGCCGAAGATTTCAACCAGATACCGGTTGAAAATAGCATCAAACCAAGAATCCTGCTTGGCGGTGAATTCTATGTGCGCATAGATAACCGCTGCAACCAGGACGTAATCAGGAAAATAGAAAATGCCGGCGGTGAAGTATCGATAGCCCCGGTTACTGAAATATTTACCTACACCCTTTACATCATGCTGCATGAAACCAGGCAGGCCTTTCAATTAAAACGCAGGCCGGCTGATTATATTGCTCAAAAACTTTATTCGCTTCTTCTCAAAGTTGCCCATCGTGACGAAGAAGCCTTGGAAAATGCGGCCGGGCCGATGCTCGACGGCCTTCATGAACCGCCGCCCTGGGAAATCATGGAGCACGCTGTGAAATATGTTTCCAGGCATTACGGCGGCGAACCGCCGATGACCATCGGCCGCGCTGCGGCATTTTCCAACCGTGAACGGGTAGCCGGCGCTATTTTTGTCGCGCCCTTTACCTGCATGCCCAGTTCGGTAGTTGAAGCCCAACAGCAGCCGCTCCAGGATGATTTGGCTATCCCGATCGTGACCGTTTACTATGACGGCAAGGAAAATGCCAACCGGGACGAAATGGTAGAAGGCCTGGTTTTCCAGGCCCGGCAGAAACTTATTGGGGATCTGCCTGTTCCAGAGCAACAACCTGTGCCGCCTGAATCGGCTGCCGCCGGCCGCAGCCGGTAGAAAGGACGATTATACCGGTGCCCTGATCGATGCGCAGGGGAACACCGCTGTAAATTTGGCAGACGCTGTTTTCCAGCACGGTAACCCGGATCGGCTGCTTGTTTGCAAGGGCAAGGTCGAGCTGCTGCTGCAGCCGGTCCAGTTCCTGCTCGTCAAATGCCGGATAGCGGAGTTCCCGGTCGCACCGTTCCCGTAAGATTTGCTGTTCTAAACTGCTGCGGTGTTCAGGCAGCATCATTTTACTGCAGTTAAATTGCTGGTTAAGTTTTCGGCTCACGAATCATGACCTCCGATCTTTCCGGAGCGCTGGAAAAGCTGGGCGCCCGGATTTAAAGAGGAGGCCCGGAAGATGCTGGTTTTGCCGAAACGCTCCTGCACCCGGTCAATTGCCCTGGTTAAAGCCTCTTCCCCTGAACGGTAATCGGAGAACGTGAGCTGCAGCTGGCGGTAAGCGGTCAGCCCGGTCAGGCTGATGCCCACAGCCCTCAGCGGTTTCCTGTCCCAGTGCTTTCGGAAAAGGTAAAGCACAGCCGGGTAAACTTCCATGACCGAGGCTGCCGCTTCCGGCAGTTTTTTTTGGCGGGAAAAGCCGGAAGGAAGGTCAAAGTCGGCCCCCCGGCAATAGAGATGAACTGTCGACCCGACTTTCGCTTCCCGGCGTACCCGGCGGCAGACTTCTTCTGTCATTTCCAGCAGGACAAGCTCAATCTCTTCCTGCTTCCAGTAATCCCTCGGCAGGGTGGCAGTGTGGCCGATTCCTTTTTGCTCTGAAGCGGCATCCGGGTCAATAGAGGAATAATCAATGCCGTGGGCATTTAACCAGAGAACCTCCCCGTTAACTCCCCAGCGCCGGCGCAGCATTTCTCGCGGTAATCCTGCCAGGTGTCCGATAGTGCGCACCCCGATGCGCCAAAAATTTCGTTCCATGCGGTGGCCAACCCCGAACAAAGATCCAATCGGCAAATTCCGGGTATGGCGGGCATAATTGGCACTGCTTAGTTCAAAAAAAGCATCGGGGCTTTTCTTGGCAAAGCAGTCGCAGGCCATTTTCGCCTGGAGCAGGTTTTCCCCCATGCCAATGCGGCACCGGATGCCGGTAGCTTCCCAGATTCTTTTGTTTAAAGCGGTGGCAATTTCAGTCGGTGAACCCAGGATACCCAGCACCCCGGTAAGGTCCAAAAACTGTTCGTCGATGGAATAAGGGAAGACCCGGTCGGTAAACTGCTCGAAAATGCGGGTAATGCGGAGTGAATAGTCGATGTAGGTTTGCATCCGGGGATGAACAAACACTATCCAGGGGCACATCCGCCTGGCTTCCCAGGCCGGTTGCCCGGTTTTAATGCCGTAAGCCTTGGCTTCGCGGCTGGCAGCAAGAATGATCCCGTGGCGCAGGGCCGGATCTCCGCAGACGGCTACCGGTTTTCCGCGCAGGGAAGGGTTGCAACTAACTTCTACACTGGCATAAAACGATTCCATGTCGGCCAGGAAAATAATACTGTTTCCCATGGCTTACCGACCACCTGTTCGGCGAACTTATGTTTGCATTACTTATTATACACCTCCCCGGGCAAAAAGAAAAGGTGCAAATTACGCAAGTTAATAAGCCGAAATATCTCGCCGGGTGGTGAAGCCCATGGTTATATGATCCCTTCGTCCCTTAAGTGCCTGCATTCTTCCCGGTTCAAGCCGGCATAATCTTGTAAGATCGCAAACGAATCCTGCCCGAGCTCAGGAGCCGGGGTGAAGCGATCTGCGGTGGGAGTGGAAAAATTATAGGGAATCCCGGCAACCCTGGTAGTTTGATCTGAAGCAGCGCTGACCTTGATGTCCCTGATCATGTTCCGGTCGAGAACCTGTTCATCCTCGAGAAGTTGAGAGATGTTCTGCACCAGTCCGCATGGAATGCCCTCACTTTCCAACAAGCTGATCCATTCTCCGGCAGTTTTCTTATTGAATACCCGGTTTAAAAGCGGTTCAAGCTCTTTCCAGTTTTTCGTCCGCAGGTCATTATCTTGAAACCGCGGATCCCCGATTAAATTATCCAGGGCAGTGAGATAACAAAGCTTTTCCCACAGCTTTTGATTGGCGGCGGCAACAATTATATAACCGTCACTGGCAGTTAAAGTAGCAAACGGAGTAATCGAAGGATGACGGTTGCCGATCGGTTCAGGGTTAATACCACTTATCACCGAACGGCAGATAGCATTCTCAAGGATGGCCACCTGGCAGTCAAGCATGGAAAGATCAATCTTGTTGCCCTGCCCGGTTTTTAAAGCGTGGATATACGCCGACAGTATGGAAATCACACCAAAAAGACCGGCAGTGATATCGCCGATTGATGCTCCTACCCGTGTAGGGACTTTATCTTCTTCCTGGCCGGTAATGCTCATAATCCCGCCCCGTCCCTGGACTACAATGTCGTATGCCGGTTTTAAACGGTCCGGGCCGCTGTTTCCAAAACCTGAAATAGCGGTATAAATCAAACGGGGATTAATTTTTTCAAGCTCCTCATAACCCAGTCCCCACTTTTCCATCGTGCCCGGCCTGAAATTTTCCACCAGGACATCGAAACCGGATACCAGCTCTTTAAAGATTTCTTTGCCCCTGCTGCTTTTTAAATCAAGGGTTAAACTTTTTTTATTCCGGTTCAAACTCAGAAAGTATGCGCTGTGGCCATCAATAAAGGGTCCGTAAAAACGTGAATCATCTCCTTTTTGCGGCATTTCCACCTTTACCACTTCCGCTCCCAGGTCGGCCAGTTGCAGGGTGCAAAAAGGCCCGGCTAAAACCCTGGTTAGATCAAGTACTTTAATGTCTTTTAACATTGATAATTCCATTATTCAGGCCACCTTTCTAAAACGGCATCTGTTTGAATCTACCAGTTAACTATTCTGTTGAAAGCTGATCAAATACTACCATATTTTATTAAAAAAATTCCAGCACAGCAAACTTCTTTAAAAATATAATACCTGTTCAACCGTGCTGTATGTTGGACTGGTGCCGGCTTATCTGACTGCATAACTGTTAAATACTAAACCCGGCATCCTCAAGCGGTGAGGAAACTCAATTCGGTCATTTCAGCCCCCAGACTTGCCGAATCCTAACGATGACCACTTCTCCAAATAAAGGATCCCGGGTATTGATGTCGAAATTTCCGACCAGGGCACGACTAATATTTTTTTAGTACCCAGGATCAAGAACCGGAGGAAAGACGATGGACCTTTCTAAAACTATCAACCTGGTTTTAATCAGGGGTGGAGGAGATCTGGCAAGCGGGGTTGCCCACCGTCTCCGGGTATCCGGGTTTAAAGTGGTAATGCTTGAAATACCCGAACCGCGCGTTTTACGCCGCTCGGTTTCTTTCGCGAGTGTTGTTTACGAAAACAGCATTGAAGTGGAAAATGTCAGGGCAAAATTTTGTGAAAACCCGGACCTAATTATAGAATTCTTAGAAGAAGGCCTTCTGCCCGTAATTATCGATCCCGAAGCAAATTCTGCCAGCAAACTAAAACCCGTGGTCATGGTCGATGCCACCATGAGCAAAACCAAACCGAAAACCGTCCCTTTCAATCCCGAATTTTTAATCGGGCTGGGGCCGGGCTTTGAAGCGGGAGTAAATGCTGATGCCGTGGTGGAAACCAAAAGAGGGCTTGACATGGGTAAAGTTTATTACCGGGGCACTGCAGCTATTAATACCGGTATTCCCGGAGAAGTATGCGGTTATAGTTCGGAACGCCTCCTGCGGTCCAGGGCAAGCGGAACTTTCCTTCCGCATAGAGATATAGGCGACCTGGTAGAAGCAGGCGATGTAATCGGAAGAGTAAATAACACCGAGATCCGTGCTTCGATCAGGGGCATGATCAGGGGTTTGATTTACCCCGGTCTTGAAGTGAAAGAAAATGAAAAAATTGGTGACATCGATCCCAGGGGCAGCAGAGCCTCCATAAACACTATTTCTGACCGGGCCAGGGCTGTAGGCGGGGGTGTCCTGGAAGCAATCATGCACCGGTTTTTTAAACAAGGCAAAAGGTAGAGGTGCCTACAGCAATGCTTCTTAAACAACTGTCTTTATACAGCTGCCTGGATATAAAACCACCGGCCGTGGTTTCGTTTTTTGGAGCGGGGGGTAAAACTACTTTAATAAACCTGCTTGCCGCTGAGATGAATGCCTTAGGTCTGAAAACCCTTATAACTACAACCACCAGGATAGCAAAGCCCTTATCCATGCCGTTTTTTTGTTTCCCCCACTTGAAAACCGCCCTTGAACCCTTAAAGAAACATTACCGCAATCACAACACGGCTGTCCTGGGCGCAGAATTACTGGCGGAATGTAAATTGTCCGGGGTAAACCCGAATTTGATTGAAGATTTAAGCCAGGAGCTGGGGGTTACGGTTTTGGTTGAAGCAGACGGCTCCAGGGGGCTGCCCCTGAAAGGTTACGCAGATCATGAACCGGCCCTGCCTGCTTCTTCGGAATATATTATTGCGGTAGCCGGGGCTGATGCCATCTATAAGCCCTTGAACCAAAACTCTGTCCACCGTCCCGCACAATTAAAACGAGTTATTAAAGGTCAAGAAATAATTACAGAAAAAACAGTGTCGCATGCTTTCAAACATATGCTTGAGCTGGGCGAGCAACAGGCATGTCGGGCGAAACCTTCTCTTGTCTTAAACAAAGTAGATTTACTTGACAACCCGTCAAAAACATCGCTTAATGTTGTCAATCAAATTGCTCCCCTGCACTTGCCCGCTAATCGACTGTTCTCAACAGAAGCTAGAAACACGCACCCGGTTAAATACAACCTGGGAATAAATAATCGAGAAAAAACAGTATCCCTTTCCTGTGTCGTTCTTGCCGCGGGAGAATCTTCCCGGATGGGGACAGACAAGCTAGCCCTTAAGATTAAGGATAAAACTATCCTCGAGTTAACCCTGGAACAAATTAACGCTGCAGAAATCGAGGATATAATTGTAGTTGTCCGGCCAGGGTTTAATAAATTTGCCTGTCTTAAAGACAGCGGCCATAAAATAATCGAAAACAATAATTTTCAAAAAGAATTATCTCAATCCCTTAAACTAGGCCTTGGTGCTGTCGATAATAAATCACAGGGAGTAATTTTTGCACTGGCTGATCAACCCCTGATTCCACCGGTGGTGTATAAGCTTATTTCTGAGCATTATTCGGCCAACCTCAAACCGGTTACGATACCTGCGTATCGAGGTAGAAGGGGCAATCCGGTGCTTTTTGACAGAAATACCTGGCCTGCCTTAATGAAACTTGAAGGAGATGAGGGGGGACGGCAGTTAATTAAAAGTTTGCCTGAAAACGAAATTGACCAGGTCGAAACTGCTATACCAGAAATATTGTTTGATATCGATACCCCGGAAGACTACAATTTTTTAAATAAGTGATATTAATTATTTTTGGTATAAAATATTTCCATAATAAATAATAGTTGAAATTAGTTTATGACAACTGTTGACAAAGAGCTACTAATACTGTATGTTTTAGGCAGACAATAAGTTAAATTGCGATGTCTGACCGAAAAAGGCAACCCTGTTGAAAAACAGAGGGCGCAAAGCTAAAGGGTCTAAGGCTTTTAAAATTAGAGCTAAGACAGCCTGGCTTACCGAAACAGGCATTATTTATTTTAATAAATGATTAGAATATTGCGAGATTGCTGCGGTAATCTCACCATACTATCTCAAAATTTTTAATTAAGGAGTTGAAAGTTATGTTTAAAGAAGTATTGGGAGTGGATATAGGTTACGGCTTTGTGAAAGGCTATGACGGCCAAAACGAAGTTGTTTTCCCCAGCGTGGTTGGTATTGGGAGGGATATCTCTTTTCAGTCGCAGCTGACCACTTACAAGTCACCACTCGACACCCTGGCCATTAACTACAACGAGAAAAAATATTTTATCGGCGATTATGCTATTCGCCAGAGCTCAATCCCCAGCCGTTCGCTTGACATTAAAAAACCGGAAGACTTAAATACCCTGCTGCTTTTTTTGACCACCCTGGGTCTTTACAGTTCTGAAGAGCACCAGCAGTTCAACGTAGTTACCGGTTTACCCACCAACCACATTTTAACCTATCAAGAACAGCTAAGAAACATCTTGTCGGGGGAACACCAGGTTGCAATGAACTTAAATGGACGTAAAGATGAAAGGCAACTTGCCGTTACAGACATGAAAGTTATCCCCCAGCCTTTTGGAACCTTGTTTAACCTGGTTCTCGATAACAATGGAGCTATAGCAGATCACGATATGTCCAACAAGGTTGTTGGTATCTGTGACATTGGCTTTAAAACAGCCGACTTCGTAGTATCCGACTCACTTGAATTTGTGGATAGGCTTAGTTCGTCATCGGTTAATGGCATGGTCAGCGCCTATGATATTATTGCATCCATGATCAGGAGCCGCTATAAAATCGACAAAAAAGATTATGAACTCGATCAAATCGTTAAAAACAAATCGATCAAGATTGCCGGGGAAACTTTCGATATCAGCGATATCATTTCCGAAGCTTATTATAACCTGGCTGCAAAAATAAAGACAGAACTTGATTCCCTCTGGGACTACAGGGAGCTCGATTCCATAATTCTCACCGGTGGGGGAGGAGAAGCCCTTTCTGAGTATCTCATTCCCAAGTTCAACAACATGACTCTGGTTCAGGACGCCCAGTTTGCCAACGTCAAAGGCTTCTGGAAACTGGCAAAAAATAGATTAGGAGAGTAAACAAATAAAAACGCAATAGAATTTCTTAGCTTTATAGACCGGCTCAACTTTTCGCATATAGAAGGTTCAAAGCGGGTTATGGATAGAACTGTAAATAATGGCCGATCATTCTTGATCAGCCATTTTTTACTTTTTTTATGCGGCATAATTTGACGCTCCCCGGATTAAGTGGTATACTTTATCAGTAAATACGGCTTTTAAAGCTCTTCTTGATGAGCTTTTTTTATTCCCATGATAAGAGCTGCAGTATACGAGGCTAATAGCCGGAGCATTGTTTTGTCTGCACCCGGCACTTAATTATTATCTATCTGCCTGCGATCTTTTTTATACGTAAGCCGCAAAAAGTGAAATCCGGTTCAACCATTACCCCAAACACGGAGGAGATAATTAATGGATGATAAGGTGAGCGACAAACCTGAGGTCTATGGCATCGGCAATCCTCTAATTGACGTACTGGCCCAGGCAACCGATGAAGAAATTGATAAAATGCAGTTGAATAAGGGAACCATGACCTTGATCGATACCGAACGAGGCAATTATATCCTGGAACAAATTAAAGATCGTGAAAAAACTTATTCCTGCGGTGGCTCGGCTCCTAACACTATGATCACCCTGGCCGCTCTTGGTGTTCGCACTGCCCTTGCCGGAACAGTGGGAGATGACGAGCTTGGAGAAATTTACCATAACCGGCTGATCGAAAAAAAAGTTATTTCTGACCTGGTTTCAATTAAAGGCGATACCGGCAGCTGTATTGTTCTTGTTACCCCCGATTATGAGCGGACCATGAACACCCGCCTGGGCGTTGCCCAAAATTACGGCCCCGAAAATGTAAATCATGAAAAAGTTGCGGAAGCCAACTACCTTTATTTTACCGGCTACATGTGGAATACCGAATCCCAAAAAGCTGCCCTGTATAAAGCGATTGAAACCGCGCACCAAAAGGGGACCAAAGTAGTTTTTGACCTTGCCGATCCTTTTGTTGTTGAGGGAAACTATGATGATTTTCACAAGCTTTTAGATAACGGAAACATAGATATACTTTTGGCCAACCGCGACGAAGCTCGCTTGCTCTTAGGCATTGACGATCCTGAAAAAGCAGCCCGTCAGCTTGCCGGTAAAGGAGTTGTCGCCGCGGTTAAAAACTGTGCAGACGGTTCATGCATTTCACCCGGGGAAGGAAAATGCATCAATGTTAACGCTTACAGGGTTGAAGCGGTAGACAGTACCGGCGCCGGGGATAATTATGCTGCCGGATTTTTATACGGTTTAATAAACGGCTATTCACTTTCTGATGCCGGAAAACTGGCTTCGTTTATAGCAGCCCAGGTTGTCTGCCAAACCGGGGCCCAGTTTGACGATCAAAGGATCAGGGAAATAAAAAAAGCTATTGAAGAAGGATCATGGCGTTAAAAACATTATTTATTCAGGAGGGAAATTTAAAAATAATGGCTGAAATGAAAAAGAATGACTACAAGGTGGCGGATCTTAATCTTGCTTCCTGGGGAAGAAAGGAAATTGAAATAGCGGAAAAGGAGATGCCCGGCTTGATTGCCACCCGCGAAAAATACGCGGGGGAAAATCCCTTGAAAGGTGTAAAAGTGACCGGAAGCCTTCACATGACCATTCAAACAGCAGTTTTGATTGAAACGCTGGTTGATCTGGGCGCGGATGTCCGCTGGGCAAGCTGTAATATATTTTCCACCCAGGACCACGCGGCGGCAGCAGTGGTAGTGGGACCGCCGGAAAAAGGAGGAACTGTCGAAGATCCCAGGGGAACACCTGTTTATGCCTGGAAAGGTGAAACTTTGGAAGAATACTGGTGGTGCACCAAGCAGGTTTTAACCTGGCCCGACGGATCAGGGCCGCACCAGATCGTAGATGATGGAGGCGATGCCACTTTACTGGTTCACCGCGGCTACGAAGCTGAAGATAATCCTGCCATGCTTGAAGAACCAACTACGAACCAGGAGCTGCAAGTAGTAAACAAACTGCTAAAAGAAATGCAGCAACAAGACCCGCAGCACTGGCACAAGATAGTACCGGAAATCCGGGGAGTAAGCGAAGAAACTACTACCGGGGTTAACCGCCTCTATCAAATGGAGCGAAATGAAACTCTTTTATGTCCGGCCATCAACGTAAACGACTCGGTTACCAAGGGTAAATTTGACAATATCTATGGCTGCAGAGAAAGCCTGGTGGACGGGATCAAGAGGGCTACCGACGTGATGATTGCCGGTAAAACCGCTTTTGTGGCCGGTTTTGGCGATGTTGGCAAAGGATCGGCAGAAGCCCTTGATGCTTTCAAGGCCAAAGTACTGGTTTCCGAAGTGGATCCGATCTGTGCCCTGCAGGCAGCTATGGCCGGCTATTCGGTAGTTACAATCGAAGACGCCCTGCCATACGCCGATATATATGTTACTGCTACCGGTAATAAAGATGTGATCAGGATTGAACACATGGAAAAAATGAAAGACATGTCCATAATCTGCAATATCGGCCATTTCGATAATGAAATCCAGGTCGAGCAGCTGGAAAACTATCCCGGGATCAAGAAAGTAAACATTAAACCCCAGGTCGACCAGTTTATCTTTCCCGACGGACACAGCGTGATTCTGCTGGCCGAGGGCCGCCTGGTGAACCTGGGCTGTGCAACCGGTCACCCGAGCTTTGTTATGTCCAACAGTTTTACCAACCAGGTTATGGCCCAGATTGACCTGGCTCAAAATGAACGGGAGTGTTCGGTATACCGCCTCCCTAAAGAGCTCGATGAGGAAGTAGCGAGGCTACACCTTGAAAAAATCGGAGCCCGCTTGACCGAAATGGATGATGAACAGGCTGAATATATCGGGCGCACTCCGGAAGGCCCGTTCAAACCAGACCACTATCGCTATTAAACAAATACTTGCCTATGAATTAAAAGCAGCCGGTTTTTATATCACCGGCTGCTTTTTTATGCAGTGCGCCCCGCATGGGCATTAACCCGGCGGTGAAAATCTACCGCTGGTTTTATTGCCTTAACCTCTTTGCGCAGCGGTTGGCCTCATAGTAGATTCTTTCTTCATCCAGGGTAAAAAACTCACCCCGGTCATAGAGGAGCTTCCCGTCCACAACTACAGTTTCCACGTCGTTAGCCGAAGCTGAATAAACAATGTTTGCAACAGGGTTATTGTGAGGTTGCAGGTGGGGCTTTTTAAAATCAAGCAAAACCACGTCAGCCTTAAATCCTTCCTTTAACATCCCCAGGTTGTCTATTTGTAAGGCTTTGGCTGCCCTGCTGGTAGCCAGCGAAAAAGCTTCATCCGCTGTGATAAAAGTAGGTTCTTCGTTGATCCCTTTCTGTAAAAGGGCCGCCAGCATCACTTCCTCGAACATATCCAGGTTGTTATTACTGGCTGCCCCGTCTGTGCCCAGGCCGATACATGCATTCTGGTCAAGCAGCTTTTTTAAGGGAGCAATCCCGTTGCCAAGCTTAAGATTACTGCCGGGATTATGAGATATGCCTACCTTTTGGTTACAGAGGATCTCTATATCCTCATCGTTTAAGTGTACGCAGTGAGCCGCCAGGACCGGCCGCTCAAACATACCCAGGTCGTCCATTAAAGCTACCGGGGTTTTACCATGCATCTTAAGAGACTCTTCAACTTCCTGCCGCGACTCGGAAAGGTGGATATGGATCAATGTATTTAAATGTTCGGTTTCACTCAAAACTTGCTTTAAAAAGTCAGGCGGGCAAGTGTAAGGGGCATGGGGACCAAGTATGGTTCTAATGCGGCCACCGGCTTGATCCTGCCAGTTCTCGACAAAATTAATAGCTTCCCGCAACCCTTTGATTCCTTCGCCACCATCAAGGCCGATAAAAACCTGGGACAAAAGGGCCCTTATACCGCCTTCCTGGCAGGCCCGGGCAGTTTGTTCCATAAAATAGTACATGTCTACAAACGTGGTGGTTCCACCTCGCAGCATTTCCATTACAGCAAGCGAAGTGCCCCAGTAAACATCTTCTTCGGTCAACCTGGCTTCGGCAGGGAAGATTTTTTTCTGCAGCCATTCCATCAGAGGGTAATCGTCGGCATAGCTGCGGAATAAACTCATGGCGGCATGGTTGTGCAGGTTAATTAAACCCGGGATCACTACCTTGCCTTCACCGGGAATAACCCTGGTCTGATCATCTGCTTTGATAGGTTGCCCTGAAACAGATTTTATCAAATCATCTTCAATCAACAAATTCCCGGATTCAATAACCTCCTGGTTTTCATTCATGGTGACTATGGCGGCATCCTTGATTAACAGTTTGGAACTCACAATTATCCTCCTTTTACGTTTTTGGTTTAGAGGAAATAGCGCTTTTGCGGGAAAACTTAAGTTGCCCGGATCCCCCGGAGACAACCGGTGGTTTAACTTTGTTAAACATTCTATTTCGCATAGAACTTTAACCAAGCCTCTAACTTTAATGATAACATGGTAACGGGAGAGGGGCAATTCTACGCTCTCTTCTATCACCGAGTCGACAATGAAAAAATGAGCTCTCTCCTGAGTCATGCCCTCTGGAGCTGGAAATCGATTCCCCAAAAATGTTCTATCAACCCAGGCACCGATTCTGATATAAAAATCGCCTAAATAACGAATACCACTGCCTATGGCCGCCATAGCATATAGAATAAAACCTGAGGCAAGATAAAGACGTACTCGCTTTGATTCCCATATGAATTTGTAAAAAAAGAGCGGGGCTGTTTGCCCCGCTATCCCAGTGTTTTTTAATGGTGAGCCATCCAGGGGTCGAACCTGGGACACCCTGATTAAAAGTCAGGTGCTCTACCAGCTGAGCTAATGGCCCATTTTGTGGTGGAGAGGACTGGATTCGAACCAGTGAAGGCTGATGCCAGCAGATTTACAGTCTGCCCCCTTTGGCCAACTTGGGTACCTCTCCACATTTTCTTATTGGAGCCGACGAAGGGATTCGAACCCCCAGCCTGCTGATTACAAATCAGCTGCTCTGCCATTGAGCTACGTCGGCTGACCTACAATCTCTCTTACAGCAATTAATAGTATAAATGATTTTGTAATGCTCGTCAACACATCTACAGCAGGAATTTTAAGCTTATTCAGCGAAGATGTCAACCACTCACCCACACTTTTCTTCACTTATATTATAATAAAAAGCGGGGAGGCTTTCAATGTCAGAGCTTAATGTTGCAATTATCGGGGGATCGGGAGTTTACCGGCAAAAGTTCCTGGAAAATGAACAGGACCTTGAAGTTAAGACAAAATACGGTACTGTAGCAATGAAGGAAGGTTCATACGAAGGGCGCAGGGTTTTTTTTATGGCCAGGCACGGCGGGGGGCACACCGTTCCGCCACATAAAGTGAATTACAGGGCCAACATTGCCGCCCTAAAAAAACTCGAGGTTGATGCTGTAATAGCAACAGCTGCTGTGGGTACTTTAAACACGAAAATGCCTCCAGGCAGCAGGGTAATAATCGATCAATTTATTGATTTTACCAGGGAACGACCTTTAACTTTCTATGAAGGCGAAGAAGGGCTGGTGGTTCACACTGATTTTTCTGACCCGTACTGTTTCGAAGTGAGGAAGGCTGTTTTAAAAGCCGGAGTTGACCTGGGGCAAAACATGATTGACGGCGGCTGTTATCTTTGCGCCGAGGGTCCGCGCTTTGAAAGCCCTGCTGAAATTAAAATGTTTAAATTGTGGGGCGCTGACCTGGTAGGAATGACCAACCTGCCGGAAGTAGTCCTTGCCCGGGAAGCGGGGCTTTGCTACGCTACCATTGCCCTTCCTACCAATTATGCCGCCGGGATTTCGGACGAGCCTTTGAGTTATGAAGAAGTTATTGAAACCATGAACAATGACAAGCCTAAACTCGATCAATTGCTGGCTGAATGTGTTAAAGAAATTAATTCTGTTCATTCCTGCAGCTGTAAAGATGCGGGGAAACATTTTCCGGAGGAGTAATCAGTAATGGATAAGCCTGAAGAAGTAAAAACCCTTTACTGGCAGAATAACCGCCTTTTTCTGCTCGACCAGCGGCTGCTTCCCGAAGAGGTTAAGTACAGGGTATGTGAAACTTGCCCGGAAGTTGTCAGCGCTATTTGCGAAATGTCTGTGCGGGGGGCACCGGCCATTGGTATAGCGGCTGCTTACGGGATGGCCATTGCTGCCCTGGAAGGAGAAAAAAAAGGTTTAAGCGGTGAATTATTACGATCTTTTTTAAGCGATTGTTCTAACAGCCTGTTTCAGTCCCGGCCTACCGCGGTTAATTTAAGCTGGGCCCTGGAAAGAATCAATCAATGGCTTGAAATCAATTCGGGGGCTTCACCCGAAGAAATCAGCAATGGCTTAAAGCAGGAGGCGGATAAAATATTTGCTGAAGACCTGGAAAATAATCGCCTGATCGGGTCATACGGGTCAGAATTGATTTCCCGGGAAGCTTCGATACTCACCCACTGCAATGCAGGCGCCCTGGCCACCGGAGGTTATGGCACCGCCCTGGGAGTAATCCGGGCTGCCTTTGACCAGGGGAAAAAGCTGCATGTATTCGTGGATGAAACCCGTCCTTTACTGCAGGGTTCCAGGCTGACCGCTTTTGAAATGTGCCAGGAAAAAATTCCGGCCACCCTGGTAACAGACAATTGTGCCGGTTACCTTATGGGAGAGGGTAAGATAGACCTGGTAATAGTAGGGGCCGACCGTATCGCCGGCAACGGTGATGCAGCCAACAAGATCGGCACCTATTCTTTGGCAGTGCTGGCCTCCTATCATGAGATCCCTTTTTATATTGCCGCTCCGCTTTCCACTATTGATTTGTCCATTTCATCAGGAAAAGATATAATAATTGAAGAACGGGAACGGGTTGAAGTAACGCAAATTAACAATCATATCGTGGCCCCTGAACAAATAAATGTTTTCAATCCGGCTTTTGACGTAACCCCGGCCGCTTTAATTACAGCAATTATTACCGAAAAAGGGATAGTCCATCAGCCAAACCGGGAAAAATTGAAACAGCTCTTTACCATCCGGAAGGATTAACCCGGCAGGGTTTATATAAACTTAAATCTGAACTTCTTTCTTTCAAGCATTTTTCCATCACTTTTTTATGGAAAGGAGAAATACCCAAGCCAGACTATGGACCAAAAGCACATATTAATTACCAACGATGACGGTATTTACGCTGAGGGGATCCAGCGCTTAAGCCAGGTACTTTATGAAGACGACAACAATTTCAAATTATCAATTTGCGCACCCGACAGGGAAAGAAGCGCAGTGGGACATGCAATTACCATGCACAAACCGCTGCGGGCCGAAAAAATCAACTACTTTCAATACCCCGAACTTGGCGGCTGGGCGGTCAATGGAACCCCTTCGGACTGTGTCAAACTGGCGGTGGAAGCAATTCTTAAGGACAAACCGGATATGGTAATCTCAGGGATCAACCGGGGCAGCAATCTCGGCACCGACGTGCTCTATTCAGGGACCGTTTCCGCAGCCGTTGAAGGTTTGATCATGAACATACCCTCGATAGCGATTTCCCTCACCAAAAGGGACAGCAGTGCGGAAAGCTTTATCCTTGCAGCCCGGTTTGCCTGCAGGCTTTCAAAAATGATTTTGGAAACCGGTTTCCCCGCTTCCACCCTGATCAATATAAATATACCGCCTGATATTAACAAAATTAAGGGGGTACGCGTTACCTGCCTTGGAACCAGGCGTTACCAAAATATATTTGAAGAACGTGTCGACCCACGGGGGCTGAGCTATTATTGGCTGGCCGGTGAACTGGTTGATGAAGATGATGAAGAAGGAAGCGACACCAGGGCTATCCGCGATGGATATATTTCTGTAACCCCGGTTCATTTCCGATTGACCAACGAAAAAATTATGCCTGAATTACAAGCATTACTGGAAAAAGTTTCGTTGACATAGATTCGGTAGCATTGAAAGGATAAGGTCTTGACTTTAATGATTATTGAGCTTCACTATTCGGTAGGGAGGAAACTTTAAATTGTCTCTGCTTGAAAGAGCCGGTAAAAATTGCTACCGCATTCCCAAAAGGGGCAAGATGAAAGCGGAAGTTTTCATTTACCTGAACCCTGCCCTTTATCAATCATTCGAAGAAGAACAATCCCTGCAGCAGCTGGTTGATGCAGCTTCGCTGGAAGGGGTTATATCTCCGGTAGTCGGCATGCCCGACATACACAGCGGTTTTGGGTTGCCTATCGGCGGCGTAATGGCCATGGATGGGTCAAACGGCCTGGTTTCAGCCGGTGCAGTAGGCATGGATATCAACTGCGGGGTTAGACTGTTACGTACCAACCTGGTTGCAGGCGAGCTTGACCGCTCCCTATTAAAACAGCTCATTAATTCAATTGCCCAAAAAGTGCCCAGCGGAGTTGGGGGCAAAAGCAAACATGAACCAAAAGTCCGCCAGCACTTTAAACCCCTGATCAACCGGGGAGTTCCTTTCTTGATTGAAATGGGCTTTGGCCGGCCGGAAGACCTGGACGCGATTGAAGATGGTGGAGTCATTGAAGGAGCCCATTTAAGCGCAGTAAGCAAAGAAGCCAGGGATAGAGGCTTACAACTGTCAACTATAGGCGGTGGGAACCATTTCATCGAGCTGGGTTACGTCGACTCAGTGTTTGATCAAGAAACCGCCCGGGCTTTCGGTTTGGAACAGGGGATGTTAACCGTGTTAATCCATACCGGAAGCAGGGGGTTTGGACACCAGGTTTGCACTGATTACACCAGGATAATGAAAAAAGCTGCTTCTAAATACAAGCTTGAACTGCCTTCCGGCGGGCTGGCTTCCGTACCGATTAACTGCCCCGAAGGAGAGGATTACCTGGCAGCCATGAACTGTGCCATCAATTTTGCCTTTTGCAATCGTCAATGGGTAACGGACGATGTGCGAAAAGCTTTCAGCAGTGTTTTCGGGAAAAGTGATTCGCACTATGATTTAGGACTGGTTTACGATGTGGCCCACAATACGGCCCGTTTTGAAACCATTGGCGGCAGGGAAATGCTGATTCACCGCAAAGGGGCCACCCGCTCGCTACCTCCCGGCCATCCCGACAACCCTCAGCGCTACAGCAAAACCGGCCACCCGGTATTAATTCCCGGCAGCATGGGAACTGCTTCTTTTGTAACCAGGGCGGAACCCGGTGTGGAAAAAATATACAATTCGGTTAACCATGGCGCCGGCCGTGTGCTTTCCCGCAAGGCAGCCAAACGTGAAATAACGGTTTCCGATCTAAAGGGAAGACTTGCCGACGTTATCGTATCCGGGCGCAACTATAAAGCCTACCTTGATGAAGCGCCCCAGGCTTACAAAGACATTGAAATGGTAGTCGATACGTTTATTGAAATCGGTTTGAGCCGAAAAGTAGCCCGGTTGCTTCCCCTTGCGGTTATAAAGGGTGAGGGAAAAGATTAAGAGTTTATGTAATGTCCACCCCTTAAACCGGTGTATTTTCGGGATATCAAATATCCGGGAGCAACGGGATGGCTTTTTGATTAAAATCCTGAGCATACCGATCCCGCACTACAGTATTAACCCGGGCAAAATCTTTGCCGTGGTTCTACAAATCATGTTTCAGGTGTTGATGCTTGTTTTACTTGCGGCAGTAATTGGCATAACTTATTAAACCGGTTTTTTAGAAAACTGCCTCGTAAATAGTTTAGTTTTAGGAAACTACTCAATATCGGTGGATTGACAATAGGGTTAGAATGGTCTAAAATATTAGTCGTGAAGGGGAGTAGCTCAACTGGCAGAGCAGCGGTCTCCAAAACCGCAGGCTGCGGGTTCAAGTCCTGTCTCCCCTGCCATGTATAAACATGAGGTGCCGCAAATGGATGCGGCATCTCATTTATAGGTATACAGCTTTTCCCCGGTTAAACACAGGTTGCGCATTTTTCCACCGGAAGGAGTTCAATTAATGTCCAGGCAGGATCTTATCAGCACACTGGAAAAAGCAGCTTCACCGGACCTGCAGGGACATAAAGCTATTCAAAAAGCAGTCGAGCTCTATGAAATCATCTATAACAAGCTTTCCCCTGATAAACTCGATAGCATTTTAAAGCTGGCGGAAAGGATCCGCATTAATTCCTTAAAAGACAATGAAGCTTTACCAGAACTTGAAAATATAGTGGAAATCACTCCCAGGGATCTGGTGATGAGTGATTTTTTAGTTAGCAGGACTGCTTACTGGGTGCAGACAATCAGGGAAGATATGTTTGGAGTAAGCGAACCACCCTTTGATGATGACCTTGAAAGCGCTTTGAGCTGGTTGGAAACTACTGCCCGTATTGATATGGAAAGTAAAAATCCGGTGGCTGCTTCGGCCAAAAAAGAAATCAGCAAAATTGCCGACCAGGAAGAAACCAGGGTCCCGTTCATTATGCGGGATCTTTTTATGCCCGCTAAAAATAATGTTAAATCCCTGTGGGTCCAACCCGGCACCCTGCTGTATAACCTGAGTCGAAAAGTTGACAATATCGCAAATGCTACGGGCTTCAAGCGTCATGCCGTCACCGTATATATTTTAACCGGCTTGGCGCCTATTTTACCAAGGGTTAATATTGACCTGGACCTGGGCCGTGCGGAAATGCCGGTCAAAGGCAGCGATAACGAAGCATTAATTTTAGCAAAAAGAAGTCTTAAAATTGAAATTAATACAGCCGACCTGTCTCCCCGGGAGTTGAAAATGATTTATGACCAGTACCGCAAAGAACTGAAAATTAGGAAAACAAAATCCTTGAGCGATGAACAAATCAGGCTTTTTTATCTTGTCTACAACCGGGGAGGTCCACCACGAAAAGGGGCCAAAGCATTCTGGGAAGACATTAAGAAAGAATGGAACAGTAACCCGGCTAATAAACCTTATACTTCATGGGAAGGGGTTTATCAGCGTTTTAAAATAGTTGAAGAAAAGATGGACGGTTTATTTTTTCAAAACTAACCTGTTTAACTTCCAAGCAGGGCAGTAAAGAAATCATACAAAAAGTGAGGTGCAGTAATGTCCAAGACAAAAGAAATTTTGGAATTGACCGAGCAGTATAGCGCCAGAAATTATCTTCCCCTACCGGTAGTTCTTTCCTGGGGAGAAGGAGTATGGGTTAAGGATCCTGAAGGCAATACCTACATGGATATGCTCAGCGCTTATTCAGCTCTCAGTTTTGGGCACCGTCATCCCCGGATCGTCAACAGACTCAAAGAGCAAGCCGACCAGATTACTTTAACCTCAAGGGCCTTTCATAACGATCAGCTAGGAAGCTTCTGCGAAAAACTGGCCGGGATGACGGGTAAAGATATGGTCTTACCGATGAATACCGGGGCTGAAGCGGTGGAAACAGCGGTCAAAGCCACACGCCGCTGGGCTTATCGTAAAAAACAGGTGCCCTCCGATCAAGCAGAAATTATCGTCTGCAATACCAATTTTCACGGTAGGACTATGGTAGCGGTAACCTGCAGTTCCGAGCAGGCTTATAAAAAAGACTTCGGCCCATTTTTGCCCGGTTTCAAGCACATTGAATACGGCAGTATCGAGGCGCTTAAAGAAGCGATCACTCCCAATACCGCCGGATTTCTGTTCGAACCGATCCAGGGGGAAGGCGGCATAAATATTCCCCCTGAGGGTTACCTCAAAGAAGCATACCGGATTTGCAAAGAAAATAACGTTTTATTTATGGCCGATGAAATCCAAACAGGCTTTGGACGCACCGGTAAGCTTTTTGCCTGTGACTGGGAAGGGGTAAAACCGGACATTTATATTCTGGGCAAAGCCCTGGGTGGTGGAGTACTGCCTATATCGGCAGTTACCGCAGATGAAGAAGTGCTTGGTGTCTTCGAACCAGGTTCGCATGGTTCGACTTTTGGGGGCAACCCGCTGGCCTGTGCAGTGGCCATTGAAGCGCTTACCGTTTTGGAAGAAGAAAACCTGGTTCAAAAGTCCGAAGATAATGGTAATTATTTCCTGGAAGGACTGAAAAAAATCGAGGATCCCCAGATAGTCGAAGTTAGAGGCAGGGGTCTTTTAACCGGTATTGAGTTAAAAGTAAAAGCCCGCCCTTACTGCGAAAAGTTGAAAGAATTGGGTATCCTGGCCAAAGAAACCCATGACCTGGTGATCAGGTTTACACCGCCGCTGGTTGCCGAAAGAAAAGACTTGGACTGGGCCCTGGATAAAATCAACCGGGTCTTCAAAGAAATGCGTTAAACCTGGAACTGTTTATAAAGCTTAGTTGTAGCACCACGGCTAAAATTAACGGCTACTTTAAAAATTTGCTGAAGGTGTTGACAAGTCTAAATATAAGATCAATAATAAGGGTACCAGGTTCCGAGAGACTGGACAGCAGTCCGGGCCTGGCCTCCAGGTTAAACCGAAGTGGACGAAGGGCTTACCATTATCCGTGAAAGGATCTTCCTGGGGCCGGGTCGCCGGAAGGGCGGTAAAAGTCAACTGGGTAGGTTTACTGCCATCCGGCACAGGATAAACGTAACAACCCGTAGGTTGTGAGGTAACCATCCAGAGGAGGTGGCGAAATCACAGCTGCTGAGGGGTTGGCCATTATTCTGTCGGTAGCTAGAAGGCCTGTTGGAACCTGGTTTTATTCTGCCCGCTGCCTGTTTTTGACAGGTAGAATTCAGTGCTCTTGCATTAACAATTTTATTCCGCTAAAATAAAGTTTAAGCTTAAATGAAGGGATAGTTAATCATGAACAACAAAAATATTGGTCTGATCGGCTGCGGTGCGATGGGTTCTGCACTCGGTAAAGGGTTTGTTAAAAAAGTGGGAATCGACCCCTCAAAAGTATACCTTTACGACGTAAACAAGGAAAGAATGCACACCCTGGCTAATGAACTAAACATAGTTGCTACCGAAAATCTTTCCGAGCTGGTCCCCCACTGCCAGCACATTTTTATTGCCGTAAAACCGCAAGATATTGAAGGTTTGCTTTATTCGATGCGGGAAATGATTACCAGGGATCAAATCTTTACTTCGGTGGCAGCGGGCATAACCATTAACTTTATTGAAAGCTGCCTGAGTTATGAGAGCAAGGTTATCCGCCTAATGCCCAACACCCCCTGCCTGGTTGGGGAGGGAACTATAGCCATAAGCGCCGGGGAACATGTCACCGATGAAGAAAAAGATGAAGTTGAACAGCTGCTTAAACCCCTGGGGTTAACAATCAGGTTGCCCGAAGATTTAATGGATGCGGCCACCGGTTTAAGCGGAACCGGCCCGGCCTACGTTTTTCTTTTTATTGAAACCATGATCGATGCCGGAGTTGCAGTGGGAATTAGGCGGGACGTTGCCACAGAAATGGTGATCCAAAACATAATCGGTTCCGCCCGCATGATGCAGGAAAACGACAAGCATCCGGCAGAACTTAGAAACACGGTTACTTCACCTTCAGGTACTACTGCTTCAGCCCTGCATGTTTTAGAAGAATCCGGTTTTCGTAGCTGTTTGCTTAAATCAGTAATTGAAGCTACCAGGCGAGCAAAGGAGTTGCGCCGTGGCTAACTCAAATAAAGTGTCCTTTCCCACCCCCTGCCGGGTTGTTGTTAAAGTCGGGACCAGGCTTTTGACCCATTCCACCGGTAAATTAAATTTGGGTTACATGGAAAAGCTGGCCCGCGAACTATCAGATCTCCGCAACCAGGGCCACGAGGTGATCCTGGTTTCATCGGGATCAATTGGCGCCGGCCGGGGCAGGTTAAATATTATGCACAAAGAAGTAACCATCCCGGAAAAACAGGCTATAGCCGCCGTAGGACAGGGGCTTTTGGTCCAGATTTATGAAAAATTATTTTCTGAGTATGGTTTGATTGTCGGGCAGATATTGCTTACCCGCACTGACCTGGTCAGCAGAAAACGTTACATAAACGCCTGCAATACTGTTTTAACCCTACTCAAGCTCGGAGTGGTCCCCATTATTAATGAAAATGACTCTGTATCGGTTGAAGAGTTGAAGTTCGGCGATAATGATCGTTTATCCGCACTGGTTGCCGGCTTAAGCGATGCCCATTTGCTTGTGCTTCTCACCGATATTGACGGCCTTTATACCAGCAATCCCCGTAAAGATCCGGAGGCCCGGCTGATTCCGGTAGTCGAAAAAATTGATGATAAAATAAAGGCGGGAGCCGATAAGTCTCACGATGACCTGGCCACCGGGGGGATGGTTACCAAGTTACAGGCTGCAGAAATTGCCACCAATTCTGGGGTGGGCATGTATATCACCGGTGGTTCCGATCCCGGGGTAATCTCACGGTTGATCAAAGGGGAACATGAGGGCACCTATTTCCGGCCCCAGGTACATTTTCTTAACCGCCGCAAGAGGTGGATTGCCTATGGACAGGTGATTAAAGGCTGGGTCACAGTTGATCAGGGAGCTTGCAATGCCCTCTGCAGCAGCAATAAGAGCCTGCTTCCCGTGGGAGTAGTTTCTGTGGAAGGCAACTTCGAAGCCGGTGATCTCGTAGCGGTTAAAGATTTAAATGGAGAAGAAATCGGCCGCGGGCTTTGTAATTTTTCTTCTCAAGAACTGGCCCGGATCATGCAGCGTACCAGTCCGGAAATCGCAGATATAATTGAGAGACCGTTTGCTGAAGAGGTAATCCACAAGGATAACCTGGTGATATATTGATATCCTGTGCAAAAGAAATAGGTTTGATGAGGAGAGGTGACCGATGAAACCTGAAGTTTTAGAAAAGTGCAGTCAGGCCCATAGAGCAAAATCTATCCTGGCCAATTGTTCAGCAACTGTCAAAAATGAGGTTTTAGAACATATTGCCAGAGCAATCGAAAAAGAAAAGGATAGTATTATATCAGAAAACAGTAAAGATATAGATCTTTTAAAAAGTAAAGAAGGTTACTCCAGGGCTTTCCACGATCGGCTTCTTTTAACTGAAGAACGGATCGAGTCTATGGCGGAAGGGCTTAGACAAATCGCCGCTTTGGATGATCCGGTAGGAGAAGTAACCAAGATGTGGAGGCGCCCGAACGGCTTACAAATCGGTTTAACCCGGGTTCCGATCGGGGTGGTGGGTATTATTTATGAAGCTCGTCCCAACGTCACCATCGATGCGGCAGGCCTTGCAGTTAAAGCGGGCAATGCAGTTATTTTAAGGGGAAGTTCGGAAGCAATCAATTCCAACCGGGCCCTGGTCAGAATTATTCAAAAAAGCCTCACCGCAAAGAAACTTCCTGCAGGAACGGTAGCCTTAATTGAAGATACCGAACGTTCCGCAGCCATGGATTTAATGAAAGCCGATCAATATCTTGACCTGTTGATTCCCCGTGGAGGGGCTTCCTTAATTAAAACTGTAGTGAGCAACTCCACTGTTCCCGTGATTCAAACCGGAGAGGGAAACTGCCATACTTATGTGGACGATAGTGCCGAGCTTGAATCTGCGGTTAAAATTACCGTCAACGCAAAAGTCCAGCGTCCCGGAGTTTGCAATGCCACGGAAACCCTGCTGGTTCATGAAGAAATAGCTCCTACATTTTTACCCCGGGTAATTCCTGCCCTGCTTGAAAAAGGGGTCGAGATCCGGGGCTGCGAAGAAACTCTTGCTTATAATTCCGAGATTAAAAGAGCTGCCGATGAAGATTGGAGCACCGAATATCTCGACTTAATCCTGGCAGTAAAAGTAGTAAGCACCCTTGATGAAGCAATAGAACATATTAATTATTATGGCACCGGCCATTCCGAAGCAATTATAACCGACAGTTACGAACACTCCCGGTTATTTTTAAACAAGGTTGATGCGGCGGCAGTATATGTTAACTCTTCGACCCGCTTCACCGATGGTTTTGAATTCGGGTTGGGCGCAGAGATGGGTATCAGCACCCAAAAATTGCATGTTCGCGGCCCGATGGGCCTTGATGCCTTAACCAGCCTCAAATATATTATTTACGGAACGGGCCAGGTTAAAGATTAGTCATGTCCAGGGGTGCAATATCTTTTTTAAGTATGCTACTATTGCAGGATTCTTATTTATTTTCAGCGAAATTATAAGCATGACTATAAAGAAGAGGGAGTGTGAGCAATGCCAAAAAATTGTGTATTTGAGTTTAAGCGACCTACCAACGAAGCTCCTTTATTGTATGCCCCCGGTAGCAAGGAAAAAGAAGAAGTTAAAACCAGGCTGAAAAAAATCTCCGGTGAAATAAAAGAAATTCCCCTGTTAATTGGCGGACGGGAAGTAAAAACCGGCAATATTGGCGAAGTTAGGATGCCCCATAATCATGGCAAAGTAATTGCCCGTTACCACAAAGCCGGAGTAAAAGAGGTAAAAGAGGCGATAGAAGCCGCACTTGAAGCCAGGCATCACTGGGAAAGAATGCCCTGGCATAAACGGGCGATGATCTTCAGAAAAACAGCGGCAAAATTAGCCGGGCCTTATCGCTCGACCATTAATGCTGCCACCATGCTTGGGCAAGGTAAGGATATTTTCCAGGCTGAAATTGAAGCGGTCTGTGAGCTGGTCGATTTTTTAATGTTTAATACCTACTACTTGAATGAAATATACAATGACCAACCTGAGTCTTTAAGAGAAGTCATAAACCAGGTGGAGTACCGGCCCCTCGAAGGCTTTGTTTTTGCTGTCTCTCCCTTTAATTTTACTGCAATCGGCGGGAACCTTCCTACCGCACCGGCTATGGCCGGCAATACGGTGATCTGGAAACCGTCTTCCACTGCGGTTTATTCGAACTACCTGGTGATGCGCCTGCTTGTAGAATCAGGCCTGCCTGGGGGAGTAATCAATTTTATTCCCGGCAGCGGTTCTGAAATCAGCGAGGAGGTGTTTAAACATCCCGACCTTGCCGGAGTGCACTTTACCGGGTCATCAGAAGTATTCCGTAATATGTGGAAGAAAGTGGGGGAAAACATTGACCGCTACAAAACTTACCCGCGCATTGTCGGAGAAACCGGCGGCAAAGACTTTGTAGTAGCTCATCCCTCAGCTGATCAAGATGAACTGGTTACCGCCCTGGTCCGGGGCGCTTTTGAATACCAGGGACAGAAGTGTTCCGCGGCAAGCAGGAGCTATATCCCCGAAAGCCTGTGGGACAAAGCAAAAGAAGACCTGGTTGCAATCACGGAAAATATTAAAGTTGGCGACATTGAAGATTTTTCCAACTTCCTGGGAGCGGTAATCGATAGGGCCGCTTTCGACAAAATCACCGGTTACATCGATTATGCCAAAAATTCAGACCAGGCTCAAATTGTTGCCGGAGGTACCTACGATGACTCAGCAGGGTATTTTATACGTCCAACAGTTATTCAAACTACCAACCCGAAGTTCAAAACTATGACAGAAGAAATCTTCGGACCGGTTTTAACCGTTTACGTTTACCCCGATGAGCAATTTGAAGATATCCTGCACCTTTGCGATGAAACCTCCCCTTACGGGTTGACCGGCAGCATTATTGCCAAAGACAGGACAGCACAATTAAAAGCAGAAGAGATTTTAACCCATGCAGCCGGTAACTTCTATATCAACGACAAACCTACTGCAGCAGTTGTTGGTCAGCAGCCGTTTGGTGGCGCCAGGGCTTCAGGCACCAATGATAAAGCAGGATCGCTCTGGAATATCATCCGCTGGATTTCACCACGCTCAATTAAAGAAAATTTAAACCCACCCACAAATTACCGTTATCCTCACCTTGATGAAGAATAATTGCTCTGCAAGGTAGAAGGCGGTCAGTATCCATAGCCTTGCATACCACCGGCAAAGAAATGCAGGGCATTTCTTTGCCGGCTTTTGACTGCTCAGCCTTGCTGTTTTTGGACTGAAAACATTGCAGGTTAAGCGGTTGCAATGGCCAATGAAATAAAAGTTAAAGCCGGTTGGTTTGCATGGAGGCAGGCCACCTGGGCCTAAAGCCTTCGGTGGCGAATGATGAAGTGAAACTTAAGCGAAAGCCTAAAGCTGAGTCGTTGCCATTACCCTTAGGTGAGCCGGAACCAGGCTAAAATGCAGCATTACTGAGCAGATTCACCGGTTTTACAGGTTGCCATAATTATCCAGCATATTAGGCGGCTACTTGCATTAACCGGGGGATTCGGTTAGAATACATCTTAAGATTTCGAACTATACTACCGGTAGAAAGGAAAAATGGAACTGATATTGATTACTGGCTAAGGAGGCTGAAAAATATGCAACGCTTTAAGCAAGCCCTGGAAGAAGGGCTGCCAATGTTAGTCGATACGACCCTGCGCGACGGGGAACAAACCGCCGGGGTTGTTTTTTCCAACCGCGAGAAGCTTCGTATTGCCAAAATGTTAAACAACCTTGGGGTGCACCAGATTGAAGCGGGAATCCCGGTTATGGGCGGTGATGAAAAAGATGTTATTAAACAACTGGTTTCATATAACCTGGATTCAAGCATCATGGCCTGGAACCGGGCTAACATTGAAGATATCAAGCATTCTTTGGACTGCGGAGTTGATTCCGTAGCCATATCTATTTCCACCTCCGATATCCATATCGCCCATAAACTGAGAACTTCCCGTGAAGAAGTGCTGGCAAATATGGTCAGGGCGGTTGAATTTGCCGCTAAACACGATCTGTATATTTCGGTCAATGCCGAGGATGCTTCCCGCAGTGAAATGGACTTTTTAGTTAAGTTTGCCAGGCAAGCCCGTGATGCCGGAGCCGATCGCTTGCGTTTCTGTGACACTATCGGTGTGCTTGATCCTTTTAAAACCCATGAAATTATTGGGGAATTAATTGATCAAACCGGTATGGAAATTGAAATGCACACTCATAACGATTTCGGTATGGCTACAGCAAATACCCTTGCCGGGTTAAAAGCAGGCGCCCGTTTCCTGGGGGTAACCGTAAACGGCCTGGGGGAAAGGGCGGGTAATGCCGCCCTGGAAGAAGTTGCCATGGCCCTGAAACACTTGTTTAATGTTGATTTAAAAGTTGACACTACTGATTTTTACAACCTTTGTGAGTTTGTGGCCCGCGCTTCGGGCAGGCAGATCTACCCGGGGAAACCGATAGTAGGCCCCAACACCTTTGCCCATGAATCAGGCATCCATGCCGACGGGGTGTTAAAGCACCCGTCTACCTACGAAGTTTTCAGCCCGGAAGATGTCGGGTTGGAAAGACAGATCGTTATCGGCAAGCATTCCGGTTCAAAGGCAATCAAGATGAAATTTGTGGAATATGGCATAGACTTATCTAACGAGGAAGCCGCCGATATATTAGAAGCGGTCCGCAATGTCACTGTAGACCTTAAAAGGACCCTTTTCGACAAAGAATTAATGTATATTTATGAAGACTATCTCTATGAGAAAGTAAAAGTCCCGTCTACCGGGGATAGGGACAATGAGTAGCAACCTTTACTGGACTGTTGATATCGGAGGCACTAAAATCCTCCTGCTTTTAATAGACGAAGCAGGCCGGGTTCTTTACCGGGAAAAAAAGCCTACACCAAAGCCTGCCCGGCCTGAAGCTATTGCCGGATCAATCAGGGATTCGATGGAGCTTGCTTCGGCTACAAGTGGCATACCCGAAGCAAGCTCTCCCGGGGGGTTAGCCGTTTGCATAGCCGGTTTTGTAGAGGCCGGTACGGATAAAGTCCATCAGTCACCAAACCTGGACTGGCATGAGCCTGTGCCCCTGGGAAAAATACTATCCGATCATCTTTCATGTCCCGTAATAATTGAAAATGACACCAATGCCGCTGTCGTGGGAGAAACAATTTACGGGGCCGCCCGTGGCCATGACCATGTAATTTATGTTACCCTGAGTACAGGGATCGGCGGCGGCCTATTCCTTAATGGGCGTCTTTACCGAGGCAGCAGCGGATTTGCCGCTGAAATCGGGCACACCAAGCCTTTTGGAAAAGGCCGTCTATGCAAGTGCGGGGGCAATAACTGCCTGGAAGCATGGGCTTCCGGCACCGCCATCACAGCTATCGCCCGGGAGCTTTGGGATGAAAGCATCCTGGAAGACGGGCCGATAACTACGGAATGGGTGTTTGAGAAGGCAGAATCGGGCAATGCTATAGCAGAAAAGATTATCGACCATGCCGCTCACAGTATTGGGACCGGGCTGTCCAACCTGGTAACCCTGCTCAATCCAACCTGCCTGGTCATAGGAGGCGGTATAGCAGCCGGAAGGAAAGATTTTTTTCAAAGGGTAACGGAAATAATCAGCCGGGAAGCAATCAGGCCGGCTGTAAATATAACCCCTTTTAAAACCGCTAAAGCTGAGCTTGAACCGGAAGCGGGAATCTGGGGAGTCTATGCATTAATTACCGGAAAAGCGGAGTAATTTAATTTATGGAAAATAATGATCACATCGAAGATATAAATGGTTTAGATATAAACGGCATTGAGCCCCTGGAACCTTTCTTTGAGTTCCTGGAAATGCTGATTAGCAGGTACGGGTCCTTTGGAATTGCAGCGGCAATGTTTGCCGAAAGTTCCGGAGTGCCGTTTGCGTCATCCCTGGTTTTGCTTACCGCCGGCACCATGATCTTACGAGGAACCTGTTCGTTCTATAATGTTTTAATCGCTTCCACGATCGGGATTACTTTAGGCAGCATTTTTAGTTATTGCGTCGGACTTTTGGGCAGTATACTGGGCAAAGCTGTTAAAACAAACGTAATGCATATCATGCATATCAAGGCTAATGAAACAAACCACAGCGAATCAAAACAGAGCAAATCCAGGGCCAGGATTTTAAGCCTGTGGAAAAAATACGGCAATTTTTCGATCTTTATGGCACAGCTCTGGGGGTTTACCCGGACCTACGTTTCATTTCCCGCCGGGGCAATGCATATGAATTTTCCCTTGTTCATAATATATACCTTCCTCGGTGGAGCAGTTTTCAGCCTTATGACAATAACTCTGAGCATCGTTTTAACCGGAGCGATGGGCCTTATTCTTACCATGCTTAAATCGCTGGCAGACCTGTCACCCTGGTTATTAACCATACCGGCTGCTTTATTGCTCATATTCTTATACTTTTACTTTTACCGTAGAAAAAGAATAGATTTTTCCTATTTTTCTTCTTTGTGGGGAAGGTTTAAACAAAGGTTAAGTCGTAATTATTATAAGTAACCCTATAATTATGTTCATTTTATCAAAAAGGGGAGCTAAAAATTTGAGTAAAGCAAAGTTTAACTTAAAAGTATACAGCGAACGCTGCAAGGACTGCGGGATTTGTTTTGAATTTTGTCCCAAGAACAATTTACAGCCCAGTAAAGACGGGAGCCCGGAAATGATCGATCCCGAAGCCTGCACCGGCTGCAAATTATGTGAGTACCTGTGCCCGGATTTTGCTATCCAGGTTTATAAAGATAAAGAAGGCAAAAAGGAACAAAAAGAAACAGCCGAATAATTATAGCCTTGGAGGTTAAAACAATGGTTGATGCTTTGATCGGCAGCACAAAAAAATTGCCCCCGGTCCCCTTAAGCGCAGCAGAAAATTACATTGCCAAAAAAGATTTACTGGTAGGCGACGTAAACCGGGCCTTGACTGAGCATCCCAATTTAAAAATATTAATCGGCAGCAACCCGTTAACAGTTTTATATGACAATCACAACAACCATGCTTTATTCATGGGCAACGTTTTTAAATTAAATGATTTCACCTTTATGGCCAGGGTTATATTTTGGGTTTACCGCACTTATAACCAGCGCGGATTTTCATTTGATTATTTTCCAGCAGCCCTTAACGCCTGGATAGAAGCTATAAAAAAACATATAGAACCCGAACAGGCCAAGCACTTGATTAACATCTACCGGTGGATGATTGACAACCATGAAGAAATAATCCAGGCTTCCGAGAAAGTAACTGCACCCCCTGTATCCATAAATCCCGAGTGGAATGATTTAAAAGAATCTTTCCAGGCTTCACTTTTATCAGGAAATCACAGGCAATCACTGAACATCGCCGGTGATGCGGTTCATAAGCCTGAAGATTTAGCCGACTTTTATCTGCAGGTGATTCAGCCTTCCATGTACGCTATCGGCAACCTTTGGGAAAAAGGAGATATTTCCGTAGCCCAGGAGCATTTAGCTTCGGCTATCGTAACCAGGGTTATGGCTTCTCTATACCCCCGCTTTATCTTGCTGGAGCACACCAAGGGTAAATCTATTGTTACCGCCGCTCCCAACGAATTTCATGAAATCGGCCCGAGGATGGTTGCCGATTTACTGGAAATAAACGGTTGGGACGTCGATTACATCGGAGCCAATGTTCCTGCCAAGGATATACTCGATCTTGTTTTGGAAAAAGAGCCTTTTTTTGTAGCCATATCAGTCGGGACACCTTTTAATATTGATAATGCCCGGGATATTATTGACACTTTAAAAAGCAAACCATCAGCCAAAAATACAAAAATAATGCTCGGGGGTTATTGCTTCCTGGATAACCCACAACTAATAGAAAAGTTAGGGGCAGAAGGTTATGGGGCCTCGGCAAAAGAGGCTGTAGCGGTAGCAAATGAATGGTGGGCTGATAATGTTTAAGCAATCTCATTTTAACGACAACCTGGGAGCGCTGGTTGAATACCTTGACCGGTCAGAAAATATTTGCGTGGTTGTTCTCGATGACGGTATGCTGATTAAAGATTGCAACCGCTTTTTTTTAAAACTAATCGGAACAGGAAGCATACCGGTTGATCAAAACATTCGCGATTTTTTACTACCCGAAAACCACGACCTGGTTAACAAACCGCCTAAAAAAAACTACCAAAACCTTAACTATACTCTTATCTCCGGTCCGGGAAACCAGGTTAATATGTTCGGAAGCCTGTACAATTTAAATAAGGGCTACCTGTTACTAGGTGAAAGATCCTGGATTGCAGACGACCAGATTATTCATGAAATCTCTAAAATGAATAACGAACTGGCTAACATGACCAGGGAGCTGAATAAGAAAAATATAGAGCTGGAAAAACTTAATGCGGAAGTAAACAACCTCTTACGTACAGACGATTTGACCGGCATTGCCAATCGCCGTTATTTCCTGGAATATTTTCAAAAAATCCATGCCTATGCTAACCGGCACAATATACCAATTTCTATTGTAATGGCCGATATAGATTATTTCAAAACAATCAACGACCGCTTTGGACACTTCTTCGGAGACCGGGTTTTAAGGGAGTTTGCTTCTTTGCTTGTCTATAACTGCCGCGGTGAAGATATGGCTGCCCGCTTCGGGGGCGAAGAATTTATCATACTGTTGATGCATGCTGCGGCAGAAGACAGTTTATGCCATGCTGAAAGGATCCGCCGCAAGGTAGAGGCACACACGATCGGCAAAAATGATTTAAAGATTACGGCCAGTTTTGGAGTTGCCTCCATGGAAAAAGGTGAAGATATTGAAACCCTGATGAGAAGAGCGGATGATGCCCTTTACCATGCAAAGAATGAAGGCCGAAACAGGGTTAAACTGGCCCAAAACCTTTAGGCTGCAGCCTAATTTGCCTGAAATAAATAATTTCACAATGCCTGGTCGGATTGGGTAAAATGAAGGGAAGCAGTGGAGTAATTGGCAGATGAAAAGTGGCAAAAGCTTAATATAATCAATGACCGAGATCTCGGCCTTTCGGCCCTTCTATGTGAAGTAAGCAGCCGGATCGTAATCGTGTGCCACGGGTTTACCGGTTCAAAAGAAGGAGGGGGGAGGGCCCTGGACATGGGCGAACAGCTCTCGCGCTTTGGATTAAGTACCCTCCTCTTCGATTTCAGCGGCTGCGGCGAAAGCGAGGGGTCTTTTGAAGACATATCCCTAACAGGGCAGGTAAATGATCTGGGTTGTGTGGTAAACTGGTGCCAAAATAACGGCTTTAAAGAAATCATACTGACCGGCCGCAGTTTTGGAGGCAGCACTGCCCTTGCTTACAGCGCTAACGATCAAAGCATAAAAGCCTTGTGCACCTGGGCGGCTGTGGCCCGCCCGGAAAAACTGTTTAAAAGCTTCATTAACCATAACATTGAACCTCCCGCAGATGACCTGGTAGCAATTGAGGGCGAAGGAGAGACTATATATTTAAAAACCGGATTCTTCAGTGACCTGGAAAATCATGATTTGATTAAGTGTGCTTCCGGGATATCACCGCGCAGATTTTTAATTATCCACGGCTCAAACGACCAATCTGTTCCGGTTGAAGATGCGCATTTGCTCTATCAGGCAGCCGGCCGTCCAAAACAACTGGCAATCATAGAAGGGGCAGACCACCGTTTTACCGATAAAATCGCGGAGGTATGGAACATTTTCTTTGATTGGCTTAAAGGGCCTGAAATTAGTTAAATCATCTAAAGTCGCCACCATTGCCCGCAGGGAGCCGCCGTCAATTCAAAATGCAGCACCGCGGAGAAAATATAAATGGTTAAGGTTTCTTATATAACCAACACCTCTTTAAACGGGTGTTTTTTTGATATAATGTAGGGAAGTAAGAAAGGGGAGAAATTATTTTGCAATCGCAAACCCGGGAAATTTCTGAGCAAATAACCTGCTTCGGCGAAGGGAAAAGATACATGATTACCACCCTGGGCTGTCAAATGAACGAACATGACTCGGAAGTAATGTCCGCCATGCTTGAAAACCTGGGTTATTGTCCAACTGACCTCCCGGAGGAAGCAGACTTGATTATAATAAATACCTGTGCCGTTCGCAAGAAACCGGAGGACAAGGTAGCCTCCATGCTCGGCAAATATCATTCCTTAAAAGACCAAAAAAAAGAACTGATTCTAGCAGTCGGCGGCTGTATGACCCAGCAGGAAGAAGTTGCTTTGTATATCAAAAACCGTTTTAAACAGGTCGACCTGGTTTTTGGCACCCATGCCCTGCCCCGCCTGCCATACTTAATTGACCAGGCCCGTAAAAATAATGAAACGATAATCGATATAACTGAAGACTACAGCGGACGGGAGGAACTTCCATCCAAACCGTTCAGTTCATTTCATGCCTGGGTGCCGATTATTTACGGCTGCAATAATTTCTGCGCTTACTGTGTGGTTCCCTATGTACGCGGCAGGGAAAGAAGCCGCCGGCCTGAAGATATTATCTCGGAGGTCCGCTCTTTAGCCGGCCGGAATTACCGGGAAATTACCCTTTTGGGGCAAAACGTCAATTCCTACGGGCAGGACCTGGAAGCAGATCTTACTTTTGCCAAATTGCTTGGTGAAATCGGCCGGGTTGAAGGTTTGACCCGGATCCGCTTTATGACTTCGCATCCAAAGGACCTGTCGCCGGAATTAATTGAAGCGGTAAGGCAGGAGGAAAAAGTCTGCGAACATTTCCACCTTCCGGTGCAGGCAGGCAGCAACCGGATCCTGGAAAAAATGAACCGCCGTTACACCCGCGAGCAATACCTGGAACTGGTGAAAGAGATCAAAAGCGCTATCCCCGGGGTCTCGATCACCTCTGACATCATAGTCGGCTTTCCCGGAGAAACCGGCGAGGATTTTGCCGATACCCTGGACCTGATCAGAAATGTTCGTTTTGACAGTGCTTTTGCCTTTATCTATTCTCCCCGCAAGGGGACCAGGGCCTGCCGCATGGAAGATAACATCAGTTATAACGAAAAAGAAAAAAGGCTGCAGCAGCTGAATCAAGTTCAGCAGCGTATCAGTAAAGAAGAAAATGAGCGGTTGGTGGGAAAAATCATGGAAGTTATGGTTGAAGGACCCAGCAAAAGCGATCCCGGGATGCAAACCGGCCGCTTGCGGACCAACAAACTGGTACACTTCAAGGGTCCTTCTGAGTTAACCGGTAAGCTGGCTCTAGTAGAAATTACGGAAGCCCGTACCTGGAACCTTTTTGCTGAGTTGAAAGAGGTGGTGGATTGAACCGGACCAGCCCGATGATGAAGCAGTACCAGGCCATTAAAGAGCAGCACCCCGATAAGCTTTTGATGTTCCAGGTGGGTGATTTCTACGAATTATTTTTCGAAGATGCCCAGGTGGCAGCCAGGGAAATGGAAATTGCCCTTACTTCCAGGGATGCCGGCAGCGAAGATCCGATACCCCTGGCCGGCATTCCGATGCATTCGGCTGAAACCTATTTAAATAAACTATTAAGCAAGGGTTACAAGGTTGTGGTCTGCGAACAAACCGAAGACGCCGCCCAGGCCAGGGGCCTGGTAAAAAGAGAAATTACCGGTGTGCTTACCCCGGGCACAATCACTGACCCGGATATGCTTGAAGAAAGCCGCAATAATTACCTGGTGACCCTGGTCAGGGGCAACACCAATCATTACGGCCTGGCCGCCGTGGATATATCCACCGGTGATTTCCAGGTTACCGAGCAAAAAGGTGAAGGCGCCTGGGAAATTATAACCGATGAACTTTATCGCCTTCAACCCTCTGAACTGTTGTGCTACCCGGAAACGGTAGAAGAGGATTGTAAAAAACAACTGGAAATAAAAAATAACGGGTTGATCGAAAGCCTGCCCTACGTGCCTGATTTGGAAGAAACCAGGCAGCTGCTCGCAAAACACTGGGAGGAAAATACCTGGGAGGATCTTGACCTGGACCGCTATCCCCAGGCGGCGGCAGCCGGGGGTGCTGCCCTGGTATACCTGCAGCTTTTACAACAGCTCCCGGAAGGTGAAAAACAGTTTCACCGCCTGGGGTTATACTTTTCCAACCGGAACATGATTATCGACAGCATTACCAGCCGCAACCTGGAACTGACCCTGTCCATTCGCGAAAACAGCAAAGAAGGAAGCCTGCTTGGATTAATTGATCGCTGTATGACGGCAATGGGCCGCCGGCTGCTAAGAAGGTGGCTGGAAATGCCCCTTGTCAACAGGGATAAGATCGAAGAAAGGCAGGAAGCAGTAACCGAATATTTTGAAAAACCGCTGCAGAGGAGGGAGTTGAGGAAGCTGCTCCAGGAAATCTTTGACCTGGAACGCTTCTGCAGCAGGCTTTCATATCAGCGTATTAACGCCCGTGACCTGGTCTCCCTTAAAAACACCTTACAGCGGGTGGAAAACTTGAAATTAAAAATCAAAGATTGCCGGGCCCATTTCCTGCTGGAAATAAAAAACAACCTTCCCGACTTCGACAGTTTAATCGGGTTAATTGAAAATGCCCTTGTTGATGATCCGCCGCTTTCTTTAAAGGACGGCGGCCTGTTTAAAACCGGTTACCATGAAGAAATAGACCGCTTAAAAAAAATTTCCAGTGAAGGCAACACCCTGCTCTTAGACTTTGAGAAAAAAGAGCGGGAAAGGACGGGAATTAAATCACTGCGGGTCGGTTACAACCGCAACTTCGGCTATTACATCGAAGTAACCAGGACAAACCTGAACCTGGTCCCGCCCGAGTATCACCGCAAACAAACCCTGGTCAACGCCGAACGCTTTACCACCGAAGAACTGCAGCAGATGGAAGAACAAATCACCGGCGCCCGGGAAAAACTGGCTGAATTGGAATACAGCTTATTTGAACAGCTGCGCGGTGAGGTAGGCACCTATACAGAAAAACTTTTATCCGCATCCAATGACCTGGCCCGTCTTGATTGTATCCAGTCATTGGCGGAAGTGGCAGAAAATAACGGTTACTGCCGCCCTGCCCTTTCCGGTAACAAAAAAATGTCGATCAAAGAAGCAAGACACCCGGTGGTGGAACAGCTGGCCTTTGAGCGCTTTGTTCCCAATGATATCTACCTGGACAACAACCATTACCTGCTGGTAATCACCGGCCCGAATATGGCCGGAAAAAGCACCTATATCAGAAGCGCAGCTCTTATAGCTATTATGGCTCAAATGGGAGGCTACGTCCCCGCCGGGAATGCGGAACTGCCCATACTTGATCGTATCTTTGCCCGGGTTGGAGCCACCGATGACCTGAGCCGCGGCCACAGCACCTTTATGGTCGAGATGCAGGAAACGGCGGCCATTCTAAAAGAAGCCACGCCGGAAAGTTTGATCATATTGGATGAAATTGGGCGGGGAACCAGCACTTACGACGGGATGAGCATTGCCCGCAGCGTTTTAGAATACATCAGCCGCAAAATCAAGGCAAAAACTTTATTTTCTACCCACTACCACGAATTGACCAACCTTGAGGGAGAAATGCCGGGAATTAAAAATTACACCATTGCAGTAAGGGAAAAAGGTAAAGAAGTTATCTTCCTCCGGCAACTAATTCCGGGCAAAGCCGATAAAAGCTACGGGATCAATGTGGCCCGCCTGGCCGGAGTTCCCTCGGAAGTATTGATCCGGGCGGAAAAAATACTCCATGAACTTGAGCTTTCCGCTTCGGCGGAAGACAGGCAGTTAAGCCTGCTGCCCATGGTTTCGGAACCGTCTTCCGACCATACCAGGGAACTGGAAGTGGTGGATGAGATAAAAGAAATTGATGTTAACCGGATCACTCCCCTGGAAGCCCTGCAAAAACTATACGAGTTGCAGCAGCAGCTTGACCAGGACAATAACAGCGAGGAGGATTATGGATAGTTATGCCAATTAAGGTCCTCGATAAAAATACCGCCGAACAAATAGCCGCCGGTGAAGTTATCGAAAACCCGGCTTCAGTCGTTAAAGAACTGGTGGAAAATGCCCTTGATGCCGGAGCGACCAGGGTGGAAGTATTGATCGAAGGCGGGGGAAAGCAATCCATAATTGTAACAGACAACGGTTATGGAATTCCTCCCGGTGAAGCGCCCCTGGCTTTTCAAAGGTTTGCCACCAGCAAGCTCGCCGCTATCGATGATCTAGACAGCCTGGCCAGCCTTGGTTTCCGCGGAGAAGCCCTTCCAAGCATTGCCGCTGTATCAAGGGTCAAGTTAACGACCAGGCCCAAAGAAACCCTTTCCGGGATGCAGATCACCGTAAACGGAGGAGAGATAGGAGAGGAGGAAGAAGTAGGGGCCCCACCGGGAACAAGGGTGGAGGTAAAAGATCTTTTTTATAATACGCCGGGCCGTTTAAAATTTTTACGGGCCGACAATGTCGAATCGACTAAGATTAGCACTCTGCTTTCAGAGATGGCCCTAACTCACCCGGAAGTGGCCTTCACCTTAAAAAGCAGCGGTCGGACCCTTTTCAATTCACCAGGTGACGGGGTGCTTTTACATACCCTGGGAGCGCTTTACGGCAACGAAACCGCGGAAGCAATGCTGGAAATTAACCGTAAGGATTCAGTTACCGGCTGTAGTTTAAACGGATTTATTTCGTCCCCGCATATGACCAGATCATCGCGCCGCTGGATAACCATAGTAGTTAACGGGCGCCTGGTCAGGAATTCAATGATCGTCAATGCGCTTGAACGCGGTTACGGGGATTTCTTGCCCGCTAATCGCTATCCCCTGGGAGTTTTAAGCTTGCAGGTCCCACCAGGTGTGATTGATGTTAATGTTCATCCGGCCAAGGTCGAAATCCGTTTCCAAAAACCGGAAATGATTAAAGGCCTGGTTTACAAAGCAGTTAAATTAGCCCTCCAGGAAAAGCAGGCCATGCCCAAATGGCCTCACTCCCGTGAGGGGAGGGAGGATCTGCCGGAACATTATTACCGCTCCACTACCCGACCCGGAAAAATAAAAGCAGGCGGCAGCGCTTTTTTAAGGGAAAAGGAACTTTCACCGGAAAAACAGGAGCACTTCAGTTCACTGATCACTCCGAAAAAAGCGAACAGTTCTTTGTCTCCGGACAAAAATTCCTTTACTGATAAAGAAAAGGGGAACCGTGAATATACTTCTGGTTACTCATCCGGATCCGATCAGGAATGGCACTTGATCGGCCAGTTTATGCAAAGCTATATTATTGCCCAGAAAGGCGATCAACTTCTTTTAATCGACCAGCATGCCGCCCATGAAAGGGTTATATACGAACAGCTTAAAGAAAAGGCCGGGGTTTCAAGCCTTGCAAACACAGCCCAGCTAACAATTCCTTTAAACCTGGAAATTCCTTCACCATGGCGGGACAGGCTGCCCCTGCTTTTACCCCTGCTGGAAGAAACAGGTTTCAAGCTTGAACAAAGGGATGATAACAGCTATACAATCAAAGCGGTTCCTTTCCTGCTCCGTGAAAACGCCAGCAGTGCCCGGCTTTATGACCTGCTCGAAGAAATTCTCTCCGCCGAAGAAGGCAGTGCCGATGATCACCGCGATAAAATTTACAAAACCATCGCCTGTCACCGTTCGATTAAGGCCAAACAAGCCCTCTCCAGGAACGAAATGGAACACCTGATTATTGAATGGGAACAAACTCCCCGGGCTCATTTTTGCCCTCACGGCAGGCCTACAGTAATCAGCTTTGACAGAGCCCAGCTTGATAAAAGCTTTCACCGAAGCGAAGAGCATTGATCTGTAGAAAGGTAATTTAAAAATGTTTCCTGTTCAAAACGATTACAAAACACCGCTTTTAGTTTTAGTCGGCCCTACTGCCGCCGGTAAGACCGCCCTTGCTATCAAGGTGGCCCAAAAATTAAACACTGAAATAATTAGCGCTGATTCAGCCCAGGTTTACCGGTATCTTGACATCGGCACCGCCAAACCTTCCAAAGCTGAACAGGAGGAGGCCGCTCACCATCTAATTGATGTTGTCGAACCGGATCAGGCTTTTAGTGTTGCCGACTATCAAAAACTGGCCTTTGAAACCATAAACCAGCTATGGAGCCAGGGTAAGCTTCCTTTCATGGTCGGGGGAACCGGATTGTACATAAATGCGGTTATTTACAGGTACGCTTTCGGAACCAGGGGAGCAGACCCCGCCATGCGCAGAATTTATGAACAAATTGCTGATGAAGAAGGACTTGATCAGCTTTACGCCAGGCTTAAGGCACATGATCCCGAGGCTGCTTCCAAAATACATCCCAATGACCGTAAACGGATTATCAGGGCTCTTGAAGTTTACAGCCTTGAAAATAAGCCGATTTCCGAACAGGTCAAAAAAACAGACAGGCAAAACACACCTTACAACCATCTAACTTTTGGTCTTTACATGGACCGTGAACGGCTATACCGCAGAATTGAGCAACGGGTTGATCTAATGCTGAACCGGGGGTGGCTTGAAGAAGTCCGCAGTTTAGTGAACCGGGGTTATGGCGAAAACAATCCGGGGATGCAGGTGTTGGGTTACCGGCAGCTAATTGAATATCTAAAAGGGGAAAGAGGCTGGCTGGATACCGGGGCAGAAATAAAAAAGCAGACTCGCAACCTGGCTAAAAGACAGTTAACCTGGTTTCGCAGGGATAAGTCGATTCAATGGTTCGAAATAAGCAAGGAGGAGGATCTCGAGCATTTAACTGAAAATATTTGCGATATAGTGAAGGAAAAATTAACCTACCGCGCGAATAGTAGTAAGAGAAAGTAACCGCCAGAAATAGAAGGGAGTCAGGGAAATGAAAGGCGCATTTAATTTACAGGACACTTTTTTAAACCAAACCCGGAAAGAAAACATGCTTTGCACCGTTTTTTTAATCAACGGCTATCAAATTAAGGGGGTCGTCCGCAGCTTCGACAATTTTACCTTACTGCTGGAAGTTGAAGGTAAGCAGCAACTCATCTATAAGCATGCGATATCGACAATTATCCCGATACGCAATATCAACCTGAAAAGCCTGGAGAACAACCAGTCAGAAAACAGCTCCGCTTCTAAGCCGGGTTCCGGTGAAGCCGGCGCTGAAAATCCTCCAGCTTAATATTTAACTTTACGTATTAATATTAATAAGGAGAGCTTAAATCTTTTTGCAATTATACTCACCATATATTAATCATGAACGATGGTTATGATGGGAAAAGACACTTCAACCGGGTGTCTTTTCTTGTAATTTAAGTTTTTTAATCCCTGGTAATCCGGAGAGGTTAGATTATTTGGTTGAAAATAGCAAGGAAAAAGCGATCATAGTAGGTTTAAATACCGGTAAAGCCGATGAAGATGTTGACCGCTCCATGGAAGAATTGGCCCTTTTGGCCGAGACTGCTGGAGCATCGGTAGCCGATCAGGTTGTCCAAAAAAGAAATGCGCCTGATCCGGCTTATTACGTGGGACGTGGCAAGATCGAAGAACTGATGAGCCTGGTAGAGATGCACGGCGCTGCAATGATTATTTTTAACGATGAATTATCTCCTTCACAGATCCGCAATATTGATCAGCTTACCGAGGCCAAGGTAATTGATCGTACCAATTTAATCCTTGATATATTTGCCCGCAGGGCCCTTTCAAGGGAAGGGAAACTGCAGGTGGAGCTGGCCCAAATGAATTACCTGCTGCCCCGCTTAATTGGCCTGGGAAACCAGCTGTCCCGACTGGGTGGCGGCATCGGTACCAGGGGGCCCGGTGAAACCCAGCTTGAAGTCGATCGCCGGGTAATCAGGCGCCGCATCACCGATCTAAAAAAGGAGATAAAATCTTTACGAAAACATCGCTCCCTGCACAGAAAACAGAGGGAACAGAACCGTTTAAATATTATCAGCCTTGTTGGATATACCAATGCCGGCAAATCAACCCTGATCAACGCTCTTACCGGCGCAAAGTTATATACCGAAGACAAGCTGTTTGCCACCCTGGATCCTATCGTCCGCAGGGGGACACTAAAGGGCGGTCAGGAAGTATTGTTTACCGATACGGTCGGATTCATAGAAAAACTGCCCAGGCAGCTGGTAGCCGCTTTTCAGGCTACCCTGGAGGAGCTGCTTTCCGCCAATTTACTCCTGCATGTAGTTGATTTAAGTCACCCGGATTACTATAAACAAATTAAAGTGGTTCGCGAACACTTAGCTGCAATCGACCCGGAACACCATCGCCGTGAACTTTTGGTATTCAACAAAGTTGACCAGGTGGAAGCAGGCTCGGAAAAGACTTTTTTGGCCCGCGAATTTCCCTCGGCTACTTTTATCTCGGCAAAAACCGGGGAAGGCCTGGATCAATTAAAAGAAAATATCGCTGCTAATATTAACCAGCAGCGTTGGAACCTGAAAGTGTTTATTCCATACAGCGAAGGAAAACTCTACTCGGAGTTGCAGGAAGAGGGAGAAGTCCAAAGCGTTAAATCAAAACCCGAATACCTTGAAATTATTGCGGCAGTAGACGCAAAAATGGCAGCCAAGCTTGAACCTTATACAGAAGATACTTTCCAAAAACCTTCAACAAACAACAGCGATCCGGATAAAGGTTAAATAGCCGGGTTAAACTTTCCTGAACAAGCCAATTACTTTCCCTAAAATACCTGCCTCCTTTGTGTATATCGGTTCGTAATTATTGTTTTCAGGCTGCAGGCGATAACCATCTTTTTCAACATACAGTCGCTTGACAGTAGCTTCTTCACCGAGGAGGGCAGCAACAATCTCGCCGTTTTCAGCGGAATTCTGTTGGCGAATAATAACATAATCCCCGTCTTTAATGCCGGCATCAACCATGCTGTCTCCTTTAACCCTTAGCACAAAGCAGCCTTCATCAGCATATATAGCCGGGGGTACCGGAAAATAACCTTCCTTGTTCTCTTCGGCAAGGATCGGTTGGCCGGCGGTAATCCTTCCAATCAGGGGGGCGAATACACATTTTTCTTCCGGTTCGGCAACGGGATCGCCGTCAAGGTTGCGTAAAAGTTTTATGGCCCTTGGTTTCGTAGCCATCCTGGAAATATAGCCTTTACTTTCCAGGCTGTCGAGATGGCCGTGCACCGTGGCGGTCGAACTAATCCCCAGGGCTTTACAGATTTCACGAACCGAAGGGGGGTAATTCCAGCTGGCAACTTCCTGCTCAATAAACTCTAAGACCCGTTTTTGCTTATCGGTAAGCGGTTCCAATCTATCGCCCTCGCAATCTGGATATTATCCGAATTTTACTTGTAATTATAGCATTGTTTAAAAGGGGTGGCAAACTATTGTTTGACCTTGTTTTAGTCTTTAGCGGGCTATACTCATGATTTTCTTGGAGAAACCTGCCACAACCTTCGTTTGCATCCCTTTAAAATAATCTCTGAAAAAAGCTTTAAACAGTTATAAGCGGGGGGGGCGGAACCAATCAAAAAGTATTATATTTTTTAACGGCTCCGCCATATCTGCTAACTCGAAATCGATCAAACACTAATTAACTAGTAGCCAGTTTAGTCTGTTCATGGTTACTTATTAAGTCGCTGCCATTTATCTTTAAGAGCTTATTTAAACCGTTCAAATAAGCTTTAACACTGGCTTCAATAATATCCGTGCTTGTCCCCCGGCCGGTTATTGTGCGGTCCTGGTATGCCATATTGACCTGGACTTCACCAAGGGCGTCGCGACCGTGGGTGACTGCGTTAATCGCGTATTTTTCAAGGGTTATTGGCATCCCGGTTATTTTATTGATCGCATTGTATGCTGCATCAATCGGCCCCGAGCCTACTGCCATTTCTTCAATTTTATTGCCGTCTTCTTTAATCAAACGGATTACCGCCGCCGGAATGCTCTTACTGCCGCTAACTGTTTGGAGGTAGTCAAGTTTGTAGAGCGGTTCGGTTGCCGAAAGATGATCGAGCACTAAGGCCTCAAGATCTTCCGGGTAAATTTCTTTCTTTTTATCAGCCAGACTGACAAAATGGTTATAGATAACTTCAAGCTGCTGGTCATCCAGGAAAAAGCCTAATTTATTTAGTTGATCAAGGACCGCATGTCTTCCGGAACGGGCAGTAAGACACATCTGGGCGGCAGTCCCGCCTATTAAACCCGCATCAATTATCTCGTAAGTTTCTTTATTCTTCAAAACTCCATCCTGGTGAATACCTGAAGAGTGGGCAAAAGCATTAAGCCCCACTACCGCTTTATTTGATGGAACCGCAATCCCGGTCAACTTGCTAACCAGTCGGCTGGTCCTGTATATCTCTTGAAAATTAAGGTTGGTATGATAAGAAAAATAGTTCTGCCGGATTCGCAGAGCCACGGCTATTTCTTCTAATGCGGCATTGCCTGCTCTTTCACCGATACCGTTGATGTTGCACTCTACCTGGCGGGCCCCGTTTTTAATCGCTTCCAGAGAATTGGTCACAGCCATACCCAGGTCATTATGGCAGTGGACGCTTAAAATTGTTTTATCCATACCGGGAATCTTTTCTTTCAACCGTCTAATCATTGCCCCAAATTCCCCGGGAACAGCATAACCCACTGTATCCGGAATGTTTATGGTTGTCGCTCCGGCTTTAATAACCGCTTCAATCAACTCATAAAGGTACTCTTCCCTTGCCCTGGTAGCATCTTCGGGAGAGTACTCGATATTAGTTGTAAACTGCCTTGCATATTTAACTGCACTTACTGCCTGATCAAGAAGTATTTTAGGATCTGCTTTGTGCTTATGTTGCATGTGAATATCGGAAGCGCCGAGGAAAACATGAAGGCGGGGGTTTTCCGCATCTTTTATCGCTTCCCAGGCTTCATCAATATCTCCCGGAACAGCCCTGGCCAGCGCACAAATGGCAGGACCCTTAACCTGGCGGGCAATTTCTTGCACCGCCTGCTTCTCTCCGGGTGAAGATACCGGAAATCCTGCTTCAATAATATCAACCCCCAGTCGGCCTAACTGCCTGGCTACCTCGATTTTTTCTTCATGACTCAAGCGTGCGCCCGGTGTTTGTTCACCGTCCCGCAAAGTACTGTCAAACAGAAAAATCCTCTCACTGCCGTTTCCTTGAATTGATCCTTGTTTGTCCATTGCTATCTCCTCCGATTCTTTTAAATTATACAAAAAAAGCTTTCGTCAAGAGACGAAAGCATATTCGCGGTACCACTCTTCTTGGCGGCATAACATCTACCGCCCACTCTTAGCTATAACGGAAGAACCCGGCCAATTCTAATTCCGTTTATATTAAACGGTTTCGGTTGGCAGCTTACGGAGGAGTTCACAGTATCAGTCATTACTGCCTTTCACCTGGCGGCAGTTCTCTGGAAATGTCTTTTACTGTTACTGGTTCCGATCATCGCTTTGGCTTATGTAATTGCTCATTACATTACCTTAAATAAAAACAAAAGTCAAGGCTTTTTTTTAGATAACATAAAATACCGTTTTCACTTGACATTGGAAGGATATTCCTTCAGAATATAAATATAATTCCGTATCTGGTTATAGGGCCTGTTCCAGATATAACGGTATCATATTTTGCAACCAGGTACTATACGGGCGGTATATGGTCATGAGCACCCCTAAAAGAACCGCACAGGCTTTGAACAGTTCCGAGCAGCTGGCGCTTATGCGCCAGCCTAATCCTAAAGCTCCCACGGGATTACGTAATCTTTGCATCATCAGGTTAATGCTAAAAGCCGGGCTTCGCGTGAGCGAAGTGTTAGAGCTAACTGAGGAAGATATTAATTGGCAGGAAGGAAAAATACAGATCAGGGGAAGCAGGGCTGCTAAGAGCAGAACTTTGTGGCTGGCAGATGAAGATCTGGCCCTGCTAAAACGCTGGCAGGAAATAAAACCGGCGTCCGGTAAAAATTTTATGTTTACTACCCTGGAGGGGAATAAACTTAATGACCGTTATTTAAGAGAAATGATTAAACGCCTGTCCCGCAAAGCCGGTATTCAAAAAGATGTGCATCCGCACATGCTGCGCTATACATTCGCCGCTAATTTAATGCGCGATACAAAAAATTTCCGGTTGCTGCAGAAAGCCCTGGGTCACCGGGACCAATCAGCGACCCAGATGTATATTAACCTTCTATTCAACGAATTAAATGAAGGCTGTTCCGAAAAATATGGCATTGTTCGCAGTGGGATGCCCGTAGACGAAGAAGGGCCGGATTATGAAAGTGAATATCAGCCGGTAAAGGACAACAATGCTGTCATTAAATTGAGCGCGTTTAAAGAAAACGGACCCGGCAGAGTTCCACAGGAGGCCAATAACTCTGAATTGAACTGGAATTATATGGAACCGGGAAGGAGGGAAGGGGCTATCACAGACGACAGGGATAGAAAATACAAATATGAAGATCAAGACAATATGCTGCATGATCAAAATTCCATGCCCAGGGTGCATTCTGGTGACAAAATAAACGGTTCAAATAATATAGATCAAAGGTACGAACAGCAAAATTTTGATTTAAACGGTTATGACAGGGCTGATAAAAATGGATGGGGGCCGGGCAATATAAATAAAAAGCACAAGTTAAATCAGGAAGATGAAGATAAAAAGAAGAAGCAAGAGAGCCCCGGAGAACCAAATATCGATATAACGGATAAAAAGAAGCCGATTCCGCCGATGAAGTGCTGCAAGTGCAATTATATCCTGTCTTACCAGGATGATTGCCCGAAATGTGGAACACCATTTAATGAAGTTATGAAACACTGGCGAAAGAATTTATGGTAAAAAAAGACACCCGGTTCCAACTGGAAAAATCTTTTCGCTTAAGATCTTAAGAGGGAGGGGAAAGTTAGAACAGGGGTTAAACATAATCAGTTGCAGCTACTTATCTTCCGATTTAACTACCGATAATATATCTTATGTAAACTAAAAGGAGGGAGGTAATTTTAAATTAATCCTTGCACAAATAAACTACCATTGTCAATCTGTCAATCAATCCTGCCCGCGTTAATCTCGCCCTTATGCCGCTTTTTAATTTAGGTTGTGATACTAAGCTTGTTTAAATAATTTTTATCATTATTTTTAGGTTGCCGGATAATTTTTACGATCTGGCCGAGGGTTATTGTATTACCCCGTTGTTTAAAATCGCTTAGAGCGCTTTTAATTAGCTCGTTATTTTGCCATGGTGTCTTAAAAGCCCTGGAATGAAAACCCTGCTTTTTATTAAACCTTTCTTATATAACTTTTCTCACTTAGCTTTCATTTAATCTTCAATGAAGACTGTTTAGTCGTGTAATTTGCTGTTATAATATTGCTAAGTAAACCAGGTATTTTTAAAATAATGCTTGTTAAAAATTTAGTTATGTCCGGCTTTTCAACTTTATTATTTTTGAGCCAAATTAACTATCATGCATATTATAGTTTAAGCGTTTGTAAGATATTTACTTTTTCATTGGAGGGTTATCCTTGCCTGTCAAAAAATTAACATATATTGTTATATTGTTATTCATTGCAGCCTCCTCCCTCCTGCTTTTATCTTGTTCGAACGATCAGTCCACTGATGATCCGGTTGAACCTGCTATTGGAGAAAACGGCAAGATAGAAAATAATTGCGGGGAAAATTCTCACCAGGAAAATGCCGACCAAAAGATCAATAAAAATTTAACGGATCATGATAAGGCAAATGACATAGAAAATGATGGCCAAACAGACGAGGCTCAGCTTTCTGAAGTCATAAGAGATATCCATGTTGGCATCTATTCCGGTAAAGGTAACTGGTATGAAAGCACCGAAGCTACCAAAAATTTCCTTAACGAAAATGATATTAAATGGTCCGATTTTGACGAAGAAAGCGCAGCCGATCCAGAAGAGCTGGAAAACTTTGATCTGATCTGGTTCCCCGGAGGTTTTGCCGCCGAATACAAAAATTTTATCATAGATCATTCGGCTATAATCAATTTCGTTGAGGATGGCGGCTTATTTGTGGGCAGCTGCGCCGGGGCCTACTATGCTTCTGATGTATTAAAGTGGGAAGGCACTGCTTACCATTACCCATTAAACCTGTTTGAAGGTAAAGGTATCGGCCCACTTTCGGGGCAGATCGCCTGGGGTGAGATAGCTCCTTTTAAGCTAGATCCCGATCACCCGGCCAACCGGGATTTTGATGAGAAGATAAACCTCTATTACTTTGACGGCCCCTATTTCGCCCCTTATGAAGAAGGCAGCATTGAAGTGCTGGCCCGCTATGAAGTAAACAGCGAGCCGGCGGTTATAGCCGGAAACAGGGGAAGTGGCGGGTACCTGCTTTTAGGCCCGCACCCGGAGCTCGGCGGTTATACCCCGGAAGGTAACAATTTTAACCTTAAGGGTGGAGAAGGCGCAAAATGGCCCTGGCTCTACTCTGTATTAAGCTGGTTTGTAGAAGAGCATATATTATAATTTAGGCAAAGCCTGGAAGTAGGTGTAAATTATGCGGCGTATTTACTTAATCATTCTCGCTATAATTATTACCGGTCTTTTTTTCACGCTCGGGATCAGGATAGGCAGTACCTACCCGCCTGGAGTATTAATCGATCAAGCTTATAACTTTGTCGGTGAACTAACAGGTAATGAAGACGAACAGGCAGTGGAAGAAGATATTGATCAACGGGAAGAAGAGCAGGATGTAGAAGAAGATGCCGAAGAAGAAAAGGATCCGGAACCTGATTTAAGAACTGCAACCATGGCTGTTGCCGGTGATATAACAGCCCATGTGCCGCAAATTGAGCAGGCCCACCTGGGAGAAGGTGAATATGATTTTACTCCCAGCTTTGAAATCATTGCTCCTTATATACAGCAAGCAGATTTGGCTGTTGGAGACCTGGAAACTTCCCAGGCCGGCCCGGATATTTCTTTCTGGGGTTACAGCGGCTATACCGGTTACCCCTTATTTAATGCCCCCCAGGAACTTTCGGTAGCTTTGGCTGAAGCCGGCTTTGATGCTTTAACCATAGCCAATAACCATACCCTTGACCGGGGATACGATGGGTTGATGGAAACCCTTTCTCATGTCCGGAGCCTGGAGATAGAAACATTTGGTGCCTATAAAAGCTGGGAAGAACGCAATGATCCATTAATTATTGAACATGACGGGATAGAAATTGCCTTTATTGCATACACCTACGGATTAAACGGCATCCCCATACCTGAAGGGCATGAGTACTGTGTAAATAAAACCGCAAATTTTGATGATATTACCCCGATCGTTGAAGATATCCAAGCAGCCAGGGACAGCGGGGCCGACCTGGTGGCAGTTTTCCCTCACTGGGGAGAAATGTATGTCACCGAACCCCAACCCCAACGACTGCGCCAGGTAGCAGAAGAACTGGCCGCAGCCGGGGCTGATTTAATCCTGGGCAGTCATCCCCATACCCTTCAACCAATCGAATGGTTTTTCAACAAGGAGGACGACGGTCCTGAAAGAGCCACCCTGGCCATCTATTCCCTGGGTAACTTTATATCCAACCAGCACTACCCCCACAACCCCACTCCTTACGTGGAATATGGTATTTTGCTGGATATAAGTATAACTAAAAACATGGATACAGAAGAAGCCTGGATCAGCGGAGTCGATTATGATATAACCTGGGTTCATCGCGACTGGCGGCACCGGATTCTTCCTCTTTCGGAAGTGCTGCAAGGTTCTCCCGAAGATTATAACCTGAGTGAATCCAGGTTAGAAGAACTTGGTACCTGGTATCAAAATAATAAAGAGGTAGTCGAAAAATACGGCCACCGGGAAGATAAAAGTAAAGCCATGGAATTATCGGATCACCTTTATGAGAAAGCGTATGAGCAACCTTAACAACAGGGGGAAAACGAGTTGAAGATTGGAATATTTACAGATAGCTTTCGACCTTACACAAGCGGAGTAGTAAGATCGATCGAGCTTTTTTCGCGGGAATTCAATAATCGTGGCCACGAAGTTTTCATTTTCGGCCCGGATTATCCGATGCTTCATCCACCAAAAGAAAAAGGGGTGTTCCGGTTTATCTCCCTTCCGGCACCTACCATGCCTGAATTTGCCCTGCCCATCCCGATATCGGTCCAGCTGGGTTCAACAATAAAAAAAATAGGACTTGATGTAATCCATGCCCAGTCCCCATTCCTGCTGGGCAGAATGGGCGCCAGGGCCGCCCGTCGTTATAAACTGCCGCTGGTATTTACCTTTCACACGCTCTATGAACAATATGTCCACTATTTCCCCTTTGCCAGGAATACATCAAAGAAAGTAGTACAATCAATTGCCCGCGATTTTTGCAACCGATCCAACACGGTAATTGCACCTTCCCAAATAGTAATTAACTACTTGCAGCGAATCGGGGTCAACTCGCCGATTGTCAGCATTCCCACCGGAGTTGATCTTGAAGAATTCAAAGATCTAAATACCAGCTGGCTTGCAGAAAACTACGATATCAAACCCGAAGAAAAGGTGTTACTCTTTGTTGGGCGGCTGGGGGAAGAAAAAAATGTAGTCTTTTTAATCAAGGCTTTCCACGCAGTACTGCAGAATGATCCGGACTGCCACCTGGTGCTGGTTGGCAAAGGTCCCCAGGAAAACCAGCTGCGAAAGCTGTGCCGCCAGCTGAAAATTGAGGATAAGGTAACCTTTACCGGGGTACTTCCCCGGCAAAAAATTGTCCACTGTTATGCCAGTTCGTATCTGTTCGTCTTTCCTTCCGTGACAGAAACCCAGGGGTTAGTAATCGGGGAAGCTAAAGCTGCCGGGCTGCCTGTCGTAGCAGTTAAGGCATACGGACCGGCTGAAATGGTTTATGACGGTGAAGATGGTATATTAACCGAACCATCCCATGCTCCCTTCACCCGGGCTGTTAAGGATTTACTTTCAGACAGAGATCTCTACTTGCAAATGCGAAAAAATGCTTTCGCCAATGCACATAAAATTTCATCCGAGCGCAGTGCGGAGCGCATGCTTGCAGTCTACCAAAACCTGGTTGATCAAAATATCCACGCCCCTCGCTGGACCCCCCGTAAATTTGCCTGGAAGAAAATCAGCATATGATCAGGTAAACTTCCAGCATGGGGGCAGGCTGCCGAAACCTGGGCCATGGATGGCGAATAACCGGGGGGCAGCCTAAGCAAAAGCCTGCAGCTGAGTCTTCACCGTTGCCTGGCGATGAGCCGACACCAGTCCAAAAAAAGCACGGGTGAGCTGACACAATAAAAATACTAAGGCTGGTTTTAATTTAAGATAATTCTTTTTCGATATATTCCGCCGCTATTTCCAGTCTCTCCGCTGTTTTATCCCGCCCCAGCAGGACAAGAATATCAAAAATCCCGGGGCCGACACTTGTTCCAGTCACAGCCAGGCGGGTAGGATGGATTAGGCGACCTTTCGATATTTCCAGCTCTTCGCTTACTGAAGCATACAAAGCCTCGATCGAATCTTTATCATAAGTTTCAAGTGAAAGTATTCCTTCCGCCAGGCGCCTCAAGTGACCGGAAGCATTCTCTTTATAAAAATGTTTGTTAACTCCCTTTTCTTCGTATTCAAAACGGTCCGAATAAAAATACCTTGCGCCTTCAGCCAGTTCCACCAGGGTCCTTGTCCTTTCCCGGACCAGGTCAATAACCTGCTTGAAATACTCATATTCCCGGTCAGAAAGTGGCGGTTCGATCAATCCCCTGTTTTCAAAAAAAGTTTTTGCAGCTTCGGCCAGCTTATCCAGGTCATACTCCCTCATGTAATGGTTATTTATCCAGGCCAGTTTGTTTACATCGTAAATTGCCGCCGTTTTTGTCACTTTATCCAGGCTAAATTTACTGATCATTTCTTCCAGGGGGAGGATTTCTTCATCGCCTCCCGGCGACCAGCCCAGCAATGCCATATAATTAATCAATGCTTCCGGGAGGTGTCCCTCGGAATAGAATTCTTCCACGGAAGTAGCGCCGTGCCGTTTGCTTAATTTACTGCGATCGGGAGCCAAAATCATCGGCACGTGGGCAAACCGGGGCAATTTATACTTCAGGGCTTCTGCACATAGCTGTTGGCGGGGAGTATTGGACAAATGCTCTTCTGCCCTGATTACATCTGTTATACCCATCTGTAGATCGTCGATAATACTGGCATAGTTGTAAGTGGGGTGGCCGTTGGACTTGATTATGATAAAATCATCAAGATAAGCATTTTCAAAACTTACTTCTCCCCGAATCTCATCACGCACAATTGTCTGCCCCCGGTCGGGTGTACGCAGCCTGATCACAAAGTTTCTCCCCTCACCCTGCAAGCTTTCCTCCTGTTCGGCCGATAGCTGCCGGCAGGTACCCGGGTAAAGGTAAGCTTTGCTATTTTCACGGGCTGCAGAACGTCCCGCTTCAAGCTCTTCGGTACTGCAATAGCAGCGGTAAGCTTTACCGGCCTCCAGCAGCCTACCTGCTTCTGCTCTGTAATGCTCCAATCTTTTTGACTGGTAATAGGGTCCCTCGTCCCATTGCAAACCCAGCCATTGCAGGGATGCAATTAATTTATCAATAAAATGAGCTTGAGAACGCTCCAGGTCGGTATCATCTATGCGCAGTATAAACTTGCCACCCTTGTTTCGAACATATAAGTAGTTGAATAATGCCGTTCGGGCACCGCCTATATGCAGTTCACCGGTCGGACTGGGCGCAAATCTCACTCTTACTTCAGACACTGGTTACACCTCATTTTAGCAGTTTTAAATCCTTGTAAATTATGCAGGACTACCTTGAATTGATTCAGGACAGAATGATCAAGGTTTCTTCATTGTCCACGGTATCGCCCTTGCTGACTAAGATTTTTTCTACCGTTCCGGCCTGGGAAGCGGTCAATTCATTTTCCATTTTCATAGCTTCTAAAATTAAAAGCACATCGCCTTCTTCGACCTTGTCCCCTTCTTCCACCCTTACTTCGAGCACTGAACCGGGCATGGGAGCTTTTAGACTAATCCCTCCTGCGGCCGGCTTTGCTGCAGCTTCAGTTTCACCGGTATCTTTAGGCTTTTTCTCTTCGGCAGCTTCCTCTTTGACCGGTGCTGTTTCAGCCGGGGAACCTGCTGTTTTTCCGGTAGAAATAGTTTTTGGCGGATCAGCTTGTTTTACTGCTTCTTCTTTGCTCCCTGTTTCATCCTTTAATTCTTCCACCTGAACTGTATAAGCCTGCCCGTCAACAACAACTTTAAATGTTTTCACGGTTTTTATTCCTCCTGATTCTTTCTAATTCATTTCTGCCCTCAAGCATTTTTTTTCTTCCAGCCAAATGCCAGCCACTTTTAAATGAAGTCGTCTGCGGCTGCCTGGATACAGTTATCCTTCCGGCTTTAAACGATGGCGCCCGCTCCTCGAGGTAGCTCGTAACGGCTGCTGTAATAGCAGCTACCACCTTACGATCCGGGCCGGCAGCCTTCTTATTATCTGTAGCGACAATATTTTTATCGGGCAACCCGCCTGTTTCAACCGGCTCAAGCACTTTACCGTTTTCAATCCTGGTGGAAACTATTTGCAATCCCCGCATTAACAATACCATAAAGCTCATGATTACCAGGGCGGTAATCATTCCGGAAACCCCAATTTCTATAGCCTGGTTCCAGGTCCAGGTCAGTGTGAGAATATCAAACATCCATTTTATCTCCTTTTATTGCATTGTTATAACCTTGCCTTAATAAATTTGTCATTATTTGTTCTTAATCATAACCTGTTAGCGGAGGACCATTTCCAAAAATACTCCAGCTACAATAGCAGAGCCGATCACTCCGGCTACATTGGGGCCCATCGCATGCATTAATAGAAAGTTGCCCGGATTAGCCTTAACCCCTTCATGGTGGACTACTCTCGCCGCCATTGGTACTGCGGAAACCCCCGAAGCACCGAGCATTGGGTTGAATGAATCTTTTGAAAAGCGGGCAATTACTTTCCCGAGCAGAACTCCTCCGGCAGTTGCGGTTGCAAAGGCAATTAATCCCAACCCCAGCACCATAAGGGTTTCAGGCTGCATTACCAGTTCAGCCGGCAGTGAAGCGCCGATACTCAACATTAAGAGAATGGTCAATACGTCTATAAAGGCTGATTGGGCTGTCTGCGAAAGCCTATCCACCACCTTGCTTTCACGCAAAAGGTTACCAAAAGCAAACATTCCGACCAGGGGAGCAACCCGGGGAACAATCAGGCAGACAATCACTAACAGTATAACCGGGAACATGACCCGCTCCAGCTTGCTAACTTCCCTTAACTGGGGTTTCATATAAGTTTCCCGCTCTTTTTTGGTAGTTAACCTTTTAATTATCGGGGGCTGGATAATTGCTACCATGGCCATGTAGGAATAAGCGGATACCGCCGTTATTCCTAACAAATCCGGGGCTAAAATAGCTGTCACATAAATCGTTGTCGGCCCGTCCGCTCCGCCGATAATAGCTATAGAGGCGGCTTCCTCCAATCCAAAATCGGCAACTCCCCACAAACCCAGGGCCAGGGCTCCAAAAAAGGCAATCACTATGCCAATTTGAGCGGCGACCCCCAAGAAAAATCCCTTGCGATCCGCTAAAAGTGGCCCGAAATCGGTCATCGCTCCCAAACCTAAAAAGATTAGTTGGGGCAAAATTGTAAATTGAAAAATGCCATAATATCGTAGTATTCCCAGCAAACCCGCTTCAGCGGGACCAAGGCCGGGACCCGGCTCTACCAGCATCCCGGTAAAAGGAAGGTTAGCCAGGATCATCCCCACACCGATAGGTAGCAGCTCGTATGGTTCCCATTTTTTGACAATTGCCAGGTAAATAAAGCCTAAGCCGGCGATCAGTAAAATTACGTGGCCCCAGGTTAAGCCAAAAAATCCAGGTTGATACGGCAGTTCCAAGAATATCTCCTTCTTTCTTTAAGTTAGCTAGAATAACAACAACTACTGGCCCTTATCAAATGCTGACTTTTAAATTGGCTCGTTCCTGTTCAAGAACAGAGTATAAATTAAGCCCCGAAAATAAATGTATATAAGATTTTATCATTTTTCAGCCCTGATGAAAAGAGAAAATTTAATTACCACATCTGCTGGCGCTGCCCGGCCGCTTCTTTTAGTTGTTGCAAGTACTTTTCGGAAATAGCCCATTGAAGGGAGTACCTTATGTTTTTCCTGTTATCTCCATGAAAATCAGACCCGCCGGTAATTAACAACTTATTTTCCAGGGCCATATTCTTATATTTTCTTCCCTGCTCTTTGCTGTGATCAGGATGGAAAACTTCTATCCCATGCAACCCCATGGGCATCATCAATCCCACAATATCAGTTTTATTGTAACCGGGATGGGCGGCTACAATAACTGCTCCCACTTTCCGCAGCAGGGCCATGGCTTGCTTCAGGCTCATGGTTTCCCGGGGAACATAAGCTTCCCGGTTTCGGGTCAAATATAATGAAAAAGCTTCGTCTACGGTATGCACATATTTCTTTTTATACAGCAACCGGGCCAGGTGCATCCTACCCGGAGCAGCGTTTCCCGCTTCTTCTAAAACTTCATCAAACTTAATTTTAAAACCCAGTCTTTTTAACCTGTCCACCATTTTTTCCATCCGTCTAAACCTTTCGGATTGGATTTGTTTTAAAGCTTCACACAGTAAATTCAATTTACGTGGATAATAGCCGAGAATGTGAATTTCTTCGTCATTATGCAGAATGCTGATTTCAACCCCGGGGATAAGCTCAATACCGAATTCTGAAGCCGCACTTTCAGCTTCAGGTAAACCTTCCACATTGTCATGATCAGTTAATCCTACAGCGCTTAACCCGTAGGTGTCGGCCAGTTTCATTAGCTCTGCAGGACTGTATAAGCCATCTGAAACATTACTGTGCATATGCATATCTACTTTTTTCATCTTTTAAGCCTACCTGTTTTTTTATATTATCTGCTAGTTATTGTTTTGTTATAATCCAATGTACCGGCTTCCTTTGTATGCGGTTCTTTAATGACGAGCTTTAGCATCATTATAAACCACGTGATTGCAAAGTGAGGCCAGTTTCACTTCCATTACGTATTAGACCGGCTGAGCAAAGATTCATATATTATAACTCAACCATGCAGCTTATTGGACGGGTGAGGACAACCTATAGTCTATATATAAAACGGGCAAAAAAACACCCTCATCAATAAGGAGTTGAGGGCGTTTCCACCATCGATACAGCATTTAAAATGCAATTTTAGCGAGGTTCAATGATCAGCTTTATTGCTGTCCGCTCCTCCCCGTCAATCTCGATGTCCGTAAAGGCTGGGATACAAATTAAATCAATACCACCAGGGGCAACAAACCCTCTTGCGATCGCAACCGCTTTAACTGCCTGGTTGAGGGCTCCCGCACCTATTGTTTGAATTTCTGCTCCCCCTCTTTCTCTAAGCACGCCTGCCAGGGCTCCAGCTACAGAATTAGGATTGGACTTTGCTGAGACTTTTAATACTTCCATTATGTGGTAATCCTCCTTTGCGGATTTGCTGTAATAATTCGCTCAATTTTACAAAATTCCTGCCTGAATTGTAAGAATAATTTGATGTAACCTGCTTAACATACTTCAAAGATTCTATCTATAGCTTCAGCTGCCCCACTCCTCTCATTTATGTTGATTATTACGGCATTAAAAACAGTTTTTCCGGTACTTGACACTTCAAACTTACACGGTAGCTGGGTCAAAAACCTCTTTATTGGCCCATCCCTATCAACCCCCAGAATTGCGTCGTATAAACCAACCATTCCGACATCTGTTATATAAGCGGTATTACCGGACAGGATTCGCTGATCGGCAGTTTGCACATGACTGTGGGTTCCAACTACCGCACTTACCCTTCCATTCAAATACCAGCCCATGGCCTGCTTTTCTGAAGTAGCTTCTGCATGAAAATCCACAATGATTATCTCTGCATTCTCTTTTAAACGTTTTACCGCTTCATCAGCAACCCTAAACGGGCAGTCAACATGTTCCATGAAGACCCTGCCCAATAAATTTAAAACTCCCACTTTTAAATTCGATCTTTCAAGTTCAACTACCGCAGAACCTCGCCCGGGTGTGGTTTGAGGAGGGTAATTTGCCGGCCTGATGACACTTTTTTCCCTCTCTATAAAATTAAAAATATCTTTCTGATCCCAGGTATGATTGCCGCCGGTTAAAATATCCACTCCGGACTGGTTAATTTCTTTAAAAGCTTTCTCCGTTAAACCTGCTCCACCGGCTGCATTTTCTGCATTGGCAACCGTTAAATCGATATTGTGTGTTTCCCGAAGAGATGGTAAATATTTTTTTAAATATTTCCTGCCGGGCTTACCGACAATATCGCCTATAAATAAAAGGCGCATTTTTACAGCTCCTGGTTTAATGAGAACTTTTTTAACTTAAACTCGGCTAAAATAGCTTAAACAATGTAAACATTCAATATAAATATTCTTTTCTAATACGGCTTATTCCTGCCGGTTATAAAAAAAGGTGCTTTTTAAAGCACCTTTTTGTTGATTTACAATTCATCTTATCTTGCCGTGCAGCTCAACACCGGCAATATGTATACACTGCTGGTTGATTTACCGGACAACCGGACCGGTGTTCCTTACTTGGCGTAATCCACTGCCCTGGTTTCCCTGATTACAGTCACTTTAATTTGACCGGGGTATTCCAGTTCACTCTCAACTTTTTTTACAATTTCCCTGGCCACTTTTACCGAATTGTAATCGTCAATCCGGTCCGGTTTAACCATAATCCTGATTTCCCGGCCGGCGTGGATGGCGTAAGCTTTTTCTACTCCTTCAAACGAATCAGCAATGTTTTCCAGTTTTTCCAGCCGTTTGATATATGCTTCGAGAGTCTCACGGCGTGCCCCGGGACGAACTGCTGAGATGGCATCGGCAGATTGAATCAACACTGCTTCCAAAGTATTGAAATCGGTATCACCGTGATGGGCTGCAATAGCATTGATTATAATCGGTGATTCTTTATATTTTTTTGCCAGGTCTGCGCCGATTTGCACATGAGAGCCTTCTGTTTCGTGATCTACCGCCTTGCCTATGTCGTGAAGCAGTCCGGCTCGCTTGGAGAGATTAACGTCGAGTCCGAGCTCTGCTGCCATAATTCCCGCTAAGTGCGACACTTCAATAGAGTGCTGCAGGACATTTTGTCCATAACTGGTCCTAAAGCGGAGTTTGCCTAAAAGTTGTATTACCTCCGGATGCAAACTATGGACTTTCGTTTCAAATGCCGCCCGTTCCCCTTCTTCTTTGATCTGGGCGTCCACTTCCTTGCGGGTTTTTTCCACAATCTCTTCGATCCGGGCCGGGTGTATCCTTCCATCGCTGACCAATTTTTCCAGGGCCAGCCTGGCCACTTCTCTCCTGATTGGATCAAACCCCGAAATAATCACAGCCTCCGGGGTATCATCAATAATTAAATCAATTCCGGTCAGGGTTTCCAGGGCCCTGATATTTCTTCCTTCCCTGCCGATGATCCTTCCTTTCATTTCATCATTGGGCAAATTAACAACCGACACTGTGGACTCAGATACATGATCGGCCGCACAGCGTTGTATAGCCAGGGTAACAATTTCCCTGGCTTTCTTTTCGCCTTCAGCCTTGGCCTGGTTTTCAATTTCCTTGGCCATCATGGTCATTTCATGTTCAATTTCTTCCCTTACACTTTGCATCAAGATTTCTTTTGCTTCATCAGAAGTTATCCCCGAGATTTTTTCCAACTCATGCAATTGTTGTTGATAAAGTTGATCCAGTTTTTCCTTTGCTTCCTGGTTCTGCTCTTCCTTTTTTCTTAGTTCTTCTTCTTTACGCTCAACATTACCGATCTTCCGGTCAAGGCTTTCTTCTTTTTGCACCAACCTTCGTTCCAGGCGCTGCAGTTCAGAGCGCCTCTCCTTGGTTTCTTTTTCCAGCTCGCTTCTTAACCGGTGGGTTTCTTCCTTGGCTTCAAGTTCTTTTTCTCTTTTCAAAGAATTGGCTTTTTGTTCAGCTTCGTCAATAATCTTTTTGGCCGCTGCTTCTGCAGATGATATTTTAGCCTCGGCAATTACTTTACGTATAAAATAACCACCACCGATTCCTATTAACAGGGCGGCGACAATTATCAACACTGTTTCCAGCATGGTGCTCACCTCCGTTGATTAAGTATTGCCACGATCTAGTGCTTTTAAAAATATAAGCTGTGTCCAGGACACAGCTTAAAAGAGAAAGGTCAGAATAAGGTACACTTACCCCTTAATCCAAGAACTTATGCATTTTTATTTATTCAGAGTGCCTAGCGGCACCAAAAACTTTCTCTTATTAGTTATGAACTGAACACTAATCTCATTATACTTTTTGTCTGTTATAATTCTAACTTGTAAAAAATATTATGTCAAGATAAGACTACTCAGAATGGTCGTACTCTTTAAGAGCAGTGACAATTAAGCTGTCCTGGAAACCGCGTCTTTTTAAAAATGATGCTTCTTTGTTAAACCACCGTTCATCATATTCCAAACGATCCCGCTTGTTGTGATTTCTTTTATCAATAATTTCCTTAATTCTAATTAAATCATCCTCCGGGTTAAATGATTCTTCAATAACCCGCTCAATCAACCGGGAATCTAATCCTTTCAATGAAAGTTCGTAACGGATTTTTAGTACCCCAAAACCGCGCATTTTACGGGATGAAACAAACTCCCTGGCAAAGCTCTCATCATCAATATAACCATATTTTACCATTTCGTTGATTACTGCTTTGCTTACATCTTCTGTAAAACCCTTACGCCGGGTAAGGTAATCCCAAACTTCATTCCGGCTGCGAGCCCGATAAGTCAAAAACCGCAGTACCATGTTGCGCGCTTTTTTGAGGGCTTCTTCTTGCTCCAATTTCTTTCAGCTCCAGTTTACTTCTGTTTCTGATCAGAGTTCCAGTCTTTACCTTCCTCACTTTCAGCTTTTTCTTCTGCAGCTTTGTTTTTAGCTGCCGCCGACCGGGGCAGGCCTGAGAGTTCGCGGACTTTATCTTCGATCTCCTGTCGCACTTCCGGGTTGTTCTGTAAGTATTCCCTGACATTTTCACGTCCCTGGCCAATCCGTTCTTCTCCATATGAATACCAGGCCCCGCTCTTATTTAGGACCTTGTAATCAAGCCCCAAATCGATTAGCGAACCTTCGGCGGAAATACCTTTTCCGTAAAGAATGTCAAACTCCGCTACTTTAAAGGGTGGCGCAACCTTGTTTTTAACTACTTTTACCTTGGTTCGGTTACCGATTATTTGATCGGAACTAACCTTTAATGATTCAACCCTCCGCACTTCCATTCTCACGGAAGAATAAAACTTTAAAGCCCGTCCGCCGGGAGTGACTTCCGGGTTACCAAACATTACCCCGACTTTTTCCCGGACCTGGTTGATAAATACGGCACTGGTCTTGGATTTGCTAATTACCCCTGACAATTTTCTTAAAGCCTGGGACATTAACCTGGCCTGTAATCCAACATGAGAATCGCCCATTTCTCCTTCTATTTCAGCCCGTGGTACCAGGGCGGCGACTGAATCCACCACTAAAATATCAATCGCTCCGCTGCGCACCAGTGCCTCGGCAATCTCAAGGGCCTGCTCTCCTGTGTCGGGCTGGGAAACCAGTAATTCATCCAGGTTTACACCCAGGTTAGTAGCATACTGGGGATCCAGTGCGTGCTCGGCATCTATGAATGCCGCGTACCCGCCTCTTTTTTGCGCTTCGGCAATAATGTGCAGGGCAACCGTAGTTTTTCCGGAAGATTCAGGTCCATATATTTCTGTAACCCTACCCCTGGGCACTCCGCCTACTCCCAAAGCGGCATCAATAGCCAGGCAGCCGGTCGGGATTACCGCCACTTCGGCGATAGCATCCTGTCCCAGCTTCATGATTGACCCTTTACCAAACTGTTTTTCAATCTGTAATAATGTTGTTTCCAAAGCTTTATCTTTTTCCACTGAGCCTTACCTCCTTAGGCAGGGTTATAACCCGTTGATCATAAAATTCTTTTTTGCTGCATGATATCCTGCATTGTTTTTAGTGATTTGTAAAAAAGTTTTAAAGCTATCCCGATGCCTTTATTTCAGACTGTTTTAATGATTTAACCCTCCAGTGCAGACTTGTGAAGGGGGGTATGAATCGCGCCCTGCGGAGTTAATGTGCTTTCAAACAAGACCACTCCGTCTATTTTTACATTACCGGTTACAAAAGATTTTTCCCGTTCAATAAACTGTTCTATTTTGGCTTTCGAGATTTTGTCGCGGATTCTGCCGATAGTCAAATGGGGCGTAAACTCTCTTTTTTCCGGGGCAAAATTCATCTCTTGCAGCTCCTGGTCAATATTTTTAGCCAGCTTGCGCACATCTTTTTCCCCCTCTTTTAAGCCCAACCAGATTACCCTCGCCCTGGCCGGATCAGGGAAAACACCTCCCCGGCCGTAAGAAACCTCAAAACTTTTCAGGCCTGATACCGCCTGATCCATAGCCGATTTCACCAATTCTAATTTATCCGGCTCAGTATCACCCAAAAATTTTAGTGTCAGGTGCATTCCGGCAGGTTTTACCCAGCGCACGCCGTCCAGGTATTCGCTCAAATGTGACTGTAGAATTTTTACTTCTTCCTTTTGTTTTTTTGATAATTCAAGGGCAATAAATAACCGCTTCACATTTACCCTCCTCACATTATAAAGTTATTACTCAGCTGCTCTGCAAGTCGGGCGGGGTGCTAAGAAGCATTTTTCGCAGCATATTCAGGGCTACCTGGGAAGCCCTTTCTTTAATGGTCAGCCTGCCGCCACCTAAATTCAATTCTTTGCAGCTGGATCCATTATCATTTACAGCTGCAATATAGACCAGGCCAACCGGTTTGCCGGAAGCATCACTTTCCGGGCCGGCAATTCCCGTAATAGCAAGTCCAAAAGTTGTCCCCAGGGAGCTTCGGGCTTTTTCTGCCATCTGCCTGGTTACTTTTTCACTGACTGCTCCTTCTTTCTTCAAAAGTTTTTCGTCGATTCCCAAAAGCTTAGCTTTGGCTTTTTCTGTATAGGTTACCAGACCGCCCAGGTAAAATACCGAGCTTCCCGGAACATCAGTAATCATGCTGGATAAAAGGCCACCGCTGCATGATTCGGCCAGGGCTAAAGTGGCCCTATTTTTTTGCATCAATTCGGCAACTGTACCGGCCAGGGTTTCATCGTCACTGCCGTAAATATAGTCACCGAGGGCACCCCGTAATTTTTCCTCCGCCCTTTCTATGGTTTCTGCAGCCTCAGCGGGATCTCCCTGACCTTTTAATTGCAGGTGCACTTCCAGACCCCGGGCTACAAAGGAAAGTGGAGGCAAATCCCATTCACCGATAGCTTTAATCTTTTCTTCCAGCATAGACTCGCCGATTCCGGCACACTTTAAGGTTTTAAGCTTAAATACACTGCCGCGGTTATACTCCTTCAAGTAAGGTTTTACAGATTGATCATAAATTGCCTTCAGCTCGTTGGGCGGACCGGGAAGCATAATAATCAGGCGACCGTTATGTTCGAGTAAAGCTCCGGGTGCGGTTCCTGCCGGGTTGGGCAAAAGCTTACTCCCTTTAATCAACATTGCCTGTTTGCGGTTGTTGTCAGGCATTTCAATTCCGCGTTGACTGAAAAAATGCTTTATTTCTTGCAGCCAGCAATCATCGAGAACCAGTGGTAGATCAAGCACGGAAGACAATGCTTCCCTGGTCAGATCATCGTCAGTAGGCCCCAGGCCTCCGGTAATAATCACGATTTCACTTTTCTCCAGTCCTCTTTCCAGGGCGTCTCCAATCGAGTCTCGTTCATCGGCAACAACAGCAGTTTCCCTGACGACAATGCCCTGCGACCAGAGGCGTCGTGACAGAAAACCGGCATTAGTATTTTCGATTAAACCGTTTAAAATTTCATCACCCACGCAAATTAAATCGGCTTTCAAGCAGGTCACCTCATGTCCCTTTGTAGTTTGCTCATCCATGCTGCGTTTTAACCTGGCGCCGGATCCTCGCGGGCTAGATCACCAGCCTAAAAAAAAGCGCGCTATAATTAAACATTGAGAGCCTTGTAACTAATAAGTAGTTAATGTGCAATTACTCCCATTTTTTTCGCATAGTAACTATAAGCGGAAACAGCCCGCACTTTTGCTTTTACCATTGTTCCAGGCTTAAGCGGTTCTTTCGAGCGAATAAAAGTTAAACCGTCCACTTCCGGAGCCTGGTACTCACTTTTACCGTAATACCAGTCTTTACTGCCTGGAAAATTTCCATCAACCAGGACCCTTATCATTTCACCGATCCGCCTTTCGTTAACCATGCGGGCAATACCCTGCTGCTTAAGCATCAACTGCCGGTAGCGCCTTTGGCTGATTCTGCCTGGCACCTGCCGGTCAACATTATCGCGGGAGGCCGGATCATGGGCTGAATAGATAAAAGCACCCAGGCTTTCAAAGGGGTGCTGCTCAATAAACTGCAGCAATTCACCAAATTCAGCACGGGTTTCCCCTGCATAGCCGATCATTATTGTAGTCCTCAGGGCCAGCCCCGGTATATCCCGGCGGAGCTTAGATAATAAAACTTCCAGGTCCTTTTTTCGATATTGCCGGCCCATTTTTTCCAGGATGCGGTCATTGCAATGCTGGATCGGAACATCCAGGTAGTTGCATATCCTGGGTTCACGGGCAACCAGCTTAATCAAATCATCAGTAATGCGTGATGGGTAGGTATACATTAAGCGCAACCGAAAGCCGGATCTTGCCGCGAGAATCTTTTCGAGCAAAGCGCATAAATCAAGCTGTCCTCCCTGCTCATGTCCGTAAGCTGTTATATCCTGGGCGATAATGTTAATTTCCCTGGCTCCCCTGTCAGCGAGTTCTGCAGCTTCATTGACAATTTCCCGGGGGGCGCGGCTGCGGTAAGGGCCCCTGATCGTGGGGATGAGACAGTAGTTACAGCGGTTATTACAGCCCTCAGCTATTTTAAGGTTAGCGCTGTGCACCGGCGTGGTTAAAACCCGCGGTCCAAGCGAGCTATAATCTAACGGAGCTTCTTTTTTAATAACCGGCTTTTTTCCTTTGAAAAGTTGAGCAACGAAGTCATCCAGGCAGGCATAGCTGTGCACGCCGATAGCCCCGTCAACAAAGGGCATCTTTCTGGTTATCTCATCACCGAATAGTTCCACCAGGCAGCCGGCCGCTACAATTTTTGGTCTTTTTTCACTTAAAGGATCGGTTTCTTCAACCAGTTCTAACATGGTATTAACCGATTCCTGCTGGGCATCTTCGATAAAACTGCAGGTATTGACTACAATTAAGTCGGCACTTTTATAATCCTCGGTTAAAATAAACCCTCTGCTGGAGAGGTAACCGAGGATTTCTTCTGTATCAATCCTGTTTTTAGCGCATCCCAGGGAAATGGCTGCCAGCTTAAGCCCCTCTAATCGGGGATTCTCTTCTCTGTTCATTTAATCACCGTAACATTATAAAGTAATAATTCTAATTAAGCAGGTATCATAAAATAATAGTTTCTACTCAGCCGTGCTGCCATTGCCAGCGATGCCCTAATAGCAGCTTTGTCATCAGACTTCAACTGCTCGGTTACCCTTACCGCCGCTGCCCAAATTACAGGTTCTGATCCTTATCCAGGTGGGACTGACCCCGGCTGAAAACCCCATTCTTCGCCGGGCATAGGAACAGGCACAAATTACACAACAGGCCGTTCTATTCCGGTTCCCGGTTGATTTCCTCGCAGATCTTTGCCGCTTGTTCTTCGGTTACCAAAACTTCCCGTGGTTTACTACCCTCAAAGGGACCTACTACACCCCTTCTTTCCAGGTCGTCAATCAGGCGGGCCGCCCTGGTATAACCGATCCGGAACCTTCTTTGCAGCAGGGATATAGACGCCTGGCCGGTCCTTACAACCACGTCAACCGCTTCGGCAAATAGCGCGTCGGCTTCTTCTTCCTCTATTTCTTCCGTGGTTTCCAAGAATGTGCTGCTGTCGTCTTCTTCCACCAAACCCTGCTCCTTAATAAAATCAGCTATATTTTTAACTTCATTTTCACTGACAAAAGCGCCCTGGACCCTGAAGGGTTTAACCGAACCTACGGGGTAAAACAGCATATCCCCCCGGCCGAGCAGTTTTTCCGCCCCGGCCGCATCTAAAATCGTCCGTGAATCAAACTGGGAAGAAACTGTAAAAGCTATCCGTGAAGTAATATTGGCTTTAATTATACCGGTTAAAACATCAACGGAAGGCCTCTGGGTAGCTACTATCAGGTGAATTCCCGCGGCCCTGGACATCTGTGATAGCCTGGCGATCGCATCCTCTGTTTCCCCCGGTGAAACATGCATCAAATCGGCTAATTCATCGATCACTACCACGATAAAGGGAAGTTTTTCAAGTTCCTGGTCTGAAGCTGCCATTTCATTGTAGGCGCTGATATCCCTGACTCCCAGCCTGGCAAATAGATCGTACCGCCGGCCCATTTCCTTGACCATGTTGCGCAAAGCCAGGGAAGCTTTGCGTGGATCGGTAAGGACAGGCATTAAGAGGTGGGGGATCCCGTTATAAACACTTAGCTCTACTACTTTAGGATCGATCATCATGAATCGCAGTTGATCGGGGCCTACCTTGTAAAGAATGCTTACGATTAAAGTATTTAAACAGACACTTTTCCCGGCCCCTGTGGCCCCTGCGATCAACAGGTGGGGCATTTTGCTCAGGTCGGCAATTACCGGGCCTCCGGTAATATCTTTGCCCAGGCCTACTGTTAAAGGTGAAGCGCTGTTTTTGAAAGCATTTTCTTCAATAACTTCGCGTAGATGAACCAGGGAGATAACATTATTGGGAACCTCAATACCCAGGGCTGCCTTGCCCGGGATGGGCGCCTCGATCCTGACCCTGGGAGCAGCCATGTTTAAAGCCAGGTCATCGGAAAGGTTTATGATTTTGCTTACTTTTACTCCCGCCTCCGGTTGCACTTCAAAGCGGGTCACCGTCGGTCCTGACTGGACGTGGGTTACCCTCGCTTTCACTCCAAAATTCTGGAGAGTATTTTCCAGCTTTTTAGCACGTTCCCTGCTATTTTTTAAAAGTTGTTGTCCGTTGTTGCTACCCGGTTTTGACAGCAAATCAAGCGGAGGATAAATATATTCTGAATGAGATTTACCTTTTCGCGAAACCACCGACGGCATCCCGCCTTCATGGTCACCGGAATCGGGTAGCTCCGCCACAGTAAGCTGCCGTTCATTTTGATAGCCGGCTGTCTTAAAAGAACCGTTTTCTTCAGAGTGTTCCTTCCAGGATTGAACCTGTACCGTAACTTCCCCGTTAAGCTGCTGCGGCGCACCGGTTTCTACGGATTGGTTTTCAACCTTAGATATTTTTAAAAGGGCATTTTCCTTTCTTTTCGCTTCGATTTGGTTTATTTTTTGCCTGGAAATATTAAAGAACTTCCCCAAACACTGAAATGCTGATCGGCCCAAAGCTTTAAGGTTTTTAAACAGAGATTCCAGGAGTTTAAATAGAAAGTTAAACAGACTTTTAAGCGATATATCAAAAATCATTAAAACAGAAATCAACCCCACTGCTGCGACAAGAATCCTGGCCCCGAGCTGCCCCAACAAAAAATAAAGTGGAATTGCCAGGACCGAACCGATTATTCCTCCACCTTCACCGTTAAGTCCGATCATAAAGCTTTCAACAACAACATTGTCCGAGGGAAAACCGGGTATCATGGCTGCTATTTCGTTTAAGTGAACCCAGGTTGCTGTAAGCACAAAAAGGATTAATAACCCGATCAGCCTGGACTTAATTTTAAAACGATCCCGGGGTAAGATCATCCGCAAGCCGAAAACACCAATAAAAAAAGGGATTACTACTGCTACCTGCCCGGCCAGGGTCTGTAAAACGGCACTGACAACAAGACCCGCTCCACCGGTTTGATCGGTCTGGACCAGGCCTAAATAGCAAAATACGGCCAGGGCAATCAGCAAAATACCTTTAACCTGGGATTTCATATCCTGGTTTGTTTTTTTCTTGCGTTTCCTGCCCACGAACAGCATTCCACCTTTATCCGGATTTTCTTAGATGCATTATAAAACATCTGTTCGCAAAAGTCAAAAGTCCCCTAACCCTATTTTTTACCGGTAATTACAGGCATTGCCCTGGGTTGAATTGTAAAGTGCATCCGGTCACCGGTAAATATCTCGCCTTCCATATGCAGGGGACACGGTTCGCTTAACTTAATTTTCACTTCCTCCGCCCTGAACATTTTGGCCTGTTCCACGTATTTTAACCTGCCGCTGAAAACTTTAGGAAAATGGTAAACCATCAAGGGGCGGCTTACTTTTTCAAAGATGCAAATATCAAAAAGCCCGTCGTCCTGGATGGCATCGGGAACTATTTTCATACCGCCGCCGTAGGCCTGGCCAATGCCGACTGCAACCAGGATGGGGGTTGTTTTTATCGGACCCTGCCCAAAATCAATCTCTGCATCAACAAAATCATAGCGGTATAGCGTTTCAAAAAAGGCATAAACATATGCTGAAACCCCTTTAAAGAATCTAACCCCCCGGTTCGCTCTCCGGGCTACCGCCGCATCAAAACCGACACCGACTGAATTGATGAAGTAACGGTCCATTACTTTTCCCAGGTCAATATATTTAGTTTCCCCTTTAAGCAATGCTTTGCAGGCTTCCTCTATATTTCGAGGCATGGCTACCGCCGTTGCAAAATCATTTCCCTTGCCCCCGGGAAGTGCGGCCAGTTTCGCTTCAGTTCCTACAATTCCGTTTAAAACTTCGTTAACCGTTCCATCCCCGCCAACCGCAACCATGATTTCAAATCCATCCCGGGCCCCTTTCAGGGCCGCCCCGGTAGCATCTCCCGGCCCGGTGGTAAAGTAAATTTCGTAGTCCACTGCGGCTTTATTAAAAATCTTCCTGAGTAGAGGTAGTATTTTTTTAGCCTTACCATTACCGGCTACCGGGTTGATTATAAATTTATAACTGGCCAAAGATTTTTCAGCACCTTTAAAATGTTTACTGCTCGGCCGTGCTGCAGCCCAAAATACAGCTGCGTTGAGCGGATACCTTTTATGGCAACCAATCAGCCGGGCTGCCCATAAGAGGCAGCCCGGCCGGTTTGCAACAGATTTTATGCTTTTTTAGCAAGAAAACCTGTCCTCCAGTTTTTTCAAGATATCCACAATCCCGCCGTATTCAAGCTCTGAATAATGCAGCATTGCCGGACCCGAAAAGCCCTGTTCACGCATGTAAACTGATTTCTGTGAAACTTTATCCCTGACGTGATCCCAGTAGGGGTGATCAAAGCAGTCAACCGGTTCGGTTAACTTGCCGTTGTGAACACAAAAACCAACCGCACTGACTACCGGTGGCCCGTCAAAATATGAAATACTGCAGCCCATTTTTGCCGGCATCAAAGGGCCTGTATGGCTGCCGCGCATAAACCCGGCCACATAATGCCCGATGCTGTAAGGTGATAGGATTTCCCCGGTTGCCGGAAAATCACCCTGGCAACGGACCATTAAAACCGGATCGTCCTTGCCGGTATAAGTGCCGGCAATGTTGTGCAGGCGAGTGGTGCTCGCAGCAGTAGCCTGGGCCCCGGTAGCCCTGGAATAAATTGCCTGGACTACAAATCTTTGGTTATCACGCAGCAAGGCCGCAATGTCATATGTGTCTTCGGGAGTATAGAGTTCAATCATCCTGTCTTCTTCGGTATGCTCAACGTCAAGAATTACAAATTTAAATCCCTGCTTGATTTTCGAAGATAATAATAGCCCTGAACAGTGCATTGGATCGGCAAAGCTTAAATATAAAGGCAGGTTATAAGCTCCGGGGTCAGTCTTGTCCGCGGTAAACAGCAAAAAAGGCTCCGCCTTGCGCTCTTCGATCTCCATTTCCGCCACAGCCGGGCCCAGCCCCTTTACATTACCGGAAAAAGCATCGGCGAGAAGGTCCTGCCCGGCGCCGTATAGCCCCTGCTCCTTGGCTTTTTCAGTGCCGCAGATAAAAGCGTTCCAGGCCAGCTGATGCAGTTCCTGGCAGCCCTCTCCATGCTGGTGAGCGAACAAAATTGCCACGTCATCACCGGTGTTACCAATATAATAGTCGGTAATCAGTTTGCCCAATTCACTTTCAATGCAGTCTTTCACCGATTCAACCAGGGCCTGGCTGGGCCTGATATGCCCGGCGATACTCCCGATATCCGCCTTAATCACACTTAAAGTAGTTTTCATCGGTATCCCTCCCATAAGTCTTCTAAAAACATTTCTTCTGCTTTTTTCTTTGATTTCAATTTACTGTAATGCTGTTATTATTTCTACCAAGCTAAAGAAAAATCCTTTTATTTATTTATATCGTTGTCATTGGGAACATCAATAATTATTGGCATGATCATTGGACGCCGCCCGGTGCGATCGTAAAAGTATGATGATGCGGAATCCCTGATCTTGGATTTGATTTTGTTCCAATCCTGTAGCTGATCGTTATTGATCTTTTTAACAGTTTTCTTCAGTGATTCTTTAGCGCCTTCAAGCAAATCGGAAGCTTCCCGCACATAAACAAACCCCCGGGAGATGATTTCCGGTCCGGCCAACACCCTGTTGCGGTCCGGATCAATGGCCAGGATTATAATTACGATACCGTCCTCTGACAGGGTCTGACGATCACGAATCACTATTTCCCCGACATCTCCAACCCCAAAACCGTCAACCAAAACCCGGCCTGCTGAAACCGTTCCTGCCATCCGGCCCCGGCCCCCTGAAAATTCCATCACGTTACCCGGCTTGGTAAGAAATACCTTTTCTTCTGCGATTCCCAGTTTTTGTGCAATTTTAGAACAGCTAGCCTGCTGCCTGAATTCTCCGTGCACAGGGACCACATATTCCGGGCGAAGCAGGTTCAGCATCATTTTAATTTCTTCTTCGCTGCCGTGCCCGGAAACATGAACCCCCGACACGGGCTGGTAAATCACTTCGGCTTTTAGCTGGTAGAGGTTATTAACCGTCCTGGCGACCAGTTTTTCATTGCCGGGAATAGGGTTTGCGGCAATGATCACCGTATCACCCGGGTTAATGCTCACCTGTCGATGTTCCGACTGGGAGATCCTGGTTAAAGCTGACATCGGTTCCCCCTGGCTTCCGGTTGTAATCATCACGACCATCTCAGGGGGTAAATCGCTAATTTTATCAGTATCAACCAAAACCCCCTTGGGGATTTTCAGGTAACCAAGCTCGGAAGATATATCAACCGAATTTACAATGCTTCGGCCAACTACGCACACCTTGCGGTTATGGCGGACGGCTGCATCAATAACCTGCTGGATCCTGTGTATATTGGAAGCGAAAGTAGCCAGGATTACCCGGCTCTGGGAAAGACGAAATATTTCATTGATACTTTCGCCGACTTCTTTTTCCGATAGGGTGTACCCGGGCCTGTCGGCATTGGTTGAGTCAACAATTGCTGCAATAACCCCCTTACGGCCAAGTTCGGCAAGCTTGTAGTATTCGGTGATTTCTCCGTCAACCGGGGTCTGATCAAATTTAAAATCACTGGTGTATACAATTGTCCCTTCCGGTGTTTCCACCGCCACGCCAACCGAATCCGGGATACTGTGGTTGGTCCGGAAAAAATCAAGCTTGAAGTTAGGGGACAGCTCCAGGGTCTTATCCGGGTGGATTTCATACATCCTGGCTTCATTGACCGGATTATCTATAAATTTGGCTTCAAGCAGGCCCAGAGTTAAGCGTGTCCCGTAAATGGGAGCATTTAACTCTTCGACCATATAAGGAAGGGCTCCGATATGGTCTTCATGCCCGTGAGTAAGAATTATTCCGAGAAGGTTCAAATTCTGCTCCAGTAGGTACGAGGTGTCTGGGATAACTATATCCACCCCCAGCATCGCTTCGTCCGGAAATTTTAACCCGGCATCCATAATTATACACTCTTTGCCATACTTGAGCAGAAACATGTTCTTCCCTATTTCTCCCACCCCGCCAAGGGGGATTAACTCTAATTTATTTGTTTTTTTGCTTTTCTTGTTTTTCTTTGTCAAAATATACCTCCATCTAAACCAGTACTTTTAAACCAGTACTTTTCTTTTTGTGTTCGCTTATCCTGTTTTAGTTAAACTAAACTTGTGCCTGTTCAGCCTGTTTTACATTAGTTCCGGCAAGCCTGAAGCTGAAAGGCTGATCAAAAACCTGTATTTTTTACTTGTTTCCGGTATGACCAAAACCACCGTCGTTTCTTTCTGTGACAGGCAATTGATCAATCTCAAAAGGCACCGCCCGTGATACCGGACAAAGTACCATCTGGGCAATGCGGTCATGACGTTTGACCGTAAAAGGCCTTGGCCCCAGGTTGATTAAGATAACCTGGATTTCACCACGGTAATCGGCATCAATTGTCCCGGGGGAATTTAAAATACCGATCCCCTTTTTTGCCGCCAGACCGCTGCGGGGCCTGATCTGCAGTTCATAACCGTCCGGAACCGCCACCAGCAGTCCGGTGGGAATCAGGGATACCTCTCCCGGCAGAACCGTGGTAAGCTCTTTTACTGCGGCATAGAGATCCATCCCGGCCGCTCCCCCGGTCATGTAGCGGGGCATATTAATATCGGCTGCGTGATCGGCTTTTTTAATCGGCAGCCGCACTATATTTTGTGCCATCGGTTTCTGTCCTCTCTTTCGCTTTTGACACCGGAAAAAAGCGCGCAGATCATGACATAGCGGTTGATTGCACACCCTTCCTGGCAGATCTTCCCGAACAGCACAATCATTATTTTATGCACTGTTAGGGATAATTAACTCAGGGAAGTGAAAAACAAGAACAAGTAAAGACGCAGGCTTTACAATAAAAGCTTCCTAAAATAAGCATTCTTTTCAGGATGCTTGTGTAGAACGAAGTTTACTTAAGTCAAAAGGCGGCCGGCAGAACCCTGGCCGCCAGAGTTATTTAATTATTATTTATTCCTGTCGGGCCTGCCGTCTTTTCGATCGCCGCCACGGGATGGACCACCTCGCGGCGGTTTCCCGGAGCCGCCTTTTTTATCGTACGGCTTTCTCGGCGGGCCACTACCCCTGGGTTTACCCGTATCACTGCCCGGCGGTTTACTAAGCAGCGCTTTGCGAGAAAGATCGATCCGGCCCCGATCATCTATATCAAGCACTTTCACTTCAACCTCGTCGCCTAAATTAAGCACATCTTCGGTTTTTTCAACCCGGTCGTGATCTAGATGTGAAATATGGACAAGACCTTCTTTACCCGGCAGCAGTTCCACAAAAGCACCATACTTTTCTACCCTGGTAACTTTGCCGGTATAAACTTCTCCGGGCTCGACTTCTTTAACCAGCGTTTCAACCATTTGCCTGGCCTTCTCTCCGTTTTCCGGGTCAACTGAAGCAATAAAAACCTTTCCTTCCGGATCTATATCAATATCTACACCGGTATCGGCAATAATTTTATTGATCATTTTGCCTCCCGGCCCGATTACGTCTCGAATCTTATCCACCGGAATTTGCAGCTTAATCATTCTCGGCGCATTGGGAGACAATTCAGCTCGCGGTTCACTGATTGCTTCAGCCATTTTATCCAGGATATACCTGTAGCCGGTATCGGCCCGGTCCAGGGCTTTTTCTAATATCTCCCTTGAAATACCCTCAATTTTGATATCCATCTGCAGGGCGGTAATTCCTTTTTCCGTTCCGGCTACCTTGAAATCCATGTCGCCCAAGAAGTCTTCCACACCCTGGATATCTGAAAGGATTACTACATCTTCGCCCTCTTTAATCAGCCCCATGGCAATACCGCTTACTGCTCTTTTAACCGGAACACCGGTATCCATCATTGCCATCGATGATGAACAAACACTGCCCATCGAGGTGGACCCGTTCGATTCAAGAACCTCCGAAACCAGGCGCACCGTATAGGGAAATTCGTCCTCGGAGGGCACCACCGGTTCAAGGGCCCTTTCGGCAAGGGCGCCATGGCCGATTTCCCTTCTGCCGGGGCCTCGCATAAAGCCTGCTTCGCCAACACTGTAGGGCGGGAAATTATAATGGTGCATAAAACGTTTGGATTCTTCCAGGCCGAGTCCGTCCAAAATCTGCACGTCCCGCAGGGCGGACAAGGTGCAGATACTTAAAACCTGGGTCTGTCCGCGGGTGAAAATCGCCGAACCATGAGTGCGCGGCAAAACTGAGGCTTCACTTTCAATTGGACGAATTTCTTCCGGCTTGCGCCCATCAGCGCGCAAGCTTTCAGTAATAACCAGGTTGCGAAGAGTCTTTTTAAGTGCATCCTCAAATATCTTGCGCAGTTCGCTTTCTCTATCCGGATACTCTTCTTCCGGGTATACTTCAAGGTATTTTTCAATGATTTCATTTTTAATTGCGGCAAGCCGGTCTTCCCGCTCCTGCTTATCTTTAATGGTCAGGGCGCCTTTAATCTCGTCCCTGACCTCGGGTTCAACCCTCTCAACCATTTCCTGCGGCAATTCCACTTTTTCAACTTCCATTTTTTCACAACCGACATCATTAACCATTTCTTCCTGCCGGGCTACAATTTCCTTAATAGAATCGTGACCGGTTTCAATGCATTTCAGGACCTCTTCTTTACTTATTTCCTGGGAACCGGCTTCCACCATCATCACTGCTTCTTTAGTACCGGCCAGCATCAAATGCAAATCGCTCTGGTCCAACTGCTTCTGGGTAGGATTAACGACCGGTTCTCCGTCCACCAGGCCCACTATAACCGCGGCAACCGGTCCGCCAAAAGGTATCTTGGAAATAGAAAGGGCAGCCGAAGCGCCAATTATTGAAAGCGGTTCCGGCGGGCAATCCTGGTCCATAGAGAGCACTGTGCTCACGATATGAACCTGGTTACGAAATTCTTTCGGAAACAGGGGCCGTAAAGATCTGTCAGTCAACCGGCAGCCAAGGATCGCCCGCTCGGTTGGCCGCCCTTCCCTCTTTATGAATCCACCGGGTATCCTGCCGACAGCATAAAGACGCTCTTCATAATCAACCGTCAACGGGAAAAAGTCGATTCCTTCGCGTGGTTCATCGGCAACTGTTGCCGTAACCAAAACAACCGTATCACCATATTGCACTTTAACAGCGCCGCTGGCCTGCTTGGCCAGTTTGCCTGTTTCCATGGTCATTGTTCTTCCCTGTAATTCCAGGTTATAAGATTTCATTTCCTAAAAACTCCTCTCACTTGCTCTTGTTTATAACCATAAACACGGGGGTAACCCCCCGTGTTCTATTGCTCGCTTACTTCCTCAGGCCGAGCCTGCCTAAAAGTTCCTGGTAACGTTCAGGATACTTATTACGCAGGTAGTTTAGTAAACCCCGCCTGCGCCCGACCATTTTTAACAAGCCTCGCTGTGAATGCACATCCTTTTTATGGTTTTTAAGGTGCTCGGTCAAGTAATTAATTCTTTCGGTTAAAAGGGCAATTTGCACTTCCGGGGAACCGGTGTCGCCCTCGTGCAGTTTAAACTGCTCAATAATATCCTGTTTGCGTTCCTGATCCAACATTAATAATTCCTCCCTATAAGTAATCGCCGCATGCCAAGTATGGCGCCGGGAGGTCGCTATACCTAGCCCGCGGTTCTAACTATTGAGATTTTAGCACACTGCAACCTGCTTGTAAAGAATTGCTAATACCTTTATTTTCCTGCGCTAAACTCTCAATTATTTTTATACCCACTTCGATATCTTTGCCGATTTGAGCTTTTAACTGTTCCGCAGATGCAAAGGTCCGTGTATCCCTTAATTTTTCAAGAAAACAAAGCCTGATTTCATAATTGTAAATAGTCCCGTTAAAATCTAAAATATGGGTTTCCACTGTCGAATCGTGCCGGGAAAATGTAGGCCGGGAACCTACATTGGTAACTCCAAAAAAAGGACCGTTTCCCAGGTTCTCAACCGCAGTTAAATATACACCTTTACCGGGCCATAGCAGCCGTGGGGAAGCGTTAATGTTTGCTGTAGGATAGGTTGCCCTTTTCCCGGTTCCATATCCTTTCACCACCCGGCCATACCTGAAAAAATGATAATTAAGCAGTCCGGCAGCTTCCCTCACCGAACCGGAAAGAAGCAACGATCTTATCTTTGAACTGCTCACTGCTTTACCGGACCAGCTCTGCATGGGGATTATTCCAACCTCAAACCCGAGCTTTTCACCCCAATACTTTAAAGTTTCCGCTTTACCGGCGCCCTGCTGGCCAAAGGTATAGTTTTCGCCAACAAATACTCCACTTATTTTGAGCCTGTCCAGTAGAATCTGCCGGGTAAATTTTTCCGGGGATAATTTGGCCACACTATGGTTGAAAGGCTCAACAACCAGGTAATCAAGGCCCATTGTTGACATGATCTCTGCCCGGTCGGCTATATCCGTAAGCAGGCAAAGCGGTTGTTCCGGACGCAAAGCCACCAGGGGATGGGGATCAAAAACCAGGGCTGCACTGAAGCCTTTATTCATTTTCGCTTTTTCCACGGTAGCTTTTAGGATTTCCTGGTGTCCCCGGTGGACTCCATCAAAATTTCCCAGGGCCACATAGATCGGCCTGCTATCAGCAGGTAGCCTTTCAATACCATTGATTAATTGCATCTACAGTTCACCTTTCTATAAATAAACCCGGGTATTCTTAAGGTTAAAAGCATTTAATCCGAAAGAAACTTTAAGGTTTTAAGTCTAACTTCCGCACCTGAAATAACCGGCAGGGCCAACGCCCTGAAATAATAATCTTGATCGTAAATTCTAACCGGTTTCTCCGGGCTTAATTCATTCGCTATTTCTTCTCCGCTTAAGTTCACCGGCCGGCCGTCTTTTAGAAACTTGATTTGTTCCCGGCCAAGTGTTAGGCAGGGATATTGCTTTAGGGCAATATCCATAGGGGAAACAATCTGTTCGTAGCTGCCTGCAGCAGCCAGCTCTTTAATCCGCTCTAAGTTCATAGCATTATCAAGGTTCATCGGTCCAACAGCGGTCCTGGCCAGTGTATGCAGGTGTCCCCCACATCCGGCAGCTCTGCCAATATCAAATGCGAGGGTCCTAATATATGTCCCCTTAGAACATTTAACCTCAATAAGCAGGTGTGGTTTATGTTCAGGGTTGTATTCTAGAAGTTTTAGCTCGTAAATATAAGCTTTCCGGACGCTGCGTGGTGCTTCTTTTCCCCGCCTGGCCCAGTAGTAAAGCGGTTTTCCTTTGTACTTCACTGCTGAATAAGCGGGGGGAATCTGCTCTATTTCCCCGATAAAATAGCTTAATATTTCTTCCAGCCTGGCCCGCTTATAAAGAGGAACCGGCGTTTTCTCTAAAATCTTCCCGGTGCTATCCTCCGTATCGGTGATTTCACCGAAAGCAATACCGGCCCGGTATGTTTTAGGTAGATCCATAACATATTCAGCAATCCGGGTGGCTTTGCCTATGCAAACCGGCAGAATACCGGTTGCCATCGGGTCCAAAGTTCCGCTGTGCCCGGCTTTAACCCCGGGGAACAGGTATCGCACCTCTCTGACCACCTGGTGGGAGGTAACATGCGGTGGCTTGTTGATCACAACAATTCCATCCAAATTTATGCTCCCTTCAAACCGGCGGTTTATTTAAAATGTTTTTCGCTTCTTCAAGCACTTTTTGCTTGACAGTTTCGTAATCCTCATATAACCGGCAGCCTGCGGCCCGCGCATGGCCGCCACCGTTCAACCTGCCGGCCAGCTCACTAACATCAACCATTTTAGAACGAAATCCCACTTTAACTTCACTGCTTCCTTCTACATAAAATAAAATTCCCAGCTCCACCCCTTCTATATCCCTGGTGTAGTTGACAATTCCTTCAAGATCGCCCGGAGTTGCCCCGCAGCGCTCACGGATATCCTTACTCAAGGTGGAAAGGGCGATTTTGCCTTCTTCATAGATTTCCAGCCCGGCAAGAGCTTCCTTAAGGATCATGAAAAAGGGGAGTGATCGTTCGTCGAATATTTTCTGGGAAAGAGCACCCGGGTTCAAACCGTACTCTAAAAGGGAAGATGCCACCCGGTGTGTTGCCGGAGTAGTATTTTCATACTTAAAGGAACCTGTATCCGTAGCTATAGCAACGTAGAGAGACTCAGCCACAGTTTTCGAAAGTGGTATTTCCAAATCCTTCAACAATCCGTAAATAATCTCGCCGGTAGCCGCGGCTTCAACTTCGACCAGGTTGTAAGTGCCAAAATTTTGGTTGGTAACATGATGATCGATATTAATTACCTTTTTACATTTTGTAACTGTATCGGTAAAATAACTGAGCCTTTCCAGGTCACTGCTGTCCAGGACAATCACGGTTTTGCTGTAATCATCCAGTAAGACTTCCTGGGAAACCAGCTCCGCACCTTGCAGGAAAAGGTACTTCTGTGGAACCAGGTTCGGGGTAAACATTTTGACCTCTTTGCCATAGTTACGCAAAGCTTCCCCAATTGCCAAAAGCGAGCCGATACTGTCTCCATCCGGCTGCATATGAGAAATCAGGTAAAAAGATTGTTCTTCCTTTAAGATTTCAAGAATCTTATTCCTCTCTGTCGTTGTGCTCATTGCCATTTGCCCCTGGTTCTTCGGATTCTTCTTTGTTTTCAATCAATTCCTCTTCGCCCTCAACATCTTCGCCTCGTTCCTTTTTCAGGGACTTAATCACGTTTTCAATATGGGCTCCATATTCAATGGAGTTGTCCAGGCGAAAATTAATTTCAGGAGTATATCGCAACCTTATTCGCCGCCCTATTTCACTGCGAATAAATCCCGAGGCCCTCTCAAGGGTTTGCAGGGTTTCCTCTTTCTCATGCTCGGTCCCGTATATACTGATATATACCGAGGCATATCTTAAATCCTTTGACACGCTGACATCAGTGACACTGGTTAAATTGGCCACCCGGGGATCCTTAATCTCATAGTTAATTATCCCTCCGATATCTTTCTTAATCTGTTCCGCAACCCGCCGTAATCTATTTTCTGACATATTTTATACCCCCCAAAGGCGCTATACGGCGAATGAAATATTTCTACATACTTTAACGTTTAATTTCTTCCATAATATAAGCTTCAATAATATCGCCTTCACGGACATCATTAAAATTCTCCAGCAGGATACCACATTCGTAACCTCCCGAAACTTCACGGACATCGTCTTTAAAACGTTTTAACGAGGCGATAGAATCAGAATCGTGGACTACTGTACCGTCCCTGATTACCCTGACTTCTGAATTCCTGGTTACCTTACCCTCGGTAACGTAACAACCGGCGATGTTGCCAAGCTTCGACGCCTTAAATACCTGGCGCACCTCGACCTGGCCCTGCACCACTTCCTTGTACTCAGGTTTGAGCATACCGGAAACCGCCGCCTTAATATCTTCGATTGCTTCGTAAATGATCCGGTATAACCTGATATCAACATCGTTTTTCTCTGCTACCTTACGGGCATTGCTGTCCGGCCTGACGTTAAATCCTATCACAATTGCATTCGAGGCGGAAGCCAGCATCACATCCGATTCATTAATGCCTCCTACACCGGTGTGAATTACCTTTATCTGCACTTCATCCAGGCTTAACTTAAAAAGAGCATCTTTCAAGGCTTCAACAGAACCCTGAACATCAGCCTTTATAATCAAATTGAGATCTTTTACTTCGCCTTCCTGGATTTGTTTAAACAGGTCATCCAGGGTCACCCTTTGGGTGCGCCTGCTGGCTTCTTTTATTTTATCAGCCCGTTTTTCTGCTACTCCCCGGGCTACTTTCTCGCTGCTGACCACCTGGAAACCGTCACCGGCCATGGGAACATCATTAAGTCCTATGATTTCTACCGGGGTGGCCGGGCCGGCGGATTTAACTTTTTCACCGAATTCATTATTCATCGCCCTGACTTTCCCGGCTATTGAACCGCAGATGATCGGCTCTCCAACATGCAAAGTTCCATCCTGCACGAGTACAGTGGCAACAGGACCGCGGCCTTTATCTAAATTTGCCTCGATCACCGAACCGCGGGCCGGGCGATCAGGGCAGGCTTTTAATTCAGCGACTTCGGCTAAAAGCAGAACCATTTCTAAAAGTTCATCCAGCCCTTCTCCTTTAATCGCACTGACCGGAACTACAATTGTATCGCCACCCCATTCTTCGGGAACAAGCTCGTGCTCGGTAAGCTGCTGCTTAACCCGGTCCGGGTTGGCTTCCGGTTTGTCCATTTTATTGATCGCCACCAGAACGGGGACTCCGGCCGCCTTGGCATGGTTTATTGCCTCCACTGTTTGAGGCATAACCCCGTCATCGGCAGCAACTACCAGGATAGCAATATCTGTAACCTGGGCTCCCCTTGCCCGCATTGCGGTAAAAGCCTCGTGTCCGGGTGTGTCCAGAAAAACAATCTTTTTATTGTCGACACTGACCTGGTAAGCCCCGATGTGCTGGGTAATTCCTCCTACTTCACCGGAAATAACATTTGCGCTCCTGATTGCATCAAGCAAAAGAGTCTTCCCGTGATCAACATGACCAAGCACAGTAACTACCGGCTTGCGCAGCACTTCTTCTTTTTGATCACCTTCACCTTCGTGGACAGCTAGAAGTTCCTCTTCATAGTTGTCTTCGGTATATTCTACTTCAAAACCGTAATCTTCCGCCACCAGCTGCACGGTTTCTTGTTCCAGGGGCTGGTTAACACTGGCCATTACCCCGACATCAAGCAGCTGGGTTATTAACTGTGCCGGTGTTATATCAAGATGAGAAGCCAGTTCGGCCACTGTCACCTGACCTTCCAGGTGGATTTTTGGTTTTTCTTCTTTGGCCATAGCCGCCTTTTTTTCTTCCTGGATCATTTTCCTGGCTTTACGGCTCAAGGGAGAATCTTCCCGGCCCTTTTTCTTTTCTTTCTCTTTCTCTACTTTTTCTTTTGTTTTGGCTTCAGAATCGCTTATTTCTTTTGGACCGGCTTCTTTCTTCTCTTCCTGTTTTTCCGGCTCCTTCGCGGTCTCAGTTTTATCTTTACCGGTTAAAATAGACATAACCCTCTGAGCTTCCTCATCGGTCAGGGTGCTCATGTGATTATTAACTTTTATATCCATACCTTCCATTACTTCAATCAGTTTTTTGCTGGTAGTCCCCAACTCTTTAGCCAACTGATAAACTCTTGTTTTGCTCACTTACAACACCTCCATAAAGTAAGCCCTCCCTATTTTAATCCTTCATTATCCATTTCTTTTAACATGGCAGATATATCGGCTACCAGTTCATTTGAGATCGATTGCCGCAGGTTCTTTTCGATCCGCTTGCCCTTGACCGCTTTCTGGAAGCAGTCCTCGCGGGGGCAAATGTACGCACCCCGTCCGGGTTTCTTACCGCCCGGATCAAGGACAACCTCACCTTCCGGGGTCCGCACCAAACGTATTAATTCTTTCTTAGGCATTTTTTCCTGGCAACCGATACAATTGCGTAAAGGTACCTTCCTCTTTTTTGCCATCAAGAAACGGCTCCTTACAATTAATAAACCGGGCAAATTAAAAACTTGCTTTTAAGCAAATTGCTTTATTCTTGATAAATATGTTATCAAGGGGTCTCATTCTTATCTTCTCCGGTTTCATCATCAGCATCTACCCGCTCTTCAACTGCTTGATCTTTTCCCGGTGTTTCGCTTAAGTTTTCAGCATCTTGATTGAGATCGCCCGGTTCTTCGCCGGCTGACTCCACACTGCCATTTTCTCCGGGATTAGCTTGCTTGTGTTCATTTTGAGCTGGTTCATCTTCATTGATGCCGGTTTCAGCAACAGCCCCATCTTCACCCTCGTTTTCCGTACTAACTTCTTCGACTTGTTCCTTAATTTCAGCCTCTTCCCCTAAGCCGGTCTCGGTTTCCTCCTCGTCGCCCCAGTCAAGGGTCAACTCGCTGCTTTCAGCAGCCTGCTCATCGTCTTCACCTTCAAGACCCATTGCTGAAAAGCTATCTTCAGCATACTGGGTCTCACTGGAAATATCAACCTTCCAACCGCTTATCTTTGCCGCCAGCCTGGCATTTTGCCCTTCTTTACCAATGGCCAGGGAAAGCTGGTTGTCGGGAACTACTACCTGTGCTGTTTTATTCTCCGTATTTATTTTTACCGAAGAAACTTTTGCCGGGCTCAGTGAATTGGCAATATATTCTTCTGTTTCTTCGTTCCAGTTGATTATATCAATCTTTTCGCCCCTGAGTTCATTGCTGATTGCTTGAACCCTGCTGCCCTTGGTTCCCACGCATGCGCCTACCGGATCAATATCGGGGTTGGAAGAATAAACTGCCAGTTTTGAACGGTAGCCGGCTTCGCGGGCGACAGCTTTTATTTCTACAATTCCTTCATAAATCTCCGGCACTTCCATTTCAAACAGTCTTTTCAAAAACCCGGTATGAGTGCGGGAAACTACAATCTGGGGCCCCTTGGTAGTTTTCTTTACTTCCATGATATAAGTCTTTACTCTTTCCCCTTGCCGGTAACGTTCATGGGGTATTTGCTCTTCTACAGGCAAAATAGCTTCAGTTCTACCCAGGTCGATAATTACATTGCGCTGTTCGAAACGGCGCACCAGGCCGGTAATAACTTCTTCGACCCGATCAGTAAAGTTTTCATAGATAAGCTCTCGCTCGGCTTCCCTGATGCGTTGAATAACTACCTGTTTGGCGGTTTGAGCAGCGATTCGTCCAAATTCCCTGGGTGTAACCTCCATCTCCACGGTATCGCCAAGCTGGCAGTGAGGGTCATAAACCCTGGCCTCATAAAGACCCACTTCCTGGTTTTCATTTTCCACATCTTCCACCACTTTTAACTGGGCAAAGACTTTGATTTCCCCGGTTTCCCGGTCTATAGTTACCCGCACCGGGGTTGATGACTGAAAGTTTCTTTTATATGCTGAAACGAGCGCTACTTCGAGCGCTTCAAAAAGGATTTCCTTATCAATGCCCTTTTCTTTCTCCAGCGATTCAATCGCCGCAAATAAGTCTTTGTTCATTAACTTTTTACCTCCCTTCTTCTCCGCCTTTAGCAATTTTATCTTTATCCGCCTTGGTATACCAGAGGTTGGCTTTTTCAACCCGGTCCAGGGGAATTTCCGCTTCACTGCCATCATCGAGTTCAACAAAAACGGAGTTTTCCCCGGTTTTTTTCAGTATGCCGCTAAATTTTTTACGGCCTTCCATTGGTTCAACAGTTTTAACCTTAACTTTTTCCCCCGTGAAACGTTCAAAATGCTTCTTTTTAGTCAAAGGGCGCTCCAGCCCCGGGGAAGATACCTCCAGGGTGTAAGCATGGTTGATTGGATCATGGAAATCAAGTAGATCCGAAACCACATTACTAACGGTCTCACAATGGTCAATGGTGACACCCTCTTCATGGTCGATATAGAGATGTAAATGACCATGTTTCCCGGGGATATAATCCAGTTGGATTAATTCAAATCCCCTGCTTTCCACCGCCGGTTCAATCAATTTGATTAAATTGTTCCTGACCTCTTCTCTGCTCATAAGCTCACTAAAAACCCCTTATTAATATGAAAGAGTGGGAACCCCCACCCTTTAAAAACAACACTTCATCCTTCATAATATATCATTAATAGACAGGATGCGCAAGGCCGATAATCCTTTACTTTCAACTAATTTTGTCCTGGCGATCGCTGTCAATCCGGGCTACATATCTAAATATCTCCCAGTACATTTTCCCCCTGGCCCAAACGCCTTTCCAAAATCCAAGCTTTTCTTCCTTCATCACATGAGATAAATCCGGCAGCTGAACCACCGCTGCTTCAATATCATTGTCTTCAATATACTTGTGTAAAGCTACTTCGATCCCGAAGCGGGAAAGATCCAGGTCGGATATATTTTCTAGAAGCTCCCTTTTCAAAGCCCGCTGCCCTGACAAAAAAGGCGCCATTTTCTGAGCGATATCGGTAGCCATTCTTCCTTTTTCAAATATACCGATAGACATCTGCGACTCCCCATCTCTAACCGGCTGGACCAGGGCCTCTATATGTTCAGCACTTAACCCGATTAAGTCGGCATCCAAAATTAGAATTATTTCCGAACTGCAGCGATCAAGGCCGGCCTTGATCGCCCCGCCTTTGCCCCGGTTATCCAAAAGTTCAATCACGTCAACTCCGCTGAATTTCAAAGCGGCATCAACTGTTTTGTCTTCAGATCCGTCGCTGACAACTACAATTCGATCGACATCGGGCGACTTTTTAAGCGCCTTGATAACACTGCCAATCGTAGTTTCTTCATTATATGCCGGAATGATCGCAGCAATTTCCACCCTTTTCTTCCCTCCCATTGCTCCAGGCTGGCTTACCCATGCCGGGATTTAAGCAAATCCAACTCTTCTTTAAGCGCATCAAGTAAATGATTAAACTCTACGGTGCGGATTACCCGGCCATGGCTAAATAACAGCCCTTGTTTTTTTCCGGCAGTCACACCCAGGTCAGCTTCTCGCGCTTCGCCGGGACCATTAACCGCACAACCCATCACCGCTACCTTAATCGGCAACCTGTAATCCTTCAAAATACTTTCCACTTTGCCGGCCAGCGACAAAAGGTCAATTTCACAGCGACCACAGGTCGGACAGGAGATCAGTTCAGGTGTGAATCTCCTCAGCCCAAGTACCTGCAAGATCTGCCTGGCCACCCGCACTTCTTCCTCGGGTGGAGCGGTGAGAGAAACCCTGAGGGTATCGCCTATTCCTTCAGCCAGTAAGGTTCCAATCCCTACTGCTCCTTTGATCAGCCCTGCTTCAAAAGGGCCGGCTCCGGTAACTCCCAGGTGGAGGGGATAATTTTTTTCTTTTGAAAATAACCGGTAAGCCTCTATACTGGTAAATACGTCCGATGCTTTCAGGGATACCACCAGGTTAGTAAAACCTTCCTGTTCAAACATTTCCAGGTAACCAAGTGCTGACTCAACCAGGGCTTCGGCTTTAGCCCCACCATACTTGTTCAATATATTTCTTTCCAACGAACCGGCATTTACCCCGACCCGGATTGCCGCCTTCGTCTGTTCCGCTTTCCGGGCCAGTTCGATCAACCTGTCTTTCCCACCAATGTTGCCCGGGTTGATCCTCACCTTCACTGCCCCGTTTTCCAGAGCTTCATAAGCCAGGTTGACATCAAAATGGATGTCTGCAATCAGCGGTAGCGGGCTCTCCGCCGCTATTTTCGAAAAGGCCTGCGCTGACTGAAGATCGGGAACCGCCAGGCGGATTAGTTCGCAACCGGCTTCATTAAGCCTGTTAATTTGTTCCAGGGTTGCGGTTGTATCGGCTGTTTTTGTATTGGTCATAGATTGAACAACCACCGGGGCATCTCCCCCAATGATTACATTGCCAGCCCTGGCCTGCACAGTTTGTTTGCGTATAATTCTGTCCATTTAAGTAAGAACCTCTCAGCTGACCTGCTTTACGCTTGGTTTTATAGATATCTTCAACTGCAATGCCAGCCATGACACCGTTTAAACAAAAAGTGAAAAACAATCCTTGTTTACTATATTGTTTATTATAATCTAAATTGACCCCACAAAACTCATCCTGCTACCCTAATTCGAAGGTGAAATAATAAACCTGATAATATCCTGGTAAGTGACCATCAAAATTAGCATAATCAGGACGGCAAACCCGATGAAGTGAACCAATCCTTCTTTTTCCGGTTCTATCGGGCGTCCGCGGATCGCTTCCACCACCAGGAACATCAGCCTTCCCCCATCAAGAGCAGGTACTGGCAGCAGGTTGATAATACCCAGGTTGATACTGATTAAACCGGTTAAAACTAGCAGGTTGGCAAACCCTACCTGGGCCACTTCCCCTATAGTATGGACGATCCCCACCGGACCGGCTACATCCAGGGGAGCATCGCCAAAAAATGCCTGGTAGATGGCAGCAATGAACATTGAAAACTGCTGAAAGCTGCTCTGCAGTGAACTGATAAAATTATAGCGCTGCATCTGCGGTCCAATGCCGATAATTCCCCTGCCGGTTTCGGCTTCCGTTTCTGTTTCGATCCGGTATTCACTAACTGCCCCTTCCCGTTCCACTTCCAGGGCAACCTGTTCTTCGGGCCTTGCAGATATGGCAGTTAAAACCTGCTCCCATTTTTCAACCGGTTCACCGTCAACAGTTTTAATTACATCTCCGGCCTCCAGGCCGGCTTCCTGGGCGGGTGACTCTTCCACGATATACCCAAGCCGGGTAGTTTCACCGGGAACTCCTACCAGGAAGAAGAAAACTATAAAAAAGACAATTACGGCAAGGACCAGGTTCATTAATGATCCGGCCAGCAAAACCGAAGCCCGGACCGGGATGGACTGCTGCGGGAAACTATCCGATTGTCCGGCTTCTTCCGGGTCTTCACCCAGCATCCGGCAAAATCCACCCAGAGGTACCGCTCTCAGAGAATAATCTATGTTATTCCTGGTCCAACCAATTAACTTGGGACCAAAGCCGATTGCCAGTTCTAATACCCTGACCCCGGTGGCGCGTGCAACAAAATAATGGCCCAGTTCATGTGCCAGGATCAGCAGGCCAAAAACAAAAATAGCAGCAAGCATCGTCTGCATCGATGATTCACCTTCCCTTTACATCCCCGTAATAAAATTGATCAATCAAATTCTTCGTCTGGCGGCGGCACCACCGGTCCGCCTCCAGAACATCTTCCACTTCAGGGTTATGTACGGTTTCGTGACTGGACATAACCCTTTCGATCACCGCTGGAATATCGGTAAAGCTAATTCTTTCCCTTAAAAAATGTTCCACGGCCACCTCGTTTGCGCAATTAAGAACGGCGGGCATTGTTCCGCCGGTTCGTGCCGCATCATAAGCCAGGCCCAGGCAGGGAAAATTATCCCAGTCCGGTTGTTCAAAGTCAAGTTTTTTCCCAAAAGGATCGTATTTTTCAAACCGGTTAAACTCTCTTTCCGGATAAGTCAGGGCATACTGGATAGGCAGACGCATATCCGGCATTCCCATCTGGGCTAAAATAGATCCGTCAATATATTCTACCATAGAATGTACTATACTTTGCCTGTGGATGACAACTTTTATTTGTTCGAGGCTCAGCCCAAATAGCCACATTGCTTCAATCACTTCAAGCCCCTTGTTCATCATGGTGGCCGAATCAATCGTTATCTTGCCGCCCATATCCCAATTGGGATGTTTTAAGGCTTGCTGCGGCCTGACCTCCTGCAGGGCTTTTTGATCCCGGCCAAAAAACGGGCCACCGGAAGCGGTCAGAAAAACACGGGAAACCTGCCCGGGCGAACTGCAGCCCAGGCACTGCCAAATTGCCGAGTGTTCACTGTCGACAGGCAATATTTTTCCCTGATCAAGAAGACCAAGGCGTTTTAAAATCTCGCCTCCCACCACCAGGGATTCCTTGTTGGCCAGCGCAACTGTTTTACCTTCTTCAAGGGCTGCAACCAGTGGTTCAAACCCGCTGAAACCAACCTGGGCCATTACCACAAGGTCGGCAGAAGGCCAGGTCGCTGCCGTGAGCTGACCCTCCCTACCTCCTTCAACCTTACACCCAGGAAGGTTTGCCCGGTTGGAAAGTCTTTTAGCCGCTTCTGCTTCGCTTAACACGGCTAATTCAGGCCTGAACTTTTCAACCTGCTCACCAAGCAGTTGATCGTTTATACCGGCTGTTAATGCCACCACTTTATACCCGGAGCCCAACTCTTCGATTACTTCCAGGGTTTGTTTGCCGATTGAACCGGTTGAACCAAGAATAGCAATTTTTTTAACCATCATTCCTCCAGGCTTGCTTATTTTTAATGTTCATAAATTGAACGATTGTTCTTCATCCATTTAGTTGACTGTTCAAACTGTTTTACACTAAACCAGGCAAGTTTAAAATGAAATCTCACGTTATCAGAACAATATATTCAGGCAGTTTAATCCACAGCTTTTAAAATAGCTGAGCAGGAACTAATTTAGATCATATCAACAAGCATGAAAAAATAATAAACAAAGGGCGCTGCCAACATCAGGCTGTCAAAGCGGTCCAAAACACCACCATGCCCGGGGATTAAACCGCCTGAATCCTTAACCTGCAGCATTCTTTTTAAAGCCGATTCCATCAAATCGCCGAGCTGGGCAAACACGGTTATCCCCATGGCCAAAAGTACGGCCAGCCCGGGATTGATTCCGGTCAAATCCGGGAAAAAAATAGAAACCGCCAAAAAGATCAGCACCGCGCCTCCGATGCCGGCCAGGGAACCTTCGACCGATTTTTTTGGGCTGATCTGGGGAGCAAGCTCCCGGAAGCCCCATTTACTACCGATAAAGTAAGCAAGGGTATCATTTATCCAAACCCCGGCTAACAGCATGTAAGTATAGAGGGCGCCGCCGGGCTGCATGCGTAGAAGCAGAAGATAACCGCATAATCCTCCAATGTAGATAATACCCCATAAAGTGAGGGATGCATCGGTAATATTTATTTTTTCCGGGTTTAATAGGGTTAAAACGAATAAAATAAAAAGAGTAAGCATAACCAGGGGCAGAAGAAAAACATATTCCTGGAGGTACAAAACAACAATCAACATGGTTACTCCAAAAAAGCTGATCACAGGAGGAGCAAAATAACCCCCGGCCCGTAAAAGACTATTGTATTCATAAACGCCCAGGTTAACGATTAAAAGCAACAGCAATGCATACCATGGCCCCCCAAAATGGACAGCCAACAACACCAGGGGAATTCCAACCAAAGCCGATAATATACGCAGTACAAGCATGTTCTAATCACCTGTTATCATTAAACTTTGCCAAACCGTCGTTTGCGGAGTTGGTAATCATAAACAGCTTCCATCAGATGGACTTTGGAAAAGTCCGGCCAGTATACTTCGGTAAACCAGAGTTCGCTGTAGGCCAGCTGCCAGAGTAAAAAGTTGCTGATTCTTTTTTCGCCGCTGGTCCTGATCAGCAGATCGGGATCGGGCAGTTCCGAAGTATACAGGTAACGGTTAAAATCTTTTTCATTTACTTTTCCCTTTATTTTACCTTCACGGGCATCCTGTAACATCCGGTTAACAGCCAATAAAATTTCTGAACGCCCGCCGTAATTAAGCGCAAAATTTAAGATCATACCGGTGTTGTTCCTGGTAGCTTCGGTGCCCTCATCGACCGCTTTTTTTACCTTACCCGGCAGTCTGGAGCTGTCACCCAGCAAATTGACCTTGACGTTTTCGCGTATTAACTCTGGCAATTCAGTTTGAAAATACTTTTCAGGCAGGCTCATCAGGTAATTAACTTCCCAGGCAGGACGGCGCCAATTTTCCGTGGAAAAAGCAAACATGGTAATGATTTTTATGCCCAGTTCATTTGCGCATCGCACCACTTCCCGGACAGTTTCCACACCCTGCCGGTGTCCTTCGTGCCTGGGCAGGCCTCTTTCCACCGCCCAGCGGCCGTTGCCGTCCATTATAACGGCGACATGCCCCGGGACTTTTTGAAAATCAATTTTTTCTTTAAGTTCCTGCTCCATTTTTTCCACTTTCATGTTTACATCCCACCGTTCAAAAACAACGGCTCTCCCTTTCTATTCAAGAGAGAGCCGCCTCTCATTTTACTTTCTAAACCGTTTAATTGAAGCCCGATTCAAGCATTCCGATACCCGGCGCGGCCCTTTCCGCCACTATAATATCATAAATCCAGAAAGGAACCGCACATTTACACTTCCATTATTTCTTCTTCCTTGGCCTCTAAAACTTTGTCCACTTCTTCAATTTTGCTGTCAGTAAGTTCCTGGATTTCATCCTGGGCCCGTCTGCTATCATCTTCAGAAATATCACTGTCTTTTTCCATTTGTTTGATCATATCATTGGCATCGCGGCGAATATTACGAATCGCCACCCGGCCTTCCTCTGCCTTTTTCTTAACATACTTGACCAGTTCCTTGCGCCGTTCTTCGGTCAGCTCCGGAATGGTTAACCTGATCACATTGCCGTCATTTGAGGGAGTTAATCCCAAATCAGATTTTTGGATTGCTTTTTCGATTTCCGGAATGGACTGTTTATCCCAGGGCTGAACCACCAGCAGGCGTGGTTCCGGAGCAGTAACCCCGGCCAGCTGATTAAGAGGTGTCGATATTCCGTAATAATCAACTTCAATCCTGTCCAAAAGAGACGGAGATGCCCTGCCTGCACGCAGGGTGGCAAGTTCGCGCTGAAAGGCAGCCACTGCTTTAGTCATCTTTTCTTCCGCTTCAGCATAAACATCGTCGATCATAATTTCTCACCCCTGATCAAGGTTCCAATTTTTTCACCCATTATTGCCTTTTTGATGTTTCCAAAGTTAAGTCCGAAAACAATTAATTTAATATTATTGTCCATACACAGGGAAGCTGCTGTTGAATCCATTACCCCCAAATGCTGGTTGATAACCTCGATATAATTTAGTTCTTCAAAACGGAATGCATCGGGTTTAACCAGGGGATCGGCATCGTAAACTGCGTCTACCTTACCCTTGGCCAGCAATATAACTTCGGCTTCAATTTCTGCCGCCCGCAGGGCGGCCGTGGTATCCGTTGAAAAGTAAGGGTTACCGGTTCCACCGGCAAATATTACGATCCTTCCTTTTTCCAGGTGGCGTAAAGCTCTCCTGCGGATATAAGGTTCGGCTACCTGCTTCATCTCAACCGCAGTCTGTACCCTGGTGTCTACCTCGCACCTTTCCAGGGCATCCTGCAGGGCCAGGGCATTGATTACCGTAGCCAGCATCCCCATGTAATCAGCTGTAGCCCGGTCCATTCCCTTTTTACCAGCCTGGGCTCCGCGCCAGATATTACCGCCTCCGACAACTACGGCAACCTGAACATTATAAGAGCTTACTTCTTTTAACTGCAGGGCTATGCTTTCCATCACCTGCTGATCAATTCCAAAGTCCTGCTCCCCGGCCAGAGCCTCTCCACTTAATTTTAATATGACCCGGTTGTACGCAGGTTTTGTCAATACAGCACCCCCGTCGCTAAAATATTCGACAAAAAGGCATTTATACCCTTCAACCATAATGATTTTTTATTGCAGGCAAAAAAAAGAACACTTTTCAGTGTTCTTTTACTTAATATTTAACTGCAACCGCAGGGCGACTCATCCGAGTCTTGTCCTTCACCAACCTCGAACCTACAGTAGCGGCTGATTACAATATTCTCACCTATTTTAGCAATCAGGTTGGTTAAAAGGTCACCAATTGTAATTTCTTCATCTTTAACGAAAGCCTGTTCCATCAAACAATTTTCCGTGTAGAACTTATCAATCCGTCCGCTGACAATCTTATCAATTACTTTTTCCGGTTTGCCCTCATTTAAAGCCTGGGCCTTGATTATCTCCCGTTCTTTTTCCAGTTCGCTTTCGGGAACATCTTCCCTGCGCAGGTAAGCCGGGTTAGTTGCGGCAACCTGCAGGCATATATCATGAACAAATTCTTGAAATTCATTGTTGCGGGCTACGAAATCCGTTTCACAATTGACCTCAACTAAAACTCCCACTTTACCGCCCAAATGGATATAGGAATCAACCATCCCGTGTTTTGTGGCCCTTCCGGAACGTTTTGCAGCTTGAGATAAGCCCTTTTCTCTTAAAGCGCTGATTGCCTTTTCTTCGTCACCACCGGCTTCCTGCAGTGCTTTTTTGCAGTCCATCATGCCGGCTCCGGTTTTTTCTCGTAAAGATTTAACCACTTTAGCATCGATATGCATCAAATTACACTCCCCTGTCAGAACTAAATCTATTTTAAATTATAAAGATCTACTCTTTTTCTTCACTTTCCTCTTCAGCGGCAGATTCATCAGCAGCTGCAGCATCTTCAATCGCTTCGCCGACAGAAAGATCGGGTTCTTCAGCTACCTGTTCCTCACTGCTGTAAACCGTTGCTAATTCTTCTGAAGCTTCAACTTCTTCACCGGAAGGTTTCTCTTCTTCACCGGAAGGTTTTTCACTTTCAACATCCGGCTCTTTTTCATCATCCAGATCAATAACCATAGTTTCAGATGCTTCAGCTTCATCATCTTCAGGGACTTCAGGCTCCTCGCTGATCTGTTTTCCTTCAAGCACGGCATCGGCCATCACCGAGGTGATCAGTTTAACCGCCCTGATTGCGTCATCGTTACCCGGGATCGGGTAGTCTATTTCGTCCGGGTCACAATTGGTATCAACAATAGCTATAACCGGGATTTCAAGCTTTCTTGCTTCAGCCACTGCGATTCGCTCTTTCCTGGGATCGGCTACGTAAATTGCATCGGGAAGCCTTCTCATATTGCGAATGCCGGTTAAAAATTTGTGCAGTCTTTCCTTTTCATTTTGGAGGGTGAGCACCTCTTTTTTGGTCAGGCGCTCAAATGTGCCATCGACTTCCATTTTTTCCAAATCAAACATGCGGTCAATCCGGCTGCGGATGGTATTAAAATTGGTCAGCATCCCACCCAACCAGCGGTGGTTTACATAATGCGCCCCGCACCTTTGAGCCTCGGTTTGAATTGATTCCTGGGCCTGTTTTTTGGTCCCAACAAAAATAATTTCGCCCCCGTCGGCGATCATGTCCCGGACAAAGTTATAAGCTGTGTCCATCAGCTTCACGGTTTTCTGCAAATCAATGATGTAAATTCCGTTACGTTCGGTGAAGATGTAATTTTTCATCTTCGGGTTCCAGCGGCGGGTCTGGTGTCCGAAATGAACACCCGCCTCCAATAATTGTTTCATACTTGCTTTAGCCAAACTAAACTCCTCCTTTTGTTTTTGCCACCGCCTGATTCACTGCCGGATCCAAGCTTTAAAGCCAACCGGATCCAGGCTCGGCAGGCGTGAGTTTTAAAAGTACCAGGGGTAGTATAGCATAGTTCGCTTTTTATGGCAATGTTAAAATAAGTCTAAGGGCAAAACTATTGCAAAGGCACTGCTCCTGTTATAGAATCACTTTATTAACCGGATAATCCGAGCTGATCCTGTTCACATACAATCCGGTGTAATCGGTTACTGCTTAATAGATTTTGATCCTTGCTTCAAAGCGGGTGATTAAATGGCTGATATTCAACCTTTTAAAGGAATCAGGTATAACCTTAAGCTCATCGAAGATCCGGAAGCTGTTATTGCGCAGCCTTACGACATCATCAGCACGAAAGACCAGGAACGCCTTCATCAAAAAAATCCGTATAATATCATCCGCCTGGAATATGGGAAAACTTTTCCGGCCAATGGAGATTCCCAAAACAGGTATACCCGGGCTAAAGAAACTTTTGATCACTGGCTGCAGGAAGGAATCCTGTTAACCGATGACCGGCCCGGCTTTTATTTTTATGAACAGGAATTTACCTTCCAACAGCAAAAATACCGGCGGCGAAGCCTGTTGTCCGCCTTAAAACTTGAACCTTACAGCTCCGGGAACATTCTGCCCCACGAAGCGACTATGGCCGCTCCCAAGGAAGACCGGTTTAAACTGTTACAAGCCACGAAAGCAAATTTTAGCCCGATTTTTGCCCTGGCTCCCGATCCGGACTCCCGGATGGCCGGGTTTTTTAACCGGGCGATGGAAGAAAAACCCCTGTTTGAAGCGGGCAGTGGTTCCTTTCTTGTTCAACGCCTTTGGTCGGCCACCGATCCCGGCCTGATAGAAAAGATAAAAACTTATTTAAAAATGCAGAGCCTGCTCATTGCCGACGGTCACCACCGCTACGAAACCGCATTGGATTATTATAAGCGGCGTGAAAATGAACAGGAGCCCGGTGCCGGGTATATCCTTGCAGCTTTGGTCAGCATTCATGACCCGGGGCTTCTGATGCTGCCCACCCACCGCCTGCTGACAGGTTTAGGAAAAAGGGATAAAGAAACCCTCGAAGAAATGATTACCGCAAATTTTAAGATTTCCTCAGAAATAAAACCGGCCAACCTGGATCGGCAAGCTTTCAAGGAAGGGGTAAACCGAGTCAGCCTGGAAGAAAACGGCTTCGGTTATATCACCCCTCAAAAAGCCTGCCTGCTGGTCCCTAAAACCGGTTTTAAAAATAAGGAGGAAGCCGCCCCTGCAGTTTCGTTGCTGCATGAGGGGCTTTTAAACCCACTTCTTGCAAATAACCAGGCTGAAGCACCCCCCGCGAAAAAAATTAATTTCTTGCACGACTTTGACAGCGCGCTAACCTCTGTTGTTGATGGTTCTGCAGATGCAGCATTTATCCTGGGGGATTTCCCAGTCGCCAGGGTATTTGAACAAACCGGCAGGGGCAGGTTGTTACCGCAAAAATCCACCTACTTTTACCCCAAAATACCGGGAGGCCTGGTGATTTATCACACTGGAAAAAGTATTTAGAGCTGCCAGTATGGGCGCAGAATTTGACAAAGGTCCTGCATGCGTTTTTGGATATGCCAGTTGGAATCCCGTTCGGCAGCTTCTTCAGTGAAGGGCAAGCCCCATTGCCCCAGGGCGTTTAACACCTGGACTACAATCTCGGCCTGCCCTTGAAGGTGGTAGCCGCCTTCAAGGCATAGTAAAATTTTTCCGCCGCACCAGCGCTCTGCCGCCCTTCGCAGCTGTTCGGCCATATTGTAGTAACCCTGTTGGGTCAGGGCCATACCGGCCAGGGGGTCGTGCCGGTAGGCATCGTGGCCGGCTGAAATCAAAAGCAGTTCAGGCTGGAACTGGTCCAATACCGGGATAACTACCTGTTCAAAAACCAGGTCGTAGTCCGCATCTCCGGTGCCTGCCGGCAGAGGCACGTTTACGTTATACCCTTCCCCTTTACCGCGGCCCACTTGTTCCATGTGCCCTGTCCCGGGGTAGGCAGGGCTCTGGTGGGTAGAAATAAACAAAACCTCGTTGTCTTCCTCGAAAGTATGCTGGGTTCCGTTGCCGTGGTGTACGTCCCAGTCAACAATGGCTATCCTGTTGAGACCAAAATCGCGCTTTGCCGCAGCTGCCGCCACCGCTATATTGTTAAACAGGCAAAACCCCATTGCCCGGCTTCTTTCCGCATGGTGCCCGGGAGGGCGGTTTAACGCAAACACCTTGCTATTCTCGCCCTGCATAACCCGGTTCAGGCCGGTCAGGGCTGCTCCGGCAGACAAAAGCCCTACCCGGTATGATTCTGAAGTAATGTAAGTATCCATATCCAGGAAACTCTTTCCAGCCAGGCAGGCTTCCTCGATTGAGCGAATGTACTCGTAATCGTGGACTAAATTAATATCCTCAACCTCGGCCGGCTGTGGATCAATCCATGCGATATAATCTTCAACTCCCCGCTTATTAATCGCGGCATTTATGTACTCAAGCCTGTCCTTACGCTCGGGGTGCTGAGGATGGGTATGAAGAAGGTAGTCGGGATGATAAACCAGTCCAATTTTGTCTTTGTTTTTTTCCATGTTATCCCTCACTTTGCAAGATATTTACTATTTCAGGGCTTTATTTAACCGGTCCCATAGCTCGGGGCTGTGTTTCTTAAGAGCCACCGGCCGCCCCCGGTTGTTCACAAAAGCATGTTCAGTATACCCTTCGGCTAAAAGCTCTTCATCCCTGCGCACTTCATATTTGAAAGTAACCCTGGCATTTTTTAATCTATCCAGGCAAGTGACTATGGTCAATAGATCATCATAGCATGCCGAATGCTTGTACTCGCAATATGCCTTAAGCACAGGTAAAAAAAGGTTATATCTCTCAAATTCCTTGTATGGCAGATCTAAACTGCGCATTATCTCGGTCCGTCCGACCTCAAACCAGGTCAGGTAGTTGGCATAATAAGCCACCCCCATCTGGTCGGTGTCCTTGTAACGAACCCGCAGCGTTGTTTCATTTTGAACCAATCCAATTCCCCTTTCCAAAAAGTTGTCAACAACCCCGTCCCCCTGACAACTTTTAGCGGACGTGGGCTTTGCCCCGGTAGACTAAACCGCGGCCTGCATCCACGGTGATTGTTTCACCGTTTTCAATTAGCCCGGCCGCGCCTTCGGCGCCGACCACGGCCGGGATACCCAGGTTGACGGCGACTACCGCCCCATGGGAAGTAAGCCCGCCTTCTTCGGTAATCAGGGCCGCTGCCTTTTCAATAGCCGGTAAAAGTTCTCGGTCGGTCATTTTGGCCACCAGTATCTGTCCCGGCTGGAATTCGTTTAGATCACTTTCTTTTGTAACTACAAACGCGCTCGCGCTTGCCGATACTTTACCGATACCGGTACCTTTAACTAAAGCTTCGCCCACTGTTTCCACCCTCAATAAGTTAGTTGTTCCCGAAACCCCCACCGGAACGCCGGCGGTAATCACCACCAGGTCGCCGTTTTTTACCAGGCCCTGCTCCAGGGAGGTTTGGATCGCATTGCTGAACATATCATCGGTTGAATTAACCGGCGGGCTAATAATGGCTTTAACCCCCCGGGTTAAGGTTAGCTGGGAAGCTACCTGCCTGCGGGATGAAACAGCCACAATCGGAGCCCGCGGTTTATACTTGGAAACCATTCTCGCAGTGTGGCCGGACTGGGTAGAGGTAATAATCGCATCTGCTCCCAGTTCAAAAGCTATATTGCAGGTAGAGAAGCTGATCGCATCGGTCACCGTTTTCTTAACCGACGGGCCGTGCTGTTCGAGCAGTTTTCCGTAATCCAATCCTTCTTCGGTATGAAATGCAATCCGGGCCATGGTTTGAATGGCCTCGATAGGGTAGCTTCCCATCGCAGTTTCACCTGATAACATTACCGCATCGGTGCCGTCAATAATCGCATTGGCAACATCACTTGCCTCGGCCCTGGTCGGAAAAGGATTGCGGATCATGCTGTCGAGCATTTGGGTGGCGGTGATTACCGGTTTGCCCAGCCGGTTGCATTCGGCGATAAAATGTTTTTGTAACAGCGGGACTTCTTCCGGTTGAACTTCAACACCCAAATCGCCCCGGGCTACCATCACCCCGTCTGCCACTTCCAGGATGGAACCATAATTTTCCACCCCTTCCCGGCTCTCTATTTTGGCCAGGATCATAACCCGGCCACCTTCATCTTCCACCAGGCGGCGGACTTCCATGATATCTTCCGCGCTGCGGGTAAATGAAACGGCCAGGAAATCAACTTCATGTTCCAGGGCCATTTTAATGTCTTCCCGGTCCTCAGCTCCCAGGGCCGGTAAACTAATCCGGGTTCCGGGTGTATTGATCCCTTTGTAGCTGTGCAAATCGCCGCCATAGATAACCCGGCAATAAATTTCCTCTCCGGAAATTTCCTTTACTTCCAGGGTAATCATCCCATCATCGATTAAAACCCTGCTTCCGGGTTTCAGGTCTTCATGAAGCCCGGAATAAGTGACGCCCACCCTGCTGCCGTCTCCTGTAATTGCTTTTGTGGTGAGAGTAAAATCTCGTCCTGTTTCAAGGGTTACCGGTTCTTCAGCCAGCTTGCCTGTCCGCACCTCCGGCCCGCGGGTATCGAATAATATTCCCACATTTCCGGCAAAACTGCAGGCATCCCTGATCATTTGCAGGCGGCGGAAATGGTCGTCTCTGCTGCCATGCGACAAGTTGAGCCGGGCCACATCCATCCCCGCTTCAACAGCCTTATTTACCTGCTCCGGGTTATTGATGCTCGGCCCTAACGTGCAAACAATCTTAGTCCTTCTCATCTACGGTTTAACCTCCCGGCTGCACCGGCTATAATTTAACCGGTGGCCCCTTTATCATAATCCTGGTACTGTTCGCTGACTGCATTCTCTCCGAGCAGGTTCTCCAGCTGTTTGCGGCACTGCGGGTGATCCCTGACCCAGTAATCCTTTTTCAGCATGAGCATTTTGTTGTCTTTTTTGAAAAACAAGCATACCGGCACTTCCCCGTTTTCAGCAACCAGGGTATCTTTTAGATGTTTCAAAACTTCCTTGTCGTGCTCTTCTCCGATGATCAGGCGGTAATATTTCTGCTGGTAGCTCAAAGGCTGCAGCTTTTCCGCCAGGACCTTAACGTCTTCTTCTTCCTTGTGATCGGTCCGGCCTTCCACTAAAATAAGATTATCTTCCTGGAGCAAGTCGGCATGCTGTTCAAACAAGTCCGGAAAAACTACCAGTTCTACCGTACCGGTTAGATCTTCAAGTTTAACGAAGGCCATCAACTTATTCTTTTTTGTATAAAAACGGCGCACGGAAAGGATAATCCCGCCAACCTTGGTATGGTTGTTATCCCCGATTTCGCTTAGCTCCACGCACCTGTTAAGGTTGGGCATCTGGTCAAAAACGGGGCGGTATGGCTCCAGGGGATGACCGGAAATGTAGAGGCCGAGCATCTCCTTTTCCAGGGAAAGCCGTTCTTTATCGGTAAAAGGTTCAATATTTACCAGGTTATCGGTGAGCAACTCTTCTTGCACGCTGCTGTCCATGAGCGAAAACATTGACATTTGACCGTTCTCCCTCTCCCTTTGGGCGGACTGACCCTGGGCCAGGACATCTTCCAGAACAGCCAGGTACTGGGCCCGGTGCCCGCCCAGCGAATCAAAGGCGCCGCATTTTATCAGGCTTTCCAGGGTTTTGCGGTTAACCAGGCGCATATCGACCCTGGAAGCAAAATCGCGCAGCGAAATAAATGGCTTTTCCCGGCGGGCCCGGATAATTGAATCAATCGCCCCCAGACCTACGTTTTTCACGGCCGCCAGGCCGAAACGGATCCGCTTTTCCCCGACCACCGTAAAGTGAGTTTCGCTTTCATTGATATCGGGAGGCAGAACTTCAATCCCCATCCGTTTGCAGTCGGCAATGTAAAGGGCCACTTTATCGCTGTTGGAATAGTAGATGGTCATGATTGCGGCCATGTACTCAACCGGGTAATTTGCTTTCAAGTAAGCAGTCTGGTATGCAATCAGTGCGTAAGCGGCAGCGTGAGACTTGTTAAACCCATAGGAAGCAAACTTCAAGATCAAATCATAAATTTTTTGACCAAGTTCTTTGCTGTAACCCTTATCGACGCAGCCCTTAATAAATTCTTGCTGCTGCTGATCCAAAATATCCTTCTTCTTTTTGCCAATGGCCCGGCGCAGCAGATCGGCCTGCCCCAGGGAAAACCCGGCTATACGGGCGGCAATTTCCATGATCTGCTCCTGGTAAACGATAACCCCATATGTTTCTTTTAAAACCGGTTCCAAATCCGGATGGGGGTACTTAATATGCTCTCTCCCGTGCTTGCTGTTAACAAAGGTAGGGATCTGCTCCATCGGCCCCGGCCGGTAAAGGGCAACAACGGCGATAATATCTTCAAACTTGTTGGGAATTAAATCTTTGAGCGCAGAACGCATCCCGGCGCTTTCCAGCTGAAAAATGCCCGTGGTTTCCCCTCTTGAAAGCAGCTCATAAGTACCGGTATCGTCGAGGGGAATTTCCTCAATGTTAATTCGCAAACCGTGCCTTCGTTCAACGTTTTTCAAAGCCTCCCCGATAATGGTCAAAGTCTTCAATCCTAAAAAATCCATTTTCAGAAGGCCTAAATCTTCTAAAGTTCCCATCGGGAACTGGGTAACTACCGTATTGTCCGAGGTTTTATATAAAGGGACATAATTCACCAGCGGTTCGCGGGCAATGACCACCCCGGCTGCGTGAGTGGAAGCATGGCGCGGCATTCCTTCCACCGCCCGGGAAGTATCAATTAACTGGCGGTACTTTTCCTCCTGTTGGTAATGGTTCTGCAGTTCCTTGCTCTGCTCTAAAGCGCGATTGATGTTCATGTTCGGCTCCATCGGGATCATCTTGGCAATTTTATCCACTTCGGCATAAGGAATAGCCAGGGCCCTGCCGACATCGCGAACTGCCGCCCTGGCAGCCATGGTCCCAAAAGTGATAATCTGGGCCACCTGGTCCTGGCCGTACTTATCGCAGACGTAATTCAAAATTAAATCCCGCTTATCATCACAAAAGTCTATATCAATATCGGGCATTGAAACCCGTTCGGGATTTAGAAAACGCTCAAAAAGCAGCCCGTAGCGCAAAGGTTCAATATTGGTAATCCCCAGGCTGTAAGCAACCAGGCTTCCGGCAGCAGATCCCCGTCCCGGGCCGACAATCACGTTATGCCGCCTGGCATAATCGACAAAATCCCAAACTATTAAAAAATAATTGGAGTAATCCATCTGGCGAATTACCTGCAGCTCGTATTCAAGCCTTTCTCTGAGTTCAGGGGTAATCTCCTCGTAACGGGCTTTTAGTCCCTCGTAGCATTTTTCCCTTAAGTAGCTGTCGGCATCGACACCCTCGGGCAGGGAATATTCCGGCAGGTGCCGCTGCGTAAAATCTTTTTCCACGTTACAGCGCTCCGCTATCTGCAAGCTGTTGCTGATCGCCTCGGGACAGTCGGTAAAAAGAGCGGCCATTTCCTCTTCGCGCTTGAAATAAAATTCCTGGGATTCAAACTTCATCCGCTCGGTTTCATTAACTGTTTTCCCGGTTTGAATACAGAGCAATACATCATGGACTTCGGCATCATCCTGGGACAGGTAATGAACATCGTTGGAAGCGACCAGGGGGATGTCCTCTTCCCGGGACAACTGCTTTAATATCTCGTTAACCTGTTTTTGTTCCGGCAGGTCATGGTCATGCAATTCGAGGTAAAAGTTGTCCTTTCCGAAGGTGTCCCGGTAAAACCGGGCGGTCTCCCTGGCTTTTTCAACCTGGCCGGAAAGAATAAAAGAGGGAATTTCCCCTGCCAGGCAGGCGCTCAAAGCAATCAGCCCCTGGTTGTAATTTTGAAGCAGCTCGTGGTCCACCCGCGGTTTGTAGTAAAAACCTTCCATGAAGCCTGCAGAGACAAGCTGCATCAGGTTTTTATATCCGGTCTCATTTTCAGCCAAAAGGACCAGGTGGTACTGCCAGTCATCTTTACCCGCTTCTTTATCCAGGCGGGAACGGGGTGAAACATACACTTCACAGCCCAAAATAGGTTTGATCCCGATCTCTTTGGCAGCACGGTAAAAATCGATTACCCCAAACATGGTCCCGTGGTCGGTGATCGCCACCGCCGGCATCCCCATATCGGCTGCCTGTTTAACTAAAGCCCTGTACCTGGCTGCTCCATCAAGCAGGCTGTATTCGGTGTGACAGTGCAAGTGGACAAAATTACTCATCATAACCCTCCGGCCTTAAACTGGTTTTGTAACTGTCTCAGCCTGTTTTAGATAAGACCCGGCCATACCTGAAAAGAAAACTCCGGTAAATTTAATCAACAGCCTGGTAGTGGCTGTGCAGGTAGCCGGCCTTATCTAAATACCGCTTTTAACTTTCGATTTTTGTCTCTAAAGATCCTTTAGAGCAAGCCGCTTTTTTTAACTTCTAATTTGTGGTAAGATTAGGATTGAACAAAGTAATTAAAGCCCTTGAACCCTTAATAACCGGCAATTACCTGAAATAACTGCTGAAGCTTTGACTGGATTTATATACCTATAATAGCATAAGAGGAGCATTGTTTTGCTTGAAGATCGGGAAACCCGCCTGGCTTTAAAAATAGTTCTTTTCGCCGCCGCTATAGTCTTTGCAGTCTGGTTGCTGGCAAAACTGGCCCCGGTTATCTCACTCATTGTTATCGCCGTTTTCATCGTTTATACAATCAGTCCCCTGGTTAATATACTGATCAAAAAAAGAATCCGTCCCGTCCTGGCTGCCACATTTACTTCTTTCATTATCCTGGTAGCCGTAGTCCTTTTATTTTACCTGTTAATACCCGGTTTGATCTCGGAAATGAGACAGCTTGTCGTCTACTTGACCACCGAGTTAATGCAGGACTTACCCGGCATGATTGCCCAGCTCCAGGAACTTGACCAACGCTTCGATCTTCAACTCACCGAAGCTTTTGTTGAATACGCCAACCAGTTTATGAGGCAGGCTCCCAGCAATGTCCAGGAAATCCTGCGTTACATAACCGCACTGTCACTGGACCTGGTGACCCGGGCCTGGATTATCCTGGCCATGGTTTTTGTCGTTTTTTACATGGTCCAGGATCTGGATAAAGTCAGGCATAATGTAACCCTGCTGTTCCCCCAGATTTACAAGGAAAATGTTCAACATGCTTTAGGCATTATCGATGAAAAAGTAGGCGCCTATATCCGCGGAACTCTGCTCAAGTGCCTTTTTGTCGGCTTTTTAACCTGGGCCGGGCTTACTATCCTGGGTATGCCTTTTGCCCTGATCCTGGGAATTTTGGCCGGTCTTCTTAATATCATCTTATATGTTGGCCCGGTAGTCGCCACCATCCCGGCCCTGCTGCTCAGCTTGATGCCCGACACCCCAAGCATTTTCCTGGTCCTGCTGCTTTACATCCTGGTCCAGGTGCTGGATGCTTTTCTCTTTACCCCGGTGCTTTTAGGTAAAGCTACCGATTTAAGCCCGCTGACGGTAATTGTGATCGTGCTGATTGGCGCCCAGCTGATGGGCTTGCTCGGCATTATTTTAGCCATCCCCATTACCGCTACCTTGAAAGTGCTCCTGGTCCACTATTATCTCGATCGCCGCAAAACCGAGTATGCCAACCACCTAACTTCTAAGTAAATTCTAACTGCACTTCTGCGTATTACCTCCCGGCATTTTATCCGGCTACCTGTTCACTATAACATAGATCACTTGCTACTCTAAGGCGTGCTGCATTTGGGACGGGAACATTGTAAGAAAACCGGTTAGTTAGCTCATATCCGGAAAATCCTGCTGCCTTAAGGCCTCGTACAGCACCAGGGCTACAGAATTGCCCAGGTTCAAAGAACGGGGAATTTGATCAACCATCGGTATCCTGGCAACCAGATCCGCTTTACCTAAAACATCCTCCGGCAGTCCGCTTGTTTCACTGCCGAATACTAAAAAATCACCGGGCCGGTAGCTGATCCGGTGATAGTAATGATCGCCCCGGGTTGTAAAACAAATAAACCGGGCATGAGGATAGGCTTTTTTTATAGCATCAAAATCATGGTGCAGCTTTAAATCTAAATATTGCCAGTAATCCAGGCCTGCCCGGCGCACATCCTTTTCTCCGAGTGAAAACCCGAGCGGTTCCACCAGGTGCAGCCTGGTCCCGGTCATCACGCAGGTGCGGGCCACATTTCCTGTATTTTGGGGTATTTCCGGTTCAACCAGGACCAAATCCACGATACTCAACCCTTTGTCCAGCTTAAGTATTTTTCTCATATTTAGGCATTATCCCCTGAAACACCATTCGCCTGTCCTTTTATATTATTTTCCCGGTTGATCACATCGTTAAAGTAATGCAGCTTGTCAAGCACTTTTTCATTGAAGCTTTTTTCAGGGAAAACCCCTTCTTCTGTCAGTTCACCCGCTTGTAAACCGGATAAAAGTTCCAGGCCTTCATCTACAGTTTTGATCGTATAAATATTGAACTGCCCGTTTTCTACAGCCTCAACTACTTCCCTTTTCAGCATTAAAGATTTGCGGCTTTTCTCAGGGATAATTACCCCCTGCCCGCCGTTTAAACCTTTTGCTTTGCAGGCCATGTAAAACCCTTCAATTTTATGGTTGATTCCGCCTACCGGCTGAACATCTCCTTTTTGGTTTATAGAACCGGTTATCGCTAAATCCTGGCGCAGGGGCACATCAGCCAGGCTGGAAAGCAGACAAAACAGTTCTGCGGCTGAAGCGCTGTCTCCTTCAACCCCGCCGTACGACTGCTCGAAACAAAGGCTGGCGGTAAGGTTCAGGGGTACCAGTGAGCCGTACCGCATCCCCAGGTAACCGTTAAGGATTAAAACCCCTTTACTGTGGATTTTCCCGCTTAGTTCACTTTCCCTCTCAATATTGATTATTCCCTTACGTCCGAGATAAGTGGATGCGGTTATCCTGGATGGGCGGCCAAAGCGGTAATCTCCCTGGTCCAAAACTGATAGGGCGTTAATTTGGCCTACCTTTTTGCCCTCTAAATCAAGCAGGATCTCTTCTTCTTCGATCGATTCCAGAATTTTTTGCTCATACTTGTTGGAACGGTAAACCATTTCCTCCATCGCTTTTTCTACATGTTCCCGTTCCACCAGTTCTTTATCTTCCAGTTCAGCCCAGGCATCGGCCTCAAAGAGCAGATCAACAATTTTGTTGAAGCGGGTACTCAGCTTGTTCTGCTTTTCGGCCAGCCTGGTGCTGTATTCAATTATTTCAGCCACCGCCTCACGATCAAAATGGCGTAAATCCTGGTTGTTGCAATGATAAGAGATAAAGCTGGCCATTTTTGTTACATTGTCATTTTCACAGTCCATTTCAGAGTCAAAATCCGACTTTATTTTAAACAGCTTTCGAAAATCTTCATCGTACTGGTAAAGCAACTGGTATATAAAGGGGTTGCCGATCAGGACAACCTTGATGTTTAAGGGGATGGGTTGCGGGCGGAGAGTGGACATGGCCACCAGGCCAAAATGTTCACTGATATTTTCTATTCTGATTTCATTAGTCCGCAAGACCCGCTTTAAAACTTCCCAGGATTGAAGGGAGGTCAACAAGTCGCGGGCCTGTAAAACCAGGTATCCCCCGTTAGCCCGGTGGAGCGCTCCCGGCTTGATCATCGTAAAGTCAGTCACGACCGTGCCAAAGCGGTTTTCATATTCTACCCGGCCGACCAGGTTATAGTATGAAGGGTTGGTTTCATAAACCATCGGTGCGCCTTCTGTATCTCGATTGTCGACTAAAAGGTTTACCTTGTAACGCCGGTCAGATTGATCCTGGCTTTGCTGCTGAAGCCAGAACATGGGATTCTGCTGTTCATCGTCATCGCTGCGAAAGTCGGATAGGTTGGAAAGGACGTCTTCCCGGAATGCTTCCAGGTAATCTTTTACTGCCGGATAGTCAGCATATTCTTCCATCAATTCGTTAAAAAGGTGACCGATAGCATCGAGCCCGAACTTATGATCCAGCTCTTTAAGCTGTTCTTTTAGCTCTTTTTCCTGTTTCTGCACCCGGCGCATAATTTCCATGGCCTTAATCTGGACTTCATTGGATTTTTTCTCCATTTCATCCTTGGTTTCCTGGTCAAGCTTTGCATATTCATCTTCATCGATCTGTTCGCCCTCCTGCAGGGGAATGGTGACAAATCCCGAGCTGGTCCTTTTCAGGGCAAAACCCTTCTCCTGGGCATATTTATTAAGTTCATCTAAATGTTCGGCCCTTGCTTCCTGGTAATCTTTTACATAAGCTGATTTTTGCTGTTCATAATCATCGCCTTCAAAAACTTTAGGGATATCCTGTTTCAAGTCCTCTAGCAGCTCTTCGATGCGGCTGCGGAATACCGCACCCTGCCCGGCAGGAAGATTAAGGGCGATCGGCTCCCCGGGCTTTTCAAAATTATACACGTAAACCCAGTCATCAGGCACCGGTTCTTCCGCCGATATTTTTTCGACGATAGACTGGGCATAACTTGATTTTCCGGTCCCGGTCAGGCCTGTCATAAAAATATTGTAGCCCGGACGTTTAATCCGCAGTCCGTATTCTGTAGCCCTGACAGCCCTCTCCTGGCCAAGCATCCCTTCCAGGGGAGGGACTTCTGCTGTAGTTTTAAATTTAATACTTTTTAAATCGCAACCTTTTCTCAAGTCACTGCTTTTTAATTTTTCTGCAGCCATTATTTTCCCCCTTTTCTTTCACATACAGGCACAGTTTATTTAGGAAGCATCGAATGCATTCGGGACTCTTAGCCTTACATAGCTGACGACCGTGGGCAATCATGCGGTGGTGCGAAGTAATCCACTGATCCTGCGGGATTACCGTTTTCAACTGCTCTTCAACTACATCAACATTTTTGCCATCTGCCAGGCCTAAGCGCCTCGATACCCGGAAAACATGAGTATCGACAGCTAAAGCGGGCTGTCCATAAGCACTGCTGATAATTATATTGGCTGTTTTACGCCCCACCCCGGGCAGCTTTACCAGTTCTTCGAATTTATCCGGAATCCGACCCGCGTATTTATCCACAATAACCCGAGCAGCTTCGACCAAAAAGCGGCTCTTGTGCCGGTAAAGGCCTATACTTTTTATGTAAGGCTCAAGATCAGGCGGATTTAGTCCGGCCAGATCATGCACAGTAGGCACCGCCTTAAAAAGCCTTCCGGTAACTTTATTTACCTGTTCATCGGTGGTCTGTGCAGATAGCACTGTGGCTACAAATAGCTGGTAGGGGCTTTTATAGACAAGCCCGCTGCCGGCCCCTGGATAATGAACAGCCAGTAAATCAAGGATCTCTTCTATTCGATTACTATCATTTTCTTGAATCCTGCTGATTAACATATATCATTATAGATCGACAAATTGATCAGGTAAAGTAGAAATTAAATATAGCTACCGGGGAGACCGGTGAATAAAAAATGAAAACCCGGAGGCTTTCTTTCAGATAAAAACGTGATAACCAAATCATTATTGTTTCTGCTGAGTCTTAGCCATTCTCTTCGATGATCCGGCACCGATTGAAAATGCAGCGCGGTTCAGCAGTAAATCATTATTCCTTGATGGCCTTCTTCTGCTTTAATTCTTCGATTTCCCGCTTGCCAAAGCCAAATCTGTTTAAAATGTTGACAGTATGTTCGCCGTGTCCCGGCGGATCCAGCCTTAGTTCACCGCCCTGCCCGGAAAAAAGCAAGGGAAACCCGGTCATAAAATCACCTGCAGGCCCTTTTAGAAAGTATCCCTCCTGGCTGGCCAGGGGATGCTCCCTGGCTTCATTCAAATCAAGAACCGGTTCACAGCAGGCATCTACTTTTGCAAAAGTTTCTTCCCATTCACTCCTGCTTCTTTTTTTAAACAATTGCTTCACCTGTTCAATCAGCTCGGTCCTTTTTTCTTGGTCAAACTGCCTGTCAATCCAATCCGGTTTGCCCACAGTTTCGCAAAACCGCTGCCAGAATACCGGTTCGAGCGCACCCAGGCTCATATATTTACCGTCGGCTGTTTCATACAGGTTATAGCAGGCGAAAGCTCCGGTGATTAAACCTTTGCCCCTGCGCGGCAGTTCACCGCTTTCAGCCTGTCCAGAAGCGGCATAAGCCAAAAATGGAAGCAGCCCCCTGGCCATCGAAACATCTACATGTTCGCCTTTACCTTCCCGCATCCGCTTGAATAAAGCAAACATGATCCCGTTTAGAGCCATTAAAGAACCCCCGGCAATGTCGGCGATTTGTACCGCCGGCATTACAGGGGGACCATCTTCTTCGGCACTTAAATCAAGCAGGCCTGTTAAAGCAGAATAGTTAAGGTCATGCCCTGCCCGGTTCCGGTAAACTCCTTCTTTTCCGTATCCGCTGATGGAAGCATAAATCAACTGCTCGTTTATTTTGCTCAAGTCTTCATATCCAAGGCCGAGTCTTTCCATCACCCCCGGGCGAAATCCTTCCACCAGTATATCTACCCGGGCAGCTATCTTCTTAACCGCTTCTCTGCCGGAATCGTTTTTTAAGTTTACGGCAATGCTTTTTTTGTTGCGGTTAACCTGGTAAAAAAGTGCGCTTTTACCGGAAGAGTTTCCAGCATATCTTGCCGGATCCCCACCCCGGACATCTTCAACCTTAATTACCTCCGCGCCGTAATCGGCGAGGAGCATGGTGCAGACAGGCCCCGGCAGTAACCTGGTAAAATCAAGCACTACCAGGCCTTCCAGGGGTAGACTTCCTTTATTAACTGATCGCTCCACGGCTACCGGTGAGTATAGTGCGGTAAAAGTATTGGGCCAACCCGCCCGTCTCCCGCACCGCTTTGTTCCAATTCCCGGTTATAGGAACTTACGTGATCTAAATTCATGCCCTCTGGAGCAGGTATTTCCTTACTTTTTGCCGCCGCATTTCTACCGGCCCGGCGACCGAATACTAGAATATCAAGGAGCGAATTGCCCATTAAGCGGTTGGTCCCATGAATACCACCGGCAGTTTCTCCGGCCACAAAAAGGTTCTCAACGGTAGATCGAGCATTATCATCTATCAGGAGCCCCCCGTTTTGATAGTGAAGGGTCGGGTAAATCAGCATCGGTTCCTTGCGAATATCAACATCAAAACGTTTAAACTGGCGCAGCATTGCCGGCAGCTGTCGCTCAATAGTACCTTCACCGTGAATCATTTCGATCAACGGAGAATCAAGCCAAACCGCATCTATCCCGGTGGGAAGCGGAACTCCCAGGCCGCGTTCTTCGCATTCACGGATAATTGCCGAGGATTCAACATCCCTGGTCTCCAGATGGTAAACAAACTGTTCTCCGTTAATATTAAGCGGTGTTGCTCCCAGGCCGCGTGTTTTTTCGGTAACCAGCAGCCCTAAAAGCTGGGGCGGGTAAGCGCCGCCGGTAGGATGGTATTGAATCGAATCGGCATAAATCGTTTCCGCCCCTGCCCGGTAGCCTAAAATAAGGCCATCAGCGGTAGCTCCGTAATGGTTGCTGGTCGGAAAGCCCCGGTAATGCAGCCTCCCCGAACCCCCGGTAGCGATAATTACAGTTTTGGCCCGGGCCACCTCGTACTCTTCGGTTTCTAAGTTGAACAGAACTGCCCCGGCGGCCCTGCCATGGCTATCTAAAATTATTTCCACAGCCGGGCTGAATTCAACTACGTTAATCCCCTTGTTATAAACTTCGTCACGGAGCGTACGCATTATTTCAGCACCGGTGTAATCTCTCGCAGTATGCATCCGTTTCCGGGAAGTGCCCCCGCCGTGCCCGGTAATCGTAGTGCCATCTTCTTTTTTATCAAACATCGTTCCCAGTTCTTCCAGCCATTTAATCACCAGGGGAGCATCCATAACCAGGGCCCTGGCAAGCTCGGGGATATTCTCCAGGCGCCCGCCCCCGACAACGTCAAGATAATGGATCGCCGGGGTATCGTTTTCCTTATCGGCAGCCTGAATTCCACCCTGGGCCATCATTGTATTGGCATCACCAAAGCGCAGCTTGGTAGCAAGCAGAACACTTGCTCCATTTTCATGGGCCTGCAGGGCTGCCGAAGCACCCGCTCCGCCTCCACCGATAATTAAAACGTCAACATCGTAGTCTGGATCGGTGGATATATCCAGCTTAAAATCGCCCAGGCGGCTGTAAGATTCAAATACATCAGCCATTTCATTGGGCATACGCGCTCCCTGATTGACGCCTACTTTTATTTCCCGAAATCCATCTTCGATGTAATCCGGGTGAAATTTTTGCAAAACATCCCGCCGCTCTTCAGGGGACATCCGGGGATAATCAACGCCGACCCGGGAGGGCCTGGTTTCTTCGACTTTTTTCATCAATTCCAACAACTGCGGTGTATAAACCAAATTAACTCTTCCTCCTCTCCAGGCCTATTTTTCAATTTCCCGGTTATTGTATAGTTCCTGCAGTTTTTCTTTGTCCGCATTGACCAGTTCATCAATTTCCTGATCAAGCTCTCCATCTTTAATTGCCCTGGCTCTTTTCGCCAGGAAAGGATCCGGTTTAGCCAGGTAGCGGCTGTAAAGACGGCGGCCTGCCAGCGCTGCATTGTAATGGACAATGTTTGCCGGGCAACGTGAGACACAAAGCCCGCACATCAGGCAGTCAAATGATAGGTCGGCAGCCTTGGCAAAATCTCCCCGCTGCAGGTATGCGATATACTGCATGACATCAATATCCTGGGGACAGACCTTGTTGCAGGAGCTGCACCCCAGGCAGCGGTATACTTCCGGGTAAAGCTGGGCGAAATGTGCTACCGATGGCTCGATTTCTTCCAGCTCATACTTAGCTTTCCTTCCCGGGAAAAAGGGAATTTGCGCCAGGTACATCCCATTTTCCACCTTGGTTTGACAGGCCAGCCCCACTTTTAACTCGTAATCGCCTTCCATCCTGTATACAGTAGCGCAGGCCCCGCAAAACCCCGCCCGGCATCCACAACCGCGGGTTAACCGGTAACCGGCATATTCCATCGCATCAATGATTGTTAAAGTTTCGGGCACCCGGTAGCGTTTACCCATTATATAAATATCAACCATTTCGACTTGATCCCTGGTCATTTTTTCCTTGTCCTCCTCCTTCTCTACTCGGCAGGCGGTTCCGGAATAAAACCCTGTTCCATCGCCGCTTTTGTCTGGTCCTGGGCACGCTTGATAAATTGTTCTGCCTTTTTGTAACATTCATCGCGGCTGAGAATGACCCGGGCCAAACCCTCATCGATTGCCTTCATAGCTGTAGCCGTAGCTACCCGGGGAAAAACTTCCCACATGTCCATGGTAGGCAGGATTTTCTCCGGATCCATTCCGCCTTCGGGTGCGCAGGCCGCCAGTTCTTCGGCTGCGGCAATACACATCGAATCAGAAATCCCCGAAGCCTGGACATCTAAAACGCCCCGAAAGATCGCCGGAAAGCCAAGCGAATTGTTTACCTGGTTCGGGAAATCCGAACGGCCGGTAGAAACTATTTTCGCTCCCGCTTCCTTAGCATCCCAGGGCCAAATTTCGGGGATGGGGTTGGCGCAGGCAAAAACAATTGCATCATTGGCCATGCTTTCCACCCATTCCTTCTTGATCGTGTCAGGGCCGGGTTTGGAAAGGCCAATTAAAACGTCGGCACCTTTGCAGGCTTCTGCGGCCCCGCCGGTGACTCCTTCACCGTTGGTGGTTTGAGCCAGCTCCCATTTAACCGGGTGTTTATCTTTTAGCTCGGTACGCCCTTTATGCAGCGCTCCTTTACTGTCCACCATGATCACCTTTTCAGGATTTACACCGGCGGCAATAAGCAGTCTGACTGTACAAATATTCGCTGCCCCGGCGCCAATTAACACCACCTTGGATTGATCAATCTTTTTATCGACTATTTTTAAAGCGTTGATCAGTCCGGCCAGGGTTACCAGGGCAGTGCCCTGCTGATCATCATGCCAGACCGGAATGTGGCATTCTTCTTTAAGGCGGTCCAGCACATAAAAACATTTCGGGCTGGCAATATCCTCTAAATTTACTCCGCCGAAACTGGGCTGCAGCATCTTTACAAAATTAATCAGTTCATCAGCATCTTTTGTATCAACACAAACCGGAAAGGCATCAACCCCGCCAAGGTATTTAAAGAGCAGGGCTTTGCCTTCCATAACCGGCATACTTGCCTCCGGTCCGATATCTCCCAACCCGAGGACCCTGGTCCCGTCTGACACCACCGCACAGAAATTAGCCTTGTTGGTGTAATCGTAGACTTTCTCCTTGTTTTCAGCAATAGCCTTGCAGGGTTCGGCCACCCCTGGAGTATACCAGATCGCAAAATCGCCAATATCACGCACGCAGCTCTTTAAGTTGACCTCAATTTTACCTCTGTAAAACGGATGTAAACGCATCGCATCCTGGGCCGGTTTTTTCGCCTTGGCCAACAGTTCCTCTTTATCCATCAATTAATCCCTGCCTTTCCTGAAATGTAATTAAACCTGCTCATTAAACTTTTAACAGAAAGCCTTTACCGGGCGTAAGCCCTGGCTCCCTCGACATAAACATCGCCCCCGTGGGCGTCGTTAACTACAGTCACCGGAAAATCTTCCACTTCCAACCTATGAATTGCTTCCGGCCCCAGCTCCGGGTAAGCAACTACCTCACACTTTTTAATTTTCTTCGATAGAAGCGCACCGGCGCCACCAACTGCGGCCAGGTAAACTCCTTTATACTGCTGCAGGGCAACTTTAACTGCCTGGTTGCGCAGACCCTTGCCAATACAAGCCTTCATTCCGTGAGCCAGCATCTGCGGGGTATAGGCATCCATCCGTCCGCTGGTAGTTGGACCGGCCGAACCGATTACCTGGCCCGGTTTGGCCGGGGTAGGGCCTACATAATATATTATCTGTCCCTGCAAATCTAACGGCAGGGGCTCGCCTTTTTCCATCAACTCGATTAATTTCTTATGCGCGGCATCGCGGGCGGTAAATATAACCCCGTTAACCAGCAGGTTATCACCCGCTTTCATAGCGAGCACATCCCGGTCACTTAAAGGAGCTTCGATTCTTTTCTCTTCCATGCCCGACTTCCTCCTTTTATTCTAAAAGTAAAAAACTTAAATTATCCTTTCAGCATGCCTGCTGGCATGGCAGTTAATATTTACAGCAGCTGCCATGCTGGCAATATGGGAAGGGAAAGTTTCAATATGCACGGCTAAGGCAAAAGTCCGGCCGCCGAACCCTTGCGGTCCAATCCCTGAATCATTTATTTTGTCCAATATAGTTTTTTCAAGATCGGCATATTTAGGATCCGGGTGAGGTTCACCGAGGGGCCTGAATAAAGCCTTTTTAGCCATTAAAGCAACACGATCAAAAGAACCGCCTACCCCAACACCGACCACAATTGGCGGGCATGGATTGGGGCCGACGGCCTTAACATGGTTGACTACAAAATCAATAAAACCTTCGACTCCGTCAGAAGGTTTTAAAATCTTTATGGTACTGGTATTTTCACTGCCGCCTCCTTTGGGGGCAAACGAAATCTTAACTTTATCTCCTGGAACAAACTCTGTATAAAATATTGCCGGGGTATTATCACCCGTATTTACCCGGTCAAAAAGGGGATCATCGACAATAGAGTTACGCAGATAAGCTTCTTTGTATCCCTTTTTTACTCCTTCATTGATCGCATCTTCAAGGGTTCCGCCGGTCAAGTGTACCTCCTGGCCCCATTCAACAAAAAAAACAGCAACTCCAGTATCCTGGCAGATCGGAATCTGATCTTTCTTTGCTATCTCGGCATTCTCAATTATCTGCCTGAGAACTTCCTTCCCTGTTGGTGACTCCTCCTTTTCATGAGATTTTTTTAAGGCCTGCAGCACATCATCACCAAGGTTAATATTCGCTTCCTTACACATTTCAGCAACATGCTCGCTAATAGTAGAAGCGGCAAGTTCTCGCAAAGCCGGGCACCTCCATTTTAATAAAGTCTCTGAATATTTAAGCGTATAAACTTAAACATAGCTCATGATATGGAGAATTCTGTACTTTGCAAAAAATACCTGCCGCCAGTTTTAATTATTATTATCATTCTAAAATTTATAAGTTAAATTGCCTCTACTCCTTTATCAACCGCAGATAGGTTTAGAGGAAGCAGCTTTTTTCGCTTCTCCGGAATTATTTCTTCAAGCGCTTTTTTCACGTTTTCGACCTGCACTACCCCGGTTGCCTTCACAAAAGCGCCAAGCATAATTAAATTAAAAACCCGGCTGTCCCCCAGTTCGGCAGCCATTTCATTGGCCGGTACTTTATAAATCTTTAAATCGCTTCGCCTGGGCTCCTGGTCGACCAGTGAGCTGTTTAATAGCAGGAAACCGTCCTTGATTGCTTTCGGCTCGAACTTCTCAAGGGAAGGTTTATTAAAGATCAACAGGCCCTCAGGGTGCTCCACCAGGGGAGAGCTGACTTCCTTTTCAGCAATAGTCACGAAACAATGGGCAGTCCCGCCGCGCATCTCAACACCGTAAGAAGGTATCCAGGAAACATAATTACCTTCCAGCATCCCGGCATGTGCCAGCACCTGGCCGACAAAAAGCACTCCCTGGCCGCCAAAACCGGCGATGGTAGTTCCGAACTTTTTCAATCAAGACACCCCCTCAACAGATTTCAACTCTCCAAGCGGGTATATTTCCATCATGTTTTCTTCAAGCCACTGAATTGATTGGACCGGATTCATGCGCCAGTTGGTGGGGCAAGTTGACAGTATTTCCACCAGTGAAAAACCCAGGCCATCCATCTGCGCCTGGAATGCTTTCCGGATCGATTTCTTAGCCTTGTTGATGTTTTTCGGGTTGTGAGCGGAAACCCTGCTTAAGTATACTGCCCCCGGCAGGCTGCTTAAAAGTTCGGGCACCTGGATTGGGAACCCGGCCAACCGGGTGTCCCGGCCTGCAGGAGTAGTGGTAGTAACCTGCTGTTCCAGGGTAGTAGGGGCCATCTGTCCACCGGTCATCCCGTAGTTGGTATTGTTGATAAAGATAATTGTGATCCTCTCACCGCGAGCGGCGGCATGGACCATTTCACTCATTCCTATGGAAGCAAGATCACCGTCGCCCTGGTAAGTAAAGACCAGGTTTTCAGGTAAAGCCCGCTTCACCCCGGTAGCTACAGCCGGCGCCCTCCCGTGAGCGGCCTGGATTATATCAAAATCAAAATAAGCATCGAGAAATACACTGCAGCCAACCGGAGCGATACCGACAGTCTGCTCCCTCATTTCCATTTCATCGATTACTTCACAAACAAGACGGTGCACAATCCCGTGAGAGCATCCCGGGCAATAGTGCAGTTTTGTATCTTCAAGAGACCTGGTTTTTTTCAAAACGGTACTCATTTCTTACATTCCTCCCATTCTTTTAATCTCTTCAAAAATAGCCGTGCTGTCAGGCAGGTTGCCTCCTGTGCGGCCGTAAAATTCAACCGGAATTTTACCCTCAACAGATAACCTGACATCTTCAATCATCTGGCCTGTATTCATTTCCACGGTTAAAATCCCTTTCACAGAATCAAGATTTTTAAAGACATGGTCAGGAAACGGCCAAAGGGTAATCGGCCTGATTAAACCGACCTTGATCCCTTCGTCCCTGGCCATATCTACTGCCTCTTTAGAAATCCTGGCAGATATACCAAAGGCGGCCACTAAAATCTCGGCATCATCAACCCTGTACAAATCTGCCCTTTTTTCATTTTCGGCAATCTGCTGATATTTGTCCTTGAGTTTCCAATTGTGCTTCTCAAGGGTATCAGGTTCAATTAAGAGAGTATTGACGATATTCTTTTCTCTTCCCTTGCAGCCGGTGATAGCCCAGGGTTTTTCCGGAATCCTGGCATACTCGTCATCTTTCGCTGAGTCAGCCAGTTCAACTACTTCCATCATCTGCCCTAAAAAGCCGTCACCTAAAATTATGGCCGGGATCCTGTATTTATCGGCCAGGTAAAAGGCCTGCCTGGTAAAATCGTAAATTTCCTGAACCGAAGAGGGGGCAAGCACAATCAAACGGTAATCTCCATGCCCACCGCCTTTCGTGGCCTGAAAATAATCTGATTGCGAAGGGGCAATATTACCCAGGCCGGGCCCGCCCCGCATAATGTTAACTATCACGCAGGGAAGTTCAGCCGCGGCAATATATGATATCCCCTCCATTTTTAAGCTGATGCCCGGTCCCGAGGAAGAAGTCATCACCCTGGCACCGGTAGCCGAAGTCCCGTAAACCATGTTAATCGCGGCCACTTCGCTTTCAGCCTGGATGAAAACCCCGCCCACTTTGGGCATTTCACTGGACATATATTCCCCAATTTCATTCTGGGGAGTAATCGGATAACCGTAATAGTAGCGGCAATTGGCAGCGATAGCGCCGGCTCCGATAGCATCATTTCCTTTCATTAAAACTCTGCTCATTTACTTCCCTCCTTTATCTTTTCCACTTCCACCACCATATCCGGACAAACCAGGAAACAAAAGCCACAGGCATTGCAATTATCTTGATCAGTTACCACAGCCGGATTATAGCCCTGGGTGTTAATTTTTTTGTCCAATTCCAGGGTGCCGCGGGGGCAAAATTCTACGCATAAACCGCATCCTTTACACTTTTCCCTGTCTATAGTTACCTTTCCTTTAAATGCCAATATTCTTTCCTCCTTCCCTGGGGGCTTAACCCCAGCTGTAACCATGCAATATATTTCAGAGTGTTATAGTTTGCCTGCAAATAATTGCAGGGTTTCTGGTTTTATTTCTTCATTCTTTCTTCGGCAAAGATATCAGCCATTTCCTGGGGCAATATGTTTTGTTCCCGCGCCCTGCGGAAAACCTCTATAAGACGATCTTTAACCCGGGCAATGACTGCTTTTACCTGTTCATGATCGGTAATCCCCTGCCGATGCATTTCCACAAAAGTGAGTCCACCGGCATTGATGATATAATCAGGAGCGTAGAGAATCCCTCTTTCTTTCAGGGTTTTCCCGTACTGTTCCTCCTTGATGATATTATTGGCCGCTCCGGCTATAATTTTGCATTTAAACTGATTTACTGTATCCCGGTTTACCACGCCACCGATACCGCAGGGTGCGAAAATATCACAATCCTGCCCGTAAATATCATCCGGATCCACCACTTTTGCCTGGAATTCTTTTCTTGCCATTTCCAGGGGTTCCCGGTCGATATCGGTAACAATCAACCCGGCGCCGTCTTCATGCAGGTGACGGCATAAAGCTTCGCCGACACTGCCAACTCCTTGAACAGCAATGGTTTTTCCGGCAAGTTCCTCGGAACCGCAAACCTCTTTTGCACAGGCTTTAATCCCCTGCCAAACGCCATAAGCAGTAAACGGTGAGGGGCTGCCGATTGCTGAACCGCCAATAATATGCTCACATTCTTCGCGCATACAGTCGAGATCTTCTTCGTGAATCCCCATATCGGCAGCGGTTATGAACCGCCCCCCCATTCTTTTCACATATCTTCCGTAAGCGTTAAACATTTCCTTGCTCTTGTCTTTATGGGGATCGCCGATAATTACTCCCTTGCCTCCACCAAGAGGCAATTCTGCTGCAGCTGATTTATAGCTCATTCCCCGGGCCAGGTACATTACATCGTCTACTGCTGCTTCCTCCGACGGATATGTCCACATCCTGGTGCCGCCCAAAGCCGGACCGCGAACAGTATTGTGAATTGCAATTACGGCCTTTAAACCCACACTGGAATCCTGGATCATGATTAACTCTTCAAAACCTTTCTCTTCCATTTTAGCCAGGTATTCAGACATGAAAAACCCTCCAAGTTAAAGATATTGGCTTCCTCCACCCTAATAACTATCAATTTTCGTACCACCTACCGGCAAACCAGGGTGCTGGAGGGAATTTAAACCTTGCCTGCCATGATCTAAATTAACTTATGACGGTGTAATTTGTTATAGAAGTTGCGGATTGAAACATCCAAACGGCGAGCAGCTTCAGCCTTATTCCCTCCGCTTTCCGCAAGTGCTCTTTTTAAAACCTCCTTTTCCCAATCAAGATACATTTCTTTAAGGCTGCCTTCAATCCGGGATTGTTCCTTTTTATCATTATCCCGGATAGTTGCAAAAGGCATAACCAGGTGCTTTTCTTCAACCAGGTCTTCTTCCCGACCCAGGTTAATCAGGGCCCGGGAGATTACATTTTGCAGCTCACGCATATTACCCGGCCAATCGTACTCTTTTAAGCGCCGGTAAACTTCCGGAGTCGCCTTAACGGTCGTTTTCCCATATTCCCTGGCATAATAATTCAGGTAATAATCGGTTAAAAGCGGGATATCGCTTTTAATTTCCCGCAGTGGCGGTAAACTAATCGGAAAAACGTTCAGGCGGTAATAAAGGTCTCTTCTGAACCTATTTTCCTCGACCAGGTTTTCCAGGTCGGCATTGGTAGCGGTAATAATCCGGACATCAACCTGCCTCGAACGCGATTCCCCCACCCTGATGATTTCCCCTTCCTGGATTGCCCTTAAAAGCCTGGCCTGGGCTTCCAGGCTCATAGCCCCTATTTCATCCAGGAACAGGGTCCCCCCGCTTGCTTCCTCGAAGTAACCCTTGCGGCCTCCCTTCCTGGCCCCGGTAAAAGCACCTTCAGCATAGCCAAATAGTTCGCTTTCCATCAGGGTACTGGTCAGGGATGCACAGTTTACCCGAACAAACGATTTATCCGCCCTATCACTGGCATGGTGGATTGCATGGGCAAACAGTTCCTTACCTGTCCCACACTCACCACGTAAAAGCACACAGGCAGGGGTAGCTGCTACATGCCTGGCCCTTTCAATGGTTTCCAGTACCTGTTCGCTTTTGCCAATAATATCATCGAAATTATAGCGAGTCTCAAGCTCTCTCACCCGGCGCCTGGTCCGTTCAAGTTCTTCCATGACCCAGCGCAGCTCGGAAATATCATGAATAACCCCCACGCTGCCCCTTAAACGCCCCTTGATAATTAAAGGGGCGCAGCTGACGATTACTTCCCGGCGGAAAGGCCCTACCTTCATCCGGACTCCCTTTACCGGCTTACCGGTCTGCAGGACTTTCATATGCACGCTTTCACCTTCGGCAATATCTACTGTGGCGGGCTTGTTTAAAACCTGATCTTCGGTCATCCCGGTAAGCCGGGTATAAGCCCGGTTGATCATGATCCCGATCCCGTTTTCATCAACAACCGAAACTGCATCAGATAAAGAGTCGATTATTGTCTGCAATAGCAGCTTATTCTCACCGGCCGCTTCTAAAATGGATGCTTTTTCTTCTGCCATCAGCACACCACCTTTATCCCAAACCCAGCAGTTCTTCAAACCGGGATTGATCAAGCACTTCCACGCCCAAACTGCGGGCCTTTTCCAGTTTGCTGCCCGGCTCATCACCTGATACCAGGTAATCGGTATTCCTGCTAACCGAAGAACTTACCTTCCCGCCTCGTTCTTCCACCAGGGCTGCTGCCCGGTCGCGGGTATAGTCTTTCAGCGTACCGCTAAAAACAAAAGTTATTCCCGATAAATCCGGATCCGCAACCTGGCTCGAAACTTCAGCTGCAGGTTCTTTAAAATTCACCCCGGCAAGTTTTAATTTATCAATAACCGGTTTAGTTTCCGGGTTGCGAAAGAAGCCGAGCACCGCCTGGGCAATTTTTGGTCCAATTTCCGGGATCTCGGTCAGGTCGTTCTCTTCTGCATCCTGCACTATTTCCAGGTCTCCAAATTTTTCTGCCAGCAGACGGGCTGCTTTCTCCCCGACAAAGCTGATTCCCAGTGCAAAAAGCAGGCGTCTCAGCGGCCTTTCTTTGCTTTTTTCAATCGCACCAACCAGGTTGGCTGCTGATTTTTCAGCCATCCGTTCCAGGCCGGCGATCTGTTCTTCTTTCAAGTAGAACAGATCGCCCACATCTCCGGCAAGGCCTTCGTTGTAAAGCATTTCGGCAATAGCCGGCCCCAGTCCGTCAATATCCATGGCCCTTCGTGAAGCAAAATGGACCAATTTTTCTACCAGCTGGGCCGGGCATTTCGGGTTAAGGCAGCGCAGGGCGGCCTCACCACTTAACCGCGTCGTTTCAGTGCCGCAGGAAGGACAGCTGCGGGGCATGGTAAACTCTTTTTCTTCCCCGGTCCGCTCATCCTTCAGCACCCGCAGAACTTCGGGAATTATTTCCCCGGCCTTGTGAATAACTACCGTATCGCCGATTTTTACTTCTTTTTCCTTTATAAAATCTTCGTTGTGGAGGCTCGCCCGCTGCACAACCGAACCGCTTAAGCCAACCGGTTCCAGGATCGCCACCGGGGTTATTGCCCCGGTCCGGCCGACGTTGACCAGGATGTCCTTAACCCTGGTCGTTTTTTCCTCGGGCGGGTATTTATAAGCTATCGCCCAGCGCGGGCTCCTTGCAGTAGTGCCCAGCTCCTTCTGCCGCTGCAGCGAGTTTACCTTAATCACGATTCCGTCGGTTTCATAAGGCAGTTCATTTCTTTTATCCTGCCAGACCTGGCAGTACTGCCATATTTCTTCCGGCCCCCTGCATACATTATAATTCGGGTTAACCGGTAAACGCATTTTTTCCAAATAGCCAAGCACTTCCGCCTGGGTCTCCAGGGCCAGGTTGTGCTCTCCCAAACCATAGAAAAATATCCGCAGGGGGCGTGCCGCAGCCAGACGTGGATCTAGCTGGCGCAGGGAACCGGCGGCGGCGTTGCGAGGATTGGCAAAAAGCATTAAACCCTGCTCTTCCCTTTGCCGGTTAAGCTGCCTGAAAGCTTCCCGGTTAATATAAACCTCACCCCGTATTTCTAAAGTTAAAGGTTCCGGCAACTGGAGGGGAATCTGTCTGATCGTGCGCAGGTTTTGAGTAATATCTTCACCGGTGTATCCGTCGCCCCTGGTGGCACCGCGTACAAAAGTACCATTTTCGTATTGAAGGGAAACTGCCAGGCCGTCAAATTTTAACTCGCACAAATACTCCAAGGTATCCAGACCGCTTAGCCTGCGTACGCGATTATCAAATTCAAACAAATCCTCCCGGTTAAAGGCATTGTCCAGGCCAAGCATGGGGACTTTGTGTTCCAGTGGTTCAAATGCTTCCAGTGGTTCTCCGCCGACCCGGTTTGTAGGTGAATCTTCATCCCACAGTTGAGGGTATTTCTTTTCAAGTTCCTGCAACTCGCGCATTAAGCGGTCGAATTCATGGTCGTCAATTAGAGGTTGATCGAGGACATGATACCGGTAATTATGATCTTCAATTTCTTTGCGCAGGGTCCGGGCCCTTTCCTGTGCTTTTTCCAGTCCTGCCTGTGTCATAATCCCCTCCACATTATTATACCATCTATCAGCTCAAAAAACATCCGGAACGATTTTAACTTATAGCAATTATCTGATGCATAGTAGCCCGGCAATTCACAACTACTGCCATTGCCCGAAATGAGCCTGCACCAGTCCAAAAGCTGCACGGCTGAGCAGACACTATATTCTTACATCAGGCACCGGACTTTTCCTTAAACTGCTCAAAAATATACCCGGTAATCTCTTCTAACGGATCGCCGGGGGTAAATATTTTATCAGCGCTACCTTTTGCAAGCAGCTCCTCGGTATCTTCTTCGGGAATAATCCCGCCGACTAAAAGCAGGACATCATCCTGGCCGTTTTGCTGCATCAGTTCTTTGATTTTCGGCACCAGGGTCATGTGCGCTCCCGAAAGGATGCTGAGCCCCACTACATCTACGTCTTCCTGCAAAGCTGTTTCTGCTACCTGCTGCGGAGTCTGGTGTAGCCCGGTGTAGATCACTTCCATTCCTGCATCCCTTAAAGCCCGGGCCACTACCTTCACTCCCCTGTCATGTCCGTCAAGTCCCGGCTTGGCTACCAGGACCCTGATTTTTTTGTCACTCATATAAATTCACCCCTTTATCAGTCCAACGTGGTATCATTTGAAGGCAACTAATCTTCAACATAATACAGTCATAGTTTGATCAACCAGCTTCTTAACCTAAAAAACATTAAAACAGTGGTTTTTCCCTGTATTCACCAAAAACTTCCTTCAGGGCCTCTACGATTTCGCCTTCCGTAGCGTATACCCGCACAGCTTGCAAGATTTTGGGGATCACGTTGTCATCTCCGGCTGCTGTAGCTTTTAAATCTGCCAGGGCATTTTCTACCGCAACCCCGTCTCTTTTCTCTTTCAGTTCTTTTAAGCGTTCATGCTGTCTTTTTTCCACTTCCGGATCGATCTTTAAGATTTCCAGGTCAACCGGTTCCCCGGTATTATAACGGTTTACTCCCACTAAAACTCGCTCTCCCTTGTCCAGGGCACGCTGAAATTCATAAGCTGCATCGGCAATCTCCTGCTGGAAAAAGCCCTGGTCGATCGCCGGCAGCACCCCGCCAAATTCATCAATCCGCCTGAAGTATTCTTCGGCTTCCGCCTCCATTTGATCGGTCAGGGATTCAATAAAGTAAGACCCCGCTAATGGATCAATGGTGTTGGCTACCCCGGTTTCATAAGCAAGGATCTGCTGCGTGCGCAGGGCGATTTTAACCGCCTTTTCTGTGGGCAGGGCTAAAACTTCGTCCATTGAATTGGTGTGCAGAGACTGGGTGCCGCCTAAAACTGCGGCAAGCCCTTCCGTAGCGGTGCGCACTATATTGTTTTCCGGCTCCTGGGCGGTCAAGCTGCATCCGGCAGTCTGGGTATGAAATCGCATCTTCAGGGAACGGGAGTCCTGTGCCCCGTACTTTTCTTTCATCCGCCTGGCCCAGATCCTGCGGGCAGCGCGGTACTTGCAAATTTCTTCGAAGAAATCAATATGGGAGTTGAAAAAGAAAGATAACCGCGGGGCAAAGCTGTCCACATCCAGGCCGGCATTGATCCCCGCTTCCACGTAGGCAAAACCGTCGGCCAGGGTAAAAGCCAGTTCCTGTACCGCCGTTGAACCCGCTTCACGGATGTGGTAACCGCTAATGCTGATCGTGTTCCAGCGCGGCACATTGCCGGAAGCAAAATCAAAAATATCAGTAATCAGCCGCATCGACGGTTCCGGTGGGAATATCCAGGACTTCTGGGCGATGTATTCTTTTAAGATATCGTTCTGGATCGTGCCCCCAACTTTTTCCAGGCTCACTCCCTGTTTTTCAGCCGTTGCCAGGTACATGCACCAGAGGATTGCCGCAGGTCCGTTGATCGTCATTGATGTGGTCACCTGGTCTAAGGGAATCTGGTCGAATAATATTTCCATGTCCTGCAGGGAGTCTATGGCCACCCCGCAGCGGCCGACTTCACCCAGGGCCCTTTCGCTGTCCGAATCGTAGCCCATTATCGTGGGCATGTCGAAGGCCACACTTAACCCGGTTTGCCCCTGTTCCAGCAGGTAGCGGTAGCGCTGGTTGGAGTCATTGGCATCGCCAAAGCCGGAAAACTGGCGCATTGTCCAGAGCCTGCCGCGATACATGTTGGCCTGCACGCCCCTGGTATAGGGGTAATTGCCAGGGAATCCAAGGTCCCTTTCATAATCTAAGCCTTCAGTATCAAGCGGGGTATGAAGCAGCTTGACCGGGCGCCCGGAAACCGTTACCGCGGGCTCTTCGCGTTCTTTCATCTCTTCTACTTCTTTTTCCCAAAGCTGTTTCAACTCTTTAATCCGTTCCGGTTTTACTTTCTCCATAACAAAATCACCTCTTTGCCTCCTTTGCCGAAAACATTCCCGCATACAAGAAACAAGCAAGTTTGGTCTTTCGGCAAAGGGTTATTTTTGCACCGGGCTACCTGAAAAACTCTTTGAGCCCGGGAGTTCACAAAAACCATACCGGTGAGAACTCAATCTTTACAGACAACTACTGCTCTTCAACGCCAGATTTTCGTCGCTATCTTTTATTTTAAGACCGCTTCAATCAAGCTGTTAATTAACATGATGGTGTCACCCGGAATCGATTAACCCTGAATTGCTGCATAAAAAATCAGTTTTAAAAAGCAACCGCTGCTTAAGTGGAAAAACATGAAGTTTTCTGTATTGTTTATTAATTCACCCAACAACAATATTCCACACTGGTCCCGCTTTTCCCTTGGTAAATTTGTAAAAATCTAATTTTAAGAATTTGCCAACCTACAGGACTGTTAAGTCTGTTTCTATATTAGTAATTATGTTTATAATATAGAATTTAACACTTAAATATTAGCACTAATTCCTGAAAAAATCAATACTGGCAAAGCATTTTATGGCTTACCCGGGATTACTAAAACGCCATGAACAACGCTAATGCCGCCAGGCTCAATAGTATGAGAATCGCTCCCATTAAATTTAATTCCTTGATCACTGTAGCCAGGGAAGCCTTAAAATATTCTACGGTTAAAATAGTACACATGTGCAGGGGCGAAGCGAAGTAGCCGGCCAGTGATCCGACAAATACCAGGGCCAGGTAGTAAACTCCAAGCTCTGTATCAGGCAAGATCGGCAAAAACAGGGGCACAGCAATCCCGATCGATGCAAAAGGGCTACCGGAAACCATTCCGGCAATATAGGGAATAACCACCACCAGGCCAAGCAAAGGAAGCCCTCTCTCCAGCAGCATCAACATAATATCGGCAACCACTTCACTGTGCTCTAAAAAATCTTTAAAGATCAGGATGGCTACAATTGATAAAGTCATCGGCCAGTTAACACCCCTGCCGATCATTTTCAACCTTGCCCGGATCGTTTCACCGACAGCCTGGTCCCTGGGAAAGTAGATAAAAAATGCTACCACAATCCCTATCAAGATTGCTACCGGGTAATAAAGCCCAAAACCAAG
>Ga0207421_10000006_pt1 | contig 215019 bp, 205 predicted proteins | sample SodLakKL_010_SED_4_FD_187542 | JGI IMG/M metagenome (GOLD analysis project Ga0207421, IMG submission 187542) | Alkaline sediment microbial communities from Lake Tanatar, Kulunda Steppe, Russia - 8KL_010_SED (SPAdes) (version 2) | ecosystem: Environmental > Aquatic > Non-marine Saline and... | reverse complement strand
GAAATGCGCCCATAGCTCAATTGGATAGAGCGTTTGACTACGGATCAAAAGGTTAGGGGTTCAAGTCCTCTTGGGCGCGCCACTTCGGGAAGTAGCTTAGCTTGGTAGAGCGCTTGGTTTGGGACCAAGAGGTCGCAGGTTCAAATCCTGTCTTCCCGACCACTATGAACAATTCCAACGTCTGAAATTTAGACGTTTTTTTAATTGAGAATTTACCGGTGACTCAGTTCATTCAATCGACAACCAGAAGGATGGATCGAGTGATGTTTGATGACTGAAAATCTATTGCTTATCAATCAACGGACGCCTAAGTGTGTGTATCTAAAGAAATGCGACAGTGGACTTTCGCGATGAATGATTTCAATAAAATTGAGCTCTATTAAATTGTCGCATCGCTGAAACTGTGCTATAATATGAAAGATATTCATTGGAAGCGGGGGTGGTGAAAATAGTTGAATTTCTCTTACTTACAACTGAAAGCGCCAATGTGCTTTCCACCATTCGTCAACTGTTCACACCGCTGATTGAATTTTTCATTCGTTACGGTGAGATTGGCTTGTTCATATATTCAATCATCGAAACCATCACACCCATCGCTGGGGTCGAAGTCGTCTTGCTCACACTTGTCGGCGCCAATCCTGAAAGATGGTGGATACTCACGATCAACCTGGTGTCCGCCAACACCATCGGTGCGATTTTCGTTTATTTCTTCATGGCCAAAGAGGATAACAAGATCTACAATCGTTTTGTCAGTAAGAAACAACAAAAGCGGGGGAAAGAGATGTTTGACCGCTATGGTTTTTGGGCCATTTTCATTTTTGCGATGACCCCGCTGCCTTTCTTTGTGATTGTCTTCACCGCCGCCATCGCGAAGATGCGGTTTCTTCCCTATGTGCTCGCAGCTTTCTTGTCCAGAGGTATCCGCTTCTCCATCACTGCCTATATGATTTCGCTCGCAGCTCTGGCCGATGAGGACATCTCCTTGGGCTGGATTGTATTCTGGCTCGGTTTGATCGGTGTCAGTATCTCCCTGCTGATGATGTTCATCCAGAAAAAAATTCTTGAACGCGCGGAAAAGAAAAAGGAGAGCTGAGTCCTTTTTGCTTCGACTTTGGTCCCGTAGCCAAGTGGCCTAAGGCAACGGACTGCAACTCCGTGACCGCCGGTTCGAATCCGGTCGGGACCTCCAGTAACAATCAAGGCCCAATGCCGGGCTTTTTCATGAGGTCAACCCGCCACAAACCCCTTGACAAAGACCGTGGATATGTTAATATATAATAGCGCAAAAATGGTCCCGTAGCCAAGTGGCTAAGGCAATGGACTGCAACTCCGTGATCGCCGGTTCAAATCCGGCCGGGACCTCCATAGTTGAAATTACAAAGATGCTTTTTAAAAGCATCTTTTTTGTTTCGGTAAGTAGTAATGATAAGTCAAATCAAAAATGATGCAAACAGTATGGAATTAATACATGATGGACAATGTCAAATGAAGGAAGATAACCAAAGGAAAGAAGCAACACGCAATATTCATGGTTTAAACGCCCTAAGATATGCATCAAAATTTTGTAGAAATCTGTAATGAAGACGCACCATGATTTTAGGGAATGGGAAGACCGTTCCCCTAGATAAAAAGTAAAATCAGACATGGTTTCAATGGCGAATTGGAGCCGTGTTTTCTATTTGACAAATTATCTTTAAAAAACACACAGCATATAGCCATCATAATTTTTTTAAAACAATAAAACGAGTTGGTTGTCAGCTGTGATTGTATTTGATACAATATAATGATAATGTTATAATGAAAGCGTTATCGTGTCTCGATAAAGAGAAGACAAGGGGGTAAGTGATATAAAGAGGGATATCAGGGTGAATACACCGGATGGCATGACGCTATCGGTGAACCGTGTAAGCCCGCCGAAAAAAGCGGTGGGGATTGTGCATATTTTGCATGGAATGGGTGAACATGCCTCACGCTATGAGGAGTTCGCGGTGTTTCTTTCCAAAAATGGTTTTGTCGTCTACACTCACGACCACCGCAAACATGGATTGAGTCTCCGTGATGAGGATGAACTCGGTGTGTTCGGAAAAAATGAAACCTTTGACAAGCTTTCGGAGGATGTCGCGGTTGTCCAGCGTTATATCCGAAAGACCGACGGCAAGCTGAAGATGAGCATGCTCGGCCACAGCATGGGTTCGGTCGTCCTGCGCCGTTACCTTCAGATGTATTCTGATGATGTGGACAAGGCCATCATCATGGGAACCTTGCCTAACTATAGACGCACGGATACGGTTGCGCCGCGGATGCTTGCAAAGCTTTCCGGTGTTTTCAAAAAAGAAACGGACCGCAATCATTTCATGGCGAATCTACTGAACAAAAGCATCAACAAGCACATCAATGCTTCGAAAACCAAATATGACTGGCTTTCGAACAGTGAAACGGTGGTGGAAAATTATATCGCAGACCCGCGTTGCGGCTTCGCCTACAACACCTGGTTCTATAAACACTTCTTCAAGGGGCTTCAGGATGTGAACATGCCTCTTAATATCGCCCGCACAATGAATGTAGCACACCTTTATATCTCAGGCGAAGACGATCCGCTTGCCGGAAAAAACGGCAAGCCGATCGAGGAACTTCTCAGAATCCATGAGCAAGAGATCGAACATTTCAAAGGGGAAATGAAGCTGATCAGTGATGCCCGTCATGAAGTCTTGAACGAGAAGAACCGGCTGGAGACATTCAATTATCTCTTGGATTGGATTGAACGTGATTGATATCGCATGATGGAGGGGGATAAAAAATGCGAGACGAAATCTACCATAAGGACAACCTGAAGGTTCTAGGCACGCTTTTCAAGCAATATCGTGAAGAAATGGGATACTCCCTGAGGGGAATCGCCCGCAGCAATAATCTTGCCCATACGGTGATATCGGATATCGAAAACGGTAAGAATCACCCCAACACCGAAACTTTGAAGGAACTTTTCGACACATTGTCCGTTCCGGTTTATCTGGATGAGGCGTTTCTTCTGGAGATGAAGGCGGTGCTGGATGCGTTCGATATCGCGCTTTATCACATGGACTATGAGAATGCGAAAGAGGCCTACGAGCGCTTGCGTTCCAATAAGAAACGGCTGCTTCATTCACCCCTGCGGATTGATTATCTTTTGACGGTTTCGATCTACGAGACCATGGTGAATAAGAAAGATGGCCGTGAATCGTTGGAACAGCTCGAGGGTTTTCATGAGTGCATGTCGAAAAAACAGCGTCAACTTTACAATCTCACAAGGGGTATCCGAGCATACCGAAACCGTGCCTACCACGAAGGGCTTGATTATCTGTGGGCCAATCTCGAGGCGAAAGCCGATGAGCGATTTCATGTGCTGACGCTATATTTTGTCGCCTTGATAAACGATAAGCTTTTTAGGAACCATCTTTGCATCCAACGTGCCAATGAGGCTTCAAAGTTCTTCACGAAACACAACAACACGTTGAGAAAGATGGAGATGGAAAGTCTGAAGGCAAAAAAATTCATCGATGTCTCCGATCTCGAGACGGCGGCACAGACACTTAGGAACCTGGAAAATATCGCACGACTCCACGAAGATCAACCCACATTCAACGTGAGAATCAAAGTGCTCAAAGCTTACCTTGCCTACAGCGAGAAACGTTATCAGAGCGCCCTTGCGTTCTTGGAGCAGATCAATGTCAAAAAGCCTGTCTATCACTTTTTGAAGGCGGTCATCTACTTCGTGCTGGATGAGGCTGAGAGTGGAAAGAAATACCTGTTGAAGACGGTCGCTTTGGAAAAGGACCATCCGGAAAGCCAGTTTGTGTCAAGCGCATACTTACTGCTAGACTATAGCGGTGAAACAGTGGATGAGAAAAAGCTCGAGGAAAGTATCGACAAACTCCTGAAAGATCCTTATGGATTTGTCAATATCCGTCTGCATTACTTTGTGCTGGATATGATTATCAACTACTATGAACAGCGCAAAAAACACAAAAAGGCGCTAGAGGTCGCAAAAATATGGCTCGTGATAACCAAGGATCGTGATTTCTATGCAACACCAACCATATATTCTCGCTTAAAGTCATGATAATGAACGTTTGTAAACTGACAGCGCTTACTTTACTTTTTGTTCGTGATGTTGCATAATGATAAATGTAACACGGTGGATTAAGGAAATGGGACGTTGTCATGCACCAATCAAAAAAATAAACCTTTATATTTTTTTGTCACCGAGGAATTGTTCCTTGGTGGTTTTTTTATTTGCCAAGAAGTTCCCATCGGAACGCTGATTTATGTTATAATACAAATTGATGTAAGCGTTATTAAAACTTAGATAAGGGGCAAAGACAATGAATGACAAAATGATCAATATGACGGCGGTGATCAAGGATGAGCCCGAGAAGGGTTTCAAGGTCACCAAGAAGCAAATCTCGACGTCCCTGAACAAGGATGAGGTCCTGATCAAAGTCAAGACCGCATCTTTTTGTGGAACGGATTATCATATCTATGCCTATGATGATTGGGCGAAGAACCGTTTAAATTTGCCACTGACAGTAGGCCATGAGTTCAGCGGAGAAATCATCAAGACCGGTGAAGCTGTCGATCAGGTGAAAATCGGTGATATTGTCAGTGCCGAGACTCATATCATCTGCGGAGAATGTGAATTCTGTCTGCGTGAAGAAGGTCACATCTGTGAGAACACGGCCATCATCGGCGTGGATACGGACGGATGCTTCGCCGGTTATGTGAAGATTCCCGCTGCGAACTGTTTTGTGAATAGCAAGGATGCCGATCCCCTGCACCTTTCGGTCCAGGAACCGCTCGGAAACGCCGTTCACACGATGGGGCATTTTGCCATCGAAGGCAAGGATGTCGCGGTTGTGGGATGCGGTCCGCTCGGACTTATGGGCGTCGATGTCGCGAAGGCCTATGGCGCGAAGAAAATTATCGCGATCGAGATCAATGCCTACCGGCGCAAGCTCGCCGGTGAACTAGGCGCGGATGTGGTCATCAACCCCAAGGAGGAAGACGTCATTGAACGCGTCCTTGAAGAGACGCATGGACGCGGCGTGGACGTGATCGGTGAGTTCAGCGGCAACAAGACCGCCATCGAACAATTGTTCAAATACATCAAGCCTGGCGGCGGTGTCAGCCTGCTCGGAATTCCGGCTGACAAGATCACCCTCGATCTTGCGAACGATATCGTCTTCAAGGGGATTGAAATCTACGGCGTGGTCGGCAGGAAGATTTATGAGACATGGCATGAAGTGAAAAGACTGATTGATGAGAACCGTCTCAATCTTGACAAGATAATCACCCACCAGATGTCTCTTAAGGATGTGAATGAAGCTGCGGAGATTATGAAATCGGGAGATAGCGGCAAGATTGTACTTATTCCGGAGGATGATGATTATGAGTAAGCTTGATTATATCGATGAGAAAGTGACTATGCTGAAAAAAGACGGTGTGTACAGGCGCCTTCCTGTTGTTCATAGCGCTTGCGACCATGTGGTCAATCTGAACGGCCGCGAGGTGGTCAACCTCTCAAGCAACAACTATCTTGGTTTCGCCACTCACCCGCGCCTGATGAAGGCGGCGAAGGATGCGGTTGACAAGTACGGAGCAGGGGCTGGAAGCGTTCGCACAATCGTTGGTAACCAGGACCTTCTTGAAGAACTTGAGGATCTGCTGGCCGAATTCAAGCAAGAAGAAGCCGTGATTTGCTATCAGTCCGGTTTCAACTGCAACGCCGGAACCATCCAGGCCATCACACAAAAAGGCGACCTGATCATCAGTGACGAACTCAATCACGCCTCGATCATCGACGGCGTCCGCCTTTCGCGCGCCGACAAGGCGGTTTACAAGCATTCCGACATGGAAGATTTGGAGAATATCCTGAAAGAAAGACGCGGAGACTATGAGAATGTCCTGATCATCACAGACGGAGTTTTCTCGATGGACGGCGATCTCGCACCGCTTGATAAGATTGTCGAATTGGCAAGAAAATACGACAGTCTCACGTATGTCGACGATGCGCACGGGAGTGGCGTCCTCGGCAGAAGCGGCCGCGGAACGGTCGATCATTTCAATCTTCATGGCGAAGTCGACTTCATTGTCGGAACGCTCAGCAAGGCCATCGGTGTGGTCGGTGGTTATGTGGCGACCAAGCAAAATGTCAAGGATTGGCTGCTTCATCGGGCCCGTCCCCTTCTATTTTCGACCGCGCTTCCCCCGGCGGCGACGGCGGCGACCATCGAGTCGGTGAGAATGCTGATGGAAAGCGAAGAACATACGAAGAAATTGTGGGAGAACGCTCGTTATTTCAAAGCCGCCCTTGAGAAGCTCGGCTTTGATATCGGTATCAGTGAAACGCCCATTACTCCGGTGATGATCGGCGATGATGCGAGGACCATGGAATTTTCCAAGGCCCTTCTTGATGAAGGGGTCTTCGTCTCCGGTATTGTTTTTCCGACGGTCCCCAAGGGCAAGGGGCGGTGTCGAGCGATGATCAGTGCAAGCCATACAAAAGAAGACCTTGACAAGGCCATCAGTGCGTTTGAGCAAGTGGGGAGAACACTGGGTGTCATCTGATGCCCGGTCTCATCATGCGTAGATATCTCGGTTATGGCACCCTGGTCTTTTTCACAGTCCTTCTTTTCGTCTCCTCACTGATCAATCTATTTCAGATCAACCTAGCGCTTTTCGTCGCATTCTTCGTGATTGTGGTTTTCGCGGGTCTTGCGATGTGGCAGCATCTGCTTTCGGTCAGGACCACGCCACGTTCTTATGACATCCTATCCAAGAAGATGGGCTTTGATTTCCTTGCGACCCTTGTCGGTGCACTTCTTACTTATCTGCTCAGCGTGAACGCCGGCCTTGGTGCCGTTGTCGCTTCAGGTCTGATCGGCGTCGTCGGTGCGCTTTTCATCAAACCCTACGCCGTTCCGCTTTTTTGCGGTTCGTTCCTGGGGATGACCTCGCCACAGCTTCTTGATATGTCTTTGTTCATCCCGACCGCCTTTCTCGTCAGTCTTATTTTCGTGCTGGCGAAGGATGTCTTCAACGGTTACGGGGGCAAACTCGGAACCATTGCGCTTTCGAGTGCGCTTGTGATATCTTTTTTGACGAGCCGGACCTATCTGGACGCGCCCATTTTCGATGATTTCGGGATGATCATGATTGTGTTCACGAGTATGGGTGCCGCGCTTTTGACCTATGTCATCAGCATCCGTTTTGAAATGGGTCCCGTTCTGGCCAGCGGCCTGGTCGGCCTCATCGCCGGTCTGATTCTGCCGGCGGTCTTGCCTGTTTTCGGGGTGACCCTTGCGATTGTCGCTTTCGGTGCCTCTTTTGTCGGTATGAGTGCGAAGGGAAAGATGCCCGAAGAATCCGCGATTGTTTTCGCGGGATTGCTTTTCGGCCTGATTTTCATCTTCTCCGCTCCTTATTTCGGCGGTGCTGGTGGTAAGCTCGGAACCATCGCTTTTGCCAGTGTTCTTTCTGTGAACGGTCTTAGAAGCGGTCTTTCCTACTTTTTCAACCGGAAGCAACAACAAGAAAGCTGACGAGAGTCGGCTTTTTTTATCGGGTGCATTGTGTGAAAAAATACGCTATAATAGGGATACGAAAAGGCGGTGTCGTATGGATGTTTTGAAGATTGTCAATGAACATGTCAATAAAAGGCGCTTCGGAATGATTGTCAGGTTGCTCAGGTACCGAAGCCGCCACACTCTCCGCTCGCTTGCCGAGCAGGTGAATTTTTCACATGCGCACCTCCGTAAGATAGAACTGGGTGAGACACCGATCACCCGCCGGATTTTCGACTACCTGATGTCGAATCTTAACCTTGAACTTGTCTATGATGAAGCCAGAGAAAAGGATTTCTATGAACGTAGTGAAAAGCTGCATCAGGATATCATTTTTCTCGATAAGGATGGCGCAGATGCGACACTTAAGAGCTTGGAGGATTCGCATGATTACCATGCCAATGCACTTTGGTTGGTCGATTATTATCTGACTTTGTTCTGCTACTACAGCACATTGTTTGCTCCGGATGCTCAGAAACTTTCCTTTTTAAACAATGAACTGGGCGCTATTGAGAATCTGATGGATGACAAGCAGCGTCAACGCTATCTTATCTACCGAGGCAACTATTTCTATCATATGGGCGATTTGAAACGGTCGAAGGAGGCATTCGAAATGGCGGATGATATCAATCCTTCCGATCATTTCGCGGCACTCACCAAATACCTGCTCGGTCTTACTTACGCAAACACGTTTCAGCGCCAAAGGTCGAACAGGCTTTTGAAGGAAGCGATGACAATGTTTGAAAGACAAGGAAACGACATGCGTGTGGTCGCCTCCCATCTTTTCATGGCGATGAACAATATGGTCATGGGACATGAAAAAGGCGTTGACCAGGCGTATGAGGACGGTGTCGATTTCACCAGACAATATGGTCTGTCAATTCTTGAGAAGCGACTGCATTACGCTTATGCGATTTTCAATATGAAGAAAAAGAAATTTGCCAGAGCGGTGGAGATTCTGGACCGCATTTCTGATAAAGAACCCCGTCATTTCTTTTATAGGGCTTACAGTTACCTTGGAATGGGCGACAAGAAACAGGTGGAAGCGATTCTTCACCAGAAAGACAAGATGTCCACCTCGAACAAACCCAAAGAACTCATTTATGACTATGGTCTGCGGTTTATCGAATGTCATATGGAAAATGACGAGAAAGCCTACAGTGAAACGCTTCGCAGTTTCTACCGGGAGGCTTTGCATAATGAAGCGTATTTCGAAATCGATATCGCCTATCTCAATTACCGTGATTACCTCGTGTCGAAAAGGCGCTACAAGGATGTTTACGATCTCACCAAGACCATGATAGACCTGACGAAAAAGGCGTATAATTAGGAGTGTATGATGGAAAACTGTGTGTTTTGTGATAAAGACAAAAACATCGTCTATGAAAACCGGACCGCTTTTGTGATTTACGATAACTACCCGGTGGCCAAGGGCCATGCGCTCATCATACCGAAACGCCATATCGAAGATTTTTTTGCAGCCACGGAAGAAGAAATGATGGATTTCCATGATGCGCTTCAGGTGATGAAAACAGAAATTGACAAAAACCATGCCCCCGACGGATACAATATCGGCGTCAATGTTGGCGAAGCGGCGGGGCAGACGGTCTTTCACCTTCACATCCATCTCATTCCGAGATACCTCGGAGATGTGAAGGCACCCCGCGGCGGCGTGCGTGGTGTGATTCCGAACAAGCAGAGCTATTGAATAAAAAAAGATGTCCGCAGACATCTTTGAGATATTCAATCTTTGATTTTTTTCGGTTTACAGACGCCTTTGTTGATGCTTTTGAGGATATAGATGAACCCTAGGATCATCAAAGTGAGCAAGATCACTTTCCAAAGGAGATTGCCCATCGGGAAGACGATGGGTGTGAACGCGATGCCCACGGCCGACAAGAAGGCGACGACACAGGGTGCGCAACCGAATGTGAGCAGGCCGAATATGAAGGAAAAGAAAGGAATCCCGGTCGCGCCGAGCGGTTCGGTGCTTGTCAGGGTCAGTTTGATCTGACTGAGCGATATCATCAGTGCGGCCATAAAGGCCATGACGATGTTGAACACCTGATGAAGTGTGAACAGTCCCGGGGACATGGCTTCGAAAAGCGCACTGAAAGACCCGTGAGCCAACCAATCCAGGAAGAAATAGAGTCCATAGATGAATATGAAAATGCTGGCAAATAGGATCAAGTTTTTCTTTTCCTTTTGTTTCTCGAACACCATTGTGAGCATCATATCACCTCGCAACCTATTTTATCACAGTTTCCCTGAAAATCCCGAATGGCGCTTTTTGTTTTATTCGCCACACGTACTAAATATAAAGAAACGAACGTCTTCAACTGAGAAGGAGGTGCCGGTCAATGTCTTATTCGATCATGGATATGGAAATCATCGGAAGCAGAATCAATCTTTCAAGGCACCAAGCAGGGATGTCTTTGCGTGATTTGTCGGTGAAGACGGGGTTCTCATATAGTTATCTCAACAGAATCGAACAGGGGCTAGTGAGGCCCAAGGATGATTCGATCGAACGGATCTTGAACGCTGTCAACATCAGGATGCGGCACGATGTGGCTAAGAACAAAGCCTTCGAGACCATTTATGAAAAACTCTGGTCCCTTCTCATGTACGGCGAATATGAAAAGGCGAAAGATCAGTACCGAAAACTTGTCGCTGAGCGGAATTATTATACCAGAAGTGTTGTTTTCAGGCGTTTTTACCTTATCACCCTGACCACGGTCCTCAATACCAGGATAGACTTCGAAACCCTGGATGAGATCTACAAAACCGTGTTGGTGTTAGAACCTTATATGTCAAAGGCTGAAAAGGACCTTATGGTTATTAACAAAGCCATCTACATGTTGTTGCGGTCCCAGCATGATGCGGCCTGGGATTATCTCAATTCTATGCTTCCCAATCTCAGCGATAATCATCTGCGGGGACGGGGATATTACCTTCTGGGCGTCATCATCACCAACGATTACCGCTATTATTACGAAGCGCTCGATTATTTTGACAAGGCACGCACGATATTCGATGAATACATGAACTTCGACAGGGCCAATCGCGCCAAGGCGATGTCGCAGACCATTTATATCCACCTGCAGCGGTATGACGATTTCGAGCGATTCGCGAAGGAAACCGCCGAGTTCGCACTCGCTTATGGTGCGACGAATCTCTACTTCCTCGTGAGTGTCAACAGAGCACGTTATTATATCATGGTCGAGGATTATGAGGAAGCGCTTCGCGTTTTGGACAAGTTCACCATGAACGAAGGCCCCTATTATTTTTTCAAATCACTATCGCATTTCAGGCTGAAAAACAATATTGAAGCCCTCAGGCTGGCACAGAATTTCAAGAAACAGACTCGTATGTTTGTGACGGACCTTGAGACGATGGCATTTGATATATTCAATCATGCGCTTACCAAAGGTTCTGATGATAGCTATTTGCGCAAGCTTAAAGCTTTCTGCGACAGTGCGCATGCGCAACGGGATTTCGTCATGATCCAAGTGGGAACGGTACTGTATACCGAGATACTCGAAGAAAAAAGGATGTATAAGGAAGCGTATCTTTATGCGGAAAAATACCTCGACGTCCTTTATAAGATCAATCATATTTCAGGAGGGATATTGTGAAACACTACCGCAAGGAGCTTTATTTCAACACCGATACCAGAAGGGCCTTCATCAACATTACAGAAAATGTGGAACAAGCGCTCGAAGAAAGCGGAATCAAAGAAGGCGTCATCCTCGTCAACGCGATGCACATTACCGCGAGCGTCTTCATCAATGACAATGAATCCGGACTTCTTCGTGATTTTGAGAATTTTCTGGAAAGGCTCATCCCGGAAAAACCCCATGATCAATACAGCCACAACAACATGACAGGCGAAGATAACGCGGATGCGCATCTCAAGCGTGAATTCATGGGCCGTGAAGTCATGGTCGCCGTCACAAACGGCGGGCTCGACTTCGGACCCTGGGAAGAAATCTTCTACGGTGAGTTCGACGGTAAGCGTAAAAAAAGGGTCCTGATCAAGATTATCGGCGAATGATGCCGGAAGGAAGATAACGATGCTGAACTCGATATTACTGCTCATCATTACGTTGCTTACGATTTTGGATGTCTATTTGATACTGCTCAACCGCAAGATGCCGAAAAGAAGGGACAGTGGGTTGCTCTACCGAATGGTTGGTGAACGTGTGCTGTTGATTTTTGGTCTTTGGTTCTGGGTCTTCATCATGCTTGAAGCTTTGGGTTTTATGGAGATAATCACTTTCGTTACCGTCGTTTTGTTCGCTTACCTCATGCTACAGATCGTGTTTCCCGATTCTGGAAAGAACCCGATAGGAACCGGCTTCATGAAAGTGCTCGCCAACGTTTCATCGCTGCTTTTTTTCCTGGTCGCCTTCACACTTTTCTTCCTGATCATGGAACCGCTCACCTTGTTTATTTCGAGCGGTCTGTTCTTGTGGTTGGTGTTCATGTTCTACGGCAGAAGCCATGGGCGTTTCATCCGCAAGCGTTTCCGACTTGTGCCCTTCGACCACGGAATTGAAGACGACCTTTTTGGCGGTACGTCGATCAAAGAGAGTGTCTATATGATTGATTCTGAAAAAATCCGTCTCGGTCCGAACGCGATGTTGCTTGACGCAGGCAACAGGAAACAGCTTTTCATCTCAAGAAAACTGATCGTCCGACTCAGATCGGCGCACCTCGCGGGCATCATGGCCCATGAAGTCGGTCATGCGGTGCGCAAGCATATTCTCATCAGGGCGGCGGCTTTCCTGCTTTGTGTGATCGTGTTTTTCGTCTTGAATATTTTTCTTGTACGCACAGGGGTCTATCCTGAAAGTCTTGTCGGTCTTTATACCACGGCATTCCTGTTCAATTATGCGCTGATGAGATTTCTGAAGTTTCTCATTTTGAGGATATTGCACCAACAGGAATACGAGGCGGACCGATTCGCAGTAAAGAAGGGCTATGGAGCAAGCCTTAAACACGGTCTTCAGGGTATTGCCGTCTACGTCAATGACGATGAGTTCCACCAGCGCTTCGCTTATTTTCATCGTTCGCATCCGACCATCCGGACAAGAATAAAAGCGATTGATAGGCAGATGGGGAAATAATCTTTACGGTTTTTGGATGGGTATGAGAGTTAAATCTATTGTTTTTTTTCAGACGAAAGGTATAATGAAGATATAATATCTATGGAGGGGTAGTATGCAGAAAGTGGTTAAGGATTTAACCCGGTCTTTTGCGTTACCAGTTGCGATGATCGGGCATAAGGGGTTCGAGTCGAAAAAACCGTTAATGAAAACGAGGATGAGTCTGACACCGATCAGTAAGAATCATTTCATCTTCAAGGCGCATTCGGAACAGAATGTGTTGCACGGATTCTCGGAAAATGACATCATCACCATGAGTCTTCTCGGCGGCAGGGATTTGAATCTTTTGAAAAACGATAACACCGTGCACGAGATCATCTATGACGAACAGTTCAAGGTACCGCATCACAAGCGGCTTTCAAATGTGCTTTTCTTCGAGATCGGCGAGCGCTTTGAAATCGCCGGCGAGCGATTCAGCATTCTGAAGCTCATCAAGGCCACACTCGATTCGAGCACCAAGACGAGTCTCAACTTCGAGGGGCTTCTTGAAGATGAAAGTGCCTACTACAAGGTTGATTTCCTGGAGGAAAAACCTAGCGAGATAAGAATCAAAAACGAACCGTACCATTTCAACTTCAAGTACAAGATCTGCAGGATGAAAGAAAAGGGCGCGACCTACAAGTATCTTTCCAAGGAATTCGGTGTCTATCACGAGACCATCAAGGACTGGTACACCCTTTATCAGCTTTTCGGCCGCGAGGGACTGACCCGGTCGAAAGCGAAGGAACTGGCCGCCTCGAAGTTTGCACGTGATAAGAAAAGAACCATCGCCCGTGACATCATCGAAGGCAGACGTTCCTACCGCGATATCGTCCGCGAGGAAACGGTGTCGCTCTCGAGGGTCCGCAACTGGGTCAAGAAGGAACGACGCGGCACGCTTTGATGCGGGGTATGCAGTAACGCACAAAGTCCACCTTTTCAGGTGGACTTTTTATGTGAAAGAAAGGTTCAAGACCAAAAGAAGCCGACAAATCGGCTTTTTTCATCTAGAGGTTTTTCGCGATGGTGACACGCATCTTTTCGGGGTCCTTGAGCGGTCCATAGCGTTTGATGACACGGCCGTTTCTGTCAATCAGGAACTTGGTGAAGTTCCACTTGATCTTTCTGCCGAAGAGTCCCGGCTTCTGGTTCTTCAGCCACTTGAAAAGGGGATGGGCTTTCGGGCCGTTGACATCGATTTTCTCGAACATGGGAAAGGTGACACCGTAGTTGACCCGGCAAGCCTCCTCGATGTCTTTGTTGTCATCGTGTTCCTGGTTTCTGAAATTGTCGCTCGGAAAACCGAGGACGACGAATTCTTCGCTTTTGTAATCCTGATAGAGCTGTTCGAGTGCTTTCAGCTGGGGGGCGAAACCGCACTTGCTCGCCGTGTTGACGATGAGGATGACTTTGCCTTCGTAATCACTGAGGCTGACGGTCCGGCCGTTTAGTTTTTTCGCTTCGAAGCGGTATACAGACATGAAATCACCTATCTAACTTGGTTTGGGGTGGGTGTTATCTTATTTCTTTCCGAAAGCCGCTTCCCAATCTTTTAAGAAGGCGTCGATGCCCTTGTCGGTCAGTGGGTGTTTGACGGCACTTTCGAAAACGGCGTAGGGTACGGTGGCGATATGGGCGCCCGCCAAAGCCGAATCGGCAAGGTGACGGGGGCTTCTGATGCTTGCGGAGATAATTTCGGTGTCCAAGCCGTAGGTGTCGAAGATATCACGGATGTCTTCGACGACCTGGATGCCGTCGTGCAGGGTGTCGTCGAGTCTTCCGACAAAGGGGCTGACGTAGGTTGCGCCGGCGATGGCGGCGAAAAGTGCCTGGTTGGCACTGAAGACCAGGGTGACATTGGTCTTGATGTTTTCCTTTGCGAGTGTCTTGACGGCCTTGAGGCCTTCCTTGGTCATTGGGATCTTGACTACCATGTTCTCGTGGATCTTGGCGATCCGTCTGCCTTCTTCGACCATGCCGTCAGCGTCGAGGCTGATGACTTCGCCGCTGATCGGTCCGTTGACGATACTGGTGATTTCCTTGATGACTTCTTCGAAGTCACGGCCTTCTCTCGCGATCAGGGTGGGGTTGGTGGTCACGCCGCTGATGATGCCGAGAGAAGCGATGTCCTTGATGTGTTCGATGTTTGCGCTGTCGATGAATAGTTTCATAGGTTTTCCTCCTTAAGGGTCTCGTTTTGATCTTTGAATTCTATGGGTTTTACATCTTCTAAAGACGGTTTGACGCGTTCGGTGAACAGTACGCCGTTGAGATGGTCTAGTTCATGCTGGAAGACGATGGCGGGGAAGTTCCTGAGTCTCAGGGTGGTCTCCTGGACTTCGTCGCTTACATGGTCGTAAAGATGGGTTTTCACGGTCACTTTCTTATAGCGCGGCACGAGTCCTTCGACTTCGCGGTCGATGCTCAGACAGCCTTCACCACCGGGCATATAGGTTAGCTGTTCGGAGTGCGAAACGATTCGCGGGTTGATCATCATATAATCGTGGTGGTTCTCGAGCTTCTCATCGTAGGTATGGATGGCAAGCATCCGCAGGGAGAGATTGATCTGCGGTGCAGCCAGACCGACACCTTCTCTGAGACTGTGTTTCTCCCGGGTCTCGGGATCCTGAGAGTTGATCAGAAACTCCCGCATCTTAAGCAGTGTCTGTCTGATTTCCGGCGCCGGCGGTAGGGGCACGGGCTCGGCTTTCTTCTCAAGGGTGGGGTGGCCCTCCCTTATGATGTCTTTCATTGTGATCATGTTTGTATCACCTCGCTTTGATTATAGCAAATAGGGGTGGAAAATCCTATTTTAATACATCGCTGTTTATCACTTCATTTTAACACAGATGAAAGGTCAGATGTATGATAAAAAACGTTTTCATAGCTGTATATCTATTGAGAGTTGATACAATAAACAGTATAATGGATACGATTAAAGATTTAAACGGAGGAAAAACAATGAAACCAATCAAGAAAATAGGAATCATCACAGGAGGTGGAGATTGTAGTGGTCTGAATGCGGTCATCAGTGCAGTCACGAAAACCGCCATCATGAAATATGACATCGAAGTTATCGGCTATCTGAAGGGTTACTTCGGTCTATACCACAACAACTTCATCAAACTGGATCTGGATAAGGTTTCGGGGATTATGCATGAGGGCGGCACCATCTTGAAAGCGTCCAACAAAGACAATCTTTTCAATTATCGTTTTGTCGATGAAGACGGTAATGCCGAGTACAAGGATGTCAGTGACGTCGCAATAGAGAATATGAAAAAGGAAAATGTTGACGCGCTTGTCGTTGTGGGCGGGGACGGAACGCTCACCAGTGCCCGCGACTTCTACCGCAAGGGTGTACCGGTCATCGGGGTTCCCAAAACCATTGACAACGACCTCCCGGCGACCGATGTCACATTCGGTTATAACACCGCGTTGACATCGATCATGGATTCACTCGACAAGATCCATACCACGGCCTATTCACACGACCGTGTGATTGTTGTTGAAGTCATGGGCAGGAACACCGGTTGGCTCGCGCTTGAAGGCGGTTATGCCGGAAGCGCGGATGTCATTTTGATTCCGGAGATACCTTATGACCTGGACAAGGTTGTCGAGAAAGTGAAGGAAAGAGACGCCAGCGGCAAGAACTTCAGCATCATTGTTGTCAGTGAGGGCGCGAAACCAAAAGGCGGCGAAGTCAAAGTCCGGGAGATCGTTGATGATTCCGCCGATACGGTCAGACTGGGCGGTATCGGTGAACAGATCACCAATCAGCTGCAGGGAATGATCGACAATCACGAAGTCCGCTACACGAACCTCTCCTATACCCAGCGCGGCGGCACGACAAGTCAGTTCGACCGTCTGCTCGCTCAACGCTTCGGTTCACTGGCGGTCGATCTGCTTTTGCAGGGTGGTGCAGGCAAGATGGTCCGTTATAACGGACGCGATGTGACCCATGTTGACTTGGAAAAAGTCGTCGGCACGGGTGAAGTCGGCGAAACCAGTAAAGGCGGCGCGAAGTATGTGGATCCCGATGGACAGATTGTCGCTTCCGCCAAGGCGATCGGAATCAATTTCGGTGACTAAGGATTTTTCCTACCCGATCGATTACGCCGAGTACGATACCGAGGAAATCACCAGATTGATCGCTTTTCTTGATTACATCGATGCCATCGGCAAAGGCAGAATCGAACCAGACCCTCGGGAATTAAGAAATAGGCACCGGGAATTCCGGTCCATTGTCAACAACAAAACCGAAGAGAAACGGATCGACCGTTCCTTTGAAAAACTGACCGGCGTCTCCATCTACAAAACGGTCAGAAAATATGATGATTAAAAAGGGGCGAGAAGCCCCTTTTTCGAACCGGGAGGTCGGATGATGAGACTTGACAAATATCTTTCGAACATGAAGCATGGTAGTCGCAAAACCATCAAAAAGATGGCCAAAGCGGAAAGAATCACAGTGAATGAAACGATCTGTACCGATGCGTCCGCCCATATCGATGAGAAAAACGATGTGGTTAGGATCGATGGCGAGGAAGTGCTTTACTTCGAGTCGCTCACCCTCATGATGAACAAGCGCAAGGGTGTCGTTTCCGCGAACAAAGACGATAAGGAAGAGACTGTTTTTGACGATCTCGATCCCTTCTTCCACCGTTTCGATTTGCATATCGCCGGCCGTCTGGACAAGGACGCGGAAGGTCTGCTCATTCTGACCACCGACGGCAGATTGACCCATGAGATCATCTCGCCCTCAAAGGATATCTACAAGACCTACGAGGTGCTCACAAGGGAACCAGTGGAAAATCCGGACGACCTCAAAAGACCAATGCGTCTTCCGGACGCCCGCGGCGAACTCTACGAGGTCGCGACACCACGGATTGTCGAACACGAATCGCAAAAGATCGTCATCCAGATCAAGGAAGGCAAATTCCATCAGGTCAAACGCATGTTCGAGGCTATCGGACATGACGTCGTCAATCTCAAGCGCACAAAAATCCACGACCTCGCCCTCGATGAGACACTCTTCGCGGGGGAAGCTAGAATCCTCACAGGAGACGAAATCGATAAGCTCACAAAAAAATAGCGGAAATCCGCTATTTTTTTGTTTTACCAGAATCGATGAGGCGCTTGATGGTTTTCGCGGTCTTCTCAAGATCCGCTTTGGTCTCGTTGTGGGAAAGGGAGAAACGCAGCGATCCCTTGATATAATCCTTAGGGACACCCATGGCCCGCAACACATGGGAAACTTCGATGATGTCGCTGTGACAGGCACTACCGATCGAAAGGTAGATGGCCTCTTCGTTGAGCAGGAAGGAAAGCATCTGGGCATCTTGGTCTTTGAAACCGATGTTGAGGATACTGTTGAGGCGGGCATCGTCCAGTGTGGGGCCGTTGAGCCTGTGGTCGATGTCCAGCGCTTTGAGTTTGTCGAGGAAGAAGCGTGCGTTTTCCCCGATGATTTTTTCCCTGGCTTGCCTGGCGTTGACACTTTCTATCAAGGCGTTTTCCGTTCCGATGACGGCGGCGAGATTCTCGGTCCCCGCGCGTCTTTCTTTCTCATGATTGCCGCCATGGATCAGCGATTCGATCTCGAAGCCAGGTTTCTTGTACAGTAGCCCGACGCCCTTCGGACCGTTGAACTTGTGGGCGGAAAAAGAGGCATAGTCCGCGCCGATTTCCTGAAGGTCCACCTTCTGATGCAGGGGGGCCTGGACCATGTCCAGGTGCAAAGGGACCCCGTAAGGCTCAAGCAGGCGTCTGATGGCGCCGACGTCCTGGATGACACCGGTCTCGTTGTTCGCATAGATCACGCTCACCAAGGAGACAGGATTGGTATCGAGCGTTTTTTTGAGAGTCTCTAGCAACAAGAAACCATCGCTGTCGGTGGGAATCTCGATCACATTGCCGCCCTGTTTTCTGATGAAGGCGCACGTTTCCTTGACGGCCGCGTGTTCGATGGTCGTGGTGACAATCGTCTTGTCAGGATGCTTGAAATAGGTCCCCTTGATGACATGATTGATGGCTTCTGTGGCGGATCCGGTGGTGATGAGGTCGTCTTTTTTGACATTGAAAACGGATGCGATACCGGTCTTGGCCTGGTTGTACCGCTTCTTTGCGGCGATGCCTGCACCGTGCAGGGAGGAAGGGTTTGCCGGATAATCCCTCATGGCTTTTGCCATGAGTTCGATGGTCTTTTGTGAAGGCGGCGTTGACGCTGCGTAATCAAGATAGATCATGGATTCACATCCTAGCTTATTTCTATGGTCGTGTCCTCGGTCGCCTCGATATCAAGGAAATCGAGGGTGTCTTCGAAATCTTTGAATCTGATTTTGTCCGTGTTGTTTTCTTGGAAGAGGGACTCCAGGGTTTCGGCGAACTGCTTCATCACGAAAGACTGGTGGATGATGCAGGGGTCGTCGTCATCGAAGAGATCCAGACTTTTTGCCCTGATGGCTTCGTCCTTGACCGGAATATTGAGGATTTTTCCTTTGAAAACGGTCTTTTCACCGTCTTTGATGAGAATTTTTCTTTTCATCATATCACGCCTCGAAACGGATTGGGGATGGTGACGCCGAAAGCATAAAGGAAGAAGTAAACCATCATGACGAGGAAGAACATGGCGGTCAGGAACTTGATGAGGGGGAGTCGTTCTCTGACGAAGTTCGAGACGCCGAGCACGTTTTTGCTGACGATGGCGATGGTGGCGATCACGACAAGCGGAAGAATGAACAGAAGATTGAAAACGATCAAGTAGAAGGTGCCTAGTGCGGGATTGACGGTATGAAGGCCGACAAGGATGAAGAAATAGATCTGACCGGTACATGCGGCTTCGGTGATGCCGATGATGACGCCGATCAGAAACGGAATCAGAAAGATGTAGAAAGTCTTGAGCTTCGAGCGTTCCTCATTTTTGATCAGGGCGGTGAATTTCTCCATGATTCTGCGGTTGAAGTTGCGAAGACGTTCGGGAAGCTGGTTTTTGATCTTGTCGTAACGCTCCTTACGGGTCACCAGGAAATCATAGAATGTGATGGCGAAAAACAGGAATGCTAGGGTTCCGAAGCCGAGATAGAGCGCGGTTCCGACTTCGCCAAGGAGATTTTGCATGAACGGTGTCGACAGAAACCTGAGAATGCCGAAACCGATCAGGAAATAGGTGATGAGCACGCCGCTGATATAGGCGATCGAGACAGTCAAAAGCACACGTTTTGTCTTCAGAAAGCTCAGAATAGAGATGAACATCAGAAGCATCGCGATCGCACAGGGGTTGATGCCATCGAGCAATCCGGCCACGATGACGGTGATCAGGCCGCTGAGGCCCTCTAAGTTGACAGGCGCTCGGACCTCCTTGAGCGGAGTGCGCGCGCTTTCGTGGATTTCGCCTTGTTCATAGGCGTCGATGATGGTGCCCGATCCGGAATAATAGTCATCGCCTGCGAAAATGATCGGGTAATCGGCATCGGTGTCGTAGGTTGAGAGGTAACTCGTGAACAGATACACGTTGTGTTGGTAGTTCGGGTTCACAATATAGGTCGTGACCTTCAAGCCGTCTTCACGCAAATTTTCGATGATGCCTGCTTGTTCGACCACCAGGCAATCCAAGCAGCGGGGTTCATAGAAATAGACGATTTCGTAAGTCTCTTCGTCGTCCATAGCAACAGTTTGTCCTTGTAACGGGAGTTGGAAACTTGTCACCGCCATCAGCATGAGGACAAGCAACAATCTATACAATGTCTTTATCATATCGGTCGCTCCATATCGGTTTGGCTCTATTCATTATAAATAGAGAAACACGCCGTGTCAAATAAATTATGGTACAGTTGTTTTCAACTTTACCCCATCGTATGATACAATGTAGATGTTATATGCGAGCAATAATCATAAAGTGGTGATAACAATGGAACAACACCTCATAGAAAAGGCCTACGCATTGGCCGATGAGATCAAGTCACAAAAGACCTACAAGACCCTGGTTTCACTAGAACAAAAAATCGCGTCCTCACCCCGGATCGAAGGACTGATCGATGCTTTCAAGTCGGCGGAAGAAAAATACAGAGATGCCAAGAAATACGGATCCTATCATCCCGATCTCGCCCACTACCAGAAGGCGTTCCAAGCGGCGAAGCGCGAACTGTTCAGCGAACCGCTCGTCAAGGCTTATAAAGAAACCGAACGAGCCCTCTCTTCGTTTCTCGATGCGATCACCTCGGAAATCGCCGGTTCGGTCTCGGATAAAATCAATATCGAAAGATCGTCCGTCTATTCATCGTTAGGAGGCAGACAATGCAAGAAAGAAAATGTCTGATTGTCTATTTCAAAAACCCGAAAGTGCTGAAAAGGGTGAAACAGCACGGAAACGTGAGTTACTTCCACAAGAAACGCAAATATGCCGTTCTCTATGTGAATGCCGATGAGGTTGAGAAAGTCAGCAGTTCTCTCAACCAGCTCAGACACGTGAGGCGTGTCGAACTCTCCCAGCTTGACGATTCTCCCTACCAGATCGACAAAGAACCAGCCAACAAGGATGAAAACGAAAGTGAAGTTGTTAAGTAGAAAGACTTGACAACAACTTCACTTTTTGATACACTATGTCCGGATTAAAAAAGGAGGAATGAATTATGGCAGTAAAACTGCGTTTACAACGCTTCGGTACGACAAAACGTCCTTTCTTTCGCTTAGTGGCTGCGGAGTCCAGCCACAAACGTGACGGACGTTATCTCGAGATCATTGGAACCTACGATCCAAGAGAAAACCCGAGTGTTGTCAACATTGATGAAGAGCGTGCTCTCGCATGGCTCAATAAAGGCGCACAACCGACCGATACCGTAAAAAGCATCCTTAAGCGACAAGGTATCATGGCCAAGTATCGTCAAGAAAAAACGTCACAGTAAGGAGCTTTAACCTATGGCTGTTGATTATGAGAAACTGATTACCGATCTTGTGACGCCATTAGTCATCCATCCTGAGGATGTCGAAGTAAGAAAACTCTCTGAAGACGACCAGCTTGTGACCGTGCAGGTTCTTGTTCACAAGGATGACCTCGGCCGCACGATCGGCAAAAACGGTCGTATCGCGAACGCGATAAGGACCATCGCTTATGCGAGTGCGTCAAGAGAACATAAGAAAATAACAATCAATATTGATTCCTACTAAAAGTTTCGGTACTGATACCGTCTCCCAGTACGTTTTGGGAGACTTTTTTCACTCTTAACCAAAGAAGGGAGATAACGATGAGCGACCTGATTGTACGTAACATCAAAAAGACCTTTACCTTGTCCAGAAAACAGATGAGAATCGAACGGACCAAGGACAAACGTAAAATCGCTGTCGATGGTCTTTCTTTCGAGGTGAAAAGAGGCGAAATCTATGGACTGCTCGGTCCGAACGGAGCCGGGAAGACCACCGCTCTTCGCTGCATATCGACGCTGATCAGGCCGGATGAGGGGGATATCACCGTCGATGGAAAAAGCGTCCTGAAGTCTTCTTTGGATGTGCGGCGGCGAATCGCTTTTTTGACGAGTGAGTTGAAACTGGACGACCATTTCACACCCGGTTATCTTTTCCGTTATTTCTCAAAACTGCACGGTGTCGATGAGAAGACGATGACGGAAAGAAAGAATTTTCTTTTCAGCCGTTTTGGAATCGACAAGTTCGAAGGTGTGAAGGTCGCCGATCTGTCCACGGGTATGAAACAGAAGACCTCGCTCGCGCTCGCCCTTGTCCATGATCCTGATTTCATCATCTTTGACGAACCGACCAACGGACTTGATATCCTGACGGCAAGGACCGTGATCGATTATCTGAACGAGATGAGAGCCAGGGGCAAGGCGATTGTCCTGTCGACACACATTCTCGACGTCGTCGAAAAACTCTGCGACCGTGTCGGCATCATCATCGACGGCAGTCTGAAATTATCGGGGTCCCTGAGTGAAGTCAGAAACCAGCATCCTGACAACACCCTCGAATCGGTCTTCTTCAATCTGATGCAGGCGACAGTGGGTGAAGAGAATGTTTAGCATGTGGACGGTTTTCAAGAAAGAAATCTACAGGGTCCTAAGCGACCGTAGGCTGATTCTGTCGGTTTTCATCATTCCGGGTCTCAGCATCTATCTGATCTATTCGTTGATGGGCAGTGTCATGAACGAACAGATCACGGATGTCGAAGAACACGAAGCGGTGGTCTACACCGAGTACCGACCCGAAGCCATCAGCACGCTGATGCGTGAAGGCATGCGTTACACCCTTTACGAGGGCGACGTGGCAAATGCCGCGGAAATGGAACGGCTGATCACCGAGGGCGAACTGGATCTTGTAATCCTGTTCGATCCCGATTTCATCGACAAGGTCGATAACAACGGTGAAAATCCGTTGCCCGGCGTCACCGTCCTTTATAACCAGGGAAGACAGAAGTCCACCCGAGCACACGCACAGTTTCTGGGTGTGATGAGCGCCTTCCACCAGCAGGTGGTCATCGACAGACTCGAGGATTCCGCGCAGTACCGCGTCTATGACTTGGTGACGCACAATCACATGGATGAAAGGCTGGTCATGGGTCAGGGGCTTGCGATGATGCTGCCGATACTTGTGGTCATCTTTCTTTTCGCCAGCGCCATGAGCATCGGTCCGGATGCGATCGCAGGGGAGAAAGAAAGGGGCACCATCGCCACCTTGCTTGTCACCCCGATTGAAAGACGCCACATCGCGCTTGGCAAAGTGCTCAGTCTCGCACTACTTTCACTCATGGGCGCCTTCTCCGCCTTTATCGGTATCATCGCCTCCCTGCCGCGCCTGATGCAGATGGATGGGCGACCGTCGGACATGGCGCTTTATAGCCTCACCGACTACCTGCTCCTTTTGGTGCTTCTTGTGACGACCGTCCTTTTCATCGTGGCCGTGATCGCGCTCATCAGCGCCTATGCGAAAACGATCAAGGAAGCCACGATGCTGATCACGCCCTTTTATATGCTCGCCATCATCAGCGGTGTGATGAACTCGTTCGGCGGCGCAGGCGGTGGAGGCGCCATTCTTTACTATCTATCGCCCATTTATGGACCGATCAAACTGTTCGGCGATATCCTCGCTTTCGATTATTCGCTTTCCAGTTTTCTCATCACCACACTATCGAGCCTTACCTATACAGTGATTCTGGTCTATGCGATCAACCTGATGTTCAACAACGAAAAGATTATGTTCTCCAGATAAAGAGGTGTTACTATGACTTACATTCCCATTGGAACCATCACAAAGCCCCACGGTATCAAAGGTGCGCTCAGGGTCAAGACCGATTCTGATTTCAAGGAAACGCGCTACCGCCCTGGCGCTGTCGTCTTTTTGAATTGTAAAGGCGAGCACCGACCGCTTACCATCCAATCTCATAGCGAAAAAGGAACGATGGACATCATCAAATTCGAGGAGTTCGACCATATCTCCGAGGTTGAAAACCTGCGAGGATGCACCCTGGAGATTGATGAGGAATCCAGAGAAAAACTCGATGAGGACAGCTTTTATTTCGATGACCTGATCGGACTTTCAGTCTATCAGGAGGGCATTTTGAAAGGCCGCGTCAAAAGCATCCAGGATATACCGCAGGGCGCCTTGCTGCGAATCGAGAAAGAAAAAGGCGGCGAAGCTCTTGTCCCGTTTTTGAAGGTCTTCATTGAGAAGGTCGATCTGGATGCCGGCGAAATTCATGTCCATGAAGTCGAGGGATTGTTGTGAGAATCGATGTATTGACACTGTTTCCTGGAATGGTCGAGGCGCCGCTTGAACACTCGATCGTCGCCCGGGCCAAAGCCGAGGGGAAAGTTGAAATCCATGTTCATGACTTTCGCGACTACGCGGACGACAAGCATCGGAAAGTCGATGACACCCCTTACGGGGGCGGGCTCGGCATGGTGCTGAAGGTCGACCCCGTGGTGAACGCGCTGCGTGCCATAGAGGGCCATGAGAAGGCGCTCAAGATTCTGATGACGCCCCAGGGCATTCCATATAATCAAGACCGGGCCGTCACCCTTTCCAAAAATAGCCACATCATCATCATGTGCGGCCATTATGAAGGCTATGACGAACGGATCAGAGCCTATTTCGATATCGAAATCTCCATCGGGGACTATGTGCTGACCGGTGGCGAAATCGCCGCACTTGCGGTGATCGATTCGATTGTCCGCCTTCTTCCCGACGTGCTCAAATCTCCGGTGTCACATGAGGAAGAGTCTTTCAACGAGCATCTTCTTGAATATCCGCAGTACACCCGTCCCCGTGTCTTCGAAGGCAGAAGCGTGCCTGAAGTCCTGTTGAGCGGTCATCACGGAAAAATAGAGGAATGGCGCCGTGAGAAGGCGAAAGAAAGAACTGAAAAAAGAAGACCCGACCTTTACGAAAAGCATCTGGAAAAAAAGAGAAAATAGTTGTAATGTCAGCACTGTTATGCTATAATCATTTGCGCTGTGAAACAATTTTGTTCCGCTGGAGTGAACTCTATGAACAAATATATCAATTTTAAGGAGTGAATCCAATGTCGCAAAATCTCATCAGCGAAATCACAAAAGACTACATCAAGAGTGATCTGCCGGCTTTCCGTCCCGGAGACCGTATCCGTGTCTCGGTAAGGATTGTGGAGGGCGCCCGTGAACGTATCCAGGTCTTCGAAGGACTTGTCATCCAACGACAAGGTTCCGGTGTCAGTGAGACCTTCACTGTCCGCAAGATGTCATTCGGTGTCGGAATTGAGCGTACTTTCCCGGTCAACTCACCTTCCATCGCCACAATCGATGTGGTGCGCAGAGGTAAAGTCAGACGTGCGAAACTCGGCTACATCCGTGGTCGTAGTGCCAAGGCTTCCCGCATCAAAGAACGTCGTTAACAACAAAAAAGCCTACCCGGTAGGCTTTTTTTATCTTTCAGGTGAAAATGGGCATAAATGTTTGAAAACATTTTCATATGGTGCTATAATAGCTTAAGAAAGAGGTGGTTACATGAGTAAAGCTACAATTTATGATGTGGCCGGCGCGGCTCGGGTCAGTCTGGCGACCGTATCGCGTGCCATCAACAATCCGGAAAAAGTGAAGCCTGAAACCCGTGAGCGCGTGCTCCGTGTGATTGAAGAACTCGGCTACAAACCCAATGCGTTCGCCAGGGGTCTTGCCAGCCGCAAATCGACCACGGTTGCCGTGGTGGTTCCCGACATGTCCCGGGCGTCCATCGCCGAGATGATGAACGGTATCGCCGATATCGCGAGAGTTTATAAGTATTCGATTCTTCTTTATATCCTCGACAGCGATGAAGAGGGGTCCGAGGAAGATGTTCTTCAGGAGGTTGTCGCGGCCCAAGTCGACGGTCTACTTTATCTCAACGACGAGATCACCGACAAGCAGTATGATTCCTTGAAACAACTCAAGGAAGAACACAAGATTCCGATTGTGCTCTCCAACACCATCTTTCCGACTCAGGAAGTCATACCGAGCGTCTCGATCGACTACGAGGTCGCCGGTTACGAAATCACCAAAAAACTAATCACGGAAGGTCGCAAACATATCTTCATGGTTTCGACCGTCCGCAAATACATGGTCAACGACCTGAAAGAACAAGGTTATCTAAGAGCCATGAAGGAAGCCGGTCTCGATGCCAAAATCATGCGAACCAGCGGCCGTATCTCCGTCAATACCGAACATTTCAACGAGTATTTCAAAAATCACAAAGTCGATGGTGTCATCGCTGTCAGAGACTCGATTGCGGTCTCATTCATGAATGTCGCCAGAGACAATGATGTGCGGATTCCAGATGACATCAGCGTCTGTGGATTCCAGAACACGAAATACGCTTCGCTCGCCAGACCCTCGCTCACCTGTGTCGATGTGCCGATCTATGATATCGGCGCGGTATCGATGCGTGTCCTGACCAAACTGATGAACCAAGAAGAAGTCGAGGAAGCGACCGTGAAGCTCGATCATGACATCGTCCAAAGAAACAGCACAATAAATAAGAAAGACAACGAATAAGACAAGCCCTGCCCCCTGTTTTCAAGAGACTTAGTGGTGCTGCGAACTAAGAGACAGGACAGATGCGTACACTTATGAGTCTCCATTACAAAATAATGGACGGTCAAGCCGTTATCCGATGAAGTGTTAGAACATTCTAAAAAAAAGGTGGTACCGCGGACTCACGTTCGTCCTTGACAGTGCCACCTTTTTGTTTATTTAAAAGGAGGAGAACCATGAACCTATTAGACGATCTCAAATACAGAGGACTTGTCTACGCGCTCACCGACGATGAACTCGCAGACAAGCTCAACAATGAAAAACTCACATTCTATCTCGGTGCCGACCCCACTAGCGATTCGCTTCATGTTGGCCATCTGCTCGCTTTCTTGGTCGCAAGACGCCTGCAGGCTTACGGCCATGAACCGATTCTGCTGATCGGCGGCGGCACCGGTCTCATCGGCGATCCGAGCGGCCGTTCCTCGGAAAGAAACCTGCTTGACTTGAATGAGACCATGGCCAACGCCACAAAAATAGAACAACAGGTCCGCCAAATCCTACCCGGCGCCACCATCGTCAACAATTATGACTGGCTCAGAAAGTACGATCTCATCCATTTTTTGAGGGATATCGGCAAGCATTTCAACATCAACTACATGCTCGCCAAGGACAGTGTCAAAAGCCGTCTCGAAACCGGCATCAGTTTCACGGAGTTCTCCTACCAGATTATCCAGTCGATCGATTTCATGGAGCTCTACAAGACCCGTAACTGCACACTCCAGCTCGGCGGACAGGACCAGTGGGGCAACATCACCGCCGGACTGGAGCTGATCAGAAAATCGCTCGGCAGTCAACACAAGGCCTATGGCCTCGTCTTTCCGCTTGTCACCAAGAAAGACGGCACCAAATTCGGCAAAACCGCCGAGGGAACCGTCTGGTTGGATTCCGAGAAAACCAGTCCCTACAGCTTCTATCAGTACTGGGTGAACATCGATGATGATGAAGCCCTCGTTCGCCTCAGACAGTTCACAGACCTCTCCCCGGAGTCCATCGACGAGCACGTGAAGAAGATGGAAGAATCACCGCATCAGCGACATGCACAAAAAACGCTCGCCAGCCACGTGACTGAACTTGTCCATGGAAAAAAGGGCTTGAAAGAAGCACTCAAGATTACCGATGCGCTTTTCAGTGGCGACATCAAAAAATTGAGCGCGAAGGAAATCGAGATGGGCTTTGAAGGCGTCCCCGTCGGTGAGACCGCCGAACCCATCAACATTGTCGACGCTCTCATCCTAAGCACACTCGCGAGCTCGAAGCGTGAAGCACGCACCTTCTTGAAACAAAACGCCATCAGCGTCAACGGCGACAAGGTCAATGACGAGACGTTGACCCTGGATAGCGAAAACGCCCTGGACGGTCTTTATACCGTTTTACGTCGGGGCAAGAAACGCTACGGGCTGATCAAGCATAAATGACCACGGTCTTCAAATCCTATCAAAGGCTATTAACAAAAGCGAAAATCCCGGGAAAGTGCCATCATCCCGGTTTTTTTTATCGTGAAAACAGCCTGGTTTAGGGAAAATGATGTTATAATGAAAAATAAATACTTCAGGAAGAAGGCGAATACGATGGCCGAAGCCAAAGTATACATGCGCGCCCAGGAACGTGAAAAAATAGTCGAGATTGGTGCTGAGAAGCCGGCGATCGACTCGAATGTCACAAGGAAGTGGCAGTCCATCCTGGATATGACCACCAGAATCCTCGATGTTCCCGCTGCCTTGATCATGCGTATGGACACCGAAAAAATCGAAGTCTTCATGAAGAGCGCCAATATCGAGAATCCCTATGAGAAAAGCCAGACGGACCTTCTTGGAAGCGGTCTTTATTGCGAGACGGTAGTCGGCACCGACGCGCCGCTCCATGTCAGGAATGCCCGCGAGGAACATCCCTGGGAGGACAATCCCGATGTCAAACTCGACATGATCGCCTATTACGGCCTGCCGCTCAAATGGCCGGATGGGAAAATCTTCGGTACCATCTGCGCGCTTGACAACAAGGATAATCCTTATGCGAAGACACAGCGAGAGCTTCTTGGATTATTCAAGGACGCGATTGAGACCGACCTCTACAATCTCGAGCTCATCGCCAATTTCAAATCATTGAGCCAGCATGATTATCTGACAGGGCTTTCCAACAAACGCCATTTCCACCAGACGCTTCAATCTCACGTGAAACGTTTTCACCGTAACAGCCAGCCGTTCACGCTCGCGATCCTCGATATCGACAATTTCAAACGAATCAATGATACCTATGGCCATGCCGTCGGCGATGACGTGCTCAAGGCCGTTGGCAAGATGATTCACAAGCGGTTGCGCGATACCGATGAAGCGTCTCGTCTCGGCGGCGATGAGTTCGCCATACTTCTGACCGCTACCGACAGAAGCGGCGCCTTCAAGGTACTGCGAGATATTCAAGCGGACTTCAAAAATCTTGATGGTCCGGTGAATGAACCCATCACCTTCTGTTACGGCATCGCCGTGATGTCACAAGAAATCGATTCGGCCCGGCTAATTTTTGAGAAGGCCGATGAAGCCATGCGGGAAAAAAAGTCCCATAAGAGATAACTGGCTCAACGGTAATGGACATCTAAAAAAAAACACACCGCGCTGAAGTGCACCCCATCTGTGGACATGCATAAAAAAGTCTAACTGAAACACCTCCTTGTATACTGAAAGCAAGGAGGTGTTTTTTGTTGGAGAAGACGCTCCTATGAAAGTCAGCATTCGAGCACGTGGTCACGGGCCATGATGTAGATGGTCTTGACATGGTCGTCTTTGAGGCTATAGAAAATATTTTTTCCCTGGCGCCTTGGTTTGACCACCCGTTTGTCCCTCAGGAGTCTCAGTTGATGTGAGATGGTCGATTGTTGCATGTCGAGTTTCGCGCAGATGTCCTGGACACAGTGTTCCCCTTCGAGAAGAAGGTCGATGATCCGCAGTCTCGTGCGGTCGCTGAAGATCTTGAACAGGTCACCGATTTTTCCGACGGTTTTAGGATGTTGCATAACTTTCCTCCCCTTCCACTTTCTGTTTTTTTCCGTAAATGAGTCTGAGCGCATTCAGGATGGCGATCAGGGTGATGCCGACATCGGCGAAAATCGCCAGAAGCATGTGGTTGATGAAGCCCGCGCCCGCCAAAGCGAGAAATGAGAACTTCACGCCGAGTGATAGGGCGATATTCTGATACACAATGCGTTTTGTCTTGCGCGAGAGGGCGAACGCGCGTTTTAATTTGGAGAGGTCGTCATCCATGATGATGATATCCGCGACATCGATGGCGAGCTCACTGCCCGTCCCCATGGCGACACCGATATCCGCTTTTTTGAGAAGCGGCGCGTCATTGATGCCATCGCCGACATACATTTTCTTCCCGTTCGTCCGGAGGGATTCAAAGTGGGTGATTTTGTCTTCGGGAAGGAGGCTGTGGATATAGTTGATACCGCCGAGTTCGTAGGCGACCTCGGCGGCCGTGGCTTCATTGTCGCCGGTGAGCATGGTGATATGGTAGCCCCTGTTCAGTAGGGTTCTCATGATTTCACTGGCGTTGTCTCTGATTTTATCCTTGATGACGACGCGGCCGATGTATTTGTCGTTCTTGGCGATGAAGATGTTCGTACCGGCAGTGTCTTTCCTGTCGATGTTTTCAATACCGGCCTCTTCAAGCATCCGGCGGCTGCCGACGTAGGTGGTACCGACCGAGCTTGTCGCCCTGATTCCGTAGCCGGGAATCTCTTCGATGTTGTCATAGCGGTCCAAGGCGCCGTGATAACTTGTCACAATGGACTTTGCGATGGGGTGGTTCGAATACTGTTCGACCGATGCGGCGATTCTGAGCGTTTTGAGATTGGTGAATCCCGCGACCTCGAAATTGCCGTGGGTCAGGGTCCCGGTCTTGTCGATACCGATCAAGTCGACATCGTTCATCATGTCGAGCAGGTTCGACCCTTTGAAAAGGATGCCTTCACGGGCGCTTGCGCCGATGCCGGCAAAATAAGATAAAGGGATGGAGAGCACAAGCGCGCAAGGACAGCTGATAACGAGAAACGTCGCGGCTCTGAAGATGTATTCTTCCATGTTACCCGGGTCGAGAATCGAGGGGATGGCGAACATGAGGACCGCAAGGAATGTCACAATCGGTGTGTAGAATCGTGCGAACCGTGTGATGAAGTTCTCGGTCCGCGCTTTTTTGTTGGTGGCGTTTTCGATGAGGTCGATGATTCTTGCGATGGTGGATTCCTTGTATTCTCTGGCGGCCTCGATAATCAGGATGCCGCCGACATTGATATTGCCGCTTAAGACGAAGTCGCCCTCTTCGACATCGAGCAGTTTGGCTTCTCCGGTGAGTGCGCTGGTATTCAAAGAGGAAGCCCCTTTAATGATCGTGCCGTCCACAGGAATCTTTTCTCCGTTTTTGACGACGAGATGGTCTTGTTTCCGGATGGCCATCGGGTCTTTGACGAGGGTCTTTTCACCAAAAACCACATTCGCATACTCCACATGCAAATCGAGCAGCGAGGATATCTCTTTTTTCGACTGGTTGACAGCCCGGTGCTGCAGATGCTCGCCGACCGAATAGAATAAGATGACAAGCCCCGCTTCGAAAGGCTTCTCGATGAACATCGCCGCAAGCGTCGCGATGAACATGAGCACATTCTCATTGAAGTATTCTTTTCTCTTTATTCCTTTATAGGTGTTAATGATGACCTTATGGGCGATCAGGGCGTAGCCCGTCCAGTAAAGCAGGTTGATTCTCGGTCTCATGATACCGAAATACTCAAAAAGATACCCCACCGCGAAAAGGAACGCGCCGAGCAGCACGAACCGGTAGGTGACCACAAAGTTCTTCTGGATGATCGTGGTGTGTCTTTTTTCGTAGACGAACGTCTCGACACCGGACTCGTGGGCATCGACGACCGCTTTGATCTCGGGGATGGCGGTATCCTCGCTGTAATCACGGTTGACCTCGAGCAGCATCGTCTGGTTGGCGAAATTAAAAGAGGCGCTTTCGATGTAGGAAAGCTCCGGAAGAACTTTTTCTATCTTGTCTGCGCACATAGGACACGTCAGGTTCTTCATGACGATTTTCTTTATCATCATAATCACAATCCAATCGTATTCATTTTATATGATTATACGTTCATATGTCAAGGATAAGATGCGCTTTAACACCCCTCTTTTTTATTGATAATTAAAATAAATCATGGTATGATTATCTGCATTAGAGGTGATATTATGGATTTCCTGATTTACGTGAGGGAACGTCAGCAAGAAATCATCGATGCACTCAAGAAACTGTGTCAGATTCCCAGTTTGAACGAAGGCTACGATGAAAACAGCGAAACCCCCTTCGGCGCACCGATTGACAAAGCACTGAAACATATGCTCGACCTCGGAAAAAAAGACGGCTTCATCGTGAAAAACGTCAAGAACCACGCCGGTCATATCGAAATCGGCGAAGGCGATGAGCTGGTCGGGGTCCTGACACACGTCGACGTCGTTCCGGCCACCGGAGAATGGAAATATTCCCCTTTTGACGCGACGGTTAAAGGCGACAAGATCTATGGTCGTGGAACCAGCGATGACAAGGGGCCGACCATCGCGGCTTATTTCGCGATGAAATTCCTGAAAGAGCTGAATGTCAAATTCCACAAACGCGTCCGCCTGATCATGGGCACCGACGAAGAGACGCAGTGGCGTGGCATCAAGAAATATTTCGAAACCGAGGAAATGCCCACTTTCGGCTTCTCACCCGATGCGAACTTCCCGCTCATCCACGGTGAGAAAGGCATCTACACCTTCGATGTCGAAGGACCCTATGAAGATAGCCCGTTACTCGAATTCAAGTCGGGAGAACGCTACAATGTCGTCCCCGATTATGCCGAATGCAAGCTGCTTGGCAACTATAAGGACGCCTTCAAGGACTTTCTCAAATACCATGATTACAAAGGCGGCATCGACGGCATGACCTATTACATCCACGGGAAAAACGCCCATGCGATGACCCCGAACCTGGGTCTGAATGCCGCATTCATCCTCGCGACGTTCTTGAGCGAACAGATCGAGAACAACTTCGTCCATTTCATCAAGGACCATCTCTCCTTCGACCCCTACGGAGAGAAGTTAGGCCTTGACATCAAGGACCCGGTCATGAAGAACTTCACCATCAACCCGGGCATCTTCCACTACACCACCGAAGGCGCGAAAATCGGCATCAACTGCCGCTACCCCAAGGACTTCAACCTGAAAGCGGCGGCCCAGAAAATATCGAGCAAACTGAAGAAATACAATCTCACCTACCACCTTAAGCAGAACGTCCCCCTTCATCTCGTGAAGCAGGACGACCCGCTCATCGGACACCTCATGGCGGCCTACCGCAAGATAACAAACGACCAGGAAAACGAACCCTACACCATCGGGGGCGGCACCTTTGCCAGAGCCCTTGAAAAAGGAGTCGCCTTCGGTATGGTCATGCCGGGGCGAAAGGACGTGGCCCACCAGGTCGACGAACACATCTATATCGAGGACCTCATCGAAGGAACCGCAATCTACATGGAGGCGCTCCACGCCCTCACGCAAAAAGATGTGAAAATATGAGTTTATGGCTTCAATGAAGCCATAAACTTTGTTATAATGGACAAGGTGATAGCATGAGATTGAGAAACGTCAGATACGCAAAAACAAAAATCGCCGCGCATCCGGAGTTCATTTTGGACGTGCATCCCGATAAGAAGGTCGACCTCGATGAAGTCTTCAAGGACGACAAACCGCTCAATATCGAGATTGGCTGCGGCAAAGGCGCGTTCATGCATAGGCTGTCCGAAATGCATCCCGAAGAGAATTTTCTGGCCATCGAACAGTTCGACAGTGTGATTGTGAGGGCGCTTGAAAAAGTAATCGACGCGCCGCGTGCCAATCTCTATCTCATCCGCATGGATGCCCAGCATCTTAGCGCCTGCATGAAAGCCAACGCTGTCAGCACGATCTATCTCAATTTCTCCGATCCCTGGCCGAAGGTCCGCCATGCGAAAAGACGGCTGACGCATCCCGGTTTTCTCGCCATCTATGAGAAAATCCTTAATAAAGGCGGTACCATCGAACTCAAGACCGACAACCGCAAATTCTTCGAATTCTCACTGAAATCGATGACCACCTACGGAATGCGTATTGTCGATTTGTCTTTGGATCTACACAATGACGACCACGCATTCAACATCGAAACGGAGTTCGAAGCGAAATTCAAGAATCAAGGCTCCATCTATAAACTGACAGTCACATTCCAGGAGGACTAGCATGAAACAGTATTATATCGATCTCGTCAACATACCAGGCGCCCCCAGTTTTGAGAAACACGTGAGAAACTATATGAAACGGGAAATATCCAGATCGACCGACACCATCGTGCAGGACAAGCTCGGCGGTATCTTCGGTGTCCTGAACAAGAACTCCGACGGACCGAAGGTGATGCTTGCCGGCCACATGGATGAAGTCGGCGGCATGGTCACCGGCATCACGAAAGAAGGCCTCATCAAGATCACCAACCTCGGCGGCATGAAAGGCGATGTCTATCTGTCGCAGCACATGATCATCTACACCGATGACTTAGAAGAGATTCCCGGTGTGACCGCGTCTAAGCCTCCGCATCTGAGCAAAGGCGAAAAAGGCAAAGGCGACCTCAAGTTCGAGGAACTATTGATCGACGTCGGCGCCGACGATAAGGAACACGCCGAGAAACTCGGCGTCAAAATCGGCCAGCAAGTGATCTCCAGAAACAACTATGTCGTTACAAAAGACGGCAAGAAGCATATCTCCAAGGCATGGGACAACCGTTTCGGCTGCGCGATGAGTCTCGAAATTCTCGAGACACTGAAGGAAGAAAAGCTTCCCTGTGCACTCTACGCCGGTGCGACGGTTCAAGAGGAAGTGGGACTGCGCGGTGCGGCGGTGGCAAGTGGCCTCGTCAATCCCGACATCTTCCTCGCGGTCGACTGCTCACCGTGTGCCGATTCATTCGACGGCGATGAGATCAGCGGTAAACTGAACGAAGGTTTTCTCGTCCGTTTCTATGATCCCAACACCCTGATGCACCAGGGAATGAAGAAACATGTCGAGAAAATCGCCAAGGAAAACAATATCAAGTTCCAGTACTATCAGTCCAAGGGCGGCACCGATGCCGCACGGGCACAGCTCAACCAAGACGGTGTCGTCGTCGCGACCATCGGAATGCCGGCCCGCTACATCCACTCCACAACCTCGATGATCCATCAGGATGACTACCGCGCCGTACGCGACATGGTGCTCGCCCTGATCCGGTCGTTCGACAAAGACACCTACGAAACGATCAAAGCAGGCGTCTAACAGACTTCCGGGTGCGACAAAGCATCCCTGCACGTCAGCACCATGACCGGCGGTCTTTCATATATATCCACAATAAGGGACCCAACGGGCCCAAAATAAAGGAGAAAAAACAATGAGAAATGAAAGAGTATTGGAAATGACCACCCTCGCGGTGTTCATCACCATCATCGCCCTGATGGCACTGGTGCCGTTCCTCGGATTCGTCCAGATCGGCCCCGTCTCGGCGACCATCATCCACATTCCCGTGATCATCGGCGCGCTATACGGTGGTAAACGCATGGGAATCGCTTTAGGAATCGCCTTTGGACTTTCGTCCTGGTTCGTCTCGCTCTGGCGTGCGGCCACGCCGTTCGACCTGATGTTTCAAAATCCGCTGCTTTCGGTAGTTCCCCGCGTGCTTTTCGGGCTGGCGATCTGGTATGTGTTCCTGATGGCGAAAAACATCATCAAAAACAAGACCGCGGCCATCGCCACCACTTTCGTGGTATCCACGCTGATCCATACGATTCTCGTCATGGGGACCGCGATGGCGCTGGCTCCATTCTATGAGGATGTAATCGGCGCGGAACTGTTCGAATTCATCCTGACCGTCCTTCCGCTCATCGCGGGCATGGAGATGGCCATCGCCGCACTGGCTGGAACCCCGATCGTTCTCGCGCTGCTCAAAGCCGAAAGCGTCGCCGGCTTCGACCTCTTCGATGAGGAAAGAAAAAAAGAGATCAAAGAAGACATGGACGACGATGAATCTCCCAAAGACAAGAAATAGGTGATTGTATGCTGCTTTATATCGATATCGGCAACTCGAACATCGTCATCGGCAAAGGCAATGACGATATAAAAGAGACCTACCGCTACAAAACGGATTCGACCCGCTCATCCGATGAGTATTACGCCATGCTGAAACATCTTTTCGATGATGTGACCGACGTGGTGATCGCTTCGGTTGTGCCCCAGCTCAATACGGCGTTCAAGACATTCTTGATGCGTTATTTCGACATCACGCCGCTTTTTGTGGAACCGGGCATCAAGACCGGTGTCGCCGTCAAGACTGATTACCCAAAGGAAGTCGGCGCGGATTTGATTGCCGGCGCCGCCGGTGCGAAAAGTTGTTACGACGACACCGCGATCATCATCGATATGGGCAGCGCCACCACTTTTTCCTATGTCGAAGATGGAACAATCAAGGGCGTCTCCATCACCATCGGTCTGGACATGGCGAAAGCCGCCCTGGTCGAAAAGGCGTCCAAGCTGATCCAGTTCGAGTTTCAAAAGCCCAACGGCGTGCTTGGAACAAACACCATCGACGCGCTCAATTCCGGTTTTCTCTACGGACATGTCTTTCAAATAAGGGGCTTTGTCGAGGCCATCCGTGAAGCCCAGGGAAACAGGAATATCCCTGTCATCATGACCGGTGGCGCGGCGAAACTGCTTAAAGTCCTCATGCCTGATGACTATATTTTCGATGACCTGCTTGTGCTCAAAGGCCTCGCATTCATCTACAATAAGAACCGACGTACTTAATTTGATTGACAAAATATTTTTTGCGCACTATAATAGACGCAATAATAAAGAACCCGACAAAGAGATAAGGAGTGATTGAGCGTGTTGGAAAAACTCAGAACCATCATTGCCGAAGAACTCGGTGTCGAAAAAGACACCATCGAGGCAGATTCCCATCTGAGTGAGGACCTCGGTGCGGATTCATTGGACGCTGTTGAACTGATTATGGCGATTGAAGAAGAATTCGATGTCGAAATCGACGATACCGCAGCGACCAAAATCAAGACTGTCCAGGATATTCTCGACTATCTGGAAAACGAAATCGACTGAAATCAAATACCCACCGCGGTGGGTATTTTTTTTACCCCACACCCCATATCCTTTTTATTTTTACGGTTGTATATGGTAAAATAATTAAGTGATTACACTGCAGAATGAAAGAAGGGCCTTTATGAAAAAACTTCTCCTGATAGACGGGTCGAACCTTATGTTCCGTGCGTATTATGCCACCGCCTATTCCGGCAACCTGATGAAAAATTCAAAAGGCGACTATACCAACGCCGTATACGGATTCGTCCGCATGCTCAACGTGATTCTGAAAGAGGATTTCACCCATGCGATGGTCGCCTTCGACAAAGGGAAGGCGACGTTCCGCCACAAAGAATACGAGGAATACAAAGCCAAAAGAAAACCGATGCCCGAGGAATTCAGAGCGCAGCTTGAAGACATCAAGAAAGCGCCCCGGAAACTCGGCTTTCCTGTCTATGAGACCGATGCGCTCGAAGCCGATGACATCATTGCCTCGCTCGCTTATCAGTTCTACGATGATTTCGATGAGATCGAGATCCTTTCCAATGACCGCGACCTTTTTCAACTTCTCAACAGCAAAGTCTACATGCGGCTTTCCAAAAGAGGGCTTGAACCGGACCAACGCTATACCAGAAAAACACTCAAAGAAGACCTCGGTCTCAAGCCTGAACAGATTCCGGACCTCAAAGGTCTCATGGGTGATGCCAGCGACAACTTACCCGGTATCCCGGGTGTCGGCGAGAAGACCGCGCTCAGACTCCTCCATGAATATGGCAGCATCGAGAAACTTCTCAAAAACGCCGGCGAACTCAAAGGCAAACTGAAAGAACGCATCGACAACCACGGCAAGGACGCAATCAAATGGCGTGATCTCGCCACTGTCAAGACCGATGCCGATCTCGGCTTTTCTTTGGATGATTTACGTTATGACGGGTATGATGAAGAGGCGCTGATCGACTTTTACGAACGTCTCGAGTTCCACAGCCTCATCAGCCAACTGGAAAAACCGTCTTCCACCGAAAAAGAAGAAAAACGCAAGGAACCTCACATCCTTCGCGATGAGAAAGAAATCAAAGCGGCCCTCAAAGATGCGGACGCTTTGATTCTCGAGACTTTCGGCGACAACTACCACTTCGCAAAGAAGCTCGGATTCGCTCTGATAAACAATGAAAACGAATTCTTCATTCCTTATGACAAAGCCGTCGGCAACGACGCATTCATCGCTTTCCTCGAAGACGGGTCAATAAAGAAATCCACCTTCGACCTCAAGAAACTGTCCGTCTGTCTCAGTCAGGATGGCGTTCAACCGCAGGGATTCGATTTCGACCTTCTTCTTGCCGCTTATCTTTTGAACCCCACGAACACCAAAGAGGACTTCAAGGTGATCGTCTCCAATTTCGACTACAGCGACGTCGATTACCACGAAGAGGTATACGGCAAGGGGGCCAAAGCGGCTGTTCCCGATTTCAATGTTTACGCCGAACACGCCACCGACAAGGCAAGGGCGGTCAAAAACCTCAAAAATACCATGCTCGACCAGATTGAGAAAAACGGTCAACAAAAACTCCTCGAGGAGATCGAGATGCCCCTGGCCTCGATTCTCGCACGAATGGAAATAAGGGGAATCCGTATCGACCAGGAAGCCCTCGACGCATTCTCCGACAAAATCGACGCGGAACTAAAATCCGTCGAAGCCGAAATCCATGATGCGGCCGGTGAGACATTCAACATCGGTTCGCCGAAACAACTCGGGGAGATTCTATTTGAGAAACTCGAACTGCCCGTCATCAAAAAGACCAAGACCGGCTATTCGACCAACGTCGATGTTCTCAAAAAGCTCAAGGGCGAACATCCCATCATCGACCACATCATGCGCTACCGAACCCTGTCAAAGCTCAAAAGCGCCTATGTCAACACGCTTCGTGATAGCATCCACGACGATGGAAAGATCCACACCATCTACAAACAGGCCCTCACTCAGACGGGCCGACTCTCGAGCATCGAACCGAACCTGCAGACCATTCCGATCCGCACCGAAATCGGTCGCGATCTGCGCAAGGTGTTCATTCCCGCTGAAGGACAGAAACTGCTCGCGGCGGATTATTCTCAGATCGAACTGCGCGTGCTGGCGCATATGGCTGAAGAGAAGACAATGATCGAAGCGTTCAAAAACGGCGAAGACATCCATGCCATCACGGGAAAGGAAGTCCTCGGCAAGGAAAACCTCTCCCCCGATGAACGCCGGATCGCCAAAGCTGTCAACTTCGGAATCATCTACGGCCAAAGCGCATGGGGCCTCTCTGAAGAACTCGATATCCCTCAAAGGGAAGCGCAGGATTTCATCGAACGCTATTATGAACGGTTCAACGGCATCAAGGCATTCATGGATGCCGTCGTCGAGCGCGCGAAAGAAAAAGGCTACGTCGAGACACTTTTCAACCGGCGACGCTACATCCCCGAACTCTCAAGCAAGATCCACGCCCAAAGGGAGTTCGGCAAACGTACCGCCATGAACGCCCCGCTGCAGGGCAGTGCGGCCGACATCATCAAGATCGCCATGGTGGATATTGAAAAACGGATGCGCGAGACGGAATTGAAAAGCACCATGGTCCTGCAGATCCACGATGAGCTGGTCTTCAACATCGCCAAGGGCGAGGAAGATAGGATGGATGCACTGGTACGAAAGACCATGGAACAGTGTGTCGATATGAAGGTGCCCCTGACCGTGGACATCGCGACTGGGGCGAACCTCGATGAGGCGAAATGAGTTGACACGCGAAATGGTGATGTTCAAGAGTCTCTTTGTCAATTTGTCTTTGATCATCGCCAAATTCATAGGGGGTTTCCTGTTCAGAAGCGCCGGCCTCATCGCCGATGCGGTCCACTCCTTCAGTGATTTCCTGAGTGACGTGATGATCATCATCGGCCTGCGCCACTCCAACAAACCACCCGACAGCGAACATCCGATCGGACACGGTAAGATCGAATACATATTGAGCCTTTTTCTGGGCGTCTCCATTCTTTTCATGGCGTACCGCCTGACCGTGAGTTTGATCGCGGGTCTCGGCGAAGCACCCATGGTGCCGAGACTCGCCGCCATCTTCGTCTCGCTCGGCGTCATCACGGTGAAACTGGTTCTCGCCCGCTACATCACGGTCAAGGCCGTTGAACTGGAATCGCAGGCTCTAAGCGCGAGCGGGCGGGAGTCTTATGCCGATGTGCTCGGTTCCGTCATCGTCATCATCGGTATCGTCATCGGTGTCATCGGTGACAATTATGACCTTCCCCTGCTTGTCTACGGCGACACCGCCGCGGCGTTCATCATCGTCACTCTTGTCATCCGCGTCGCGATTGTGGTCATTCATGACGCCATCCAGTCGTTGATGGGCCAAAGCGCGTCCGAGCCCGTCTTGAAAAAGACCAGGGAAAAAGCTGAATCCGTCGACGGTGTGATCTCGGTGGACAAACTCACCATGATCGTCTATGGACACTATTACCAGGTCATGGTCGATATCAGAGTCGACGGCACCCTAAGCGTCGATGAAGGTCACGAAATCGCCCGAAATGTCAAAAAAGAACTCGAAAAAAACAAAAAAATAGGACATGTCATCGTGCATGTCAATCCGGAGGTAGAATCATGAGTCTGTGTCTAGAACGAAAAAGCATCAGAAAGTACAAAGACAGGAAAGTCGATGACGCCATCATCGAAAAACTCCTCATGAGCGCCATGCAGGCCCCATCCGCCACCAATCAGCAACCCTGGAAATTCCTCGTCATCAAAAACCGTGAAATCCTAGAAAAACTCTCGACCGTTTCCAAGGGCGCCTGGCCCCTCAAGGAGGCGCCACTCGGTATCATCACCCTGATCAAAAAAGACATCAAGCGTGAAATGATGGCGCCTCAGGACATGGCCGCCTGTACCCAAAACATCCTGCTGGAAGCGACGCATCAAGGTCTCGGCGGGGTTTGGATCGGGGCTTTCCCGAGAGAAGAACGGATAGAGACAATCAAGTCCATTGTCGACATCAAAGATGATGCCACGCCGTTTTCCATGATTGCGCTTGGTTATCCCGAGGAAGATGAAAATCAGTCCGTCAAACTCCGTTATGACCCGAACCGGGTCCAGGTTATCGAGTAGTGCCCGAACTACCCGAAGTCGAGACCGTCAAGAACTCACTCAACCGACGCGTGAAAAACCGGACCATCGACTCGGTCGATATTCATTACGCGCCGATCGTGCGTGGCGATCTCGAAGCGTTCAAACGAGCACTTCCAGGTCGCACCATCGATGCGGTCACAAGAAGAGGCAAATATCTTATCTTCCACCTCGGAAAGCGCCGTCTCATCTCCCACCTACGCATGGAAGGCAAGTATTTCCTGAAGCCTTTCGAAGCCCCGGTTGAGAAACACGAACACATCGTATTCAATTTCAAGGACGGGGAGAGTTTGCGCTATCATGATGTCAGGAAATTTGGTACAATGGATATAAAACACAAAGACCGCTGTCTGACGACACCGCCCCTTGTCAATCTCGGTGTCGAACCGGACGATCAGGCATTCACGCCTGAGTATCTCAGAAGCAAGCTTGATAAGACCGAACGGGCCATCAAGACCGCCTTGCTCGATCAGACCATCGTCGCGGGCATCGGCAACATCTATGCCGATGAGATTCTCTACTGCGCCGGGCTCAACCCGCAAAGAAGGGGAAAGACGCTTACGCAAAAAGACTGGCAAAATCTCGTTTACTGCACGAAAATGACCTTGGATAAGGCAATCGCCCTAGGTGGCTCCAGCATCCGCACCTACAGTGATTCACTCGGCATCACCGGCCGTTTCCAAAACGAACTGAACGTCCACATGCAAAAGGACAGACCCTGCCCGTCATGCGGAAACCCCATCATCAAAACAAAAGTCAACGGCCGAGGAACCTATCTTTGTCCCCGGTGTCAGAAAGAATAGACGAAAGAAGGATTGCAATGGCAAAAATCGTAGGCCTGACTGGCGGCATCGCCAGCGGAAAATCCACCGTATCGAACATGTTCAAGGATGAAGGCATCCCCGTCATCGAAACCGACCGGATCGCCAAGGAACTCGTCGATGACAACAAGGAAGTCCAAAAACAGATCGTGGATTATTTCGGTGAGGATGTCCTCACACCCTCGGGGGAGATCAACCGCAACAAACTCGCCAAGGAGATTTTCGATGACCGCAAGAAACGCGAGAAAATCAACACCATCGTTCATCCGAAAGTGAAAGAAGTCGTCTTCCGTGAAATCGACCATTTGAAGGACAAAGACCACGACCTTATCGTTGTCGATGTTCCGCTTCTTTTCGAAGCCGAGTTCGACAAGTTCATGGATGTCACCATTGTCGTCTACGCCCGCCAGAAAGACCAGATCAGCCGTCTTGTCTCAAGAGAAGGCATCGATGAGGAATACGCCAAGAAAAAAATCAAATCGCAGATACCACTTTCTAAGAAAAAGGAACTTGCCGATTATGTGATCGACAATTCCAAAAGCATCTTGGAAACCAGGAAAGCATTCAAACGTGTCCTCAAGAAAATCAAGGAGACATGAGGAGGCACCCATGGATAAAACGCACCCCAGCACCACCATCAAAGTCACTGCGAAAGCACCGCTTTCTTCGACCCACATCCACGTGCTCAGTCTCCTTTATCAGCCGATCATCGGCAAAGAGGCAAATGCACTTTATCTGACACTGCACGCCCTCCTGGAAAGAAGCCATATGAAATCGTCCCTTTATCCGCATGCGTTTTTCTATGACATGCTCGACATGAATGAAAAGTCCCTGACCCGCGCAAGACAGCGACTCGAGGCCGCCGGTCTCATGGAAAGCTACATCAGCGATTCGGGCTATCTTTTTGAACTCTATCTGCCCTTAAGTGCCGAAGGATTCATCAAGGATTCGCCCTTTTGTCCCTATTTGAGGCAGAAAGTCGGCAGCGACCGCTTCAAGGATTTGACCGCGCACTTCAAAATCACCAGACCCGCCCTGTCCAGATACAAAAACATCTCGGTCAGGTTCGATGAAATCTTCGACCCGCTCGTCAAACCGGTCGAAACGCGTGACGACCACGTTTGCGAAAAGACAGGAAAGCCGGTTTTCAACGAAAAAATCGATGTCGACCTCGTCCTGACCGCCTTGCCCGATTCGGTGGTCACACCGAAACTGAAAACCCGGCGGTTCAAGGATAAACTCGAGGAGCTCGCCTACCTCTACCAGCTCAAGGAGTCCGACCTGCAGAAGATCCTTCTCAAATCGATCGACAAGAATCGGAACCTCGATTTCGATGTTTTCACAAGGCATGCGCAGAATCACTACCAGAAATCGGGGACCGGATCCATCCGTAAGAAGACCGGTACGTACAGTCTTGATTACTTCAAAGAAGTCCACCCGCGGACGTTCCTCGAAGAGACCACCGGCTCGAAAGCCGCCGCGAGCGAACTCAGGGTCATCGAGCGGCTGATCACAGAAAGCGGTCTCAGCCACGAAGTCATCAATGTCCTTGTGGCCTACGTCCTAAAAGAACTCGACAATACCTTCCCCGTCTACAACTTCTTCGACAAGGTCGCCGCGGAATGGAAAAGGAACGATGTCACCACCGCCGAAGACGCGGTCGCCCACATTCAGAAAAGAAAACAGAAGCAAAAGGAAAAAAGTCAACGCCGTCCCTACACGAAAAAGGAAAAACCGGTCGACACCAAGGTGGACTGGTTCGATGACTATCTCAAAGACAAGGACCGATAATCACCGGGAGGCTGATCGAACTGAACGACGGACTGAGTCATGAAAAAGCGGGTACGCTGCGCTATTTCTTCCACAGGCAGGGCATCCATCTTTTCCTGCTTGCGCTTCTGCTTGCGTTTGTCACAGTAACCACGCGGCCCTTCCTCGATGATCGCGCGTTTTTCAACATCAGTGCCACCGCCTGGTTCAAGGCGGCGGTCCTGATACCCGTTGTCCACCAGATCATCGCGTTCATCGTCTTTCGTCTGCAACTTGGCTGGGCGTCGCTCACCAGATGGTTCGGCCGTTATGACATGCTTGTTTTCGGTCTTGTTTTCATCCCGCTTCTGATACTGAGGCCGGTGAGTCTCGTGATGTTCGCGCAGGCGACCTCAGACACCCTTCCCCTGCACCGGGAGGTCGGAATCGCCACCGCGGTTCTTCTGATGATTCCCGCCGTCTACACGTTTTATTCGACACTCAGGTATTTCGGGATAAGAAGAGCGATGGGCGGCGACCATTTCAGAAAAAAGTACCAAAAGATGCCCCTTGTCAGGAAAGGCGCGTTCAAATACAGCCGAAACGCCATGTATTTGTTCGGTTTTTTCATCCTTTACGCCATCGCGATGTTGTTTGCGTCCCTACCGGCGCTTCTTGTGGCCTTGTTCCAGCATACTTATATCTGGGTCCATTATCACTGTACGGAGAAACCTGACATGGCCCTGATCTTCGGTGAGGACACCCCGAACGAGAAATAAAAGCTTTCACCCTATCCAGCCGGCCACATCTTTGGTACAATGTAAGAGACTTCAGCATAGGAGGCAAACCATGCGCAAACTGAATTTCAAAAACAACCCTGACATTATCGATGAGATCACGGACCGTTTGAGCGAAGACGCTGACCTCAAGCCTTTTTTTATCGATAACGATATCGATACGGCGACCATCGAGGCGGCCCTTTCCGATCTCATGGTCTATAAGAAGGAAATCGGATATTGCGCGCCCTGCAAAGGCCTTCATCAGTGCAAACAGGATACGCTCGGCATGCAGCCCGTACTCAGATACAAGCGTCAGCGTATCATCCTCGAGTACGCACCGTGTCCTTTTCTGGTTGCCAGAGACAAGAAACAGGCCCATAAAAAACGGATCAACGCCCTCTATATGCCCAAGATGATCTTCGAGGCGAGGTTGAGCGACTTTCATATGAACACCGACGTACGAAAACGCATCTACCAAAAGATCATCGGCATCACGAACCAGTACGCCAAAGGCGAGAGAATCAAGGGTCTTTATCTGCACGGGCGTTATCAGATCGGCAAGACTTACACCCTCGCGGCCATCGCCAACCGTTTTTCCGAACTCGGCTACAAGGTCATCATCGCCTATTACCCCGATCTGGTCCGCGAACTGAAAAGCGCCATCAAGACCGGGAACCTTGAAGAGCGCATCAACGAACTCAAGACCGTCGATGCCCTGTGCCTTGACGATATCGGCGGCGAAGCCTTCAGCGCCTGGGTCCGTGACGAAATCCTAGGGCCCATCCTGCAGTACCGGCTTCTCGATGATAAACCGACGTTCTTCTCATCCAACGTCCCCATCGACGAACTCGCGAAATATTTCATCGACAACAATCAGCAACAAGAGATGATCAAAGGCTACCGCATCATCGAACGCATCAAGGAGCTGAGCGAACCCATCAACATGAAATGATTGACAAAGCGCATCAATTTATGTACTATGTATTTAACAACGATGAAAAGGCCACGATTGTCTTGAAATGAATAAGCGAGGCGGGATGGTGAGAGCCGCCGACGAAAGACGATTACTCCCTTGGAGTTGACCGCGAAAGCGTGTCCGTTCACTCGCGTTAAGAGTCCGAGTGCGTTAGAAGTAAGGTGGTACCGCGGAATATTTCGTCCTTAATGTTTTTATTAAGGGCGTTTTTTATTAGTAGGAGTGATAGGATGCTGAAGAAGAATCTGACCATCAGCGAACTGCAAAGACACATCCGGGATGTCGATTATCATCCCGACAAGAAACATGAGGTTGTTTTGAAACTTTTCGAAGAAGTCGGTGAACTCTCCGTCGAGATGCGCAAGGAGCACCAAAAAGGCCTCACCGAAGAACGCAGAAAGGCCATCAAGTACGAACTCTACGATGTGCTTCACTATGTGACCCATATCGCCAACATCTATAGAATCGACTTAGAAGAAGCGATCATCGAAAAAGACGAGATCAACGCATTGCGTTATGATGACAGGAGGAAAAAATAATGATTGAAATCACATTCAAAGACGGCAAAAAAAAAACATTCGACCCCGGTGTGACACCGGAAGAAGTCGCAGGGTCGATCGCGCCCGGTCTCAAGAAGAAGACCGTCGCGGCTTATGTCAACAACGAACTCTATGACCTGAACCGTCCCATAGAAGAAGACGCCGAGGTCGACCTGATCACCAAGGACAGACCCGAAGCGATAGAAATCCTCAACCACTCGACGGCCCACCTGATGGCCCAGGCGGTCAAAAGACTCTACCCCGATGCCAAATTCGGCGTCGGACCCGCCATCAAGAGCGGCTTTTACTATGACATCGCCACCGACCACACCATCAAGAACGAAGACCTTCCCAAAATCGAACAGATGATGCGCCGCATCATCAAAGAACAGACCGAGATGTCCCGCGAGGAAGTCACCAGAGGAGAGGCATTGAAACGTTTCAAGGACGATCCCTACAAAAAAGAACTCATCGAGGAACTAGGCGAAGGCGAGATCATCACCGTCTACAAACAAGGCGAGTTCACCGACTTATGCCGGGGCGGTCATGTGGGCAACACCCGCCACATCAAGCATTTCAAACTCCTTTCAGTCGCCGGCGCCTACTGGCGCGGCGACTCCGACCGCGAGATGTTGCAACGAATCTATGGCACCAGCTGGTTCACCAAAGAGGACCTCGAAGACCATCTCAAGGCCCTTGAAGACAGAAAAGAGCGCGACCACCGCAAACTGGGCAAGGAGCTGCGTATCTTCATGCTCGACAAGAAAGCCGGTCAGGGTCTGCCGATCTGGCTCCCGAACGGCTACACCATCCGCCGCACTTTGGAGGATTATGTCTACAAACTCGAACGCAAGAACGGCTACCTCCATCTGTCGACCCCGGTGCTGGGCACCAAGGAACTCTACCAGGCGAGCGGACACTTCGACCATTACAAAGATGACATGTTCCCGCTCATGGAAGACGGGGACGAGACTTTCGTCCTGCGTCCGATGAGCTGTCCGCACCATATGATCGTCTACAACTCGGAACTCAGAAGCTACCGGGACCTCCCGCTGCGCTATGCGGAAATCGTCACCCAGCACCGCTATGAAGCGAGCGGCGCTTTGAGCGGACTTGAACGCGTCAGGGCCATGACCCTGACCGATTCCCACATCTTCGCCCGCAAGGACCAGATCAAACAAGAAGTCCTGAACGCCTATAATCTCATCCTCACCGTCATCGAGGACCTGGGCCTCGTCATCGATTATATCGAACTTGCCCTGAGGGACGAGACCAAAGGCAAATTCCACCCGGATGACGCCCTTTGGGACGAGGCGGAAGCCACGTTGAAATCACTGCTCGACGAAGAGAAGATCGACTACACCGAAGTCAAGGGTGAGGCCGCCTTCTACGGACCGAAGATCGACATCCAGGTCAGAACCGCCCTGGACCACGTCATCACCATGAGCACCGTGCAACTGGACTTCCTCCTTCCAGAACGCTTCGATCTGACCTATATCGGGGAGGACGGCGAACGTCACCGTCCGGTTGTGATCCACAGGGGCCTCATCTCCACCTGGGAGCGCCTCATGAGCATCCTGCTCGAACAATACAAGGGCGCCTTCCCGACCTGGCTCGCCCCGACCCAGATGAAAATCATTCCCGTCTCTTTGGAGGCGCACGCGGATTATGCGCAGAAACTTCACGCGATGTTCGTCGATGAGGAACTCAGAAGCGCCACCGATCTTCGTGAAGAGAAACTCGGCTACAAGATCAGGGAAGCCCAGACCAACAAGATTCCCTACCAGATCGTCGTCGGTGATGAGGAAATGGCCAAAAACGCCGTCACCTACCGCCGCTACGGTGAGAAGGAACAGACCACCGTATCGACCGATGCGTTCATCACCATGATCAAAGACGAGATCAAAGACAAGACGAAAAAACTGTCCTGAAAAAAGGCTGCCCGCGGGCAGCCTTTCTCATTGTCTGTATCGTTTGGGGAGACGCCTTTTCCTTTCTTTGTATAAGACGGCATGGATCGAATGGTAATAGGGATCCAGAATCAGATACTTGATCAAAGGCGAAAGCAGAATGACCCAGAATGCGATTCTCGGAATATCGATGGCACCGATATCCCGCCACTGTGCGGGGATGCCTTCGCTGATCAGATAATAGGCGGTGAACGCCAACCAGGACCCGACCCCGATATAAAACCAGAGATGGACGAAAAAGAGATTTCTGATCTCGCCTCTCATGATGGTGATGCTCGCGATGAGCGGATTGTGGCGTCGCTGGTCGAACTTGTCATCGGCGAGTAGGTAGGGGACCATGGCGAACGCCGCCGACATGACCATGCCCGGAAGAATGAAGAAGGCATAGCCGATGGTGATGAGGATGCGTCTTAAGGCGAGCGAAAGCAGGTTATATAAGTATCGCCGGTCCTCAAAACCTAGCAAAAGTGGAATCCCCACCGGTCTTCGACCGCTTTTAACAAGGGAATAAAGCGCCTGTGCGAAACCGACACGGATGGGTAGGATGAGAAAGACGCCCACCACCGGAATGATGAACGGAGAGAAATAGATGGCGGCCGTGACGACGATGTTGACAAAAAGGATATAGGGGAAATGGCGTCTCAACAGCCTGGCGCCATTTTTCATCAGTCGGCGCATGACAATCACTCCCAACGCCTTGTTTATTCAATGTTACCAGTCATCATGGAAAAAGGCAAAGATAAAGACCGCCGCAAAGAAAAAGATGCCTTCGTCTCTCGGCATCTTCATTTGTTTTCAGAAAGCTTTGCGATGAAATCAGGGTCCGGGTCGATATAGATGGTCTTTTGGTTCCGATAGGTCACGAAACAGGGTTTCTGTCCGGGAATTTTCTTGATGTTGCGCACTTCGGTGTAATCCACGGCGACGCTCGAGGAATCGCGCATCTTCGAATAATAGGCGGCGAGCTGAGCGGCGGTCCGGATGGTTGTTTCGGTCAGATTCTTTAGTCTTTCCTTTGCGACCACGTGGGATCCGGGCGCGTTTTGCACATGGAACCACACGTGGTTGTAATCGGCGATTTTGTGTGTGATCTCCGCGTTCTGCCGGTTGTTCTTGCCGACGAGGATCGTGACACCCCTTTCGTCTTTGAATCGGAGATGTTTGGCTTTTTTGGAAAGTTTCTTGGTCTTTTGAGTCTGGCGGACATAGCCGTAGTCTCTGAGTTCTTCGCGGATTTCGGCGAGGTCATGAAGGTCGCCATGATCGAGCTGGCTTTCGAGCACCCTGAAGTAGGAAAGCTCGTTCTTGGCGCGTATGAGCTGTCTTTTCAAGTGGGGGATGCTCTTTTTTTGCTTTTTGAACTTCTCGAAATAGAGATTGGCGTTTTCCACCGGGGTTTTTTCAGGGTCTAAAGGGATGGTGATGGGTAAGTTGTCGTAATAGTCATGGACAGTGGTTTCACGGTCGCCTTTTTCGATGCTGTATTGATAGCTAAGAAGCAGTTCGCCCATCTTGCGCAGGGTGTCGGCATCCTCGGTCTTGCCAAGTTGTCGGGTGAGTTTTTCCACTTTGCGCTGTTGTTTCTTCGTCTCTCTGGTGATGATGGTGCGTAAATCCTTGGACTGTTGTTTGTAGCGTTCCTTGTATTCCCGTTTGGAAAAAATGTGATCGAGCAGTTCGCTTGGCGTCTCCAACAATGTGCGTGCACCCCGGATATGGGTGATGTCGAAATAGCTGAAATAAAGCTTGTCGCTCTCCAAAATCTGGAATTTCGCCTCATGAAGCATGGCGTGTAGGCTGGTGCGCGGGTCGATGCTTTTTCTGTGCAGGTATTCCTTGGCGAATAGCGGCGAGATGCCCTGGATGTTGCCAAGAAGGTCCTTGTGGTCGCTGATCGGGGTCGTTTCGAGACGGTTTTCGAGGGCGTCCTTGTCGAAAGGATTGACCCGGTCGTCTTCGGGGTAGTCGTAGGTGGCGCTTGGAATCATGGTTCTTGCCGTCTCGAGCGGGTGGGTGTGGTGCAGACAGTCAAGCACCTTGTGGTCCTGGTCTGTCAGAATGAGGTTCGCATCCTTGCCGAGCGCCTCGAAGATGAGATAAAGTTTCACACGGTCACCGAGTTCATTGGTGGTGGCGATGGTGAAGGTAGCGATCCGGTCATTGTCCTTCTGGGCGATCGCTTCGATGCGGGCGCCTTCTAAGTGCTTACGTAAAAACATGCAGAACATCGGTGGCTGCATGGGTTTTTCGTAATCGGCGCCGGTGAGGTGGATGCGGGCGCTTTGTCTGGAGGCGCTGATCAGCAGGGTGTGGGTCTTTTGTCTTCTTATGGTGAAAAGAAAAGTGAAATCGGACAGTTGATAGATTTTGTTGATCCGACCCTTTTCAAGGGTTTCGGACAACTCTTTTGTGACGTAGGACAGCATGGTTCCGTCGAAACTCATAATAATCACCCCCTACATTGTAACATGGATGAAACTTTTGTAAAAAATAAATCTTTTGACTTACATAATCACAGTAAAAGTGTTATCATAATTAATAATACAGAAAGAAACGGAGGCACGCGAATGAAGCTCAATGAACGTGGATTGTTGGTTGTTCTTAGCGGACCCTCCGGAGTAGGTAAAGGCACTGTTCGCAAAGCGCTTTTCGACCTTGAAGGTCATGACCTCGTCTATTCGACTTCGATGACCACCCGTCCCCCTCGTAGTGGTGAGGTTGAAGGGGAGGATTACTATTTCGTCTCCAAAGAGGAATTCGAGAAAAGAATCGAAGATGATGCGTTTCTCGAGTGGGCGGAGTTCGTCGGCAATTATTATGGAACCCCCAAGGACAAGGTCTACGAACAGATGAAAAAGGGCAAGGAAGTCGTACTCGAGATCGAGGTGCAAGGTGCGCTACAGGTGCGTGAGAAAGCACCGGATGGCGTCTTCATCTTCATCGCTCCGCCAAACAAGGAGGCCCTTTACAGAAGATTGCTCAGAAGAGGCACCGAATCCGCCGACACCATCCAAAAAAGGATGGACAAGGCCGAAAGGGAATTCCCGCTCGCCCACAAATACGACTACATCGTCGTCAATGACGAAGTGACCAACGCTGCAGACAGGGTCCTCGCGATCATCCGCGCCGAACATGCCAAGACCGAACGGTCCATCTATAAATACTATGAACTAATGGAGGTACTGAAGAATGAGTGAGAACAAAGAAGGATTGCGCTATCCGTCCATCGACGAACTGCTGGAGAATATCGATTCCAAATACAAACTGTCCTATGCGGCTGCCATGCGTGCGAAAATCATCCGTGAAAAGGAAGATGTCATCATCGACGCCAAATGCAGCAAGCCTGTGGGCATTGCGCTCGAAGAGATCATGCAAGGCAAAGTGACCATCGATTTCGATAAAAATAAGTAGATGATTTCTACTTTTTTTTTGTCCGCATGTGCTATAATTGAGGTAACAAAATTGGAGTGTTCCTATGGAAAAAGCCTTTGAAAGACTGTTGAAACTCTTACAGCTTGAAGACCTTGAAAACCCCCTATCCGGTAAGCTCGTCGAACTTGAAGTCGAGGAGAAGACGGAGACGTGGTTTTTTAATATAGAGTTCAAAACCCCCCTTGAAATAGACGTATTCAAGCTTTTTGTCAAACGCCTTGAGGGACTCCCGGTACAACTCGAAAACTGCCGCCGCGTCGAATACAAGATCGACTATGAAAAGCAGGGTGACATCGATCTCAAGGACTATTACCATCTGGCCTTAGACCGCCTGAAAGCGAAAAAACCGCGCTATCTTTCGATGAGCGACATGGCCGTCGAACAAGAGGGTACGCGTCTCAGTGTCATCTGCCCGAAAGACGGTTCCTATGTCGAGGAACTGCTTTTCGATATCGAACAAAGCATGATGGATTTCGGATTCGAGGTCAGTCTCGCGGTACGTTACTGCGAAGAAACCCCCTCCATCACCGAAAGAATCGAAGCGCAAAGCGAGACCGAAGATGAAACCGAGGAAAAAAGCGCACCGACGGTCCACTATGAGTCCTACGGTGATCAGCGTGTTCCCTCGGTCAAACAGAAAGTCGCCGATATCCCGGTCGACGAAGCCGCGCTCAATGAATACAAGTCCGCCCACAATCAGGCCAACTTCACCATTGAGGGACGGATTGAATCCTTTGAAAAAAGAGCCATCAAGAAACAGACGACACTCTATACCTTTGTTCTGAGTGACGAAAAGGACTCGATCTATGTCAAGAAATTCGTCCGTGACAAAGAAGAGATCCGCTTCCTCGATAAATGCGTCGAACAGATGCGCATGAAGGTCAGAGCTTACGCGCAGTATGACCATTTCAATGACGAGGTGGTCCTGATCGCGGACAACATCGAGCGAACCAACCGGGCCGTCCCCGAGGAAACCCGTACCGATGATGCCGAAAAGAAACGTGTCGAACTCCATCTTCACTCGAAGATGTCCACCCTCGACGGAATCGACGCCATCGAGGATTACATCAAGACCGCCAAACGCTTCGGCCATACGGCCATCGCGCTGACCGACCACGACAATGTCCAGGCTTTCCCCGAGTTCGCGAAAGCCGCGAAGAAAGCCGGCATCAAACCGATTTTCGGTGCTGAGATTTCCTTGGTCGATGAAGACAACATCAGCATCGCCAAGGGTGATTTGGACGTCGCCCTTCGGGAGGCGACCTACACCGTCTTCGACATCGAGACCACCGGACTTTCGGTCAACTTCGACAAGATCATCGAAATTTCCGCGGTGAAGATCAAAGACCATCAGGTCGTCGCGGACTTCAACGCCCTCGTCAACCCTGAACAGCTCTTGAGCGAGTTCACCAAACGTTTGACCGGCATCAGCGACGACGATGTCAAAAACGCTAGAACCATCGACAAGGTCATGCCGGAATTCAAAGCCTTCTTCGAAGGAACCATCCTCGTCGCGCACAATGCGGCCTTCGACATGGCCCATGTCCATGCCAACTTGGAAAGTCTCGGCCTTCATGAGAAGGACTACCCCACCTTGGATACCCTGCAGATTGCCAGACAACTCTATTCGGACAAGCTCAAACGCTTCAACCTGAAAGCGGTCGCCAAGCTGTTCAACGTCAACCTCCAACAGCACCACCGGGCCGAATTCGACGCCCGCGCCACTGCGGACATCTTCTTGAATATGCTTGCGGACTTCGACAAGGAAGGAATCAAGACGTTTTCGGACCTCAAGGATCTGCATAACAAGATCAAAGGTTACAATCCCTACAAAAACGCCCGTAGCGCCCACGTCAGTGTGCTTGTCAGGAACAAGACCGGGCTGAAAAACCTCTATAAACTAATCTCCCTCGCCAACACCACCTATTTCGATAAGGGCCCCGCCCTGCCGAAGAAAGTGCTCGACAAATACAAAGAAGGCCTGCTGATCGGGAGCGGCTGCATGAACAGCGATTTCTTCGAGACCGCGCTCAACAACAGCAAGGCGGACCTCCTGGAAAAGGCGGACTATTTCGATTACCTCGAAATCCAGCCGCTTAGCGACTACATGCACCTCTCGCGCGATATGGAAAACGCACAATCGCGCCTCGAGGCGACACTGCAACGGATCTACGAAGTCGCAAAAGAAAAAGCCATCCCACTGGTGGCCACCGGCGATGTCCACCACATCGAAGAAAGCGCCGTCACCTACAGGGACATCTATATCCGCACCCCGATCGTCGGCGGCGGGTATCACACGCTTTCCCGTTACGACAGCATCCCGTCACAGTATTTCAGAAACACAGAAGAGATGCTCGACGGTTTTCCGTTCTTTGAAGACCATATCAAAGAAGAGATCGTCATCCGAAACAGCAACAAGATCAGCGAGAAGATCGAGACCTTCGACGCCTTTGAAAGCGAACTCTACGCACCGACCGATGATTTCCTCTCTTTGAAAGGCATCCCCTCGGTCGAACAGAAGATGATCGCCATGGTCAAAGAGAATGCGAAAAAACTCTACGGCGACCCCTTGCCGCCGCTTGTGAAGGACCGACTCGACAAAGAGATGACGAGCATCACCGAAAACAAATTCTCCTCGGTCTATTACATCTCGCACCTGCTCGTCAAGAAATCCTTAGACGAGGGTTATCTCGTCGGGTCCCGGGGAAGCGTCGGTTCGAGCTTCGTCGCCACCTTGATGGACATCACCGAAGTCAACCCCTTGCCCCCGCACTACGTCTGCCCGAAATGCCATTTCAGTTCCTTCAAGATGTCGCCGGACGAAAAAGAGACCTACGGCATCAAAGATGCTGAAAAAGGGCTCCAGAGCGTGCTCGAGGAAGTCGACTCCGGTTTCGACCTCAAACCCCTGCCCTGCCCGAAATGCGACGCCAAGATGAAAAAGGACGGCCACGACATTCCCTTCGAGACCTTCCTGGGGTTCAAAGGCGACAAGGTACCCGATATCGATCTGAACTTCTCCGGAGATTATCAGGGCGTCGTCCACGAATACATCCGGGAGCTGTTCGGCAAGGACCGTGCCTTCAGAGCCGGCACCATCTCCACCGTCGCCTCTAAAACCGCCTTCGGCTATGTGAAAGGTTACGCGGAGAAGAAGGACCTCACGCTGAGAAAGGCCGAAATCGAAAGGCGGGCCAAGAAGATCACAGGGGTCAAACGCTCCACAGGCCAGCACCCCGGCGGCATCGTCGTCGTGCCTGCCTACAAGGAAATCTTCGATGTCACCCCCGTCCAGTATCCTGCCGACGACACCGCGAGCAACTGGCAGACCACCCATTTCGACTACCACTCTTTCGAAGACAATCTCTTCAAACTCGATGTGCTCGGCCACGACGATCCCACGATGATCCGTTTCCTGATGGATTTCGTCAAGAAAGACCCGATCAACTTCCCCTTCACCGACGCCATGGACATCCCCATCGACGATCCTGAAGTCTACAGGATGTTGTCGGGGACCGATGTGCTCCACTTGAAACCAAGCGACATAAGAAGTGAGGTCGCCTCCTACGGAATCCCCGAGATGGGCACTCAGTTCGTCAGGAGTATGCTGAAAGACTCCCGTCCGAAGACCTTCGCCGACATCGTCAAGGTATCAGGCCTCTCCCACGGGACCGACGTCTGGCTCAACAACGCCGAGATGCTGGTCACCGGAAAGACGAAATACGGTCAGATTCCTTTCCAGGACGTGATCGGATGCCGTGATGACATCATGGTCTATCTCATCCAAAACGAGCTACCGAGTGAGAAGGCCTTCGAGATCAGTGAGTTCATCCGGAAGGGCAAGGCCCAGTTCCAGGCTGAAAAATGGAACGAATACAAAGAAGAGATGCGCCGCTACAATATCCCCGAATGGTATATCTGGTCCGCCGGCCAGATCAAATACATGTTCCCGAAAGCCCATGCCACCGCGTATGTCATGATGGCTTTAAGAATTGCCTGGTTCAAACGCTACCGTCCCATTTATTTCTATGCCGCCTATTTCTCGAAACGGGCTTCCGCGTTCGATCTCATCGCGATGCAGGGCGGCGAATACGCCATCGAAAAACGCATGGACGATATCCGCGCCCAGGGCAATAAGGCTTCCGATCCCGAAAAGAAACTCTACACCGTCTTGGAGGTGGCCCTCGAGATGGTCAAGCGGGGTTATCACTTCAAGCCTGTGAACGTCCTCGAAAGCGAGGCCGGCGATTTCAAGATCGCCGCCGACAACGAAGGCTTGAGGCTCCCCTTCCTCGCTCTCGACGGACTCGGCCGCAAAGTGGCCGACTCCATCGTCCAGGCCAGGAATGAGAAAATGTTCACTTCAAGGGAAGATGTCAAGGAACGGACCCTCCTTTCGACCACCCTCTTCAAGAAACTCGAAGCCCTCGATGCCTTCGGCGAGCTGCCTGAGACCAGCCAGCTCAACCTGTTTGATTTCTAAAACATTTTGTCATATGCCCGTTTTGGGTTATAATAGCATTGAAAAAAATAAAAGAGGTGATCACCATGCGATATAGAACCACGAACCCCCTCATGCGAAGCATGCATTCAAGACAACGCAGCCAGAGCCTAACTTCCGATAGGCCCGCGACCTATAGCGGTGTCGTGATGAAAAGCGCCCTCATGCTTCTGATCATGCTTGTCATCGGCGCATTCTCCGCGACAACCCTGATCGAGACCGGTCAGGTCGTCGGTGGCTGGTTTGCTTTGATCGGCGCACCGATTCTGGGCATCATCAGTGTGATTGTGACCATGCGTTCCACAAGATACGCGCCCCTGTTTTCTGTCATCTACGCCGTCGCCCAAGGACTCTTCCTCGGTGCGATTGCCGGCATCTACACGATTTCCTTCGGTGACCACATCGTCAGCACCGCCCTGATCGCCACCGCCGGTGTCTTTGCCGCGATGCTCTTTCTTTACAGAAGCGGCATCATCCGCGTGGGTAACATGTTCAGACGCGTCATGATTTCAGTCCTGTTCGGTCTCGTGCTCGCCAACCTGGTATTCTTCATTCTGGCCATGGTCGGCGCGCTCAACATCTATAGCGGTCCGATGAGCGGCATCTATCTGCTTGTCGTCGTGATCGGTGTCGTCGCCGCATCATTATTCCTGCTGATCGACTTCGACAACATCTCGAAGTTCGTCCAGGCGGATGCCGACAAGGACTATGAGTGGATGCTTTCACTCAGCCTTGTCATCACGATTGTCTGGCTCTTTGTCGAAATGCTGCGTTTGCTTGCGATTTTGTCACAGCGTCGCTGAATCAAACCCTTTGAAAAACCGGGCGACCGGTTTTTTCAAAAGGTTTTCCAATAAATAAATCTAGGAGGAAAAATCATGCAGAAATGGAATCTCGACCCACTGTTCAAAGGCTATGAGTCCATGGACTTCAAAAAAACCATCGACGAAATCAAATCCCTGCTCGCAGAATCGAGTGATTTCGCGAAAGGCCTCGACCGCAACCCCGAACCTCTAAAGACCATCACCACCTATCTGGACCTCGCCGCCAAACTCAAGACCAAACTCATCCGCGCGTTCGGCTTTGTCAATCTTTCCCTGTCCACCGATGCCCAGGACGAGACATCGAATGCCTGGATGGTGCGTATGCAGCAACTTTCCAGTCAGACCACGGAATTCTACACAAAATTCAGCAAGTGGCTCTCCGGTGTCGACAATCTCGAGAGTCTGATTGAAAACAACGAATCACTCAAGGAATTTTCCTATCATCTCCTATCGATCAAGGACCGCGCCAAACACACCTTGTCGGAAAAGGAAGAAAACATCATCTCGAAACTGACACAGACAGGCTCAAGCGCCTGGAGTCAGCTTCAGGGACTTTTGACAAGCATCATGGAAGTCGATTATGACGGCAAGACCATCACCCTGACCGATGTCCGCAACAAAGCGCACTCTCAGGACCCCGCCGTCCGCAAGCGGGCCTATGAGGCCGAACTGGCCGCCTACAAACGGGTCGAACAGTCGATCGCCTTTTCGCTGAACAGCATCAAAGGCGAGGTCAACGAACTGGTCAGAATGCGCGGTTTTGAAAGTGCCTTGGACGAAGCGGTCTATGATTCCCGCATGCAAAGAAAGACGCTGGATGCGCTCCTTGAGTCGATGCGCGCCCACCTGCCGATGTTCAGGAAGTACCTGAAAAGGAAGGCGTCGCTACTCGGCCATGACGACAAACTTCCCTGGTACGATTTGTTCGCCCCGCTCGGCAAAAGCGAACGCGAGTTCTCCGTCGATGAGGCCATGAACTATGTCATCGACAACTTCGAGACCTTCGGTGACGATCTCGCGAATCTCGCCAGACGCGCCTATGACGAGGAATGGATCGACTTCACACCGAGAAAGGGCAAACGGGGCGGCGCCTTCTGTTTCAACATCCACCCGATCAAACAAAGCCGGATTCTGACCAACTTCGAGGGCTCCTTCTCGAATGTCATCACCCTCGCCCATGAACTCGGTCATGCTTATCACGGCGACAAAATCTTCAAAGAAAACATCTTGAACGCCTCCTACACCATGCCGGTCGCCGAAACAGCCTCGACCCTGTGCGAGACCATTGTCAAAAAAGCCGCCCTCAAGGATTCAAGCGGCGAGGAGAAACTTTTCATCCTCGAACAGTCGCTGATGGGCACGACCCAGGTCATCGTCGACATTCTCTCACGCTTCATCTTCGAGAAAAACGTCTTCGAGGCCCGTCTCGACAGACCGCTGAGCGCAGACAAGCTGAAGACAATGATGGAAGATGCGCAGAAAGAAGCCTACGGCGATGCGATCGCCGAAGACAAGCGCCATCCTTACATGTGGGTCAACAAGGGTCACTATTACCGCGGCAGCCTCAGTTTCTATAACTTCCCTTACGCGTTCGGGCTTTTATTCGCGAAAGGAATCTATGCCATCTATCAGGAAAAAGGCAAGGAATTCGTCAAGGACATAGACGAACTTCTCCAAAAGACCGGAAAAATGGATGTCGAGGCCGTTGCCGCCCTGATCGGCATCGATGTCACAAAACGCGAATTCTGGGACCGCTCGCTCGCCGTGATCAAAGAAGAAATCGACATGTTCATGGAAATGACGGAATAGACAACCGCTTCAAACCGCCCGTACGATGATACGGGCGGTTTTTTTATGCACATCGGCGATGATTGCGCTTGAATAATTCCGGGCCTTTGGGTATAATGTAGGTAACATGTTGAAGAAGACCATGGACATCAGATCCGTGTCATCGAAGAGAGGGGCCACCGGTGGAAAACCCCATGACATCCTGATTGTCTTTCAGCTTCCGAATGGCGTTAATCGCGTCCGTCTCGCTTGCGTTAAAAGCCCATGAGAGCTTGATTGAACTTAAGGTGGTACCGCGGCCAATGTCGTCCTTATGCTATGTGCGTGGGGACTTTTTTTATTGTTAGGAGGAATGAAACATGAATGTGAAAAACATCATCAAAGATCTGGAAAAAGCATTGAAGAACGAGCTTGATAAAGTGGAGAATCAGGCTGACCTCCAGAACGTGAAAGCGAAATATCTGGGTAAGAAAGCAGAAATCTCCAACCTGATGAAACACATGAAAGACCTGCCCGATTCGGAAAAACCCGGTTTCGGTCAGGCCGTCAACGAGGGAAAAAAACGCTTCAGTCAACTGATTGAGGAAAAAAGACAGGCACTCAAGAAAGAAGAAATCGATAGAAAACTGAAAGAAGAGACCGTCGATGTGACACTCGACGCCCCCGATTTCAAACCCGGTGCGATCCACCTCCTCAACCAGGTCATCGAAACGGTCGAAGACCTTTTCATCGGAATGGGCTATCAGATCAAGGAAGGCCCGGAAATCGAAACCGACGAGATGAACTTCGAGAAACTGAACCTGCCGAAGGACCACCCCGCCCGCGATATGCAGGACTCCCTCTATATCAGCGAGAACACGTTGCTCAGGACCCATACGTCGCCGGTTCAGGTCCGCACGATGCTTGAATACGGCGGCACGAAACCCGTCAAGATCATCTGTCCGGGGAAAACCTACCGCAGGGATGACGACGATGCGACCCACTCGCATCAGTTCATGCAGATCGAAGGGCTCGTCGTGGATGAATCGACGACCATGAGCGACCTGAAGGGCACTTTGCTGGAGGTCGCGAGAGCCATGTTCGGTCCCGACCGTGAAATCCGACTGCGCCCCTCCTATTTCCCGTTCACGGAACCGAGCGTCGAAGTTGATGTCACCTGCGCCAACTGCGACGGTGTCGGATGCAGGATGTGCAAGCACACCGGCTTCATCGAGATTCTCGGAGCGGGTATGGTCAATGACAAAGTACTTGAGGCAAGCGGCTATGATCCTTCACGTTATCAGGGCTTCGCGTTCGGCGTCGGTGTCGAACGGATCGCGATGTTGAAATACGGTATCGAGGATATCAGACATTTCTACATCAATGATCTTCGCTTCAATAAGCAGTTCATATGATAAAAGACACGCTTTGTGTGATTATCAACGGCGCCGGAACGACCGGCGCGGAAATGTCAGGCCTGCACAAGTATCTGCGTAAGAACAACAACTTTTTTGTCTACTACCCCAAGAATATCCCCGGTGGCTTCGTGGGTGATTATTTTCCGAAATCGAGCATCCGCGACTTCAATCGTTTCATTGACCAGACGATTGACATGATGCGTGCGCCTTTCAAGAAAGTCTATGTCATCGGCTATTCACTCGGTGCCGCCACCGCGAGTGTGATTGCCTCCAGGACCGACAGGGTCGACAAGCTTGTACTGATTGCCCCGATTGTGAAAAATCCCAACTTCAGCAAGTTTTTCAGGGGTTTTCTCGCCTCATATGCGAAAAAAGAGAACCTGAGCAAGGTCCAAAAACTCTTCTACCGCGAGTTCACAAGACGCTTCCAGTATGTGCCGAAGACCCATATATGGACCCTGCAGCGTTATTTCCTGTACACCAGACGCTTCGTCAAAAAAGTCGACCACGCCAAAATTCTCATCGTCGAGGCGACCAATGACGAGGTGGTCAAGACAAAATCCATCGACTGGCTTGTGAAAAAGCTCGGAACCGATGATGTCGAACGCTTCGCGGTCGACTCCTCCCATTTCCTCTTTTTCGACAGAACCGTCAGATTCGATGTGTATCAGAAGATCGAACAGTTTTTGAAGGAGGATTAATATGAAGATATCGTTGAACTGGTTGAACGATTATGTATCGCTCAGGGATATCAGCCATGAAGAATTGAAAAAACGCTTCACCAACCAATCACAGGAAGTCGAGGGCCTCTACCCCCTCACGACCGCGAAGAATATCGTCGTCGGTGAGGTCGTCTCATGCGAGCCCCATCCTGACGCGGACAAACTGAGTGTCTGTAATGTCGATGTCAAAGAGGAGACCCTACAGATCATCTGCGGCGCTCCGAACGTTGCCGCCGGCCAGAAAGTCATCGTCGCCCTCCCGGGTGCGGTCTTGCCGGGTGATTTCAAAATCAAGGTGACCACCATCCGTGGTGTCGAATCAAGCGGGATGATTTGTAGCCTCAAGGAACTGGGTATCGAGGAGAAATACCACCAGGAGACGGGCATCCATGTGCTGCCCGAGGATGCGCCGGTGGGAGAGGAAGTGACCGGTTATACCGGACTTGATGATTATGTCCTCGAACTCGATCTCACGCCGAACCGCCCCGACCTGCTTTCGATGCGTGGTGCCGCCTTTGATGTCGGCGCCATGTTCGATATCGACATCACCCTTCCAAGAACCACCCTCAATGTTTCAGACATGAAAAATGACGTCACTGTCGAAAGTACGACCGACAACTGCAAAAGCTATTACGCCCGTATCATCGACAATGTCAGCATCGCCAAGAGTCCCCTCTGGCTCAGGTCGAGACTCATCGCCGCCGGCATCAGACCCATCAACAACGTGGTCGACATCACCAATTACGTGATGCTTGAGACAGGGCAACCTCTGCATGCTTTCGACTATGATAAACTGAACGCCGATCGCATCGTGGTCCGTATGGCGAAGGACAAAGAGCCTTTCACGACCCTCGATGACAAACAGCGGATTCTCAATGAAGACGATATCCTGATCACCGACGGCAAGAACCCGATCGCCCTCGGCGGCGTCATGGGCGGCGCAGAAACCGAAGTCGGCGAGAAAACCACGAGCATCCTCCTTGAAAGCGCCACGTTCAATCCGGTCAATATCCGCCGCACCTCCAGACGTCTCGCGCTATCGAGCGAAGCGTCGATGCGCTTTGAACGCGGTGTCGACCCGGCCATGACGAAAGAAGCGCTCGACCGCGCCAGCGACCTCCTCATGAAGTTCGCCGGGGCGACCGTCCGGGAGAATATCCGTTTCATCGACGAACACGACCATGTCCCGAAACCGGTGCACATCACCATGGATAAAATCACCCGCGTCCTCGGTGCCGACCTTTCTGAGAAAAAGGTCGAAGACATCTTCAGACGCCTCGCCTTCGATTATGAACTGAAAGACGGGCGTTTCACTGTCGCGGCACCCACAAGAAGACAGGACATCACGACTTACCAGGACATCATCGAAGAAATCGGGCGGATCCATGATTACAACACCCTGCCCGACACTCTGCCCAAGACCGTTTCAAAAGGCGGGCTCACCGACTACCAGTCATTCAAGCGTCGCATAAGACGCACATTGACCGGCCTTTCGCTCAACGAGACCATCACCTACAGCCTGGTCGCGGACAAGTCGGTATTCGATCTCACCCCGCACAAGGACGCCAATCCGGTCAAAATCGCCAACCCGATCAGCGAGGAACGCACCACGCTCGTACTGACGCCGCTGAACGGACTTCTCGAGGTCGCGCGATACAATATCGCCAGACGCCAGACCGCCGTCCACGCCTTCGAACTGTCCAAGCGATACACAGAAGAAAAGGAGACCGAGGTGCTCGGCCTTCTGATGATGGGACCTTACCGGGACCATCTCTGGCAGGAAACCCCGCCGACCGACTTCTTCACCCTCAAAGGTGTAATCGGCGCCCTTGCCGAACGCTTCAACCTCTCTTCTGTCACCTATGAGAAAATCACACTTGAGAACTATCATCCCCACCAGACCGCGCGTATCCGTCACAAAGGCGAACCGATCGGATTCATCGGCAAGCTCCATCCTGAATATGCGCACAAATACGGCCTTGAAGAGGTCTTCCTCGCGGAAATGGACCTGGAGAAACTCTATGCCCACAGTGAAAAGCTGACCCGCTATGAAAAGGTGCTCAAGTATCCCAGTGTCTCAAGGGACATCGCCCTCGTCGTCGATGAGACCATCAACGCCGGCGCGATCATCGCAAGCATCAAGGACAATTCCACCGGCATTCTCAAAGACGCCTACGTATTCGATGTCTATCAGGGCGAACACATCGAGTCAGGGAAGAAATCCCTGGCGATCAGACTTCATTTCGAAGACAAGACAGGTACGCTCAAGACAAAGACCATCGACGAGATGGTCAGGAACATCTTAGAAGCGCTCAAGAACGAACACGATGCGATTTTAAGATAAGAAGACCGATACAAGAAGGATGGCCGCAGTCAATGCGCCGTCCTTTTTTTGGAAATCCAAACGCATCCGTCCGTCATAAATAAATGCGGCTTCCCGGTAACCAAGGTGGAAAAAGGCTTTTAAACAGGCAAAAACATCCGAAATAACCTGTATTATAAAAACTGACTGATTTTAATGAAAACGGTTGTATTGTAACAAGAGCTTTGATACAATTATAGCGTATTGAATATAATCTATCGGGAGGTTTCAAATGAAAATCGGTGTACCTAAGGAAATCAAAAACAATGAAAACCGTGTCGGTATCACGCCCGCGGGTGTGAGCCTGCTCGTCAGCAGCAACCACCAGGTCTATGTCGAAAGAACCGCCGGCCTCGGCTCGGGCATCCTGGATCAGGAATTTATCGATGCCGGCGCCACCATCGTCGATACCGCCGAACAGACATGGGCGCAGGAGATGGTCATCAAAGTCAAGGAACCTCTTGCGAGCGAATACAAGTATTTCCGCGAAGACCTTGTCATCTTCACCTATCTGCACCTGGCCGCCGAGAAGGAACTCACACAAGCGCTCATCGATTCAAAATGCAAAGCCATCGCCTACGAGACCGTCCAGGTCGGTCGTGAGCTACCTTTGCTCAGACCGATGAGTGAAGTCGCGGGCCGCAGAGGCACCATTGTCGCCGCCACCCAGCTTGAAAAGCACCGCGGCGGACGCGGCGTGCTTTTGTCCGGTGTTCCCGGCGTGAACCGCGGTCATGTCGTCGTCATCGGCGGTGGAACCGCCGGCATCTCAGCGGCGAAGATGGCAATCGGGCTCGGTGCCCGAACCACCATCATCGAATTGGATGAAGATCGCATGCGCTATCTCGACCATATCTTCGACAAGGAAGTGACGGTTCTCAAATCCAATCCGCTCAACATCGAAAACGCCATCAAGGAAGCGGACGCGGTCGTCTCGACCATTTTGATTCCAGGTGCCAAAGCGATGAAGATCATCACCGAGGACATGGTCAGAAAAATGCCCGAAGGCAGCATCATCGTCGATATTTCCATCGACCAGGGCGGTTCTGTCGAAACCATCGACCGGATCACCACGCACGACAACCCTGTCTACACGAAACACGGCGTCGTCCACTACAGCGTGGCCAACATGCCGGGCGCTGTGCCTCGCACTTCGACGTTCGCGTTGACCAACGCCACCATCCCATACGCCCTCGATATCGCGAACAAAGGTTATAAACAAGCCTGCATGGACGATCCATCCCTTAAAAAAGGTCTCAATGTCCTCAACGGCAAAGTCGTCTACAAAGCGGTCGCCGAGACATTCGGTCACGAGTATGTGCCGGTCGACACCGTCTTGAAAAACGCTTAGTCCCCAATCGTTTCGAAGAATCACGGCCGTTTCGGCCGTGATTTTTTTATGGTGCAAACCCTCGCTTTAAAACGCAAGATGTAGTAGAATAAAAAGAAGCGAAGCACCATGAAAAGGAGGGGAAATCCGTGGGAGAAAAAACCATTTTCAATCGAATATCAGACGCGCTTGATAAGTTTTTCTATTCGCCCGTCTACCTTGTGCTCATACCAACGATCGGGATTGCCGGTTTCGCATTATCACGTGAGATCGAGGCGATGCTCGCGGTCGGTCTTTTTATGATGGGCAATCTGCTTTTCTCCAAAGACATCCTGCCATCCTTCCTCGCGCTTGCCATCATGGCGATGATACCCCTCGCCCGTCATAATGACGCGGAGTATTTCGTTCCTTTCTTCAGAATCCTTTATCCCTTCTTACCGGAAGACGCGCAGTCCATGGTCGATGCCGCGCCGGCCAGGTCGTTTCTTTCCGTGCTCGCGCCGGCCATGCCGCTCGGCGTTGTCGCTGCCTTCCTTGCGAGATTCTTCATCCATCCTTTCAAACTGCGGATCGGGCGTTTCTTCTATCCGACACTCCTTGTGGCTTTCGCCATTACGTTCGGCGGGCTTTTCTACCTTGATTTCGAAAGCTATTTCAGCTTCCCGACCATCTTCTATGTGTTCACACTCGGTGTCGGCATGATCATCACCTATTTCTTTCTCGAAGCCTATCTTCCGAGGGACAACCCCCGCATGGCGGATTATTTCGCGAAAATGATGGTCGCGGTTGGCGTGATGGGCATCCTCATGCTTGTGTCTGGTTATTATCACGAATGGGAACGCATCAGCACCGAGGGGCCCGGCAGGATCTTTCAGTGGCGAAACAACCTGTCGAACAATCTTTTGATGGCCATGCCTTTCGCGTTCTATCTTTCCCTCAAATCCAAATACTTCATCCCCTATTTCACGATCGGTGTCCTTCAGTTCGTTGTGCTGGTCCTTTCTTATTCCCGCGGCGGCATCATCTTCGGCACGCTGCTTTTTCCGATGCTTGTGGCTAGCACCTTCCTGCTTGCGAAGCAAGAGAGATTCAAGATACTGTTCAACCTGGTGCTTGTCTTCGCGGCGGTCTATCTGCTTTTCGACAATCACGTGATGCCTTTCTCCGATGTCTTGAGCGACATCGTGCAGCGGGTCAGCGTGAGCAGGGAAGAATCAAGAGCCCGCATGTTCTTTCAGGCGGTGGCGCGTTTCAGGGCCTATCCGATCTTCGGAACCGGTCTTGCCGACGAGGTTCATTATAATCCGGGCCAGATGTCGATGAACTGGTATCACTCGACCGTGTCGCAGGTGATCGGAAGTATGGGGTTGATCGGTATCATCGCCTATACCTATCAGGAACTGATCCGGCTCAAGACTCTGATCGAAAGCAAGAACCGTTTCAATCTCTTCGCTTTCTTCGCGCTTCTTGGTTTCGGCGGCTATTCACTGGTGAATGTCGGTTATTTCGTGGCGATTCCTTTTGTCACGATGCTGCTTTTCATGTTCATGATCAGCGAGCGCTACAACAAGATTCTTGAGGCGGATGAAACACTTTATGAACAGGACAGAATTGATATCCAACGCTGAGGTGCAACCAAAAACCTTCTTTTCTGAGAAACCTCGGACTATGCTATAATTAGATGTGGTGATAACATGAAAAATCTATACGATTTCACGCTCGCAGAACTGTCGGCGTCTCTTGTCGATGAAGGCTTCAAGGCGTTCAACGCCAGGCAGATCTTCGAGTGGCTCTATAAGAAAAAAACCACGGATTTCGACGCCATGACTAACCTGAGCAAGAAACTGAGGGCGCATCTTCACAGTCATTACGTGACAACCGATATCGGTGTGCATACCGTGCAGACCGCCACCGACGGCACAAAAAAATACTTGTTCGTCCTCGAGGACGAACAGGTAATCGAAGCGGTGCTGATGCATCATCCCTATGGGAAGAGCCTATGCGTCACGACCCAGGTCGGATGCAACATCGGCTGTGCTTTTTGTGCGTCCGGTCTCAAGAAACGGATCAGGAACCTCGCTTTGGCCGAAATGATCCTGCAGATCATCAAGGTCGAGGCCATGGTGAACGAACGGATCAGCCATGTCGTCTTGATGGGAACGGGCGAACCGTTCGACAACTATGAAAACTGCATGCGTTTCATCGATACGATCAACAGTCCCTACGGCCTTGAAATCGGCGCCCGCCACATCACGGTCTCGACCAGTGGCATCGTGCCTAGAATCTATGATTTCGCTCAGCGGAAGACCCAGGTGAATCTCGCCATCAGTCTCCATGCGACCAACGACCGGTTGCGAACGAAGATGATGCCGATCAATGCCGCCTATCCGCTCGATGCGCTCCTTGAAAGCGTCCGCTATTATGTCGAGAAGACCAACCGGCGCGTCACTTTCGAATACCTTCTTTTGAAAGACGTCAATGATTCACTCCATGATGCCGATAGACTGAGCGACCTCTTGCGGGGTATCAACTGCTACGTCAATCTCATACCCTACAACCCTGTCAGCGAATTCGATTTCAAAGGCAGCCCGCAAAAACGGCAAGAGGCCTTTCACAAACAGCTTTTGAAAAGGGGCATCACCGCGACGTTGCGCGAGGAAAAAGGCGCGTCCATCGACGCGGCCTGCGGCCAGCTTCGAAGCAAAGAAGAAAAGTGAGGGATTTTGATGCGTGTATTGAGAGCCATCGCGAAAGCGGACAAGCCTGTTGTACTGATCACCAGTGATGCCCACCGTGTGCGCATCCTGCACGCCATGCATGAAGAAAAGCTCATCGTGCCGATTCGGTTTCTAAACAAAAGAGACCTTTTTGAGAAGGTCTTTTTCAGTTTCAAACCGGCCGCGCTTTATAAAGCGTCCCTGCATTTCAAGAAGAAACCGGCCATCATCGCAGACTGGTTCGGTTTCCTTCACAAAATCGACCTCGACCGCCACTATGCGAGTGAACGACTGAACACGCTCAAAGCGCTCAAACGCTATCTGAACGACAACGGTCTCATCGAGGAGAACCGCTTTGGTGAACGTCAGTTCAAAGAAAAACATGTCATCGTCTACGGCGATCATCATGACGCTCTGTTCGAAGATGGCCTCGCCGCCCTAAAAGCCATGACCACCGTCGAAAGGATCGCGCTGCCCGCCGCTCAGGAAACGCTCGCGCATGTGAGCGTCCATGACGATGTGATCGATGAGATTATCGATGCGGGACTCGAAATCCTCAGGCTCCATGACCGCGGAGTCCCGCTTGAGAAAATCAAGCTTCTCAATGTCGACCGTGATTATGAACGCCTCATCCACACCCATTTCAACCACCTGGGTCTTCCCGTCGGTCCACCGAGAAGACCCCCCCTTTCGAACTTCGCCGCCGCCCGCCGTTTTATGGCGCATCTTGAAAAGAATACCGGCGATGATTTCGCGGACGCTCTACGGGACACGTTCGACCACTTCAAAGACAAGCTGACCAACGACACCTTCGCCCAGGTCTATAACCGCCTTTTGACGCTTTTCAATCCGACCATCCGATTCATCACGGACAAACAGGCGGGACTCGACTATCTGGAATATCTCATGGACACTGCCACACTCCCTGTGAGCGACATCACCGGTCCGCTGGAAATCCTTACCCCGGATCAGGTCGATCCGCAGGCGCACGAGGTTCTTTTCATCATGAACATGCATGAGGGATGCGCCCCTGTTTTCCAGGAAGAAAACGACTTCCTGAGTGAAAGTGAGAAAATCCATATCGGTTTTCCGACCGCCAAAGATATCAACCGGCTGCGCAAAGCCGCTTTCACAGAACTTCCGGAAAAGTTCGCCCGCGTGTATTTCTCCCATGCGAATAAAAAAGAGAACAAATCCATCAACAAAGCCGAGACACTGCACCTGGTCGAAACAGAAAGACACCTGCGAAGAAGGAAGCCGCACACCCTGATCGAACAGACCCGCTCGCGAACTCTGGACATGTTTCATACCAAGTATCTGAAAGATGAATTCGACACCTACGGCAAGGTCCACCCCGATCTGCCCCGCCTTTTTCCGATGTTCAAGGACCGTTTCAACACTTATGACAACGCCTTCGGCGGCCTTGACGGCGAGACGCTTGAACGACTCATCGAAAAAAAAGCGATTCCCGCCACCCGCATCGAATCCTATTTCAAATGCGCGTTTCGTTTCCTGCTCGAACACTTCATCGGCATCACCGATGACAAGCATCCGTTCTACCGCGATCTGGGGACGCTTTTTCACGACATCCTGGAAAAAGAGATTGACAAAGAGACCCTTGATGGGGCGGTGCTGGAACAACGTCTCAATGCGGTTTTGGACAAGCACGAATCCTATGACATCCGTGATGCGTTCTTTTTCAAAGAGGCCTTGCACCATCTCGAAACGGCGCACCGGATCATCAAATCACAGGAAAAAGCAAGCCACTATGCCGTCGCCATGCGTGAAAACAAGTTCGAAACCCGCCTTTCCCTTGCGGCCCCGTTTGTCCTGCGCGGCAAGATCGACAAGATCATGCGCGACAATGAAGATACGGTGATCATCGACTACAAGACCGGACAGCCCACACTCGATCTCAAGACCGCCTATCACGGCATCCACGCACAACTCCTCTTTTATCTTCTGCTCTACCGTAGCGCGTCGGTCGAGGCACGGTTCACGGGTTTCTATGAGCAGACCCTGATACCCGCACCGCTCAAGCGCGATGACAAGAAGACGAAACAGGCGCAGCTCGAATCCCATTTCAGACTTCAGGGCTACACCCGCGAAGACCAGGACAAGATCGTCCGCTTCGATCCTTATTATGATGAGGAGTCCATGGTAAGGGGTCTGAAAGTGACAAAGAAAGGCCGGCTTTCCAAACAAAGCAGAACCTACGCCCATGATGACCTTGAGATTCTACTTTCCCGCATTGATGGACTTTTGAAGGATGCGGCCGTGAAAATCGGCAGAGGTGATTTCGCCATCAACCCCAAAAGACTGCCCAACGACAAGGAACTGAGCTGCCGGCACTGCCTGTTTTCTGATGTCTGTTACAAGAAGACAGAGGACTTTGTCATGCTAGAAACGTTCAAGGACGACCAGGCACTTTTCGAACGACTGAACAAGGAGCGTGAGTGATATGGCATTTTCTTGGTCAAAAGAACAAAAACGCGCCATTCACGAGAGCGGTCGCGATATCCTTGTGAGCGCCGCGGCCGGCAGCGGCAAGACCGCTGTGCTGAGCGAACGCGTAGTCGAGAAGCTCCGTCAGGGGATTCCGGTCGAAAAACTGGTGGTGCTCACCTTCACCAACAAAGCCGCCCGGGAGATGAAGACCCGTATCAGGGAAAAAGTCAAGGAAGAACCCGACCTCACCCATGCCCTTGAAGGTATCGACCAGGCCCATATCAAGACCTTCGACAGCTTCGCGCTCTATCTTTTGAAGACACACGGCCACCACAAGAATATCTCCAAACGTCTTTCGGTGATGGAAACCACCGATGCGAAGATTCTCAAAAGCCGTATCATGGACCAACTCTTCTTGGAGCGTTTCGAAAATGGTGATGAAGCTTTCCTTGCTTATGTTAGGACCTACGGCAACAAATCAGACAAGAACCTACAAGATCAGATCCTCTATTTCCATGACAAGCTCGCCCTCATCTATGAAAAAGACACGATCTTAAAAAACCTGACGACCACCTTTTTCAGTGAAGAGACCTTTGAAAGACTGTTCAGACAGTTCGAGAAGATCGTCCTTGCCAAAGTCGTCCTTTTCAAGAAAAATCTCGCAAAACTCGGTGAACACCGTTTCAATCACGATAAGATTGTCGCTGTCACCCTGAAAACCATCGAGGATTTCACACCGCTCGCAGAAGCGTCGAGCTATGATGAGGTTCATGATTTTATCAGTGAAAACGTGAGTTTTCCGAGACTCCCCGGCGGCAAGGCCGGCGAAGACAGCCTTCTCGATGAGGAAAAAGAACAGTTCGCCCGGATCCGGGAGACGACGCTGAAACCGATCGTCGAGGAACTGAAAGGCAAATCCGGCCAATCGGGCGATGTCGACCGTCCGAAAGCGGCCCACCATGAGGCCTTCATCGAAAGCGGCCGCCACATCGGTATCATCGTCGATCTGATCAGGTGTTTCCATGAACGCCACCAAGCAAGCCAGATAGAAAACGAGTGTTTCGACTACGCCGGTGTCGCCACCATCGCGCTTGATATCATCAATGAAGTGCCTAGCGTGGGTAAAGAACTGAGAAACACGATTAAAGAGATTCTGGTCGATGAGTATCAGGATACCAACCAGCTTCAGGAAAGCTTTCTTAAAACCCTGACCGATGAGAACCTCTACATGGTCGGTGATGTGAAACAGTCAATCTACCGATTCCGTCACGCCGAACCTGCGATCTTCGTCGATAAGTACAACGCCTTCAGACATGATGAAAAAGGGATTCCGATCGATCTGAACAAGAATTTCAGGAGCCGCAACGAAGTCCTCGACGACATCAACCGGTTGTTTGAAAAAGTAATGGACCAGACCATCGGTGGCATCGACTATGATGCGGCCCAGCGTCTTCATTTCGCCAATGAAGGCTTTTTGAACCACGAGGAGAAGGACGCACCCTACGGCCTCACGATCCACACCTATTCGAAGGAGTCCTTCAAAGCGGATTATCCCGCCCAGTTCAAAGACGCGGCTTTTGAGTTCTTCCATGTCGCGCGGACCATAAAGGCCAAGATGTCACGCGGAGAGAAAATCATGGACAAATCGGGCCTGAGACCGGTTCGCCTTGGCGATTTCACCATTCTCGCCGACCGCGCCAGCGATTTCGACCTGGCCAGAAAAGTCTTCGAGTATGAACAACTGCCTCTGCTTGTCCATAAGGAAGCGCCGTTTGTGGCTTTCGACGAAATCAAGCTCACCAGACGGCTTCTCCAACTCTTTTTCTGTCTCGACGACGATGCGGCCTACAAGGAAATGTTTGCGCATGCTTTCCTCAGTGTCGCGAGGAGTTTTCTCATCCAGGCACCCGATCAAGCGGTGTTCAGACAGGTTGTCGCGTTTCCAAAGCGCCGTCCGGAGCGAAAAAGAATGCTTGAAGTGCTTGAACCGCCCTTCAAGGATCTGTTTCAAACCCTCTATGCCGTACGTGATCGCGCTTCCGCAAAACCGCTTTCAACTCTCATGCGCGATCTGTTCGAGTCGCTTTCCCTTGAAGAGGCGCTTCTCACGATACGGGGAACGAAGGATGCGCAGGAGCGCATCCGCACCATCCTCGCGGTTGCGGAACGCCGAAGCGAACGCAAGGACACCCTGAAAACGTTCATCGATTACTTCGATACCATCATCGAAGAGGAACTCGACATCGAAGTCGGGGCTGAGAGCGACTTTTCGAAAGACAGGGTGAATCTGATGACGATGCACAAATCAAAAGGCCTGCAGTTTCCGGTTGTTTTCATCACCCACACCGGTAAGCCCTTCAGATTCTCGGAACAAAAACCCTATGCGTTCGACAAGGACCTGGGCATCATGGTCCAAAATGAGAATGAAGGACTCGACAAGAACTTCCTCTACGCCCTTCACAAGAACAAGGAACGCCAAAGCACCATCTCCGAACGTCTGCGCCTTCTCTACGTGGCGCTCACCCGAGCCCAGGAACAGGTCCATGTCCTCATGCCGACCGAAGAGAAGGACGTCTCTCCCCCGCCAAAGAAGGTATCCTTTCTGACCAGGATGCGCTATCAGTCGTTCGCCGATGTCTTTGAAAGCGTCCTGCCCACCTTCGAAGCGAACATGGCACCGATCAATATGGACGCCTACAAGGACGCTGTCGACTATGAGATCGCTCTCAAGCGAAAACCGCTTCCCGAGGAACCGGGATTCGAAAAAACCTACACGACGCCGGCAATCACGCCCAGCCGCAAAAAGGCGAAACGTTTCTCCGGTGACATCCGTGAGTTTCTATCCAAAGAGGCGCTCGCCGCGATCGACTACGGCAATCTCATGCACGACGTCCTTGAAAACATCGATTTCCACCGTGCCTTGGACCCGCAGCTTTCAGACCTTCCGCTCACCGAAAATGAGGCGACCGTCATCAGGGATTTCTTCGACCAGCCTTTCATGAAGGAAAGGACATTCATCGGTGTCTACAAGGAACACCCCTTCGCCTATGAGGCCGAAGCGGAGAAGGTGAGCGGGTTCATCGATTTGTTGCTGGAGACGGAGGAGGCGTTCATCGTCGTCGATTATAAGCTCAAGGATATCGACAAACCCCATTATGAGACACAGATCGAAGGTTATGCAAAAACCCTTGGGACGCTCACTGACAAACGTATTGAGGGTTATCTCTATTCAATTTTGGACCGACGGTTCAAGAAAGTCTGCTAGGAGGATGACCGTATGATCAGATTGAAGAATGTTTCCAAAGTATACCAGACCGGTCTTGTTAAGACCGATGCGCTCAAGAATATCGACCTAAAGATCGAGGAGGGCAACTTCGTCGTCATATTGGGCCCCTCGGGTTCCGGCAAGAGCACGATGCTCAATATGATGGGCGCGCTCGATTTCCCGAGCGAGGGTACCGTTGAGGTCTTCGGTGAGAAGCTCAGCGATTACCCGGAGAAGAAACTCGTACAGTTCCGTCGCTCGCATGTCGGATTCGTGTTCCAGCAGTACAATCTTCTGCAGACCCTGACCGCTGCTGAGAACGTCGAAATCGGCGCCCATGTCTCCAAAAATCCCTACGCGGTCAGCGAGGCCCTCGAGATGGTCGGTCTTGAGGACCATGCCGACAAGTATCCCTATGAGCTCTCCGGCGGCGAGCAACAACGCGTCAGTATCGCCCGCGCCGTTGTGAAACGTCCGAAGGCCTTATTCTGCGATGAGCCGACCGGATCGCTCGATGAGACTGTGGCCAAGAAGGTGCTTTCCGTACTGAAAAAACTGAATGAGAAGATGGACACCACGGTCATCGTGATCACACACAACCCCAGCATTGCGAAAATCGCCGACCGTGTGATCAGACTCAATTCCGGTGTTGTCGCGGAAGATAAAAAGAACGCCCGGCCCGCCAATCCTGAAGACATCTCCTTCGGTCCATGATGGTTTTCAGACACGTACTCAGGACCTTCGCGTCGAAAAAGGCCACGCTTTTATTGCTGGGGATCGTGGTCATGCTTTCATCGTTTGTGTTCACCATCCTCTATCTCGGCGCGAGCAGCGTCGAAACATCGAGCGAGGTGTTCTTCGAAGACTATATACAAGAGGAGTTCGTGATCGAGACGACACCGTTGATTACCGAAATCGAACGGATGGCGCTCGCACCCGATTGTCCGGTGGTCTCGCAGACTGTCTTCCAGCTTTATCACGAGGACAAGGATTGTTTTTATGAACTGCTCGATTTCCGTCTTTCGCTGCTTGAAGACCTCGAGGATTACACATTGGAACCCCGTCTTTACAAGGACGGGGAAATCGGCGGCTTCGAGAAATCCCACCGTGTCAGGGTGCTGAAAGATGCGCGGATCATGAATCTGACCTATCTGGACTCCGGGGCGCTGCCGGAAACCGAGAATGAAATCGCAATCTTGTCGCATTACGCGGATCACAACGCCCTTTCAATCGGCGACACGCTCGATGTCGATGGCAGCGACTACATCATCACGGGATTTGTCCTTTTTCCGGATTACAATCTGCCGGTCTTCGACCATCCTTTCATCTTCACGACCTCGACTCAGACGCTCGCATTGATGAGTGATGCGGGTTTCGACGCCTATGAGCGGCGAGCCGGTTTTTATTACTCCGGCCTTTTCGGGGTTGCGCGTTTCACACCGGAAGACTTCCTGGAGGAGCATGCGGATATCGCACCTTTCATCCATCATATGAGTCTGACCGAGAACAACATGAGAAGCGGCGCGATCTATGCCGAAATCGAAGGTTCCTACGCTGCCGCCGTCTCGATCAGCGTACTGATCGCCTTCATTGGCATCGTGATTGTCGGACTGATGATGAAAAAGACGGTCGAACAGACACAAAGGCCACTCGGCATCCTGAAGGCGCTCGGCCTGAAAAACAGGGAAATGATGATGCCTTACCTGGTGTTCATCACGGTGTTCAGTTTTGTTTTCCTGTTGCTCGGCTATGGCATCGGTTTTTATTCGGCCCCCTGGATGCGCGACCTTTATCTGGCGTTTTATCTCCTACCGAGGGGCCCCATCCCCATATCCGCCTTCAGTTTCATCGTCGCCTTCATCGTGCCTTTTTTCATTCTTGTGGCGATGAGCCTCGTCATTGTCTTCAGATTGCTCAGCCGTGATTCTCTCACGCTGATGAATCCCAGAATAGAACTTCCCAGAATCGTCCGTTTCAGAAGTCTGAAACGGCTATCTAAAAAATTCCCTTTCTTTCTTCGTTTCCAGTTCGCATTTCTTTCTAGACATATGCTCAAGGCTTTCATCTACGCGCTCGGTGTCTTTTTCGCCGTCTATGTCAGTTTTCTATCTTTAGGGATGGAGGGTGTCTTCGATGATACGGTCCATGCCTACTATGAATCAACGGAAATCGTCAGTGTCGGCTACGGACCCACCGGTGAAAACAATGGTCACACCCGCGTCATCGAACTACAGGGCAACCTCGGCGGCGAAGGCGCGTTCGTGGTCGGTTTGCCTGATGGGCAGACCATCCACCCGCTTTTCGATGAGGCGGGGGAAAGTCTGCTTGGTGATCTTGAGGACGGCATTGTCCTCTCAAGAAGTTTCGCGTTGATCAGTGGCTTTTCCGTGGGCGACAACCTTGCTTTGAGAATCGGTGGTGTTGAGGAGACGGTTCTTGTCACCGGCATCGCCGACATCCATCCCGGGGAACATGTGTTCACGTCGCGTGAATACATCGGCGAAACCTTTTTCGAGGACCCGGGGTTCCATAATGCGGTTTATGCGAGGGTTGCGCTTTCGGAAGATGACTTCGATGAGGTGTTCGTGATCGAGAACCTTCTTTCGCAGGTTGAAGAAATAAACGAGGTCATGATGCAGATGTTTTATGTGATGATCGGCGCCGGTCTTTTGATCGGGGCGATCATCATCTATCTTCTGACAGTCTTGACGGTTGAGGACCATTTCTACAACATCGCCCTGTTCAAGATGATCGGCTATCACGACAAGGAGATCCACAAAATGCTGCTCGGCGGATACTCGAAGCTGAACGTGCTCATCTTCCTGCTGGTCATTCCCTTTTCACTGATGACCTTTGATCTCATGACGACGTTTTTCGCTCAGGAATACAATTTTGTAATGCCCCTGGGACTTGATTGGCCACATGTCTTCCTAATCGCGATTCTTTATGGTATGATTTATATGCTGGCCAGCCGCCATGCGAAGAAAAAGATCAACAAGGTCTCCCTGCAGGCCGCGCTACAAATCTATCAGGTCTAGAGGTGTCTATGAGAAAAGGAAGAATAATCAAACTGATCGGCGGACAATACACCATCCTCGATGCGCACGGTGAACGGATCGTCTTGAAACCCCGCGGCGTTTTCAGACACCGCAACCAAAGCCCCAAAGTCGGTGACATCGTCAGATTCGACGAGGATTTCATCCGTGCCATCGAACCGAGGTACAGCGAACTCGCCCGCCCCCCGATCGCCAATGTCGATCAGGCGCTTTTGATCAATTCGGCCAAAGCGCCGGATTTCAGTTTCTTTCTTCTTGACCGGTTTCTCGTGCTCGCGGCGCAGGCGAACGTCGACGCCGTCATCGTCGTCAACAAGATAGACCTATTGCAAGACAGTGCCCTAAGCGACCTGAGATCGAATCTCGCCTATTACGAACAGTTCTACCCGGTCTATTTTGTCAGCGCGAAACAGCAGGCCACGCTCGATGAACTGCGCGAAGTCTTCAAGGGCAAGGTTAACGTGTTCGCCGGACAGACCGGCAGTGGCAAAAGCAGTATCCTCAACACGCTCGAACCGTCGCTCGAGCTCAAGACCGGTGCGATCTCGAAGGCGCTCGGCCGTGGACGGCATACCACGCGCCACACGGAACTCATCGAACTCGCGGGCGGTCTTGTGGCCGATACGCCGGGATTTTCAAAACTCGATTTCTACGAGATGGAAGAAGAAGACCTCGGTGAATACTATCCCGACTTCTTCGAACGTTCGGACCAGTGCAGATTCCGCGGTTGCGCGCACATCAACGAACCAGGTTGCGCCGTGAAACAGGCGGTCGAAACGGGCGACATCCCGAAAAGACGTTACGATAACTATGTACGGATATATGAAGAGCTCAGCGAACAGAAAACGAAATATTAGGAGTGATTCCATGAAGATAGCCCCCTCGATTCTTTCGGCCGACTTCAGCCGGCTGAAAGAGGAAATCGACACCATCAAGGAGGCCGATTGGATTCATATCGACGTCATGGACGGACACTTTGTGCCGAATCTGACAATCGGTCCCGCTGTTGTCAAGGCGATAAGACCCCACAGCGACCTGGTGTTCGATACCCACCTCATGATAAGCGACCCCGGAAGATATCTCGACTATTTCATCGATGCCGGAAGCGACCACATCACCTTCCATATTGAAACCGTCGACAACGTCGATGCGCTGATCGGCAAGCTGCATGCGGCGGGTGTCAAGGCCGGTCTTTCCCTCAAACCGGCCACCCCGGTCTCGGACTTGAAGCCCTATCTGGACAAGGTCGACCTTGTCCTGGTGATGAGCGTCGAACCGGGTTTCGGCGGTCAGTCTTTCATGCGCGACACCGTTGCCAAAATGGAAGAACTCGACCGGCTTCGCTCGGAAAACGGTTATGGTTATGAGATCGTGGTTGACGGCGGCATCAATGAAAGCACCGCCGCCATCTGCGAAAGCGCGGGTGTCGATGTGGTCGTGGCGGGCTCGTATGTGTTCAAAAGCGCCGACCGTGCCAAACAGATAAGGCGTCTGCGCCGATGATTGTGAAGATATTTTTGAGTCCGATCAACTACACGCTCGATACCCTCTATCGAAAAAATGAGGGTGAGTTTCTGATCGGCGTCGAGAAAGGGGCCTACAATGCACTTCAAAAAGGACTCGAACTGGATCTCGTCCTCGGCGATTTCGACAGTGTGACGGAAGAAGAATACGATTACATCAGGAAAAACGCAAAAGCCTTACGTCAACACGGGGTCAGGAAAGACAAGACCGACAGCGACCTTGCGATTACCGAGGCGCTTTCCCGTGAGCCGGAGCGTATCATCGTCTATGGTGGTACGGGGAGAAGAACCGACCATACCTACGTCAATCTGCTTCTTATGAAGCGCGGAAACATCACGTTTTTGAGTGATACGGAGAAGCTCTTCGTGCTTAGACCCGGTACTTATGGTATCACCCATGACCATGAGCACATCTCCTTTTTCGCCATTGAAGATGTCAAAGGCCTTTCGCTTAAAGGGTTTAGTTATCCGCTGGAAGACTACGACCTCGATACCGACGATCCGCTTTGCATCTCGAACCACGGTGAAGGTGTCGTCTCGTTCGAGGCGGGCAGGCTTCTTGTGATCGAGACAAGCGAGTAAAATAAAAAACACTGCCGCGGCAGTGTTTTCATAAAAAGGAGATATTCATCGGTCATTCATTATAAAAGCCGTGACAGACGGCTTTTATTACAGTGGTTGTCAGACTCTGGTGAGGTTGCTTTTCTTGAGTGCGCGAGCGGAGACATAGACGGTCTTTTTCTCGCCGTCTTCAAGAATTCTCACTTTTTGTAGGTTCGCTTTCCATTTTCTACGGCTTCTGCTTTTAGAAAAAGGGACATTGTTGCCGAAAAGGTTCTTTTTACCGGTAATATAACATTCTTTAGCCATGATAAGCCCTCCATATTGTTGATTAGACTTTGAACCTTATAAATTATATCACAAAAGAATCTATTTTCAAGACTTTTTATGCAAAAATGTGCAAAGTGACGAAAATCGTTAATAGGTTGCAAATGAAAAAACTGTGTGATAAAATAAAATAGCTATATTATTAAGGTTATCAAAGTATTTCCACCACCCATAAAACGTCCTATAAACTTAATTCTATGATGGAGGCTGACAAGTAATGAGTCCTAGAGAAATCGATGGAAATCTGATGAAACTCATTATCACCAACGGAAGTATAAAACTCAAAAACAACCACCAATACATAAACGATCTCAACGTATTCCCCGTACCGGACGGTGACACCGGAAGCAACATGCAATCGACGATGATGTCGGGTGTCAAAGCAATCGAATCCTTGAATGACGAGCCTGTCGAGAAAGTCGGCAAGGCTCTTTCTCGTGGATTGTTGATGGGGGCCCGAGGAAACTCCGGTGTGATTCTGTCACAACTTTTCAGCGGGTTCGCAAAAGCGTTCCAGTCTGTAAAAAAAGCCAATGCCGTTGAGTTTGTCAGCGGTCTTTCACAAGGTGTCAAGCAAGCCTATAGCGCGGTGATCAACCCTGTGGAGGGAACCATCCTGACTGTGGCAAGGGAAGCGGCTGAGGAGGCCGCGAAACATGCGAATGAAGATACGGATATCCACGAGATCCTGAAAATCTATCTCGATAAAGCCCGCGATGCGCTCGAACGCACCCCGGACATGTTGCCGGTACTCAAAGAATCCGGCGTGGTCGACAGTGGCGGTGCCGGTCTGATTGTGATCATCGAAGGTATGATTGATGCGCTCGAAGGTGAAATCTACAAGGTCGAACGGTCCGCGAGAAAAGCGGCGGCACGTTCTGAAGAGGCCCGCGACACCGAAGTGGAAGAATTCGGTTATTGCACGGAATTCATCATCCAACTCGATGCTGAGAAGAAATTCAATAGAGACAAACTCGTCAAACAACTGAACCGTCTCGGTGATTCCATTGTCGTGGTCGCCGATGAGGAAATATGCAAGGTCCACGTCCACACCACGAAACCCGGTGATGCGCTCAATATCGGTCAGAACTACGGTGAGTTCGCGAATCTCAAGATTGAGAACATGACCATGCAGCATACCGAGACCCTCCTTCACTCCGGGGGCCAAGAAGACACCGAGCACACCTGCGGTCATGAACACAGTGAGTATGAAGGTGGTCCGATGAAAAAATTCGGACTGATCACTGTGGTCTCAGGCAAGGGTCTCAAGGAGACTTTCAAGGAGATGGGTGTCAATTACGTGATTGACGGTGGTCAAACCATGAATCCGTCCACCCAGGATTTCATCGATGCGGTCAATGTGGTCAATGCCGAGAACATCATCGTCATCCCCAACAACAAAAACGTGATGCTGAGTGCCGAACATGCGGCCAAAACCATCGAAGACAAGAGCGTGATCGTGCTTCCGGCGAAGACAATCGCCCAAGGCTATGCTTCTTTGACCATGTTCGACGCCAATCAGGAACCCGAGGATGCCGTCGAGGAGATGAAAGAACTCATCGATCATGTGAAGACGGGCGAGATCACTTACGCAGTGAGAGATACGAAGGTAAACGGACTGAGCATCAATAAGAACGATTATCTCGGTATCATGGAAGGCGACATTGTCTCAAGCAAGAAAAACCGCCTCGAGACCGCGCAGGAACTCGTCGCTTCGCTCGTCGATGATGAAAGCGAAATCATCACCGTCATGGTCGGTGAGGGTGTCGATAAGAAGGAAGTCGAAAAACTTCGAAGCTATATCGAAGACAATCATTCCGCAGTCGAAGTGGAAATCATCATTGGGGAACAACCCATCTATGATTATCTTTTCGCCGTTGAATAAAACATCTCGGCCAGAGACACCGTCTTTGGCCTTTTTTTATTGGTGTCTTTCACGGGCTTCCTATGTCCTGCGATATGCTATAATGGATTTGGTGATAGTATGACGTTGTTGGAGTTGAAGGGTGTTGGTGAAAAACGGGCCGAGACCTTGAGGAAAAACGGAATCCATACCCCGCTTGAGATTGTGAGAAGATACCCGAAACGCTACGTCCATCAGAAGCTTTCTACACTCGATGAGGTGGAACAAGACGAAACGGCCTATCTCCAAGGCGAGATCAAAAGCGAGGCAAGCGTTTATTTCATCCGCACAAACCTGAGCCGGCTCACTGTGAGGGTAGCGGTCGAAAAAACGCTTTTTTCCGTCAGCATTTTCAATCAGCACTACCTGAAAAGGACCCTTTCTCCCGGCCTGAAGGTCGTGGTCTACGGAAAAATCCGTAATCATGCCATCACCGCCCAGCGCATCACTCGTGCGGATGGCTTCGAGGAAGGTTTCCTTCCGGTTTACAATCTCGAAGGCATCAAGGACAAGACGTTTTACAACCTGTGCATGACTGCCCATGCACACCTTCAGGACCACTTCGTTGACATCCTGCCATCAACGCTCAGGGAAAAATACAGACTGATCGGTTATTCCACACTACTCAAACATGTCCACAAACCGGCCAATACGCGTGTCCATAAGCAGGTGATGCGTCGTCTCAAATATGAGGAGCTCTTGCTTTATCAGCTTAAGATCGCGTATCTTAAAAACCGGCGCAAAAGCCAGACCGGTGCCGAGCAGAATTATGACATCGACACTGTGCGCGCCTTCATAAAGACCCTGCCTTTTGAACTCACGTCCGCACAGAAGAGGGAGACGAACGCCATCTTCAAGAACCTGAAAGCCGCCGCACCGATGCACCGTATTCTTCAAGGCGACACGGGGTCGGGGAAAACCGTCGTCGCGCTCATCTGCGCGGTCGCGGTGATGAGCGCGGGTAGACAGGTCGCACTGATGGCGCCCACCGAGATTCTCGCAAGACAACACTATGAAAACATCCGTGCCCTCGTGGAAGGCACCGCCTTCAAGGTCGTCTATCTGTCACAATCAGTCGAAAACGATGCGGCAAAAACCATCAAGGAAAAACTCGGGGCCGGATCCATCGACATGGTTGTCGGAACGCATATGCTTTTTTCGAAAACGGTGGTTTATAACGATTTGGCTTTCGTCATCACGGATGAGCAACACCGTTTCGGTGTCAATCAGCGGCTGAGTCTCAAGAAGAAAGGCAAGCTTGTGGACAGCCTCTATCTCAGTGCGACCCCGATTCCCAGGACACTCGCGAAGACGCTGTTTGGGGATATGGATGTCTCCATCTTAGAAGACCGGCCCGAGAACCGTCTGCCCACCAAGACAACCCTGATTCTTTCGCAGAATGAAAACAAGGTCTTTTCAAGAGTCGCTGAAACCCTTTCGCGAGGCGAACAGGTCTTTGTCGTCGCGCCGAACATCACCGATAGCGAGCGGACCTTACACAGTGTCGAGACCTTGTACAGGCGTTATCAAAAGCACTTTTCTTCCGCCAAGACCGCCTTTCTTCATGGGATGATGGACAAACCAAGCCAACAGGTGATTCTCGAATCGTTCAAGGCACTTAAGACCGATATCCTCATCGCGACGACGCTGATCGAAGTCGGCATTGATTTTCCGAACGCGACGCTGATGATTGTCTATCACGCGGAACGTTTCGGTTACGCACAGCTCCATCAGCTCAGAGGACGAGTCGGTAGAGGTGAGAAACAAGGTCAATGTCTATTGGTTTTCGAACCCGGTGAAGACTATCGTGCGCGGCTGTCGGTGCTCGAGACGACCACTGACGGATTCAAACTGAGCGCCTTCGATCTTGAAAACAGGGGTTTCGGCGACCTTGTCGGAACTCTGCAAAGCGGCTATCTGCCGTTTGAACACGCGGATGTCTCGACTGATATGGCAATCCTGAACACAGCGCGTAACGATGCGCTCATCATGTTCGACGATATTTTCAAAGACAAAAAACCGGCCTATAAGGCACTGCGGGAAAGCGTTTTAAGACAGGTCAGTCAACCGAAGTGGTTTCAGACGTAAAACCTAAGGCGTGAAGGCCGATATATGCTATAATGAACATAGCAGAAAAAAGAGGTGAAGCGAATGATAAAAATAGCAGTGGATGCGATGGGTGGCGATTTCGCCCCGAAAGAACAAATCGAGGGCGCGATGCGCGCGGTCAGGGAGATCGAGGATATCGAGATCACCCTTTATGGTGATGAGGAAGCGATCAATGTCTATCTCAAAGACCACCCGAGAATCAAGACGGTCCAGTCGGAGGGGACCATCGACATGGGTGAAAAAGACCCGATCAGAGCCATCCGAAGCAACCGTAAGAGTTCGATGGCCATGACGCTGACGAGTGTCCGCAAGAAGGAAAACGATGCGGCGGTCTCAAGTGGTGCGACCCAGGCGTTGATTGCGGGCGCCCATATTCTTGTCGGCCGGATGAAGTCGATGAAAAGAACGGCGATCGCACCGGTGCTTCCGACGGCATCAAGAACGAAATTCATCCTGCTTGATTCAGGGGGGAATCTCGAGATCAAGCCCGAATATATGGTCCAACAGGCCTATTTCGCGACCATCTACGCCAAAGAAGTGCTCGGTGTCGCGGACCCGAAAGTCGGTCTGATCAATATCGGTACCGAGGAAGGCAAGGGGCGCGACCTCGATCAGGAGGCTGCCCGTTTGTTCAAGGCCAACAAGCATCTCAATTTCTATGGCAATGTCGAGCCGAAAGATATTCTTGATCCGCCCGCCGAAATCATGATCAGTGACGGGTTCACCGCGAACATCGTGATGAAGACGATCGAGGGCACGGCCAAAGGGATGGGCGCTATGCTGAAAGAGGAACTCTCGAGGGGCGTGCTCGGAAAAATCGGTCTGATTCTGTCACTTGGAAACCTGAAACGTTTCAAGAAACGGCTTTCTCCTGCGGAAATCGGCGGCGCGATGATCTACGGGCTATCCGGCGTGGTCATCAAGGCCCAGGGGTCATCCGAGGCCGACGGTTTCTTCAATGCAATCCGGCAGGCCGCGCTTGTGGTCCGGCAGGATGTCATCGGCAAAGTCACCGAAATCATCGAAGCCGAGGACAACGGCAATGAAGAAGCTTGAATCTTTTTTCGGTCTGGAATTCAAGAATCCGCAGTTGCTTAAAACGGCACTGACGCATTCCTCTTACGCCAATGAACATCATACCGAATCCAATGAGCGTCTTGAGTTTGTCGGCGATGCCGTGCTTGACGTCGTTGTTGCGAAATATCTTTATGAGGAAAGCAACCATTACAACGAGGGAGACCTGACCAAGAAACGGGCGAAATATGTCTGCGAAGCCGCGCTTGTCGAGTATGCCAAAGCCTCTGATCTGGGTGATTATATGCTGCTTGGTCACGGCGAGGAAAAAAGCGGAGGCAGACTGAGAGGGGCGCTGCTGGCGGATGCCTTTGAAGCTTTTGTCGGTGCTGTTTTTCTGGATAAGGGACTCGGTGAAGTTTATAAAATCGCTGAAAAGGTGGTCTTTCCTTACCTTGAAAAAGAAGAGGAGAATCAGTTCATCGACTTCAAGTCCCATCTTCAGGAACTCGTCCAATCCGATAAGAGGCAACTTGTCTACAAGGTGATATCCGAAGAAGGCCCCTCCCACAACAAGACCTTCACCACGAGAGTCTATATGGATGATATCCTCATGGGTGAGGGTAAGGGACGCAGCAAGAAGGAAGCCGAACAACATGCGGCTGAGATCGCCCTAAAGAAACTGGCGAAAAAGAGTATGAAATTCTAGGAGTTTTGTCCATGAAACATATCTTGAAGGAGTTCATCGATGCGGGGGTACTGGATTTTCAGGCCCTTGTCTTGAAATATTATCATAAGCTCGACCTCAACGACAGGGAAGCCGTGGCATTGATGAAACTGCATGCCTTGTTGCAGGAGAAGGAACAGATCATCAAACCGAAACAGTTCTCAAAGTGGCTCGCCGCGAGTCCAAATGAAACCGAAGCGCTTCTCAACTCGCTCATGTCGAAAGGCTATCTGACCATTCTCCTGACAGAAGACGAAGACGGAAAAGAATTCGAGACCTTCAATGTCGATTTCTTTTTGACGAAGGTTGTCGAATATCTGAAAGAGAAACTGAGCGGCCAGAAGGAAGAAACGCTTCAAGATATCGTCAGTTATCTTGAGGATATGCTCAAAAAACCGCTCAACCAGATGGACCTCGAACTGGTGAAACAGTGGGTCTATGATGAGCACTATCCTTTCGAACTCATCAAAGATGCCACCCATCAGGCTTTGGAACGCAAGTATCCCTCGGTGAAGCACATCGACCACATCCTGTTGAACGACCTTGGTGAGAAAAGCGAGAAAAAACCGACCAAAAACAAGGAAGCCTTGAAGGAGTTTCACAAACTGTGGGACGAGTAGAAATCATCATGCAAACCCTCGAGGACATGTTTCCCGGAGCACACTGCGAACTCTATCATGGTAACGCGCTCGAACTGCTCATTGCGGTCATGTTGTCAGCGCAGAGCACAGATGCGGCAGTGAACAGGGTCACCCGAACACTTTTCAGTAAGTATCAGGAACTCGAGGACTATATCAACACACCCCTCGAGACGCTTCAGGAGGATATAAGAAAGCTCGGTCTTTACCGCAACAAAGCCAAGAATATCAAGGCGGCAGCCTTGATAATCAAGATGGAACATGGGGGCAAGGTCCCCGCCTCTCAGGAAGCCCTCGAGGCTTTGCCGGGTGTCGGTAGGAAAACTGCGAATGTTGTTCGTAGCGTCTGGTTCGATGTTCCGCGAATCGCAGTCGACACCCACGTCGAAAGGGTCGCAAAACGCTTGAAGCTCGCTTATAATAATGATACGCCCCGCAAGGTCGAAGAGAAACTGATGCGAAAGCTTCCAAAAGAGCGTTGGTCGAAAGCCCATCATCAGATGATTTTCTTCGGTCGCTACCACTGCACATCCAGACATCCGAACTGTCAGAAATGCCCACTGATCGCCTGGTGTCGTTATCCAAGAATCTAAAATCACCTGTCCGCCAGGTGGTTTTTTTATGTCCTTTTCCATTCCGGGTCTTGGAAAGGTATGGTTGGTTTGTTTTTCGGAAAAAAATTTCAACATTTAATTATTGAATTATGGTTAACAACGAATAGAATGGAATATTGTAAGGAGGTGAAAACCAGATGAATTTCAAGTACATACAAAAAAAACTTCATGAGAAACACAATCAAAGAACACTCTGTTCGGCGCATTTCGTCGGCGAGACCCTTAAAAGAAAACGACAATCGATGAAACTTTCGCAACAGGTTGTTTCAAGTGGTATCTGCAGTGTCAGTTACCTGTCGAAAGTAGAGAACAACAAGATGTATCCGAGTGATTTTTTCATTGAGGAGGTGTCCAAAAAGGTCGGTCTCGAACTCGACCATCTGCTTAGAAACGATGAGGAAACATCGCCTCTTTTTCCTTTGATCAAGGCCTTTTACTACCGCAGACATGATAATTTGAGGAAACTTTGTGAAGAGGCCGAAGCAGTGAAACATCCCATGACAAGAGATGTCCATCAGCTCTTTTTTCATGTCGCAGACAACGATACTGTCAGAAGCGAAGAAATTATCGAGAGACTTCAGCCGCTGTTTGGAAGCATGGACTACCTTACCGGCGTCGCTTTTATTATCCTCAGTGCGATCCATGCGCGGGAAAGCGGTAGTCTGAACCGCGCGTTGAACTTGTTGATGATCGTTGAGCCCTATGACAAACCGAGTCCTTATCTTGAGGTTCTTGAGCAGTTGAACCACTTCATCGTCAAACAACAACTAAGGCTCAAGAACTTCGCTGCAGACCATTACAGTAAGGCGCTCAATGGAATCAACCGTTACCATGAGCCGGACAAACTTTTAACTTTGCAGCTTTACAGGGCGTTTTATCTTGCGGATGAATCGCCCTCGATGACACGCGAGATATTGAGAAGGCTCGAAGTAACCGTTATGCCAAAAAGGCTCCTGAGCATGTACAGATACGTTGAAATCGACAGCAAACTCAAGATGGACATACCAGTCACGCAGCAAGACTTCAACAACCTCAAAGCCTGTGAGTGCAACGAGTGGTATTACCGTGCCCTCAGTCTCATTCCGGCCGAAGTCCTTGATGAGGATAGCGAAGAAGCCCTTGGTCGCATTTTCTCATCCGCTCCGGATATGAATCTGCTGGATAAGGTTCATTACCGAGTCCAACGGGCCACCGGCGAATCTCGCGAGGATCTTCTTAGGAATATCGCATTGCCGCTTGCGATTGAAAAGGAATCTTTGGACCATATTGACGCCTATACTGACGAATTGATGACAAAAGCAGATGACAATGCTCGCTACAAAGACGCTTTCTGTCTAATGAAAAAACGCGAGAAAGCAATTGAAAAAATATTGACTTCAGAGTTATGATATAAAAGTCACTCCAGAAATGGTATAATAATTTCTGGAGTGATTTTTATGGACCGTGAAGAACGGAGCCGGATGCTTGGGAACATGGATGTGAGACGTTTGTTGGTCAAACTCTCCATTCCCGCGATTATCGCGATGATTGTCAACGCCCTATACAATTTGATAGACACGCTGTTTGTGTCCTGGTCCGACGGCGAGCTCGCCATCGGCGCCCTGTCGATCACCTTCCCGATCCAGATGATCGTCCTCGCCATCGGTTTGATGATCGGTATCGGGAGCGGGTCGGTCTTTTCGCGTGCTTACGGTCGTGATGACGAGGCCTCGATGAGACGCGTCGTCAACACGGCCTTGCTCTTGAATCTCGTCCTGTCGGTCGCTGTTTCGGGAATCGGTCTTATTTTCATGGACGATCTGCTCAGATTTTTCGGTGCGACCGCCAGCAACATCGACTTCGCCCGGGATTATCTTTTCTTCATTCTTCTCGGGATGCCGCCTTTTTCCCTTGCGATCGTCTTGAACAATCTCACCCGTGCGGAAGGCCGCGCGCGGGTTGCGATGTATTCTTTGCTGATCGGTGCCGGCCTGAATATTATCCTCGACCCCTTTTTCATCTTCGATTTCGGACTTGGTATGGGGGTCAGTGGTGCTGCGCTCGCCACCGTCATCTCCAAGTCGGCGTCATTCATTTTTATTTTCTATATGGCGATGCGCCCGGAATCGGCCTTGAAAATCGATTTGAGAAAAATATACAGGATCGATTTGCGGATGATGTGGGAAGTTATCGCCATCGGTATGCCGACATTCGTCCGAAACACACTAGGCGCCGCGCTTGTGATCATCATCAACAACCTCATCAACTTCTATGCGCCGGGTGACCCCGCGATCTATATTTCGATCTACGGTGTCATCACGCGGATGATGATGTTTTCTCTCATGCCCGGATTCGGTCTTGTCCAGGGCCTGACGCCGATTGTGGGGTTCAATTTCGGTGCGCGTTTCCACCGGCGCCTTTATGATGTCATCTCGTTTGCGAACCGGATTCTATTCATTTATTTTCTCATCGTCACGATTGTCGTGATCATCTTTGCCGAACAGATTTTTATGCTTTTCAGTCGCGGGGTCAACGACACGGAGTTCATCGAGTACGGTGCGTTCGCCCTGAGAGTCGTGGCGCTCGCGTTCACGATGATCACCTTCCAGATTGTACTGAGCAGTGTCTATCAGGCCATGGGCTACGCCATGCGCGCCTTTTTCGTGGCGCTTTCGAGACAGTTTTTCCTGTTCATTCCGCTGGCATTTCTGCTGACGAGCCTTCTCGGACTCGACGGGGTTTGGTGGGCGTTCGTTGCCGCTGATGCCACTGCCGGCGGGTTTTCGTTCCTCGTCTATCAATATGAGATGCGCGACTTGAAGAAGAAGCTCAGTTATGGATGATAAAAGGCGGCCCGGAATCATCCGGCCGCCTATTTGTTTTTCTTGGTTGTGTTCTTATGGTTGTACATCGCTTTGTCGACGCTGACAAGCAAATTTTCAGCTTTTCTTTTTGACATATGTCTGTCCTTGGCGATGGTCTGGATACCATAGGCGAGGGAGAGTTCAGGGTGGACCGTTTTGAGATAGCGGTCTACTTTTTTTGTGATTTCTTCCATATCGATGGGTTTGTCCGCCGGAATGAGAATGGCGAACTCGTCGCCGCCGATGCGGTAGAGGGTGCCTGATAGGGGCTTGATTTCGGCGGTGGTCATATTGGTGAATGTCTTCAGGGTCAAATCGCCCTGTCCGTGGCCGAACTCGTCGTTGACCTTCTTGAAATTGTTGAAGTCGATCATGATGAGATGGTGGTCTTTTTCTTTGAGGTATCCGGTGATGTCCTCAAAGAACTTGCGTCGGTTGTTGGTCATTGTCAGCGGGTCTTTGTTGCCGATATCCTTGAGTTTCATGTTGAGACGGATAAGCTCGGCGTTTTTCTGTTCGAGTTTGCGTTGGATGTTGACGAGTTCACTGTTCAAGGCGCTCACTTCATCCAGGTAGCTTTCAGGAACACTGTAGCCCGAAGTTGTTGTGCCGCTCACCTGTCGTCTCAACAGTTTGGACTGTTCACTGTTGATGCGCATGATGGTGTTGAGAATCCCGAAGACCTTGTTGTTATCATGGAGGCTGACGCAGATGATCGTGTTGTTGTGGCGGATCATGCTGATGGTGCGCTCGAACACATTGTCGTTTGACTTGAAAACGATCTCGCGTGATAGGACGTGGTTGTTCGTCAGGGTTTCTTGCAGATAGTCGAGGAAGCGTTCGATGGACCCCTCATCAATATGCCTGATGAGGTTGTCGCCGGTGTGAAAACCGATCACGGAAGAGGGGGCGATGATGGAAGTGATGATGCCGTAGGCATCGATCGTGAGCGCGAAAGAAGTGTTTTGTTTATCCGGCAAGGTCTTCACCCACTTTCAGCGCTTCCGAGGCATCTTCTGCGTAACCGTCCGCGCCCATGGTCTCGATTAGTCCGGAGTCGATGAGAAACGGTTGTCCGCCGATGAGGATCTTCACGTCCTTGAGGGCCCCTTCGGCGCGTAGCGCCCGGATGGTCTCGCGCATTTCCGACAGGTAGACCGGAAGGGTGATGCCAAGTGCGATGAGGGCGGGTTTGTTGTCTTTCGCATAGCTGACAAGGGCCTCTTTCGGCGTGTTCGCGCCGAGATAATGCGTCTGATAACCGGCGGCTTCGAACCGATCGGTGACCATGCGGATCCCGATTTCATGTAGGTCGGGGCCGATGGCGGCGCCGATTACGTTCACTTCTTTCTTGTTACCGGAAAAAAGCGAGGGATAAAGGATTGTCATCGCGTATTGGGTGATGACGGTCGCGAGATGTTCATCGGCGACGGAGATGCTTCCTTCTTGCCACAGGGTGCCGATTTCATACATGGCGGGCTTTATGACATCGTTGTGGATTTTTTCGATGCTCATGCCGTCTTGATGGAGTTTTTCGAGGTGCTTGATGGCGCCGGTCTTGTTTTTATCAAGAAGGTAGGAAAGATAGGTGTCGTCTCGGTCGCCGTTTTTGGTATCTGAAGTGTTTGCGGGTTTTTTTTTGAAATCGTCGGTGTCGATGTCAAAGAGGAGTTCACGGTCTTTTTCAGAAAGGTGGGGTGTGAGTGTTTCTTTTACGGCATCAAAAAGTGACTCGGTCACGTCCGGGTCGATACCGATGCCGGCGAGGGTCTTTCTGAGCCAGCGGAAATAATGGATGATGATGGCCGGGCTGTCGTTTTTGAGACCTTCGACGACATACCGGATGGTATAACGGATATCGCGCAATGACTTGGCCGTGTAGGGCGCGTCTTTCTTGGTGTGTTCAGGATCGATTTTCGCGAGGATTGTTTCGGAAATCGTATCTTTCTGATTCAGGATTTTGTCATAGGTCATCGTGATACCCCCTTTCTTGTATAGGTCATTATACCACCCGAGCAATCATAATCCAACAAAAAAGACCCTCCGCGGAGGGAAGGGTCTTAGGCGCTTTCGATCGCTTTGAGCAGTTTGTTGGCGAGGCCGAGGTAGATGACGCCGATATCTTCGGTCATCGAATAGACGCTTTGGTCCGCTTTTTCGGGCTGTCCGATTGGTATTTGCTGGAGAAGGTCGGTGTCGAGTTTGTCGGCGACCGTCTTGCCACCGCCTTCGCCGAAGATGTTGAGCGTTTCGCCGGCATGGGAGAGATAGGCCATGTTCTCGACGACGCCGAGGATGTTGTGTTTGAGTTCCTTGGCGGCGAATCCGGCTTTGACCGCGACGTGCGAGGCGCTTGGATGCGGCGTGGTGACGATGATCATTTCGCATTCGGGAATCAGTTTCTGGATGTCCATCGATACATCGCCGGTGCCTGGCGGTAAGTCGACGATGATGTATTCGGTATCGGGGTCCCATGCGACATCGTAGAAGAAGTGGTTGAGCATTTTGCCGAGCATCGGGCCGCGCCACATGAGTGGCTTGTCTTGTTTCATGAAGAACTCGGTGGAGATCAGTTCGACGCCGTGTTCGATAAAAGGGATGATTTTCTCATCCTCATCCGCTCTGGGGGCGCTGATGTTCATGTTCAAAATGGTCGGAATCGAGCTTCCGTAGATGTCGGCGTCGATGAGGCCGACTTTTTTTCCGATCCTTTTCAGCGCGATGGCGAGATTGGCTGCGACGGTGGATTTGCCCACGCCGCCTTTTCCGCTCGCAATCCCGATATAGCGGATCTTTCTTTCCTTGTCGAGAATGCTTTCTTTTTTCTTGAGCAACTCGAAGTCGACTCTGACACCGTCATAGCCCATGTCGAGTTTGATGACCTTGGCGATGGCTCTTTTCAGTTTCTGTTTGGTCTTGTCGTCGTCACTGGTGACGCCGATGACGAGGTTCACCCGTTTCAGGCCGTCCTCATCGCCGACACCGACGTAACGGACCGCATTGGTTGTTTGGAACGTCTCGCCGCTCGCAGGGTCCTTGATGTCTGCGAGTGCCTGTTTTATTTTGTCTTTTTCATTCATTGTTATCACCCGCAGACTATTATAGGTCAAAAGTGCGGTTAGGGCAAATGATAACGCCTATAAAAATAGGACGGGCTTGAATTCTTCCTTATGGTGGTCGGTCCCCTTTGCCATATCGAAAAGTCGGGTGATCCGCAGTTCGATATCCAAGTAGGGATGTTTCTCTTTTTTCAGTTTCGTGATCAGAGGAAGGGTGAGGTCCTTTTTGATGATGTTGAGGTAGTTCTGACCGGTCTTGTTCATACCGAGAATCCGCAGATAGGGAACTTCGAAGCTGTAAAGATCTCTTTTGCTGATGTCGATGAGCATGTGCATCAGGGCGCGTTTGATCTTGGCGAAGGTGTAGCGTCTAGTGGCGAGGGATTCAAGCAGGTCGTCGATGGTTGTGAATTCGCTGTGGTTCAGGAAATGGTTCTCAAGACCCTCTTCGAATGCGAAAATACCGGATAGTGAGGCACTGTCATGGCGGATCAGGTTGTAACGGATCAGCTCGGTGAAGTCATCGAGTGTGACGATGGTGTCGATGGTCTCGTGGACATAATCGGGGACGAATCCTTTGATGGATTCATTGTTTTTCAGTCGCGTGCGCAGAGCGGTTGCGCTTTGGATGGTCTCATCCTTTTTGAAGGGGGCGTGGTAACCGGTCTTGATCCGGGGGATGGTGTGAGGGATGATTTCGGGATTGATATCGTGGATGGCCTCCAAGTACTGGATGCCGAGGATGTCGTTTGGGTTCCTGTGGACCGAAGAGGCCGTGATCTCACCGATGGCCTTGTCGGAACTGCTCGGATAGGAGTGACCCTGCGCCATGTATTTCCTGACAAGTTCGTTGTAGGCGTCAGTACGCATGATCTCAGCACTCATCCGCAGGGGCTGTATGTCGCCCGCCTCGCTGCCGAAATAGATGTTGTCGACGCCGAGATGGTTGAGAATCTGGATGCTCGCATGGGCGAAAATATCGGCGTTTTGCAGGGTGAAGACACCGGGGAGTTCGACGACCAGGTCGATACCGGCCTGCAGGGCCCATCTGGTCCTGCTGAATTTGTCCGCACACGAAAATTCCCCACGCTGGACGACATGGGGCGACATGACGGCGATGATGACGTCCGCCCCGCTCAGTCTGCGTGTTTCTTTGAGGTGGTGGATGTGACCCAGGTGAAGGGGATTGTACTCGACAATGATGCCTGTGATTTTCATAGGTGGCCTCCTGGTGTGCTTGTGAACCCCATTATAACCTATATTTGACATTTATGTAAATAACCATTATAATCTAAAGAAGTTAAGAGGTGATACATTATGGAATGGACAATCGCACAGATAAAAAAGAAAATTCATCAAGACCCTACGTTCAGGGGCGAGCTCGACCTAACCGGCTACGTGCCCAAAGATGAGGATATCATCAGCGTGGACACCGTCAATGTCGATGGCAGGATGTCGATCGAGGGCGATGATGAGCTGTTTGTTTTCGAGATGGATATCAGCACCGTTTTGACCGTCGCCTGCAGCCGCAGTCTGCGTCCGGTCGATCTGGTCATGGATTTCACCGTCCGGGAGATTTTCTCCTATGACAATGAAGATGAATACCGTCAGATTGAAGGAATTTCTATTGACTTATCGCCGATAGTGTGGTCTAATATATACTTGGAAAAGCCCATGCGTGTCATCCATCCGCAAGCCAAGGATATGGATGTCTTCAAGGAAAAGGAAACCCCGCGCCGGGTGAACCCGAAATTCGCTGAACTCAAGAAGTACAGAAGTTAGGAGGCTAGCACATGGCAGTCCCGAAAAGAAGGACGTCCAAGACCAGAAAGAGAAAGCGCCGTACGCATTTCAAACTGAATATGCCGGGCATGGTCGTTTGTGACAACTGTGGAGAGATGAAACTCGCCCACCGCGTATGTAACGAATGCGGACATTACAAGGGTAGAGAAATCATCGCCGAGAAACCTGAAGAAACCGTGGATGCAGAATAATAGGGGCATCACAAAAGAAGCGCTTATAAAAGCGTTTTTCTTTTATCAAAAAGGAGGGCGGAAAGATGGAACATATCCCCGTACTCAAAGACGAAATTATTGATTATCTGAATATAAAGAAAGCGGGTCTTTATGTCGATGGTACCCTCGGCGGCGGCGGCCATGCCGAAGCGGTGCTCAAGCGCCTCACAGACGGGCACCTCTATGCTTTTGACCAGGATGCTTACGCCATCACGAAAGCCAGTGCGCGTCTGAGCGCATACCGGGACAATCTGACGGTCATCCATGCCAATTTCGCTTCGATGCGTGAGGCGCTAGAAGCGCGTGGTGTCGGAAAAGTCGATGGCATCTATCTGGATCTCGGTGTCTCCTCTTTTCATTTCGACGATCCCGCCCGCGGGTTTTCCTACCGGCATGAGGCCACCCTCGATATGCGGATGGATCAGACTCAGGCATTGACCGCGAAAGAGATCATCAACACCTATGACGAAAAGGCACTCCGCGACATTTTCCACCGCTACGGTGAGGAACGTTTCGGCGGACAAATTGCGAAAAAAATCGTCAGACGCCGCGAAGAAAAAGAAATCGGGACCACCTTCGAGCTTGTCGATGTGATCAAAAGCGTCCTGCCAGCTAAGGTGCTTGCGACAAAAGGCCATCCCGCGAAGCGGATTTTCCAGGCCCTGCGTATCGCGGTCAACGACGAACTCGGTGTCTTGGACGAAGTGATTGGTGAGGCGCTGTCCTTGCTCAAGGATGACGGACGACTCGTGATCATCACGTTTCACTCGCTGGAAGACAGAATCGTCAAGAACCATTTCAAGAACGCCTCGACGGTCGACCATCCCAAAGAACTGCCGACCATGCCGACAGAAACGGCCGATTTCGAACTGCTTCACAAAAAAGTGATTCGCCCTTCCGAAGATGAAATCAGACGGAATCCCCGGGCGGCGAGCGCCAAACTGCGGGCCATAAGAAAATGTTCAAAAAAATCCTGAAAACGGCCCGCGGGCGCTTGACATAACAAAGCATTTCATGGTATCATACTTTCGCTTGATTAAATTCGCGGGTGTAGTTTAATGGTAGAACCTCAGCCTTCCAAGCTGACTGTGTGGGTTCGATTCCCATCACCCGCTCCAATTTATTTTCTCCATGCGCTTGAAGCGCGGGTGTAGTTTAGTGGTAAAACACCACCTTGCCAAGGTGGAATCGTGGGTTCAATTCCCATCACCCGCTCCATAAGATAATGACAGTGCCGCAGAAAAATCTGCGGCACTTTTTTTATTGCTGGTCGCCGTAGCGGCGGTGGAAGGTGATTTTCTCCTCGAGGAGGGTTTCGAGTTCGAAGATGGTCTGGAAGAGGATGGCCCTCGTTTCGAATTCGCGGCGTGTCTTGGGAAGGGGTTTGTTACGGTAGTTCTCGCGTAGTTTTCTCAGTTTCTCGATCTGGGCGCTTGCCTTGTCGGCGTGTCCGATATCGTGACTGATATTGGCGATGAAATCGGCGAGGATATCGGCATGAGGATGTCTTGACTCTGTCTTCGAAACCAGTTCGAACATCCGGTTGATACGTTTCACCTGGGCGTTACGCATGCGCAGGTAGGCTATCTGGCGGTGGTCCTTGTCAAAGAGGATGTCCTTGTCGACGAGTTCGGCGTCCTCGATGATTCGTTCCAAGGTGTGGTTGAGGGACTGATGACGGATATAGGCGTATTCGTTGGCGGCGGGGTTTCTCAGGTATTCGGCGAGGTAGACGATATCATCGCTGACGAGCCGGTCGATGGTATCGGTGGTCCTTTTGAGGATTTCCTGACTTTTGAGGGGATAAAAGACGTTCAGGGCGAGGGCGACTGCTATCGCGATTCCGATCAGCAGAAAGCTGTTGAAGAGCACGTGCAAAGAGAAGCTCCCGGCCAAAAGAAGGTGGGAGGAAAGGACAAGGCTCGGGACGATTCCGGCATGGATCTGAAACAGGAAGGAAAGGGCGATGAAAACGACGGTGAACAGGGCGAAGACCCAGACCGTATAGCCAAACAGCACGAATAGAATTGAAGCGATGATGAGCGCCAGCACGGCGTCCAAAAGTCGCTTGACGGCCAGAACGACCGAATCGGTCTTGGTCAGCTGCGTCGAAAGCACCGCAAGGATGCCGGCGGTCATGGCGTTTTCCAAATCGAGACTCAAAGCGATGAGGATGGCGACGAGGCTCGCAAGGCTCATCTTGATCGTGGTATGGACGTAGCGTTTCATGCTATCACCTTTTCCGTTTGGTTTTCACGGGTTCATTCTATTATCGCAAAGGATTTTGGCGTTTGTCAACTTCCGGGCCGGCATTCAAAGAAAAAAGGGACCGAAGGTCCCTGTTTATTTGAATGTGACTTCGTAACGCATGGTCGCGACTTTTGCGAGTGTCTGATAGACGCTGCAATATTTCGTGGCGATCTCGAACGCCTTCTCGATATCTTTTAGGTGGTCTTCATCCGCCCCGCTGATGGAGACTTCGACATCTACGGTTTTCAGTGTGGCTGGTTGTTCCTCGCGCTTGACGCCTTCGATGGCGTAGTTCACGCCGTGGATTTTGATTTTCTTCTTGTCGAGGACACTTTGGAAAGTGTGGTTGAGGCAGCCGCCGAGTCCGCCTAGAATCATGTCATAGGGAGTGAGTGCACCCTCGCTGGGGCCGACCTGGGTTGATCCGTGGTGACCGGTCAAAATACCGTGCGTCTGGTTGTCGAATACCATCTTTATGTTGGTTGGCATTGTCATTTCTCCTTGTCTGTTGATAGATTTTTGTAGCGTTTGATCGATTCATCGATCAGCTTGTCGGCTTCTTCTTTTCCGTGGAAGTCGTGGACCTCGACTTTCTTGTTCTCCTGCAGGTCCTTGTAGGTTCTGAAGAAGTGTTTGATCTCCCTTAGCATATGTTCCTGGATGTCGCTGATCTTGTGCATGTGGGAGAAGCGGGGGTCTTTGTCCATGACGGCGATGATCTTGTGGTCTTTTTCCTCATTGTCGATCATGTCGAGGTAACCCAGAACCCTTGCGTCGACGATGCAGCCGGGAAAGGTCTTCGTACTCGCGATGACGAGTATATCAAGCGGGTCGTCGTCTTCGGCGAGGGTATTTTCGATGTAACCGTATTCGGCTGGATAGGTCATCTGGGAATAAAGGACCCTGTCCAGTTTGATCCGGTTGCGTTTCTTGTCGATCTCATATTTGTTTTTCGTGCCCATTGGTATTTCGATGACGGCTTCGATGACTCGGTCCATAAATCTGCCTCCATAAAAAGGATTATAATCAAAATGTGATGATGTTGCAAATCATCAGCATCTGGTTCAAAGTTTTTTTCTCATCATCCGGTGGTCGATGTCGGCATCGAGGAATATTTCGCCATACGCCTCATAGCCGAGGGATTCATAGAAGGGGATGATGTAGGTCTGCGCACCGAGTTCAAGCGTCTTGATCCCTTTTTGACGGGCATAATCCTCGAGATGGCGCATGAGGATGGTCCCCGCTTTCTTGTGGCGGTGCGCTTTCAACACCGCGACACGTCCGACCTTGTTCTTGTAGAGGCGCGCTGCGCCGATGGGGACATTGTTGTCATAGAGCACGAAGAGCGTACTCTCATAATCGAGTTCGTCGAGCTCTTCCCGCCAGTCGATCTGCTGCTCGACGATGAAGACTTCGCCGCGAACCAGGTAGTGGTCAATGAATGTTTTCTGGTCATTCGCAATGACAACACGCATCAGCACACCTCCGTCTAAATAAATGCCTTGGTTGACTTTTGTAATATTATACATGAAATCATTCCAAAAATAAACGTTTTATGATAAAATAACCCTACTGAAAACACATGACCGAGGTGAGAAAATGGAGTTCTATCAATATATAATCATCATAGCGATTATCGTTTTGCTCCTGGGGTTCACCGTTTATGTGATCTACCGGACCAGGGACAGAAAAACCAAGCTGCCGTCCACAAGTGCGATCTTGACGGCGCTAGATGAAGACAACATCGAATCGGTTGAGTTCGTCCGCCACAAGATTGTGGTCAAAGTCAAAAAAGCGTCCGATGCGAATCTGCAGGCGCTTAAAAAAACCGGCGCGGTCGGTATCAATGTTGTCGGAAACAAAATCAAGTTCTATTATGAGGAAAACAACGAGAAAATCTACGAGGCGCTCAAGAAGCATGAAGGAAGTGGTGGAACATGAGAAAAGAATTTGTCATCGCCAACGAACAGGGCCTCCACGCCAGACCGGCGACGACGCTCGTCTCGAAGGCCAATCAGTTCAAGTCCGATATCTGGCTGATTTATGACGGTGAGAAAGTCGACCTCAAATCCATCATGGGTGTCCTGTCACTCGGTGTCAGCCGTGGTGCGCTCGTAGAGATCGAGATCCGTGGTGAGGACGAGGCAGAAGCCATGGAGTCCATCGCCAAGCATATCAAAGAGATGAATCTGGGATAAAAAAAGACGATTTGAAATCGTCTTTTTTATTTGCGCTTGCGGCCGAGACCCAGCTTGTGATTGAACTTGGCGACTTTTCGCGAAGCAAGCGTGTCCGCGTGGTCGCGGCCCGCATCGAGGATGATGTCGAGTTCGCTTGAATTGATGAGTTCCTGATAACGCTCTTTTATCGGGGCGAGTTCCGCAATCACCGTGTCGGCCAGGTCATTTTTGAAGGTCTGATAACTCGCGGCTTCGTATCTTTTCTCGATGTCCTTGATGGACGTGCCGGTGATTGCGCTCATGATCATGATCAGGTTGGCGAGCCCGGCCTTTTTCTCCCGGTCGTAATAAAAGCCTGGCTTGGAGTCGGTGACGGCGCTCATGATCCTTTTTCGGATGATGTTGTCATCATCGAGCAGGGTGATGCGGGATTTGACATTTTCGTCCGATTTCGACATCTTCATAGCGGGATCGGTGAGCGACATGATGCGAGCGCCCGCTTTCGGGATGATCGGTTCGGGGACGGTGAAGAAACCGCCGAGACGGTTGTTGATGCGTTCGGCGACATCGCGTGTGAGTTCGAGATGCTGTTTTTGATCCTCGCCGACGGGAACGTATTGCGCGTCATAAAGCAGGATGTCGCCCGCCATGAGGGCGGGGTAGGTGAAAAGAGCTGAAGAGACGCCTTTTTCCTGTTTTTTCGCCTTGTCCTTGAACTGCGTCATCCGCTCTAGTTCCCCCATGTAGGTGAAACACTGCAGAAGGTAGCTCATCTGGGAATGTGCGGGCACCTCCGACTGGACGAAGAGGCTGATTCGTTCTTTTTTGAGTCCGCAGGCGAGATAGAGTGCGGCGAGTTCCCTGATGCTTTTTCGCAGGGCCTGTCGGTCCCTCGGGATGGTGATGGCGTGCAGATCGGCGATGAAGATCATGAAATGGTGGTCCGGGTAGGTATCTTGGAGTTTGACGAAATTGCGGATACTGCCGAGATAGGTTCCGATGTTGATCGAACCGGTGGGCTGGATTCCAGATACGATGTGTCTCATATGTTATTGCCTCCTTTTGGTCTTGTCAGTTTCCAGTCGTAAGGCGTGAGTGACGCCAGGCTCATCACGGTGTCATTGTCGACCATAATCTTGGTGTGTCTGTTCCGCCAGCTCAACTGACTGATGAGTTCGCGGCACCGGCCGCAGGGAGGACAGACATTGCCGTATTCATCGATCGCGACAAGTTTTTCAATGACGGACTCGCCGTGTTTGAGCATCTCGGCGATGGCGGCGTGTTCGGCGCAGAATCCGAGCGAACACGACGTGTCGATGCTGATGCCGGTATAGAGATTCTGCTGGTCGGTCAGCAGTGCGCAGCCCACCTCACCGGACTCGACGAAGTCCGAGATCCGCATGGGGTGGGTGATGTTTCTGGCTTCTTTAATCAGGGCGTCGAAATCTATGAAAATCCCTCCTTCAGGAATAAAAAAAGCCCTTAATAATCTATTAAGGGCGGTATGACCGCGGTGCCACCTTAGTTCCGGCAAAGCCGGCGCTCAAAGCCTGTAACGCTGTGCATGCGGGTGTCTTTAGCACCACTCAGGGGTCCATCCGTGCACATTTTCCCGGCTTTCACCATCCCGGGTCGCTTTCTTGGGCGTGAACGGATTCCCCATCCTTGTGTTGGTTATAGTTTATACGATTTAGGCTTCCAATGCAAGTTCGAGTTCGTCGAGCAGCGTCTCAAGTCGGTTGGCGACCGCTTCGAAGACCGTCCTGTCCTTGAGATCGAGCCCCGCTTTTCTTACCTGCTCCATAGGGAAATCGTCCCCGCCGGCCTTCAAGAGCCGCATATGGTTTTCGATGTTCTTGGGGTCTGCTTTGACCATCTCATAGAGTTTCATGCTTGCGGCGAAGCTCGTGGCGTATTGATAGACGTAGAACGAAACATTGAAGAAATGTGGGATGTAGGCCCATACGTAGGATTTACCGGGTTCTTCGGCGATATCGATGTCATAGAAGTCAAGATAGAGCTCGCGCATGATGCCGCTTAGGACTTCGTAGGTGATGGGCTCGCCTTTTTCCGCGAGTTCGTGGGCTTTCAGTTCGTAAGCGGCGAAGAGCGTCTGACGGTAGAAGGTGCCGGCGATATCGTCGATGGACTGTTGCAGAAGCTGGATTTTGTCCTCTTTCGTCCCTTTGTTGTTTTCGATGAAGTAATCAAGGAGCATATGCTCGTTGAATGTCGAGGCGATCTCTGCGACGAAGATGGTGTAGCGCTGCGTGGCGACCGGTTGGGTTTCCTTGGCGAAGAGCGAATGCATCGAATGTCCGGCTTCGTGTGCGACGGTGAAGACATCGCTCAGGGTGTCGTCATAATTCAAAAGGATGAAGGGATGCTCATCGAGGGCGCTCGAGGAATAGGCGCCGGTCTGCTTGCCTTCTTGTTCATAGACATCGACATAACCCTCTTTAAGCGCGTCTTCGGCCTTGTCCCGGAAGTCCTCGTCGAGGTGGCTTATGGCCTTGAAGAAAAGCGCTTTGGCCTCATCGTAGGAGAATTTGGATGTTGATTCGGCGAGGGGCAAAAAACGGTCGAAGGTCCGGTGTCTGTCGAGGCCGAGCGCTTTTTTTCTGATCGCGTAGTACCGTTTCATAAGCCGGGCGCTATTTTTCGCCACATCGACCAGATTGTGGTAGACCGCCGGGTCGATTTTGTTCGCATGGAGATAGGCCTCGAGACAGCTTTCATAATGTCGGCTTCTCATGTGGGCGACATCGGCCTGCAGAATGGTGTCGTAGATCTGGGCGTAGGTGTGCTTGTGGGTTTTATAATGGCTGAAGACCGCCTTGAACACGGTTTCCCGGTCGTCCTTGTCATTTAGGTCAGCGAGATAGCTGCGATAGTTGCCGCTGGTGACGGTGATTTTCTCACCGTCTTTCAAGGTGACCTCGACACTTGTGTTGTCGGCGACACTTAATGCGCCGTGAAGTTCGGAACCCTGCCCGGCGAGTTTTCTGTAGTTCGCAAGCAGTCCTTCCTTGTCCGCATCCAGGATATGGGCGCTTTGATGGAAGAGTTTCTCTAGAGGGAAGCGGAATGCCTCGAGTTCCTCATCATGCGCGAGGAATGATTCGACTTTCTTTTTTCCAAGGCTCAGCACCTCCGGTTTCTCAAAGGCGGTGCGCTGAGCGTATTGGTTGAGCAGGTCCCCGACCTTCTGGACCCGCGATGCGTTTTTGACGTCTTTGCGGTTCAAATCACTTTTAAGGGATGCGTACTGATAGAGTTTGTTGAGACGCACGGAAAGTCTTTTTTGCAGTCTGTAATAAGCCCTGAAATGTTCGAAATCATCGAGCTTGTCTTTGTAAGAAGGTATTTCATCCAACATCCGCCTAGTCTGCTCAAAATCTTTTTCCCAGGCCTCCTCGGACTCATAAAGGTTTTTCAGATTCCATCGCATAATATGCCTCCGTATGTTATATTAAGAATACAAACTATTATAACACATCCACCTTCAACCACTGCTTGTTTATGCAAGCATTTTCATTAAATAAATACCAAACAGGTATTTATATGTTTTATTGATTGTGCTACAATTTAGTTACAACACATCGAAATGACAGATGTTTCACACACCATAATATGAAAGGGGTCAAAGACATGATTCAGATGTATACCACGCCCAGCTGTTCTTCCTGCCGCAAAGCCAAGAAGTGGTTCGAGGAGCACCGCATCAATTACCGCGAAAAAAACATCTTCAACGTGAAACTCACCAGAGACGACATCATGAATATGCTAAAGAATACCGAAGAAGGCTTTGAAGACATCATCTCGACCCGCTCGAAAGTCTTTCAAGACCACGACCTCGAAATAGACGAGATGACGCTGAGTGAGCTCACCAGTTTCATCATTGACAATCCCAGTGTGTTGAGAAGACCTATCATCATCGAAGACAACAAGATGCAAGTCGGATACAACGAAGATGAAATCAGAACCTTCATCCCCAAACGCTTGCGTGAGATCATCATGTGCACCTCATGTGATCGCCAGGGCGAAGACTGTGATTACGACAATGCCCTTGAACAGTACTTCAGGGAATTGCGGAAGAAAGATGCCAAGACTGTGAAGGAAGCCCGTTAGACGGGCTTTTTTCATGCTTCCGGGTTGAAAACGTTTTTAGTGTTTGTGTATATCTTGTATTATAGATTTTAATTGGATATAATGAACATGAAGAAAAAAACTATATCTAGGAGGCAATAAAATGGCAGTAAAAGTAGCAATTAACGGATTCGGCCGTATCGGAAGACTGGCTTTCCGTTACATGCAGGACAATCCCGATTACGAGATTGTCGCAATCAACGATCTGACCGATGCAGAAAGCTTGGCTTATCTTCTCAAGTATGACACCGCACAAGGACCCTACAAGGTCAACGACATCACGTTCAGCGAAAACGCGATTTTCGTAGACGGTGAAGAAACGAAGGTCTATGCTGAAAAAGATCCTGAGGTCCTTCCCTGGAAAGACCTGGGTGTCGATGTCGTACTCGAATGTACCGGTATCTTCACATCCAAGGACAAAGCGATGAAACATATCAACGCCGGCGCCAAGAAAGTCATGATCTCCGCACCGGCCAAAGGCGACATCAAGACTGTTGTCTACAATGTGAACCACGACGTCCTCGACGGTTCCGAGAAAGTCGTGAGTGGCGCTTCTTGTACCACGAACTGTCTTGCGCCTGTCGTGAAGGTTCTCGATGACAACTTCGGCGTTGTCCGTGGTTTCATGACCACCGCCCATGCCTACACCAATGACCAGGCCACCCTCGACGGGCCGCATCCCAAAGGAATCTACGCCCGCCGTGGCCGTGCCGCCGCTGCGAACATCGTGCCCACCACCACCGGCGCCGCCGCCGCTGTCGGTCTGGTTCTTCCGCACCTCAACGGAAAACTGGACGGCATCGCCCTTCGTGTGCCGACCGTGACCGGTTCTGTGGTCGACCTCGTCGTCGAACTTGAGAAGGACGTGACGGAAAAAGACATCAACGCCGCCCTCAAGGATGCCGCGAACGAAACACTCGGCTATACCGAGGACCCTGTTGTATCCAGTGATTCCATCGGCACCGTCTATGGTTCGCTCGTGGACGCGCAGATGACCAAGGTCTTAGAGACCGACGGCAAGAAACTCGTCAAGGTCCTGGCGTGGTATGACAATGAGATGGGCTATGTCGCTCAGATGTTGCGCACCATGAAAGTCCTTGCCGAACAAATCGCCTAAGACAAACCTTAAGACATCCTTCCCGGACCGGGAAGGATGTCTTTTTTCACCCCCGAAAGCAGGACCATTCACCGATACGTAGTGTCTAGAAGGCGACTTTCGTGCTATAATCCAGGTTAAGGAGTTGATACCATGCATAGTCTGAATGAAAACATCCGTTTGTTGCGCAAGAAAAAAGGATTCTCCCAGGAGAAACTCGCCCGGGCGATCAATGTGAGCCCCAACACCATCAGCAAATGGGAAACCGGCAAGAGCATCCCCGATGCGAGTTTATTGCCGGTGCTCGCCGAAGCACTGGAGACGACCATCCAGGGTCTTTACGGCGAAGAAGGAAGCAAGGATGATGGCGGTTTTGAACACCGGGCTTTCTTGAAGCGCATGATTGTTTCCTACGCCCTTTTACTTGCTCTTTATGTCTTTCCGCTTTTTGTTCTTTTTGAAGCTCGCGGTATCTTCACACCGGTGCTGCTCACGGTGATGCTTATCATCGGGCTCGTCTTGGTGGCTTTGAGCGTGCTTTTCGCTTATTACGCCTACAGTCTATTCAGGCTGAGCACATGCGAATGGTTTAAGGAAAGGCGTTTCGTCTACGGTCATCTGAGTGCCTATCTGCTAGCCTTTTTCATCGGAATCGTGTTTGATTCTTTTTTCGGCGGAATCTTTCCTTATCTGAAAGGCGCATTGCCGCGCTGGGCGTTTTTCGGATACTGGAGTGACGCGGTCTATTTCAATATTTTCTTCTTGTTGCTTGTCCTGCTCGTGATGGGATTGCGCAAGGCCCACAGGCGGCTCAAGGTTGTCTGCCGCTTCCGAGCGCTTCGCAACAAGGCCACCCGCAGGCTCTTGTTCATGTCGAACATCTTCCTGATCGCGGTCTTGTTGCTTGCGATAAGCAATCTTTATGTCTATTTCATGGTCACCGTTTATAACGCGAGGCCATGGCGGATCATTTCAAACGACATGCTTCTTTATCTTCTTTTCATTTCGGTTCTGCTTTATACCTATGTGCAGTATCCCGTCAAGAGCGTTCCCCGGGAGCAATAAGCATGAAAGCTTTGCGAAACTCCCCTTTTTCAATTGTTTTTGTAAGATGATTTGATATAATGGTTTTGAGGTGATTACATGAAAAAACACGCCATAAAGGCCCGGGAAAACCTTCTTTCCCGTTTGAAAGAGGAATCAGTCACCATCCTTTATTCGGGCAAGGCGCCCCACAAGACCATGGACCAAAGCTATCTTTACACGCCACAAAGGAATTTCTACTATCTCACCAATCTGAACGAACCGAACATGATCCTTGTGCTCATGAAAGGGGAAAAAGAGTCCAGAACCTACCTGTTCATTGAAGAGAACACCGACCATATCATCAAATGGGAAGGAGCCCGCATGGAAAAAAACGAGGCAAGCGAACGCTCGGGCATCGATGAGAAGTCCATCCTTTTCCTCAAGGATTTCGATCGTGTTTTCAACCAGGCGATGAATTATGCCCGCTCACCGATGGGGCACCCGCCCAAATATCTCTATCTCGACCTTTATCACATCTCTGCGAGGCATAAGCCCATCAGTCTCGACCAGGCCGCGCACATCATCGACAACTATCCTGAGTTGAACGTGCTCGCGGTGAACGAACACACGTCCTACCTGCGGATGTTCAAAAGCGATGAAGAAATCGCGCAGATCAAAACGGCCATCGACCACACGAAAAACGGCCTCGAGGCTGTGCTTGGAAACATCAAAAACCGTACCCATGAGTTTCAGCTTCAGGCGGACTTCATGCACGCGATCACCCTTTCGGGTTCGGAGGGCAATGCCTTCGACACGATCGCCGCTTCGGGCAAGAACGCGACGGTGCTACATTACATCGAAAACCGCGACACGCTCGACAAATCGGAGATGATCTTGTTCGACCTCGGCGCGCTCCACGAAAACTACGCCGCCGATATCTCGAGGACCTACCCCGTCGGCGGCACCTTCGATAAGCGCCACAAGGAAATCTATGAGATCGTGCTTTCGGTCAATAAAGCGACCATCGAACAAGTCAGACCAGGTGTCACCTGGAAAGAACTGAACGATTTCGCTCGCGACATGCTGACGCGTGAGACCAAACGCATCGGTCTGATCAGGGAAGACAAGGAAATTTATGATTTCTACTACCACAGCATCGGTCATTTTCTCGGTCTCGATGTGCATGATGTCGGTTATTACGACCTCCCCCTTGAAGAAGGCATGGTCCTCACCGTCGAACCGGGACTCTATATCAAAGAAGAAGGCATCGGTGTGCGTATCGAGGACGACATTCTCGTCACCACGGACGGTCATGAGAATCTGAGCGCCGCCATCCCCAAAGAAACCGATGAGATCGAACGCATGATCAAAGAGTCGTAAGACTCTTTTTTCGTGGTTTTTTTCAAGTCATCAAGCGCCTTTTTGTGCTATAATAAGTGAAAGAGGTGGCCTATGGAAAAGTACATTCAGGGAACCGTGCGCAACATCACATTCTATAACGAGGACAATGCCTTTGCCATCCTCAAAATCGATGTCACCGACTCGAATCTCGATGATTCTCTTTTCGGTGGTGATAAGGAAACCGTCGCCGTAAAGGGTTATCTTCCCCAGCCGAAAAAGGGCGAGGAATTCCGTTTTTACGGTGAAGCCGAATACCACGAGAAGTTCGGACGGCAGTTCAAGTTCGTCCGCTACGAGAAGATAGAGGAAACCAACAAGGAAGGCATCATCGACTACCTGTCGAGCGACCTTTTCAAGGGGGTCGGGGAAAAAACCGCCGAGCGTGTCGTCAACTTTCTTGGCAAGGATGCCATCACGAAGATCACCCAGAACAAGGCCGTCCTCGACAAGGTACCCAAACTGAGCGAGAAGGCAAAAGAAAGCCTTTATGAGGGCCTCAAGGAACACAAGGCCAATGAGCAGACCCTGATCAAGCTCTATGATTACGGTATCACGCCCCGCATCGCCAAACGTATCCTGGATGCCTATGCAGACAAGGCGCTGGGCATTATCAGGAAAAACCCCTACAAGCTGATCGACGACATCGAAGGCATCGGTTTCGAGCGGGCGGACCTGATCGCCAAGAAGCTCGGTTTCAAAGACGACGACCCCTTGCGCATCCGCGCCATGATTGTCTACCTTTTCAACCACATCTCGAATCAAAAGGGCCACACACACATCGAGCGCGACGTCTTCCTCGACGTCGCCCTGGAACGACTGAACAAGCACGCACCCTTGGTCGGCAAGGAAACAATGGAATCGATACTGAACGACTTGGTCGATTCGGGCCGTTTCATTGTCGAGGCCGGCAAACTGAGCCAACGGCAGTTCGTGAAAAGCGAGAACACCATCGCCCGTGTATTGCGGGAATTCTCCGAAAAGACGATGGCCGCTGACGCCGGGCGGATCGAGACACTGATCGCCGATTTCGAACGGGTCGAGGGGATCACCTACACCAGGAAACAGAAAAAAGCGATCCAGACCGCGATGAAATCGCAGGTCATGGTCCTTAACGGCGGCCCCGGTACGGGAAAGACCACCGTCATCAAGGGCATCGTCCATGTCTTCAAAAACATCACCGATGTCGTGCCGCCCGCCTATGAAAAGGAGACCGACATCCATCTGATCGCGCCCACCGGACGGGCGGCCAAACGCATGAAAGAGACGACCGGCTATCACGCTTCGACCATCCACCGCTTTTTGGGCTATGGTTTCGACGGCTCCTTCGAACACGACAAGGACCACCCGAAACCCGGCCGGCTCTTCATCATCGACGAGGCGAGCATGATCGATGTGATGCTCGGCGCCCACCTTTTTGAGAGTCTGCCGGAGATGGCGAAGATCATCATCGTCGGTGATGAGGCCCAGCTTCCCTCCGTCGGACCGGGCCAGGTTCTTAAAGACATCATCGATTCAGGCGCCGTCCGCACCATCACGCTGGACACCATCCACCGCCAGGCCGCGAACTCCGCCATCATCCATCTCGCCAACGAAATCAGAAGGGGCCGGCTTCCCGATGACCTCTATGAGGTTTATCCCGACCGCTATGTCTTCAAGGAATCACAGGAGAACTTCAAACCGAGACTCAAAAAGATGATCGACTACATGCTCGACCAAGGCTTTGACCTCCTTGATGACATCCAGGTTCTGATTCCGATGTACAGAGGACCCGCCGGGATCGACGCCATCAACGCTTTCCTGCAGACCACCTACAACAAGGGGTCTGCCAAGTCGCTGCAATATGGCGATAAGACGTTCAAGATCAACGACAAGGTACTGCAGCTGATCAATCGCGCCGAAGACGGTGTGATGAACGGCGATCAGGGACGGGTCGTCGGCATCGACGTGACCGGTGGCATACTCTATGTCGATTTTCTCGGCAACGAGGTCACCTACCGAAAAGGGGATCTCGACCAGCTCACCCACGCCTACGCGATGAGCATCCACAAATCACAGGGCAGCGAATACAAAGTGGTCATCTTGCCCCTTTTCAAGAGCTTTTCGATCATGCTCAAGCGCAAACTCATCTATACCGCCGTTTCACGGGCGAAAGAGAAACTCATTGTCGCAGGGGATCTTGAGACACTGCGTCCCGCCGTGGGCAGCTTGGAGGAGAACCGGCAGACCATGCTCAGGATGAAACTGGAAGGCAAACAGGATGACACCCGCGTCCGCTCACTGGACGAGGCGATCGAAAAACTCCGCGAAAAACCCGAAAGAAAAACCATCAACGATCCCGAAATTCCCTTTGACACGTTGGGTGAGGAACTGAATGAGAAGACCCCTTACGATTTTTTGGACGAGTCCTGAGGACGCCTCGTCCCGAGTGGAGGCTTTTGCTTGCATAAAGCCGGGTCTTTATGTATAATGAGGTAAATCGATGAAGAAGACCAGTAGGTAGGTTTCATTGCGTCAAAGAGAGTCTGTGGTTGCTGTGAACAGACCGCAAAACTTACCGAAGCTCCTTTCTGAGTGATGGCAAAACCATCCGCCTTCAGGCGTTACAATGTCAGAGTGCGTAAGAAGTAAGGTGGTACCGCGGCTCAAGTCGTCCTTAGGTTTTTTAAGGACGTTTTTTATGATTAGAGGAGGACTTAAAATGAAAAAGATGACCGGACACGAAATCAAGAAAACCTGGCTGGATTATTTCAAGGAAAAAGGTCATAGAATAGAAGAAAGCGCCTCGCTGATTCCGATCAACGACCCCACGCTGCTTTGGATCAATGCCGGTGTGACTCCGCTCAAGGGATATTTCGACGGTTCGCGGGTCCCAAGCAACCCCCGCATCGTCAATGTTCAAAAATGTCTGCGGACCAACGACATCGACAATGTCGGCAAGACGGCGAGACATCACACGTTCTTCGAGATGCTCGGAAACTTCTCGATTGGGGATTATTTCCGAGACGAAGCCGTCGAGTGGGCGTACGAGATTCTCACCGATCCTAGATATTTCGGATTCGACCCCGACAAACTGTATATGACCATCTACCCTGACGATGAGGAAACCTATGAAAAATGGCGCTCCGTCGGCGTCAGAAAAGACCATATCATCAGAAGTCATGAGAACTTCTGGGAAATCGGACCCGGTCCCTGCGGTCCATGCACGGAGGTCTTCTATGACCGTGGGGACGCGTTCGGAGAAGAAAACCTCGGACTGATAAAAGAAGATATCGAGAATGACCGCTACATCGAAATATGGAACATCGTCTTTTCGCAATATAACGCGAAAAAAGGCCTGAAACGGGAAGAATACCCCGAACTGCCCAAAAAGAACATCGATACCGGCATGGGGCTTGAGCGGATGGCGTCGATCATCCAGGGCAAGAAGACCAATTTCGAGACCGACCTGTTTTATCCTGTCATCGAACACCTCGCAAAGATCGCGGGCCGAACCTACGACGGCCAGATGTCTTTCAAGGTGATCGCCGACCATATCCGCACGGTCGTCTTCGCCATCAGCGACGGTGCCACGTTCTCAAACGAGGGCAGGGGGTATGTTCTTAGACGGTTGCTACGTAGAGGCATCAAACACGGTCGGCAGATGGGCATAGAAAAATCGTTCATGCTCGATTTGGTCGACACCGTCATCGACATGATGAAAGAAACCTATCCCTACCTGCTCAAAGCCCAGGACTTCACCAAACGCATGATCGAAAAAGAGGAAGAGAAGTTCCTCTCCACTTTGAACCAAGGGGAAAAACTGCTCGACGAATTGCTCAAAAGCGAGACACGAATCATCTCAGGCAAGGATGCCTTCATGCTTTATGACACGTACGGATTCCCTGTCGAACTGACCGAAGAGTACGCTGAGGCGAAAGGCTTCAGTGTGGATAAGGACGGTTTCGCCGAACATATGGAAATCCAGCGGGAACGCGCCCGAAGCGCCCGCAAAAACGTCGGTGCGATGAAAGACCAGAATGAAGCCTATCTACGATTCAAGACCCCATCCAAGTTCGTCGGCTATGATACCACGCGTCATGAATCATCCGTCTTGAAGGTTTTCGATGCGGGTATCGTCGTCGAAGCGACGCCTTTCTACGCCGAAAGCGGCGGACAGGTCGCCGACAGCGGCGCCATCATCAAAGACGGCCGGGTCATGAGCGTCACCGACGTTCAAAAACTGCCGAACGGCCAATTTCTGCACATGCTCGAAGACCACGACCTCAAAGAAGGCGACGAGGTCATCCTCCAGGTCGATGAGGCCGCCAGGGAACTGACCAAGGCCCATCACTCCGTGACCCACCTGCTCTTTTCAACACTGAGGGAGGAACTCGGAGAGCATGTCATGCAGCAAGGCTCGCTCGTCGGCCCCGATTATCTGCGGTTCGACTTCAACCATCTCGAACTTCTGAGCGACGAGACCATTGTGACCATCGAAAAGCGTGTCAACGAAAAGATAGAAAAAGCGATTGAGGTCGACATCGAATACACCGACATCGATTCCGCGAAAAAAAGGGGTGCGATCGCCGAATTCGGTGAAAAGTACGATAAGGAGGTTCGTGTTGTCGATATGGGGGACACGCTGGACCTCTGTGGTGGGACCCACGTGGATAATACGGCCGAAATCGAACGTTTCGCCATCGCGTCGCTGGAATCGAAGGGCTCGGGTATCTACCGGATTGTCGCCCTCGCGAAAGACAGAGTCTCCGACATCGGCGATTATCTGCGCGGCTTCGAATCCAACCTCGCCCACCTCAAACAGAAAAAAGACAACATCATGGAAGAAGCCGCCCGCCACAATATTCATCTTGATTTCGACGCAACGCCGGATATCGAGCTCGAAGGTTCCTACAAAGATGTGATCCGGATGCGCAATCTGGTGAAAAACTACCAAAACGCCGTCAAAAACCTTGAAAAGGCGTTCAGTGACAAGCGGGCCCGTGCCTCCCTTTCCGACCTGGAAACCTATCTTCAAAAACAGGATGGAAACGGCAACATCGTCACCAGCACGCGGAATGTCGAGATGAACGCCCTGAAGACCCTCGCCGACAGACTGCTCGAACAAAGCAAGGGCGATCTTGTCTTCCTTGCCAACGTGAGCGGCGACAAGGTCATCCTCATCGCCAAATCAAGCGGTGCGATCCATGCGGGCAATCTCGTTCGTGATGCGGCGAAAATTGCCGGCGGCGGCGGTGGCGGTCGTCAATCATTCGCCCAGGCCGGAGCCAAGGACCCCTCCAAGGTCGATGAGATTTTGACCTTCGTCCAAGGGAAGATTCGATGAAGATTCTCGCGCTGGACCTCGGCGAGCGTACACTCGGCATCGCCATCAGCGACCCGACGCAGACCCTTGCTCGAGGCATTGAGAACTTCCGCTTCGAAAACGATGATGAAGCGGCCCCGCTCAACCGGGTACTGAAGATTCTGGAAGAAGAACCGGTTGAGAAGATTGTGCTCGGCCATCCGAAAAACATGGACGGAAGCGCTGGTCCTCAGGCCAAGAAAAGTGAGACGTTCAAAGAAAGACTGGAAGAAAAAACCGATGTTGACGTGATTCTTTATGATGAGCGCCTCACCACCCGCATGGCTTCAAAGACCATGATTATGAGCAAGAAAAACCGCAAAAGCAGGAAGCGCACCATCGACCAGACAGCGGCGACATTACTATTACAAAACTATCTAGATTCAAAAAAAGGAGCGTGACACACCATGGAAGACAAAACACTACGCGTCATCGATGAGGAAGGCAAGGAGAAGGATTTCGAAATCGTCCTCACCTTCAAATCGGAAAAAACAGAAAAGTCCTACGTCATCTACAAGGAGCCGGGGGACTCAGACGAAGTCTTCGCGGCATCCTATGACGAGGAAGCCACCGAAGGCGGCGAACTGAAACCGATTGAGACCGATGAGGAATGGGACCTTGTCGAAGAAGTCCTGAACTCATTCCTCGAGGAAGAAGAAGAGGATGTCGAGGACACCAAGCCCCAGTGAACTACTTGGATTCAATAAACACCGATGATCGCGATCCCTTGCTTGTCTCCATGCGTGCGCAAGCCGAAAAGGAAGACATTCCGATCATCGACCGGGAAAGTGGTCGTCTTTTAAGGCAGCTCATTCTTTTCGGCCGTGTCGACAATATCCTTGAAATCGGGACGGCAATCGGCTATAATGCCATCCGTATGGCCAAAATCGACAAGAAGATCCACGTCACCACCATCGAACGCGACGCAGCGATGATAAAGGTCGCGAAGCGACACATAAACTCGGCGGACCTGGCGGACCGCATCACCTTGATCGAAGATGATGCGGTCGATCTCGATACCGATACGCTGAATGGTCCCTACGGTCTGATTTTCATCGATGCCGCCAAAGCCCAGAACATCACCTTTTTCGAGAAGTTCGAACCGTTGCTTGCGAAGGGTGGGCTTATCGTGGTCGACAATGTCTTGTTCCATGGCCTGATCGACAAACAAAAAGATCCGTCCAAAAATGATATCGAATCCAAGAATCTGAAAGCACTTGTTGAGAAAATCGACAGATTCAACCGTTACGTCATGCAAAGAGACGATTACGATACGGCCATCCACGCTATTGGTGATGGCCTTTGTGTCTGTGTGAAACTGTAGGTGATTGTATGGAACTGATGATTACTGCCAGCACCGATACGCTTGATGAACTCCTCAAGCGTGACATCGCCGGCGTCATCCTCGGTCTGCGTCCGCTTTCGCAACGTATGGAAGCGACCTATGACCTTGATGCGGTCAGGACCATGACCGCAAAAGCGAAAAATTCAGGCAAGAAAGTCTGGCTCAATCTCAATGTCCTTCTGCACGAGGATGACCTCACGACAATGGAAAGGACCATCGAAACCATTGCCGCTTTCGACGTGGACGGCATCCTTTTCGCCGATCTATCCATCTACCATGCGGCAGAGCGAGCAGGCATGAAAGACCGTCTGATCTATTACCCCGAGACCTATGTCACCTGCGCGCCGGACGTGGCGTTCTGGGCGAAGGAAGCGATTAAAACCGCGATCTTGAGCAGGGAGTTGACCCTGGAAGACATCCGTGCCATCGGCGAAAAGAAAACCATGCCCATCAGCATCATCGGGCATGGTTATCTGAATATGTTCCACTCGAAACGCGAACTGATCAAGACATTTTTCGACTACACACAAGATGCCATCGATGCCGAGATCAGAGGCAAGTCATTCAGACTTGTCGAGGAAATCCGCGAGGAACCCTATCCGGTCTATCAGGATGAATTCGGAACGCATATCTTCCGTCACAAGCCCCTCGCAAGTTTCCAGGTGTATGATACCTTAGGGCAGACTGTCGATTATTTCATCATCAACACGCAGTTCTACGATAAAGCGCGCATTCTTTCGATTGTGGACGATTACATCGCGCTTGAGGCCGGGCGGCCGGTGGACATGAAAAAATACGACGACCATGATGATGGTTTTCATCATAAGAAGACAGACACGGTGCAGAAGAAGGGGGATGTGCGATGAAAAAAGTTGAATTGCTCGCCCCTGCGGGCGATCTCGAGAAACTCAAAATCGCCCTTCTCTACGGTGCTGATGCCGTCTTTCTCGGAGGACGGAAATTTTCCCTGCGGGCCAGGGCCTCCAACTTTGACATCGCCGATATAAAAAAGGCTGTCGCATTCGCCCACGGCCTCGGCAAGAAGGTGTATGTCACCACGAACATCTTTCCCCATCAGGACGATCTGCCCGGACTCGTTGATTATCTCAAGACCCTGGAGGCCATCGGGGTCGATGCCGTCATCTGCGCCTCGGCGGCTGTCATCGATGCGGCGAGGACCCACACGGACCTTGAGATCCACGTTTCCACCCAACAGTCTATCACCAACAGCAAAGCAGCCGATTTTTGGGTGAAGCGCGGTGTCAAACGCGTCGTATTGGCCCGCGAAGTCTCGATCGGCGAGCTTGAAAAGCTTATCCCGAAGACCTTGGCACAAACCGAGGTTTTCATCCACGGAGGCATGTGCGTCTCCTACTCGGGCAAATGCACCCTGTCCAACACCATGACCGACCGGGATGCCAACCGCGGCGGTTGCGCCCACTCGTGCCGCTGGAACTACGACCTTTTCGACGGGGATGAGAAACTGAACCGAGACATCCCTTTTTCCATGGGGTCAAAGGATCTGCAGACCGTACGCTATGTCTCGAAACTGATTGATCTTGGCGTGGATTCACTGAAAATCGAAGGACGCATGAAAAGCATCCACTATATCGCCACCGTCGTCAGAACCTACCGGAAGCTGATTGATGATATCACCGGTGAGATCGATGTGGACATTCCAAAATACCTCCTCGAGATCAAGAAGGCGGAAAACCGCCTCAGTTCCTTTGGTTTCATGGAGGGTATGACCGGCATCGACCAGCAGCTTTACAATCTACGCAGCGAACAGCCCACACAGGAATTTGTCGGACTTGTGCACGATTATGACGAGAAGACGAAGACCGCGACCATCGAACAGCGCAACCACTTCAAATCGGGTGAGACCCTCGAGGTCCTTTCCCCGAACTTCGAACCCGTCAGCTTCATCGCGACCGACATGGTCAACGACAAAGGGGAGAAAGTCAGCATCGCCCGTCATCCCAAGGAAAGGCTGCGTCTTCACATCCCCTTTCCCGTCGCGAAATACGATATGCTGCGAAAAGTAAAAAAAAATAGAATTGTCAGCCGCAATGAAACATGATACAATGTAAATCATTATTGAGGCAACACAGGAGGAAGCTATGGAAAACGGAAGAACACAAAGCTATAAATTGACCAAAGAAGGTCTTGAAAAACTCAAAAAGGAACTAGAACGTCTGAAAACCGTCGATCGTGAACGCAATCTCGAAGCTCTCAAGGAAGCCCGTGCACAAGGCGACCTGAGTGAAAACGCCGATTATGACGCCGCCCGCGACGAACAGGCCAGAATCGAATCACGCATCAAGGAAATCGAAAACATTCTCAAACACGCGGAGCTGATCCGCGATGAGAAAGGCACCGGCAAGGTGACCCTCGGGGCCACTGTTTTAATCAAGGTCAACGGCAATGAACCAAAAGAATATACAGTCGTCGGTTCTTTAGAAGCCGACCCTTTCCAGAATAGGATTTCCAATGAATCACCGATCGGCAAAGCCGTCATCGGAAAGAAAAAAGGCGAGACAGTCCGTTTCAAAACGGATTCGCGAAGAGAAACCCAGATTGAAATTATCGATGTGAAATAAAGAATGATTCGTCATTCTTTTTTTCATTTGAGGAGGCTTTCTTATGAATATCGGTATCATATTCGCCATGGATATTGAAAAAAACGCTTTCTTCAACCGTTTCGAAAAAATCGAACTGATCAAGCAAAACGACCTCAGCGTCTACCGGCTTCATCATGGCAAACATAATATCTACGCGATCAGATCGGGCATCGGGAAAGTCCATGCGGCTTTCAAGACGACCCTCTTCATCAACCGCTACAACATCGATCTTTGTATCAACAGCGGTATCGCTGGGGGTGTCGATGTGGAAGTGGGTCAACTCGTCTTAGCCAGGCGCACCATGTTTCATGATGTCGATGTGACAGCTTTCGGTTATACGTACGGACAAATTCCCGATATGCCCGCTTTTTTCGATCTTGAGAGCGCTTATCTTCGTCATTTCGAAGCGCACCTGAAGGATGTGCCCTACAAAATCGGCGCCATCGCCACCGGCGATCAGTTTTTGAAGGATATCGGAAAACTTGATGAGGCGAGACAACTATATGACGACATCCACGCTGTCGACATGGAAACCGCCGCCATCGCTCAGGTTGCCCATTTGTTTGACGTGCCTTATCTCGCCTTCAGGGTGATTTCGGACAAGCTGTCGTCCGAAAATCAGCTCACCAATTATGAGAAGGGTGTTGAAGAAGGCGTTGAAAAAGCGGCGGATGCGCTTATGAGGTTCCTCGACTCATTATGAGATTCACAATGACTCTCAACGGAAAGCCGGTTACTTTCACATGGACCAAACGGAAAAACCAGAAACGTATCATCATCCGTGCGGAAGAACCCGGCGCCTTCAAAGTCTCATCGCCCAGCCATGTACGCCTCGCCACCATCAAAGCCACCATCCGCAAAAACACTCATGTGCTTAAGGCCTTACCACCACAGACCGATTACAAGAAGACCCTTTTGATGCCTGCGGCCCTCTTTCTTTTCGGAAAGCGATATCCCGTACACTATGAAATAGGTAAGAAGTGTGTGAGATTGGAAGATGACCATCTGAAAGTTGTGCTTCCCGTCCTCGATGAGACTACGGTTTCTAAGGTCCTTGAAGCTTTCCTGAAACAAACACTGCTCGATGAAATCCGCACCCACAATGAAGCGATGACCATTCATCATCCCCGCATGAACCTCGATGCGCTCATTTTCAACACCCGCTACACAAAAACCCGTTTCGGCAGCTGTGTCGCCGCCAAAAAGCGCATCAACCTGAACCTCGCTCTGGTCCACTACCCGGTGCGGTTTTTACATTATGTCTATGCCCATGAGATTGTCCACCTCATCCACGCCGACCACTCCCATGCGTTCTATCGCACCCTGAATGAACTCTATCCCGGCCACAGGGTCATGAGAAAAGAACTAGAAGCCCACCATCAAGCATATGCCCGTGACATTCATACGCATATTTAGTATAATGAGTGCAGATATCCAGGAGGAAAAACTATGATCCATCATTTGTTCAAGACTGAGAAATTCGTCCCAGACGCCCACAAGGAAACCATCCACGACATCGACTTTGAGAAGGTCAAGCGTGACGGCAAGCAGATTCTGCTCATCGACATCGACAACACGCTGATCTCCTATGACGACCATCTACCGAATGCACGCACCGTCTCACTTATTGAGAAGCTGAAGTCACTCGGTTTTTTCATCGTCCTTGTGTCGAACAACAGCAGCAAAAAAAGGGTGCGGCGTTTCAGCGCCCCACTCAATCTTTCGTTTGTCTGCAGGGCGAAAAAACCGCTGAAAAGCGGTTTCAAAAAAGCGTTACGCTATTATGAACGTCCCGTCGATAAAAAAAAGGTGCTTGTGATCGGCGATCAGATGATGACGGATGTCTATGGTGCGAAGCGCACGGGCCTCGATGTGATTCTCGTGCTGCCGATCAAAAAAAGGACCGAGAAATGGTACACCCGTCTCAACCGCGCCATCGAAAACAGGATGCTGGAAAAAATCAAGACCCGGTATCCCGAAAAATACACGGAACTCAAACTTGACAAGAGGTGATAGCATGACGGACATCCATTGCATAGGGTGCGGCGGAAAACTCCAGAATGAAGACAAGGAAAAACCGTTCTACACCCCGAAATCCTTGGATGAGGATAAAACCATCTACTGCATGCGGTGTTACCGCATGCGTCATTACGGCGAGGTCATGCCGTCCTACGTCACAAGGGAAGACTATATCGAGATGATCTCGGGCATTCCCCAAAAGGCATTGGTCGTCAAGGTGATCGACCTGCTCGACGTCGAAGGATCGATCATGGGTGAGATCACGAAGCTCATCCGTAAGAACCGTCTTATCGTCGTTGCGAACAAAAGGGACCTACTGCCCAAAAGCGCCAAAGACGGCCGCATCAAATCACGGCTCAATGAGATCCTCAACAGTTACGACATCGAACCGGCCATGATCAAACTGATCAGCGCCGTCAAAAACCAGGGCATCGACGACCTGGTCGAAACCCTTGAAAAAGAAAGCAAGAAGAAAGACATCTACATCATCGGCGCCTCCAATGTCGGCAAAAGCACCATCATCAACCACATGATCAGTGCCACCATGCAGAAAAACGAGGCACCGATCACAACATTCTTCGCTCCGGGAACAACCCAGGATTTCATCAAAATCCCCTTTTTCGATGCGCATCTTTATGATACGCCGGGTCTGATCAAGAAGAACCATTTCTTTGACATCCTTGACACGAAAGGGCTCAAGGCGATTCAGCCGAAAAAGGAAATCAAACCCCGTACCTATCAGCTTGACCCCAATCAGACCATCTTCGCCGGCGGTCTGTTCAGACTGGACTATATCACCGGTGTACCGGCGAGTTTCACTTTCTATCTGGCCAACAGCCTTTCTTTGCACCGCACGAGACTGATCAAGGCCGATGCGTTCTATGAAAAACACAAAGGCGAGCTACTGCAGCCCCCTTACGATCCTGAAGATGCCCTGTCATTCAAGGTCCATCAGTTTCCCGTCAACCTCGACAAACCGATCGACCTCGTCGTGCCCGGCCTAGGGTTCGTCTCCATCAAAGGCAAAGGCGTCATCCGCATCCACCTCCCCGAATCGATCACCCCTTATCAAAGGGAGGCATTGATCGGATGATTGAAAAAATCCGAAAAGACCTGAAAACGATTTTCAAAGATGACCCGAATCGGCTCGCTCATATCGAGGGTGTCGAAAAGACCGCGCTTTACTTCCAGAAAAAATTCGATCTCGACCGAGACAAGATTATTACCGCCTGCTTGCTCCATGACATCACCAAGAACAAACCCCGCGAGTATCATGAAACGATCATCAAAGACGCCTACGGAACTGCGATTTTCAACACCTACACGCCGCCCCTTTACCATGCCTTTTCCGCCGCCTTTGTCGCCAAGGAGGAGTATGGTGTCACCGACAAGGACGTCCTTTCCGCAATCGAGAACCATACCGTCGGCAAACCGGCGATGACTTTATTTGAAAAAGTCATCTTCATCAGCGACTACATCGAACCCACAAGACCCTACAAGGCGTCGAAACAGGTCAGGAAACTGGCCTTTCAGGATATCGACCTGGCGGTATTCACCGCCATCGACAAATCCATCCGCCTGTTTGAATCAGAAGAAGGCTCCGTTCCCGAAATCGCCTATCAAGCCCGCGAATACTACAAAAAGGAACTGCTCGACCTCGTGATACTCTTCGAGACCGAGCGCACCTTCATCAGACGCACCCGCATGAAAGATGCTTCTGTTCTTGCGAAATGGTGGAACGACGGCCGTCTGATGGCTTCGGTCGGGTTCCCTTACGGTCTGGGGATTCCGCTTGAAAAGGTTGAAAAACAACTTGAGACCATGTCACAAAACGAAGACGCGACGCGTATCGTGCTCATCTGCGACAAGGAGACCAAACACGCGATCGGCGAGCTTTCCTATGGCCATCATGATAAAAGGCATAAGACCATGCGCATCGGCATGAAAATCGCCGAACCGGATTATCAGAAGAAAGGCTACGGCGAAGAGACACTGCGAGGCTTTGTCGAATATCTGTTTGAAACCTACGGACTCGAAGCGATTCTGATCGACACGTTCTGCGAGAACCATCCTGCCAGAAAGCTCTATGAGAAACTCGGTGCGAAGACGCTTTCCGTCGAAAAAGACTACTGGACCAACAAAGAAGGAAAATCCTACGACGTCATATTCTATAGTCTGGATAAGAAGACCTACAAAAAAGGAGGAAACAATGGATAAACTCACCCTGATTGTCAAAGCCCTTGACGATATGCAGCTCGAAGACATTGTCATCTACGACATGCGCGAGGTCAATCCTTTCTTCGATTACTTCATCCTTTCAAGCGCGAAGAACCCGCGTCAACTAAACGGTGCGATCCGCGATGTGAAGGAGACCCTTTTGGAAAACGACCACGACCGCCCGAACATCGAAGGCAGCACCGGTGGTGCCTGGGCGCTCATTGATTGTGGCGACATCATCGTCAACGTCTTCACAAAGGACGAACGCGAATACTATAACATCGAAAAGATGTGGATCGATGTGCCCAAGATAGATAAAGACACCCTCCTATGAACACCTATGACCTGATCGCCGATATCTATGAACAGACCATCGACCACTATCTCTACAAGGTCTATCTGCGGTTGATCGAGAAAAGAAGCGCGGGCGGCGCTTTTCTTGAGATCGGGTGCGGAACCGCGCATCTCGCAAAAAAATGCGCCCCCATGTTCGACACGGTCCACGCCTTCGATGCCAGCGCGGCGATGATCGAGAAAGCTGGCCAAAAGCCCGTGCCCACCAATGTGAAACTGTTTGTCCATGACATGGCGCGACCCCTCGATCGGACTTACGACATGATCATCGCGCCGATCGACGTTTTCAACCATACGCCCGATTTCGAAAATCTGCGGACGCTTTTCACACGCTGGACGGCCCACCTGAGAAAAGACGGCCACTTCATCTTCGATATGCTCAGATGCGACTATGTGAAACGCCTGCCCGGGTACGCAGAAACGCTCGATACACCAAAGGGCGTCTATCATTGGTCTGTCAAAGGGACAACGGATCCCCGCCGTATCATCCACGAAATCAGCCACAAAAAAAGAACCGCGCGCCATGAGGAAACCTGTTACAAAGACGAAGAGGTGCGGACCCTTTTCGCCGGTTTCAAGCTTCTTGAGACAATCCGGATGGAAGAACGTGTTTTATACGTCCTTCAAAAGTAAAAACACATCGCCACTCGAATCATAGGGTGAAAGGATGTGTTTTTTTATGGAAAAATTCAGACCATGGATTGTGATCGTGATTCCCTTATTCATTTTGGTGTTCTTCTTCTTGATCAACGGACTTTCCGCCCAGGAAACGGCCGGGACGGTGGTGCTTTTTCCTGAAGAGACGGATGCCGGTCATGAGGATAAGGATTATGTCTATGTCGATCTGAAGGGCGAGATCGTGAAGCCCGGCGTCTACAAGGTCGAACAGGGCACCAGGCTGTTTCAGGTCATCCTGCTCGCCGGCGGACTGTCCTTTGCCGGCTGCGACGAAACGCTGAATCTTTCCCGGCGTGTCATCGACGGCAATGTCTACCGCGTACCGGCGTGCGAAGAGGAAACGAAATCCGACATATTGGATGATGAAAAACAGGATGGCACGCTCATCTCCATCAACACCGCGGATGAGGCGGTGTTGGTGAGTCTTCCCAATATCGGAAGCGCGACCGCCAGGGCGATCATCGCATACCGCGAGGAAAATGGCGGTTTCACTGCGCTCGAGGAACTGATGGATGTCAGTGGCATCGGTGCGGCGACCTACAACAATGTCAAAGACCTTATCACGCTTTAGCCACGAAACCGAAAAGATTTTCATTCCGTTCATCCTCATGCTTTATGCGGTTGAACATTCCTATTTGTGGGTCCTTGTCGCCTTGGTTCTCATGAGGCTGTTCACGTATGACAGGGTATTTTTCCTGGTTGTCGTCCTCATCAGCATGGTGCCGGTCACAAGGCTGCTCACCCATAGCGACCCGGTCATCAAGCGGCAGACCTTCAGCGGCACCGTGACGTCGGTGGAAAGTGACCGTGACCACCCCCGTTTTTTTCTCAAGGACGAAGATTACAGACTCCTCGTCTATGGGGATGGAATCGAAGCGCTGTCGGCGGGCATGCGCGTCCAAATCGAGGGTGAGGCCGTCTGGCCGCAGGCATCCGGTTTCTTCGGCGGCTTCGATTACCGGGCGCATCTGAGGGCGATAAGAGTTGACGGTATCGTCTACGAGGCGGCCATCACGCCCAGAGAAAGCGGCATGTCCGTCTACAGTGTGAGCGGATGGCTGAGTCGGCATATCGAATTGACCAATCCGGATACCGCGCCTTATCTGAAGGCATTCCTGCTGGCCGACAGGAGCGGCCTCGACGAGACGACCTATCATCATTCACAGACGCTCGGTATCGCCCATATGTTCGCGGTTTCGGGTCTGCATGTGGCATTTCTGGCCTTTCTCATCAGAAAGGGACTGACCATGGTGGTCAGACACCCTGTATCGTGTGATATCCTCTTCATACTGTTTTTGGTGGGTTATCTCGGTATCACCGGGGCGCCGCCTTCGGTGCTTCGGGCCGTGGCGATGGTCTGTCTGTTGATTTTCAACAAACACCTCAACCTGGGATTGAGTGTGCTGGATTGTTTGCTGATTCTTTGCATGGGGCTTTTGGTGATTCATCCCTTTTATTTTTCTCAACTGGGATTTTTGCTTTCTTTTACGGTGAGCATCACACTCGTTTTCAACAAGGCGCAACTCGGTGCGGCAAAGAAAGTCCATCAGCCTTTCTTGGTATCGGGGCTTGCTTTTTTCGCGACTTTGCCGTTGATACTTTCGATGCAATATGAGATCAATCCCTTAAGCATCATCTACAATGTCTTTTTCGTACTTTTTTTGACTTTTTTGTTGTTGCCGCTTAGTTATATTGTCTTTCTTCTGCCTATCTTCGAACCGCTCCTTGCGTTCTTGCTGGCGGTCTTCGAGCTGATTGTCGGATGGCTCGCCGATCGAAACGGTATGATCATCCGTCTTTTCATCCCGCCGGGGATCGTCACGATTTTCTATTATGTCTTGTTCGCATACGCATTTTCACAGATCGGGAATTCCATCCGTTTAATCAGACGGTTGATTGTGCTGGTTTATTTCCTTTTGTTGATAGGCTTGTCACCGTATCTTTCCTTTGTTTCCCATGTCTATATGTTCGATGTGTCAGGGGACAGTTTCTTGATTCGTGACCGTTTTAACCGTTGCAACATCCTTATCGATACCGGCGAGCGTGACCCGCAAGACCGTCTGGTCAGTCAACTTAAGCGGCTGAATCTGAGACACCTCGACTATGTGATCATCACACACAAACACAGTGATCATTACGGTGCTTATCCGTCGGTGGCCGCCAATTTCGAGATTGGACAGACCATCAGCAACCATTCACAGGGTCCTTTTGAGAACAGACTGATCGGCTGTGGCGACCTGACGTTTTTCATTTTTCCGCTTGAAAAGGATCACCGTGGTGAAAATGAGCGTTCGCTCGTGATGAGTATCACCATCGGCGGTGAGCGTTATTTGTTCACCGGTGATATCGAATCAGCACGCGAGGAAAGCTTTGTCCGTTTCTATGATGTGCGTGCGGACATTCTCAAGGTGGCGCATCATGGCTCTAGAACCTCGTCGACCGAACGGTTTCTAAAGATGGTCCAGGCATCCGAGGGGATCGTCCCGGCGAGCCGAAACAGCCGTTTCGGCCATCCGCACGACGAAGCGATCGATAGACTCGAAGCGCATGGTGTGTTGTTGCATCGTCTCGACGAAACGGGCAGTGTCCATTTTCGCTACTTTTTTTCGTTCCGGCACAAAAAGACTGCGCTCGAACCTGGGTTATATGCTATAATGAAGGGCGTGAAGACCATCGACTGAGAACCGGTTACAACCGGGGCAGGACAGGAAGGAGGCCGTGGCCGTTGGCGCCACCGACCTATTATGGATGATAAGATTATTGTGTTTTTCGGAGAAGATACCTTCTATATCAAAAGCAAGATCAACCAGCTGATCAAAAAATATGATGTCGACGATTACAACCTGACGACCTACGACCTGGAGGAGGTCATGTTGAGTGATGCCATCAATGATGCGATGACCATCCCCTTCATGAGCGAGAACAAGGTGGTCGTCTGTAAGAATGCGCATTTCTTGAGCACCGCGGTGAAGAAAAACAAGATAGAACACGAGCTGTCCTATCTTGAGGAATACATCGACAATCCGACTGCCGAGACGCTGTTGATCATCACGGTCCCCCAAGCCAAACTCGACCGGCGCAGCAAGCTTTTCAAGAAGCTTGAGAAAAACGCCACGATCACCGAATGCAAACTGAAGGGACCCGGCGATCTCAATGCGTGGGCGAGAAGACAGGTCGCCCAGGCGGGCCTGTCAATCGATCAGACCGCGCTCGATGCGTTTGTAAACCGTGTCAAACACAGCACCGAACTGGCCTTTTTGGAAATGAAGAAGCTACTACTCTATGCGAAGGACGAAGACGCCATCGACATCGAAATGATTGAGAAGGTCATCACGAAAAACATCGAAGACAATGTGTATGATATCACCAACGCGATCCTCGAAAAGCGCCGTTCCCGTGCGTTGGAGGTTTATCACGACTTGATCATGTACAGCGAGGATCCACTGCGGATTCTAGGCATCATCATCTCAAAATACCGTGAGATGCTCCAAGTGAAAATGCTGATTGAAAAAGGATTCGATCAAGACGGTATCCAGCAGTATTTCCATGTCAAAAGCGGTCGTGCCTATTTCATGGTCCAAAACGCCAAAAGTGTCCCCCGACACAAAATCGAAGACCATCTGCGCCATCTCGAACAGCTCGATTATCATATCAAGACGGGCAGAGTCGATAAAAAACACGCGCTTGAGATGTTCATCCTGAGCACATAAAAAAAAGTCTATTCCCGGAATAGACTTTTCTTTTATAGTTCGTTGATCATCTGTTGCAGTTGTGATTTCTTGCGGGCAACTTTGTTTTTATGATAGATACCTTTCGTGAGAGCCTTGTCCAGCTTTTTGTTGGCGAGGTCGAAAGCTTTTTGGGCTTCTTCCTTGTTACCTTCGGCGACAAGCTTTTCAACTTTTTTGACAGATGTTTTCATTCCTGATTTAAAAATCTGGTTTGACTGTTTGCGTTTCGCATCCTGTTTGACACGTTTCTTCTGTTGTTTGATATTAGCCATGTTCTCACCTCCATTACCATAAGCGAATATATTGTATCAAAAACCGATTTAAAAAGCAATGATAATCAGGAAAAGATATTTTCAAAAAAGGTCACTTTATGTGCCCAACGGATAAGAATTTGTTATAATGCATTAGAGGTGATATTTGTGGCCCAATTAAAAATCGGCACAACCAATATTTTCAAAGTAAGGAAAAAGGAAGACGAAGGTTATCTTCTTGAACATGAGGAAGCGACCATCATGATGCCTTTCAAGGAGGCTGTCAACCCGGTGGATGAGGGTGATGAACTGGAGGCCTTTGTCTATATCGACCACACGAAAGGGCTTGTCGCCACTACAAAAACCCCTTATATCGACATCTACAATCCGGATTTCGTGAAGGTGGTCGAACAGAAACTCGGTCTCGGTGTCTTCGTTGACATCGGACTCACGAAAGACATGCTTGTCTCGAAAGACGACCTTCCACCACTCAAGAAAGACTGGCCGCAAATCGGAGATACGCTCCTTTGTTATCTCAAGACGGCAAAAAGACAGATGGTCGCCCGCCCGCTCAGCCGTTTTCGGGTGCGCGATTACTTGAGACCGGAAAAACCCCTCGAGAAAGGGGAAGCCGTCGAAGCGATCGTGTTCCATGTCGCTGATGAGGGTCTTGTGACATTCACGAAGTCCGGTCACGAGATTTTCATCTACTATAAGCACACACGCGCTGAACACCGCATGGGTGAGACCGTCAAACCCGTCATCACCATCAAGAAAGACGAAACACATTATAACGGCACCCTGATCGAGCAAAAGGAACTCATGCTTGAAAAAGATGCCCAGACAGTATATGATTATCTGAGGGAAAACAAGGAGATGCCCCTGACCGATAAAAGCACTCCACAAGCGATCCATGATACCTTCAACATGTCTAAAGCCGCGTTCAAGCGTGCACTGGGACAACTCTACAAACAGGGACGCATCGACTTGAAAAAAGACAAGACCGTCCTAAAGGACGAAGAACAAGACTAGGTGATTTTATGGGAAGAAAATATGAAGTACGCAAGGAAAGTATGCAGAAATCGGGGCTTAGAAAAAGCAAGCTTTACGCCCGTTACGGCAAAGAAATTTTCATGACCGCCCGCGCCGGTGGGACCAACATTGAGAGTAATCTCGCCCTCAAACACTTGATCGAGCGGGCGAAAAAAGAAGAGGTTCCCGTCGATATCATCGAACGTAACATCAAGAAGGCAGAAGGCAATGACGAGATTGATTACCAAGCGAACCGTTATGAGGGCTTCGGCCCCGGCGGCAGCAATTTCCTGATCGATACCCTCACCGACAACGTCAACCGCACCGTTTCAGAGGTGCGGTTCTGTTTCACGAAAATCGATTCCAAACTCGGCCTCAAGGGTTCGGTCGAGCACATGTATGACCATCTGTCCAAACTCGAGGTGAAAATCACAAGCGAGGAAGAACTGCTCGAGATTCTCTTCGGGGCAGGCATCGAGGTCGAAGATATCGAAGAAGACGGGGATACCCATCTGATCATCGCCGCGGGTTACGAACTCGACCGGATTGAATCGGTTCTCCGTGACAGCGGGGTCGAGATTGTATTCTCGAAGAGCGGCTGGTTTCCACAGACAACCGTGACTTTAAAAGGCGATGACCGCGAGAAATTCAATCAGTTCATGAGTCTTATCAATGATGTCGATGATGTCCAGGCGGTCTATCACAATGTCGCGACGGACATTCATGAGGACAAGGAAGATTAGCTTCGGATAGAACGGAAGATTCACATGAAAGAAAAAGCGCTCGCACTAAGAAAAAATCTGTTTATCCTGATTCCGCTCAGTTATTATCTCATCCAGGGTGTCATCCACAATCTCGGCCACGTTGTGACGCCGACTTATGTGAATACGCTAGGCATCCCACAGTTCATGTTCGGCTTTTTCTTTGCCTCGATGAGTCTCGGAATGCTGATCGGTGCACCGATCTGGGGAATTCTGGGCGACCAGCGGACAAAAAAACCACTCATCCTCTTCGGACTTCTGCTCTATAGTTTGGGGCAGGTTCTTTTTGTGTTGGTCGAAAACCTGTATCTGATGACATTCGCCCGTTTTCTGAGCGGTTTCGGTGTCGCGGCTTATCTGACATTGATGCTTTCACATGTGATCGGCGTGGTCGATTTGGGGAAGCGCACCAAATATCTTTCGCTTTCCGCGGCGCTTTTCGCGCTTGGAACGACATTCGGCTATCAGATAGGCGGCATCATGGGGGATTATTTCATCCGCGAAGTGTTTTATGTTCAGGCCATCCTCAATACGGTCTTTGTCATCTTCATCGCGCTATCGATGAAGGAGACAAGACAGAAAACAGCCGTCAAGAAACAGTCATTCTTTGAAAACCTGCGGGAAGCCTCAAGGCTAGACCGTTCACTTTTGCTTTTCCTGATCGCACTGACGCTTGCGACCATTTCAGCATCCACCCTGTCCAAATATTTCGATGTGTACATGATCGATCTTGGCTATACGCCCCGGCAACTTGGAACGTTCATCATGATTACCGGATTCATCGGGCTTTTCACCAACTTCGTCATCGTACCGTTGCTTGCGAAACTGAAGCAGGATCTTGTGATCATGCAGGTCATCCAGATACTTTCGGCCATCATCGTGTTGCTCGTCTTCAGAAGCAATCGTTTCATCACGATGCTTTATAGCGTGTTTCTTTTCTATTACGTGCTCAAAGCGACCTTCCAGCCGTTTGAGCAGAATTATATCTCCTTGAATGCCAAAGGCGACAACTACGGAACAATCATGGGCGTGCGCCATTCCTTTTTCTCGATCGGGATGGTGCTTGGTCCCCTGCTTTCAGGCTTTCTCTATGATTACAGCAAAACACTGGTGTTCGATGTGTCGGCGGGGATGTTCCTGTTTTCGTTCGTCTTGCTGAGTCTTTCCAAACGCCGTTTGAAGTTCGAGACATCCACAGACGAAGGTAGCGGAATGCTCACTGCGCTCGAGACCGCTGATTACAAGGCCAGCGAATAATGAAACAACACCAAAAACACCCCCTTTGAAACCGCCGATTATTGTTGTCGGTGAACCGCGAAATGTGATATAATTGTGCTTGAGGTGAATATCATGAACATACCGAACCAACTGACCATTCTGCGGGTCTTGCTGATCCCTTTCATGGTCGTCCTTTATTATCTCGATCCCGAACCACTGAGCCTGAATGGCTATTCCTATGCGATTGCGATTATCTTTGTCGCCGCATCACTTACTGATTTTTTTGATGGCTTTCTTGCCCGGCGCTGGGAAGCGATCACGGTTTTCGGTAAGTTCCTCGATCCGCTTGCGGACAAATTGCTTGTGATGGTCGCACTGCTGATGCTTCTGGATCTCGGGACTGTCGAGATGTGGGTCGTGCTTGTTATCCTGACACGTGAGTTCATCGTGACCGGCGTCCGCCTGATCGCGGTCGACCACGGCAATGTCATCGCCGCATCGAGGCTCGGAAAGTACAAGACTTTGAGCACCATGGTCGCGCTGACATTGTTGCTTTTCCAGTTTGAAAGCGCCGGCCTTGTCATCCTTTACATCGCAACCGCGCTCACCATTATTTCCGGTTTTGAATACATCATCAAAAACCAACACAGTTTCAAGGAAATCAAGTAAAGAAAATTCAGTGTCCCAAACGTATGATAGAGTTAGAAGGAGGAATCATCCATGGCGAAAGACGATAGGAAAAAAGCATTGGACCAAGCGATGAAAGATATCGAAAAGGCACACGGGAAAGGTTCGGTGATGCTTCTTGGGGACGAAGGCGCGCAACGCGATATCGGAATAGTCAGAAGCGGATCGCTTTCATTAGACCAAGCCCTCGGTATCGGCGGCTATCCCAGGGGACGCATCGTTGAGATGTACGGTCCCGAATCCTCAGGAAAGACCACCTTCGCCCTGCACGCGATCGCACAGAGTCAGGCAACCGGTGGCTATGCGGCTTTCATCGATGCCGAACACGCGCTCGATCCGAAATATGCGAAAGCCCTTGGTGTCGATACGGACAACCTGATTATCTCCCAACCCGACACCGGAGAACAGGCGCTCGAAATCACTGAAGCCCTGATCAGAAGCAACGCGGTCGATATCGTGGTTGTCGACAGTGTGGCCGCACTTGTCCCGGAAGCGGAAATCAGGGGCGATATGGGCAGCAGTCACGTCGGACTTCAGGCGCGATTGATGTCACAGGCGATGCGCAAACTCTCAGGCGCGATTTCGAAATCCAACACCACAGCGATCTTCATCAACCAGATTCGCGAGAAGGTCGGCGTGATGTTCGGGAATCCCGAAACCACCCCGGGAGGCCGCGCGCTCAAGTTCTACAGCAGTGTGCGCATTGAGATCAGACGTGGCGAACAACTCAAGATCGGCAGCGACATCATCGGAAACAGAACCCGGATCAAGGTCGTCAAAAACAAAATCGCACCGCCGTTCAAGACCGCGGAAGTCGACATCATCTATGGCGAGGGCATTTCCTCCGCCGGCGAGATTGTCGATCTTGCCGTCGAGCACGATCTGATCAAGAAAAGCGGTTCATGGTTCTCTTATGACGATGAAAAGATCGGCCAGGGCCGCGAGAATGTGAAGAAATATCTCAAGGAAAATCCGGCGCTCTACGAAAAACTCTCCACCCAGATTCGTGATATTCTCAAAGCCAAATGATTGAAAAACCGTTTGCCTATCGTAGGCAAACGGTTTTTTGATTGGGTTTCTCAGATGTTTCTCAGTAGATTCGTGAAGGTCTCTTCGAGTTGTTCGGTCTTGAGACCGCTATAGGGAATGAGGATGGTTTCGGGTTTCTCGGAGAAGGTGCGGTAATCGAGGTTCATCTCCTTGGTTCTTTCAATAAGGGCCATTCTTGTCGTTTTGTCCCGGCATTCAAACAAGACATGCATATTGCTGTTGAGGCCGCTGATTGAATAATTTTCGGCATTTTGGTAGAAAGAGAGGATGTCTTTGAGTGTTTCGTTTTTGCGTCTTGAAAGTTTGGACAGGCGTTTCAGGTGCTTCTGGTAATGCCCTTCACTGATGAAGCGTGCCATTGCGAGCTGTTCGATTTTGGAGACACTTTGGGCGAAGCGATCGGCGTTGTAACGTTTGCGTATCGCTGCTGGAAGGACCATGTAGCTGAGTCTGAGACTGATCATCGTGTTTCTCGAAAAAGAACCGACATAGATGACATTTTTACCCGAAGATAGGCTGTGGATGGAGGGAATCTGGTAGGCGTTGTACCTGAAAAGATGATTATAGTCGTCCTCGATGATGACGGCGCCGGTTTCAATGGCGTAATTGATGAGGCTCAAACGCTCCTTGATTGGAAGGACCTCGCCGCTTGGATAGAGATTGGAGGGTGATAGATAGATGATATCGGGCTTCGAACGAATGATCGCCTCGATGGTCTCATGGGCGAAGACGCTGAAGTCAAGTGTCTCGAACGTGTTGATGGCACGGGAGAAACCGGGACTCAGATAAGCGACAGCCGCTTTTTTTGCGAATAGCGGTTTTAGCTGCATGATGAGTTGCTGGATTCCGGCGGCGATGATGATGTTCGCGCTGCCGGTGGAAACGTTTCGGGTCTGGTAGAGATGTCCCTTGATGGCCGTTCTCAATTCATGTTCACCCTGGTTCTCACAGTGTGTGAACAGTCTTTTGTCGCGCATGATGATCTCATTGGTGATCTTGCGGAAACGCTCTGCATCGAAGGTGTCTGTCGTCTGCTGGGCATTTTTGGGGGCGGGCTTCGCCGGTTCTTCATCCGGACTTATCATTTCCCGGCGGGGAAAATTTTCAAGGGTCTCGACATAGTAACCGCTTTTGGGGACGCTTCTGATATAACCTTCGATGGTCAGCTGGTGATAGGCGTTTTCGAGTGTGGTTGTGGAGACCCCCTTTTTTCTGGCGGCTTCCCGTATGGAGGGGAGCTTGGCCCCCGGCCGGAGATCCTGTCTTTTGATGCTTTCCTTAATCTCTTCACAGATCTGGAGGTAAAGGGATTTTCCATTGTCTTTTCCGATCATGAACTGACCACCTCAAAATTTATAATAACTGTCCATTTAAAAGAGGACACATTACCATTATAATGAATAGTGGACAAAAAGGAAAGTCAAATTTATGATTGATAAAAGGTGAAAGGATTTGTGAATGATGAAAGATGATCTAAGAAAGAAACTGCAAGGCGGCGTCATCATGGACGTTGTCAATCCCGAACAGGCGAAAATCGCCGAGAATGCCGGTGCGGTCGCTGTCATGGCCTTGGAACGTGTCCCTTCGGATATTCGTAAGGCCGGCGGTGTCGCAAGAATGTCGGATCCGAAAATGATTCTCGAAATCATGGAAGCTGTCGATATCCCAGTAATGGCCAAAGTCCGTATCGGTCATGTCGGCGAAGCGGCGATTCTCGAAGCAATCGGTATCGATTATATCGATGAGAGCGAAGTGCTGACACCGGCCGACCATAAGCATCATATCTACAAAGACGATTTCAAAACACCTTTCGTCTGCGGTGCGAAAGACTTAGGTGAGGCGCTTAGACGGATCAAGGAGGGCGCGCTCATGATCCGCACGAAAGGTGAAGCCGGTACCGGCGATGTCGCCGAAGCGGTCACCCATATGCGGATGGTCAACGCCCAGATCGCAAAGGCCAAAGGTCTCGCTCCGGCGCAGCTCATGGACTTCGCGAAGGAACTGCAGGCGCCTTATGACCTGGTGGAATACGTGCATAAGAACGGAAGACTGCCCGTGCTCAATTTCGCCGCCGGCGGTGTGGCGACACCAGCGGATGCGGCCATGATGATGCAACTGGGTTGCGATGGCGTCTTTGTCGGTTCGGGTATCTTCAAATCGCAGGAGCCGGAACTGATGGCCAAAGCGATTGTCGAAGCGACCAAACACTACAAGGACCCGAAGAAAGTCGCCGAAGTCTCCAAGGGACTCGGAAAGGCGATGGCGGGCATCGCGCTCAGCGCGCTTGAAGAACGTTTTGCGGACAACTAGAAGATTACATTCGAACACGGCACGAAAGTGTCGTGTTTTTTTTTGGATGAACCCGTTCATATTCGCTCCTATTGATTGAAAAAAACACCGGTGAGCCCTATAATGAAACTGTAAGCGAATGAATGCAATAAACAATCAATTAGGGGGATAAAGATGGCTACAGTGTTGAAAGGCAAGTACAACTCAGCCAAAGTCTTCACTGACAATATTGACGAAGCATCGAGACAGCAAATCATGAAACTGCTTGACAACAGCGCGTTCAAGGACAATAAGATTCGCATCATGCCCGATCTTCACGCCGGGGCGGGATGTGTGATCGGACTCAGCATGGATATGCAAAACAAGGTTGTTCCGAATCTGGTCGGTGTCGATATCGGCTGTGGCGTGCTGACAGTCGAACTGAAAGAAAGGACCTTGTCGATGCCGCAGCTCGATGAGACAATCAGGCAAGTCGTCCCATACGGAAAGGATGTCCACAAAAAGACCGGTCCGCGCCTTGAGAAGCTTGCGGAGACAATCGGTGTGCACGATGTCAGAGCCAAAACCGATAAGGACCGGGCCATCAAAAGCATCGGCACGCTCGGCGGTGGCAATCATTTCATCGAGATCGGGCAGGCCGAGGATAACACGCTTTACCTCTTCGTTCATACCGGAAGTCGCCATTTCGGGTTCCAGATTGCGAAATTCTACCAACAAATGGCTCAAGATCGACATCCCGACCTCCCAAAAGGCGAGAAGGACCTCGCCTATCTATCGGGTGGTGACATGTCGGATTATCTTCATGATATGGAAATCGCCCAGAAATATGCGGCGACGAACAGAGCGAGCATCGCAGATGCCATCCTCTCCGCGATGAAACTTGAAGAAACCGAACGTTTCGACACGGTGCACAATTACATCGACTTCAAGGACAATATCATCAGAAAAGGCGCGGTTCCCGCCCGAGAAGGCCAGAAACTCGTCGTTCCGCTGAATATGAGAGATGGTGTGATCCTTGCGAAGGGCAGAGGGAATGACGACTGGAACCAGACCGCACCGCACGGCGCGGGAAGGCTGATGAGCCGACGTGATGCCAAACGGCAACTGTCCGTTTCCGAGTTCAAGAAGGAAATGGAAGGCGTCTACAGCACCTCAGTCGACAAAAAGACACTCGACGAGGCCCCGGCCGCCTACAAAGGGGAAAAAGAGATTATTGAAAACTCCAAACAGACCATGGAAATCATCGGCATGATCAAACCTGTGTATAATTTTAAGGCATAAATAGGCTTGACGGCTCTATCGTGCCACTTGTCCGCTGACTATTATAATGTGTGACAACGTAAACGGCAAGTTGTTTTCGGATACCGCTTCAATGGTATGTGTCACGAGAATGACAATAATTTATATTGTTTGACTTTTGAACTTTTTTTAATGTATAATGAGACAGTAAACTTTTGTTTCTACTCATTGATTTTGGGTGCCGAAAAGGCATTTTGATAACAGATTTATAAAGACAAATTCATAGTAACGAAGCGGAGGAATTAATATGCCAGATCCATTAGTATTAATCATCTCCGGTTTGCTTTTACTCATTGTAGGTATTTCCGCAGGAGTAATCATTCGAGCAATCTTAGTGGAAAAAGGCTTTGAAAAGGCTCAATCCCAAGCGAAAAAAATAATCGACGACGCAGAGAGACAAGCTGAAAAGACGAAAAAACAAACGATTCTTGATACAAAACAAGAAGTTCACAATCTGAGAAATGAAGCAGAAAAAGAAATTAAGGAAAGAAAACAAGATATCAGCTCACAGGAGAACAAACTGTTCCAACGTGAGAAAGTTCTTGATAACCGCGCTTTGAATCTTGACCGTCGTGAAACAAACATTGATCGCAAGGAAGAGTCCTTGGAACAGAAAAAAGAAGCCATCGAAGAAAAGAATAGCAAACTGGAAGAACTGATTGAAGAACAAAACGAACGTTTACAGGAAATCGCACAAGTAACGGTTGAAGAAGCAAGAAATCTCATATTCAAACGAGTAGAAACTGAGATGGAAAAAGAAATCGCACAATTCATCAAAGATGAAGAAGAAAAGGCCAAACACGAATCCGACAAGCGATCGAAGCATCTTCTGGCCTCGGCAATGCAGAAGTACGCCCAGGATGTCACCAGCGAGCGTACCGTGAGTGTCGTGAATCTACCGAATGATGACATGAAAGGCCGTATCATCGGCCGTGAGGGTCGCAACATCCGCACCATCGAAGCCCTGACCGGTGTCGACCTGATCATCGATGACACCCCGGAAGCTGTCGTACTGAGCGGCTTCGACCCCGTAAGACGTGAAATCGCCAAGCGTTCACTCGAGGCGCTGGTGAGTGATGGACGCATCCATCCCGGCCGCATTGAAGAAGTGGTCGAGAAAATGCGTGAGGAAGTGGACCGCTTCATCCGAGACAAGGGTGAGGAAGCCGTCTTCGAAGTCGGTATCGGCAAGGTTCATCCCGACCTCGTCAAACTACTCGGAAGACTCCACTTCAGAACAAGCTACGGACAGAACGTCCTCAGACACTCCGTCGAATGCGCCTTCATGGCCGGCAAACTGGCTGTTGAGATCGGCGAGGACGAGATTCTTGCCAGACGTGCGGCACTGCTGCATGACATCGGTAAGGCCGTCGACCACGAAGTCGAAGGCTCCCATGTCGAAATCGGCCTCAATATCGCACAACGTTACAATGAGCCAAAAGCGGTTCTCGACGCCATCAAATCACACCACGGCGAAGTCGAAGCCGAAACCATCATCGGTGTCCTTATCGCCGCCGCCGACGCGCTGAGCGCCGCAAGACCGGGTGCCCGCAGCGAGTCGCTTGACAACTACATCAAACGCCTTGAACAGCTTGAGAACCTATCGAGCAAACACGAAGGCGTCGAACAAGCCTACGCCATCCAGGCCGGGCGCGAAGTCCGCGTCATTGTCAAACCGGATGCCATCGACGATGTCAGCGCGCACAAACTTGCGCGTGATATCAAAAACGATATCGAGGAACAACTTTCCTATCCCGGGACCATCAAGGTCACCGTGATCAGGGAAACGCGTGCGCAAGATATCGCAAAATAATCAAAAAGGCCTTCCACATCCATGGAAGGCTTTTTAGAAGGTGAAATCATGGAATATTTCGATGTGTATGATGAGAAGGGCTATTACCTGAACAAGGTTGTCAGCCGCGGCACCCGTTTGAAGGAAGGCGAGTTCTTCCTCGTGGTCCACGTGTGGATTGAAAACGACGAAGGAAAGTTCCTGATTCAAAAACGGGCCAAGAAGTCCGATCCCATCCCACACCAGTGGGCCATCACGAGCGGTATCCCCAACAGCGGTGAAAAACCGCTTGATGCCGCTTTGCGGGAAACAAGAGAAGAACTCGGTGCCGAACTGGACAAATCGAAACTGAAAAAAAGAGCCCAGATCGTCTCCGCCCATGGCAAATACAATACGATCACCCACGTCTATCACACATACCAAAACATCGCGCTTGAGAACCTCGAACTTGACAAGCGGGAAGTCTGTGATGTAAAATACGCCAGATTGGATGAGATTCTATCAATGGTCGAATCCGGCGATTTCTGGAATTACTCCAAACTGCTCGGCGTAGAAGATTACTTCGATATGCTCAGGAAGGAAGATTGGCATGCGAATCCTCTTTATCGGTGATGTCTACGGTGAAAAAGGCATCAAAGCGATTGAACGTTTTCTTCCGAAAGCGAAAGAGAATCATCCCTACGATCTGCTCGTCATCAACGGCGAAAACGTCGCCGGCGGGCTCGGTATCACATTGAAGGATTACAAGCGTCTCATGGGATTCGGCGCACACTGCATCACGCTAGGGAACCATGCTTTTTCAAAGAACGAACTCTTTGATTTCATTGATGATTCCAACATAGTTAGACCTGCGAACTATCCCAGGAACACACCGGGAAAGGGCCATCACACCATCAACTACAACGGGATCCATATCACCATCATCCAGGTGATGGGCAGGGTGTTCATGCATGACCCGCTCAACAATCCCTTCGAAGTCCTTGATGACCTGCTTGATTCCACCGATAGCGACTATGTGATCGTCGATTCACACGGCGAAGCGACGAGCGAGAAGCTCGCCATCGGACATTATCTCGACGGCCGTGTCGACGCGATCATCGGTACGCACACCCATGTGGCGACCAATGACGCGATGCGTCTGCCCGGGGGCTCGCTCTACATCACCGACGTCGGCATGACCGGCGTGAAGTACGGCATCCTCGGCGCCGATAAGGACCTGGTTATGAGGAAATTCACCTCCGGGATGCCGGTGAGACTCAAACCGCACGACAGCAACACACTCCAGATGAACGCCGTCCTTTTGGACTTGGATAAAAAGACGATCACAAGCGTGAATTATTCTAATTGACAGGTGATATTATGAACAAGGATTACGGGCGCTATTTCAAGAAGCCCTCCACCCGCGATGCCAGAAAAAGACAGGGCACCGCGACTGAAAACATCGATTTCAAGCAACACACCAATATAAGGAATATGGGTCAAGGTAAGCACTATCTGATCCAGACTTACGGTTGTCAGGGAAACGAAGCGGACACCGAAAACATCAAGGGCATTCTTGAAGCGCTCAACTTCAAAGAAACCATGAAAGAAGAAAATGCGGATATCATCATCCTGAACACCTGTGCCATCCGCGAGAACGCGGAAAACAGGGTTTTCGGCGAACTCGGACGCCTGAAGAAATACAAACGGACCAACCCCGACCTCATCCTTGGGGTCGCCGGCTGCATGCCGCAGGAAGAAGATGTGATCAACCGCATCCTGGAGAAAAACACCCATGTCGACCTTGTCTTCGGAACCCACAACATCCACAAACTCCCGGAATACCTTGAAACGGCCCTCCACGGAAAGGAACGCGTGATCGAGGTTTTCAGCGAAGAAGGCCACATCATCGAAAACATGCCCAAGAAGCGGGAAAACCGCACGAAAGCCTGGGTCAACATCATGTTCGGGTGCGATGAGTTCTGTACCTACTGTATCGTCCCCTACACCCGCGGCAAGGAACGCTCCAGGCAACCAGAAGCGATCATCGAAGAAGTCGGGTCGCTGATCAAGGAAGGTTATCAGGAAGTCACCCTGCTCGGCCAGAACGTCAACGCCTACGGCCGCGACTTCTCTAACGGCTACACCTTCGCCGATCTTCTGGATGCGCTCGGCAAGACCGCGATGCCACGCATCCGTTTCACCACCTCCCATCCGAACGATTTCGACGATAGGACCATCGAGGTCCTCTCACGCCACAAAAACATGATGCCCCACATCCATCTGCCCGTCCAATCAGGCAGCAACACCGTCCTCAAAAGAATGAACCGCAAATACACCAAGGAAAGCTATCTCACGTTAGTCGACAAAATCAAGTCGGCCATTCCCGACGTGTCGCTGACCACCGACCTCATCGTCGGTTTCCCGGGTGAGACGGAAACCGATTTCGCCGAAACGCTCGACCTCGTCGAAAAAGCGGGATTTGAAGGCGCGTTCACTTTCGTGTTTTCTCCGAGGAAAGGCACCCCCGCCGAAAAATACACCGATGTAACCTCGCACGACGAGAAAAAAGACCGTCTCAAACGTCTGAACACGCTTGTCAACGCGGGATATGAACGTGGGAACAAACGTTTCCTGGACCATGAGGTCGAGGTGCTTCTTGAAGGCAAAAGCAAGAAGGATGATACCATCCTGGCCGGCTACACCCCCCACAACAAGCTCGTCAACGTCAAAGCCGACGATACGATGATCGGCCGCCTTGTCAAGGTCACGATCCGTGAAGCCAGGACATGGTTTTTGAAGGGTGATCTCCTTGAAGACGCTTGATAACCTCATCCATGCGCTTAATGAGGACGAGACCATCATCATGTACCGCAAGCTTGAAGCCATCATCGATAAGAATCCCGACTACAAGGCGGCTTACACCGATATCCTGGACAAACAGCAAGCCATGGTCCGGGCCATCGCCAGACAGGACAAGGACCGCAAGCGATACGAAAACATCTATGAAGACGCACTAGAAGCACTGAAAAACCATCCCGCGGTCATCCAGTATCTCAATCTTCAGGCGGAAGTGAACCAAAAGATGCAGCTGCTTTTTTCAATCATCGAAAATGACCTCAACGAAAAACGCAACGTGGAATGATTATCGACAATTGATTTCACCATGCGGCTGGTGTATAATGAAATAAACGTACTGAAAGGGGCATGGCCCATGAAAGACAAAGTCCGAAAAGACGAATTCATCGAACTGAACAACAAGAAGGTCCGCATCGAAAAACTGATCGAATCTTTTGTGGTGATCCCTTCGCATGAAATCGTCAAATACCTCAAGAACAAAGAGATTTTTCTGCCCAACTACGTACATAAATCCCTGATCCGCAAGAACATCGCTCCGATCATCGCCAATGCGGACCATGATGATAAATTCTCAGACGAGATGAAACACCGCCTCAAGTGGTTCGACCAGTTCACCATCTATCAGCTCGAGAAACTGGCCTACAGTTACGGTATCGAAATAAACGTCAAGGAATACAAAAAGGATTTCTGGGACATCATCGTCCACAACCGAAACGACCTGGGTATCAACAACCTCGAGTTCATCCGGCTTCAAAACCTAACCATGAAATACCAACGCGTCAAGATGGAAGACTATCAGACCCTGAAAGACAACCTCGACGCGGTCTATTTCGAACCGCCCGGTTATTTCGAAGGCTGCCTTGTCTCAAAAGCGAGAGAGGTCCTCATCCATGCGATGACCCTGACCGATATCCGGGAGCTCGGCAAAAAACACGGCATCGACATTCCAAGAAGAATCAACAAACAACAACTGATCGAAATCATCGCCATCAAGCTCGACCTCAACGAAAAAGAACAGGAAGCCATCAGCAAGAAATCAATCCTGGAACTGGAACGTTATGCCAAGGAAAACAACATCAACATCTCGATCGAACTGAAAAAAGGCGACATGATCGAATACATTCTTTTGAAAAGAAAGCCTGCGAAAGTGCCCATGCAGGATCAAAATATCAAAATCTTCGAAGGCATCAACATCGAAGAATACCTCTATGACTCGAAATTCGAGGAGATTGCGCTCAAATACAAGATCGAACGCAAAAAACGCAAACGCAATGTCCGTAACCTCGTCATCAGCCTGATCATCCTCCTGGCCGTTTTTGCGATCGTCTATTTCGACCTACTTTGATAAAGGAGTCCGCTCATGGCCATCGACAAGTCAAAATACACACCGATGCTCCAACAATATCTTTCCATCAAAGAAGACTATAACGACGCTATAGTCTTTTTTCGACTCGGTGACTTCTATGAGATGTTCTTCGAAGATGCGCTTTTGGCTTCGAGAGAACTCGAAATCCAGCTCACTGCGAGGGACGGCGGAACGAAGGATAGAATCCCCATGTGCGGCGTTCCGCACCATTCCAGCGAAAGCTATCTTTCCCGACTCGTCGAGAAAGGCTACAAGGTCGCGATCTGCGAACAGACCGAGGAACCCGGTCCGGGCAAGAAACTGGTCCGCCGCGAAGTGGTCCGCGTGGTCACACCCGGCACGAACATCGATGATGCGGACGCCGGCGAGCAGTTCATCGGTGCGGTCGGCCTTTCGGAGTTCTTCTATACCATCACTTACCTGAATCTCTCGACCGGCGAACTCTATACACTGAAGATACCCAAAGACCGCAGCACCCTCGTCAACGAGCTTTCGGCGATGAGCCTGAAAGAACTCGTCTTGTCCCACGCCTTCGACCTCGACTACATCAAACCCTACACCGACCACGAAAACATCGTCATCTCCATTCACGGCGACACCGCCATCGACGAGACCTTCGCCCATCTTTACGAACATCTTCCCACGCCCTACGAACAAAAGACGGTGAAGCGTCTTTTGAGCTATATCATGAAAACGCAGAAGAGAAGGCTTCTTCATATAAAAGAAGCCCGCCCCATCGAATCGAGCGCCACGATGCGCATGGATGCGAACACCATCCGTCACCTCGAGCTGACCAGAACCATGCTCAAGAATGTCGAAAAAGGCTCACTTTTCTGGCTGATCGACCATACCAGCACCGCGATGGGCGGCCGCTTCCTCAAACGCCAGCTCTTAAGACCCCTGCTGAACAAAGACATCTTGGAAAAACGCTATGATTTCATCGATGCGCTCAACCGCGAATTCATCGTCGCCGCCGATCTTCGGGAGGCGCTGAAATCGGTCTACGACCTCGAGCGTATCGTCGGACGCATCTCTTATGGCAACACCAACGGCAAGGACCTCGTCCAACTGAGAAAAAGCCTCGCCATCCTTCCGGACTTCAAGACCCTCCTGACCAAGCTCGACCTGCCTTATGCGACGTTCCTCTCAGAATCGGTCGACACCCTCGAAGACACACACAAAGAGCTCCAATATGCCCTGAAGGATGAACAGCCACTCACCATCAAAGAGGGCGGGATGTTCAAAAAGGGCTATGACAAGACCTTGGATGAACTACGTGATATCCATCTCAATATCTCCCACTGGCTTGAAAAACTCCAGGAAAAAGAAAGGGAAAAGACCGGCATCAAGAAGTTGAAAGTGGGCTACAACCGGGTTTTCGGCTATTACATCGAAGTCCCGAAATCACAGACCGCAAACATCAAGGACGAATACGGCTATACCCGCAAACAGACGCTCGCCAATGCCGAACGTTATATCACTGAAGACCTCAAGGAAAAGGAGAAAATCATCCTTTCCTCCGAGGAAAAAAGCATCAAGCAGGAATACGCGCTGTTTGTGAAGCTGCGCGACCGCGTCCGCGAGAAAATCGCACCCATCCAGAAAAACGCGGAAACCCTGAGCGAAGTGGATATGTTTTTGTCTTTCGCGAAAGCCAGCGAAACGCTCAATCTGAAACGGCCTGTCTTGATAGACAGTCATGAAATCGAGATTATCGACTCACGGCACCCGATTGTGGAAAAAATGCTGGAAGAGACGTTCATCCCCAACGACGTCCACATGGATTCCACCACGGACATCCTGCTCATCACCGGCCCGAACATGAGCGGGAAATCGACCTATATGCGCCAATTGGCGATTACCGCCATCCTGGCCCAGATCGGTGCCTTCGTTCCTGCCGGTCATGCCAAACTGCCGATATTCGACCAGCTTTTCACCCGCATCGGCGCCTCCGATGATCTGATCAGCGGAAAATCGACGTTCATGGTCGAGATGCTCGATGCCAACCATGCTATAAAGAACGCGACAAAGAACTCGCTCATCCTGTTCGACGAGATCGGTCGCGGGACTTCGACTTACGACGGAATGGCGATCGCCCAAGCGATCATCGAATACATCCACGAGAAAATCGGTGCGAAGACGCTTTTTTCCACCCACTATCACGAGCTCACCAATCTCGAAAGGGATCTGGAAAGACTGAAGAATGTCCACGTCGCCGCCGAAGAGGTCGGTGGCAGCATCAAATTCCACCACCTCGTCAAACCGGGCAAAGCCGACCGCTCCTACGGCATCAACGTGGCCGAACTCGCCGATCTGCCGAAATCGCTCATCACCCGCTCCAAGACCATCCTCAAGCACCTCGAGGATGAAAACGGCATGCCGGATACCCTCGAAAGCGTCAATCTGTTCAGTCTCGCCGAGCAGGAGGAAGCTTCCCATCCTCTCGATGAGATCGCGCAGTCACTGAGGAACACCGACTGCGACGAACTGAGGCCCATCGATGCGCTCAGCCTGCTTTATGAGCTGAAAGAAAAACTGAAAAACCGGAACTAGGAAAACAGGAGCTACCGGGCTCCTTTTTTCTATCTTCCCCTCGAATTGTTTTTCCTTATATCCGGACCATGTCCGATATCATTTTGGATGAAAACGTGATAGAATAACTACGTGTAAAAAAAGAAGGTGATGAATATGGGTAAAATCAGACAGTTAGATGAAGCGCTCTCCAACATGATCGCCGCCGGCGAGGTGGTCGAAAACATGGCCAGCGTCATCAAGGAACTCATGGAAAACGCCATTGATGCTGAAGCGGATGCGATCGACATCGATCTGAAGGCGTCCGGCCTGAAAATGATACGGGTCACCGACAACGGAACCGGTATGGACAAAAGCGACCTCCATATGGCTTTCAAGCGCCACGCCACCAGCAAGATAAGGACCCACCATGACCTTCATCATATCGGCTCGCTCGGTTTCAGGGGCGAGGCCCTTCCTTCGATTGCGAGCGTCTCGGTCCTCGAAATCGATTCCTCGACCGGCGAGGCCCCGGGCAAGAAGCTGATTCTCCGTAACGGCCGCATCGAAAAAGAAGAACCGGGCCGCGCTCTGCGCGGCACCGCGGTCACGGTGAAAAACCTCTTCTATAACACCCCCGCGCGACTGAAACATCTGAAAAGCGAACAAAAGGAACTTTCGCTCATTGTCGACTACGTCAACAAGATCGCACTGAGTCATCCCCATATCAAATTCAAACTCCTGAATGACGGACGCACCATCCTAAACACCCAGGGGGATGACAATCCTCTCAAGGTGCTGCATCAGATCTATTCCCTCGATGTCATCAAAAGCATGCTCTATTTCGAGGGGAAAAACCAGTATTTCTCCATCCGCGGTTATGTCTCGAAACCCGAGACCACCCGTTCTTCGCGTCAGCACATGATGATTTTCACCAACCGGCGCATCATCAGAAACCCCCGCCTGAACAAGGCGGTGAAAGATGCGTTCGACACCTATCTTCCCCTCCACAATTACCCGATTCTTTTTCTTGATATCACGGTCGATCCGCTCTTGATCGATGTGAACATCCATCCACAGAAGCTCGAAGTCAAATTCAGTGAGCAATCCGCGCTTGAAAGCCTGATCAGGAACACACTGCGCGCCCGTCTCAAAGAAGAGGACCTGGTTCCGAAAATCCACCATACCCCGAAACAGGAATCCGCGCATGCGCCAAATGAACAGACAACCTTCGATTTCAAGGACGCGCCGTCTTTCGAAAAGAAAATCAGTGAAAAAGTCAAACCATACGGGGACGAGACACCGCGGGCATCAAAATCCGCCGTCCCAAAAGAAACGCAGGCGCCGGAAACATCCCGTTTTCCCTATCTGGAGTTCATCGGACAGTTCATGGGTACCTATCTGCTCTTTCAGAATGAGGAAGGTCTTTATCTCATGGACCAGCATGCCGCCGCGGAAAGAATAAGATATGAGGCGTACCGCGAGGCCATGGCAAAAGACCGTGTCTCACAGAAGCTGCTTCTGGCACCGATCGAACTCAATCTCTCAAGCGATGAGGTCATCGCGTTTGACACCTATCAAGACACCCTCGTTGCTTTCGGTCTCGAACTCGAGAAGAAAGACGCCACAACCCTTCTGCTCAAAAAGATTCCCGTCTGGTTCATGAAGAACGAGGAAGCGGCCTATGCCGAACGGATGATTCGCTTCATCAAAGACGAAAGCGACCTGAGCGTCCGGGTGATGATCGACCAATTGGCCAAAGATCTTTCCTGCAAGCATTCCATCCGTGCGAACAAATACATTACAAGAGAAGAAGCCGAGAAGCTCAAAACCGACCTCAAGACGTGCGACAATCCCTTCACCTGCCCCCATGGGCGCCCCACACTCATCAGTTTCAGCGTCAGTGAGATCGAAACGATGTTCAAAAGGATCAACGCATGATTGTGGTGATCGCGGGCCCCACCGGTGTGGGAAAGACCGAACTGTCTTTGAAAATCGCCGAACACTACCGCACCGACATCATCTCGGGCGACAGCATGCAGGTCTACAAAGGGCTCGATATCGGTACAGCCAAGGTCTCCCCCGCCGATCAGGAACGGATCACCCACCACATGATCGACGTTTTGGAACCCACAGAACCCTTCAGTGTCGCTTTTTATCAAAGACAGGTTCGTCTTCTGATCGAGACGCTGAAGAAGGAAGAGAAGCTCCCGCTCATTGTCGGGGGGACCGGTTTTTATATCAAGAGCGTTCTGCACGACTATGAGTTCGAAGAAAGCGCGAGAGATTTCGACTTCGAGGCCGCCCACGATGAGACCGACAATGAGACACTCTATGAAATGCTCAAGGAACTAGACATCGAAGCGGCGAGAAACCTTCACCCGAATAACCGCCGCCGTGTGCTGCATGCGCTCAAGCGGGCCAAAGCCGGCAACCCTATCGGGAAGCACTATAAGAAGGACGAGAAGCGTTACGATTATCTGTTGATCGTTCTTTCGATGAAACGCGCGACGCTCTATGAGCGGATTGATGCCAGAGTCGACGCGATGTTCGATGCGGGTCTCCTCGAAGAAGCCCGGGCGCTCTACGACATGGATGCTTCCTATACAGCCGAAAACGCCATCGGCTACAAGGAGATTTTCGGTTACTTCAACGGTGAATACAGTCTTGAAGCGGCCAAGGAATTGATCAAAAGAAACACACGACGCTTCGCCAAAAGACAGTTCACTTATTTCAGACGACAGTTCGACGCGGTCACCATCGATGTCACCGAAAAAACTTCCGATGATCTGAAAGAGACGGTCATCAGTTTGATCGACCAGCACCGGCGCAAAAAACCATAAGACGCAAAAAGGACCGCACTTCTCGGATGTGCGGTCCTTTGTTTTCAGGGACGGGTTGTATCTTTTGTTGTATCGTTTTCCTCGGTGGTCTTGCTGATTTCCGGTTCATCGCTTTCTTTGTACGATTCGGTGATCGAGGTGAGCACGTCCATGACGCGTCCGGCAAGCCCTTTCAGCTTCGCTTTCGGAATCGAGCATATGGCGACGCGCAGGCCTCCGTAGACGTTGACGAAGAAGATGTTGTGTTCCTTGAGTCTGAGATGAAGTTCGTTCTTGACGACATGGTCGTCGATACGGATGGTGAGGAAGAAGCCCTCATGATAGGGGTAGAGCGGAAGACCGACTTCTTCGGCTTCGCCGATCATGATGTCGGCCCTTTCCTTGAGAAGGGTGACATAGTCTTTTTTCTCTTCGATATAGGCGGCTTTGGCATCCTTGTCGAGGGCGAGGTCGGCGAAGGCGACCATACCGCCATTGTTGACGGTGGACCAGACGCCGCGCGCGGTGTTTCCACAGGCGTTTTTGAAGCGCGTCCTCCCCTTTTCATTGCTTGATATCAGTACCTGTGCGCCGACACGCATGCCGTAGGCCGTCATCGTTTTGGAGATACTGAACGAGATGACGGTGAGGACGTTTTCACGCAATCTGGTGAAACGTTCGAAGATTTTTTTGTAGTTGTCGCCCTGGAGCGTGAAATCGATATAGGCGATGTCGTGAAGCATGACGACGGGGCCTTGTTCGCTCAGATCGTCGATGAATTCGAGCACCTGGTCCCATTCGCTTTCGGCCATGGTATAGCCGGTGGGGTTTTGACAGGGATCGTTGATGAAAACGAGTACTTTGCCCTGTTTTCTCATCACATCGGTGCAGACTTGCTTGAATGATTCGATATTGAAACGGTCGCCGTCGAAGAGTTCGTAGTATTCGACGGGGGTCCCGGCTTCTTTGGCGATGGTCTTGTAGGGTCCCCATCCGATATCGGGGTGAATCACGGTCTCACCGCGGGCGAGGGTGTTTTTGGTGGTGGAGGCGAGCGCACCGGTACCGCCGGGTGTGGCGATGACGTCGGCATCGATGTTGGCGTTGATTCGGCCGAACAGCCAGTCCTTGACGGCGGCTTGGAATTCGGGCGGACCATCGATCGAAGAGGCGTATTTGGCTTTTTGGAAATCGGGAACCTTGTCGAAGATGCGGTAGACGCTGTCAAATGTCAGAAACTGTTTGTCTTCTTTGAAGAATGTACCGAAAGCGCCGTTGACCACGGCGTCATCACCGTGTTTCCTGATGGCGCTGATGGCGCCCTGGGCGGCTTCGAAAACGACGTCTACATTGGCTTTTCCTTGGGATGTCTCACTGATGAAGTCTTTCATTCAATCCCACCACCCGCAGTGTCGATGATGAACTGCAGGGCCTTGTATGCTTCTTCAGGCAGGCGGTCTTCTCCTTCGAGTCCTTTGAGGAAATCGAGTCGGTTCCTCATCCTTGTTTTGAAATTCTGCATGTGCGATTTCTCGTTCACATCGACTTCATAGCCATCGATGGGGAGATATTCGAGTGTCTCGGTGCCGGCGAACGGTTCGAAGGACGCTTTACCGTCGATTAGGGATTCGATGGCTTTCAAGGTCACATCGGGCTTGATGTCTTTGTCCTTGTAAGCGCCGGTGTTGATGATGTAGCATTCGACATCGTGATTCAAGAAAAGGTTCTTGAAGTTTTCGAAATCGTCTTTGAGCGCATAGAGCCTGAACGGATTGGCATAGGGAACGAAAGCGAGTTTGTTGGGATCGGCGCCCTCTTCGGCGCTTGAGCGTTTGGTGGCCAGCGTGGCGCCCATGGTACTTGCCAGGGCGGGGTCTTTGACTTTGATGATCGGCGGCAGGGTATCGTCTTTCATGATCCAGAAGATGCTGTTGACGGGGTTGTCGAATTTGAAGGCTCTGGCCGGAGTCCAGAATTTCGATTTCACCGCACGGCCGTTTCCGTTTCTGATATCTTCGGTGACGGGGACGACGAGGTTGTTCTCATCCATGGTCGCGCCGACATTCTGGATGGTCAGCAGGAAACGGTTGTCGGAAGATGCGGTCGGATAATCTTCGACCTTGTCGAAATAGGAAGGTTCGAGGCTGACGGCGTAGAGTTCGTCGTTTTCGATGATGAAGGCATCGTCGTGAAGGACCTCGATATCGTATTTGCCGTCATGCTTCGCGTGGGTGATGGTGCTTTTTCCGGAGCCCGAAAGCCCGAAGACGCTCATGATATAAGGTTTTTTGTTCGGTCGTCTGATTTCCTTGATGCCGCCGTGGCAGGCGGTGAAGTTCTGACGCCTGGCCAGGGACCATGCCATGGTGAGGGTGGCTTTCTTGTGTTCGCCGAAGTATCTGAGGCCGAACAGGGCCGCACAGTTGTGGTCCCGGTCGAACAGTGACAGTCCGGTCTCGTGTCCTTCGATGAAGTGGTCGGGGTCGGAGTAGAGGAAGATGTCGCCTTCGTCGAAGGCGCGGGATTTGTTGTAGACCGGAAGCCAGGCGGCGTCCATGACCTGGAAGTTCAGCATCCAGGAATAAAGGGTATTCTCATAGCCTTCGGGAACGAGCAGGTGCGCTTTGACCGCGAAATCCTCATGAAGTCCGATCATGACGGTGGCGTGATACATCACGACGTCTCTCGAATCGAAGATAGCCTCTCTGAGCATCTTACCGTAGTCCTCGATGTTGTCCTTGTTGACGATGCGGCGGGCCTGGGCCTGGCGGCCGGTGATGCCACCGTCGTTGAAAAGTAGCACGGTCGCATCTTCTGGAAGTCCGAGGTCCGCCGCCCGGTAGACCGGGAGGTCCGTCTTGACGACCCCGGGGGCGTTCTTGGCCAGGTTGTAGGCTTCTTCGAGACTGGTGACGGGAATGACGTTGTTGCGGTGGAAGGCTGTTTCTATGGTGGTTCTTATGCGGTTGTAGAGATGGGGTGTTTTCTTGCCGATCTGTTTACGGTCGAGGTGGTTTCTTGTGGCCATGGGTGTCAATCCTTTCTATTCGATATTCCATTTGAAGCGTTGGCGGGTCTTGACGTAATCGCCGCGCATTTTCACATTTTTCTCGATGCGTCTTTCCGCGAGGATGTTGGCGGCTTTGTAGGTCGGGATGTTTTCTTCTTCGCTGATGTTGAAAATCTCCATCAGTCGGTCATAGATGCTGTCGCAGGTCTGGATGGCCGAAGGTTCGTGATAGCCGATCATCTCATGGTAGACATTGATGACACCGCCGGCGTTGATGACGAAATCGGGTGCGTAGAGGATGCCCGCTTCTTCAAGCATCGGGCCATGTTTGTCCTCGTCTTTGAGAACGTTGTTGGCTGCGCCCGCGATGATCGAGCAGCACAGTTGTGGGATGGTGTCATCATTGATGATGGCGCCGATCGCGTTCGGCGAGAAGATGTCGGCTTTCTTACCGTAAATCTCGTCTGGCTCGACATAGATCGCGAGGGGCATGAGTTCTTTGAACTCTTTGATTTTCGTTTCATCGATGTCGGTGAAGTAGATTCTGCGAAGATCATGTTTCTTGAGATGTTGGACCATTTCTTTGACGACGGAACCGACGCCCTGGAAAGCGATGGTCAGATTGTCGAGGTTGTCCTGGCCGAGTTTCTTTTTCGCAGCGGCGAGCATGCCGACATAGGTGCCTTTCGCAGTCAGGATGGTGGTGCTTCCGGCGCCTTTTCTTAAAACGCCTGAGACATAGTCGGTCTCTCTGTCCATGTACTCGCAGTCCTTGAGGGTCATGTTCATATCCTGGCCGGTGTATACGCGGCCGTTGAGGCTTTGGATATAACGTCCGTAAGAACGCATGAACGCTTCGTCCTTGAGTTTCTTCGGATCGCCGATGATGACGTTTTTGCATCCGCCGATGTCGAGGCCGGCGGCCGCATTCTTATAAGTCATTCCCTTGGCGAGGCGGGTGACATCGTAAAGGGCTTCTTCCTCGCTTTTGTAGTCGAAGAAACGTGTCCCGCCGCAGGATGGACCTAAGCGTGTGTCGTGGATACAGGTGATTCCTTTGAGTCCGGTCTCCTTGTTGTGGAAATAGATGATTTGCTCAAAACCTTCGTTCGTGTAGGAGAACACTTCATTCGTGAAATCGCTTTTTTTAGCCATATAGAGCTCCTTTTTCTTATTTTAGGTCCGCTACGAGTGCGGACAGGGCAATCGAGTGGTATTTTGATTCGGTCGAATCGGCGCGGGAAGTGAGGACGATGGGTTTTTTCGCCCCGGCGATGACGCTTGCGCTTCTGGCGTCTGCGAGGAACATCATCGCTTTGTAGAAGATGTTGCCGGCTTCGATCATCGGCATCAGTAGGATATCGACATCGCCGGCGATTTTGGAAGTGATGCCCTTGGTGATGGCCGCTTCTTTGTTGATGGCGTTGTCAAGGGCGAACGGGCCGTCCACAACGGCCTTGATGATACCGTTCTCGCTGCGTTTTTTCAGTTCAGCCGCATCGAGTGTGGCCTGCATCTTCGGGTTGATTTTCTCGACGGCCGCAAGACAGCCGACATAGGGTCTGTCAATCCCGATTGATTGGGCAATGGTGGTCGCATTTTCGATGATTTCCTGTTTCACATCGACATCCGGTTCGATGTTCATCGCACCATCGGTCATCAAGAAGAGCTTGTGATAATTTTTCGTCTCCATGACGGTGACGTGGGAAAGTCTGTTGGCGGTTCTAAGACCGATATCCTTATCCAGGGCCGCCTTCAGAATCGTTGCGGTGTCGACGTTGCCTTTCATCAGGAAATATCCGTCGTTCTCGCTGACAAGCGCGACTGCCCTTCTGCAGGCTTCCTTTGTGTCTGATTCGTGGATGGTCTCATAGTTTTTCATGTCATAGCCGAGGGCTTCGACGGTGGTTCTGATCTTTTTCTCGTCACCGACCAGCACGGCGCTGATGATGTTGTCCTTGCGGGCGAGTTCGACCGCTTCCATGACGGCATCGTCGTTGGCCAGAGCGACCACGAGGGTTTTGGTCACGATGGCCTTGGCCCTTTGTGTGAGTTCATTCATCGTTTTGATCATGATAGTTCACCTACTTGTAAGTTTTTGAGGTTTCTTCATTGTTGAGGACGCGCAGGGCTCCCAAAGCGAGACTCTCCATCTCATCCTCACCGGGGTAGACGAGGATATCCGAAATGAATCCGGTGCGGCTAGTGACCTCATCAACCAGCAGCTTGTCATAAGCGAGGCCACCGGTCAGGATGATCGCATCCACATCGCCTTTGAGCACCGTGGCGCAACTGCCGATTTCTTTGGCGATCTGATAACACATCACCTTGTAGATGAATAAGGCCTTCTCATCGCCTGATTTGATGCGGCGCTCGATCTCGAAACCGTCATTGGTTCCAAGGTGTGCGACGAGTCCGCCTTTGCCATAGTTTTTACGCTTGATTTCATCGAGGGTGTATTCGCCGCTGAAGCACATTTTGTATAGGGGGCCCATCGGTACGCTTCCACTGCGTTCGGGACTCATCGGGCCATCGCCGTCCAAAGCGTTGTTGACATCGATGACATACCCTTTCTCGTGAGCGCCGATGCTGATGCCACCGCCGAGATGGGCGATGATCAGATTCAGTTTCTCATAGGGCTTGCCGATATCTTTCGCCGCCTTGCGGGCCACGGCCTTCTGGTTGAGCGCATGAAAGAGGCTGTCTCTTTTGATTTCAGGCATGCCGGTGTAGCGGGCGATATCGTGCATCTCATCGACCGCGACGGGGTCGACGATGAAACTTCTGAGGTTCTGTTGGTCGGCGATTTCCTTGGCGATCACGCAGCCAAGATTCGAGGCGTGTTCGCCGCGCGGTGCTTTCTTGATGTATTCGATCATCGCATCGTTGACTTCGTAAGTGCCGCTTTCGACGGGTTTGAGCATTCCGCCCCGTCCGACGACGCCATCGAGGGTTTCGATATCGATGTTCTCCGCTTTGAGGGTGTCTAGGATGGCTTTCTTGCGGAAGTCATATTGGTCAATGACATTCTCGAACTGGTTGATGGTCTCGGTCTGGTGTCTAATTGTCTTTTTGAAAATGCATGCTTCATCATTAAAAACGGCAATCTTTGTACTGGTGGAACCCGGGTTGATTGCCAGTATCTTTTTGCTCATAATGTCCTCCTGTCGGTAATAGTTTCAACAACAATTTTGATTATAACATGTGAGCGTTTTCACAACAACAGTTATACGGAAAAAAAGCGGAAAAATTTGTATCACAAAAAAAGCGCGATGCGCTTTTTTTATACGGGTTTCAGTTTAGCCGTGAAGTGCCTTAGCACCGGGGGTTCGTAAGTGAAGGTGAGACCTTTCAGTTTGTCCCGGTATCCATAGACACTGATGACGCCATCAGCGACAACATCGAGATGTTTGTAGGTATAGGTTCTTCTAGGGATGGTGAGGCGCATCAGTTCGAGAGGGCTTTCGAGGTTCTCATTTGTGTCGGGGTCGCGCCCGAGCAGGAAAGAACCGATCTCGACGGCGCGGACGCCGGTTTCAAGATAAAGGGCGTTGACGACGCTTTGCGCCGGGAACTGATGGTATGGGATGTGTGGAACGAAAGTTTTGCAGTCGACAAAGACGGCGTGACCGCCGGTGGGATACTGGATGGGGACCCCGGCATCGCGCAGTTTGTCGCCCAGATATCGGACTTGGTCGATCCTGTGGGCGAGATAATCCTCGTCAAGCGCCTCTTCGAGTCCGACCGCAAGGGCCTCCATGTCCCGGCCGGTCATTCCGCCGTAGGTCGGGAAGCCTTCGAGTGGTACCACGGACGAACGGCATTTTTCAAAGAGTTTTTCGTTGTCTTTGATGGCGATGATGCCGCCGATATTGGAAAGACCGTCCTTTTTCGCACTCATGAGGAAGATGTCGGCGAGTTCGAAGGTTTCACGGGCGATTTCGAGGATACTTTTGTTTTCGTAGCCTTTTTCTCTTTGTTTGATGAAATAGGCGTTCTCGGCATAGCGTGCGCCGTCGATGATGACAGGGATTTTGTGTTTCTTCGCAATGGCCGCGGTTTCTTTGAGGTTGGCCATGCTGACGGGTTGTCCGCCGGATGAATTGTTGGTGATGGTCAGGATGATGCCGGCGATATTGTCTTTGCCTTTCTCATCGATGAGATGTTTAAGCCTCGGGAGGTCGAAGTTTCCTTTGAAAGGATGGTGGGTCTCGGTATCGAAACATTCCTCGATCACACAGTCGATGGCCCGTGCGCCGGCAATCTCGACATGGGCGCGGGTTGTGTCGAAATGCATGTTGGAGATGAAAAACATGCCCTTCTTATGGACGAACTGCGGGAGGGCGACCTGTTCGGCTCCTCTTCCCTGATGGGCGGGAATGAAATATTTGTAACCGGTGATGTGTTTGACGACGCCTTCCAAGCGGTAGAAGCTTCTCGAACCGGCGTAGGCCTCATCGCCGTGCATGAGCGCACCCCATTGTCTGTCGCTCATCGCGCCGGTGCCTGAATCGGTGAGAAGGTCGATATAGACATCTTCGCTTCTCAGGGCGAAAGGATTGAATCCGGCGTTTTCAAGAAGAATCTCCCGTTTTTCTCTGGTTGTCTCTTTGATGGTTTCGACAACCTTGATTCTGTAGGGTTCGGCTTTGTAGCTTCTGTCCATAGTATCAGTCCTTTCTAAAACCATACATTGACTATTATACATCAATAAATGGAAAAGAAAAGAGAAAATGAAAACGCTACCTTATCAAAGTTCAGCACTATTTTTGCGGCCCGGGGCGCCGGATGCTATAATAACCTTGAAAAAAGGAGAATGTGATATGAAGTTATTTGACAGCACCGCCATCGGCGGCGCACCCATGAGAAACAAGATCGCGCTTGCCCCGATGACCACCTACAGCGGTAATGAGGACCTGACACCTTCAAAAGCGGAGCTCGATTACTACCGGATTCGCGCGAAGGATCTTGGCATGGTCATCACTGCCGCCATCAGTGTGAATGAAAACGCCCAGGCCTTCCCACGCCAGATCACGCTTAAAAACGATACCTTCATCGAACCGATGCGCACGCTTGTGGATGCCATCAAGGACGAAGGCAGTCTCGCCATCGCCCAGCTCCACCACGGCGGGCGCATGAATGAACCCGGGCTTTATGAGGATAAGACCAGGATTGTTTCCGCGAGTGCCGTCAAGGCGCCGCGTGAAGGCTTTCTCACCCCAAGGGCGATGACCAAGGAGGAAATCGGCCAGACGGTCGATGATTTCGCCGCCGCCACGAGACGCGCCATCGATGCCGGCTTCGACGGCATTGAGCTGCACGGCGCGAACACCTATCTCCTCCAGCAGTTCTTCTCATCCCATTCGAACCGTCGGGATGACGAATTCGGCGGTAGCCGCGAGAAGCGGTTCCGGTTCATCGACGAGGTCATCGATGCGGCGAACGCAGTCATCGAAACGCATGCGGAGGGACCGTTCATCATCGGTTACCGTTTCTCCCCCGAGGAACTCGAAGAAGACGGCATCACCATCGATGACACACTCTGGCTTGTGAAGCAACTCAGAAACAAGTCCCTCGATTATCTCCATGTCTCTCTTGGCGCCTACAATCAGACACCGTTGAACGACCCTTCGGACAAGGAGCCGATTGTCAAAAAAATCCAAGGCGTTCTTAACAAGGCGGTTCCCCTGATGGGCGCGGGCGGTCTTTCGAGCCTGGATGCGTTTGATGATGCGGCCGCGCTCGGCTACGACCTCTTCGCGGTCGGTTTCGCGATGCTTGTCGATCCGGACTTCATCCAGAAAATGAAAAAGGGCGCGCCACTGTCCAAGTACGTCGATCCCTCAACCATGCCGCCCGCGCTTTATCAGCGGCTTTTACGCAACAAGAAACGCTTCGAGCCGAAAGGTTTCAGATTTTGACTTGTCACGGCTTCGAACACCGATTATAATTGGGTTGAAGGCAGGTGAACCCATGTATCAGTTGGAAGCGGTCAAGATGACCAAACTCGCAAAGAAGCTCGGCGGTCCACCGGTTTTTCACGAGGGAACCCTCGAGAAAATCTCACTTTCCGAACCGGTTGCGGTTCTGACGATGAAGATTCTTTCGAGAAACAATCCGTCGCTCGAGAAGGACACGGTGGTCCATCTGACACTCCGCGGTGTGAAAGCCTACGCGCTGTCGGCAAGTACGGTCGGAAACGGACTTACCACAATCCACGACCTCCAGGTCAGACGCGAAGAGGCGGGCCTTCATCTGCGGATTGAAAGTGCCCGGGGCGAAATCAGCTCGATCCGGTTCGAGAAGATCGAACTGACCGATTCGGGCACATAAAAAGATGTTCATCGAACATCTTTTTTCTGGTCGTATGCGTTTTTACCGCCTGCGAGGACATAGATTTTTTTGTAGTTTTTCTTCGCGAGCTTCCTGGCGGCTCTCAGGGATTTTCTCCCATTGTCGCAGTAAAGATATAACGGGATGTCCCTGCGGACTTTTGTCTGGTTCTTGCTTTTGAGGTAGCCGACGCTGAAGTTCCTGGCGCCTTTGATTCTGTCTTTCTTGAAATCCTCGGGTTTCCTGATGTCGATCAGTTGGCCCTTGCGCATGTTTTTTTTGAAAGTCTCCGGGTCGAGGACTTCGATGCTGTCCTTTGCGACCTTTTTTCTTCCGATGAGCAGATAACCGATCGTGAGACCGAGCAACACCGGAAGGATGTAGGTTAGGAATATCTCCATTTCATCACCTCTGTTCAAAGCCATTATAATCACCACGCCGGGCCTTGTCAATTTATTTATCCGCAAATTAACCGTTTTGAAATTGGGCGCGGTATGCTATAATAAGCGTACTTGAATATATCCAGACAGGGTGGATGAGATGACAGTGCTGAATCGTTTTTATCCATACATATGTGGCTTTGCGGTTGGATTTTTGATGATCGTCGCTTTCGCCTACGGTTTCAGACTCGAACAAGCGGATTTTGAAACATTGGGTGAAGTGTTGATGACACTCGGGCTATCGCTTTGGCCGCTTTTCATTATCACAGTCATTGTGTTGAATCTGACGCATCACAGGCATGACCCACATCGGAAAAGACAATGGTTCCGGGCGCTTTTCCTGCCCTTTTTGGGTGCGGTGGCGAGTGTGATTGTCGTCGGATTATTCATGGGATAAGGTAGGGGAATGAAATGAAGAAAGTGATGCGTGAGTATCTCAAGGAAAGAAACAAGCCGATTTCCGGTTACCGGGTCTTCCATAAGCGGATCAGGCTGAAACGCAAGTACCGTGTGATGCTTCTTTTATTCGCACTTGCTTCTGTCTATTACGGTTTGGAGTTTTTCGGTATCGTCCCGACGTCCTTTTTCGTCATCGACTATCTGGCGGTTCTGAGTGTGCCGCTTCTCTTGCTGCCTCTTGGGAAGATACATCATAAGACCGCACACAAGGTGTTGCTCACCCATGATGCTATGGCGATGCAAAACAGTTTGAAAAGGTGGCGTCTTCTTTTTTATGGTGATATCCGCAAAGCGAGACTTTCGAAGAAGAACACCCTGGTCATCAAGGGCGCGAAAACGACCTTCAAGATCAGACTGCCGCATTACGAGGACAATCTCAATGTGCTCAAGATGATTCTCACCTGCGAAGGGCACTTCGAACAAAACAAACGACCTTACAAGCTTTTCTTCGAGCCGGAAGGCGTCCAGATTCAAGAACTCACGCCTTCGCTCAATCCCGTGACCGCGAACTTGCTCGAGAGTTATCACGATGAGTACAAGTATCTCACCCCCGGCTATCTGAACGACATCCTATTATATAATACCGATATCGAAAGGGTGCGGTTTTTCGAGCAACGGCACGTGGTGTTCCATCTTTCCCACATCGACTTAAAACCGGATCACCCCGAAAACTACGAGCAAAAAGCGATGAAAACGGGCGCCGCGATGATTCTTTTTCAGGATGTCTCCCATGTGGAGATCTTCAATATCGGTAAAAACGGGACGAAGGATATCGAACTGCTCGGCACAAGCATCTCGACGCTCCGCAAGATTTCAAAGGGGGCGACCATCAACGAGGTGAGTTTCAAAGTCCTCGGTGAACGGACAAGCGCGGATATGATTTTGCTTCAGGGACTGAAGAAACAGAAAGTCCGGTTTGTTTTCAAAGAGGTGATTAGTGGCTTCAACAAGCTGACCGAGACGGCCTGGTTTGAAAATAAATAGACAAAGAACCAAAAACAATGTATAGTATATAACCTAGAGGTGATTAACATGATTACAAGCAACGACTTCAAGACCGGACAGACCATACAACATGAAGGCAATATCTATCAGATTCTCGAATTCCAGCACGTCAAACCAGGCAAAGGCAGCGCCTTTGTCCGCAGCAAACTCAAGAACCTGAGAACCGGCGCCATCACAGAAAAGACATGGCGTGCCGGTGAGAAGGTCCAGACCGCGATGATCGAAAAAAAACCGATGCAATTCATCTACGCCGAAGGCGAAAACTATGTGTTCATGGACTCACAGACCTATGAACAGCTCGAAATCAATATCTCGCAAATCGAATACGAGAAGAACTTCCTCATCGAGGGCATGGATGTCAATGTCATCATGTTCGAAAGCGAAGTGCTCGGTGTCGAACTGCCTGAAAAAGTAACCCTGACGGTGACCGAGACGGTCCCCGGTGTGCGGGGCAACACCGTATCGAACGCCACCAAGGATGCGGTTGTCGAAACCGGTTATAAACTGCAGGTCCCGCTTTTCATCAATGAAAACGACAAGATCGTCATCAACACCCATACCGGAAAATACAGTACGAAAGCTTAAGAGGAGTGAATTCTATTGGATATTCCCGAATTGTTGTCGGCACTGTCTAACGTGCCGCCGATAAGTCTCGTCCTACTGGTCGCGCTGTTGATGATCTCGAGTTTCTTCTCCATGAGCGAGACGGTCTTTTCTTCCATCAATCCGATAAGAATCAGAAACTATATCGAAGAAAACCGCAAAGGCAGCAAGAAAGCCTACTGGATTCACGAACGATTCGACCGCGTTTTGACCACCATCCTCGTTGGAAACAACCTTGCGAACGTCGCCCTCGCCACCATCAGTGCGGGTGTTTTCGCGAGGATATTCATCGACCAGGAGACCATGGTGGCGATATTCAATACCGTCGTGATGACCACCATCATCCTCATTTTCGGGGAGATCATTCCCAAAAGTTTCGCGAAAATGCATTCCGATGAGATCGCCATCAGAATCAGCGGTGTGCTCTTTGTTTTCATGAAATTGATGAAACCGGTGGTCTGGTTCTTCCTGAAGATCAAAAACATCTTCCTGAAGGAAGACAACCGTGTGACCATCAGTGTGAGCGAGGATGAACTCGAAACCATCATCGACACCATGGAAGAAGAAGGGTCGATCGACGAAGAGGAAGCCGAAATGCTTCAAAGTGTGCTCGAACTCGGTGAGAAACACGTCTATGAGATTATGACCCCCCGGGTCGACATGATCGCCGTCGAGGTTGAAGAGGACGTTGAGAGTATCCGGGAGAAATTCTTCGAACACCAGTTCTCAAGAATTCCGGTCTATGAAAAAGACAGAGACAAGATCATCGGAATCCTGAACGAAAGGGATTTCTTCACCTGTCTGATCAAGAAAGAGCCCGTCGAAGTCTCCGCGATCATGAAACCACCGATTTTCGTCTCCAAATCAATGCGGGCCGACACCCTCATCGAGACACTGCAGCGCGAGAACACCCATATCGCCGTCGTCAGCGACGAATTCGGCGGCACGAGCGGAATCGTCACCATGGAAGACGCGCTCGAAGAACTTGTCGGCGAGATTTATGACGAACACGACGATATCGATGACGAATATCTCAAGCAGGTCAACAAGCATGAATACGGGGTCAACGCCGATATCGAACTCGGCGACTTGTTCGAGGAACTGAATCTCGGCACGCCGCCGGACAAGGAAGAAAAGACGCTCGGAAGCTACCTTTTCGAACAGTTTGAAGCGCTCCCGGAGGTCGACATGACCTTCACCATGAAACAACCCATGGTCACCTATGACCATGCGGAAGATACCAAGTGGTACCATCTCAAGTTCGTCATCAAGGAAATCAGGGAACGGCGGATCAAGTATGTCCATCTGCTTGTCGAGCCGGTAACGGAAGAGGATCAGTAGGGAATCCTAGGAGGAATACCATGGAACGGATTCAGAAGATCATTGCACAAAGCGGCCTTTGTTCCCGCAGAAAAGCGGAAACCCTGATTGAAGAGGGTCGGGTCAAGCTGAACGGAGACGTCGTCAAGACCCTCGGAACGAAAGCAAGCTACAAAGATACGATTTCAGTCGATGACAAGCCGATCACCATCGAGGAAAAAGAATACTATGTCTTCTACAAACCAGAAGGCACCATTTCGACCGTCGATGATGAGAAAAACAGACGGACCGTCACTGACTTCATCGATACAAGCGCTCGGATTTTTCCGGTCGGAAGACTCGACTACGACACCTCGGGCGTCCTCATTCTCACCAACGACGGCGATTTCACCCAGCGGATGATCCATCCGAGCAACCGTATCGAGAAGGAATACGAAGTCACAGTCAAGGGTTTCGTCCGCAAACCGACCTCCAAAAAGGTCGAACGGGGCATCCGTCTTGACGGACAGAAAACCGCACCCGCTAGAATCTACAACATGACCTATATGAAAGAAAAAGAAACCTCGAAATTCAACCTGGTCGTCACTGAAGGCAAATATCGCCATATCCGCAGAATCTTCGAACATCTCGGCCATGACGTGATCAAACTGAAGCGGATCCGCTTCGGCATCATCACCTTGGAGGGTTTATCGAAAGGCGAGGCGCGGCTGCTTAAGCCCCATGAGCTGAAAAAGCTGCATGTCATCGCGGAAAAGAACCGTCAGCGGACAAGACTCAAGGCAAAGAGAAAAAAATGATTAAGCGCTTACAAAATCTATGGACCACTCGATAGGCGCACTATGGTATGCGCAGCCGCCATTTTCGGTTTTACCAATAAAACCGTTTACTTCAAAAAGCGGTTTGACATGAAATGGTGCCATGATAGAATAGACACGCATCGTGAAAACCAAAGCCCCGTGAGTTGAATGAAATCGAAAGTAGGTATTTTCATGACAAAACTCAATGCTTTCCACAAGGACCTGATTGTGCTTTTCGCCTTGTTGATCCTGCAGCTTCTTTTCACCGCGCTCTTTCCGCTGAATGGCGAAAGTACCGCGAGCACCGTCGAAATCAGCCGTAATATTGTCGCCATCGACATCGAGTATGTCGGACAGGACCGGTCATTCACCTATTTCCCCGTCATGACACTGATTTTTGTCTTCACGCTTCTGCTTGCGCTTTTGAAAAAGGAAAAGCCGCTTACCTTGATCTATGGCGTCGGCCTGCTCATCCTCTCCAAATTCACCTTCTTATCGCAGTTCTATCAGCTTGAAGGCACACAGGGAAATTTCGCGGTCGAAGGGTTCCTCGCAAGAAGAATCGTCGTCGACGGCTCAACCGTGGCTCAGGACATCAGCTTTTTCATCCTGCTTGTTCTCATCATCATCAAGCTCTCGATCGTCATCTATCATGCCATCCGCAAACATCTGAATCAAAAACAGACAAGCTCCACCGAAAACGAAGCGGCCACGCGATAACGCGGGTCGTTTTTTATTTGCCTGAACGCTTTCTTGTGCTATGATTGAGTTGAGGATTATAGGAGGTATGCATATGATTGAAATCATACCCATCAGACGCAATACCCTGATTTATGACCAGGCCCGCACGCTGCTTGAAGATACCTGGCCCGATAACTATCCCGGCGAGGATGCGAAATCGGAAATCGACCGCCTGATCGATACCGGGATGCTCTTTGGCGCTGTCGAGGAAACAGCCTTGCTCGGGTTCATCGGCGCTGTAGCGGAATACGGCACGACCGGTTATGAGCTCCATCCCCTTATCGTCGATGTCGACCACCGCCGGAAGGGAATCGGCAGAATGCTGGTTCATTACCTGGAGAACATGGTCAGGAAAGAAGGGGGCATCATCCTCTATCTCGGCACCGATGACGAGACGTTCTCGACAAGCCTCAGTGAAGGCGACCTCTTCGAAAACACTTTCGAAAAAATCAGGAACATCCAAAACACCGGTCATCATCCTTACAGTTTTTATGAGAAACTCGACTTCCGCATTGTCGGGGTTTTGCCTGATGTGAACGGTTTTCACAAGCCGGATATTTTCATGGCGAAGCGTCTTGTCGAACTGCCAGAATAAAAAAATCATATCATCGCGTGATATGATTTTTTTGTGGAGTGCTTTTATGATCAGGAGATGATGCCCGTACCGAACAATGCCGCAAACACCAGCGCGATGATGGTCATGAGTTTGATGAGGATGTTGATCGAGGGACCGCTTGTGTCCTTGAAGGGGTCGCCGACCGTATCACCGGTGACGCTGGCCTTGTGGGCGAAACCGCCCTTGTTGCCGTGGTGGCCTTCTTCGATGAACTTCTTCGCATTATCCCATGCGCCGCCGCTGTTGGCCATGAAGATCGCCATGCTGATGCCACTGGCGAGTGCGCCTGCAAGCAATCCGCCGAGGGCTTCGGCACCGAGCAGGAAACCAACCAGCAACGGTGAGGCGATGGCGAGAATCGCCGGCGCAATCATCTCTTTGAGCGCGGCTTTGGTCGATATATCGACACAACGCGCATAATCGGGTTTGGCCGTCCTTTCAATGATACCGGGGATTTCCTTGAACTGGCGCCTGACCTCGTCGATCATCTTGCCAGCGGCCCTTCCGACACTGCTCATGGTGAGGGAACTGAACAGGAACGGAAGCATCGCGCCGATCAGAATGCCGATGATCACCCTGGGATTGGTGATGTCGATGGCTGTCAGTCCGGCCGCTTGGACGAAAGCACTGAACAACGCGAGTGATGTGAGTGCCGCGCTGCCGATGGCAAAGCCCTTGCCGATGGCGGCGGTCGTGTTGCCGACACTGTCGAGTTTGTCGGTGATGGCCCGAACTTCGGGTCCCATCCCGGCCATTTCAGCGATACCGCCGGCATTGTCCGCAATCGGTCCGTAAGCGTCGATGGCGATGGTCATGCCCGTTGTGGCAAGCATGCCAACCGCACTGAGCGCGATTCCGTAAAGCCCGGCGACTTCATAGGCAATCATGATCACACCGCCGATCAGCAAGATTGGAATCGCGGTCGATTCCATACCGATCGAAAGGCCGCCGATGATGTTGGTCGCATGACCCGTCTCGCTCTGTTCGGCGATTTTCTGAACACGCTTATAATCGCTCGAGGTATAGACCTCGGTGATCAGGCCGATGACGATACCGACGAACAATCCGGCGATGATCGCGAAGAAGGGTCCGTAATTCACGAAAAAGCCTTCGCTGACATAATACCAGGTCAAAAAGAGTGTGAAGACGATGAAAAGGAAACCGGCAACATAGGTACCTTTTTTCAGAACCTTGTGGGGTTCATCGGCTTCTTTGGTCCTGATTGTCATGGTACCAAGTATCGCCGCGATGATGCCGAATGTCGCCAGAAAAATAGGGAAAAGCGCGCCCTGGATAGGGAAAAGGTCGCCGCCCGCGCCCTCTAAGAAAGCGCCAAGGGTAATCGCGGCGATAATCGACCCGACATAGGATTCGAAGAGGTCCGCACCCATTCCGGCCACATCACCGACGTTGTCGCCGACGTTGTCGGCGATGACCGCGGGGTTCCTGGGATCATCTTCAGGAATACCGGCTTCGATCTTGCCGACAAGGTCGGCACCGACATCAGCCGCCTTCGTATAGATACCACCGCCGACTCGGCCGAACAAAGCGATGCTTGAAGCACCGAGTCCGAAACCGGTCAATACGCGTGCCATCTCCTCGATGCCGTAGCCGAGGACATGGGTTCCGAAAAGATAATAGAGAATCAGGCCGCTCAGTCCGAGTCCGACCACGGCCATGCCCATGACCGCACCGCCGGAGAAGGCGATATCGAGCGCCTTGTTCATTCCCTCGTCTTGAGCGCTTGTGGCGGTTCGTGAATTTGCTGCGACGGCGCCTCTCATACCGAGGTAACCGGCGAAACCGCTCAAAAATGCGCCAAAAGCGAAAGCGCCAGCGGTCTGGAAACTGATGAAGAAACCGATAACGAAAAACAGGATGAGGACAAACAGGGATAAAATCTTATATTGTCTTGCCATAAAGGCCATCGCGCCTTCGCGGATGTAGCCCGAGATTTCAATGACACGCGCATTGCCTTTTTCAATCCGTTTGATTTTGTAAAAAAGTACGGTGGCGTACAACAGTGCTATGATACCGAATGTCAGTGCGATGAACAAGAAACTTGTCATAAGCATCCTCCCAGGATTAATCAGTGTTTGTCAAGTTTATCAGACTTGTAAAGAGTATAACAAAAAGCGCTTACATCCGCAAGGATTAATTTGGTTGAGACGATTTGTTTTAAATAGGGAATATCCTTTGATTTATCTTACCAAATAACATAAAATAGTATTATTGAAAAAAGCCTGTTTGTGTTATAATAGGAATGATTTTTGAAGAGGTGATCTGATGTCCACAGTACAAATAGCCATCGACGGCCCCGCCGGCGCAGGAAAAAGCACCATCGCCAAACTGGTTGCCGAACGCTTCGGGTACACCTACATAGACACCGGCGCGATGTATCGTGCAATCACGCTTAAAGCGATGAGACTCAATGTTGATTTGAACGATGAAGACGCCTTCGATTTTCTTGATCAAACGACCTTTGATTATAAAGACGGCGTCTTATTTATGGACAATCGCCCTGTAGACAACGAAATCCGGTCACGTGAAGTCTCGAACAATGTCTCAGTGGTATCGTCGCACCGCGAGGTGAGACGAAAGCTGGTCCAACGCCAACGCGAGATGGCACAAGATCGTAACCTCGTCATGGATGGAAGGGATATCGGCTATCACGTTCTTCCCGATGCCGACTACAAATTTTTCCTGACCGCCGATGTCGCCACACGGGCCAAAAGACGTTTTCTTGAAAACGCGAAATACGGCATCCACATCCCGCTTGAGGATTTGGAAGCAGAAATCATCAGACGGGACGAATTCGATACCAACAGGGAAGAAAGTCCGCTCAGACCGGCGGAAGATGCGATCATCATCGATACATCCGACATGGATATTCCGGATGTGGTCAAAACCATAGAAGCAAAAGTCAGAGAGGAAGATAAACATGAACTTTAAGAACATTGAAGAAGGAAGCACGGTCAAGGGGACCGTCTATCAGGTGAAGGATAACGAGGTCATCGTCGATGTCGGTTATTCGACTGAAGGAACCATCTACCGGGACAACCTCACCACCAAGGATGTCGCAAGCTGTCACGATGTCGTCAAGGAAGGCGATGAGATCGAAGCGGTCGTCAAGAAAAAAGATGACGAGGCCGGTGTCCTTTTACTTTCAAGAATCGAAATCGAGAAGACTGAGATTTTTGAAGACCTGCAGAACAAATTCGCAAATGACGAGACTTTCGAAGCGGTGGTCAAGGAGCATAACAAGGGTGGACTGGTCGTTCGCGCCTACGGCATCGATATGTTCATGCCCGCCCGCGAGGTGAGTCTTTCCTATACGGAGGATCTGAGCCAGTATGTCGGCAAGACCCTCGAGGTCAAACTGATCGAAATCAGCCGTAAACGCATCGTGGTCTCTCACAAGGCTGTCCTCAAAGAAGAAAAGAAAAAAGAAAAAGAAAAGGAACTCGAAAACATCCAGAAGGGTGACGTTCTGACAGGAACCGTCTCGAAGCTCATGCCATATGGCGCCTTCATCCGTTTCGGCGAAGTCGAAGGACTTCTGCATATCTCCGAGATGTCCCATCATAAGATCGGCAAACCGAGCGATCTCTTGAAAGAAGGACAGGAAGTCGAAGTCAAGGTCATCGATGTCAACAAACAAAAGCGCAGTCTTTCGATGAAAGCCCTCCAAAAGACGCCTTGGGAGAAATTCGCCGAGAAGCATGAAGTCGGCGACAAGGTCACAGGCAAAGTCGTCAAGAAGATGAAGTTCGGAATCCTTGTCGAAGTCGAGAAGGATGTCGCCGGCATCATCAACAAAAACGATTATTCCTGGAACCCCCGTTTCAACCTTGCCGGTGAGGTCTCCGTCGGCGACGAGATCGAGGCGCAGATTCTTTCAATCGATCCCGAAAACCAGCGGATGCAGCTCTCCAAGAAACACCTCGAATACAATCCCTGGCAAGATGTCAAGGTCAAACCCGGTGAAAGCATCACCGGTGAAGTCAAGGAAATCCAGTCCAACGGAGCCCTTGTGGAAGTACAGGGCGTCTATGCGTTTTTGCCGATCGGTGAGCTTCAGGACAAGCGGACCGAGTCAGTGACCGATGTCGTCAAAGAAGGCGATGTCATCAACGCGACCGTCCTGAAATTCGATCCCAAGAGATGGCAGATGGTCATCAGCAAGAAAACCTATGATGAAAAGAAAATCAGAGACGAATTCAAGAAGCACCTCAAAAGCGAGAACAAGGAAGACCAGTCCCAGACACTCGGCGAACTCTTCGCCGACAAGCTCAAGGACTTCAAAAAATAATCATACATGAAAACAAGGGGGGCTCGTCATGATCCCAAACGTTGCCATTGTCGGCAGACCGAATGTCGGCAAAAGCACCCTGTTCAACCGCATTATCGGTAAAAGACTCTCCATTACCGATGAAACCCCCGGACTCACCCGCGACCGCATCTACGCCAAGGCGGAGTGGCTGACAAGACATTTCAATCTCATCGACACCGGGGGCATCGACTTTGACGATGCCCCTTTTGTTCATGACATAAAATCCCAGGCGGAAATCGCCATCGAGGAAGCCGATGTCATCATTTTTGTGGTGGACGTCAAGACCGGCATCACCGAAGAGGACTCCATGGTGGCGAGAATTTTATACCGGGCCGACAAACCCGTGATTGTCGCCGTGAACAAAGTCGACGACGTCTCGCAGAAGGACAACCTCTATGAATTCTACGCACTCGGTCTGGGCGACCCCGTCGCTGTCAGCGCCGCCCACAGCGTCGGTGTCGGCGACCTTTTGGATGAAGTCACAGCCCACCTTCCCGAAAGCGTCCCCGAACCCTATGAGGAGGACACCATCAAATTCTGCCTCATCGGCCGACCGAATGTCGGCAAGAGCTCACTCATGAACACCCTGCTCGGTGAGAATAGGGTGATTGTGAGCGAAGTCGAAGGGACGACAAGGGACGCGGTCGACTCGATTTTCGAGAAAGACGGCCAGGAATATGTCGTCATCGACACGGCCGGACTGCGAAAACGCGGCAAGGTGTATGAAAGCGCGGAAAAATACAGTGTGCTCAGAGCACTCTCCGCCATTGAAAGAAGCGACATCAGCCTTATTTTGATCGATGCCGAGACCGGCATCCGCGAACAGGACAAGAAAATCGCCGGCTATGCCCATGAAGAGGGCCGCGGCGTCATCATCGTCATCAACAAATGGGACCTGGTCGAAAAAGACACACGGACGATGAACCTCTGGGAAGAAGAAATCCGCGCGCACTTCAAGTTTCTGTCTTATGCCCCCATCATCTTTTTGTCCGCATTGACCAAAGCCCGCGTCAATACGCTTTTTCCCGTCATCAACAGAGTCTATGACCACTATACCAGACGCGTTCAGACTTCGGTACTCAACGATGTCATCTCCGATGCCTTCCACATGAATCCGCCCAAAAGCCATAACGGTGGTGTCGTGAAAGCGTATTACGCCACGCAGGTATCGGTCAAACCCCCGACTTTCGTGCTATTTGTCAACAATACCGAGTGGATGCATTTCAGCTATGAACGCTACATCAAGAACAAATTGAGGGAAGCCTTCGATTTCGAAGGCACGCCAATCAAAATAATCCTTAGAAAGCGTGATTGAGATGAAAATTTCCATCATCGGCGGCGGTTCCTGGGGACTCGCCCTTTCCAAGGTCCTCGCCGACAACAACCACGATGTCCTTGTCTATGACATCGATTCCAAGATTGTCGAGAAGATCAACGAATTGCACATCTGTATCCAACTCAATGAATACATCCCGGAAAGCATCAAGGCCACCACCGATATCAAAGCGGCGATGGACCATGCCGACACCCTCCTTTTCGTCGTGCCGACGAAAGTGCTCAGAAGCGCCATAAAATCGGCACTCCCCCATATCAATACCGAAAAGACCATCATCAACGCCGCCAAGGGTATCGAACCGCTGACTTTCAAAAGAATCAGTGAGATATTCATGGAACTCATGCCGGAAAAATACCTCAAGGACTTCGTCACCCTTTCGGGGCCTTCTCATGCGGAAGAAGTCATCCGCGGCATGACGACCGCCCTGACAAGTGCGAGCGAGAACGAAGAAGCGGCGCTTTATGTCCAATCCCTTTTCCACAACAAGACCTATTTCAGAGTCTATTCGTCCACGGACCTAAAGGGTGTCGAACTCGGCGGCTCCCTCAAAAACATCTTCGCCCTCGCCGCGGGGATCATGCGGGGACAGGGTCTTGGCGACAACGCGCTCGCGGCGTTCATGACAAGAGCGCTTGTGGAGATGGAACGCCTCTATGAATATGAAGGCGCGTCGACCGACACGCTCTTCGGCCTAAGCGGAATCGGTGATCTGATTGTCACCTGCACCTCGGAACACTCAAGAAACTTCCAAGCCGGCTATAAAATCGGCCGCGGCAAGGATTTGGAATCGACCCTCGCCTCGATGACGATGGTCGTCGAAGGGATAAGAACCACCGAAGCCGCCTATCATCTTGCCCATAAGGCCTCCATTGAGACCCCGATCATCGATGCCATCTATGATGTGGTCTTCAACCACGTCACCCCCGGAAAAGCCCTTTCCGACCTTCTTTCAAGGGATTCCAAGGCCGAATACCGCTTCTGAAACCGGATTTTTTCCATTATTTTTCTCAAAATTGGCTTAAATCCTTGCAAACCGCTATTTGACTTGCTATAATGAGCGTAAGGTAAAAAAAAAAGGAGGGAATTCATCGAATGAATAAGACAGAATTGATTGCAAAAGTTTCAGAGACCTCAGGACTTACTAAAAAAGATGCGGAATCAGCATTGAACGCAACTCTTGATGTGATCCAGGAAGCTTTGGTAAGAGGAGAAAAAGTTGTTCTTACCGGATTTGGAACTTTCGAAGTTCGCGAACGCAAGCCACGCGTTGGTCACAACCCAAGAACCGGTGCGCCAATTCACATCGATGCACAGAAATCTCCAGCCTTTAAAGCAGGCAAAGTACTCAAAGAAGCAGTTAGATAATTTTTCACGCCGCATAAAAAAATACCATATAAAATATGGTATTTTTTTTATCGATGTGATAGGCTTTAATTAAAGGTGATGTCCGTGGAGATTATGAGAAAAGCACTGCTGAAGGCAATCAAAAAAAATGACTATGACAGCTTGAGCGCGTCAGACATGAGCGCGATGGACAAGCATGGCCAAAATGGTCTTTTTTATGCGGTGCGCCAAAAATCGCTCGAACTCACCAATTATATGATCGAAAAAGGTGTCGATGTCGACAGGATGAGCAAGCGGGGCCAAACCCCGTTGCACCTGGCGGCCCTCATGGGCGAACAGGAAGTTGTGCGCACACTGCTTGATGCCGATGCCACCGTCAATGCAAGGAACAACAAAGGCATCACCCCCTTGATGCTCGCCGCCGAGAAAGGCGCGCTCGACTGCGTCAAGATATTGATCGAGCGTGGTGCCGACATCCATGCGACGGACGCACTCGGAAACAGCACGCTCTTCCATGCCATGAGAAGCAAGAAAACCGATGTGCTCACGCACCTTTTGAACGCCGGTGTCAATCCCCACCGCCTCAACTTCCAGAATGAAAATCTCCAGCATGAGGCTGCGAGATACGGCACCGCGAGCATGCAGATGCAACTTTTCAAGCTCCATATCACCCCATACATCAAAAACATCTACGGACAGTCCCCGCTTCACCTCGCCTCGCAAAGGGGCGATGAATCCTTGGTAAGCGAACTCCTGTCGTCAGGACTGATGCCTGGTTTCAAGGACCGTTTCGAACACAACGCCTACGATTATGCGAGAAATTTCGGAGAAATCATCACGCTTTTCTCCAGGTTCGACAACGATATGCATATCAAAAACGCCTATAAGGAACAGCCGCTTCACCGCGCGCTTCGAGAAGAGAGCATCGATGAGGCGGAAGCCTACATAAGAATGGAAACGAAACTCAATGAGAAAGATGTCTTCGGAAACAAACCCCTTTTCTACATTCTTCTTCTCAAGGACCCGCTTCTGCTCAGAATCATGTTGAAACGGATTTGGGACCTCAAAGGTGTCGACCATTTCAACCGTCCCGCCGCCTTCTATGCGGCGCTGCAGGAATATACCCTATTCTTTGAACTCACAGGCATGAAAAAAGACGATCTCGACAAGGAAACACAAAGTCTGATCGAGTCGTCTTTAGAACTTTCCGCCTTATTAGATCATGAAAAGTAGCGATGTGAGCAAAATCAGATTGTAGGCCATATGGATGATGATCGGGACATAGATAATCTTGGCCGAGCGATAATAGATATAGGATATAAAAAGCCCGAGTGCGAAATAAGGGACGATATTGATGATACTGCTGAAATCCGTAACGATATCGCCAAGCACGTGCACAAGTCCGAAGAAGAAGCTGTTGATGATGATGGCCGCGACATTGCCGTACTTGTGATGGACCATCCCGTAAACGCCTTTTCTGAAGACGATCTCTTCAGTGATCGGGGCCAGGAAACCGGCGAACACCACGAGGCCCGCAACCGCCCATGGACCAGCTTGCATAAGCGCTTCAAGCGCTTCTTGATTCTGTGGATCGAGTTCGATGCCGAGCCAGGCGAAGATGAGATTGACGAGAATGCTGACAAGAAAAACCCCGACAAGTCCGACAACAATCAAACTGAAACTGCGCCTGGGGTTGCTTTTGAAATAGGCCCACTGGTTGACGAAAAGATAGATTCTCGCAATAATCACAAGGGCGATGAGCAGCCCGACATACCAAAGCAAGTTCAAACCGACAAGGATGTTGTTAAGACGCGTTTCATCCTCGATGACATCGGGGAAGACGCCCAAAAATATCAGAATCACCAAGTTCAGTGCCAGAAAGCTGAAGATGTAAGTCAGCACGATTTTCAAGTTGAGACTGGTTTTGCGTTTAGTGTTTTTTTCCACCGTCTGCACCTCATTGTAATCACAGTTGTCATTTCTTTTATTCTCAATCATTATACCACGATTTTCAGCACCAAAACAAAAAAATTGACACACACGCTTTCTGTGTTAAGATAGTTACAAGATAGTGAAAGTTATAGAAAGTGGTGTTATTATGTCTAAGAAAGCCAAGAAAACCTTCGCGGTCATCGGCATCGGCCGTTTTGGTCTCAGCGTGGTCGAAGAACTGATCAAGGTCGGGCACGAGGTGCTCGTCTTGGATAGGGACAAAACCCGCATCAACAAAGTTTCGAAAATCGCGACCCATGCGGTCGTGGTCGACACCTCGGACGAAAGCGCCCTGAAGGAAGTCGGTATCCAGAGTATCGACCACGTGATCGTCGCCATCGGTAAACCCATCGAAGACAGCATCATGACCACTCTGATTCTCAAGGAAATCGGTGTCAAGAAAGTGACGGTCAAAGTTCAAAATGACTATCATGCGAAGGTCGTCCAACGTCTCGGCGCGGATGAGATCATCCAGCCCGAACGTATCACGGGTACCCGTCTCGCCCACAGTATCGTCTCCGATACGATTCTTGAATTCTACGATTTGAGCGAGAATCACAGTTTCGTCGTCGTCCAGGCGACACAGAAGATCGTCGATACGACGGTCGCGAACCTCGATTTGCGCGATAAGTTCCATATCAACCTGGTCGCCATCAAAAGGGATGGAAAAATCATCATCCCCAAACCCGATGAAACCTTCGAAGAAACCGACCAGCTTCTTTTGGTAGGCGAAAATACCGATCTGAACAAATTCTCCACCTGGTCTGAAAAATAAGCCTTTTTCAAAAGGGCTTTTTTTGTAGGAGGAACCATGAGAAAGATAGTCATTGCGAGCAGGAACGAAGGGAAGATCGATGAGATCAGGCCCTACCTTGTGTCAATCGGTTACAAAGTCTACAGCCTTTCGGATTTCGATTCTGAAGATGTCCGCGAAACCGGCGCGACGTTCAGACAAAACGCCCTGATCAAAGCCAGAGCGGCCCGCAGGGTCACAAACTTCATGATTCTCGCCGAGGATTCCGGTCTCGAAGTCGACGCCTTGAACGGCAAACCGGGCGTCTATTCCGCACGCTTCAGTGAAAGCGGCACGGATGAAGCCAACAACGTTCTCCTCCTTAAAAAGATGGAAGACAAGATCAACCGAAGAGCGCGCTTCATCTCGGTGATGGTGCTCAAACTCGAAGATGATGAGGAAATGGTATTCACAGGCTCCCTGGACGGCTATATCCATACGGTGACAGAAGGCGATGCCGGTTTCGGATACGACCCGCTTTTCATCCCGGTCGGCCACTGCGACACGCTTTCCACCCTCGGGCCCGACCGCAAGACAAGAATCTCGCACCGACGCAAGGCTTTGGACGCGGTGCTCCGTTATTTGAAGACCCTGTCTTGAAATCCCTCCTGCATTCGAAGTCTCATACCATCTAAAAACCCTGAATAAGGATGTGATCGATGTGAAAGTTCTCGTTATCTCCGACGTCCATGGCCACAAGTCGCGTTTCGATGCGATCATGGAAAAACATGAGGATTCGAAATACATCATCAGTCTCGGTGACAGTGAGCTCAGACACCGGATCCTTCAGAAGCACGACATCATCGCCATCAAGGGAAACTATCCGTTCGATGCCGGTTTCACCTATGAACACACCATGACCATCCGCGGCCGGCGACTGTTGCTGGTGCACGGTCACAAGCACAAAGTCAAATCGGGTTATGAGAAGCTTTATCACCGTATCCTGGATACGGATGCCGATATCACATTGCACGGCCATGTCCATGCGATTCGCAAGGAGGATATATCGGGCCGGCATGTCTTGAGCCCGGGTGCCGTCAATCATTCAAGGGGCGCGGAGAACCCCTCCTACATGGTGATGGTTTTCAATGAAGATGATGTCGATGTCACCTGGTATGGCGCCGAAGAACACGACGAGATCAAACACTGCCGCCTCGAAGTCTGACTAAGACGCATGGTTCTACATGCGTCTTATTTTATCACGTTTTTATCGGCCGCTTTCTCTTTTTATTTTGTGGAAATTATGATACACTTTTATATGATATGAAGAGGAGCGAAATCAATGGAAAAAGAACCCAAACGGAAAAGAACGCGCTCGCAACAGCGTGAATATATCATCTCGAAACTCTACCAGATGGATTTGACTGGAAACTATGAGTTCAAGCCTACCAACAGCGCCTTCGTCAATGAGACACTCAACGGCGTCATTGCGAACCTGGATTCGATTGATGCGCTTCTTGAGGACTGCCTCAGTAACTGGCATCTGAACCGGCTTTCCTACGTGGACCGGGCGATTTTAAGACTTGCGGCCTATGAGATGGGTTACACGAAGACCGCCTATGAGATTGTGATCGACGAGGCGCTCAATCTGACCCACAAGTTCAGTGATGAGGGGGACAAAAAACACGTCGCCTTCAACAACCGGGTGCTTGAGACTCTGGCCCATAAAATGAAAAAGAAAGCGTGATAGGATGGAGAAAAAGCCCTTAAGCGTCACCGCGCTGACCAAATACATCAAATACAAGTTCGACCAGGATGTCCATCTGAAAGACATTCTGCTTGAAGGTGAAATCTCGAACTTCAAACGCAATGTCCGCGGACATTTTTATTTCACGCTCAAAGACGACCGCGCCTCAATCAGCGCCATCATGTTCAAAAGCAACGCGCAGCGGGTGCGTTTCAACCCCAAAGACGGCATGAACATCCTCGTCAGAGGATATGTGAGCGTCTTTGAGGCCGCCGGCAACTACCAAGTCTACATCAGCAGCATGGAGGAAGTCGGTCTGGGCAACCTTTATCAGGCCTACCTGCAGCTGAAGGATAAACTCGAAAAAGAAGGCTACTTCTCGCGGGAACACAAGCAACCCCTGCCCCGTTTCCCCGGCCAGATCGCCGTCTTGACATCGGCGACCGGCGCGGCGGTCCGCGATATCATCCACATCATCAACCGGCGCTATCCGCTGGTCAAGATTGTGGTCTATCCGACCACCGTCCAGGGTGAAAACGCCAAGCACGAGATTGTTGAAAACATTGAAAAAGCCGGCATGAACAAAGAAAACGATGTCATCATCCTCGGCCGCGGCGGCGGCAGCATCGAGGATCTGTGGGCATTCAATGAAGAGATGGTCGCCAAAGCGATTTATGACTGCCCGGTACCGATCATCTCGGCGGTCGGACACGAGACCGATTTCACCATCGCCGACTTCGTCGCCGATGAACGTGCCCCCACCCCCTCGGGCGCCGCGGAAATCGCCGTTCCCGACAAACGCGTGCTTCTCGACGACCTTCACAGGACACAAAAAAGATTCGGCGACAGTCTCGAACGGAAGATACGCGAACTGAGACGGGAAGTCTCGAACCTCACCGAACGCTATGTGATCAAAGACCCTTCGAGGCTACTAGAACCAAAGGCGCGTCTGCTTGACAACCTGACGCACCGCCTGCAGACGAACAGCCCGAAAAAAAGACTCGATGACGCCTACGACAAACTCGAAAGGCAAACCGATCACCTCTTCAGGACCTACCGGCGGCTGCTCGAGATCAAATCGACAAGCCACACCCGTCTCACCGACAGACTCAGGGTCGTCAATCCGCGCCTGATCGTCGAACAGGGCTATACGCTGACGAAAAAAGACGGCCGGATCATCAAATCCGTCAAGGACACCGCCCTCGGCGACGTCCTGGAGATGGAATTCAAAGACGGAAATCTCAAGGTCGAAGTCCTTGATAAAAAGGAGAAAAACAACAATGGATAAACGAAATTTCGAAGCGTCACTTGAAAAACTGGAGACCATCGTCAAGCAACTTGAGGAGGGCGATCTTCCCCTCGATGAGGCTGTGAAGAAATATGAAGAAGGCATGAAACTCTCAAAAGAATGCCAAAAGATGCTGAAAGACGCCGAGACCGTCCTCACCAAGAAAATCGAGAACAACGATGAGACCGATTTCGACCTGCCTGACGACGATAACGAGTAAGGACTGATCGTTTTGGATATCAACCGCATCAAGGACCCATCCTTTCTCAAAGACATGGACATAAAGGCGCTTGAGAAACTGAGTGCCGACATCAGGCGTTTCCTGATTGAAAAGCTCGCCATCACCGGCGGGCATTTCTCAAGCAACATGGGCGTTGTCGAACTCACCATCGCCTTGCACAAGGTGTTTGAATCCCCGAAAGACAGACTCCTGTTCGACGTGGGTCATCAAAGCTACGTCCACAAGATCCTGACCGGACGGGCCCCTTATTTCGATACGCTCAGAAAGACCGACGGACTGAGCGGCTTTCTAAAGAGAAAAGAAAGTGACCACGACTGTTTCGAAGCCGGTCACTCCTCGACTTCCATCGCTGCGGCCGCAGGGATGCTTTTTGCAAAACCGTTCAACCGGGAAATCGGCCACGTCGTCGCACTCATAGGGGATGGCGCCCTCGCAAGCGGCGCCGCCCTGGAGGCCCTCAACTTCCTCGGTCATTATCCCGAGAAAAATCCGATCATCATCCTGAACGACAATGAGATGAGCATCTCGCAGAATGTTGGTCATCTCGCCCGGACCATGACCAGACTGCGCATGCGCAGAAGCTACCGCTCCTTGCGCAACCGGACCTCCAGGATTCTGCCGGGCAGAATCAGAAACTTCACCTCGAAAGTCGAAAAACGACTCAAAGGGTTTTTGACCGGTCACACCTATTTCGAATCCATGGGGTATCAGTATTTCGGTCCCCTGGACGGGCATGATTTCAAACAGTTGCTCAAAGTGTTGGAAATCGCGAAAAAGGAAAAGAAACCGACCGTCATCCATGTGCGCACCGTCAAGGGGAAAGGCTATGAGCATTCTGAAAACGACATCACCGGTCAATGGCACGGAACTCCGCCTTTTTGTATCGAGACCGGCAGTCCGACTGAAAAAATAAAAAATGGTTATGAGACCTACCAGGCCATCACGGCTGCCTATATGGAAAAGCACGCCGATAAGACACCCGGATTCTACGTGATTACGCCCGCCATGATCGGCGGTGGCGCCCTGCACGGCTTCAAAGCCCGCCATCCGTCGCGTCTCATCGACACGGGCATCGCGGAGGCCACCGCCGTGACCATGGCCGGCAGCATGGCGCTGGAGGGCGTCCCGGTGTTTTTGACGATCTATTCCACGTTCCTGCAGCGCGCCTACGACCAGGTCCTTCATGATGTCGCCCGCCAGAAAGCCCCCGTGGTCATCGGCGTCGACCGCGCCGGTCTTGTCGGCGGGGACGGCGAGACCCATCAGGGCATCTACGACATTCCGTTTCTATCCCATATACCAGGCATGACCATCGCCCATCCCAAGGACGCCGAGGAACTGATCGGATTCTATCATTATGCTTTCCGGGTCCACAAAGGGCCGATCGCGATCCGCTATCCCCGTGCGAAAACACACTTCCAGGCCCAGTTCCTCGATAACGACACCCCCGTGACCGCCAGTTGGGCGGAGATCGCGTCCGGCGAAGACGGCACCATTCTCGCTTTCGGCGAGATAATTGGAGAACTTGCGAGTATCATAAAGGAGAAGAACCTGAATTTAAGGCTGATCAACGCACGCTTCATCAAGCCGCTCGATGAAAAGACGCTGTCGACCATCGCCCTCGACAAGCCCTTGATCATCCACGAGGAGTCGACGCTTCAAGGCGGCTTCGGTAGCGCCGTGCTTTCTTATTTCGCTGAAAGCGGTCCGATGCCGACAGCCGTGAAACTGATGGGTTTCAAAGAAGCCTACGTCCCCCAGGGTGAGCGCGACATCATGCTCAGGCGCCATAAGCTCGATGCGCAAAGCGTCATCGATGCCTGGGAGGCGCTTATGCAGTGAGACTCGACCTCTATCTCTATAAACAAGGGGTCTTCGCGTCGAGACACCAAGCGCAGATCGCCATCAGAAACGGCAGTATCGCCGTAAACAAGAAGACGGTCACCAAACCCGCCCACGAAATCGGGGAAAGTGATACGATCGATTTCGTCAAAGCGCTCAACCCCTATATCTCACAAGGTGGTCTCAAACTCGATGCGGCGCTTCGGGCATTCGATATCGACCTCGCCGACAAAATCGTGCTCGACGTAGGCAGCTCATACGGGGGGTTCACCGACTGCGCACTCAAAAATGGTGCGAAGAAAGTCTATGCGGTCGATGTGGGCAGCTTTCAGATGCATGAGGGACTGCGTCTGGACGAACGGGTGGATTTAAGGGAAAACACCAACTTCCTGCACACCACCCCGTCCGATTTCGATCCGGCGGATATTGTGCTTATCGATGTCAGCTTCACCTCGTGCATCCCGATGGTGAGCCACGTGCGTACGCTATTTGAAAATCCGCGGATGGTGGTGCTGATCAAGCCTCAGTTCGAAAGCCTGGACACCCCGAAAAGCGGCGTCATCCGCGATCCCTTGTTGCACCGCCACATCCTCGAAAACACGATCCGCACCATCAAGGCGGCAGGCCTCACCATCAGCGGCCTCATCCCCTCGCCCGTCCTGGGTCAATCCGGAAACAGGGAATTTCTCCTGCATATCGGAAATAAAGAAGAAGCCATCGACATCCCGGGCACTGTCAAGCAGGCCTGGCAGCTTCGCTGAGGAGGTTCAGCATGCTCAAACATCTCAATGTCAGACAATTCGCCATCATTGAAAACATCGAAGTGGATTTCGAAACCGGTATGAATGTCCTATCCGGCGAGACCGGCGCGGGGAAAAGCCTTCTGATCGATGCGATCGGCCTTTTGCTCGGCGATCGGGCTTCAAACGAGATCATCCGCACAGGGGAGGAGTTCGCCGAAATCACCGCCATCTTCGAGCCGGTCAACGACACCGTGAAACAGACCCTCGAAGCGCTCGATATCCCTGTTTCGAGCGATGAACTTCTCATCAAGCGCCGTATCAAGAAAAACAGCGGCAATCTCATCAAGGTCAACCATGAGACGGTGACGCTTCAGGATTTGAAGAAAATCACCGTGCACCTGGCCGATATCCACACCCAAAGCGATACCGAACGGCTGATCAACCCCGATAACTATCTCGACCTGATCGACCGTTACGATGCAGAGACGAAATCCTACAAAGACGCCTATCAGGCGACTCGCCGGACCTATCTGGCGGCACTTGCGGCCTATGAGGAACTCAAAGACGAAAAAGCCACGATGTTGGAAAAAATGGATATGCTCAGGTTCCAGGCCGAAGAGATCGCCGCCCACAACCTGAAAGAAGATGAACTCGAAGCAATCGAAGCCCGTCTCAAGACACTCCAGAATTTCGATGTCATCTTCCAGGCAGTGAAAAACGCCCACGGTCTTCTCGATGAGTCCGGCGCGCTAGAACAGATCTACGATGCCGCCAGCGCCCTGGAGAACGTCACCGACTATGACGCGGATTATCGCTCATTGAAAGAAAGGATCGAGGCCGCTTACTATGAGCTCGACGATGTCAGAAGCACCCTCGCCGGTCGGCTTGAGATCCTTGATTTCGATCCCGATGAACTTGAGGAACTTGAAACCAGAAAACACACCCTCGACACACTCCGGCGGAAATATCACCGTGAGATCGGGGAACTGATTGCCTACCAGAAGGAAATAGAAGAAAAAATCGCCGCCTTCAGCGACTATGACGAGACGCTAGAAGGCGCCAGAATAAAGGCCGAACAGGCATACCGGGCTTTGATCGTGAGCGCAAAAGAATTGCGCGAGAAGCGTCAGAAAACCGCGCATGCCATCGAAAACCGACTCAAGGAAGAACTCAGCGATCTTGAACTCAAAGACGCGTCTTTCAAAGTCGTGTTTGAAACGGTCGAGCCGGAATCATTCACCGACAGGCACGCGTTCATGAAAAACGGGACCAGCAAGGTTGATTTCCATCTTTCCACTAACAAGGGCGAACCCATGAAACCGTTGCGGAAGATCGCCAGCGGCGGGGAGCTTTCTCGTATCATGCTGGCGCTCAAGACGCTTCTGGTCTCTGAAGAGACATTAAACCTCGTCATCTTCGATGAGATCGACACCGGTGTCAGCGGCTACGTGGCCGGCCAGGTCGCCAGAAAGATGCACGCCATCGCCCGGGATGTCCAGGTCCTCGCCATCACGCACCTTCCCCAGGTCGCGGCGAAGGCGGATCATCACTATCACATCTACAAGACCAGTGATGAAAACCGTACGAAGACACATCTGCGTCTTTTGGACCACGAGGCACGTATCGAGCACCTGGCTTCCATGATCTCCTCTGATAAGGTGACAAAAAGCGCGCTAGAAAGCGCCCGGGAACTCTTGAAATAAAAAAAGCGCAAATGCGCTTTTTACGTTTATGCGAACATCGCTTGCCACATCACGAAGACGGTGGTGGCCACCAGTCCGATCAGGAAGGCGATAACCAAGATCAAGACAACGATCTTACCCCATCTTTTCTTCAGCGGGTTGGTGTAAACGGGATCCTTCTGTTCTTGGTTCTTCTTTGTTCTCTTACGGCTCTCTGGCATTTTCTCACCTCTTGATCCAATATTGTCTTATGTATCAGCGTTTATCATTATACTTTAAAATGGGCAAAAAGGAAAGATTTTACATGAAAAAATACAAAGTCATCTTTCATATCGACCTCAATGCGTTTTTCGCCAGTTGTGAAATCGCCGAGGACAAGTCACTCAAGAATATCCCGATCGGCATCGGTCCCAAATCCGACCGTGGTATTTTGACGACGGCCAATTACGAAGCCAGGAAATACGGCGTGAGAAGCGCCATGCCCGTCAGCGAGGCACGGCGCCTCTGCCCGAAACTCAAGGTGATTCCGGGCAACTATGAACTCTACAAGAAATATTCCGGCTATTTCTTCGATTATCTTGGCACCTTCACCGACAAAATGGAACCCGCGAGCATCGACGAGGGCTATCTAGACATGACCGATGTCTTAGACGGTCGTCATCCCCTCCGTGTCGCCGAAGAAATCAGAGACCACCTGCTCAAACGCTACGACCTGCCGGTTTCCATCGGCATCGCGCCGAACATGTTTCTGGCGAAGATGGCTTCGAACATGAAAAAACCGCTCGGTATCACCGTCCTCAGGAAGAGGGACGTGGAAACGAAGCTCTGGCCTCTGCCGATCGAGGAACTGCACGGTATCGGGAAGAAGACCGTGCCGAACCTGAAACTGCTGGGCATCGAGACCATCGGCGACCTTGCGACCTATCCCGACAAGAAGAAACTGCATGCGTTCCTCGGAAAATCGACCGAATCCTTCATCAGAAAGGTCCATGGCCATCACGACCGCGTCATCGACCCTTCAAGACAGGAGACCTATCAAAGCATCGGAAACTCGAAGACGTTCGAAGGGTTCCTGCATGAATATCAGGAGATGATCCAGGCCCTCGACAAACTGACGCTCAAAGTCACCGATCGTCTCAAGGACCACGGTGTCGCCACCAAGACGATCGCCGTGCAGGTCCGTTTCAGCGATTTCGAGAACCATTCCAAACATTTTTCCTTTCCCTACCACACCGACCATTACTATGAGATCTTCGAGGCGGTTGAAAATCTTTTCTATGAACTCTATGAGGATAAACCGGTCCACCTTCTAGGGGTCTCGACAAGCAATCTCGCCGACAAGGCACAGCTTTTCAAACAATTGAACATCTTCGAACCAAAAGAAGAGACGCCGAAAAACGAACACCTCGACAAGGTGCTCGACAGTATCAACAGTCATTATGACAAACCGCTGCTCAAGCGCGGAATCAAGGAATGAACCACAATACAGCCATGCGTTTAAGATTGTCGTTTTCATGGTTCTGTGATAAAATTATGCTATCGTAATGCAAAAATAAGGGAGTGTGTGTTTAATGAGACATTTGCGTGTTCCGATCATATTGTTCTTTCTTTCTTTCCTGATTGTGGCTTGCGGACCGGATGAGGTCGATGAGTTCGTCACCCCTTCTTTCGAGTCCATGCTGATCAACGGGGAAAGTCCGCTCGATGATACGGGCGAGCCGCGAATGCATATGGCGGAGAAGAACGAACTATTGACCATCGAGGTCTTTTTGGACAATCCCTCCAATGCGGAAATCAATTCACTCAAAATAAACGGAACCACCTACAGACAGACCCGGTTCGAAGAGGAGTCGACCAACAGCCACATCATCTTCAACTTCGATGTGCTCAGGGTTCCGGGGGCGATGACCTACGTGCTTGAAGAGATCGAGTACGCCCACGAAGGGGTCGATGTCATCGAAATCACCGACGGCAACCTTTTTGAAGCCTATATCCTGGAAAGTGTCCCGAGCGCCACCTTCACGAATGTGACCCCACACAAGGACGCCATGGATGTCACCCTCAATGTGAGCGACCAGGACCAGACCCTGAATGAAGCCCACCTGCAGCTTCTCGAAGGCGAGGAAGTTGTCGATTCCTTGGTGCTTTCGGTCGGCGTGCTCACGCACACCTTCGAATCACTCTTGAGCGACACCGCCTATACCCTGCGCATTGTCGCTTCATTCGAACGCGGTGACGGTGCGCTTGTGAGTGAAGACTATGTCCTCGTCGAACAAAGCGACGTTCAGACGCTTGCCAAGACGGAACCCAGTCTGCAGATCGATGCCATCGAACCGGCGAAGTCCGGTGCATCGTTCGCGCTTTCTTTTGCGGATGATGATGACACCGGGGCGGTGAGCGCCATTCTGATCTACCGTGATGAGACCCTCGTCAAGTCCCTGGACGATATCTCTGAACGCGCTTTCGAAGGCCTCCTCAGCGACACTGAATATATGCTCGAGGTCCATTTCACCTACGATCTGGAAGATGGCGAGGGTCCACAGGACCTCATGGCCAGATCCGCATTCACCACACTTGCCAAAGTCGTACCGACGATCACTTACGAGTCAGTGACCACCGACCACGACCGTCTCAGCTTCGATATCGTCCTTAACGATTCCGACTCGGTCCTTATCGGCGATTCGCTCCTCGTCGAGTTGATTCATGAGGGCGAAATATTCAAATCCAAGACCGTATCCTATGCGGACCTGAGCGACATCGGGTTCGATGGTCTTTTCAACAACAACACCTACACCATCGTCACAAGAGCATCCTACAATCTCAACGACGGCACCGGCGAGCACTCGGACATGCTCATAGCAAGCGCCGACTACGACACACCGTCGCTGGAACTGCCGGAACTTTCCATCACACAGACCGAGGGCGCGCAGTCATACATCGTCTGGAACATCGATGCGACCATGTTCGAAGGCATCGTCACGCCGGGCACCATGCGCCTTTCCATCTATGATGAAGCATCCGGCACGCTTCTCAAAACCGCGGAACTGATCAATGATCGGGTCACCTTCGAAATCCGCGATTTGCTTGCGGGCCAGAGCGTCCGTGTCGAAGTCGAAGCGACCTATAACCTTGATGACGGCGAAGGCGACAAGACCGACATCATCCACACGTCCTATTTCACCACGACGCTGAACAGCGTACCGAGTGGCAGTGTCGACACAGTAAGGCTCCATCAGGACCGCGTCGATTTCACCGTGACCATCAACGACCCCAACAGCACCATCCTGCCGGGCACCCTTGTCGCTTTCCTCTATGAGGATGACGGCGAAATCCTGACGCTGATCGAGACCATGGTGATCGGCCCTGAATTATCCGCACACAGTTTCGATTACGCCCCACGTTACGAAAACACCTATACGGTCACCCTCTATACGGATTATGACTTAAGAGACGGCGCCGGCGTCGTCGATGATCATCATCTTGATTCCGTCTATGAGATCGCGACGCTAAGTCCCAAGGCGCCGACCGCCGAATTGAGCGGACTTGAAGCCGACACCGCACAGGTCGGCTTCGAATACACCATTCTCGACATCGACGGCACCATCATCGAAGATGGGATCCGCCTTCATCTTGATGGTGAGACCATCATCCTTGACGCGCTCACCGGCACCGTGACCATCGGCGGTCTTCATTCCAACAGCACCTACACCCTCATCCTCGAGGTCGATTATCTCACCAGCGATGACCGCGTCAGGACCCTTGAAATCGCACGGACATTCGAGACCGACACCAATGTCACTCCGGACATAGAATTCGGTACCACCACACCGGATCAGACCACCATCGGATTCACCTTCGAGCTTACCGACCCGGATGACACCGGTCAGATCACCGAAATCACGCTTTATCGCGACGAGACCCTCGTCGAAAGTCTCACCGATTTAGCGCTTCGCAGCTTCACCGGGCTCTTATCAGGTGTCGACTATGAAATCCGTGCCACCTTCACCTACGATCTTAACGATGGCACCGGACCGAAAACCATCCATATCAGCACCACCACCACGACCGAAATTAAAGACGCGCCCGCCATCAGCTTCGATGAAGTGACAAGCGACGCGCGTACGATTGATTTCACCCTGCCCATCACCGATCCCGACGACACCGGACAGATTACAGAAATCGCGCTCTACCGCGGCGGGACACGCATCGAAACCCTATCCGACCTTGACGTCCGCCGTTTCGAAGATCTCTGGTCCGATACCACCCATACCATCCGGGTCACCTACACCTTCGACCTCAATGACGGCACGGGCACCGAAGACATCGTGATCGAGACCGACATCGCGACCACGGCCCTGAGCGTCCCCGATTTCTTCTTCACCGGTTCAAACAGCGACAAGACAAGCATCAGCTTCACGCTTTCCATCACCGATGCCGATTCGACCGGCGAAATCACCGCCATCGCCCTTTATCTTGATGGCGCCCTCGTCGAGAGTCACGCCGATCTCAGCTTGCGCCATTTCGAAGATCTGCATTCGTCGACGACCTACACGATTGAAGCGACCTACACCTATGACCTCAACGATGGCGCCGGCGAAAGAACGCTGATTGTAAATACCACGGAAACAACCGATCCGCTCGCGATGGCCACCGTCATCACCGACAACATCCAAAGAACCCTCGGCGGCGTCGGTTTCGACGTGACCGTCGAGGATCCCGATACGACGTTCATCGACCAGGAATTCACCATCGACCTCATCGACAGTACAGGCCAAATCGTCCGCACCCGTGTTGAGACAAGCGGCGGGACCTTCACCTTCGACGAACTATCAAGCGCCGAGGATTACACCATCCGCATCACCGCGGACATCGACATGAACGACGGTTCGACGTCGACGAGCGTGCTTTTCTCACAAGAGACCTTCACAACCATCGATGCGCGCCCTGAAATCTCAATGGATCCGTTCGATGTCGGCAAGCGCGCCTTCAAATTCGAACTCACCTATCACGATACCCACGGTGTTTTGGAAGGCTATGCGAAAGTCGCCGTCTATGACGAGGACGGTATCCTGATCAGCGACCCATGGCGGTTGCTGGAAGAAACCACGGAAGGTCAGCTCTCGGATCTATATTCCGGATACAACTACACGATCAAAGTCTACGGTGATGTCGATTATGCCGACGGAAGCGGTTTGAGGGAAGACGAACTCCTCTATGAAGACGTCATCACCACCGTCGCGCTTGCCCGTCCGGTACCGCAGATCACCCTCGGTGATATCGGCATCGACCAACAGATCAGCTTAAGCCTTGGTGCGTTTGAAGACACCGACGAGGTCTATTCATCGATGTCGCTCGTCTTGTATGAGATCGTCGAAGATGGTGATGATATCGAACTCGAGACCATCATGTTGGACCTTGAGAATGTGGAAGGTGACTATACGTTCAGCCATACCTACGAGGAAGAAAAAACCTACCGCATCGAATTGCGCGGCGACTATGATCTCAACCATCCCGATTACGTCCACACTGACGCGCTCCTCGCCCATAAGACCTTCATCACGGTCAGACACAACGACTGACAAAAACCGGAATCTTGACGCTATAAAGCAGACCAAGACCAATAAACAACAAGGAATGTCACAGGGATGAACCCTGAGACATTCCTTTTCTTTTTGCCGGGCGCAACTTGTGATAGAATAAGACTGAGGAGGGATTCATGTGAAAGAGACACTGCAGCACCAGCGTGATTATTTCAAGGGCCAGTCCACCAAACCCTACGCGTTTCGACGTGCGATGCTTCTGCGGCTGAAACGCATGATCACCGAAAACGAAAGTGACATAAAAGCGGCTTTGAAAAAAGATCTGAACAAGTCGTCTTTCGAAAGTTACGCGACGGAAATCGGCTACACGCTTCACAGTATCACCAAGACCCTCAAGTACCTAAAAAAATGGATGAAGGTGGAGAAAGTAAAAACGCCGTTTTACCATTTCTTCACGAAGAGCTACATCCAAAGAGACCCCCTTGGCAATGTGCTGATCATCGGTCCTTACAACTACCCGTTTCAGCTCACGATCGAACCGCTCATCGGTGCGATCGCCGGCGGCAACACCGCCATCATCAAGCCGAGTGAGTTTCCCACGCACACGGAAAAGCTGATTGAAACACTCATCAACAAAACATTCGAATCCCATTATATCCACGTGTTCACCGGCGGAAAAGAAACGACGCAGACGCTGCTTTCGCTCAAGTTCGACCTCATCTTCTTCACCGGTTCGCCCCGTGTCGGACAGATCGTCTACGAGGCGGCGAGCAAGCATTTGACGCCGGTGGTATTGGAACTCGGCGGCAAGTCTCCGGCAGTCGTCGACCGCTCGGCGGACCTTCGCGTCGCTGCGAGAAGAATCGCTTGGGGCAAGTATCTGAATGCGGGCCAGACCTGTATCGCGCCCGATTTCGTCTATATCGACAAAAGAATCAAGGATGAGTTTCTTGATATGCTGACTTTGACGCTCGATGAGTTCTACGGTGGTGAGAAAGATGATTTTCCGGTCATCATCAATGATGATCATTATGCGCGCATCACCGGTCTGATCGACGAGGACAAGGTTGTCTATGGCAACCACCGTCACAAGGAAAGGCGCTATCTTTCCCCGACTGTGATGGACGGGGTGACCTTCGAGGATGCCATCATGAAAGAAGAAATCTTCGGTCCGGTGCTGCCCGTGATTACCTTCAGTGACCTGGACGATGTCATCTACAACCTGAAAAAACAACCGAGTCCGCTCGCGTTCTATGTTTTCTCGAATGATACCGCGACGCGGAAACGATTGTTCAGATGCCTCTCCTTCGGCAACGGCGCCATCAACGACACCATCAACCAGGTGGCCAATTTCTACCTGCCATTCGGCGGGACAGGAAGAAGCGGGTTCGGCAAATACCACGGCCGGCATTCTTTTGAGACCTTTACGCACGCCAAGTCCTTCATGAAAAAGAGCACGGTTTTCGACAAGAATCCCGCCTATCCGCCCTACGGAAACAAAGAAAAACTGATCAGAAAGATATTCAAGTAGCGGGCGCGCCATGAGAAGAGCGAAATACTATCTCCTTGCGACTTTCCTCTTGACTTATGTCGCACATCTATTGTTGCTTTTGTTGTTGCGGGTGACCCTGCTCGATTTATACACGCCGCTCAATTTATTCCTTTATCTGCTCGGCGGCTTCTCCCCCACCATCATCGCGTTGATTGTCGTTTTAAAATTCTATGATGAACGCGAACGCAAGACGTTTTTCAAGAAAACACTCCGGCTCAAGGTGCCGCTTTTCTGGTGGGGTTATGTGCTTTTGTTGCCACCGGCGATCGGGCTTTTCTTCCAACTCATTGTCACCCATGACCTTTCGAACCTGGAACTCGCTCCGAGGGACTTCATGATGCTGCCGCTTTTCTTCCTCAACGGCATCGTCTTCGGCGGTCTTGAAGAACTCGGTTGGCGGGGTGTCTTGCTGGACAATACGAAAAGACGTTTCTCCGCGGTTCTGGTGACCTTTTCAATCGGTGTCTTCTGGGGGCTTTGGCATCTACCGCTTTATCTGATCGGCGATCCCGTCAATCTTGCCGATGCGTTTTTTCCGTTCCTGATGGCCGCGGTCATGTATTCGGGTTTCATCACCTACGTTGTTTTCCAGACCAGAAGTATCGCCATGGCCGTTTTCATGCACGCTGCGATCAACGCCTCCGCGGCGATTGGCATCCATGTGCCGTTTGAACACAACGATTTTGTCTATCTCGGCATGCTTTTCATGATCATGGTCGCTTTCTATCTGCTTTATCCGATCAGAAAAGCCGTCTGATAAAAAAAAGAAGCTTACGCCTTCCTCAAGCGGGCGGCGCAAGCTTTTTATTGTCCGGTGATTTCTTTCTTGACGGGTTTGTCGATCGATGCGGCCATGAACATGGCGAAAACGGTGAGGCCCATCATTCCGATGATCGCGTAATTGTAGGTACCGAAGAAATCGAAACTCAAGCCGAGCGGCAATGGTCCCAGGGCGGTGGCGAGCACCATGAACACCGTTCCGGCACCCCGGATGCTTGCGAGGTATTTTCTTCCGAAGTAAGTCGGCCAGATCGTGTTCAGTGTGACGATCTGCACAGCGACGGCGGAGCCGTAGAAAAGCATGAGCACCGTGGCGCTGGTGGCACCGTTGACGAAGAACGCCAGCCAGGCCATGGAGACAAGGAAAAGTGCCTGTGTCAGAAGAAAGATGTGTTTCGGTTTGTAGCGGTCGACGAGCGCCCTTGCGGCGATGGGCATGAAAAACGAGGGGACCGCGATCAGACCGATGATGAACGATGCCTGCTGTTCGGCGACATTACGCTGTCCCATCATCTCGAAGAAATGGAATGTCACACCGGTTGAGAACATGGGGACGATGATGCTCATCAAACCGATGAACCAGAATTCCTTGGTTCTGAGCGCTTCGTGGAGGGTGAAACTTTCATTCTCGAGTTTTGCGAGCGCCGCTTCGACATCGAAGTCGGGTCCGTTTTTCTCATTGTCCATGGAAAGGTTGATGTCTTCGGGTCTGTTGACCACGGTGATGAAGGCCAGCGGAACAAAAATGATTAAAAGCGCGAATCCCCAGAAACGCCAGGCATTCTCCCAGCCGACTTGGCTGATCAGCCAGTAGTTGAACGCGGGGACGGTGAGTGTCGCGATCAGGGCGCCGTAGGTCTCGAGGCTTAGGGCGAAGGCCCGTTTCTTCTCGAACCACTGCGGAACGAGACTGTGCGGGATGAGGGTCATCGACCCCTGCCCGAAATATCGAAGCAGAAAGAAACCGACGAAAATCATCGCGATATTCATGACATAGGCGTTGTAGAAAGCCGTGAGCGCGAGGGCGATTCCGACCGCGACCATCATCGCCCGCTGCCCGAAACGGTCCACGAGCTTGCCCATGAGGACGAGCAGACAACCGCTGGCGACCGTCGCGATCAGGTAGCCTAGTGACATCAAACTGCTCGAATAACCGAACTCCGCACGGTAGGCATTGATGAAAACACTGATCGAGTAGGTCTGTCCGGGGGCGGAAAAAAAGAGCCCGAGCGCGCTCATGAATACCATCATCCAGCCGTAGTATATCTTCTTGTTGATTTTTTGTGCGAGTGTGCGCATAAATAATCTCTCCTTGAATCCAAATAACATCATAACAGATTTTTCGTTCAGAATGAAGGGAATCGGACTTCTTTTATAAAAAAAGATAGAACCGTTTTTCATTCATGATATAATGACAGTGTGAAAATCAAAGAAGCCTCGGAAAGGAGTCATCATGCTGGAGGAAAACAAGGATTACAAAGCCATCACCGATTTGAGACAGACCATCGAAGAATCCAATGAACTCAGTGATAAAGTCGACGAACTCGCACAGCGCATAAAGAAACTCAAAGAGATAAAACTCTCACCGAGTCACAAGCATTTTCCCTATGGTCGGATGCTCGAGGAGAAACGCCAATTCATGGCGCAAAGACGTTTCACGGGCACATTGTTGAGGTATTTCATTGTTCTTTTGATTTATGCGGTTTTGCTCTTTTTGCCCGCCGCCCTTGTGTTCACGCTTGATTACCTATTCATCATGCCGGCTGATCGCCTGTTTGAAGATATGTACTATGGCCTTTTGATCGTCGTGAGCTATATTGCGCTTTTGCTTTTGCTCTTTTTCACCTTCAAAAAAACCGAAGCCATGATCGCACGTCTGCAATACCGGATCAAAGGCAACCGCTATGACAAGAAAAACAAAGCCGACTTCGACGAGGCGTTCACCAAGTCAAAAGACATCATCGCCGATTACGAAAAGAATATCAAAAGCGACATCAAGGCGCTGGAGAACGACTTCGAGACCTACCAGAACGAACTCACCATGAAACAACGCACCATTGAAAACAACGCCCAGATACCGAAGAAGTTCATCCGCGAGGTCAACCGGCTGCTTGCTTATTTCGAAGAACGTCGTGTCGACACCATCAAGGAAGCGATCAACCTGCTCGTGCGTGAACAGCGCGAAGAAACCTTCCACGACCGGGTGATCGAAACCCTCGAAAGACAGATCGATTCGGTCGCCTCACTCAAGGACAACCTAAATCTGCTCAGTGACATCAGGGATACGCTCGAAGTCCAGATGGAAAAACAGAGTCATTCCGCCGCCATGCAGGATGACCCTTTCGCCGACAGGCTGAGACACCACCAACCGGAAAAGAAATCGACCAAAAAAGAAAAAAAAGCACTGAAAAAACAAGCCAAGAAAAAGAAAGATGACGGAAATGCGCCCGCTGAGGCCATGAACAACTGACCCTTTGATTTCCAAAGGGTTTTTTCTTGGCGATTATATACCATAAAACACATCATAAGGGCAACACAAGAAAGGATGCTAACGATGAGAATGATATCATGGAATGTCAACGGACTGAGGGCTGCGATGAAAAAGGGATTCATGGATTTTTTTAATGAACAAAAGGCGGATATGGTCGCCCTTCAGGAAATCAAGATGAACAAAACGCAGGCCGATTTCAATTTCGATGGCTATCATACCTACTGGAACAGCGCGGATAAGGCCGGTTATTCCGGGACCCTTGTCATCACCAGACACAAGCCGCTGCGTGTCACTTACGGCATCGATGATGAGACGTATATTGACGAAGGGCGGATCATCACGCTCGAATATCCGGACTTCCATTTCGTCAACGTCTATGTGCCGAATTCGAAAAGGGAACTGTTGAGACTCGATTACCGCATGGATTTCGAAGATGCGTTCAAAGCCTACCTCAAACGCCTCGACGCTCAAAAACCGGTGATTCTCTGTGGCGATCTCAACGTGGCGCACGAAGAAATCGATCTTAAAAACCCCAAAACAAACCGCAGAAACGCCGGTTTCACCGATGAGGAAAGAAGCAAGTTCACCGCCCTTCTCGAAAACGGCTTCACCGATACCTACCGCACGCTCTATCCCGACCGAATCGAATATTCCTGGTGGTCCTATAGGTTCAACGCCCGCAAAAACAATGCCGGATGGCGCATCGACTACTTCGTGGTTTCCGACCGTCTCATGGAAAAGGTGGCCGACAGCAAGATCCACACACGGATCATGGGCAGCGACCACTGCCCGGTCTCACTTGAGATCGGCGGACTGAACCAATGAGAAGCCTCAGAAAACTCGACCGCGACACACCGGGACTGATGCCGCTGGTAAAATCATTCAAGTCTCACCTGTCCGCCTTGAACAAGACCGCCGGTAAAAAAACCGACGAAGCGGCCAAGCGGGCAATAGACGGCTATTTCAAACCGGGCAAGACTGTCTTCGGAAGCTTCGAGGAAGGCAAGCTCGTGGGCTATTGCGTGGTCTTCGAACAGACGGGCGTCTTCTGGCTTGAGTGGCTCTTTGTACACGGGGATCACCGAGGAGAAGACCACGCAAGCCTGCTTTTCGACACCGCCGAACGGTTCGCAAAAAAACACGGCGAAGACCAGCTTTATGTCTGGGTCCATCCGGACAACCATGCGATGATGCGGTTCCTCAACAAGAAAGGCTATGACACGCTAAACCTCATCGAAGTGACCAAACGGAAGAAAAAAACAAACGAGACGCTGAAAGTCTTCGGTCACAAGCTGAACTATTGAACCAAACCCTAGCTCATCCGAAACCGCGATACACCACATAAAAAGATTGTCCTGAAGTCTACGGTTATGTTATACTTTGTGCGGTACACCGGTTATAATCACTGGTGTCAAAGAAATCGGAAAAAAGGAAGTGTCCCCATGCAAGAAGCGATCGATACCATCATCAGAAGGGCGCTCGAAGAAGACATGCCGAAAGGCGATGTCACCACCGATCCCCTTTTCGAGAACCAAAAAAGCAAAGCCAAGCTCATCGCACGCGCCGATGGCGTGCTCGCCGGCACCGAAGTCGGTGGCCGCGTCTTCACGCTGCTCGATTCGTCATTGACCTACAAGACATTGATGAATGACGGTGATTTTGTCAAAAACGGCGACACCATCGCCACCGTGGCGGGCGACACCGCAAGCATCCTCAAGGCCGAGCGGACCGCCCTCAACCTCATGCAGCGCATGAGCGGCATCAGCACCGCCACAAAAGGGTATCAGGACCTCATCAGCCACACGGACTGCAAGATACTTGATACCCGCAAGACCGCACCGAACCTCCGGATTCTGGACAAACAGGCTGTCAGGACCGGTGGCGGCGAAAACCACAGATTCTCCCTGTCGGACATGGTGCTGATCAAAGACAACCACATCAATGCCGCGGGTGACCTTACGAGCGCCGTCGAGACCCTCAGGGAAAAACACGGTGAACATATGCCCATCGAGGTCGAAGTCGAGACGCTCGCTCAGTTCGAAGAAGCGCTCAAGACCAGCGCCGACCGTATCCTCTTAGACAATATGTCAACCGACATGATGCGCGAATGCGTCCGTTTGAACAACAAGAAAAAAGAACTCGAAGCCAGCGGCGATATGACCTTGGACCGCGTCAAAAGCGTGGCCGAGTCCGGTGTCGACTTCATCTCTGTCGGTGCGCTGACCCACTCGGTGCTCGCCTTCAACATCAGCCTCAGATTCTTGAAAGAAGAGGATGACCGATAATGGATGATAAGTCACTTGAAAAAGAGATACTGCGCCTGAAAAAGGAGAAAAACGCGGTCATCCTGGCCCATTACTACCAGACCGGCGACATCCAGGACATCGCCGATTTCACCGGCGATTCCTATCAGCTTTCCAAAATCGCCGCCGAGACCGATGCGGACATGATCGTCTTCTGCGGTGTCCATTTCATGGCCGAGACCGCGAAGATCCTCTCGCCGCAAAAGACCGTCCTCCTTCCGGCGAAAGACGCCGGCTGTCCGATGGCCGACAAGGTGACCGCCGAGGCGCTTGCGAAATACAAGGATGAACATCCCGACCGCAAGGTCGTCTGTTACGTGAACTCGACCGCCGAGGTCAAGGCCCTGAGCGACGTCTGTGTCACCAGTTCGAATGCGGAAGCGATCATCAGACATTTCGAGGGTGAAAAACTACTCTATGTCCCGGATAAGAACCTCGGGCGCTATCTGAAAGACAAATACGACCTGGACCTGGACCTTTGGCCCGGATTCTGCTGCATCCACAACAATCTGACCATGGACCTCGTCAGAGCCGCCAAGGCACAGTACCCGGATGCGGCCTTCATCGTCCACCCCGAAGCGCCACTCGAGCTTGTCAAAACCGCCGATTACGCCGGCAGCACGAAAGGGCTGCTCGATTTCGCCGTCAACAGTGATTATGAGACCCTCATCGTCGGTACCGAAGAGGGCATCCTGCACCAGATGAAAAAGAAGGCCCCCCACAAGCGGTTCGTCGTCCTGACCGACAAACTGCTTTGCAGAAGCATGAAGAAGACCACCATGTCCCTTCTTCATGATGCGCTTTCGACGAACAGTCACGAAATCCATGTCGATGAGACCGTCGCCGCAAAGGCAAGGAAGAGCCTCGATCTCATGCTCGAGCTCAGCCAATCGAAATGAACCGGGCAACGGACACACTCATCATCGGCGCCGGCCTCTCCGGTCTTTACACCGCACTCATGATCGATTCCTCCCGCGAGGTTCTTATCCTGGTCAAGACCGCGCTCGCCGAAAGCAACTCCAATCTCGCCCAGGGTGGCATCGCCGCAGAGATGAAACAGGAAAAAGCCCTCATTGAAGACCATATCAGCGATACCTTGACTGCCGGATCCCATGCCAACGACCCACAGGCGGTCCGTGTGCTGGTCGAGGAAGCCCAGCTGAACATCGAACAGCTGATGGCGTTCAATGTCGCTTTCGACATGGACAAAGAAGGCGACATCAGGACCACCCGCGAAGGCGGCCACACCCGTTCGAGGGTGCTCCATAGCGGCGGTGACGCCACCGGTCGTGACATGATCAACGCACTTCAGACCCTGGCACGCCACCGCCCCAATATCACCATCGTCGAACAGACCACCGCGGTTGACTTCCTCATGGAAGACGGCCGGGTCACCGGACTTCTCGCTTTGGACGAAAACGGAAAAACGACCGTGATCAGCGCCGATAATATCGTGCTCGCCACCGGCGGCCTCGGTGCGATCTACGCATCGACCACCAACGCGCCCGTGGCGACCGGAGACGGCATCGCCATGACCGCGAGAGCCGGCGGCCTGATTGAGAAGATGGCGTTCATCCAATTCCATCCGACCGCCTTCTTTCACAAGGATAAAAAGACGCAACAGAAGTTCCTGATCACCGAAGCCCTGCGCGGGGAAGGCGCCATCCTCAGGAATTTCGAGAATGAGGCGTTCATGGAAAAGTACCACCCGCAAGGCGATCTCGCGCCCAGAGACATCGTCTCCCAGGCGATTTTCAGGGAGATGTACGATACCTGGAGCGACCATGTCTACCTTGATACGAGACACCTCGATCCCCTTTATCTTGCGAGCCGGTTCCCCACCATCACCGCCTACTGCAAGGAACAGGGCTTTGTTCTCGGCCACGACCTGATTCCGGTCGCGCCGGTGCAACATTTCAACATCGGTGGCATCAAGACCGACCTTGAAGGGCTAAGCAGCATCGACAATGTCTATGCGGTCGGCGAAAACGCCTCGACGGGCGTCCACGGGGCGAACCGGCTCGCCGCGAACTCACTGTTGGAGTGTGTCGTCTTCGGCAGGAGAATCGCAAACCATATCAACAAGGCCGAGAAGAAGAGATCATCCCCGGAACCGCTCGCGGTCGAACTGCACACCTATCACTACGACTACACACCGATTCGCAAGAAACTAGGGATGGTCATGGAGGAACAAGTCGGCATCGTCCGCAAGAAAAACGGCCTGGAAACCGCGAAACACCGCATCCAAGATATGCGGGATAAACTGCTTTCCTACCCGAATCATTCACCTCGTTACTATGAGACTTTGAACATGGTCGAAGTCGCGCTCATGATTATCGATGACGCACTTAGGATCCCCGAAAGCAAGGGGTGTCACTTCAGATTGGACTGACGTGACCCTCACTGTACTTTTTATAATTAAGCCGCCGGTGAAAACGTCTTGACTTATTGATTTTGACACCCGGTTTTGGTATGCTTTAACCGTAGTGTGCTTGGTTGGTAAAGGATTCAGACCGAAACCCAAGGTGTGCCTCAGATGGGTGCACTTTTTTACATTTTAGGAGGGCTCAGATGGAACAAACATACGACGTCATCATCGTCGGTGCCGGTCCTGCCGGCATCTTCACCGCTTACGAACTCGCCAAGAAGGCCAAAGGACTCAAGGTCCTGTTGGTGGACAAGGGGCTTGCCATCCATCACCGTGAGTGTCTGATACTCAAGCGGAAACGCACCAAATGCCCCGAAAAAAGCGATGGCATCAGCGGCTGTCACCCCGCCTGCTCGATCACAAGTGGCTTCGGCGGCGCCGGGGCCTATTCCGACGGCAAGTTCAACATCACCAGTGAGTTCGGCGGTTGGCTCGGCGACTACCTCGACAAGGATACCGTCGAAGCACTGATCGGGTATGTCGATGAGATCAATCTGTCCCATGGGGCGAGCGAATCACTGACCGACCCCACGACCGAGGCGGTCAAGGCAATCGAAAAACGCGCGCTCGGCAAAGGCCTCAAACTCCTTCGCGCGAAAGTTCGCCATCTCGGCACCGAGGAGAATATCGGCATCCTGAAGCGAATCTATGAGCACATGAAAGACGATGTCGACATGCTTTATGCCCACGAGGTGAAAGATGTGATTGTGACGGACGACCGTGTGAGCGGTATCGTCTGCGAACACAAGAAAGAAGGCCTCAAGAAATTCTTCTCGAAGAATGTCGTGCTTGCGCCCGGAAGGGACGGCGCGAGTTTCCTTTCCGCCCTTTGTAAGAAACTGCGCATCCCGCAGCATTCCAACCAGGTCGATATCGGCGTCCGTGTCGAAACCAATGATGAGATCATGGAAGAAATCAACCGTCACCTCTACGAAGGAAAATTCATCTTCCATACGAGTGTCGGGACCATGGTCAGAACCTTCTGTTCGAATCCGAGCGGCCATGTGGTGATCGAGAACCACAGCGGGACCATGATTGCAAACGGTCACGCCTACAAGGACAAATCGAAAGGGAGCAAAAACACGAACTTCGCCCTGCTTGTCTCCCACAGTTTCGAAGAACCCTTCACCAAACCGAATGAGTTCGCCCACAAAGTCTCCCATCTGGCGAACATGCTTTCGGGCGGTTCCATCATCGTCCAGCGTTACGGTGACTTGCTCAAAGGAAGCGCGACAAGTGCTCAGAAACTGCGTACGGGCTTTGTCACCCCGACGCTCAAGGAGGCGGTCCCGGGGGATCTGGGACTGGCGCTTCCTTATAACACTATGAAATCACTGATCGAGATGATCGAGGCACTTGACACGGTCACGCCGGGCATCGCGTCGGAACACACGCTTTTTTACGGCGTCGAAGCCAAGTTCTACAGCGCGAGACCCGAACTGTCGGAAACATTCGAAAGCACCATAGGCGGTCTTTATTTCGCCGGCGACGGCGCGGGAATCACCCGCGGCCTGGCCCAGGCCGGTGCCAACGGTATTCATATCGCAAGAAGTCTGCTTAAGAAGGCAGGTGTTCTCTCATGAGCACACTCGCAGTCATCGGAGCACAGTGGGGTGATGAGGGCAAGGGCAAGATCACGGATTATCTCGCTCTGAAAGCCGATCTGGTCGTCAGATTCCAAGGCGGCGACAATGCCGGTCACACCATTGTCTTCGGGAAAGAAAAATACGCGCTCCATCTGGTGCCCTCGGGTATATTCAGACCCGATACCAAAAACCTCCTCGCCGCCGGAATGGTCATCAATCCGCTTTCGCTCCTTGAGGAGATCGACATGCTGAAAGAGAAGGGCTTTGACTGTGAGAACCTGGTGATTTGTGCCCGCGCTCATGTGATTTTGCCCTATCATCAGGCGCTTGACACTTTCTATGAGTCACTAAAGAAAGACAAGGTCGGGACCACCGCGAAAGGCATCGGGCCGGCCTATATGGACAAAGCCGCCCGCAGAGGCATCAGGATCGGCGAGTTCTGCGACCCGGCACGTTTCGCCGCCCACCTGTCGGTTGTCTTGCCGCATATCAATTTTCTGCTTGAATCGGCAGGCATGGAAACGTTCGACAAGACCGACCTCGTCGAGCGGTTCAAACCTGTCCAAGACCGACTGAGACCTTATGTCGGTGATGGCGCCGCGGTCGTGAACGATGCCATCGATAAAGACCTCAAAGTCCTTTTCGAAGGCGCGCAGGGAACCATGCTCTGTCTTGACCACGGTACCTACCCCTATGTGACCAGCAGTTCGCCGACCGCCGCTGCGATTCCCATCAATGTCGGTATTCCCCCGAAAGCGGTCCACAAGGTCCTAGGCATAACCAAAGCCTATGCCACGAGAGTCGGCGGCGGCGTTTTCCCGAGCGAGATTTCCGGTGATACCGCCGATTCCATCAGGCAAAACGGCAATGAGTTCGGCACGACCACCGGCCGGCCGAGAAGAATCGGCTGGCTCGACACGGTCGCCTTGCGTCACGCGGTGCGCATCAACGGCTTCGATTATCTTGCGATCATGCTGCTCGATGTGCTCAGTGGTGTCGATGAACTGAAACTTTGCACCGCCTATGAACTGGACGGTGAGCGCATCGACCATGTGCCCGCCTCCATCGACGATCTGAAACGCTGTCGCCCCGTGCTAAACCGCATGCCTGGTTTCACCGGGGATATCTCGAGCGCGAAGACATTCGAGGACCTGCCGCAAAACGCCAGGAACTATCTTGAAGAAATCGCACGCCTGGTCGGTGTCGGTATCGCCCTTTTCTCAGTCGGTCCCGGCCGCGACCAGACCGTCTTGCTCGATACATTCTTCTGATAAACCGATTGGAGTGATTGGATGATCAAACGATACAGCCGTGAAAAAATGACGGTGCTTTTCGAAGACAAGACCCGCTATGAGCATTTTCTGCAGGTCGAGCTGGCCGCACTCGAGGCCCTTGAGGAAGCCGGTATGATACCAAACGGTGTCCACGGGGAAATCCGGTCGAAAGCCCGCGTGGATGTGACACGGATCAAAGAAATCGAAGAAGAGACGAAACATGATGTCATCGCCTTCACACGGGCACTCGGCGAGACCCTCGGCAAAGAGAAGCAGTGGTTCCATTACGGTCTCACAAGCACGGATGTGGTCGATACGGCGTTCGCACTGACTGTGAAGAAGGCGAACGACCTGATCGAAGCCGGTCTCGACGCTTTCTTATCGGTGCTTGAGACGAAGGCGAAAGCGTATAAGAATACGCCTTGTATCGGCAGAACCCACGGAATCCACGCCGATATCACTGTTTTCGGTCTCAAATTCGCTTTGTGGACCGATATTTTCAAACGGCACCGGGCCCGTTTCAAGTCAGTCCGCGAGAGAATCGAGACGGGCAAACTTTCAGGTGCGGTCGGCAATCATGCCCATCTTCCGCCCCGTATCCAGGACCGCGCCTGTGAAATCCTCGGCATCGGTAGCGCGGCGATCTCGACTCAGGTTCTGCCCAGGGACATCCACAGCGAGTATGTGCATGTTCTTTCGCTGATCGCTTCGGGCATCGAACAGATCGCGCTCGAGGTCAGGCATCTTCAGCGGACCGAGGTTTCGGAGGTCAGCGAAGCCTTTTTCAAGAAACAAAAAGGTTCCTCGGCCATGCCGCACAAGAAAAACCCGATCGCCTCTGAGAACATGTGCGGCTGCGCGCGGATGATGCGCGGTTATGTGCACAGTGTCGGCGAGAATGTCGCCTTGTGGCATGAACGGGACATCTCGCATTCCTCGGTGGAAAGAGTCGTCATCCCCGATGCACTGACGCTGCTTGATTACATGCTTGATCGTTATGGAAAGGTGCTTTCGCAACTTGTGGTCGATGAGAAACGCATGCTTGAGAATATCGGCCTCACCCACGGGGTGATCTATTCGCAACGTGTCCTTTCCGCTTTGATCGCCGAAGGTCTTTCTCGCGAGGAGGCCTACGATATGATCCAGCCGCTGGCGATCGAGGCGTATGAACATCGCCGCGATTTCAAAGCGCTGCTTGAAAAAGACGGCAGAATTCCCGCGATCCTCGGTGACGGTGTATTCGAAGACTGTTTCGACCTCGACCATTTCCTCAAAGCGACCGACGCCATCTACAAGCGTGTGGGCATCGTCTGAAAACCATTTTTCTCAGGGTACCGACAACCATACGCTTTTTTTCGATAAAATCCCCGTTATCTATTTTTAAGTGACACGATTTGTAGTATAATTTTATATAGTACGCACGTCACCCGATGTGTATTGGGCAAAGAGGAGGAACATTATGATTTATGTCATCTATATTTTTCATGTCATCTATGGTGTCGTGGCCGGATACATCTCCGGTCAGGAAAACGAACGCGAAAACGAGACCGTCGCGATTCTTGTCTTTATCGCGATGCTAACATCGCTATCGGCGATGTTTTTCGCTCCATTTCAACACATTTTTTCAGTCTTTTTCCTTTGGCTTTTTGTCACCTGGGTCACTTCGGAAATCGTCAAGATCATCGCTTCACGTCGTGGCTACTGAGCCACACTAACCACTGCGCATCGCGCTGGAAAGGACATTCTCGATGCAGGTATTACTGGTCTACACAACGAAAACCGGTGTCACGCGTGACATCGCCCATATGATCAGTCGAAAACTCAAGACACCCTTATGTCTTAAATGCGAGAAAGATACGCGAGCCGAGGACCTCGAGGTCTTTGACCACGTCATCATCGGCGCGCCGCTCTACATGGGACATGTCCGAAAACTAATGCGAAATTTCGTATACAAACATCGCGATCTGCTCAAGAAAAAACATCTCTACATGTTCGTGGTCGGTGCCGACCACGACCTGGATGTTGAGAAATATCTGCGCATGTCCTTCCCGGCTTCCGTCATGGACCATGTTTCGGTTATGAGTCATGTCGGCGGTGAGTTCAGATTCGAAAACGCAAGCCCGCTCGGCCGCTATATCATGAAGACCGTCTCCGAGGAGAAGATGCGCAAGGACAAGCGTGAAGTGAAAATCAAGGAAGAAAGTATCGATGCGTTTGTCCAAGGCATCGAACACCATTTCAAAAAAGAGACGGACAGTCAGGATTGAAAAGACATTGCCTTGCCTCGATCAAACAGTAGGCACGATTTCATTATCTTGAGTTTATCGTGTATAACGGGAGGTCATTTAATGAAGGAAGACGCTAAGATCGCACAAGTTGGACCATTTGAAGTATCCTTGGAAAAAGGCAAGACCTATTATTGGTGCCGTTGTGGTCGCAGTGAGGGCCAGCCTTATTGTGACGGATCGCATCAAGCGACATCATTCAAACCCGTCAAGTTCACCGCTGAAAAAGAAGGAAAGGCTTATCTGTGCGGTTGTAAACGAACGAGTAACCAACCCTTTTGCGATGGGACCCATCACACATTGGAGTAGATGGATAAGCGCACCATCATACTGGCATCTTTTTTTCTTCGGTTTTTACCGATTACCGAATCGCTTTTCAAAAGAAAAACCCCCTGAAGTGGAGTGTTCTGCAGGCTTTTTCTTCGCAGACTCCGATTTTCAGGGGATTTTTTTACTGTCTTTGTTGAACGAAAGTCAATAGTGAATCGCTGAGGACGATAGGTGTTTTTCTCAACGCCTCGACGGAAGGCGCGCCGAGGACGGTCATGATGCTTTTGATCTCGTCAAGCAGGTCCATGGTTTTTTCGGTCGCGGCTTCGGTGGTCTCATTCAAGGCGAGGTCCAAAAAGAATCTGGATAACCCGACCGCATCGGCACCGAGTGCGAGGGCTTTGACGACATCGAGCGCGTTCCTTATCCCGCCGCTTGCGAGGAAGCGGATACCTTCGCTGTCACGCGCCTCGAGCAGGGACTCCACGGTGGAGAGGCCCCAACCGTTGAAAAAGGGCATCGGTTTATCTCTGCGCCGGTTTTCGATGGCCGCGAAATCCGTGCCGCCTTTTCCACTCAAATCGATGATCTTGACACCGCAGTCTTTGAGTTCGGTGATGGTCGCTTTCGACATGCCGAATCCGACTTCTTTGACAATGACGGGGACATCGATTTCTTTCGTGAGCGACCGGATGTTTTCGCGCCATTGACTGAAGTCGCGGTCGCCTTCAGGCATGATGACTTCTTGGACCGCGTTGATGTGAAGCTGAAGGATGTCGGCTTTGAGCAAATCCACGGCCTCCTTCGCATCCTTGAGAAGGACGCCCGCACCGATATTGGCCATGATCAGACCGTCGGGATTATGTTTTCGCACAATGGTGAATGTCGCGGCGGTTTCTTTTTTCTTCAGTGCGATGGACGCGGAGCCGAGCGCCATCGGAATGCCGAGTGACGCCGCGATTTCGGCGAGTTTCGTGTTGATGGTCATCGCTTTCTCACTTCCGCCGGTCATGGCGTTGATGTAGATGGGAACCGGAATGTCGAACCCCGCGATGGTCGTGCGGTAGTCAACGGCGTTCATCGAAACGCCGGGGAGGGCGTTGTGGACGAAACGGACCTTGTCGAAATCGTTGGTGAGAATCTCCTGCCTTGCGGCAAGGGCGATGTGGTCGTCTTTTCGGTTCATCTTAAAAACCCCCTAAGGCATCGTCGAGCATCAGATAGCCCGCATTTTCAAGTTCATGCCTTGTTTTGTTTTTCTGTGTATCGTTCTCGAAGAACAAGAAAACATTGTCGCCGCCGCCGGCACCGGAGAATTTCATGGTGCCGCCATTTTCGGCGGCGATTTTTTCGATTTCGCGCATCGGGTCGGTGGTGAGTGGGACGCCGCTTTCTTTTTCAAGGACTTCAAGGGCATCTTTGAGTTCACGGATGGTCTTCAGGAAGAAGAACGAGTCTTTTTGATGCATCGCCGCCCTGAGTTCATGAACGGCGGTCTTCGTCTTGAGCGTGAAGGTTTCGAAAAAACCGCTGTCTTTCTTTGACATGACCGCCCGCACCAAAGCGGATGAACTGGCTGGTTGTCCCGTGTTCACAACCAGGACCGGTGGTAGGAAGATTCCAGGGTTTTCGGTGATGAGACCGGGCCATGGGGTGTGCATGAGCCATGAAATGTCCTTGTCAAGATTGACATCGAGCCAGGCGCTGTGGAAACGGTTATAGAAAATCGCTTTTCCGTGCGCGCTCACGGCGAGGTCGCCGAAGGAACTATCGGGAAATGCCCGGTACTGCGATAAGACGGCGGCCTTGAAAAGCGCCAGTGGTTCATGGTCGATGCCGAAATGTGTCAGCAGGCCGCCGATCACGGCCAATGTCGTGCTCGCGCTCGACCCGGTGCCGGTCTTGATACGGCCGGCGGTGTGCTGGGTATCGCTGAAGTCGATGTGGACGGGGGTAAAGGGGATTTCCTTTTCCTTCAAAATGGTTTTGACAGTGCGAATGGCGTGCTGGACGTAAGGAAGTTCGCTCAAAGACGTATCAGGGGTCGCGGCGCGAAAACCGAAGGATCTGCCCGCGAACATGGTGGTGGTGAGTCGGAAATCATCGCTGTCTTTGACGGTGCAGGTGGTTCCGTTTTTCACCGGCAGGATGATGGCGGGGCTTTTGCCGGTGACAACGGCATATTCACCTGCGAGATAGAGTTTTCCCGGGTAGAAGACCCGTGTGGTGTCAGGCATTGATGATCACCGTCCCTTCGCTGTCGATGCCGCTGACGATGAAATCGTCGAAACCGGCCTTCTTCAACACGGTTATCAGGTGGTCCGTTTCTTTTTTCCGGGTCAGAATCTTCACATTGGGCCCGGCATCCATGGTGGCGTAGGCGAAATGGTTTTTGTCCCTTTCCCTGCGCACCAGGTCGATCACCCGCATGCTTCTGTCGGTGAGGAAACTGAAAGGGGGCGTGGCCGTGATGGTCGTCGCATGCATCGCGAGGGCGTTGCTTTCGGTGATCTCACCGATGGCTTCATGGTCGCCGCTTTTGAGTGCGTCCTTCAAGGCGACGGTGTCCTTGTCGGCTTTTTTCACCCAGGTCTCATAGTACGGAGAGGTCTTCACCGAACGGGCCATGGCTTCGGTACTGGAGAGCGGTTTCCTGCGCCGGTCGATGAGGACGATGACCATGGCGAGGTCGGTCGTGTTCTCGAAAAGTCGTTCAATCCGGCCGTCCTTCGCCCAGTGGACGAAACCGCCGAGAAGGGAACGGCATGCGGAACCGGAACCCTGTCTTGCGACACCGGCGAGGCGTTGGATGTCCATCTTCGTGTCGAAGAAACCATCCGCCGCTTTTGCGAGCGCGGCGAAACCGGAGGCGGAGGAAGCGAGGCCCGCCGCGGTCGGTACGTTGTTGGTGCTCGTGATCAGTAGTGGTGTCTTCAGTTCGGTGTCGAAATGCTTGAGGACTCGTTGAACTCGCTTCATGGTATGGTCGTCCACGGGTTCACCGTTGATACGCATCTCGAGCTTGCCTTTGGGATTGCGTTCGATGGTGGTTTCCGTCCACAGAGCCGACAAACTCAAAGAAACCGAATCGTTATGGGGGATGATGTTTTCTTCGTCCTTTTTGCCCCAGTATTTGACGAGGGCGATGTTGACAGGTGCTTTGGCGGTCGTTTTTCTCATGGGACCTCCTTGGAAAGATCGAGTATGAAGACATCCTTGGTTTCTTCTTTCACCCAGGTATCGCGGATGGCGACGGCCTGGTGCTCGGAAGGGGCGAGGGCAATCACGAAACCGCCCATGCCGCCACCGGTCAGTTTGGCGCCGAGGGCGCCGTTTTCGAGCGCCGCGACGGTCATCGCTTTGATGTTGGGGGTGGCGACACCGAGGGCTTCCAGGTTTACCTGCGCGCCGTTCATGAGGTTGCCGAGTGTTTTAGCGTCATTGTTGATGTAGGCGCTGTAGGCCTTGTCGGTGATTTCTGCGAGGTTGTCCACCAGACGGACATTCCTTTTGTCTTCAAGGGTGCGGCGGACAGCGTGGATCGCTTTTTTCGTGTCGCTTGACTCACCGCTGTCACCAAGGACCAGCCAGGCATCCAGCCTGGAATCGAAGGGTTTTAGGTCTTTGTCCTTGATGAAGTAAAAGGCCTGGTTTTGCGTGGTGGCTCGCGCGTCGATGCCGCTCGGGTTGCCGTGGGCGATGGTTTCGGCGAACTGGGTCCATTCAAAGCGGGTCTCGATATCAAGGTGTTTCGAGGCGCTTTGGTACATGGCGCCGGTGAGTGCCGAAGCGGCGGCTGCGCTGGAGCCGAGACCGCTCCCGGTGGGGATCGTGCTTTCGATGATCACCGCGCAAGGCGGCAGACCGAGATGTTTTTTAAGACGGTAGTAGAGCGTGGTGACGGGCTTGAGACCCGATGGTGCCGTGTTCATCGTTCCGGTATGGAAGACACACGTGATGTGGTCTTCATCGGCGGGTCTCACGGTGACTTCGAGCCAGACGCCTTTGAAGGGGATGGCGATGGCGGGTTTGCCGTAGACGACTGCGTGTTCGCCGACAAGAATCGTTTTGCCGTGGGTTCTGTCCCTGCCTGTTTTCATGTTATATCAGCCCCGCTAGGAAGTCGACCAGGAATGGGGCGGCGTAGAGTGACATGAACTGCACGCCATAGTTGACGCCCATCTTGTTGAGCGACCCAGCGACGAGTCCGACAAGCAGGACGCCGAAGATGTTGATGGTGCCGCCGTCGATGAACGCGAGGAGCACGATGAAACCGATGAAGAGGCCGAGCACGGCCTCATGCGGGATTTTAACCATGATGAAGTTGGTGATTGCGCCGGCGTAGCGACTGATGAGGATATAGCTGAGTGACAGGGCGATGATCGCGCCTGTGATGACGGCGAAGGCGAACTGCGATCCGGTCAGAAGATGGTGGAGGTTGTTGTCGAGTGAAAGAACGGGTGGCGCGTTATAAAGGGCGGCGCCGGGACCGAGTGAGACGGGTGAGAGCGGGATGCCTAACGCGAGCAGGGGAATGATGATGCCCGACAGATAGGTTGCCTGGACCACTGCGCTCATCGATGTGATCGATAGGGTCGCTTTTTTCATGCCCGTTTTGAAGCGTCGGCCGATGGATTCACCAATCAAGATGGTGAGACCGACCGGGCTTAAAACGAACAGGAAGTTGACAATCAGGGCGCCGAAAGAAAGATTGCGCCGTTCTTCTTTGTCAAGGATTCTGAAGGGGTTCAGGGAGGTCTCGTGGTCGTCTTTTGGAACCGAGATGGCTTTGTGCTGTTTGACGCGCATTTTCTCGAAGTTTTCGCGGTTCAAAAGCGCGAACAATGACACCAGCAGAGGGCCGATGGTGATGCCCAGGAAAAATGAGATGGTGATGGTCACATCGGGAGGCACGACCCCGGTGCCCCAGTAGAGATGGCGCAGCCCCTGAAAAAGCATGGCGAGCGGCAGAATGCTGAACAGTGAGAGAACCTTGTGTCGGCTGATCAGGGAGAGGAAGATGGCACCGAAGACGAAAAGATAGGGTGCGTAGGGTCTGATGTTCGCAGCGAAGGGGGCGATCAGATTGGCGAGCAGAAGCGCGACCGGAACCGAGATGACAACCCCGAGGGCCGAGGCGGCGACCATCTTCTTGATGATTTTTGCCGAGCGGCCTTCGCCTTTGATGTAGATGGCGTGTTCGATCATCGCGCTGCTCATGACGCCGCCGGGTAGACCGACGAGGGCTGTGGGCATGGTGTTGGTGATGTTCAGTGTGACAATGGAGGCGATGAAGAAAGTGAGGACGATGATGGGATCGACGCCCATGAGCACGACGGCCATGGATATCGGCAGAAGCACGCTGGTTTCGTCTGTTCCTGGAATGAAGCCGATGAAGGTGTAGATCGCGACCGCGGTGATGGCGGCCACGACCATCGAGAGAAGGATCATGGGATCCATATTATTCTTCCCCCTCTTTGGTCACCGTTCTTTTCGGGCGGAAGAGGACACAGCTGATCAGAAAGCCTGTGACGGCGCCGGCGAGGCCGAAGAACAGACCGGCTGTGGGATTGTCGGCCGGGGCTAGAAGATGCAGACCGAGGGCGAGGGTGGTCGTGATGACGATGGAAAGCGTCAGTTCTTTCGCATCGACCACGTCGCCCCATATCTCAACGAGTGGTTTTTTCATAAAGCTTGTTTCACTCCTCTTGTGGTGTTGGATTTGTAGGTAATAATTATACCGCAGGTTCTTTTCGTTCACAACTCATACACTAGTCAGCTAAAAGGATAAGCTTTATTCCGGATCGAGACGACGATGGATGTTATGAAGTTTTCCAAAAGTTCTAAGCGGCGCGTGGTCTTATGGCCGGTCTGTGATACAATGGAAATTGGGAGAACATTTGCCCGATGACGTGCCACATATGAGATCCCTTTGGTTTTTGTTCGGTGACAAAAATGGTTGAAAGGATGATTCGATGGCATTCGCACTATCAGCGATGAAAGTTACAAGCAAAGCGTTTAGAAATGGCGGACGGATTCCACTCAAGTACTCCGGTGAGGGACTCGATATCTCGCCGCCGCTTCACTTCAGCGATGTGCCGGATAAGACGGGCTCGCTCGTGGTGATCTGTCATGATCCGGATGCGCCACTCATCAAGCCGGACGGTTATGGTTATGTGCACTGGGTGCTTTACAACATTCCGGGCAAAATCCGTGCGCTCGAAGAAGGTACCAAGAACCATACCGCCGGTATCAACGACGCGCAGAAAAAAGGCTACAGCGGTCCGATGCCGCCCAAGAAACACGGTAAGCACCGTTATTACTTTCTTGTGCTCGCGCTCAAGAAACAGATGGACCTCAAGCCTTTCTTGCCCCTGAACGAGGTTCTCAGGCAGGTCGAACCCTACGTGATCGCTGTGAACCGGCTTGTCGGGACCTATAAGCGCAAATAGGGTTCAGGCAGTTATCATCAAAGTATTGACAGGAGGAAAATCCGTCATCGTGACGGATGAGATTGTTATGTTTAAAAATCCCCATGTGGCCGGGGTCGGTTTCGCGGTTGTCTTCGGCCTCACGTTCATGTTTTCGAAAACCGCGTTGGATGTAATCACGCCGATCGGTCTGATTGCCTACCGTTTTCTGATGGCGTTTGTCGTCTTTGAGATCTTGAGACGTTTCAAGCTGATTACCATCCGTTTCACGCGTGCCCATCTTTCACAAATCGGCATTGTCGTACTGTTTCAACCGGTGCTCTATTTTCTTTTCGAGACCTATGGTCTCGACCGCACGACGAGTGCGGAAGCCGGGATGATGATCGCGCTGATTCCGATTTTCGTCAGTATCCTGGGTGCGGTGATTCTGAAGGAAAAACCCCGTCTCATCCAGCTCTTTTTCATCCTGTTCAGTGTGAGCGGCATCATCTTCATCCAGCTCATGCGATCGGTCGGCGGTTTCGATATGCGGATTGTGGGTTTTTTGCTGTTGCTCGGCGCGGTCTTATCGGCGGCCTTTTACAATATCGCCTCGCGCAATGCCTCGCGTCTGCTGAAGCCGGTCGAACTGACCTATTTCATGATGCTCACCGGCGCGGTGGTGTTCAATCTCCTTTATCTCGGTGTGCTTTTTTATGAGGGACGTCTTGGCGATTACACGGTCAATCTGCTCAATCCGGCCCTCACGGGTGCGATTTTCTATCTCGGTGTCGTCGCTTCTTTCGGCGGGTTCTTCCTTCTGAATTACGCACTGAGCAAGCTTCAGGCCCATGTCATCAGCATCTATGCGAATCTGGCCACGGTGGTCGCGATTGCGGCGGGGGCCATCTTCTTGTCGGAAGCGCTTCATTATTACCACTATATCGGTGCGGGCATGATCTTGACCGGTGTCTATGGCACGGTCAGGACCAACAAAAGAAGAATAAAGGAATTAAAGCCTGCATCGTCACGGCATTGATGCTGGCCTATTTGGCATTATTTCTCCTTTTTGGAAAAATTACCATGAGATGAACAATGATTTTGATTTATGCTATAATAACTTTAAGACTGAATAATGAAATAAAGTCCGTGCACGAAGAAACGTGTTTGACAGATAACCATGAGGGCCGTTTTTTCGAGTATGGATTTGAAAGGGTGATTACTGCATGAACCGTGATCCTTTGTCCCAACGCAACATGCTTGTCGTGACCGGCTTTTTGTTTGTCCTGCTATTAGTCGCCGCCTATCATTTCGGCCCCCGCGTCTTCGCGGTCGCGGCCGTATCCTATGCGGTGTCGGTCTCGATCGAGCTGCTTTTTGTCAAATTCAGGGGAAAAGAGAAGCTTGACGCGAGCTGGATGGTGACACCGCTTGTGTTCACGCTGCTTTTGCCATCGACGATTCCACTATGGATGGCCGGTGTCGGTGTTGGCTTCGGTATCTTTTTCGGTAAAAGCATTTTCGGAGGCCTTGGCAAGACCATCTTCAATCCGGCGGCCACAGGCGTGCTTTTCCTGCTGGTTTCCTTTACCGCATTCATGACCACGATGTTCGAAGATCCCGTGACCGGCGAGGTCTCGGATCTGACACCGCTGACGGCCCTTTACCGCGGCGATGTGTTCGATTATGGTTTCGCGGAGCTCTTTCTGGGCGGCGTTCCGGGCCTGATGGGCGAGACATTCCGTCTTGGCATCATCGTCCTCGGTCTCGCACTGATCATTTTGAAAATCGCCGACTGGCGTGTGCCTTTTGCCTATATCGGTTCGGTTTTCGTGCTCACCGGGGTTCTTAACCTCATCTTCCCGGATATCTTCGCGGATCCTTTGCGCAACCTGGTGGTGGGGAGTCTCATGTTCGGGGCGTTCTTCGTGGCGACCGATCCGGTGACCATGCCCGAAGCACCGAACGGAAGGTTGCTCTATGGTGTGGGCCTCGGTGTCTTCACCATCATCATCAGGACATTCTCGGCCTTTCCGGCCGGCTTGATCTTTTCGGTCATCCTCATGAATGCGATCGCACCACTGATTGATTCCTGGTACGAGGGTAAAGCTGAAAAGACCGATATGAAAGAAGAGGAGGCCAAGGCATGAGTGAATACAGACGCATGATCATCTTCGTGCTTGTGCTCGGCGTGTTCACGTCCGCACTTCTGATGGGGGTTCAGGCCTTGACCGCCGAAAGAATCGAAAGGGCGGCCGAAGCCCATCTTCAGACCACGATTCTCGATGCGCACGATGTGAATTACACGGCGGCGAACTTCCTTGAAGTGTTCGAAGCCGAAATCGAAATTCGTGAGCTCGAGGGTCTCAGTTTCTATGTCCACACGGAATCGGGTGGTGTCAGTATTCTCTTTTTCGGTTTCGGTGTATGGGGGCCGATCGAAGGTGTCCTCTCCCTCGAACCCGATTTCGAAACCATCCGTGATGTCGCGGTCCTCGACCAAGAAGAGACACCAGGTCTCGGCGCGGTCATCACCAACCCCGATTATCAAGCGCTTTATGTGGGCAAATCGATGTATCCCGAACTGAATGTGATCCACGACGCCGACCCCGACGACCCCAACGAAGTCGATGCGATCGCCGGTGCGACAAGGACATCCGAAGCGTTCGATACCATGCTGAACAACGCCTATCAGGAACACAGGGAAGTCTGGATGGCCCATCATGATTAGGAGGATATGCTTATGAATCTGATCAGAATGAAATATACCAGATGGTTCAATATCTCTAGGGACGGTATCTCCAGAAACAACCCGATCATGATTGCTGTCCTCGGAATCTGTTCGGCGCTCGCCATCACCAACCGCGTCGAAAACGCGATTGCGATGGGTTTGGCTGTGACGTTTGTCATCATCGCCTCATCCCTGATTGTCTCCGCGATCAGAAACTTCATTCCGACGAAACTGAGGATGGTCACCTACATGGTCATCATCGCCTCGTTTGTCATCGTCGTACAGCTTGTGCTTCAGGGATTCTTTCCCGATATCGCCAGGCAGCTCGGCCCTTATGTCGGTCTGATCATCACCAACTGCATCGTCATGGGTAGGAATGAAGCCTTCGCGGTCAAGAATCCGCTCAAATACACCTTCGTCGACGGTCTCACCAACGGACTGGGCTACATGTGGGTCCTCGTGGTGATCAGCGCCGTGCGCGAGGTTCTCGCTTTCGGGACCCTGCTTAACTACAGGGTCATGCCCGAGACCTGGGAGAACTGGATTGTCATGACCATCGCACCTGGCGGATTTTTCGTGCTCGGCCTGCTGATCTGGATCATGCGTTCAGCGACGAAGAACTATGAGGAGATGGCGATATGACCTTACACTCTGAACGGAAAGGATGGTTCTGATGGGTAATGCCATAGAGATTTTCATCGGTTCGATCTTGGATCATAACATCGCACTGGCCTACATCCTCGGGATGTGCCCTCTGCTCGCGATTTCGACAAGCATCAAAAATGCGAAAGGAATGGGCCTCGCAGTCGTCTTCGTCGTGACGCTCACCGGGATGATCAACTATCCGATTTATCTCCTTTTGCAACGTACCGGCACCGAATGGCTCAACCTGCTGGTCTTCATCATCACCATCGCGGCGACCGTGCAGTTTCTCGAGATGTTCATCGACAAGTTCTTCCCGACCCTCTATAACGCGTTCGGGATTTTCCTCCCCCTGATCACCGTCAACTGCGTGGTACTCGGGGTTTCGCTTTTCTTCGTCACAAGGACCTACACCTTCGTCGAGACCGCTTCGTTCTCGCTCGGTTCCGGCATAGGCTGGATGCTCGCAATCATCTTGCTGGCGGGAATCCGTGAGAAGATGGTCACGAAAAGCGACATTCCAAAAGGCCTCATGGGCAAAGGGATGGCATTCATCGTTCTAGGCATACTGGCATTGGCCATCGTCGGTTTCACCGGTCTTGCCAGCATAAATTAGGAGGCTATACATGGAAAACTTGAATCTGTTCGTACCGTTGATCCTGATCGGCATCCTGTTGATCATCGCACTGATTCTGATTTTCGCAGATAGAATTCTCGGCGGCAGCGGCGAGAAGAAACTGATCATCAATGAAAAAGACGAACTGCCTGTCAAGGGCTCGGACACATTGTTGAACACACTCTCGAGTGAGAAGATATTCATCCCTTCCGCCTGCGGCGGAAAGGCGACCTGCGGTTTGTGCAAGGTGAAAGTCACCGAAGGTGCCGGGGATATCAGACCGACCGAAGACCCTTTCTTAAGCGATGAGGAAAGAGAAGACGGTGTCCGTCTTTCCTGCCAGGTCAAAGTCAAAGACGGCATGAAGATCGAGATACCGAAAAACCTTTTCAATGCGAAAGAGTACAAAACGCTTGTCTATGGCGTCGAGGAACTCACCTACGATACGAAACTGGTCCGTCTGAAACTCGTCGAACCGGAAACCCTCGAGTTCAGACCCGGACAGTACGCCCAGTTCAAAGTGCCGGGCATCCATGCGATCAGAGCCTATTCCATCGCGTCCGATCCCAAGAACCCGAACCTCGTCGAATTCATCATCCGGCTCGTCCCGGGCGGCGTGGCCACCACTTATGTCCATAAGGCGATGCGCGTCGGTGACAAGCTCACCTTCACCGGTCCTTACGGCGACTTCTATCTGCGCGAGGGATCCAACCGCGAGATGATCTGTATCGCCGGCGGTTCGGGCAAGGCGCCGATCCGTTCCATCCTCTACAGGCTTCGCGAACTCGGCATGCCGCGGAAGGTCAAGTACTTTTTCGGTGCGAAGACGGGGGCGGACCTTTATTACACCGAGGAGTTCAGAGAACTCGAAAAAGAGTTCGACAATTTCGAATACATTCCCGCCCTTTCAGAACCCCGTGAGGAAGACGAATGGGAAGGTGAAGTCGGACTCATTACCGATGTCGTCGACAGAAGAACGGGCGATTTGTCCGAGGCCGAGGGCTACCTCTGCGGTTCCCCGGGCATGATTCAGGCCTGTATCAAGGTGCTTAAAAAACACGATATGAAAGACGACAACGTTTATTTCGACAATTTCTCATAAGTCAATCGAAAAAAGACGGCTTCCCGATCAAGGAAGCCGTCTTTTTTCGTCATTGATACGTTTCAGGCAAACACGGTGACCCTGCCGTAGATGATGACGGTGATCAAATCGATGATCCAAAGCACCGCCCAACCGGCCAAAAGCCAAACGATACCGGCGATGAAAATCCCCATCCGGTTCTCATCGATGCCCTTCGCGATCCGGTAGATTCCGTATGCGATGCCGTCGATGAAGGGAAAAGCGAGTATCAGTCTGATAAGCCAGGGAAGCCGGTCGAAGAATATTACAATGTCTCTCATTGGTCATGCACCTCCTGATATGATTATATCAGTTTCCGTTTGATTTTCATATCAAAATGACCTGATTGAAAGCATGACGGAATTTATAAGTGCAGCTTGGAAAAATGACTGTTCAAAAAACCGTCACTCATGTTAGAATTAATGGTAACGATGAATCATGGAGGATAAAGATGGACAGAAGAATAATGATGTTTGTGGTACTCTTCATCAGCGTTTTCACCCTGATGGCCTGCGGCCGCAGAAGCGCAGTCGATTCAATCACCTTGGACACGGAATCACTCACGCTTGTCGTGGGTGAGGCCTACATGGTCGATGTGACCGTCGAGCCTGGTGATGTGGATCATGAACTTGATTTCAGCAGTCGCGACAACAGTGTGGCGACTTTCAATGATGCGCTGATCGAAGCGATCGCTCCCGGTGAGACGACGTTGCGCGTCAGCGCGGGCGGTGTGAAAGCCGAAATCGCGCTCACGGTCGTCGAGTCGACGGCCGACGTCGAACTGCAACACACCGATTATTTCGAAGCGATCAAGGACATCACGCTTGAACACGGTGCGACAAAAAGATACGCTTTGAACCGTCTGGCTCCGGAGATGGCCATCCGCGACGAACACGGCCGGATTCACTTTGTCGGGCTGGACTGGTCTTTCGATGACTTTGACGGTCAGACCGCGGGAAGCTATCAGGCGCACGCGGATTATGAACTGCCGGTCGGTGTCATCGCCGGTGAAAGCGGTATGCCCGCCGTCACCGCGACCGTCCATATCGGAGCTTTCGAAGATGCAAGAACGCACTCGACTTATTCATTCGCCTATGATTTCGACGGTCCGCTTGTGCCGGTGTCCGACATTCCTGTTTCCGTCGATGTTTTCACTGCCCTTCTAGGAGAAAACGGGTATGAGAATGTGCGTTTTCAGTTTAAAAGCAGCGGCCCCGGTCATGTGATTTTTGTCGCCCTTGACCTCGTTCACGGTGAGATAACCTACCTGACAAGCGGCAACTATCCATTTGAGGCGACCACGCTCGAGGCGGATGCGTTCAAACGCATGGACTGGACGATGGCCTTCTCGGTTCCCGGGACCTATGAGATCACTTTCACGGTGATCGACGGTGATACAAGCCAGACCATCGCCGAAAACACCTTCACAAAAAACGTGCGCATACTTGCGGAAACGTCCGCTTACCGGTTTGTCACAGGTGAGGAAGAAATGTTTTATCATGAAGACCTTTCCGACCCGTTCACGCTCGACCTCGGGTTCATGACCCGCACCCTGGGCAAGACGGGTTATGAGAATATCCGCTTCCGCTTCGAAAGCGAAGGGGATGGTGACATCCATTTCGAGGCCACCGATACCTTCGGAGAGACCCACCGGTTTGAAAACGGCGGTTTCTATGGCGGTCTGAACGGTTACACCCTGCATCCGTTCACCGACAAGACGCTGAATCCGAAACTGACCTTCTCCGACTATGGTACTTATACGATCACCGTCCATGCGGAGCACGCCCATACGGGCGAGGCGATCATGAATCCGCTTGAACGCACGTTCTCGGTGCATCCGGATGAGGAGACGGTGATGCTCAACCGGCTGAAGGGTGCGAAAGACGCTGAGGCCATGAACCGGTTCCTCATCGATGAGTCATCCTTCTTCGGTCTCAGTGCCCCATCACTCAACCGCTTCAACAATCTGCCCGAGGATCTCGGCTACCGAGAGTCCGTCGCCCGGTGGATGATCTATATGGTTGAAAACGGCCTGATCGATTCACCGGCCGATGTCAGTGCGTATTTCGACCTGTTGACAGAGAAGGAGACAGACAAATATACGCTTGTGACCGCGTTTGCGACCGCGACGACCAGCGAAGCGCGGATGACGGTCCTGAACGATCATGTCGGTCCGGTCCTCGAATCGATGCGCGAACTGACCATCCTGCGCAGAAATAATAATCTCTCCAATCCGACTTTCGTCAGTGGTTATTATGGCACCTTCACCTCGCTTGGTGTCCTTTATACGGATGAAACGCTGATGGAGCTCGCTTTAGCGAATCTCGAAGACCTTGAGCCCATGAGCGCCCACACATTCAGCGGGTTCATCGAAGTTGTCAAAGATGTCATGTTCGCCAACATCGGGGTCGCGATCACGCGCGCGGATCTTCAGACTTATCTCGACAACCCCGATTATGATATCATCTATCTATCCAAAGGCTATAGCGACCCCGATTTCGCCATTGATGCCTACAGTCATGACGGTGAGAACATCGTCATCGACCGACCGGTGACCATCTACGGCAACGATTTGCCGGCCGCCGTCGACGTCATCCTCATCAGTGAGGATGTCACGTTTATCGAGTTCATTATGGATGGTGTGGTCGTCGAACCCTTGACCCTTGAGGAAGCGCTTCTTCAAGATGACGGCGACACCGTCATGTTCTACGGCATCGTTTCGGGATACCGCAAGGGCGCTGACAACCCCGGCTTCTTCATCCAGAGCCCCGAAGGCGCCGCCATCTTCATTCCGAGCGACTTCGACGGTATCGATGTCGGCAACCGTGTCGTCATAAAGGGCGCACTGCACACCCATACCGCCGGCAACAATGAAAGAAGAGAACTGATCACCATCACCAGTCTGTGGCACGATGACAGCGACATCGCCGTCCATGTCGTCGAAGGACCGACACCGGGCGCGATTGTCCGTGATTATCCCGATTCGGTATCAAAACGCTACCGCGTCGCCAACGCGACCGTGGCGAGCGTCGGTGCCGACACCATCTATATCCGGACCGGAGAAGACATTTTGCTCGGTATTGACAGGACACGCTATGGTCAGCATTTCGATGACTATATCCAGATAAATTCGACCATTTCGTGGATGGAGTTCACGGTCCACGAGCGTTCGGGCGGCGTCCTTTATCTCGAGGCTGTCGATTTCGACTATCCGAGCAAGGACCACGCCTCATTCTACGCGCTCAAGAACTTCGGCTTCCCCGAATCCACAACCAGCGATCTCGACATTCCCACGTCTTTGATCATCGAGGGGGTCCGCTACCGCGAAGACCTCGTTGTCGAAGTGTTTTATGAAGGCACCAGCCATCCGATGCTGATCGACGGTGAAGGGAAAGTCAGCCAACCGCCGAGCGACGTCGGTGATATAACGGTGATGATGTATTTCACGCTCTACCGCCGCGGCATCGGCATCGTCGAAGTCGATGTCCCCATCGTCATCCCCGCCGAATAGCGAATACCGGATGCGGTGCGTCAGGAGACGCGCCGCATCTTTTTATTGCGCCGGATGGGTTATCTTGTTATAATGGCGTTGCGATTTCATTGGGAGGTTTTATTATGCGGCAACATCTGAAAATCGCCGGTATCGTTGCGGGGTTCATCCTTGTCTATCTTCTGGTGGTCGAGTTCAATCTTCTGGGGTTCAATTTTGCCATGCTGATGCTTTTGCGTCTTTTGACGTTCCTATCGGTGTTGATGGTTGTCATCTACCGCTATGCGTTTCAAAAACTTTTCGCCGTGCCCCTTGGGACCGGTATCCTTACGGGCGGGTTTCTTTTGGTCGGTGTTTCGGTGGATGTCGATCCGCTCAGCTACATGGTGTGGCTTGTGATTCTGATTGTCTCGCTCATCTATTCGCTGATTCTGCGTTATGTTTTACAGCGTCTTCATCTCAAGAAACAGCTCGACAAGTACAGAAACAGGAACATGTGATGCTTTTTTGATGTTTTTTTCATCAAAAAATGCAAAGTATGCTATGATAGTAATTGGTTGGTTTCGGTAGCTCAGGGGATAGAGCAACAGCCTCCTAAGCTGTAGGTCGAGGGTTCGAATCCCTCCCGGAACGCCATTTGGAATCAAAGCCTCTTTAAGGGGCTTTTTTTGTTTATTTAGACCATAAACGCTTGTCCTCTTGCCGTTTATTCTTTATAATGTAGCCAGGGTTGCATGAAATCAATATACCGGGCTTTGGCCGCAAGGAGTGTGGGTTTTGTGAAGAAGTGGCTTCTTGTTTCTGCGTTCTTGGTTATCCTTGTTTTCGTGACCGGCTGTTCCGGCCGGTTGAACCTCGAGGTGCCGGACACACCGGTTTTGATCGAGAAGAATATCGTCCCCTGGGATGAGGATGGCAGCGAACAGGCTTTTTGCTTCGGGGGACCGTCACTTCAGACGGTCGTTGAAGATCCTGTTGAAATCGCGGCGCTTTTCGCTGCGCTCAACCGACTGCGTGTCCGGGAGGAGATTCTTTCGAATACCCGCATTGAAACCTGTGGTTTCCGCTATGTGATCACCTGGGACGAAGGCACCATCAATTCGGGCGGCTCAGCGCGCAACCGGCATTTCATCAACGTGAACCATACACAGTATATTCTGACAAAAGGCGACTTTTCTTTCCTGGACGATTATGAGTATGGACAGGGTGAAGAATGAGCGCCTGATACAAAAGGAGTTATTCATTATGAAGATCGGATTTTGTCAATACGATGTCAGAAAAAGCGACATTGAAGAAAACCTGAGGATTGTCGAATCGATGCTCGAGCATACGGATGCTGATTTGATGGTGCTTCCCGAACTGGCCTTCACCGGTTATAGTTTCAAAGACAAAGAATCACTCATGGCGCTATCGGATGAGAAGACGGTGCGCATGATCACTGACCGGCTTCAGGCGCTTTCAAAGAAGACCGGCGCGCACATCGTCGCCGGGATGGCCGAAAGCGAGAAGGGCAGGCTTTATAACGCGGCCTATCTCATCGGCCCAAAGGGGCTCATCGGCAAGCAGCGCAAAATCAATCTGACCAAGAACGAGACCATCTTCGACAGGGGCACCGAACTGTCTGTGTTCGAGGTGAACGGCGTCAAGATCGGGATTTCGATCTGTTTCGACACCTGGTTTCCGGAATCGGCGCGCATCCTGTGCGAAATGGGCGCGAAGATCATCTGCAGTCCCGCCAATTTCGGCGGTCCTTGGACGTTGGATGTGGCGAAAGTCAGGGCGCTTGAAAACAGCGTGCACGTGGTGCTTGCGAACCGCAGCGGCTTCGAGGTCATTGACGGCGAGGACGCGCATTTCAGGGGAGAAAGCCGGATCGTCGATGCCGGTGGCAATGTGCTTGTCGAGGCGAAAACCGCACAGGCGGTCACAAGCGTGCCCGTCACGATTGCCGAGAAAAAAGCGAACCTCATCTGCGACGACATGGAAGCCGAAAAGGAACAATACGTTCGTTACGTCCGTTATGACACATGAAAAAAGCCTTTCCCGTGAACAGGGAAAGGCTTTTTTTAGCGGATGATGTCGAGGATGGCGGCTTCATTGTCATAATCTTCAAGGGGCAGTTTGTCGGTGATATTGATACCCATCTCTAAACTTTCGTAGTGCGCATCGGTCATCAGGCTCGGTGAGCTCATGATCAGGATCGCCCCGCTCGGTGTGATGTTCGTCTTGATCGAGGCGGCGCCGCCGTGGGTATCCTGACCGAAGACGGTGCCGAGTTCCATCTCGATGGCGATCTGGGCCATCATATTGCCGGCGCTGAAGGTGCGCGGCGAGACTTTGAAATGCCAGTTGTAATCTCTTGCGACGGTTTCGGAGGCGACAAAGGTCGTGGCGGTGGACAAGTCACCGCTGTTCATGCGGTGCATGGGGATGTCCTCGTCGGTGATGAATCCTAGCGTCTGAAGCATGACGCCGACGATGCCGCCGGTGTTGCAGGAGAGGTCGATGATGATGTCATTGACGGTGCCTTTCGCGTCAATCAAGTCGAGCGCGGCTTTGAAGGTTTCGGGTGTGTCGGCGTCGAATCCTTTCAAGGGAATGCTTGCGACGGTGTCATTGTCATAGTAGATGACGGCATCGTTCACGCAGTAGTTTTCGGGCAGCTGTGACGGCGTTTCATAGAAATTTCTTGTGCGAGGGCCGAGATCGTTCCAGGTGATGTTGGGTGCGTAGTCGATCGCGTACATGCCGGTCATCAAAAAGGCGGTGTGAAGGTCGTCGAGGCCGAGGGTGAAATCAAGGATGGCGCCGTAGTGGGCGGCGTCGCTTCCCCGCGTCATGCTTCGACTGAGGACGTCGTAGTAGGTCGAGACGTTTTGATCGTTCTTAAGACCGTAGAAATAGTCGAAGGAGAAAGCGAGATAGTGATAGACGCTGTCTTTGAGCTCTGATGACATTGTCGTATTGTTGTAGGGACTCACCAGCAGTTCCATGGCGAGGGTCTCGTCGATCCGGGTCAGTTGGTAGGTGTCGACGCCGATCAGACGGTCGCCGTTGTAATAGACATCGAACATGGAGCCTGAAAAAAACAGGTTGGCGATATGGAAGGGCATGAGATAATAAGCGTCATGCCGATGAAGTTCGAACTGATAAGCACCGAAATCGAACGTGACCGGGTCTTTCAGGTCGTAGATGAAATCGACGACCTCCAAACCGGCGCCGAAGTCGGTCTGGGTGGCTTGTTGGAAGGATGAGAAAAAGCCGTAGCGGCTCACCGTCGCCTTGTTTTCATTGAAATCCATCGTCAGTGTGAGCGGTTCGTCGTCCAAGGGGTCATCCTCCAGGGCGTCCTCGTTGGGTTCGGGTTCGCTTTCGATCATGATTCGATCATCCTCATACGTGATCACGAGGCGATCCATATCGAGTGCGCCGGTTGCGCGCCCCCCGTCAAGCAACCTCA